>VFQN01000008.1_pt1 | contig 561538 bp, 548 predicted proteins | sample 3512371 | NCBI WGS metagenome assembly VFQN01 (sample SAMN10412370, study PRJNA504923) | tailings metagenome | isolation source: Replicate 2 from Balatoc abandoned mine | place: Philippines: Itogon, Benguet | collected 2017-08-28 | reverse complement strand
GAAGAAAGCCGTTCGTCGCCAGGAAGATGACGAGATTGAGGCCGGGCACGAAGTAAAGCGGCAGCACCAGAAGATTGAGCACGATCGCCAGCGTCACGAGTTGCAGCGACGAGAAGATTTCGACCATCAACGGCCGGCGCCGCGGCGGCGGTGCCGCCGGGTAGTGGCGCGCCTGGACCGCGTCGGCGACCTCGTCCAGAAACAAACCGACGAAGGCGACGACCACGGCCGGGAACAGCACGAAGCTCAGCACCGCCAAGGCGAGCCCGCCCAGCGCGTCGATCGTCCAGTCGAGCCACAGCGTTTCGAACAGCTTCGTATGGGTGACGACCCAGCCCATCGCGATCCAGATCGCCACGAAGCTGGCGATCGTCAGCACCAGGCTTTTGACCAGGGGGGCGCGCAAGCGCGGATCGCCCAATTGGGCGAAGGCGAGCAACAGCGCCCGGAAGATCGACATGCCGCCGGCGGATGACGAAGCCATGACCCGGATATGGCGGGAACCCTGCCGGGGCGCAAGTGTCGGATAAGCCGCCCTTTTCGGCCCGCCAATCGGTTCTTGTGCGCCGCCGCAACGGCCTATATGGTCCGGCCAATTTTCCGCCCTCTCCGGAGTCGTTATGACGAGCACCAAGTACGACGTGCTGGGTATCGGCAATGCCATCGTCGACGTGATCGCGCGTTGCGAAGATCCCTTCCTGGCCGCCAACGGCCTTGCCAAGGGCGCCATGACGTTGATCGACGAAGCGCGCGCCAGCGAGCTCTACGCGGCGATGGGCCCGGGGCGCGAATGCTCGGGCGGTTCGGCGGGCAACACGATCGCCGGCCTCGCCAATCTCGGCGGCAAGGGCGCTTATATCGGCCGCGTGCGCGACGACCAGCTCGGCACGATTTTCCGTCACGACATCCGCGCGCAAGGTGTGGCGTTCGACTCGGCCCCGGCCACGTCCGGCCCCTCGACCGCGCGCTGCCTGATTTTCGTGACGCCGGACGCGCAGCGCACGATGCAGACCTATCTGGGCGCTTGCGTCGATCTCGGTCCCGATCAGATCGACGAAGCGGTCGTTGCCGCGTCGGGCATCACCTACATGGAAGGCTATTTGTGGGATAAGCCGGCCGCCAAGGACGCGTTCCGCAAGGCGGCCCAGCTCGCCCACAAGCACGGCCGCAAGGTTTCGCTGACGCTGTCGGATTCCTTCTGCGTCGATCGCCATCGCGCGGATTTCCGCGACCTCGCCGACAATCATTGCGACATCGTCTTCGCCAACGAGGCGGAGCTGCTGTCGCTCTACCAGGTCAAGACGTTCGAGGAAGCCTTGCCGTTCGCGCGCGCCAAGAGGGATCGCGTTTTCGCCGTGACGCGCTCCGAAAAAGGCTCGGTCGCGATTCAGGGCGATACGGTCGTCGCCGTTCCGGCAGAGCCGGGCGTCAAGGTCGTCGACACCACCGGTGCGGGCGATCTTTACGCCGCCGGTTTCCTGCTCGGCTTGGCGCAAGGCCGCGATCTTGCGCAAGCGGCGCGTCTGGGCTCCATCTGCGCCGCCGAAATCATCTCGCACTACGGTGCGCGTCCCGAAACTTCGCTGAAGGAATTGGCCGCGTCGAAAGGCGCGCTCTAAGACACATATGGACATTCGTAACGTCGCGATCATCGCGCATGTCGACCACGGCAAAACCACCCTGGTCGATCAGCTTCTGAAACAATCCGGCACGTTCCGCGCCAACCAGCAGGTGGCCGAACGCGCGATGGACTCCAACGACCTGGAACGCGAACGCGGGATCACCATTCTCGCCAAGTGCACCTCGGTCGTGTGGAAGGATGTGCGCATCAACATCGTCGACACGCCCGGCCACGCCGATTTCGGCGGCGAGGTCGAGCGCATCATGTCGATGGTCGACGGCGTGGTCGTGCTGGTGGACGCCGCCGAAGGCGCCATGCCGCAAACCAAATTCGTGACCATGAAGGCGCTGGCGCGGGGCTTGCGCCCCATCGTCGTCATCAACAAGGTCGACCGTTCGGACGCGCGTGCTCACGAAGTGCACGACGAAGTGTTCGACCTGTTCGCGGCGTTGGACGCCAACGACGACCAGCTCGACTTCCCCACGCTGTTCGCGTCGGGCCGTTCTGGCTGGGCCGCGGAATCGATGGAAGCGCCGCGCGAAAACCTGAACCCGCTTTTCGACCTGATCCTGCGCCACGTGCCGCCGCCGGCCGCCGACAAGACCGGCGCGTTCAAGATGCTGGCGACGACGCTCGAATACGACCCCTATGTCGGCCGCATCCTGACGGGCCGCATCCATACCGGCATCGCCAAGGTCAACATGGCCGTCAAGGCGATGGCGCGCGACGGCAAGCTGATCGAGGACGGCCGTTTGACCAAGCTGTTCGCCTTCCGCGGCTTGGATCGCGTGCCGGTGGACAGTGCCGAAGCGGGCGACATCGTCGCCATCGCGGGACTGACGGGCCCCACTGTCGCCGACACGATCTGCGATCCGTCGGTGACCGAGCCGATCGCGGCGCAGCCCATCGATCCGCCGACGCTCGTCATGACCTTCTCGGTCAACGATTCGCCGCTGGCGGGCCGCGAAGGCACGAAGGTGACGAGCCGCATGATCCGCGACCGGCTGATGAACGAGGCCGAAGGCAACGTCGCCATCCGCGTGCGCGAAACCGAAACCGGCGAAGCCTACGAGGTGGCGGGCCGCGGCGAATTGCAGCTGGGCGTGCTGATCGAAACGATGCGCCGCGAAGGCTTCGAGCTTTCGGTCGGCCGGCCGCGCGTGCTGCTGAAGACCGGCGAGAACGGCGAAAAGCTGGAGCCGATCGAGGAAGTGCAGGTCGACGTCGACGAGCAGCATTCGGGCATCGTCGTCGAAACGCTGGGCAAGCGCCGCGGCGAGATGACCGACATGCGCCCGTCGGGCGGCGGCAAAGTGCGTCTGACGTTCCTGGTCCCGTCGCGCGGCCTGATCGGCTATCACGGCCAGTTCCTGTCCGACACGCGCGGCACCGGGATCATGAACAAGATCTTCCACTCGTATCAGCCTTGGAAGGGGCCGATCGAAGGCCGCCATACGGGCGTGCTGATCTCCAACGCCGACGGCGTTGCGGTCGCCTACGCGCTGTGGAACCTCGAGGATCGCGGCCCGATGATGATCACGTCGGGCGTGCCGGTCTATGAAGGCATGATCATCGGCGAGCACACGCGCGACAACGATCTCGAGGTGAACCCGCTGAAGGCGAAGAAGCTGACCAACGTCCGCGCCTCGGGCAAGGACGAGAACGTCGTGCTGCAAACGCCGAAGATCCTCAGCCTCGAACAGGCGATCGCCTATATCGCCGACGACGAGCTGGTCGAGGTGACGCCGAAATCGATCCGTCTGCGCAAGAAGCTGCTCGATCCCAATCTGCGCAAGCGGGCCGAGAAGACCGCCGAAGCGGGTTGAGGTTTTTTGGGGCGGTGCGCGGCAGCTAACGCCGCGCGCCGCCTTCGAGCACGACGGTCGAGATCAGGCGGTCGACTTTGCCGCTATCGTCCGACAGCGGCAGCAGCAGCCCATCGTAGCGCCAGCGGCGGAAATCGTGCTCGATATCGCGCGTCACGAAATGGGGCGCGCGCGTCGTGGCCGCCATCGCGTAGGTTTCGAATAGCATCGCGCGCACGCCCGGCCGGGGATATTCGGACAAACGTTTGCCCGTCATGTCGATCCCGAACGTATCGGCGATATTCGTGCCGTCGATCACGAACAGCCAATCGCCCGCCGCGTCGGGCTGCAGCAGCGTTATCCATCCCAAAATCCAAGGGAACTCGACGGGATCGATATCGGCGCGGCGCGGCATGTCGCGGCCGGCCGCTTTTTCGCGCCAGTACGCGTGAAATCGCTGTTGCCGCGAATCGCGGATGATCGACGGGTCGAACGCCATACAATGGGATGTTGCGCCCGCCGGCCCGGCGGCGTCCACAGGACAAATTATGGCGGCGGCTAACTCCTCCGGTGACTCTCGAAATCGAGCGCCACGGCGAGCCGCGTGACGCGGCCGTCCTCGCCGAAGGGCAACAGCAGCACCTCGTAGCGCCGGCGGCGTCCGTCGAGCTGCAGGTCGCGCAGATGCGCGCACGGTTGGCCCGATGACGCGACGTCGAGATAGGATTTGCGGATAAATTCGCGCGTTTGCGGCTCCGGAAACGCATCGAGCGACTTGCCGGTCATGTCGAAGCCGTAACGTTCCGCCTGCCACGTGCCGTCGATGGCGTAATAGAATTCGCAATCCGGCGGTGTCCCTTTGACGTCGACCAGCGATACCCAGCCCAACGCCCATTTGATCGCCACCGGATCGAGCAAGCGCGGTTGGGGCAGCGCCCAGACCCCGTCGATCTCGCGCGAAAGGCCGCGCCAATGATCGAAAAGGCGGCGCAGCAGCGGACTCAGAAGCACCAGTTCTGCGGGCATCGAAAACCCGTGTTCCGTCGTCTAATGCAGGGGGTCATCGTTCATAACATCGTGTCCGACGACATATCCACTCTCGCGAACAATTATTTTCCTACTCTAGTAGTACGCCTTATCGGTTTTCCGAAACGCGCCCGGATTCGTCCGCCGCCACGGACAAATCCGTCCGTGCGCGGGCCGATTTCGCGAACGCCGCGAAGACTTGTATGCTGACGCGCATCGATTCGACGGACACCGCCCCGCACACGACGCCATGACCGACACCGCTTCCTCCAAATCCACATGGCGCGATTCGCTCGCCGTTTATTTGCGTCCGAATTTGCTTGCCGTGCTGTTCATGGGATTCTCGTCGGGCCTGCCGCTGCCGCTGACCTTCGGCACGCTCAGCTTCTGGCTGGCGGAATCGGGCGTGAGCCGTACGGCGATCGGCGCGTTCTCGCTGGTCGGCATGGCCTATTCGATCAAGTTCCTGTGGGCGCCGGCGATCGATCGCTTGGGCCTGGGCCCGTGGACTCGAACGCTCGGCCGGCGGCGCGGTTGGGCGTTGGCGATCCAAATAGCGCTCGCGGGTGCGATTCTATTTCTGGGATCGACCGATCCGCGCATCGATCCGGCGATGACGGCGCTCGCCGCCGTGATCGTCGCGGTGCTGTCGGCAAGCCAAGACATCGTGATCGACGCGTATCGTATCGAGCTTCTCAAGCCCGAGGAACAAGGGGCGGGGGCCGCGGCCACGCAATTCGGCTATCGCTTCGGCATGATGGCGTCGTCGGCGGGCGCGCTTTACGCGGCCGAATTCGGCGGCTGGTCGATGAGCTTCGCGATCATGGCCGCGTTGATGGGTGTGGGCGCGCTGACCGTGCTGTTCACGCGCGAGCCCGCGCAATCCGCGAAGATCGACGCCGAGGCCGCGCCGAAATCGATCGTCGCCTGGTTCCAAAGCGCCGTGATCGGCCCGTTCGCGGATTTCGCGACGCGCCCGTCCTGGGTGCTGATCCTGGTCTTCGTCGTCGCGTATAAATTCGGCGACGCGCTGGCCGGCGTGATGGCCAACGCCTTCTACGTTTCGACCGGCTTCACCCGGCTCGAAGTCGCGAATATCTCCAAAATCTTCGGCGTCGCGGCCACGCTGGCGGGCCTCGCCGCCGGCGGCGTGATCGTGCATCGGCGCGGCGTCTATCCGGCGTTGCTCGTGTGCGGCGTGCTGCAGGCCTTGTCGAATTTGATCTATTGCCTGCAAGCGATCGTCGGTCATGACGTGGCCTTACTGGTCGTGACGATCGGCGTCGAAAACTTTACCGGCGGCATGGGCTCGGCGGCGTTCGTCGCGTATCTGTCGGGCCTGTGCAACGTCGCCTATACGGCCACGCAATACGCGCTGCTCTCGGCCCTCGCTTCGGTCGGGCGGACGACCTTGTCGGCCTGGGGCGGCTGGCTCGCCGCACAGCTCGATTGGGTGTTGTTCTTCGCCGCGACGACATTCGCCGCGTTGCCGGGCATCGTGCTGGTGCTGGTGCTGATGAAACGCTTTCCCGATGCGGGGCGGCGCTCACAGATAAGCGGCTAACGCTTTCTCGACCGCGTCGCGCGGGATCGCATCCATCGTTTCGGCGCCGAAAGCTTGCGCGCGGATCACGGTCAAACGTTTCGCGGCCGGGGCGAATTTTGCGGGATCGGTGGGGCCGAACAGCGACACAAGCCCCACATCGCCGGCCGCCAGCATATGGCCGCCGCCCGCGTCGTTCGCAACGGCCGCCTTGCAGCGTTGGGCGAGCGCGATGGTCAACGCGGGCGAGGTATCGAGTTTGCGCGCGATCGCGTCTTGAATCGGCAGGATCGCGCCCGGCACCGCGCGGCACGGCGCTTCCCAGTCGGTCTCGTTAGGGCCGAGCTGAAACACCGGCACGATGCCGCGCGCGGCAAGCCGATGACCGAGTTCCACGAAGTGATCGAGCGGCCAGCATTTCTCGCGATTGCCCGCGCCCGGCGCAAGCACGACGTAATCGTGGCCGTCGGGCAGCAGGGCACGCGCATCGGCAACCGCTTGGGTGGGCAGGCGTAACGGTGCGGTCGCGACATTCGGATCGCCGCCCGCCGCATCGACCAGCTGCGACAATTGCGCATCCATCGAACGCGGCTTGGCGGTGTCGCGCGGCTTGCCGTCCGACAAGAACCAGCCTGCGGCACCGGATACGAAGCGGCGATGGCGCACGCGGCGCACGGCCAAACTTGTTGAGAAACGGCGCTGCGTGTCGATCACGAGATCGAAGGCGCGGCCGCCCAAAGGCCTTGTCAGCAGATCGCCCCAGGACGAGCCGAAGCCCGCGTTCTCGATCGTCTCGTCGATCAGGCCGTTGACCAGCGGCTTCAGCGTGGTTGCGTAGACGCTGGGGCCTTTGCCGGCACACCACACGATCCGCGCCCCCGGCCAGTTCGCGCGCAAGCGCCGCGCGAAGGGCAGCTTCAACAGCCCATCGCCGACCAGATCCAGGCCGACATAGATCAGAATCGAGGAATAATCCGGCATTCCTGGGTCTTTAGCATGAGCTGCGGCATTTTCGCGCGCGGCTCTGTCATACTCCCGACACCGCCGCGGATGGATTATGTTGCGACGCAGCATAGCGCGAGGAACCCGTATGTCGATCCGCAATCTCGACCACATGTTCGCCCCGAAAGCCGTGACACTGATCGGCGCGTCGCCGAAGCCGGGGTCGGTCGGCAACGTGCTTGCGCGTAATCTGTTCGCCGGCGGATTCCAGGGTCCGATCCTGCCGGTGAACCCGAAATACAAATCGATCGAGGGCGTCTACACCTATCCCGACGTGGCGTCGCTGCCGGCAGCACCCGATTTCGCCGTCGTATGCACGCCGCCCAAGATCGTACCGGGCGTGATCGGCGAATTGGCAGCGCGCGGTTGCAAGGCGGCGGTGGTGCTGACGGCAGGGTTCGGCGAACTGCCTGGCGGCGAGGGCAAGGCGCTGGAACAAGCGATGCTCGATGCCGCCAAGCCCCATCTCATGCGGATCGTCGGGCCGAATTGCCTGGGCGTCTTGGTGCCCGGCGCGGGGCTCAACGCCACCTTCGCGCATCTTTCGCCCCCCAAGGGCGATCTCGCCTTCGTCACCCAATCGGGCGCGATGGCGACCGCGGTGCTCGATTGGGCGCACCCGCGCAAGATCGGCTTTTCGCACATGGTCTCGCTCGGCGCGATGGCCGACGTCGATTTCGGCGACATGCTGGACTGGCTGGCGCTGGATGGGCGCACGCGCGCGATCCTGCTCTATGTCGAAGCAATCACGCATGCGCGGAAATTCATGTCGGCGGCGCGCGCCGCTGCGCGCTTGAAACCCGTCATCGTCATCAAGGCGGGCCGCCATATGGAAGCGGCGAAGGCCGCCGCGTCGCACACGGGCGCACTCGCCGGGTCGGACGCGGTTTACGACGCAGCGTTCCGGCGCGCGGGCATGCTACGCGTTTATGACGTCGATGAACTCTTCGACGCCGTTGCCACGCTGGCCAATCCGCCCAAACATGCGGGCGATCGGCTTGGCATCCTGACCAATGGCGGCGGCTTGGGCGTGCTCGCGACCGATACGCTGATGGATCAGGACGGCCACTTGGCCGATCTCGCCCCTGAAACGATCGCCAAGCTCGACGCCGTGCTGCCGAAAACCTGGTCGCATGGCAACCCGGTGGACATTATCGGCGATGCACCGCCCGAGCGCTACGCGGCCTCCGTCGAGGCGTTGCTGCAGGACCGCAATCTCGATGCGCTTCTGGTGTTGAATTGCCCGACCGCGATCGCGTCGTCGACCGACGCCGCCAGCGCGACGATCAATGCCGCGAAGGGCGCCCGCGTGCCCGTGCTGTCGGCGTGGCTTGGCGACACGCAAAGCGCCATCGATGCGCGCGGAAAATTCGCCGACGCGCGCATCCCGTCCTACGAGACGCCGGACAAGGCGGTGCGCGGCTTCATGCATCTCGTGCGCTATCGCCGCGCGCAGGAAAGCCTGATGGAAGTGCCCGAAGCGGCCCCCGGCGATCTATGCCCCGATCCCGATCTCGCCAAGCGCACGGTCGCCGCCGCGCTGGCCGCGGGCCGCGACTGGCTGACCGATCCGGAAGTGCGCGCCGTGCTGGGCGGCTATGGGTTCGACCTGCCCAAGGCCGAAACCGTCGCCGATATCGAAGCGGCCGCGCAGGCCGCCGCGCAAATCGGCGGGCGCGTGGCGTTGAAGATCGTATCGCCGCAGATCCTGCATAAATCCGACGTCGGCGGTGTTGCCCTCAATCTCGACGGGCCCGATGCGGTGCGTGTGGCCGCCGCTGCGATGATCGCGCGCGTGCGCAAGGCGAAGCCCGATGCAACGATCGCCGGCTTTCTCGTCCAGGAAATGATCCGCCGTCCGCACGCGCATGAGCTGATCCTGGGCGCGTCCGTCGACCGCCAATTCGGGCCGGTGCTGCTGTTCGGCCAAGGCGGCGTGGCGGTCGAAGTCTTGCGCGACACCGCAATGGCGCTGCCGCCGCTGAACGTGAAACTGGCGCGCGATATGATCGCGGCGACGCGCGTATCGCGTTTGCTCAAAGGCTATCGCGACCGTAAACCCGCCGATCTCGCCGCGATCGAACGCGCGCTGGTGCGCTTGTCGCGGTTGATCTGCGAGCTCGACGCGGTGGTCGAATTCGACATCAATCCGCTGCTGGCCGACGAAGGCGGCGCCATCGTGCTCGATGCGCGCATCCGCGTCGCCAAGCCCGAGGGCGCGCGCCAGGGTGCAAGGCTGGCGATCGAGCCCTATCCCGCCAGCCTCGCGCGCGACATCGTGCTGCCCACGGGCAAGACCGCGCATCTGCGCCCGATCCGCCCGGAGGATGCGCCCGGCATCGAAGCGATGATCGCGCGCATGACGCCGGAGGATCGGCGCATGCGCTTCTTCGCGACGATCGAGAAGCTGACGCGCGAGCAGCTCGCCCGCCTGACCCAGATCGATTACGACCGCGAAATGGGGTTGGTTTGCGAAGGCCCCGACGGAATCTGGGGCACGGTGCGCCTAGCCGCCGATCCCGATCGCGGCCGCGCGGAATACGCCATCGCCTTGCGCAGCGATTTGAAGGGTCTTGGGATCGGCCTGTTTTTGATGCGAAAGATTCTCGACTACGCCAAGGCGCGCGGCATCGGCGTGGTCTACGGCGAAATCCTGCGCGAGAACCGGCCGATGCTCGAGGTCTGCAAAAATCTGGGTTTCGCCGTGAAAGCCGACCCGGACGCGGCGGATGTCGTGCATGCCGAAATCGCCCTCGCCGACTGGCCGGAAATCGCCACCGCAGCGCGGTAAAATCGCGGCGAAACCAAGGCGCAATAATCCGTGGTGACCCCGGCGGGAGCGGGCTATATATCAGCCCCCAAACCGCGCCAACCACAGGGATTCGCCGTTGTTTTCGCTGCAGCCGCTGATGATTTCGGGTCGTGAAGTTCTGCCGCTGATCGAAGGCGGCAAAGGCGTTTCCGTATCGAACGGCGAAAGCTCGGGCGCTTGGGCCAAGGCCGGCGGCGTGGGCACGTTCTCGGGCGTCAACGCCGATCATCTCGACGACAACGGCAACGTCGTGCGTCAAATCTATCGCGGCAAAACGCGGCGCGAGCGGCACAACGAATTGATCGCCTACGCGATCAAGGGTGCGGTGCATCAGGCGCGCGTGGCGCGCGAAATCGGCGGGCCGGACGCGCGCATCCATATCAATATTCTGTGGGAGATGGGTGCGGCCGAGCCGATCCTCGAAGCCGTGCTCGAACAGGCCAAGGGCTTGATCGACGGCGTGACCTGCGGGGCGGGCATGCCCTATCGCATCGCCGAGATCTGCGCCAAGCACAACGTCTACTACTATCCGATCATCTCCTCCGCGCGCGCCTTCCGCGCGTTGTGGAAGCGCGCCTATCACAAATTCAGCGCGCTGCTCGGCGGCGTGGTCTACGAAGATCCGTGGCTGGCCGGCGGGCATAACGGCTTGTCGAACGCCGAAGATCCCAAGAAGCCCGAAGCGCCGCTGCCGCGCGTGGTGGAATTGCGCCGCCAGATGAACGAATTCGGTCTCAACAACGTGCCGATCGTCATGGCGGGCGGGGTGTGGCGCCTCGACGAATGGAAGGATTTCATCGGCAATCCCGATGTCGGCCCCTGTGCCTTCCAATTCGGCACACGGCCGCTGCTGACCAAGGAAAGCCCGATCTCCGACGCGTGGAAGCAGCGCCTGCTGACGCTGAAGCCCGGCGACGTGCTGCTGCATCGTTTTTCGCCCACCGGCTTCTATTCCTCGGCGGTCAAGAATCCGTTCCTGTTGGAACTCGAAGGCCGTTCGCAGCGCCAGATCGCCTACCAGACCCATGCGGTGGGCGAGCACGACATTCCCTTCCCGATCGGCGCGCGCGGGCGCACCGTCTATCTCGCCGCGCGCGACAAGCTGCACGCCGAGGATTGGGTGCGCCAAGGCTACACCGAAGCGATGCGCACGCCCGATTCGACGCTGATCTTCGTGACCCCGGCAAAGGCCGCCGAGATCCTGAAGGATCAGGTCGATTGCATGGGCTGCTTGTCAGCCTGCGCGTTTTCGAACTGGGCGCAGAACGAGGAAGGCACGACCGGCCGCAAGGCCGATCCGCGCAGCTTCTGCATCCAGAAGACGTTGCAGGACATCAGCCACGGCGCCGACGTCGAAAACCAGCTGATGTTCGCGGGCCACAACGCCTATCGCTTCGCGAGCGATCCGTTCTACTCGAACGGTTTTGTGCCGACGGTCAAGGAATTGGTCGAACGCATCGCGTCGGGACAGTAATCAGCGGGCGTCTTCCAAAATCATCGCGGCGGCTTTTTCCCCGATCATCAGCGTGGGCGCGTTCGTATTGCCCGACGTGATCGTCGGCATGATCGACGCATCGGCCACGCGTAAACCCTCAATTCCGCGCACGCGCAATCGCGCATCGACGACGGCCCCCGGATCGTTGTCGCCGCCCATTTTGCACGTGCCCACGGGATGGAAGATCGTCGTGCCGATGCGCCCCGCCGCTTCGGCCAGTGCTGCGGTCTCGACGATCTCCGGCCCCGGCCGGAATTCCTCGGGCTTGAACTTCTGTAGCGCCGGCTGCGCCACGATGCGGCGCGTCAGCCTTATCGCCTCGGCCGCAACAAGCTTGTCTTCCTCGGCCGAAAGATAATTGGGCTTGATCGCGGGCGCCGCGAAAGGATCGGCGGATTTCGCCGTCACGCTGCCCCGGCTCGCCGGGCGCAGATGGCAGACCGATGCGGTGAAGGCGGGGAAGGGATGCAGCGGCTCGCCGAACTTGTCGAGCGTCAAAGGCTGCACGTGATATTCAAGATCGGGCGTGCCGCATGCCGGGTCCGACTTGGCGAAGGCGCCGAGTTGCGACGGCGCCATGGTCAAGGGCCCGCGCCGGAACAGCGCGTATTCCAGCCCCATGCCGATCTTGCCGAACAGCGAGTTGGCGCGCTCGTTCAGCGTCTCCACGCCGTGGACCTTGTAGGCGCAGCGGATTTGCAGATGGTCCTGCAGATTGCCGCCCACACCCGAAAGCGCATGGCGCACATCGATGCCGATGCCGCGCAAATGCGCGGGCGCGCCGATGCCGGACAATTGCAGCAGATGCGGCGAACCGATCGCGCCCGCCGCCAGCACGATTTCGCGCGCCGCCGCGCGCGCGGGCTTGTCGCCGTGACGGAACGCCAAGCCGGTCGCGCGCCGTCCGTCGAATTCGATCGCGCTGGCTTGCGCATGCGTGACGACGCGCAGATTCGGCCTTCCCATCGCGGGGCGCAGGAAGCCCTTCGCCGCCGTCCAGCGCACGCCGCGATTCTGGTTCACCTGGAAATAGCCGCAGCCTTCGTTGTCGCCGCGGTTGAAATCGTCGGTCTTGGGAATGCCCGCCTGTTCGGCCGCATCGCGGAACGCGTCGAGGATATCCCAGGACAGGCGCATTTCTTCGACGCGGAACTCGCCGCCGCTGCCATGACGCGCGTCGGCTCCGCGCGCATTGTCCTCCGCGCGGATGAAATGCGGCAGCACGTCGTCCCAGCCCCAGCCGGGATTGCCGAGCTGACGCCAATGGTCGTAATCGGCGGCCTGCCCGCGCACATACAGCATGCCGTTGATCGCGGTGCAGCCGCCCAACACCTTGCCGCGCGGATAGTTGAGCGCGCGGCCGCCCAGCCCCGCTTCGATTTCGGTCTTGAAGCACCAATCCACGCGCGGCTTGCCGTGGGTGTAGAGATAGCCGATCGGAATATGAATCCAGATGTAATCGTCCTTGCCGCCCGCTTCGAGCAGCAGAACGCGATTTTTCGGATCGGCCGACAGACGATTGGCAAGCACGCAACCCGCCGAGCCCGCGCCCACGACGATGTAATCGTAGGCACCAAAATCCTCGGCGGTCATGACGTTCCCCTGTGTCGCGCGCAAATCGGATGCGATTCCGTTTTTCAGCCGCTAATCTAGCGCGTCTATCCGGGGAGCATGCAATGCCGATCGTGAACCGAATCGCCGCCTTCCATGACGAGATGCGCGCCTGGCGCCAGGATCTGCACGCCAATCCCGAGATCGCGTTCCAGGAAAGCCGCACATCGCAGGTCGTGGCGGACAAGCTGGCGAGCTTCGGCCTTGCGGTCCATCGCGGCCTTGCCAAGACCGGCGTGGTCGGCACGCTGAAAGCGGGCAATTCGCCGCGCGCGATCGGCCTGCGCGCCGATATGGACGCGCTGCCGATGCCCGAGGCGAACGAGTTCGGCCATCGCTCGCTCAATCCCGGCCGCATGCATGCCTGCGGTCACGACGGCCATACGACGATGCTGTTGGGGGCGGCGAAGTATCTCGCCGAAACCAAGAATTTCGACGGCACGATCCATTTCATTTTTCAGCCGGCGGAGGAAAACGAAGCCGGCGGGCGCGTGATGGTCGAAGAAGGCCTGTTCGAGAAATTCCCGGTCGAAGCGGTGTATGGGCTGCATAACTGGCCGCAGCTCGAAGTCGGGAAATTCTCGGTGCGCCCCGGCCCGATGATGGCCTCGGCCGACAATTTCGAAATTTTGGTGCGCGGCATGGGCACGCATGGCGCCATGCCCCATCGCGGCGTCGATCCCGTCACCTGTGCCTGCCAGATCGTCTCGGCGCTGCAAACCATCGTCAGCCGCGAGACCAACCCGCTCGACGCCGCCGTGATCTCGGTCACCCAGATCCATGCGGGCGACGCCTACAACGTCATTCCCAACGAAGCGATCTTGCGCGGCACGACCCGCGCGTTCGAGCCGAAGGTGCGCGACTCGCTGGAGCCCGCGATGCGCCGTGTGGCGGCCGGTATCGCCGCCGCGATGGGCTGCGAAGCGACGCTCGACTACCGGCGCAAATACCCGCCGCTGGTCAACGACGCCGCGCATGTCGAGGTCGCGGCGGGGGCGATGGCCGAGGTGGTGGGGGCCGAGAACGTCGCGACCGACGGGGCGGCGACCATGGGGGCGGAGGATTTCGCCTATATGCTGGAGGCCCGGCCCGGCGCCTATGTCTTTATGGGAAATGGACAATCCGCTTCGCTGCATAACCCGCGCTACGATTTCAACGACGAAGCGCTGCCGATCGGCGCGTCCTACTGGGCGCGGCTGGTGGAACGGGTCCTGGCGCGCGCGGCCTAGACTCGACGGAAAACGCCCGTCATGCATACAATCGAAACGTCATGTGGCGTTTCGGCGTTCGAATTTCCACGATTTTGATGCTAGTCGCCGCGCCCGCCGCGGCGACGGAAAAGCAGCCGGTCGTGCCGTCAATGCGCGGCAAGGTCGAATCGGTCGCCGCACGCTGCGAAGCCCCCGCCGATCTGCTGGCGCTGAAGGCGCCGATGCTCCAGGTCGCGCAGCGCCTGGCGGAAGGCAAGCAACTCACCATCGTGGCGCTCGGATCTTCGTCGACCGAGGGCGTCGGCGCGACCACGCCCGCGCACGCCTATCCCGCGCGCCTCGAAACCGAGCTGCACGCGCTGCTGCCGCATATGCAGATCACGGTGTTGAACAAGGGCATCGGCGGCGAGGACGCGGATCAGATGATGGCGCGCTTCGAGCGCGACGTGCTTGCCCCCGAGCCCGATCTTCTGATCTGGCAGGCGGGCGTCAACGCGGCGATCAAGGGCCTGCCGCTGGCCGGCGTGACGGCGACGATGAGCCGCGGCATCGAACTAGCGCGGTCGCGCGGCATCGACGTGATGTTGATGGGTCCGCAGAACGCGCCGCGCTACGTGAACGCGCCGCACCGGCGCGAATACACCGAAGCGCTGACCGATCTCGCGCGCCGACACAACGCGCCGATTTTCCCGCGTTTCCGCGTGATGACGCATTGGATGGCGTCGGGCGCGTTCAAGCCGGACGAGCTGATCCGCGAGGACGGGCTGCATATGACCGACGCGGCCTATTATTGCCTCGCCCGCCTGCTCGCGCGCGCCATCGCCAACGAACCGCGCACGCGCGCGGTCGCGGGCGAAACGCCAGCACCGGCCGCTTCGTCGCGCTGAGCGTTACGCCAGGAATCGCGTCAGATTCGCGTTGATCTGGCGGTCCAGCTCGTTGTCGATATCGCGCATCATCTCGAATGTCAGGTCGTACCAGACACGCTCGCGGTCGTTCAGCGAGATGTTTTCCAGCACCGAACGCTGGCGCACGGCGATCGCCGCGGCAATGCCGTCGCGATAATTGGCGCGCTGCTGGCGCACTTCGACCGCCACTTCGATGCGCCCGTCATATTGCTGCGCCACTTCGTTGGTGAACGTCGCGCGAATGCCGGTGGGCTTGGGCAGATTGGTTTCGGTCACGCGCGCATCCATGATGACGAAGCGCACGAAACGATCGCCCGTGCCCGACACGGCGATGCGTTCCGACGCCCAGCGCCGCAGCGCCGATTCCGGCGTTTGCGCGAATAGATGCTCGACATTCGGCGGCGCGAAGGGCGGCTGATACTCCATCGCCACTTCCAGCCGCGCCGCATCGAAACGGAACGTGCCGCGCGGGGCGAAGCTGATCGGCGGGAAGCTCGGCAAGGGCGGCGCATCGGCGCAGGCGGCGAGCAAGGGCGAGGCCAGCAGCGGCAGGGCGGCGGCGTTCTTCAGGAATTTGCGGCGGTCCGGTTTCATCGATCGTCTCCCGAACTTGTGTTTGTAGGCCAAAGCCTGGCCCGGAATCATGGCGAAATCACGACTCGGCGTACACGGCGTCCAGATCCGAGAATGCATGCGTGGTGTTGCAGAATTCGCAGGTGAGGCGCACGGCCCCGTCGGGGTCGCGCAGCGTTTCCACCTCGCCGCGCGAAATGGCGCGCAAAGCGCCGCGCATCCTTTCGGGACTGCATCGGCATTGATGGGTCAGCGTCAGCGGGCGATAGATCGCGACCCCTTCGGCGAGGAACAGCCGGTCGATCAGTTTCCACGGCGGCAATTCGGGGTCGACGAGTTCCGCGGCCGTCGACGATCCCATCAGGATCATCGCGCGCCGCCAGCCTTCTTCCTCGGCCTCGCGCTTGGCGGCGTCGATCGCTTTGTCTTCGCCTTCGGAGGAGCCTTGCGCATCTTCGGGCGGCAGGCGCTGGATCATCATGGCGCCCGCGCGCCAATTCAGCACGGCACCATCGCCGGGCATCGCCGTCGCGGCGACCGCGACTTTGATGCCGGCTTCGAACTGCTCCGACTGGCGGAAATAATGATGCGCGCATTCGGCCAAGGTCGTGCCGTCGAGCTCGACGATGCCTTGATAGCGTTCGGCCGCCTCGCCCTGATCGACCGTGAAGGCGAGATAGCCCGCACCGAAAAGCTTGGGCACGGAATGCGGGCCGGGCCCCAAGGCCGCGACCGCGTCCTTGTCGAATTGCGCGTAGCCGCGCATATGGCCGGCCGACGTCACGTCAGCCACCAGCATGCGCACCGGGCCGTCGCCCTTGGTTTGCAGCGTGAATACACCGTCGAATTTCAGCGTCGCGGCGAGCAGCGCCGAAATCGCCAAGGCTTCGGCGAGCGCTTCGGCGACCGCGCGCGGATAGGCGTGCCGGTGCAGGATCGTGTCCAGTGCGGCGCCCAAACGCACCGCCCGGCCGCGCAGGGCCGAGGACTCGATCTGAAACGGCAGGACGACGTCGTCTTCGGGAATACCGGCCCGGTTCACGCCAAGCCCCAAATCACGCCATGCACCAGGCGAGGATGCCCTTCTGCGCGTGGAGGCGGTTTTCCGCCTCGTCCCACACGGCCGATTGCGGCCCGTCGATCACGCCTTCGGTCACTTCCTCGCCGCGATGGGCGGGCAAGCAATGCAGGAACATCGCATCCGGCTTGGCGAGGCCCATCAAGCGTTCGTCCACGCGATAGGGGACGAGCATGTTGTGGCGCTTCTCGCGGTTCTCGCGCTCGCGCGCATTGCCTTCCTGATCCATCGACACCCAGGTGTCGGTGACAACGGCGTCGGCCCCGCGCACGGCGGCTTCGGGATCGGTCAGAAGTTGAATGCGCGCACCCTCGCGCTTGGCCCAGGCCAGCACGTCGGTCGACGGGCGCAAGGGCTCGGGGCAGGCGAGGCGCAGTTCGAACGCGAAACGCTGCGCCGCGTGAATCCAAGACGCCGCGACGTTGTTGCCGTCGCCCGTCCACGCCACGACCTTGCCGGCGATGTTGCCCTTCGCTTCTTCGAAGGTCATCACGTCGGCCATCACCTGGCAGGGATGCGAACGTTCGGTCAGGCCGTTGATCACGGGCACCGAGGCGTGGCGGACCATTTCGTCGAGATGCGCCGTCTTGTTGGTGCGCAGCATGATCGCGTCGCAATAGCGCGACAACACGCGCGCCGTGTCGGCGATCGTCTCGCCGCGGCCGAGCTGCGTGTCATGATGCGTCAGGATCACCGCTTCGCCGCCGAGCTGACGGATACCCACTTCAAAAGAGACCCGCGTGCGCGTCGACGGCTTCTCGAACACCATCGCCAGCGTCTTGCCGGCGAGCGGGCGCTCCGGATTGCCGGCGATGCGCTGGGCCTTGTACTTGGCGCCGAGGTCGAGGATCGAGCGCAGCGTGCCCGATTCCAACGCGTCGAGGTCCAGGAAATGCTTGGGAGTCTTGGTCATCGTCGGAATCCTCAACCGGCTTTGCGCGCGGGCAATTCGGCGCGCAGAGCCGTACACCCCTTGTCGATCGCGTCGACCGCTTCGCTGACATGCTTGGCTTCCGCGATCAGCGGCGCCAGCACGCGCACGACATTGTCGCCCGCCGCGACGGTCAGCAGACCTTCCTTGCGCAGCGCTTTCACCACGTCGGTGTTCGGCACTTTGCATTTGAGGCCGAGCAACAGCCCCAATCCGCGCGCCTCCTCGAAAATATCGGGATGGCGCTGCACGAGCCCGTGCAATTGCTGCTTCATATGCGAGGCGATCTTCTCGACATGGTCGAAGAAACCGGGTTCGAGCATCACGTCGAGCACGGCGTTGCCTGCCGCCGTGGCCAGTGGGTTGCCGCCATAGGTCGAGCCATGCGTGCCCGCGACCATGCCCACCGCCGCCTTGGCGGTGGCAAGGCAAGCGCCGACGGGGAAGCCGTTGCCCAACGCTTTCGCAACCGTCATCACGTCGGGCGTCACGCCGGTCCATTCATACGCGAACAGCTTGCCCGAACGGCCCATGCCGGTCTGGATTTCGTCGAAGAACAGCAGCAGACCGTGCTTGTCGCAAAGCTCGCGCAAGCCTTGCAGGAACTCGTTCGGCACGACGCGCACGCCGCCTTCGCCTTGCACCGGCTCGATCAGGATGCCGGCGGTCTCGGGACCGATCGCCGCTTCGACGAGTTTCAAATCGCCGAACGCGACCTGATCGAAACCCGGCACGACGGGGCCGAAACCTTCCAGGTATTTCTTCTGCCCGCCCGCCGCCAGCGTGGCGAGCGTGCGGCCGTGGAAGGCGCCTTCGAAGGTGATGATGCGGTGACGTTCCGGGCGGCCGTGATGCGCGTGGAATTTGCGCACGACCTTGATGCCGCACTCATTCGCCTCGGCGCCCGAATTGCCGAAGAACACCGTGTCGGCGAAAGTCGCGGCAACCAGGCGCTCGGCCAGTTTTTCCTGCTGCGCGATCGGGAAGACGTTGGAGGTGTGCCATACCTTGTTCATCTGCGCCGTCACCTCTTTGATGAGGTGCGGATGCGCATGACCCAGCGCCGTGACCGCGATGCCGCAGGTGAAGTCCAAGTAACGTCGGCCGTCGGTTCCCCACAGATACGGGCCTTCGCCGCGCTCGAAGCCCACTTCGGCGCGCGCATAGGTCGGCATCACGGCGGGAAAAGCGGCGGTCACAACGGAACTCCTTCCTCCATAACGGATTATCGGTGCGGGAACGGGTGATTGCACCGGAAACGCCCAGTATCCAAGGGGGTGCCGGGCTTGTCAAATACGGCGGACTCGGAAAATCACCGGATATTTGTTCCAGGACAAGGCGTTAAGCGTAATTTTTGAAATCGATGCGGTCGACGAATACCGTCGTTGCGCCAGGCGCGCGGTTTATATCGGCGCGCAACCTTCCGTCTGAAGAGCCACTCGAATACGGTTTATAGATACCGCCCGTCCTCGGCGATGACCTGGAATCCAACCAGCAAATGGGTGATTTCGCCATCGCCGGCCATCGGCAGGATGGTGCGCCAGATCTCGGTTTTGCCGTCGCGCTCGGCGTATTGGGCCAGCGGGTGGTGCAGGAAAAGCGGCCGGCGCCGGGCGGTCGCGTCGCGATAACCCGCCTCCCAAATCCGGGCGATCGGTTCCACGATTTCGGACAGTCTCAGGCCCGAATACTCGCGGCGCAGCGGAACATTGGTGCTCGCCCCGTAGATCGCGAAGCGGAAATCGCCGTCGGGCAACACCTCGACCAGATGCAACCGGCCGATCCAGGGCATGAAATCTTCGACGACGAAGGCTGCGCGCGGCGGGAACGCCGCAGCGCCCTTTTTCGCGGCCCACATCGCGTGCAGGTCGCGCAACCAAAGCGGCATCTCGTCGAGTTGAACCTCGCGCATCACGCGCGCAGTTTGTACCCGCGCGCGAACATTCGCCAGCAAAGCAGGGCCAGCGCCCCGTTCACGCCCAGCATGACGGCGGCGCCCAGCAGCGGATTCGTGTCGGTGTGTCCGATAAAACCGTATCGGAACCCGTCGATCATGTAGAAAAACGGATTGAAATGCGCGGCCAGGCGCCACATCTCGGGCAGCCGGTCGATCGTGTAGAACGTGCCCGACAGGAACGATAGCGGCGTGACGATGAAATTCGTCACCGCCGCGATATGGTCGAATTTCTCCGACCATACGCCGCCGGCGATGCCCAGCAGCGCCAGCATCGTCGACGCCATCAAGCCGTGGAACACGATCCAGAACGGCGACGACACATGGATCGTCACCAGCGGGATCAGGCAGATCGCAACCACGCCGCCCACGACCATGCCGCGCACGATGCCGCCGGCCGCGAAGCCGACGACCAACTCGATCGGCGACAAGGGCGGCATCAGCGTGTCGACGATATTGCCCTGCACCTTGGAAATGATGATCGACGAGCTGGTATTCGCGAAGGCGTTCTGCGCCATCGCCATGATGATCAGGCCCGGCACCAGAAATTCGACGAAGGGCACGCCGCCCTTTTCCTGCACCGCACCGCCCAAGGCGAGCGCGAACACCGCCAGGAACAGCAGCGTGGTGATCACGGGCGCCCAGATCGTTTGGGTATGCACCTTCACAAAGCGGCGGATCTCGCGCCAGGCGAGCGTTTTCAGGCCCAGCCAATTGACCGCACCATAGGTGCGGGGGGCGGGCGGAATGGGGCGAGGGTCGGTCATCGGGGCGGGGAAGATAGGCCGGGAAGCCCGCGTCGCGCTACCCCTCTTCCAGCGGCGAAAGCCCTATGGCACGAAGGGTCTGCCATGCGCAAAATCCCGAAGCCCCCCACACAGGAACGTCTGGAGAAGGGGGCGCTTGCCTATCTCGAGCGTTACGCCGCCAGCCGCGAGGGCGTGCGCCGCGTGTTGATGCGCAAGGTGGAGCGCGCGGCACGGGCGGGCATCGCCGAACGCGAAGCGGGCGCGGCGGCCGTCGAGAAGGTGTTGGAGAAGCTCGCGGCCAAGGGTTTGCTCAATGACAAGCTCTACGCCGAAGGCTTGGCCGCAAGTCTGGCGCGGCGTGGCCTCGCGCGCGGGCGCATCGCCGAGCGCCTCAAGATCAAAGGCGTCGCGCGCGAGGAGATCGGTGCGGCGCTCGATGCCGTCGACGAAACCGGCGACACGGATCGCGCGCGGGCCACTCGCTGGGCGAAGAAAAAGCGCTTGGGCCCCTTTGGCGATCCGGCCAAGCGCGAAGCGCGCCGCATGCGCGATATCGCGGCCCTCGCGCGCGCCGGGTTCGAGCCCGACCTCGCGCGCCGCATCGTCGACGCGGATTTGGACACGTTGGAAGACGAGCGGGACTAAAGCGTCTTCATATAGCGGTAGAAGACTTCGTCGCGTTTCCAGCCCGCGCGTTCATAGACCGATTGCGCGGTCTTGTTGGTTTGCGCGGTGAATAGATCGACGCGCGCCGCGCCGGTTTCGCGCGCGTGTGCTTCGACCTTCGCCATCAACGCCGCCCCCACGCCTGCTTTGCGCGCCGACGGATCGACGAAAATATCGTTGAGCAGCCAGAGCGGCTTCATCACACCCGACGAAAACGTGCGCGACATAATTGCGAAGCCGACCGCCTTGCCGTCGATGCGCGCGAAAAAGCCGGTGTAATCGCCCGCCTGGAAGCGCGCGGTCATATAGGCGCGGCTTTCCTCGGGCATCGGCTCGCGCTTGTAGAAAACGCGATAGCCCAGGAACAGCGGCAAAAGCTCGTCGATATCGGCCACACCGATATCGCTGAAGGTGATCTCGCTCATCGGTTCACTTCTTCGTTGCTTTGGGATCGCGGCTCAGGCCTTTGGCGTCGAGGGCCGCGAGATACGCCGCCATCAGCGCGTCCGCGTTTTCGCCGAGTTCGCGCAGATAATCCCAGGAATAGATGCCCGAATCGTGCAGATCGTCGAACACGATGCGGATCGCGTAATTGCCGACGGCCTCAAGCTCCATGATGCCGACATGCATGCGCCCGGGAACGATCTGCTTCTGGTTGGGCCCGTGGCCCATCACCTCGGCCGACGGCGATTCGACGCGCAGCAATTCGGCGGGCAGCGCGAAACTTTTGCCGTCGTCGTAGTCGATTTCGAGGATCTTCTCCGCCTTCTTCAGGCGGATCTCGACCGGGTGATGCTTAAGGCCGAAAGACATTGTACGTGGGGCTTAAGCGGCGTCGAGACGGCGCGCCTCGTCCACCAGCATGATCGGAATGCCGTCGCGGATCGGGAAGGCAAGGCCCGCGCCCTCGCTGACCAGCTCCGCGCGTTCGCGGTCGTAGCGCAGCGGACCTTTGGTCACCGGGCAGACCAGAATTTCGAGCAGTTTGGGATCGACGGCGGTCGCATCGCTCATGATCGCGTTCCTTTCGCCCCTGTTGTGGCGCGGCCCCGCTGTTGCGTCAATGCTTCAAGCCGCCGGGCTCGGCGCCGGAGGTCCGCGCCTCGACGATGCCGATCATCGCCTTCGCGCGCTCGGCCAGGCCCGCACTTTCCAGCAGCGTCTGTTTTTCTTCCGGCGTGAACGGGCACAGCATCGCGATGGTGTTCACGAGGCGCTCGTCCGGCGCCGACTCGATCGTGCCCCAATCGCCCTGCAGGCCTTCGGCGGCGAAATAGGCTTTGAGACCCGCGATCAACCGTTTGCGATCGAACAGCCCTTCGCCGGGCTCGACGAAGTCGTTTTCGTAGCCGGCAAAATCCGGCCGCACCCGGCGATAGCCGCGCATCGTGGCGATCTCGTCTTCGATCTTGAAGCGCACGATGCCGTTCAGCGAGATGAGGTATCGCCCGTCTTCGGTTTCCGACCACGACACGATGCGCCCCGCACAACCGATCGGATAGACGGCTTGCGTCGACGCGCGCGTTTCTTTGGCCAGCGGCTGAATCATGCCGATGAGCTTGTCCGGGCTCGCCAGCGCGTCTTCGATCATCGCGAGATAGCGCGGCTCGAAAATATTCAGCGGCAGTTTGCCGCGCGGCAGCAGCAAGGCGCCTTGCAGCGGAAAAATCGGGATCGTGGCGGGCAAATCCGCGAAGCCGAGCTTGCCGGGCGGGCGGGCGCCCATGATCGTCTTACGCGAACATCAGCGACGACAGGCGCCGGCGCCCCTGCACGGTCAGCGGATTGGTGTTGCCCAAAGCTTCGAAGAACTTCACCAATTGGGCGCGTGCCGCCCCATCGTTCCAATTGCGGTCGAGCTTGTAGAGCTCGAGCAATTGTTCGATCGCCGCTTCCTGCTGGCCGCCGGCGAACAAGGCGGTGGCAAGGTCGAGGCGCGTTTGATGATCCTTCGGGTTATGCGCGAGCTTTTCCAGCATCGGCGCAACGTCCACGCCCTTGGGCGCTTGATGGGCGAGATCGAGCGCGGTCTGCGCAGCCAGGATTTCCGGATCGCGCTTGGCGTCGGGCGGCAGCGAGTCGAGAACGGCTTTCGCCTCGTCGAGCTGACCCAGACTCACAAAAATCTTGGCGAGGCCCGCGGCGGCTTTGGCGTTGCCGGGTTCGTGGGCCAGGATCTGGCCGAAAATATCCTGCGCGGCCGGCAGGTCGTTGGCGGCGAGCGCCGCGTTGGCCTGTTCCAGCGCCTGGTCGATCGGCGACGGGCCGGCGGCCCCGCCCAGCTTCTTCACGAAGGCGCGGATCTGGCTTTCGGGGACTGCCCCCAGGAAAGCGTCGACCGGCCGACCGCCCTTGAAGGCGAAAACCGCCGGAATCGACTGCACGCGCAATTGCGAGGCGAAATGCGGGTTCTCGTCGATATTGATTTTGACGAGCTTGACCGCCCCCTTGGCGTCCTTGACGACCTTTTCGATCGTGGGCCCGAGCTGTTTGCACGGTCCGCACCACGGCGCCCAGAAATCGACGATGACGGGCGTGTCGCGCGAGGCGAGCAGCACGTCCTGCTCGAACGAATCGTCCGTCGCGTCCTTGATCAAATCGGCCGCGTTGGCACCCGGTTTCCCGGCGCCGATCAACTGGTCCATGGGGTCAACTCCGCTTTCCAGCGGGGAAAATGGCGATTTCGGGCGCCCAAGGCAACCCCCTGCGGGGCCCCCGAAAAGCCGCCCAGATATCCCTTGCAATTCGACGCTCCCCGCCTATTATCCCGGCCCGTTTCCAAGGCTGAAGCGCCCGCAGGCGATAACGCGGGAGTAGCTCAGTGGTAGAGCATCACGTTGCCAACGTGAGGGTCGAGGGTTCGAATCCCTTCTCCCGCTCCAGTCTTGGGAAATGCTCGCGGAAAAACCGGGTGATCGTTGATTCCTCGCGCGTCTAAGCGCCACATGACGTTTGTCGCGGCGGCGCCCGCGCGGATATATACTCCGCGCGCCGCGTTATCGGGGGGATGGCCGCATCCGGGAAGTCCCGGTCTCGTTCGCGATCCGATCGCCGATTCTTCGTCGAACGCGTAGCTGAGCGCCCACAACCCTCTGGGAACCGTCCGTCGCTTAATGCTGTTCAGTTCGCCGGAATTCTTCGTCTTCTTCGTCGTCTATTTGACGATTCATCTGCTGGTCCCCGCGCGGCTCCGGCTATACCTCATCATTGCGGGGAGCGCGTTTTTTTACGGGTGGTGGAATCCCGTCTTCATCGGCTTGCCTTTCGCGCTGTCGGCGATCGCCTATTTCGCGGGCCGTGCGGTCGCCGCAAAGCCGGCGGGAAGGCAGCGCCGGAGCGCCTTGTTCGCCGGGCTCGTCGTACTGTTCGCGCCGCTCGCCCTCATCAAATACACGAACTTCGTCTATCTCGGTATCGTCGGCCTGTTCGTGCCGCTCGAAGCGCCGATTTTGGAAATCGGATTGCCGCCGGGGATTTCGTTCATCACCTTCACGCTCGCGGCTTATGTGATCGACGTCTATCGCGGCGATTTCGCGCCGTCGCGGCGGCCGGCTTCGCTTGTCGGCTACGTATTGTTCTTTCCGCACTTGATCGCAGGGCCGATCCTGCGTCCGCGCGAATTGATCCCGCAACTCGTCGCGAATCGCCCGGCCCTGGGCGCGAGATTCAAACTCGGGCTCGTGATCTTCGCGATCGGTTTGGTCAAGAAAGTCGTATTCGCCGACCAGCTCGCCGCCGCCGTCGATCCGATCTATGCGCCCGGCGGCGCGGCCGACGGCTGGTCCGCGCTTTTGGCGCTCTACGGTTTTTCGCTGCAGATCTATTGCGATTTCAGCGGATATACGGATATGGCGGTCGGGCTCGCTTATATGCTTCGCGTGCGCCTGCCGACCAATTTCCGCACGCCCTATCTGGCGGCGTCGCCGATCGAATTTTGGCGCCGCTGGCACATCACGTTATCGCATTGGTTGCGTGATTATCTCTATTTTCCGCTGGGCGGCGGCCGCGGCGGGTTGTTGTTCAAAGCTCGAAACCTGATGATCACGATGGTTCTCGGCGGATTGTGGCATGGCGCCAGTTGGACATTCGTCGTATGGGGCGCCATTCACGGATTTGCGCTGGTCGCGGCCCATGGGGTGCGGAGCCTGAACGTCCGCTTGGCGATCCCGCGACCGATCGCCATCGCGCTCACGTTCCACTTCGTCGCGTTCGGCTGGGTCTTTTTCCGCGCGCCGGATATGGCGACGGCATGGCGGGTGATCGCGGGGATCGGGGACCTCGATTTCGGGACATTCGCCGCCTTCGCGCGCGCCCATGCCTTCGAGATCGGTCTCCTTCTGCTATTCTTTCTTACGCATCGCTTTGATCGCCACGAGCTCTATCGGCTATGGGCGGGACGTGTATCGACGGCTATTCTAATTCCGGCGATCGTTTCGGCGTTCGTACTGGCGGTTACGGTGAGCCAGGGCAGTTCGGCCAAGTTCATCTATTTCGATTTCTGAGGGTCGATGTCGCGTCGCTCCGGCAAAATCGCGGGTCCGCTGGCGAATCTGTCGCTGATCGCCGTCTCGCTGTTCTTTTGCGTCGGCGTAATGGAACTCGCGATCCGCGCGCTGGGCCTTGATCCGGGATCCGGTCCGAAGCCCGGCGAGGGTCTCGCGAAGATCATCGAATTCGATCCGGAGTTCGAAACGCGCTATCGGCCCGGCGCCGAGACCGCGATCGTTTCGCCGCAAGGCGAATTCGACGTGATCTACCGCACCAACGCGCTTGGGTTGCGCGACCGTCCGCTCGCACCGAAGGCGCGGGACGAGTGGCGCGTTCTGGTGCTGGGAAATTCGTTCGTCGAGGGGTGGGGGATCGAACTCGATCGGACGTTCCTGCGCGTCGCCGAGGCGCGCTTGGCGTCGCGGCCCGAGTTGCTTCCGTCCGGGAAAAAGACCGTCCGGCTCGTCGGCGCCGGAGTCTCCGGTTTCGGCGCCGCGCAAAGCCTGCTGTTCGCCCGGCGAATCGCCGATGCCGCCGAACCAGACGCGATCGTCTTCGTGTTTCTACCGACGATGGCGTACGCTGATCGCGGCTTCCTGTCGCGCGCATCCCTCGGTCTCGACGGAATCGCCACCGGCCTCGATCCGGCGGTGTTCTTGAGCGCGACGCCCGCCGCCGCCAAATCGGCCGCGGATATTCCCGGCGCGATCCGCCGGCTTGCCGAGCACAGCGCGCTGCTTCGTTTGGCCGTCGGCCGGATCGACAATGCCGCCGCGCAATCGGCGATCGTTCCGGGCGACCCTGCCACCGATCTTTTCGCGGCGATTCGCGCCGGCGGGCGGACTTCCGAAGTGTTGGCGCCCAGCTTCAAGCACGTCGCGGCGATGAACGGCTTCGCGGCCGCGCGATCGAACGTTTTCGCGATGGTGTACTTGCCCGTGGCACCCCAGGTATCGGCCGTCGAATGGGATCGGGGCCGCGTCGCCTACGGAGTTCCGGCCGAGATCGCGGAGCAGGACGATCGCGTCGCGGCCGAAGCGTTTTGCCGCGCCGAAAGAATCGAATGCCGATTCGCCGCCGGCGCGCTGTCGGCCGCCGCCGCGCAGAACCCCGATTCGCAACGCGCGTTTTTCCGATTCGATTTCCACATCAACGAACGCGGATCGGCGGCCCTCGGCGAGTGGCTCGCGTCCGTACTGCCGACGATCGCCCGTTAGAAGGCGGCGACCGCCAGGATGCGTGCGAGTTCGGCGGCGCTTGCACCGGGCGGCGCGCGCTTGATCGCATCGGCGGCGCCGTCGGCCCGAATCAGGTTCTGCCGCGATCCGAAATTCGGCCGGCCGTACGAGTCGACGCCGGGGATGAACACGGCCAGCAGCGTCGCTTTCGACGCGCCCGGGCAGCGGGCGGCAGATCCGCTTCGAAACTCCGCGACCATTTCGCGCAGCAAAGCCGTGTTTCGCGCATCGGGCGGCATCGCTTCAAGCGTCGCTCGGCGTGTTTGAAAATCGAGCATCAAGGTGCAGGTCTCGCCCTGCGGGAAATAATACGGCACGAGCGGGGTTGACTGTGCCGCCGCATCGCCGATCATCGAAATCGCGGCGGCTGCGATCAGGCAGATTTTCCTATAAAACATCGGCTCGTGTCCTCAGCGGCAATTCGCCAGATCGATATCCAGTTCCATCGCCGGCGCGAAGACCTCCACGCGGCGTCCCTGGCTCGGCGGACAACGGCCGGCCATCGTGGAAACTTCCACGATATCGCCGCGCCGCATGCCGCGGGCGATGAAAAACCCCTCGGCGTCGGTCGCCGTCGTTATCGTTTCGCCATTCGCGAACCCGACCCTGACGGCGATACCGGGTAGCGGCACGTTGGCCAGACTGACGATACCGCCCACACGCGTGGTCTCGTCGTGTGCCGTGGGATCGGGCCGAAGGGCCGCGAGCGTCACGTCCTTCAAGGTATCGCCCGGCTGAGCGCCGAGCAGGCCAAAACGTACGGCGACAACCCTTCCGATCGGCAACGGAGGCCGTCCGGCGGGTCCCGGACGTCCCCACGACGCGCTGGTCATCGCCAGAACATGCTTCACCGGCATACCGGACGGCGCCGGTCGAAGGATCCATCCGGCGCCGGCGTCGAGCGGCGGCGTCGCGGCGCCGGCCGCCGCCTCCGCCGCGACGATGCGGCCGCCATCCGCCATCGTCATTTCGAAAAACGCGCGACCTTCGACGGGCTTCCCGTCGTCGCGCGCTTTGCCGAATGCGAAACTCAGATGCGTGGTATTCCAAAGCGACAATCCGTCGAAGGTCGCACTCGCGGCGGCATCGCCGGGCCGTGTCGCCGTCAACGAAATCGGCCGGCCGGCCGCCTGGAAGGTCGTCGAACCGTTGCGCGATAGCTTGCCGCGTTCCTCGAGCGGGACCCGGCCGAGCATGGCCGTTGGAGCGTTCTCCGCAACGATCGTTACGGACGCGCGGCCCGTTCGATCCGGCGGATTTCGCGTAAAGGACGCGATCGGCACATCGTCCAGAAAAACCGCCGCACGGGCCGGATCGCCTACGTAAATGGTAAGCCCGTTCAGATCGCGAAGACCTGCCGCCGCATCTGGCACGCGGCGCCCCAAAACGGGATCGATCCAGGATTTGATGCGCACGACATCGCCCTCGACCGCGACGTTGTCCCGCACCATCGACATCATCGCGCGATAGCGGACCACCGTCGCGGCCGGCGCTGTCCAAACCCGCCGTTCGGCGCCGAGCGTCCGGTCGAAACCGTAATAACGCTCGGCCAAGCGGACGAACCATCGCTCCGCCGACTCACGCAACGGCTTTCCGGGCGTCGCCGTCCAATCGGCGCCTTTCGACCCGAAATGCGTATACCAAAGATTATCCGTAGGCAGTCCCGCATCGACGCGAACGAGCGCGAGCGCGACCAGCAATCCGACGGTCGATCCTTGATCGGACGTGCAGGTATCCGCGCAATGGATCGACTTCAAATCGACGGGCTCGAGCAAAGGCTCGACGCGGCGCAAATCCTCGGTGAAGGATCGGACGTCGTCCGTCCGATAGATCGGGCCGCGGGTCCGCGATACGGCGTACATGCCGTCGACGGCCCGCGACAGCGGCGCCGGCGGTGCGTTCCACATGTGGTTGTCGCGATCGATCGTGTTGTAATACCAAACATGCTCGACGCCGAGTTTGCGGAGCAGATCGACGGTGTAGCCTTGGCTTTCCTTGACGTCCGCGAGCCCCGTCATTCTGCGCAAGACATTCGGCGCCGCGAACACCGATCCCGGACTCGCGGGCATCTCCAGCGATTGGCCGCCGCGCGTGAAGTTTTGGACGAGGGTGAACCCGCCATGCGACGTATAGAGCGGCGGCCGAATGGCGAAGTGATCGAACACCTCCAGCGTGTCCTTGACGGCGGCGCGGCTGAAATTGTCCCGCTCGACGCGGCGCACGGCGCCAGCGCATCCTTCGCCGCACGCCGCCGCCGCGAACGTCAATTCCGATAAATCCACCAGCTTGAAACCCGCTTCGATCGAAAACGCGGGATTCCGGCCGAAGAAAAGCTCGACGATCCTCTCCTTATCCTCGCCTTTGTATCTTTCGACGCCCGCGTTCTCGAGATTCGCGCGGAACGAACGGCCCGCATTGTCGCGGCCGATTACGACCGTATCGCGCGGCGGATCTTTGTCGAACACGATCCGAAGGCGGAAATAGGATATCGGCCTCAAGCTTTCCGGCGGCGGAACGAGGCGGATCGAAGCCGGCTTGGCGCCGAATATTGCGGGCGCCGGGAAAGCGTCGCGCAACTGCGGCACTTCGTCGCCGTGCCAGCTGTGGAAGTGGTCCGCGTAGCCTCGATGCCAGGCGCGCAGCAGCTCGATATAGGCGGCCCTGCCGTCGCGGCCGGTCTTCGCGCGGTTGAGTTCCAGCCCCGCGGTGACGAAACCCGATCCGCCGGCCTGTGCGCCCGAAGTTTGCGCCCATATGCTGTCGGAGATCGGCAGTCCCAACGATTCGTTCAGCAATCGATGAATCTCGGCGCCGTGCGCGGGCGACTGCATATCGACATCGCTGGCGAAACTTACGTGATGCTCGAACGGATAGGGAAATGGCCTGACATCATCGGCGGCGATCGCGGCCGGCATCGCGCCGAGCGCAAAGGCCGCCGCGATCCATCCGCATCGACGCCGGGCCATTATCGGGCCGGCAGCAAGGTCACGGCGTCGGCCAATTGCCGCGCCAGCCATTGATGCCCCCTGGGCGAATAATGCCCATCATGGACGAATGTCAGGAATTCGTCCGGATCGCCGCCGTTTTGCGGGATCGGCAATTCGACGCATTCGATTCCGGCCTCGCGGCAAATCCGGGCATGGTGGTCGAGGAAGTTGCGCACGCTCACCTCGATCGCTTCGCCGCCGGGACCGCTGACCTTTTGGACGCAGTTGTTGCGGCATTGCGCCTGATCGAGGCCGTTATGGACGACCAGCCGGACGCCGGGAACCGCTTCGCGCATCGCGACGACAACATCGCCGAACTTCTTCAGCGCCTCTTTCGCGACGGCCGGTAACCGCGATTCTTCGACCTTCAACGTGCCGAAGAAGGGAACGCCCGGAATCAACTCGGGATATCCGGGCGTCGAGCTGTGCAAGGCGTAGTTTGGATCCCACGCCTTGAAAACCAGCTTTCCGTCCGGTCCGTAAAGGAAGCCGTCGAGGGCGTTATGATCCGCGTCCCACCCGAATCCATCGCGCAACAGCCGGGGGTGCATCTGCTTGACCAGCGTCGTGCTGTTCTCCAGCAAAACGAGGTCGGGCGAAAACTTCCGCGCATAGTCGCGCAAGCGCGGAAAGTTTGACGCCATGTCGCCGTTGTCGCGGCCGGCGGAAATGACCTCCACGCAGCGCTTCAAGCGAACCGCGAGTTCGGCCTCCATCAAAATATTGTATTTCTCGAAATTCGGCACCTGCAGCGCGACCGCATGGCTCGAGCCCAGATGCACGATGCGATAGCACCCATCCGGATTGTCGAAAAACCTGTCTCGATCCAGAAATCCGAAATTGTTGGTGAAGCGGATCGGATCGTATTCCTGCACGCGTCCGGCCCCCGGCCAGACCTGGCGGACATGCGGTTCGTAAAGCGCCGCGACGTCCGACGGTACGCGCGGCGTCACGAATTTCGCCTGCGTGGGGTCCGGTGCGCGTCCTTCCGGATTCTTGAACCGTGGACCGAGGTCGACGACGATGTCGTCGCGATGGCCCGTTACCGAGAACCAGCGTCCCAAATTCGCGAAGCGATCCTGATTCTTATGGCGATAGCGCAACGAAACCTTGCTGCCGAGCGGCAGGTCGGGCACGACGAACCGCCCGTCCGACGAAGGCTGCGCGCGGACGATCGCGCCGTCTTCGAACAAAACGTCGATATTCTGGCGCGGATCGAAGGCCTCGCCCGTGAGCGTCCCCGCGATCGCCGCCGTGCCGCCGAATTTCTGTTGAATCGGGGCGAGCAGGGCGACTTGATCGAATTCGAGAATCGTTCCGTTGGCGCCGAGGATGCGGACGAACCATTCCCGAATGCCGTCGCCGCTTCCGTCGCGTAACTTCGCCATGACGACGTTCGGCAGCGCCGCGACGAACTCGCCCGGCGCCGTCCGCTCCAATTGCGCGACCGAGGCGGCATCGCGTAGCGGCGCCATCCATTCTTCCGGGTAGAGCGGCGGCAAGGCGCCTGCGGCAGGCGCCGGCGCGTCGGGCCCAAGCCGCGCTTCGAACGTGACGGGGCCAATATCGCGCAGCCGCAAAACGACTTGCAGGCGTCCCGCGGCCGGCGGGACGGCGAATGAAACCCGAATTTGAGTGGCGTCGCGCGCGGCGGTCGCGTCCGGCACCCAGACGATCCAGGCGTCCTGCGCGGTGACGGCGGCAATGCTGCGCGAAACGCCGACCGGACCCGCATTGCGCTGTCGCAAGCTCGCGCCGTAGATCTCGACGCGGCCGTTCTTCTGATGCAACGGGACGTCGTCGAACATCGCCATCGCGCTGCGTCCGACGCCGTCGAATTGCGCGGGCGAAGGACCACCGGGCGGATCGACGGCGTCGAGCGCGGCGCGCCGGTTGAGCGCCGCGACGAACCCGCCGAGGATGTCGGCGCGCAACCGATCGGTTTCGGCCCGCAACTGCTGGATCTCGCCGCGGACCCCGCCGAGTTCGATACGTAAACGATTGAAGACATATTTGCCCGCGAGCCACGCGCCCCCGGCGCCCGTCATCAGCACAGCGGCGCCGATCAGGGTCAGCACTATCCTGCGTCTCATTTTTGCGCTCCGGCGGCCGCCCGACGGAATCGATACGGGCGCTGACTTTTCTAATTCAGCTTCCGACTTGAATCTAGTTGGATATTCGGGCGGCGGTGCGTCGATCCGCCGCTCGAGCTTGTCGCCTCGGGCGCGGCAAGTTAAAATCCAGAAATGGCCTTTTCGTGGATTCGCCGGAATATCCGGCGTGTGACGAATCGCGCTTCCAGGACCCGTGGCCGCCCCCATTTCGATGAACAGATCGACGGTTTTTTCGATATTCCTTTTCGTAGCTTCGACCCTGTTCTCGATCGGAATCGCCGAAGGCGTTTTGCGGGTCAAGAACGCGTCCATGCGCAATTACGACATCGAAATGTGGCGCTATGCGCGCGAATTGAAAACGCGCAGTCCGAACGAGGCGTTGGGCCACGAGCATATCCCCAACGCTACAGCCACGTTGCAATCGGTCGAAATACGCACCAACGCGTTCGGTCTGCGCGGCGGTCCGGTGCGGCAGCCAGCGCCCGCGCGGCGGATTCTCTTCCTGGGTTCGTCGATCACGCTCGGCTGGGGCGTGCTGGAAGACGAGACCGTTTCTGCGCTCGTCGAAAGACGATTGAAGGCGCGGGGCGAAGACGTCGAGGTCCTGAATGCGGGCGTCGGCAATTACAACGCCGCGCGCTACGTCGCGCTCTACGAGACGCATCTGCGCCCCCTCAAACCGACCGACATCGTCGTTCATTACTTTCTGCGCGACGCCGAAGAACTCGATTCGGGCGGCGGCAATTTTCTGCTGCGTCATAGTCAGCTCGCCGTCACGCTATGGATCGCATATTCGCGGCTCGTCGGCGAGACGGGGGAGAGATCCCTTACGGACCATTATCAAAAGGTCTATGCTCCCGGCTCGCGCAGCTTCGCGAAGGCGGGCGAAGCGCTCGATCGCCTCGCGGCGCTCGCCCGGCGGGACGGCGTACGGATCTATCTCGCGATCGTTCCGGATGTCCACAATCTCGACGAATACAAATTCGGCTTCATTCACGAACGCGTGCGGGCCCTCGCCGAGAATCTGGGATACAAGTTCGCCGATCTTCTTCCGGCTTTCGGCAACCTATCGCCGCAACAAGTGTGGGCGATGCCCGGAGATCCGCATCCCAATGCGCTCGGCCATAAATTGATGGCGGATCGTCTCGTCGAGTTGCTGTCGATCCCGTGACCGCGACGGCGCGATAGCGGCGCTTCACTTCGGAAGGATCGGGGTATGGACCTCGCAGGCAAACGAGTTCTTGTGATCGGCGGCGCGGGGCTCATCGGATCCCATTGCGTCGATCGGCTCGTCGCGGAAGACGTCCGCGAAATCGTCGTCTACGACAATTTCGTGCGTGGTACGGTCGAAAATCTCGCGGGCGCGCTGAAGGATCCGCGCGTCAAGATCTTCGAAGCGGGCGGCGACATCACGCAGACGGATATTCTCGACGCCGCCTGCAAAGGCGCCGACGCCGTATTGCATTTCGCGGCGCTGTGGCTGCTGCAATGCCACGAGTTTCCGCGTTCCGCGTTCAAAACGAACGTCGAAGGCACGTTCAACGTGCTCGACGCTTGCGTGCGCAATGGCGTGAAGCGGCTGGTCTGGTCGTCGTCGGCGTCGGTGTACGGCGACGCGATCGAAGAGCCGATGACCGAAGATCACCCTTTCAACAATAAGAATTTTTACGGCGCGACCAAGATCTGCGGCGAAGCGATGGCGCGCGCCTATCATCATCGCTATGGGCTCGACTATGTCGGCTTGCGCTATATGAACGTCTATGGGCCGCGCCAGGATTATCGCGGCGCCTATATCGCGGTGATCATGAAGATGCTCGACGCGATCGACCGCGGCGAAGGTCCGACGATTTTGGGCGACGGATCGGAGGCGTTCGATTTCGTCGCGGTGGAGGATTGCGCGGCCGCGAATCTCTGCGCTTTGAAGGCGGACGCCACGGATCGCTTCTATAACGTCGGCACGGGCACGCGCACGTCGTTGCGCGAGGTCGCGGAGAAACTTTTGCATCTCACCGGATCGAACCAGCCGATCAAATACGCGCCGCGCAGCCAAGCGACGCTGGTGCGCAACCGCATCGGTTCGCCGGTTCGCGCGCGCAAGGAAATCGGCTTCGACGCCGAAATCGGCCTCGACGAGGGATTGCGCCGTCTGATCGATTGGCGCCGCGGCCATATCGCGCAGGTCGAAAGCCGGCGCGCGAAGGCGGCGATCTGATGACCGCATCTCGGACCGGAGTGCGCTGATGTGCGGGGTGGCGGGCATCCTTCATCTGGACGGCGCGCCAGCGTCTGGCGCCGTATTGAAGGCGATGACCGATCTTATCGCGCATCGCGGCCCCGACGGCGAAGGTCACTATTGCGACGGCCCGGTGGGGCTCGGTCACCGGCGTTTGTCGATCATCGACCTGAGCGACGCGGCGGCGCAGCCGATGGCCACGCGCGACGGCCGCTACGTCCTGACGTTCAACGGCGAGATCTATAATTTCCGCGAGTTGCGCGCCGAACTGCGCGCGCTCGGCCACGTCTTCCGCTCGAGCGGCGACGCCGAAGTTCTCGCGGCGGCCTACGCCGAATGGGGGCTCGCGGCGCTGACGAAGCTGAATGGAATGTTCGCCTTCGCGATTTGGGACCGCGTGGAGCGTGTGCTGACGCTCGCGCGCGACCGTTTCGGCGTGAAGCCGCTTTATTTCACGACCGTCGACCGCGCGTTCCTGTTCGCATCTGAGATAAAGGCGTTCGGCGGCTTCAAGGCGTATCGCGTCAAGCTCGACGTAGAGGCGTTGTCGCAGTATCTGACCTTCCAGAACTTTTTCGACGATCGCACGCTTTACGACGGCGTGCGGCTTCTTCCGGCGGGTTGTTACGCGCGGATCGTGCCCGGCCGGTCCGTCGCGATCGAACGCTATTGGGATTATCAATTCGAAGAGCCCGCCGGGAAGATCGACGAGACCGAAGCGCTCGACGAACTCGACAGGTTGTTCCGGCAGGCGGTCAATCGCCAATTGGTCAGCGACGTCGAGATCGGCGCCTATCTCTCCGGTGGCGTGGATTCGGGATCGATCACGGCGTTGGCCGCGCGCCAATTGCCAGAGTTGCGCACGTTCACGATCGGCTACGACCTTAGCTCGGCGTCGGGCGTCGAGTTGGGTTACGACGAGCGGCTGAAGGCCGAGCACATGTCGTATCTGTTTGGCACCGAACATTACGAGATGGTGCTGAAGGCCGGCGACATGCAGCGCGCGTTGCCGAAACTCGCCTGGCATCTGGAGGAACCGCGCGTCGGCCAGAGCTATCCGAACTGGTATGCGGCGAAGCTCGCGTCGAAATTCGTGAAGGTCGTCCTTTCGGGGACGGGCGGCGACGAGATCTTCGCGGGCTATCCATGGCGCTATTATCGCGCCGTCGTGAACGACGATTTCGATCATTACATCGACAAGTATTTCGATTTCTGGCAGCGGCTGGTGCCGACCGAAATGTTGCCTCAGGTGATGGCGCCGGTGTGGAAGAAGGCCTCCGGCTCGCCGCCGATCGATGTGTTCCGGGGCGTGTTCAAGATCCATTCGGATCGGTTGAATCGGCCGGAGGACTACATCAACCATTCGCTTTATTTCGAGGCCAAGACGTTCCTCGCCGGCCTGCTGATCGTCGAGGACAAGCTCGCGATGGCGCACGGGCTCGAAAGCCGCGTGCCGTTTCTCGACAACGATCTCGTTGATTTCGCGATGCGCTTGCCCGCGCGAATGAAGCTCAAAAACCTTACCGAGATCGTGCGGCTCAACGCGAATGAGGTCGGCGGACGGGACTCGCGCCAAGTCGAAAAGTCGCGCCACGGAAAACTTATTCTGCGCAAGATGATGGGGCGATACATCCCCGCGGAGGTCGCGGAACGCGAGAAACAGGGTTTCTCCGCGCCGGACGCGAGCTGGTTCAAAGGCGAAAGCATCGACTATGTGCGCCGCCGGTTGTTCAATCCGCGCGCGCGGATCTATGATTTCCTCGCCCGCAAGACGATCCACGCACTGGTCGAGGACCATCTCGAGGGCCGCCAGAATCGGCGTCTTCTGATATGGTCGCTGCTCAACCTCGAGCAGTGGTGCGAGGCCTATCTATGACTTGTCCGTTCTGTCGATCGCAGCGGTATCGGCCGATCTATCCGGCTTACGAAGGGGCTTGCGTCACCTCCGATCTTCGAATCGTTCCCAATGCGCGTATCGACAATCGCCAATGCGGCGATTGCGGCTTCGTCTGGAACGACGGCGGGCCGCGCGGCCGATCGGAAGAATTCTATCGTGATACCTACAGGTTGCGACTTCATGCGCAAGACTCGCGATATGTAAATTTTTCAGCGCAAGGCGTATCGCCATTTGCCGGCGCCCTGGTCGAGATGCTTGCCGATAAGGCAGATTTGCCGAGCGGAGAACTACTCGAAGCCGGCGCCGGAAAAGGTGATTTTCTTCGGATCTTCGCGGAACTTAAGCCGGGGTGGAAGCTCACGGCCTTCGAACCCAGCGCCGCTTGCGATGTCCTGCGTCAGCGTGTGCCTTCGGCGGAGATATTTCAGGGCGAATATTCCACCATCGGTATAGATCGGCAATTTGACCTGGTGGCGGCGTTGGGCGTTCTCGAGCACGTTGAGTATCCTGTCGATTTCGTGCGCTGGCTGGCAGCCCGGCTACGACCCCACGGCACGTTGCTCCTGACCTTTCCGGATTTCGCGATCAATCCCAACGATCTTTTCTGTATCGATCATCTTTCGAAGATGTCGGCCGCGCATCTGGCGATGATCGCCGCGAAAGCGGGTCTATCCGTACTATCGGCAAATCGGATCGGCATTGCGCTTTGCGCTTTGCTCGGTCACGCGCGGGACGTTCCGATTCAAACGAACGCGGTGGAAATCGCGACCGATATCGTGAACGCGAACGAACGGATGGCGAAGGATATGGTCGATGCCGTCGCGCGTGCGCGCGAAGCGGCGCGCCGAGAACGTACGCGATTCGGGGTTTTCGGGCTCGGGATGTCGGGACTCGCGGCGCCGCTCCTGATCGATTTTCCGCGCGAGGAGATCGCCGCTTATATCGATGAAAACCCCACGATGCGCGGTGTAAGAATCGGCTCCGTGCCCGTCTTGGGACTCGACGGTATCGAATCGCTCGACATCCGTCACATCGCCCTCGCGGTGAGCCCGATTTATCGTGAGTTGGTCGTTATGAAACTACGCCGGCCGGGATTGTCGATCTATGTCTGAGCGTCCGAAGATCAACGCGACCGACGTATCGGCCGCCGTGTCGATCTTCAATCCTGCAGCGGCGATCCGCGCGGTCGGCGAAGCGGGCGCGTTTCTGTGGAATGCGCGCCGGCTGATCGCGGTGATGGCGGTACGCGACCTATCGAGCCGTTATGCGGGTCAGATTCTCGGCGTTTTCTGGGCGATCGGCCATCCGCTATTCCAAATGGCGATCTATCTGTTCGTTTTCGGCGTCGTCTTCCGACAGTCGATCGGCGGCACGGAAGCCATGCCACGCGACTATACCGTCTATATCCTCAGCGGACTTGTCGCATGGCTATCGATCGTGCCGATTCTGGCGGGTTCGGCCATCTCGATCACGCAAAACGCGAACCTGATCAAGCAATTCGCCTTCGACGCACGGGTGCTGCCCGCGAAGGAAATCTTCACCGGTGCTATCGTCTGGGCGGTCGGAGTTACGATCCTCGCAAGCTACACCGCCGTCGTCTATGGGGCCATGCCCGCGACCTACGCGCTCATCCCGGTTCTCGCGATCATGCATTTCGCGATCGCGTTGGGATTGGCATGGGCGATCGGCGCGATCGCCGCCTATCTGCGCGACTTGAAGGATATCGTAACGCTCGCTACGACGGTCATGATCTACGTGTTACCGATCGTGTATCTGCCCGATTGGATTCCTGCCGTGCTGCGCGTGGCCTTATACGCCAATCCGTTCAGCTATCTGATTTGGTGTTATCAGGACGTCTTTTATTTCGGACGAATCGACAATCCGGTCGCTTGGCTGGTTTGCGCGATCTTCGCCCCCGTTATGCTCGCGACGGGTTATCGTCTTTTCGGTCGACTTCAGCCCAATTTCGGAAACGTGCTATGAGCGGACCAGTCATCGAGGTCGACGACGTCAGCGTCGCCTACCGCATCTATCCCCGGCCGATCGATCAATTGAAGGAGATCGTGCTCGGCGGCGCCCGCCACGAAACTTTCTGGGCGTTGCGCAATGTCAGTCTGAAGGTCGCGGAGGGCGAGCGCGTCGGTATCCTCGGGTCGAACGGTGCGGGCAAGAGCACGCTGCTCAAAGCGATCGTAGGTACGCTTCGCCCCGCCGCCGGCCGGGTGACGACGCAAGGGCGCGTATCCTCGCTGCTGAGTCTCGTTCCCGCATGGAACGGCGAAGACACCGGCGTTGAGAATATCCGCTTCAACCTGACCCTCGCCGGTGTGCCGGCCGAACGGCTCGATACGATCATCGAGGATATCGCCGATTTTACCGAATTGGGCCCGTTCCTCCATCATCCGGTAAAGACCTATTCGACCGGCATGGGCGCTCGGCTGTCCTTCGCGATCGCGACCGCGACCGATCCGGACATCCTGATCGTCGACGAGATATTGGGTACGGGTGACGGCTACTTTGCATGGAAAGCCGCGAACCGGATGAAGGAGTTCTGCGCGCGCGGCCGCGCGTTGCTTTTCGTCAGTCATTCGTTGCCCGCGATTCAAAGCATGTGCGAGCGCGGCGTATGGATCCAGAACGGCGCCGTGCGTATGGATGGCCCGATCGCCGACGTACTCGGCGCGTACGAGACGGACATCCGTCGCGCCGACGACGAAGCGATGCGCCGCAACGGCGCGTTCGCCGGAATTTCGCGCGCACCGGAAATTTCGGAGATCACCGACGCTTCGATGTTGCGTGTGCGCGTGGTACCGCGATCTTACGCGCCGTTTTACGCGACGCATTACGTCGCGCGCGTCGGCGTTGGATTCGACGGTCAAACGCCGGCGGTCGTCCCGCTCGAGCCCGAGCGCGAGACGGAGGATCGCTTCCCGCGCCTGGACGTGACGGCAAGCGAATGGGGCCGTCTGCACGAGACGGGCGGGCGCGTTTGTCGGACCTTGGCGCGGATCGTAGGCCGCAACCACGGCGGCCAGATTCTAGTCCCGCGCCCGTCCGGAGGCGGCGGCGATCTGACGGTCGAACTCGATCTCGCTTCGACCGATTCGCGCGAGGCGTTGCAGGCGGAATTTCTCGACATGGCGAGCGGCGTGTGGCGACTGCTTGAACGCGTCGAAGCGAGGGCCGACGGTATGTGGCAACGCCTTGCGTTTCGCGGCACGGTGGATCGGCCCGACGAAGCGACGCATGGCACGGTTGCCGCGCGTATCGTCGAATCCGCCAAGGCCGATGTCGAGATTCTAACGGTAGCCGTTGCGGACGCGCGCGGCGAAGTAAGCGCCGCGGTGCGCGAACGCGCGCCGTTCGAGGTGCGCGTGCGCGTGCGCTTCAACCGTCCACCCGAACTCGCCGATGTCGGCGTCAAGCTCGTTCGTGCCGACGGCGTCTATGTCTTCTGGCAATCGTCAGGGCAAGTCGGCGCCAACCTCGAACGGCCGACGGGCGAGCGCGAATTCCGCTTCGCCTTCGATCCGAACGTTTTCGGCGCGGGCGAGTATTTCGTCAATGTCCATGTCACGAATGGTTGGCGGTTCCCCGACAATTACCCCTACGCGACCGTCTATGCGCGCAAAGTGAACGCTGCTGGCTTCCGGATCGTTCCGGAAATGGCCGGGCTCGATTTTGGCGTGGTGAATCTGCGCGTGTGGGTCGACATACGCGATCCGAGAGAGGGCTGATCATGTTCACGGCAGTGGCCCGTGGACGGGCGATCAATACGTTTCAGCGCGCGGAGATACTGGGGCTTGCGCACGCCTCGCAAGTCCAGGCTTCCGCCGAAGCCGTGCGCGCGCATTACACGCGCGTCGGCGAGTGGCTGCCCGCCGGTGTCGGCGGTCGCGTTCTCGAAGTCGGCTGCGGTCCCGGCCGCTACGTGGCTTTGCTGGCTGCGATGGGTTACGATGTCGTCGGCGTCGATCCTTTCGAATTTCCGTTGTGGGCGGAGATCGCGAAGATCCGGCCGGTAGCGTTTCATAGCGGGATCAAAGCTGAGTCTTTGCCGTTTCCAGACGCATCCTTCGATCATGTGACTTGCATCAGCGCGATGCTCTATTTCGACGACCCCGACGCCGCCCTCGCCGAAATGCGGCGCGTGCTGAAGCCGGGTGGCCGCTTGTATCTGCGCACGGTCAACCGCAACAACATGTCGCGGCGCTGGCGGCGCCTGGATATCGATCCCGCCGCGAAGAATTATTTCGACGAGAGTTCCCTCCATGATCTGCTCGCGCGTCACGAATTCGACGTGGAGCGTATCTTCAGCTACGGTTTTTTTCCGCCAATCTTCAAGAACTTCTGGTGGTACCTTTGCAATGGACCGATTCCCATCGCTTTGCAGGAGTGGATTTCCGAACTGACACCACCCGATCTTCGAGTTTCGGTCGTCGCATTCGCCTCTCTTCCGAACGCGCCAGGATCTGCGAGATGATGCCAGCCGGGGAGATTGTCGCCCACCATTTGCGCGTCGTCGGAATTCCTACGGCTTATGCCCAAGCCGATACGACGGTTATTGTCGGCACCGTGCGACTGTGTTTCGTCGAGCCTCCGGCCGCTCGACTCTCCGATACGACGGCGCTTGGAACGTCGCTAACCGCGACATCGGCCGACTCGATGCCTTGGGGGCGATTGCGTACCTTTCGTCCTCACGCGTCGCTCGCCGAGTTGGTTGCCGCCCGCAATGCCGTCCCGGTGGTCGTCGATGGCGATAACCTGCCGGTTTGGGCCTGGGTACCGGAAGAGCCGGGCGGGACTTTATATATCGGCACAGATTTGGCGGCGGATTTGACGATGTTGCGCCAGGGCGATCCCGCGGCGGCGGCGCAACGCCCCAGCGAAGCGATGTGGGGTGTCGCGGGCGAAAGGCCGAATTACCTTTTCGAAGCCCGGCTCGATCCCGCCGATCCATTCGATCGTCCGGCGGATTGGTGGGTCTGGACGTTGCGCACGGCGCTGATCGAACATGCGCATGTCCAGGCCGATCCGGTTCTGCCCTTCGGTGCGCCGGGCGCCGTGATCGTGACCGGCGACGACGATCAGGCGCCGCTCGTGGATTATCAGGCGCAGGCCGCGCTTCTCGGCAATCTCCCGGTCACCTATTTCCTGCACCCTTTGACCAAGCACGATGCGCGAACGCTGGCGCGGATCGCGCGCGGCCGCAGCGTGGAATGGGAACTGCACCCGGACGCGCTCGACGCCCCGGCGAGTTACGACGCGATCCTGGGCGAACAAGTCGAATGGTTCGCGAGGCTGGTCGGCCGCGTGCCTCGCTTGGTGCGCAATCACGGTTTCCTTAACGACGGCTATTGGGGCCACGCGCAAGCTTGGCTCGACAACGGAATCGTGGGGTCGAGTAATCTCCCAGGCCTCGACGGGCGCGTGGTCAACGGTTCGCTGTTGCCGGCGCGTCTCGCTTTGGACGGACGATTGACAGACCATTGGAGCGTCTTGACCGCCTATGGCGACGGGGTGTTCTTCGTGAAGGATTGGACGGCGACGACATGCTCCGACGAGATCGCGCGGATGGGTCGGCGCATCGTCGATAGCGGCGTGCCGGGCGTGGTGGTCTTCAACCTGCATCCGGCGAACCATGCGCGTGCCGCAGCCATGCACGCCGCCGTGCGGCGCTTGGTGAACGAGCAGGGCTTCGCCGCGATGACGCTGGGCGCCGCCATCGATTGGTTCGCCGCGCGCGATTCCGGGCGAGAGCGGCGTGGGAACGAAAACATCCTGGCTCCCCGCGTGGCGTTTGAACGCCCCGTAGGCCTTTTCGGCCGCATGCGCGGCCTGATCGCGCGGCTGATGCGCCCGAAGGCGGTCGCATGACCCGGCCGACGTCGATCGTCGTGCTCGGCGCCGGCGGTGACGCGCTCGTCGTCGCGGAATCGATCCTTCAGGGCGCGCGTGCGGGATTTCCCATCCGCTTGGCAGGTTTTCTCGACGACAAGGCGCCGGAAAAAACCGTCTATGGGCATCCGGTCCTCGGCGATCTCGATGATTGGGCGTCGCTCCCCGACGATGTCCGGTTCGTGCCGGCGGTGCAGAAAGTGAAGGATGCACCGCGCCGCGTGCAGCGCATCGAGAAGTTGAAAATCCCCGTTGCGCGCTGGACAACGGTCATCCATCCGCGCGCTGCGGTATCCAGCGACGCGCGCATCGGCCACGGTGCGTTCATCGCGTCCTGCGCGACCGTACAGCCGGAATGCACGATCGGCGCATTCGCGAGTCTCCGGGCGGGCGCGATGCTCGGCCATCACTGCGAAGTCGCCGACCACGCCTATGTTGGCCCAAATGCGGTAATGTGTGGCCGTAGCCGGCTGGAATGGGGTGCGCATCTGGGGCCGGGCGCCGTGCTTCTGGAGGCGAAGACGATGGGCGAGTTTGCGGTCGCTGGCATTGCCGCCGCCGTCACGCGTGACGTGTCCGCCCGCACTATCGTGTTCGGAAATCCGGCGCATCGCGTCGGCTTTGTGCGTTAAGCCGAATGTCGCCCATCCTTCCCACCGCGCGCCAAACGCTGATCGATAAGCCCCATTTCAAGATCGGGCTGTTCTCGCTGAATGCGAGCGGTGGCATCGCAATGACCAAGGTCGCCGAGCGCTGGCGCGGCGATTGGATGCAGATCAAGACCGCCGCGATCTACGCCGATCGCGCCGGGCTCGATTTTCTGTTGCCGTTGCAGCGTTGGCGCGGCTATGGCGGCGAGACGGATCCGCGCGGCTGGTGCATGGAAACGCTGACTCATGCGGCGGGACTGGCGGCGCTCACCGAACGCATCGCTATCTTCGCCACCGTTCAGGTGCCGATCATCCATCCAGCCTACGCCGCGCGAGCGATCGCCACGATCGACCATATTTCCGGCGGACGCGTGGGCCTCAACGTCGTCTGCGGCTGGAACGAACGCGATTTCGACATGTTTGGAGCGCACGATGTCGGCCCGGATCGCCGCTTCGATCAAGGGACGGAATGGATCTGCTTGTTCAGGCGAATGATCGTCGGCGAAGATCCGTTCGACGCGTCCGGCGAATTCTTCGCGACGAAGGGCGCACGATCGAATCCGGCGACGCTGCAGCCCGGCGGGCCCGTGATCGTTTCCGCCGCATTCTCGCCCGTCGGCCGGGAATTCGCGGCGCGCGAATGCGACATCCTTTTTACGACGATCTCGAGCGTCGAAACCGGACGGCGCCACATCGAAGCGTTGCGTGCTTCGAACGTGCCGAACGCGCAGACGCTGCGCGTGTTCACGCCGGTGCATATCGTTTGCCGTGCCACCCGCGACGAGGCGCTGGATTACTACGATTACTACGCGGCACGCGAAGCCGATACGGGCGCGGTCGACAATTACATCGCCGAGAACGCGCGCGCCGGCAAACGCGCCCTGGCCGCCGCGATGAAGCTTCAACGTAAGCGTATCGCGGGCGGTTTCGGCAGCTACGGCATAGCCGGCTCGCCCGACGACGTCGCCGGGGAAATCGTCGAACTGCACCGCGCCGGCTTCGCCGGCATGTCGGTATCGTTCGTCGATTTCGTCGCGGAGTTGCCCTTTTTCGCCGAAAATGTTCTTCCCTTGCTCGAGAAAGCCGGCATCCGGGCGCCCCGCGCCTGACGACCGGCCGGCGGCCTCGATCAATGCGTTCCAGGAGATGCAGATGACGGATGTTCGCAACAAAATCGTTACGATCATATACGGCGTCACGAAGCCCGATCGTCCGAACCTGTCCGATCATTCGGTGTCGTTGCTTGCGGGCGCGGTCGACTCGCTCGACTATGCCAGCATTCTGATGGCGCTGGAGGACGAGTTCGGCGTCGTCCTGCTAGACGAAAATGTCGAGGAGTTGGTGTCGATCGATCAGCTGACCGACTATATCGAAGCGCAGCGTAAAACCTGACCGGACGGTTGCGCGGATGACTGAAATCTCGCAGAGGCCCGTGGCACTCGAGCGTATCGACGACGTCACACCGGCGCGTCGACTGACGATCGCCAATCTGACGACGGGCGATTCGGTTGAACAGGAATTCGTCTTCGGCGAATCCCAACGTGCGGCGTTCGCGGTCTTGGCCAACGACCGCGCCCCGGTTCACGACGACGAACGTTTCGCGCGGCGCGCCGGCTTCGCCGGCCCGATCATCCAGGGCCTGTGCGTGACCACGCGCTTCTCGCGTCTCATCGGCATGTACCTTCCGGGCGAGCACGCGATCCTGCAGTCGGTGTCGTTCAAGTATCGCGACCCGGTACATGCCGGCGTTCCGCTCGTCTTCCGGGTGGAGGTCGCACGGCTGTTTCCGCCGATGAACGTGGTGCGTCTAGCGCTATCTGTTAGGTCGGATGCAGGCGTGCACGTTACCGGAGAAGCGCAATGTCTGATCCGATAGGCGAAGAATCCCCGATCGCGACGCTATTCGCCAGGCTCGCCGCACGCGGCGGCGATCCGATCCTTTGGACGCCCGATGGCGAAACGACGGCCGCAGAACTCCTCGCGTTCGGCGAAGCGCGCGCGGCGGAACTCCGCGGCCAGGGAATCGGTCCCGGCGCCGTCTGCGCGTTAGTCGGCGACTATTCACGCGGGACGATCGCCGATCTTTTGGCTCTCGTCCGTATCGGCGCGATCGCCGTGCCGCTCGCGGCCGCGACGGCAGTCGAGCATCCCGGCTTGATGCGCGAAGCGAATGTCGAGTTCGTGGTCGGAGCGCAAGTGCGCCGTATCCCTTCGCGCGCGCGGCATTCACTCGTCGCCGCCTTGGCCGCTTCAGGTCGGCCGGGGTTGATCGTCTTCACCTCGGGCTCCAGCGGCGCGCCCAAAGCCATCCTGCACGATATCGGGCGCGTCGCGTCGAAGTTCGTCGAGCGCCGCCCGGGCTGGCGTATGTTGCTGTTTCTGCAACTCGATCATTTCGGCGGATTCAACAGCCTGATGTCGGTGCTGATGAACGAAGGCGTGGGTGTATGCCCCGTCGATCGCAGTCCGCGCGCGGTCTGCGAAGCGATCGCGCAAGCGCGCGTCGCGCTTCTGCCAACGACGCCGACTTTTCTGGGTATGTTGATCGCGTCGGGGCTGTGGCGCACGTACGATCTTTCGTCGATCCGTCTGGTCACCTACGGCGCCGAACCGATGCCGGCGGCCACGCTCGCCCGTATCCGCGAGATTTTGCCCAGTGCTCGATTCAAGCAGACCTACGGATTGTCGGAACTCGGTGTGCTGCGTACCCGGTCACCCGATCCAGGATCGCTTTGGCTGAAGATCGGCGGGGCCGGGTTCGAGACCCGCGTCGTTGACGGCCAGCTCCATATCCGGTCAATGTCCAGCATGCTCGGTTATCTGAACGCGCCGACCCCAATCGACGCCGATGGCTGGATGAACACTGGCGATCTTGTCGAGACGCGGGACGGTTTGATCCGTTTCCTGGGCCGCCGCAGCGAACTCATCAATGTCGGCGGTCAGAAAGTCATGCCGGCGGAGGTGGAGAACGCGCTGCTCGAGGCCGATGGCGTGGGTGAGGCGATGGCCTATGGCGTGGCGCATCCGCTGCTCGGCAAGGTCGTGGTCGCGCGCGTGGCGTTGACGGTGCCGGAAGACGCGAAAGCCGCCGCGCAGCGGCTGCGCGACCATTGCCGGGCGCGACTTCAGAAATTTAAGGTGCCGATGCGATTCGAGTTCGTCGGGCTCGACGAGATTTCGACCGATCGGGCGAAGAAGAACCGGTCCGGAGATTCGTGATGCGCGACGCAAGGGAAAAGACGATTCTGGTCAGCGGCGGTAGCCGTGGTCTGGGGTTGGAGATCGTCGGCCGTCTTCTTGAATCCGGCGCACGCGTTTCGACCTTCGCGCGGCGCGAATCCGCCGGCATTGCGGGTTTGCGCGAACGTCATGGCGAGAAGTTGCTGTTTCAGGTCGGCGATCTCGGCGCGCCGGAAGGGTTCGCCGCTATCGTGGCGAATACCGAGAAACGCTTGGGGCGCATCGCGGGCCTGGTGAACAACGCCGGCATCGTCGGCGAAGCGCTGATCGCGCGCCAGAAGCCGGAGGAGATCGCACGCCTGATCGACGTCAATCTGCGCGGGCCGCTGCTGCTGACGCGCCTCGCCATACGCTCGATGATGATTGACGGTGGCGGGCGGGTCGTCAATGTCAGCTCCATCGTGTCCGTCAGCGGCTACAAAGGAACGGTCGCCTATTCGGCCGCCAAGGGCGGGATCAACGCAATGACGCGCGCACTAGCGCGCGAACTCGGCGGTCGGGGGATCACCGTCAACACCGTGGCGCCCGGTTACATGGAAACCGCGTTGACCGCGAAAATGGATCCCAAGAAGCTCGCGCAGATCGTCCGGCGAACGCCGCTCGGCCGCGCGGGACGTGTGGACGACGTCGTCGGTGTCGTACTGTTCCTGTTGAGCGAATCGGCCGGGTTCGTGTCGGGCCAGACGATCGTCGTCGATGGCGGCCTGACCGCATGAGCACCGCCCTTTTCGCTTTTGCGCCGGACGCGGCGTTTCGGGGCGCCCGGCGCTATGTGCACTCGACCGACATATACACCCGTATCCTCGAAGGGGCGGCGCAGGCCGGCATCCCGGTAGACGGCAAAATCGATCTGAAATTCCACGCGCGCATCGAGCGAACGCCCGAGTACGCGTTCTTCACGATCGACGTCGCCGATATCGGAGGCGCCGCGCGATGCGCGTTCGAAAGCGCCGGCAAAACCTATATCGCGCGTGTGGTGCCGGGCGATCGGCCGGTCGGGGGGCGGCGCGACTACGACGAATCGCCCGTGGCGCGCTTTTCGGAAGTGCGCGACGGCTGCGCGCGTCTAGCCGGGCCGACCGGACTTGAGCCGATCGAAGCGCTGACGGCGCTCGCCGTCCATCTGCATAAAACGACCTGCCCCGCCCCGAGCGGCGGGCGGTGGATGTTGGGTCATCTTTTGTTGCGTCGCCCCCTGATCGCAGCTGACGCGAATGGCCTTATGTTGAAATTCGAACGATTTCTCGGCAAAACGATCACTAGGACCGGTATCACCGCCGCCGCCGGTCCGCTCGGCAGCATGATTTTCACCTGTTTGACCGACCGATCCGGCGGCGGGATTTTGGGCGCGTCATGATCAACATCACCGAACCCAGCTTCGACGAGAGCGAGATCGAGCTTATTCGTGCGGTCCTTTCGTCCAAATGGGTGACGCAAGGCCCGATGACGGAGAAGTTCGAGTCCTTGATCGCGGCAAATCAGCGCGCGAAGCACGCGCTCGCCTGCACGTCGTGCACCGCCGCGCTGCATATCGCGGCGATGGCCTTGGACCTCGGACCTGGCGACGAAGTGATCGTTCCGGCTTTCACGTGGGTCACGAGCGCGTACGCGGCCGAGTATGTCGGTGCCAAGGCCGTTTTCGTAGATATCGATCTCGCCACCTACAATCTCGATCCGGCGCGACTGGAAGCCGCGATCACCCCGCGCACGAAAGCGGTCGTCGCGGTGCATCTTTTCGGTCTCGCGGCGCCGATGGACGAGATCCGGCGCATCTGCGTCCCGCGCGGCATCAGGATCATCGAGGACGCCGCCTGCGCGATCTCGACGACGTACAAAGGCCTACCGGTCGGCGCCCTTGGCGATATCGGGTGTTTTTCGTTCCATCCGCGCAAGGTGGTGACGACCGGCGAAGGCGGCGCGTTGACCACGAACGACGATGGCTTGGCGCAAAGAATGCGCACTTTGCGCAATCACGGCGCGAATGGCGTTCCGCCGGCATCGGAGGAGCCGCACGGGCCTTGGACGATGGCGCGTTTCGATTCGTTGGGCTTCAATCTCCGGCTCTCGGATATCCAGGCCGCCGTAGGCGTCGCGCAGATGGCGAAGCTCGATCGTTTGGTCGCGGACCGGCGTATTTCCGCGCGGCGCTACATCGACATGCTGCTCGGCATCGACGATCTCGTCCTGCCGCGGGCGGGGGACATCGAAGGGCACACGTTCCAGTCCTTCGTCGTTCGGATCGCCCAAGGCGGCCGCGCGCGGCGCAACGCCGTCATGTCGGCTTTGACTGCAGCGAAAATCCAAACGCGACCCGGTACGCATGCCGTTCATCGCTTGGGTTACTATCGATCGAAATACGGATTGGCGCCCGAGATGTTTGCGAACGCGGCACTCGCCGAAGACACGACGATCACGTTGCCGATCGTTCCTTATATGCGGGCCGAAGATCAGTCCCGCGTCGCCGATTTCATCCGGGCGGCGTTGAGCCGGTGACACCGTCACGATACCGTGTCGACGCGTGGCGTCAAATTTTCTCCGTCCACGCGTTCAAGCTGCGTTTCGGCTTTCGACACCGGATCGACGTCGATTCGATCGCACCGACGCCGCTGGTTTTGACCGGACCTTTGAAGGTCCGAATCGCGGCCGATGGCGAGTTCGCGCGAGCGGCGCGTGCGGCACTCGTTCGACTATCGAGCACGGGCTTGAATTTCGAAGAAGCGCCGTACGGCAATGCCGATATTCATATCGCTGGTGGGTGTGGTCTCGATAACGGCGCCCTGCGCGCGCTCGCCGCAAGCGTTGTCGTCGTCGGCCGATTCGCGACGGCGGCCGATTTCGTCGCTCCCTGGGAAGCGCCGGTTTGCGCGACCGACGAAACGGGCGTGGAAGGGGTATTGAGGTGGCTCGGCGAGAATCGATCGACGGCGGTGGCGATCGGCGCGCAGGGCCGACGATACGTCGCGCGCTGGCACAGCCGCCAAGCGGTCCGCGCCAGGCTTTTGGCGAGGCCGTATTCGATCGCCACTTTGGCGAAGCGATACTTGGTGGCATCGGTCATCGCCGCCGTCGCGGAGGACACGGCCGACGCTTTGGATTGGCTGCACCCCTTCCGCGTCGGATGCAGGCACGCCGTTCCGCCGGAAATTCAAGGTCGCGCCGCCCCGGATATTCGGACGGCGATCGACGTCTGCGGCGGTTCCGCGACCTTCAGATGGTGGCTGGCGCGCGGTGAGCCGCCGCCTTGGAACGGGTGGACCAGTTACGATCGCAAGCCTTGGCGCCATCCCTGGCTGACAGCGGGGAACATCGGCGCCTTCGCCGAGTTCAGTCGCACAGTCATGACCGATCTCGCGGCGCGGGCCGAACCGCCGCAAGCCGGCCATTACGCTTTCGTGGGAAATTTGGCGAACGCCAACTACATGCGTACGGCAGCCTTGGCGCGCGCCGGCCTCGACATCGACATCCATCTTCACCCCGACGATCGTTCGATCCAATCCCAGCCGTTCTGGGAGGATTTCGACGGAACGATCGGCGACCTCGGCGACGATCCGGTGCGCAGCGCGTTCGATGCGCCGCTTCCTCCCAGGGTCCACCGCATCGCCCAAGATGCGAACTGGGGTACGGCTCTGGCCGATATGGTCGATTCCCCGCTGACGCCGGCGGATGTTCTGACGGCGCCCGCCTTCCCCGCCTATTACCCGCAGTTCAACGCGCTGAAGCGTTACGACGCCGCCCTCTATTGTCAGATCATTTCGTTCGCACCGTTGGCGGGGCGGCCTTGGCTGATCGCTCCAACCGGCGGCGACATATGGTTCGATCCCTCACGCGCCGACGCCTACGGCAGAATCGCACGGCGCGCGCTGCGAGATGCTTACGCCGTTATCGTGTCGAACCCGATAACGCTCGCCCACGCCCGTCGATACGAGATTTCAAATCTCGTTTACTTGCCGTTCTGCATCGACGAAACGCACTATTACCCGGGCGACGAGTCGGCGATCAGATCAAACTGGATGCAACGGTCCGGCGGCGAATTCTTCGTGCTTTGCACCATGCGTCTCGACAACCTTTGGAAGGGCAGCGATATCGCGCTGGATGGGTTCGCTGCGTTCGCGCGCCGATGTCCGGGCGCGCGTCTTGTTTTGACGAGTTGGGGCGCCAACGAAGCGCAGTCGCGACAGCGACTGGCCGATTTGGCGATACTCGACAAAGTGCTCGTCGAGCCGCTCTGCGGGAAAGCGCGGCTTGCCCGCATGCTTCGTGCGGCGGACGCCTTTATCGAGCAGTTCGTCCTCGGCTATTACGGCGCAGCTGGACTTGAAGCCTTGGCGAGCGGCCTTCCCGTTATTATGCGCTTAGAACGCGAACAGTATGACGCGCTCGTCCCGGCGGGTGCGCCGCCCGTGCTCGACGCGCCGGACGCCGCCGGAGTGACGGCGCACTTGTCGCGGCTCTATCGCGATCCGGCTTTCCGTACGAGTGTGGCCGAAGCGAGCCGGGCTTGGTTCATGCGTACGCACGCATCGCAAGCTTGCGCGCCCGACTATGCCGCGCTTCTGATTGCGGCCGCACGCGGCCTTCCGATCGACTGGCGCCGCTCGCCGCTCGCATCGCCGCTCGGATCGAACGAGGCGGCGCATCATGCGTCGGGACTCGCCAGCGCACCGCCGTTTCCGAACTACGAAATCTGACCGAACGCGTCAGATCAATTGGGCCTATGCCTTGCCTACGAAGTCCGCTTCAACTACGTTACGATGCGTGCCGGCGCGGCGATCGAAATCGACCGCGACCACCGCTCGGATCGGATCGCAGACACGTGCACGCGGACAGCTTATCGCATCTGAAATCACCGGACTCGACGCATCCGGCTCTCGAACTCACGACGTTCCTGACGGATGGCGCACACGTCATCGAGGGCGTGCTGTGGAGCGCCGACGGTTATTGGATTCCGATTCTGAAAGGCGTGCCGTCGTTTCTCGACGGCGCAGTGGGTCCCGACCTCGACGCGTTCGCCGCACGACATGGACTTCCACCGCGTCTTTCGAACGGCCGCGCCGCCACCAGTCAGGACCAAGCGAAAACGACCGGAACGTTCTCTGACAAATGGTCGCGGTTCCGGCGATACGGTTTGGAGCCGGCGCATAAGGAATTCCTGTTCGGCTGGTATTGCAAGAAGCTCGGCGTCGATACGATCGAGGATCTGAAAAGATTCTATCGCGGCCGACGGCGGATTCTCGAATGCGGGCCAGGATCGGGATTTAACACGCGATTTATGGCCGAAAACTCTTCCGGTCACGTGTTCGCGCTCGATATTTCCGAAGCCGCGTTCGTCACGTTCGACAACACGCGCGACCTCGCCAATTGCACGGTGGTGCAGGCAGATCTGATGCATGCGCCGTTCGCCGACGGATATTTCGATTTCATCATCGCCGACGGCGTGTTACACCACACGCCCGATACGCGCGCGGCCGTCGCCGCGCTCTATCGAAAGTTGGCGCCGGGCGGGCGGTTCTTTTTCTACGTTTATCGGCGCATGGGGGCGGCGCGCGCGTTCACGGACGCACATATCCGCGCCGCGTTCACGCAATTGTCGCCCGAGGAATGCTACGCCGCCTGCGAAGGCTTGACGGAACTGGGCCGCGAGTTGTCCCGTCTGAACGCGCGCGTGCGGCTCGACAAGCCGATACCCGTGCTCGGGATTCCCGCCGGAGAACACGACGTTCAGCGGCTCCTCTACTATAATTTCGTCAAGTGTTTTTGGAACGAGTCGTTCGATTTCGAAACCAACAACATGGTCAATTTCGACTGGTACCATCCGCACAACGCATGGCAGCATACGCAAGAAGAGATCGAATCTTGGCTGGGCGATCTCGGCGTCCGCGAATGGCGGTTCAATGTCGCGAATCCGAACGGATTGTCCGTACTTTTATCGAAGCCGGATTGAAAATGGCGACGGGTTGACGCAATGCACGTGCTTCTCACCGGCGCCACGGGCTTCGTCGGCAGCGCGCTCGCGCGTCGTCTCATGGGCCGCGGCATTCGCGTGACGGCGCTCGTGCGGCCAGGCTCGACGCCGCCGGCGGGTTGCGAATCGCTGCCGGCGGCGTTGGATGCCGACGTCGATCTACGAATTCCGGTGGGGGTCCGGATCGTCTTCCACCTGGCCCAAGCGCGAAACTATCGCCGTTTTCCGGCAGATCTCGAGTCGCTGTTCCAGGCCAACGTGACAGGTACGCACCGGGTGCTTCGCGCCGCCGCGGTCGCGGGCGTCGAATCTTTCTGCTTGGTCTCCTCGGGAACCGTTTACGAGCCTTATGGAGCGGCGGCGTTGGCGGAAGACGGCGTGCTCGCGCCGACTTCGCATCTTGGCGCAACTAAGCTTGCGGCGGAAACGATCGCTCGGCCCTACGCGCACGATTTCGCGCTTTCGATCCTCCGTTTGTTCGTTCCGTACGGACCCGGTCAGATCGATCGTCTTGTTCCCAACCTTGTCGAGCGGATCCGCGCGGGACGGGCCGTGACGCTGCCGCGGAGCGGCGGCTCGCTACGTTTCACCCCGACCTATATCGACGACGTGTGCGCGACGATCGACGAGGCCGGATGCGCGGGCTGGCGTACGACCGTCAACGTCGCGAACGCGGAGATTGTCGATATCGAGAGCGCGGCGCGCAAAATCGGCGCGCTGCTCGGCCGCGCGCCGATCTTCGAGCGGACGGGACCCGATGCGCCGGCCATCATTCCGGACCTGACGCGCCTGCGCGGCCTGTTCGATGTATCGTCGTTTCGTGGGTTCGAGTCCGGCCTCCGATTGACGATCGGTTGACGTCATGAGTGAGCGAACAGGATTAGAAAGTCCGGCGGCCATGGAATCGGTCGAGCGATTGCGCGAACGCCTCGGCCGGCCGTTACGCATCCTTCATATCGGCAACATCGCCAACAACGCCTACAACAACGCGGTCATTCAGCGCCAACACGGCATCGAAGCCGATGTCGCCTGCTACGACTATTATCACTTCGCGGGTTGTCCGGAATGGGAAGACGGCGCCGCTGGTATCGGTCTCGACCCGTTTCTGCCGAACTGGTGGGCAACACATTTGCGTGGCTTCAAAAGGCCGCTCTGGTTCGCGCAAGCGCCGTTGATACACTGCGTTGCCTATCTCGACGCCTATCGCAGCGGCGACAAGGCGCGGATCGCCGAGGCGGCATTGCTGCTGGAAACGGTTTATGCCCGTCTGATCGTGACTGCGGCCGCCGAGCGCGGTGCGCCGACCGCCGATCCGCGTCCGTGGAGGCAGCGTTTGCCCGGATTTCGGCGCTGGCAGATCGCCCGATCGATTTCGCCGGACGGGTCGCGCGCGACCGTCATGCGGATTTTCGCGGCTTCGTTCCTGCATACGGTGCGCCGGCAGTTCTCTACGGAACTGTGGCGCACGCGAACCTATGACAGCGTGCATTTGATTCTCGCGATGTCGGTCTGGCCCTTGGTCGCGCGTAGGTCCGGCGAAAACGGCGCATCCCATTCGCGAATTCTCGTCGCCTATGCTGCGCTGCGTCGCGCGCTCGGACGCCGGCCTCAAAGCGATGCGACGCTGTTGGAGCAAGCGCAAGCAGCGACCGCGGCGCGCCGGCCAAGTGCTGGAATTGCGCTGTTGCCGATCATCGGACGGATTCTGTATCTGACGATGCAGGCGATCGTCTATGGGCTCGTCTCCGCTGCCGGAATGTTGGGAATGTCGCGACGCGGCGTGGCCCAGCCGGCGCGGCTGTCCGGATTCGTCGCGGACTTGGCGGCCGAGGCGGCGCAGGGGCCCCAAGCGGCAGAATTTCTCGCCGAAGCGCGGCGTACGGTCGTGGAGCGCACGCGGTGCTTTGCGCGGATTTTAGGACACTACGATATCGTGCAAGGTTACGCGTTGGACGCGGTCATTCCGCTGGCGGCCGGATTTCCAGCGGTCGCCGCATACGAACACGGCACGATCCGCGACATTCCTTTCGAGAACAGCGTCAACCGGATCCTATGCCGCGCCGCATACCGTCAGGCGCATGCCGTTTTCGTCACCAATACCGACGTGTTTCCCTCGATCGAACGGATGGGGTTAGATCCTACCCGTATCCACGATCTTCCGCACGCCTTTGACGATCGCAAACTCCGCGAATGGCAAAGAACGAATCCGATGACACCCCCGTTGGGGCCGGTTGTTTTCTTTGCCCCGACCCGTCAGCACTGGATGAACTTCGGTCAATCCCTTGGCAAAGGGAACGACATTTACTTGCGCGGCCTGGGCGATCTGCATCGGCGCGGAGTCGATTTCCGCCTTGTTGTCGTCGATTGGGGCCGCGATGTCGCTGCGTCGAAGGAATTGATCGACGAACTCGGCTACGCACACCAAGTCGAATGGGTGGCCCCGCTCGATAAACGCAAACTCTGGGCGGCTTATTGCACGAGCCATGCGGTGATCGATCAGTTCACGTTGCCTGCGCTAGGCGGAATCGGGTTTGAAGTTTTGGCGCTCGGACGCCGTCTGATGACATTGATCGACGCGCCGCGATTGGCGGAGTTCTTCGGTGCAGCACCGCCCGTTTTGAGTTCGGCCACGGTCGAGGCGTTCGTCGCGACGGCCGAACAGGTCGTCGCAGATCCGGATGATCGCGCGGGAATCGGCAAGGCCGGTGCGCGTTGGATCGAGGAATATCACTCGGCGCGGCGGATCGTAGATATCCAAGCGCGCGTCTATTCCAGGCTTCTCGACGAAGCGAAAAACCGAGACAAGACGTGAGTATCGGCGACTCGCATCGCGAAGAGATCGCCCGTGGCGCGCGGTTCGCGTTCGGCGCGAACTGGTCGCGTTTCCTGCGAACGCTGAACGATGATCGCATCCGCCAAGCGGAAGTCTCGCTTCGCTTGCGGCTGAGCACGGAACGTCTGAACGGAAAGACGTTTCTGGATGTCGGGTCGGGTAGTGGCCTTTTCAGTCTGGCGGCGCGCCGGCTTGGCGCGAAGGTTCATTCCTTCGATTACGATCCCCTATCCGTCGCTTGCACAGGCGAACTCAAACGCCGCTATTTACCGGACGATCCCGATTGGCGCGTCGAGCGCGGATCCGTCCTCGACCGCGACTATCTTGCGCGCCTGGGCACGTTCGACGTCGTCTATTCCTGGGGCGTTTTGCATCACACCGGCGCGATGTGGCGCGCGCTGGAAAATGTCAAATCGTTGGTCAAGCCGGATGGTAAATTGTTCATTGCCATCTACAACGATCTCGGAGCTGTGACCGATCGCTGGGCGGAGGTCAAACGCCGCTACAACGCATTACCTGCGCCGCTGGCATTCGGTTACGCGTTGACGATCATCATTCCCGCCGAGTTACGGGCGATGATGGGTCAGCTGCGTCACGGCGGCATTTCGGCTTGGCGGCGCATTTGGCGTGACGACGCAAGCACATCGGCCCGCGGCATGAGCAAATGGCATGACTGGGTCGACTGGATCGGCGGCTATCCTTTCGAGTGCGCGACGGTCGAGCGTATCGCCGACTTTTATACAAAGGATGGTTTTACACTTGTCGATTTGGTCGATCGCACGACAGGCTACGGCTGCAACGAATTCGTCTTTCGACATATCGGTCCGACGCATAGCTCAATTGCCACGGCGATTCCCGGCGGTTCGTCGATGCTGCGCCGCTACGGCGTTCCCGTCGTCGGCCCGTTCATGCGCGGCGCGGCAGGATGGACCGGCGTTCTCGCGGCACCGGCGCATGGCGCGTTGCATCTTTTCGCGGACGGAGTTTGGGCGGGCCCGATCGCGCGCGAATCCGCCGATCGAATCGTCGTGGCGCCCGGGGAAGCGCCGGAATCGAAAGTCGCGTCGGCAAGCTATTTCGTGATCGCGGGAACGCTCCGCGCGCCACGCACTCCGTTCCGGAAGCATCGCGGCCGGACATGGATTTGGGAAACGCCGGACCTTGCCGCACTGGCCGACGACAAGACCGCCAACGCTTCGCCGGTCTATTTGCTCGAGGAGGGGCAACAGCTGCCGTTTCCGCACTCGCTACACGAAGCGATCGCCGAATTCGGCAGCGGGCGTTTCTCGCATTGGGGCGGCGGTATCTATTTCGCGCCGACCCAGAACCGCGATCCCAACGAAAATCCGGATCGTTTCCGGCTATTTGTCGTCGAGCGATAAAAATTACATCCGATCCGGGGTGGCCAGCAGCACCTGGCCCATCGGGATTTCCTCGGTCACCGGTCGGCGCGCGCCGAACTCGACGCGATAGGTCATGTAGTCGCGTTCCTTGAAGAAGCGCACCGCGTCCATCAGGCACAGCGACTGGCGCGCCCAATAGCTCGGCTCCCACAGGAAGAAGATCTTCGGGCGGAAACGCTCGATCGTCTTCGCGGCCCCTTGCAGCGCGTTCCACTCCTCGCCTTGGGCGAGCAGCTTGATCACGTCGAGCCGTTCGATCGGGTTCGCCGCGATGTAATCGTCGAGGCTCCACACTTTCATGTCGATCGACTTGGTCGACTTGCCCACGTTGGACGCTTGCAGCGACGCGTTGGCGAAATTGCCGATCGAATCGTCGTGCAGGAACAGCTGGCGCGTTTCGGTATGGCTCGACACGGCCGCCTGGTTGAGCGTCACGTTGTCGAGGCCGTTCAAATGCAGATTGGCCTTCAAACGGCCCATCGGATGGGGATCGGGCTCGAACACATGCACGCGGCCCGTTGGGCCCACGCGGTTCGCCATGATCATCGCGTGCATGCCGATATTGGAGCCGATGTCGAACGCGACCTGGCCCGGGCGCAGCATGCGGTTCAGCAGCTTCGAGATCTGCGGCCGGAACGCGCCGTAGAAATAGATGTACCATTCGAGGAAGGAATGCGTGTCGATGTTGATCAGCATCCCTTCGTCATAGTCGATGACCGTCTTCACCGGCCGCGCATTGCCCGGCGGGTGCAGGGCGCGCACCAGCTTGTCCGTGCCCTTCGGGTGGAAGTGGCGGGTCAGCCACGCAAGGGCCGGAACCCAGGCCGGGTGATCGGGGCCAAGATCGGGCGGGAGGGCCTTGTAAGGCTCGGCCGAGGCGGGCGTATCGGTCATGGCGGCTCGCAAATTTTCGCTCAAAGTCCGAGCGGGCAAACTGGTTCCGGTCATCGGGCGGGGCTCGATTTAACGACGGTTCCGATTAAACGGATCGCCCGAAGCCCTATTCCCCAAATCCCCCTGTTATTCTTGTTTTGCCCCAGCTTTTGGCCGATCGCAACAATTTGCTGTAATATCCGGTAATAATATGGCGGCGTGCAGTCCACCGGCGGACTGCGACAATGCCGCGCCTCCGGGCCCTGCCCACGGGAGACCGTCGATGCCGTCCCATACCGAAAGTCGCAAGACCGAAATCCTGGACAGGCTTTGCGCGATGGCGCGCCAGCGCCTGCCGGCCGGATCGGGGATCGCCGCCGCCGACGCCGCAGAGGCATTTATCCAACGATTCTATGGGAATGTGGCCGTCGAGGACCTCGAAGACCACACGCCGGACGATCTTTACGGGGCCGCGATCGCGCTTTTCGCCTTTGGCCGGACGCGCTCGCCCAATAAGGCCAAAGTCCGTGTGTACAATCCCCGCCTGTCGGAGCACGGCTGGCACTCGACCCATACGGTGATCGAGATCGTCAACGACGACATGCCGTTCCTGGTCGATTCGGTCACATCCGAGATAAATCGGCGGGATCTCTCCGTCCATCTCGTTATCCACCCGGTCGTGCCGGTGAAGCGCGACGCGAGCGGTGCGGCGTTGGCGATCGACGAAGCGGGCGGCCGCGAAAGCTGCATGCATGTCGAGATCGATGCGCAAGGCGACCAAGCCCAGCTCGACGCGATCCGCGCGGGGCTCGAAGCCGTGCTCGCCGATGTGCGCGCCTGCGTCGAAGATTGGCAGGCGATGCTCGGCCAGGCGAAGGAAGTCATCGCCGAATTCGACGCCGGCAAGCCGCCGCGCGGCGCCGAGGAGGTCGCCACCGCGCGCGATTTCCTTAATTGGCTCGTCGCCGATAACTTCACGTTCCTCGGCTATCGCGAATACGTCTATCAGGGCGAAGGCGCCAATTTCCGCGCGACGGTGCGCGAGGCGAGCGGCCTGGGTTTGGCGCGCGACGAAAGCTTCGTCGTGTTCGATGTGCTGCGCCGAATCGCCGAACTGCCGTCCTTGCAGCAATTCGTCCGCGCGCCCGAATTGCTACGCGTCGCGAAAGCCAATCGCCGTTCGACCGTCCATCGCTCGGCCTATCTCGACGCGATCGGCGTCAAGGTCTATGGCCCCGACGGCACGGTGACGGGGGAGAAAGTCTTCCTCGGCCTGTTCACCTCCACCGCCTATATGCAGCGCCCGCGCGACATTCCGCTGCTGCGCGATAAGGTTATCGCCGTCACCAAGCGCGCCGGTTTCGGCACCAAGGGCCACGCCGCCAAGGCGTTGCAGCACGTGCTGGAAACCCATCCGCGCGAGGAATTGTTCCAGGCGACGGTCGACGAGCTTTACGAAACCGCCGTCGGCGTGGTGCGTTTGCAGGAACGCCAGCGCATTGCGCTGTTCCTGCGCCGCGACCCGTTCGACCGATTCATTTCGGCGCTGGTCTACGCGCCGCGCGATCGCTTCAACACCGAACTGCGCGAGCGCTTCCACGACATCCTCGCTAAGTCCTATCGCGGCCGTAAATCCGCATTCTATGTGCTGCTCGCCGACGATTCGGCCCTGGTGCGATGCCATTTCATCGTCGGCTTGACGCCGGGCGACGTGCCCGATGTCCGCGCCGACGATTTGGAAGCGCGTTTGGTCGAAGCCGGGCGCGGCTTCGCCGATCGCCTGAAGGATGCGCTGATCGCGGCCGAGGGTGAAGGCGCGGGGCTGGCCAAATTGCGCCGTTATCAAGCCGCGTTCCCGGCCGCCTATCGCGAGCATTTCACGCCCGAACAAGCCGTCGCCGATATCGCGGCGGTCGAAACCGTGCTGGCGGGCGAGACGTCGCTCGCGCTCAATCTCTATCGCCCGGTCGAAGCGGCGGAGAACGAGCTGCGCTTGCGCATCTTCCACAAGGGCGCGCCGGTTCCGTTGTCCGACGTGATGCCGATGCTCGAATCGATGGGGCTGAAGGTGATGACGGAGGATCCCTTCCGCATCCATCCGCTCGACGGTTCGGCCAACGCGCCGGCGGGCGACGTTTACATGCACGATATCGCGATGGTCTCGCGCGAGGCGCGCGAGATCGACATCGCGCGGGTGAAGCCGCTCTTCGAGGGCGCGTTCTCCGCCGTGTGGGCGGGCGACGCGGCGTCCGACGGATTCAACCGCTTGGTCGTCGGGGCGGCGATGTCGTCGCGCGAAGTGACGGTGCTGCGCGCCTATGCCGCCTATCTGCGCCAGGCGGGTGCGACATTCAGCCAAGCCTATATGGAGGACGCGCTCGCGCGGAATACGAAGATCGCGCGCAAGCTCGTCGACCTGTTCCTCGCCGCACACGATCCCACGCGCGAAAAGGACCGCGACGTGACGACGCGCGGGATCGGCGTCGAGATCGGGCATTTGCTCGATGGCGTCGAAAGTCTCGACGAAGACCGTATTCTGCGCCGGTTCTGGAACCTGATCGACTGCACGCTGCGCACCAATTTCTTCCAAGGCAAACCGTATCTGTCGCTGAAACTCGACAGCCAGCGCGTCGACGATTTGCCGCTGCCGCGTCCGCTGGTCGAAATTTGGGTCTATTCGACGCGCGTCGAAGCCGTGCATTTGCGCGGCGGCAAGGTCGCGCGCGGCGGTATTCGCTGGTCCGACCGGCGCGAGGATTTCCGTACCGAAATTCTCGGCCTCATCAAGGCGCAGATGGTCAAGAACACCGTCATCGTGCCAGTGGGGTCGAAGGGTGGATTCTTCGTCAAGCGCCCGCCGTCGCCCGAAGCCGGTCGCGAAGCGTTCCAGGCCGAAGGCGTCGCCTGCTATCAGATCATGATGCGCGGCTTGTTGGACATCACCGACAATCTGACGCCGTCGGGCGTCGTGCCGCCCAAGAACGTCGTCCGCCACGACGGTGACGATCCCTATCTCGTCGTCGCGGCCGACAAGGGCACCGCCACCTTCTCCGACATCGCCAACGCGATCTCGATCGAATACGGCCATTGGCTGGGCGACGCTTTCGCCTCGGGCGGCTCGGCCGGTTACGACCATAAGGGCATGGGCATCACCGCGCGCGGCGCGTGGGAAGCGGTCAAACGCCATTTCCGCGAGCTCGGGCACGATACGCAGACACAAGACTTCACCGTCGTCGGCGTGGGCGACATGTCGGGCGACGTGTTCGGCAACGGCATGCTGCGCTCGCCGCATATCAAACTCGTCGCCGCCTTCGACCATCGCCATATCTTCATCGATCCCGAACCCGATGCGGCGAAGTCCTTCGCCGAGCGCGAGCGGATGTTCAAATTGCCGCGCTCGTCCTGGGCGGATTACGACACGAAGCTGATTTCGGCGGGCGGCGGCGTATTCGATCGCAAGGCCAAGTCGATCAAGCTCTCGCCGCAGATCAAGGCGCTCTTGGGCATGCTCGCCGACTCGGTCACGCCGTTCGAGCTGATGAAGGCGATCCTGAAGGCGCCGGTCGATCTGCTGTGGTTCGGCGGTATCGGCAATTACGTCAAGGCGAAGGACGAGACCAACGCCGATGCGGGCGACCGCGCCAACGATGCGATCCGTATCGACGGCGCCGATATCCGCGCGCGCGTGGTGGGCGAAGGCGCCAATCTCGGCTGCACCCAGCGCGGGCGTATCGAATACGCGCTCGCCGGCGGGCGCATCAATACCGACGCGATCGACAATTCGGCGGGCGTGGACACGTCCGACCACGAGGTCAATATCAAGGTGCTGCTGGGCGATGTGATCGCGCGCGGCGACATGACCTTGAAACAGCGCGATACGCTGCTCGCCGAAATGACCGACGATGTCGGCGAAGCGGTCTTGCGCAACAATTATTTGCAAACCCAGGCGCTGAGCGTGGCCGAGCTCGAAGGGATCGGCGGCATCGATCGCGCGATGCGGCTGATGCGCGCCCTCGAAAAGACCGGGCGCCTCAATCGCGCCATCGAATTCCTGCCCGACGACGAAGCGCTGATCGCGCGTGCGGCGGGCGGCAAGGGATTGACGCGGCCCGAACTCGCCGTCGTCATGGCCTATGCCAAAATGGCGTTGTACGACGATTTGCTGGCGAGCGATTTGCCCGACGATCCCTATTTGGCCGAGGATCTGGTCAAGTATTTCCCCCGGCCTTTGCGCAAAAATCATCACCCCGCGATTTTGCGCCATCAATTGCGGCGCGAGATCATCGCGACCGTGGCGACGAATTCGATCGTCAACCGCGCGGGCTTCGCTTTCGTGCCCGACCTTGCCGATCGCACGGGGGTCAGCGTCGCGGAAGTGTCGCGCGCGTATCTGGTGGCGCGTCAAGTTTTCGGTTTGCGCGAGTTCTGGGGTGCTGTCGAAACGCTCGACAACAAAGTGCCGGCCGAGGTGCAGCTCGCGATGCTGCGCAGCTCCGTCGCGTTGCTGGAGCGCGCGACCTTGTGGCTCTTGCGCCATTTGCCGGCACCCATCGATATCGCGGCCGGTGTCGCCGCCTTCGCGCCCGGCATATCGGCGCTCGGCCACGATCTCGAACCCGTACTCGATCCCGCACGCCAAGCGGCCTTCGCCGCGCGCGCCAAGGCGTTCACGGGCAAGGGCGTGCCGGAGGAGCTCGCGCGTCGCGCGGCGGCGCTGGACGATCTCCAAGCCGGGCTCGATCTCGTGCGTATCGCGCAAGGCGCGAAAGCCGATATCGTTTCGGTGGCGATGGAGTATTTCGCGGCCGGCGCCAGGCTCGGCTTCGATTGGCTGCAGGACGTCGCGTCGCGCGTGCCCGCCGCCGATCCCTTGGCCAAGCGCGCGGTCGCCGCGGCGATCGACGATCTCTTCGCCTTGCAGGCCGAAATTGCGACATGGTCGCTGGCGGAAGGCGGAGCCGATGCGTGGCTCGCGGCGCGCCAAGGCGCTTTGACGCGCTGGGAAGCGCTGGCGGGCGAGTTGCGCGCGAGCGGAGCGGCGAGTCTCGCAGCACTGACCGTCGCGGGCCGCGAATTGCGCGCCCTCGTGCAAGGGTGAATTCGCTGGACCGTAAAGCCGTCGCCGCTTGGTGCGTCTACGATTGGGCGAATTCGGCCTTTCCGGCCGTCATCACCACGTTCGTTTTCGCGACCTATTTCACGCAAGCCGTGGCGCCCGATCCGGTTTCGGGCACGGCGATGTGGGGCCATGCGACCTCGATCGCCGGTCTGTGCATCGCGTTGCTGGCGCCGCTGCTCGGGCCTGTGGCCGATCACACCGGCCGGCAGAAACCGTTTCTCGCGGTGTTCTCGGGGATCGCCATCGTCGCTTGCGCCGCGTTGTGGTTCGTGCGGCCGTCGCCGGACTCGATCCCGCTCGCGTTGATCGCCTTCGCGATCGCCACCGTGGCGTTCGAAGTCGCCGCCGTTTTCTATAACGCGCTACTGCCCAAAGTGGCGCCGCACGAGATGCTGGGGCGCGTTTCCGGCTGGGGCTGGGGCCTTGGCTATCTCGGCGGCATCGTGTGCTTGGCCGTTTTGCTCTTCGGTTTCGTGCAGAATCCCAGCCCGTGGTTTGGCCTGTCGCGCGACGGGGCCGAACATGTCCGCATCGTCGGGCCGTTCACCGCCATATGGTGGTTCCTGTTCGCGATCCCGATCTTCCTGCTCGTGCGCGAGGATCAAGCCTTGGCGTCGTTCGGCGAGGCGTTCGCCAAGGGCCTCGCCGATCTCAAAGCCACGATTCGTTTCCTGCGCGCGCGGCCCGATATCGGCTGGTTCCTCGCCGCGAACATGATCTACACCGACGGTTTGACGACCTTGTTCGCCTTTGGCGCGATCTATGCCGCCGGCACGTTCGGGATGGAACTGTCGGAAGTCATCGTGTTCGGCATCGCGCTCAATCTCAGCGCCGGACTTGGCGCGTTCGCTTTCGCGTGGATCGACGACCGGATCGGCTCCAAACGCACCATCGCCATCGGCCTCGTCTGCCTGACCGCGATTGGGGCCGCCTTACTGCTGATCGAATCGAAAACGCTGTTCTGGATTCTGGGCGTGGCGATCGGCCCGTTCTTCGGCCCGGTGCAGGCGGCGAGTCGCTCGCTGGCCGCACGGCTCGCCCCGCCCGAACATCGCGCGCAGGTCTTCGGCCTGTTCGCACTCTCGGGCCGCATCACCGCCTTCATGGGCCCGGCGATCCTGGGCTTCGTCACCCTCGCTTTCGAATCGCAGCGTGCGGGTATGGCGACGATCCTGCCTTTCTTCCTGGTGGGCTTGCTTCTATTGTGGCGCCGCGTTCCATGACTCAAACCTGTCGAATCTGCGGCGGTGTGCCGAAATCGCATCATGTCGCGCGCGAGATGATGTACGGCTCGCGCGAGAAATTCGGGTATTTCGTCTGCGCCGATTGCGGTTGTTTGCAGATCGACGAAGTCCCCGCCGATCTCGCGCGCCATTACCCGAAGGCCTATTACAGCCTCGTTTCGGGCCTGCCCAAGGCGCCGTCCTGGAAGCGCCGCCTCGCCGCCGCGTGGGAATACGATCGTTCGGGCGGCTTGCTCGGCTGGGCGATGCATAAGCTCAAACCCAATCCGGAGATCCGCGCTTTGGGCGAGCTCGGCATCCTCAAAGCCGATTCGATTCTCGATGTCGGCTGCGGCAACGGCGCGCGCGTCGCCAGGCTTTCGCAGCTCGGCTTCGGCGCGGCCGAGGGGATCGACGCCCATCTTGACGAACCGGTCGAAATGGGCGGGCGCGTAATCGCGCGCCGCGCCACGCTCGATGAAGTCGACGGCAAGTATCGGCTTGTGATGTTCCATCACAGTTTCGAGCATCTGCCTGATCAACACGCCGCGATGCGCGATGCGCGCCGCTTGGTGCGCGACGACGGGTTCGTGATGCTGCGCATCCCGACTTGCGATTCGGCGGCGTGGGAGATTTACGGCACCGATTGGGTCCAGCTCGACCCGCCGCGTCATCTTTATCTTCACAGCCGTGATTCGATCCGGCGCTTGGCCGAGGCGAATGGTTTGCGCCTCGTATCGATCGAGGACGATTCCGATGGGTTCCAGTTCTGGGGATCGGAGCAGTATAAGCGCGGCATCCCCGCCAACGACAAGCGCGGCCATTCCAAAAAGAACCCGATGTTCAAGCTCGTGGAACTCGTCGAGTTCGAAACGCGAGCGCGCAAACTCAACGCCGAAGGCAAGGGCGACCAGTTTCGAGCCGTGTTCGCGCCGGTCGATTGATATATCGCATTGAATTATAAACATTTTTCCATGGTGGTGCGAATCACCGCACCCGACTAGGATGCGCGCTTTCGCAACGCGACATCGACGGATAATGGCACCCCAATCCGGCCTGCACGAAAGCTTCGAGCGCGAAGAAGAGAATCTCGGGTCCAGCGACCGGAGCTTCGGCTTCGTGTTCACCGGCTTTTTCTCGATCGTCGGCGCGATCAAATGGTGGATCGCTAACCCGCTTTATGTGTGGTGGTTCGCCGCCGCCGCGATCATGCTGGTCATGGCACTGACCATGCCGCGCGCTTTGGCGCCGTTCAATCGCGCTTGGATGAAGCTGGCGCTGCTGCTCTACAAAATCATGAACCCGCTGACGATGGGTTTGCTGTTCTTCCTGGTGATGACGCCGATCGGCGTCGTCATGCGCGCCTTCGGCAAGGATTTCCTGCGCCGCAAGCGCGAGCCCGGTGCCGCGAGCTATTGGATCGCGCGCGAACCGCCGGGACCCGCCCCCGACTCGATGAAAAACCAGTTCTAGGATTCGTTCGATGCTCTCTCTCGCCCGCGAACTCTGGCAGTTCATGAAGGTTCGCAAGAAGTTTTGGCTGCTGCCCATCATCGTGATGATGGGTCTGTTCGGCGGCCTGATCGTGTTGACCAAGGGCAGCGCCATCGCGCCCTTCATCTACACGCTGTTCTGATACCGATGCGTATCCTCGGCCTCTCTGCGTTCTATCACGACAGCGCCGCCGCCCTCGTCGAGGACGGGCGCATCGTCGCGGCCGCGCAGGAGGAACGCTTCACACGCAAAAAGCACGATTCGCGCTATCCGATTAACGCGATCAAATATTGCTTGGCCGAAGCGGGCGTGGGACTCGGCGACATCGACCATGTCGTGTTCTACGACAAGCCGTTCCTCAAATTCGAACGCTTGCTCGAAACCTATCTCGCCTTTGCACCCCGCGGCTTCACATCCTTCCGCATGGCGATCCCGCTATGGCTGAAGGAAAAGCTGTTCCAGAAGAAGCTGCTGACCGACGAGTTGAAGGCGGTTGAGCCCGGCTTCGATTGGGAACAACGCCTGTTGTTCGCCGAACACCATCAAAGCCACGCGGCCTCGGCCTTCTATCCCTCGCCCTTCGACGAAGCATTGATCCTGACCATGGACGGCGTCGGCGAATGGGCGACGACGTCGGTCGGTATCGGGCGCGGCAATGCGCTGGAGATGGTCAAGGAAATCCATTTCCCGCATTCGCTCGGGCTGCTCTATTCAGCGATGACCTATTACACAGGGTTCAAAGTGAACTCGGGCGAATACAAGGTCATGGGCTTGGCGCCCTATGGCGAACCCAAATACGCCAAGACGATGTTCGACCATCTGATCGACGTGAAGGACGACGGTTCGTTCCGCCTCGATCTCGATTATTTCGACTATTGCACCGGCCTCACCATGACCAACGCGAAATTCGACGCGTTGTTCGGCGGCCCGCCGCGCAAACCCGAACAGCGCCTCGAACAGAAGCACATGGACCTCGCTGCCTCGGTGCAGGCCGTGCTGGAAGAAGTCGTGCTGAAGCTTACGCGCTCGCTGCGGCGCGAGCATGGCGTGGAAAATCTGTGCCTCGCGGGCGGTGTCGCGCTCAATTGTGTCGCCAACGGCAAAATCCTGCGCGACGGGAACTGGAAGAATATCTGGATCCAGCCGGCAGCCGGCGATGCGGGCGGTGCCCTGGGGGCGGCCCTCGCGGGCTATCATCTGTTCAAGAACGGTCCGCGCGGGGCGATGACCAAGTCCGGCGATCGCATGGCGGGCTCGTATCTGGGCCCCGCATTCGAACAGGCTGATATCGAGAAACGCCTGACTGAGGCGGGCGCCAAATTCGAAGTGCTGAGCGACGATCAACTGATCGCGCGTGCGTCGGAAGATCTCGCCTCCGGCTTGGCGCTGGGCTGGTTCCAGGGGCGTATGGAGTTCGGGCCGCGTGCACTCGGCGGTCGGTCGATCCTGGGCGATGCGCGCAGCCCGGCGATGCAGAAGCAGCTCAATCTCAAGGTCAAGTATCGCGAAAGCTTCCGGCCCTTCGCGCCGTCGGTGTTGCGCGAGGACGTAGCCGATTGGTTCGAACTCGATGGCGATTCGCCGTACATGCTGCTCGTCGCCGACGTGAAGAAGGAACGCCGTCGCACGATGACGGAAGCGGAGAACGCGCTGTTCGGCATCGACAAGCTGAACGTGCCGCGCTCCGACATTCCCGCCGTCACGCATGTCGATTATTCGGCGCGTATCCAAACCGTCCACGCCGACACAAATCCGCGCTATCACGCGCTGATTTCCGCGTTCAAGGCGCGCACGGGCTGCCCGGTGATCGTCAACACCAGCTTCAATGTGCGCGGCGAGCCAATCGTCGGCAGCCCGGAAGATGCGTTCCGCTGCTTCATGGGCTCGGAGATCGAGCGCCTGGCCGTCGGCAATTGCTATCTGGTGAAGGACCACCAGGACCCGGCGCTGAAGCTCGACTATAAAGACGCGTTCGAGCTCGATTAGTTTTTGAGTGCGGCGTCGACGACCGGCGCCAAGCATTCCGCCCACAGCGCATGGCGTGCGGCCGTCGGATGGCCCCAGCCACCGACGCGTAGCTTCGGATCGCTCTCGAATTCCGGTTTGCGGCAATCGGCGACGGTGAAGCCTTCCTTCGCCAGATAAGGCGGCAGGTAATCGGGCGCATCGGCCAGCAGCAGCACGACGAATTTCGCGCGCTGCGCTTCCGCCGTGGTTTTCATTCGCGTGAGTAGCGCTTCCAAAACCGGCTGACGCTGATCTTGGCGCGCGCGGAATTGGAGTCGTAGCCAGGCGCGATGCGCTTCGGTCACCACGATCGACGATGTTTCCAGCGGCCAGGGTAGAATCGATCCGCCGCGATGGAAGCGCAGCGCGCCGTTTTCGATCGTCGCATGCGGCGGGACCATATTGTGGCCGTCGCCATCGCGTAACGACCTTACCCAACCCAAATGTGCGACGTTGCGATACTGATGATCGCCGTAGAAACCGTAAACGAACAAAGCGGGCGGGTCGCTCCGGCGCGCTTCCATGCGCAGCAGTGCCTGATAGGTGCCGTAGCCACCCACGCCGAGATTCACGATCGACAGATCGGGCCGTGCTTCGGCCAGACGCCACGCGAATGTCTCGTCGTCGGCGACAGCGTAACCTTGCGTGATCGAATCGCCGACGATGTCGATACGCGGGCTGGCCGGTTTCAGCGGCGGCATCGCGCGCAAGCCCTTCGCGTCGAAATTCATCGGCGTATTGCCGGGCTCGGCCGACAGGAAGCGGCCCGGGTTGTTGACCCAGCCGAAATCCGGATCAGGTCCGGACCAACGGAATTCCGCAGCACTGGGTACTGCGGGTGCGTAAGGCGCGTAGCCCAGAATGCGCGCCGCGCCTTCGCCCAAGCCAAGCGCGAAGATCAGCGAAACGACGACGAGGACGGCGTTGCCGACCACGATTTAGTGCCGGAAATGCCGCATGCCGGTGAACACCATGGCGAGATTCTTCTCGTCGGCCGCGGCGATCACTTCGTTGTCGCGCATCGAACCGCCGGGCTGGATGACGGCCGTGGCGCCCGCATCGGCGGCGGCGAGCAACCCGTCGGCGAAGGGGAAGAACGCGTCGGAAGCGACGACCGAACCCACGCAGCGGCTTTGCGCTTCGCCCGCCGCTTTGGCGGCTTCGGCGGCTTTCCATGCGGCGATACGCGAGGAATCGACCCGGCTCATCTGGCCCGCCCCCACGCCGACCGTGGCGCCGTTCCTCACATAGACGATGGCGTTGGACTTCACGTGCTTGGCCACACGGAAGGCGAACAGCAGATCGTCGAGCTCGGCCGGGGTCGGCACGCGCTTGGTGACGACCTTCAGATCGGCCTTGCCGATACGGCCCGAATCGCGGCTTTGCGCCAGGAACCCGCCCGATAGCGTCTTGATCGTCATACCCTTCGCCGCCGGATCGGGCAGGCCGCCGGTCAGCAGCAGGCGGAGATTCTTCTTCGCCGACAGAATCTCCAGCGCCTTGGCGTCGGCATCGGGGGCGACGATCACCTCGACGAAAATCTTGGCGATCTCGGCGGCCGAGGCGGCGTCGATCGTGCGGTTGAACGCCACGATGCCGCCGAAGGCGGAGACGGGATCGCAGGCGAGCGCCTTCAAATACGCCGCGTGCGGGTTGGCGCCCAGCGCCACACCGCAGGGGTTGGCATGTTTGACGATCACGCAGGCCGGCGTGTCGAGCTCGGCGACCGCCTCGAACGCGGCGTCGGTGTCGTTGAGATTGTTGTAGGAGAGTTCCTTGCCTTGAATTTGGCGCGCGGTCGCGATCCCGGGACGGTTGCTGCCGTCGGTGTAGAACGCGGCCGCCTGATGCGGATTCTCGCCGTAGCGCAGCGCTTGTTTCAGGCTGCCGGCCAGGCTGACGCGTGCCGGGAATTCCTGCCCGAGTTGACCCGCGAACCAGCCCGAGATCGCGGAATCATACGCGGCCGTGCGCGCGTAAGCCGCCGCCGCGTAACGCTTGCGAAGTTCGATGTCCGTGGCGCCGCCCGTCGCATCCATCGCGGCGACGAGATCGGCGTATTGCGACGCTTCGACGATCACGACGACCGATTCGTGGTTCTTCGCCGCCGAGCGGATCATCGCCGGGCCGCCGATGTCGATATTCTCGACGCAATCGTCGTAATCGGAACCCTTCGCGACCGTGGCCTCGAACGGGTAGAGATTCACGACCACTAGATCGATCGGCGCGATCTTGTGCGTTTCCATCGCCGCCACATGATCGGCGACGGTCCGGCGCGCCAGGATGCCGCCATGGATGGTCGGGTGCAGCGTCTTGACGCGGCCGTCCATCATTTCGGGGAAACCCGTATGCGCGCCGACTTCCTTCACCGTCAGGCCGGCATCGGCCAGCGCCTTGGCCGTGCCGCCGGTCGACAGCAATTCCACCCCATGGCGGGCGAGCGCCTTGGCGAAATCGATCAACCCGGTCTTGTCGGAGACCGAAAGAATGGCGCGGCGGATTTTGACGGACGACATGGCTCGATCACCGGGTTGGCATCGCTGGACGGGATGGGCCCGACCTGATAGCACACGGGAAACGACAGCTAAAGAATCCTCGCCGATCGTGAAACCCTTTCTCGCTTTCGTAAATCGGGTGCTTGCCGCCGCGACGGCGGCGGGGGTCGCCCTGCTGGCCATCGCACTGGCCGCTCCCTGGATCGGGCTGGGGCGGGGCGAGGATTTCGTGCTGTACGCCGAGTTCGGCCTGCCGCGCGGCGAAGCCGCGTATCGGGGCGGGGCGATCATCGCCGGGGCGTTTGGGGCGCGGGCGTTGATCTGGCTCTTGGGCGCGTTTCACCGCGTCGCGCCGTGGGTGCAATCGTCGCTGATCGCCATCCTGACGGTTTTCGTTTCCTTGGTGGCCGCCGAAGTGTTTTTACGAACGACGCTGCCGTTCGTCGCCTCATACTGGCCGTCGCGTTTCGATCCGGCGATCGGGTTCGTGTTCGAACCGGGGGCGGAACTGCGCTGGACCAACGGCGTCGATTTTTGGCAGTCCACCATTGTGAACGCGGACGGCATGCTCGATCGCAAAATGCCGGGTCCGAAGGCGGCGGGGACTTGCCGCGTTCTGTTCGTGGGCGACTCCTTCGTCGAGGCCGCGCAAGTACCGATCGACGCCAAAGTGCAGGTCGTGATCGAGAAAATGGCCCGCGCGCGCGGCGGCTTGCCGCCGATCGATGCCGCCGGCGTGGGATTCTCGGGTACGGGACAAGCCAGTCAATTGGCGCTGTACGAGAAAATCGGCCGGAAATTCGAGCCCGATATCGTCGTGCTCGTCGTCGTGGGTAACGACTTCACCGACAACTCGGCGATTCTATCCAGCCTGCTCAATGGCTGGGATCCGCGCCGGCCGCCGCGCGAGTTCTTCGTGCCGGGCGATGGCCCCGGTGGTTTCGTGCGCCAGAAGATCGATCCGGCTTGGCGCGAAGCGGGCATGCCGACGGGAGTCGTGCCCGAGGGCTCGATCGACGCCGCGCTGGCACGGCTCAGCTATCTTTATGTTTTTGTTCGCGGGCATCTGCGGGCGCAATTTCCGTCGCTATTCCCCAATCGCTCGGCCGAGGCGATTGCCGCGCGCGTCGCGTGGGCGCGCGGCATCGATCTGTATGCGAAGGCCGAACAAGGCTGGAATCTCGCCGAATATCCCCTCGCCGACGCGATGTTCAATAAGCCCGGCCCGCTGCCGCCGGTGTTCGAGGAAGCGCTGGGCGCCAGCCGCGCCGCCTTCGCCGAATTCAAGCGGCTGGGCGAGACGGATAAATTCCAATTGCTCGCACTCGGCACCCATTCGCTTTATCCGTCATCGCCGTTTGTGGATCGGCTGCGGACGATTTTAAGCGGTCTCGATATTCCCTATGCGGATCAAACCGAGCATATCCGCAAGGCGGGCGGCACGGCGGCGCAAGCGCAGTTTTCGCGTGACGGACATTGGAGCGCCCAAGGCCATCGCTGGGCGGCCGAGGCAGTCCTTGAGCGGATCACGCCCGCCTGCGGCGTTACGCCTTAAGCTTCGCGGGCGCGAGCACGGCGCCCAGGGCGACAAGAATCCAAAGGGCGCCCATCCACCAACCCTGCCAGATGCCGTAGCCCACACTGCCGACGGCGACGGCGGCGAGCAGCGTGCCCGCCAAAGCCGCGCGCGTCGCGCGGTCGCCTTTTATGCGCCGCCCCAGCGCCAGCATTGCGGCCGCGGCGGCGATGGCGCCGATCAATCCCAGTTCCAGCCAAATCTGCAATGCCGCGTTATGCGGATGCAGCGGCAGCAATTCGGCGCCGGGGGCGAATTGGATCTTGCCTTCGGGCATCGTGCGCGAGGCATGCATGCCCCAACCGAAGGCGGGTTTCTCGAGAATTTTCTCGGCCGCGAAACTCCAGATCGCGGCGCGGTGATAGATCGAAACGCTGACGTCGCGGCGCTGGGACAGCGCATCGAGTTGCGGCACCGATGCGATTAACGGAGCGGCGAGAATACCAGCGGCAAGCGCAACGGTCAGGATCGCAGCGCCGCGCTTGACGAAAAGCCCCGCGAAGATCGCAGCGCCCGCGCCGGCGGCAACGGCGAGTTCCGCGCCCATGCTGTTGAAGTTGAACACGCAGAACACGCCCGCCGCCAACAGCACGATCCCCGCGATCGCGCCATAGATGCGATAGGCGGCGAGGGTGGCGACCGGCAGCACGATCGCGAGGATGCCGATCGGCCGGTTGAACAGCGCCCACAGATTCGTTTCCGGCCCGTGCCAGCGGCTGGCGAAGGAATCGTTGAAGCCGAACATGTGCTGACTGGCGAGTTGTGCGAGCAACAACGCGATCGCCGCCGCCGTGCCGACGACAAGCCAGCGCCCGACGCGCGCGCGATCGGCCTCGTCGAGCGACGCGGCATTACCTGCCATCGCCAAACCGAACAAGGCACCGAACGAGATCCGAACCCAGCCGTCGAAACCTTCGGCAGCGTCGATCGTCCAAAGCAGCGATATCAGCGCGTAGGCGAGGAACGCGCCGAAGCCGAGCAGCCAGCCGCGCGCGGGCAAGCGCCACGCGATCAAGCCGCCCATCCCGCCGACGATCAACAGCACGCCCAGTGCGTTGGGCACCAGCACGGCGGAAGGTGCGGCCAGTGCCGCGACCAGCGCGATCGAATAGGCGCCGATCCGGCTCCGGTTCACGCCGCGACCATCTTCATGTGGCGATTGCGCGCGCCAAACGGCGCGTACGCACGAGATTGGTCAGTGCGTCGGCGACATGCGCCAACTGGCCCTCGGTGATCGAGGTGGAGGAGGGCAGCGACAAGCCGTTTTCCGACAAGCGGCTCGACACCGGAAAGGCGCGATTGCCGGCATAGGCCTTATAAGGCGGCATTTCGTGCATGCAGTAGAACAGCGGCCGCGTATCCACGCCCGCTTTGGCGAGCTTCGCCATCAATTCGTCGCGCGTCAGGCCCAGCCCCGCGCAATCGACGACGATGGAGAACACCCAATAGGAATTGTCGAAGCCCGGCAGAATCGCCGGCGTTTCGATTTCCGAAATACCGGCGAAACGGCTTTCGTAATAGGCGGCGATTTCCTTCTTGCGCGTGCGGAAGCCTTGGAACTGTTCCAACTGCGCGCAACCGATCGCGGCTTGCAGATTGGTCAGGCGATAATTGAACCCGACTTCCTCGTGCCAATAGCGCTTGTTCGGGTTCATGCCGTGGTCGCGCAGCATGCGCGCGCGTGCCGCGACCGCATCGTCCTTGAAGGTGACCATGCCGCCTTCGCCGGTCGTGATCATCTTGTTGGAGAAGAAGCTGAACGTGCCCGAATCGCCGATGGCGCCGCATTGCACGCCCTTATGCGCCGCCCCCACCGCCTCCGCGGCGTCCTCGATCACGACCAGCTTGTGCTTGCGCGCCAAGGCCAGGATCGGATCCATCTCGGTCGGCTGGCCGTAGAGATGGACGGGCATGATCGCCTTGGTGCGCGGCGTGATCGCGTCGGATAGCGCCGCCGGATCCATGTTCCACGTATCCGGCGCCACGTCGACCAGCACGGGTGTGGCCCCGGTGTAGAGCACGGCGTTGAGCGTGGCGGCGAAGGTGAGGTCGGGCACGATAACTTCGTCGCCCGGCCCGATGCCGAACGCGGCCAGCGACAGATGCAGCGCCACCGTGCCGTTCGACACGGCCAGCGCATGCGGCACGCCCAGCAATTCGGCGAATTCCTTTTCGAACCGGCGCACGAACGTGCCCTGACTCGAAATCCAATTCGTCTCCACGCATTCGGTGACGTATTTGAGCTCGTTGCCGCCAAGCTGCGGTTCGGCGATCGGCACGCGGCGCGGCGTGGCCTGGGTATAAAGGCCAACCGGGCGGCGCTCGCCGTCCAGCAGCGCCAAAGGTCGCGCCGAATTGCCGGCGAATTTCGCGAGCTGCGCGGCATCGGTATCGGCGGGCAGGCCGCCGGCATCGGCAATCATCGCCGCACCCACACGCAGTTCGATCCCGGTTCCCCGCGCCATGGCGGCTTCGATTTCGGCGATGCCGATCCGGCCGGCGAGCTTGCCGTCGGCATCGACGACGAGCAGCAGCGGGGCGCAGGTGGCATCGAGCTTGGCGACGGCGTCGGCCAGCGAATCGCTGTCCTTCACGAGAAGGTCGGCGATGGAATTGGCGTTGGACAAGGATTGGGGCTTTCGAGAAACGTTCGGCGGCGGGTCGAAGGGCATGGGCCTGGGGGTCTGGAACAGAGGGACGGTCCCACAAGCAACGTCTTACGGCCCCTATCTAATCCGCCCGGCGTCCGGCGTCCAGAACAGGCGGGTTTTGGAAGGACTTGCCGGGGGTGCGGGGGGCCCTTAAGAACCGGTTATGGCTGGCACATCCCTGGAATTCTGGATCGACGGCGCCAAGCGGCCCCGGGCCTGGACCGAACGTCTGGACCGCAAATGGCGCAAGCTGACTGGGCCCAAGTTCGCCGGAAAAGCCGCCGTGACGGGCCCGCGCGGGCGGATCGCGCTCGATTTGCCCGCCGATCCGGGTATTCGCTACGTGCTGGACGAGGTTTTGGCCCGCGATTGCTACCCGGTCGTGCCGGGAGTGGGCGGGATCGCTACGATCGTCGATATCGGGGCAAATGTCGGGATCGCGGCGGCGCGGCTGCGCTTGGCCTACCCCGATTCCCGCATTTTGTGTTTCGAGCCGAACCCGGCCGCTCTGCCGTTCCTGCGCATCAACGCCGAACGCGCGCGGGCCGAGGTGCTGGATTACGGCCTGGGGGAATCGGACGCGACGCTGCCGCTCTATCAGGGCTCGCACTCGACCGTGACCGCGTCGCTGACCGCGCATCACATGACCGAGGCGAAACCGCTGGGCGATGTCGTGATCCGTGCCGCCGGTCCGGCCTTGGCGGCACTGGGCGTTTCGGCGATCGATCTGTTGAAGATCGATACTGAGGGGGCCGAAATGCCGATCCTGCGTTCGCTCGCGCCGTTCCTGGCCGGCGTGCGGGTAGCACATCTCGAGTTCCACAGCGAAAGCGATCGGCGCGCCATCGATGCGATGTTCGCGCCCACGCATCTCCTGTGGTCCGGCACAGTCGAACGCGGCCATACCGGCCAGATCGCCTATGTGCGCCGCGACCTCGCCCCCGATCAGCCTCGGATCGGTGCATGAGCGACGCGGTCGGCTATGTTGTCACCGTCTATAACAAGGCGAAGTGGCTGGCCAGCTGTCTCGATTCGATTCTCGCCCAGGAGGGCGGGCCGCCCGCCGAGATCGTGTTCGTCGACGATGGCTCGACCGACGGCTCGGGCGAATTGCTGCGCGATTTGATCGCGAAACGCGGCGTTGTCCAAGCGCGGGTCGTGTCGCAGAAAAACGCCGGGCCCGGCCCCGCGACCAATCGCGGCGTGCGCGAAGCGGCGGCACCCTGGATCAAAATCGTCGATGCCGACGACACGCTCGCCCCCTTCGCCGTGCGGGTTTTGCGCGACGAAGCGCAGCGCCATGATTTGGGCCTGATCTATGGCGGCATGGGCTGGTATGGCAACGAAGGCCCGCGCTTTTCGCCGCCGCCCGCCGATTTGATCACACGCGTTTTCGCCGATCCGGTGTTGGATGCGTTGCGGACTTGTCAGTCGGGTGCCTCTAATCTACTCGTGCGGCGCGATTTGTTCCTCGCCGCCGGCGGCTGCGACGAACGCGTCTTCATCCAGGATCAAGGGATCTGTCCGCGCGTTGCGGCGGTGCCCGGGGCACGGATCGGCGTGTTCGACCATGTGGTCTGCTTGGGCCCGGCGGAGGACGCGGCGCGCTTGATGAAAAATCAAGCGCAGATTCTGCACGACGAGACATTGACCGCGCTCAATTTTCTGCGCGACCATCCCGATCTCGGCGAAGCCCCGCGCCGCGCGGCTTTTTTGCGTTGCGCCGATCGTGCGTGGAAGCGCGGGCGCAAGCTGTTCGGCGTGGGGACGCTCAGCCTCGCGCATTACGCCTATCGTCAGGCGAAGGCGGGTATTTTGTGGCGGCATGAAGAATTGATCGAAGCGACGCTACCGATCTTCCGCAACGGCGGCCATGTCCGGCTTATGCCATGACCGCGCGGATCCTCATCACCGGCGCATCACGTGGCATCGGTGCGGCGACCGCGCGTGCGTTCGCCAAGCAAGGCGCCAAGCTCGGCATCCATTACGCGTCGGATGAAGCGGCCGCAAAACGTCTCGCGGACGAATGCGGCGATGCGGCCCTGTTTCAAGCCGATTTGGCGCAAGGGCCGGGCGATCTGATGGCGCGGTTCCTCGATTGGGCCGGCGGCATCGATATCCTGATCAATAACGCGGGCGGTGTGTTTGCGCCCGAACACACCGCCAAGACGATGGCACTCAATCTCGAATCGCCGATCGCTTTGATCCGCGAAGCTTGGCCCGCGATGGCGGCGGCGAAGGCGGGGTCGATCGTCAACGTCTCGAGCTATGTGACCGCCCATGCCGCGTCGCCGCGTTTGGCGGATTACGCCATCGCCAAGGCGGGGCTGGAACAAGCGACGCGCAATTTCGCCAAGCTCGGCGCGCCCCTCGGCATTCGCCTTAATGCGGTACGTCCGGGTTTTGTCGATACCGATCTCAATCGCTGGGCGGACGATCCCGATCGCAGCGCTTTCACGGCCCGCGCCGCGCGTGTGCCGGTGGCGCGCGCCGCGACGGCCGATGAGATCGCCGCCGCGATCCTGTTCTTGGCGGGACCGATGAGTTCCTATACGACCGGCACGGTGCTGACCGTCGCCGGCGGCGAATAACTAGAAATCGCCGCGCCGGACTTTGTCGGCGACACCTTCAGCGAAGGGGCGCGGCATCACGCCAAGCTTGTTGCGCATCGGCGCCACGTCGAAGATTTTGTCTTCGGCCGCGCGGGTCAGTTCCGTCGCGTCGAAGGGCAGTTTGATACCGATGCGCGCGGCGAAGCGTGCCACCGCCGCCAGCGCCGCGACGGGCACCGGGACGATCACGATCCAACGCTTCAGCGCGGCGGCACTCTCGCGCACCATTTGCGCGTAAGGGATCGGCGTCGGTCCGGCCAGCACGATTGGGTCATCGTTCAATTCGGTGCGTTCCAAAGCCGCCATGACGCAGGCGACGACGTCGTCGATATGAACAGGTTGGACCGTATGCTTGCCGCCATCGGGCAGCGGTATGGGGATCGGTACGAATCTCGGGAAGCGCGCCAGGAAACGCAGGATGCGCCCAACATTGCGATCGGCCTTGTCGCCATAGATCATCGCCGGCAGCAGCACTTGCCCCGGTCGCCCGGTGGCTTTGAACGCGGCCAACCCGTCGCGCACCGCATCCGCCGCCGGATCGTCGAGCCGCGAGAACACGCGCGTCGATCCGGTCACGACCAATCTCGTATCCGGCGCCATCGCCTCGATCACCAGCTTCGTGTGTTTTGCATGCGCGACATAGGCGACGGCATCCGCGCCGGCCAGCGCTTTCGGCAGTGTCTCGGGCCGATCGAAATCGCCGATGCGCCATTCGATGCCGTCGCCGAGTGCAGCGAGCTTGGCGGGATTGCGGCCCGTCGCGATCACCTCGTGGCCGCGCGCATGCAACGCCGCGACGACGCGCCGCCCGGTCATACCCGTGGCGCCGACGACTGCGATCCTCATGGCATCAATCCCAGCAAGCGCATTTGCTTTTCGACCACTTTGGCTTCGTCATAGAGCGCGCGCGCTCGCGCGAGGCCCGCTTCGCCCATGCGCGCGCGCATATCCCGATCGCCCGCGATCTTCTTCAACGCTTCGCCCAAGGCGATTTCGTCGCGCAAGGGCACCAGCAAGCCGGTCTCGCCGTCGATCACTTCCTCGCGGCTGCCGCGAATATCGGTCGCGATCACCGGCAGGCCGGACAGCATTGCCTCAACGATCGAGCGCGGCATGCCTTCGCGATGCGACGGGAGCGTGAACGCGTCGACCGCGCGCAAAATCTCGGGCACATCGGCGCGATAGCCGAGGAAGCGAATGCGCTTCGACAAATCGGGATCGGCTTCGACCGCTTTGATATCGGCGTCGATCGATTGGGCGTGGTCCGACGCCAAACGATCGCCGACGACCCACAGCTCGGCATTCGTCGCGATCTTCATCGCGCGGAACAATTCGGGATAGCCCTTCTCGGCGACCAAGCGGCCGATCATCGCGATCACCGGCTTGTCCATCGGCGTGCCCAACGCGGCGCGCAAGCGCGCGCGCATATCCTCGCCCGGCGCGGCGGGCCGGAACTTCGCGGGGTCGGAGCCGTTGCCGATCGCTTCGATCACCCCACCTTTGCACAAGCCCAATCGGCGTGCCGTGGCGGCGTCTTCCTCGGCCTGGGTGAACAGCACGTCCGTGAAGCGTCCGCCGAACCATTCCAGGCCCACATGCAAAGCGCGCTTGGGCGCCGGCATGTATTCGTGAAAATAGAACCCGTGCGCGGTGTAGACGACGCGGCCGACCCGCGCCGCCTTGGCGGCCGGCCGGCCGGCCAACGCCGCGACCGGCGTGTGAACATGCAACATGTCGAAACGCTCGGCCGCGAAGATCGCTTTCAAGGCGCGATAGGCCTGCAGCAACGCGATCGGATTGGACGAGCGCTGAATCGGCACGTCGATCACGCGAAAGCCTTCGGCCTCGATCCGGGGCGTCAATCCGCCGCGTGCGCAGGCGCCGACCACGTCGTGGCCCGCGTCGCGCTGGGCGCGCATCAGCGGCATCAGGAAATGATGCAGTGTGAAATCGACGGCGCAGAGTTGGCAGATTTTCATCGCGAATCCCGATATACCTCCGAATATCGGTCTTGGCGAGGGAAGGGACGGGCCATCCGCATTTTGATCGTCATCGGCGCGCTGGATGTTGGCGGGGCGGAAACCCATCTCGCCCAGGTCTTGCCGCGCCTCGTCGCCGACGGATTCGAGGTGACGGTCCACACGCTGACGGGGCGTGGGTCGCTCGCCGCCCCGTTGGAAGCGTCCGGCGTGTGCGTGATCGCCCCGCCGGGCAGCGATGCCGGCGCCAAAGCCGGCGGCTTCGTCGGGCGGGGCATGCGGGCGTTGCGCGCCGGGCGGTCGCTTGCGCGTTTCATGCGCGGGTGGCGCCCGGACGTGGTGCATTTCTTCCTGCCCGAATCCTATTTGGTCGGCGCGCCGATCGCGTTGCTGACGTCGAATGCCAAGCGTGTGATGTCGCGCCGTTCGCTGAACGATTACCAGGCGAAGCATCCGCTGCTCGCCAAACTCGAGCGTGCGTTGCACAAGCGCATGGATGCGTTGCTCGGCAATAGCGCGGCGGTGACCGCGCAATTGGTCGAGGAAGGCGCACCGCGCGATCGCGTGCACCTGATCCGTAACGGGATCGATCTTGCGCGCTTCGCGAATTCCAAGCCCGTCCCGCGCCCGGCGGACAAGGTCGTGATCGCGTGCGTCGCCAATCTCATTCCCTATAAAGGTCACGCCGACCTGATCGACGCGCTGGCGCAAATTCCGCGCGAACCCGCATGGGAACTCTGGTGTGCCGGCCGCGACAACGGTATCGGCGCGGCATTCCAAGCCCGTGCGCAAGCGGCGGGGATCGGCGATCGGATCAAGTTGCTGGGTGTGCGCAACGACGTGCCCGATCTGCTCGCCACTGCCGATCTGGCCGTACTGGCGAGCCACGAGGAAGGCTTCCCGAATGCGGTGCTGGAAGCGATGGCCGCACGCCGCGCCGTCGTCGGCACGCAGGCGGGCGGGATCCCCGAGGCGATCGAGGACGGTAACACCGGCCTGATCGTCAAACCATGTGACCCCGCGGCGCTGGGTGCCGCATTGACCCAGCTAATCGCCGATGCGCCGTTGCGCGATGCAATGGGCAATGCGGGCCGAGCACGCGTGGAAGCCGAGTTTTCGCTGGAAACCTGCGCGGCTGCCTATGCCGCGTTTTATCGGGCGATGGTCAGCCGAGCTGATCGCGGCTGAACCAGCGCGCATTCGTGCCGAATTCCGCCACTCGCTTCCGCTGGCCGGCAAGCCAAGCCAGCGATTCGGGCGTCGACGCGTTCGAGAACAATGTCGTTCGTCGCACATCCGCGCGGTAGATCGCCGTGTGCCAAACGGAATTGCGATACATCATCAAATCGCCGGCCTGCAGCTTCACTTGAACGGCACCGGGCATCGAACGGCAATAATCAAGCGCGCGTGCGTAGACGGCATCATTACGGCGGCGCGCTGCAGCGTAAGGCGGCAAGCCCAAGCGCCCATAGTATATCCGGTCGAATTGATTTAACGCCCAGCGACGGCCAAAGCGCGGGGGATACTTGTCCCCCTTGTCGTACCAGGGGTTCAGATCGTTCTCGATGAAATCCACGACGATCGGTCGATCCGGAAACATTCGCTTTTCGACGTCGGTGTCGTCGCGCAAATGCGATCCCGGGACCACCCAAAGACAATCGTCCGGTTCAAGCGCGATGTGGAACTGATTGAAGAACCGCGGGCTCGCCATATGCGCGTACCATTCGCTCCAATCGAGCCCTTTGGCGTTGTCGCGCAAGTCGCGATGCCATGGCAGCACATATGTACGCCGCGATGGCTCGATCCAAAGTCCGAGAAGTTCCGAATCGGCCTCGGCGCCCGGGCCGATCCGCGATTCCAATAGTTTGCGCAACCGATCGAAGCCGGCCAGCGCGCCGAGCTGAGCATAACGCGTATCGCCTAGGTATCGTTTCAACGGCTGGATACGCTGATCGTCGATGTTGCGCGTGCGTCGAATATGGGCGCGTAGGCCATCGACCAATGCCACCGCATGTCGCGCCGAATCCGGTTCGATGAAACCACGAACAATCTCGTACCCATCCCGGACGTATGAATCGCTTGCCCCGGATTCAGCCATATCTGACCTCGCGATCCATTTTCTCGAACACGTACATGAAATAGTTCGGATGCAGGTGAAACTTCGCGCCATAGAGCGGTTCGTTATTGCGGACGTGTCCAACCGGCCGGCGTAGCAATCGTGAAGCGGCCGATTCCGCCAAGCGCCGGGCAAATAGCTCGGCCGGTCGCGCCCGGAAATACGGGAAATTGCGCGCGAACGGTTCGGGATACTCGATTCCGATCAGACGCAAACCCACTTGTTCGGCCGCTTGAGGCACTTCCAGATAATGCGGTGTCCACCCGAAGCCGAAAGCGGCATTCGCGATATCGACCGCCGGTTCGATTGTCGGACGCCAGCCGCGCCGACCGCTCTGACCCAAGCTCACCTCGAGATGCGTCTTGGTGAAAAGCAACACATAGCGTTTGGAGATACGCTTCAGGTTGATGAGGTGCTGCATCGGATTGACGACGTGATAGAACAGCCCGAAGCTACATGCGACATCGACGGCTTCGTCGATATACCGGTCGGGAAACTCCGCCGCGTCGGCCGATATCGGATCGTTGATCGTGACGGTACGCCGCGCATAATCCTCATTCGTTATTGAATCGAGAATCAGCCGATGCTGGCGATGGCTGAGTTCGCGGATTTCCGATGCTATGACACGCTTGAAACCGTAATCGCAGAGGAAGAACGAGTTCCGCCCGGACGCGCTGGATAGATCGAGCACCGTAGCATCTGTGGGGTCGATGTCGAGCCGCCGCAACGCGGAAAATACAGTGTCGCGCCACGGCCCCAAATTGCGACGCTCATATGCCGCTCGTAAAGCGGCAATTCGTGCCGTATCTGAGCGCGAATTGCACCATGTCTGGCCCCAGCCGACCCCTTCGATCTTGTAGTAACCAGTATAGATCGATTCACCGAATTTGTAGGAATGGAACCAATCGCCAAGCTCTTCGAGCTGGCACTCGAATGGTGCTTGCCGCTCGGATTTCAATTCGAACTGCATTTCGATTATCAACTCCGTTTCAATGAAGAGGTTTTGATCTTAACTGAACTCCGCCCGGCAGAAAAACCGCAAGAACCACAAAGATCGAACCGCTCTTAGAACTGGAAATATATGAATTTGTTTGCAGTTTGAACGTAGGCCAAAGATGAAGCGAGCGCTGTCGCGACAACTAATGACCAGGTCACACTCGGTCTCCAAACGAAGAATTTCGAAGTATTTCCTAATAATTTATACCAACCAAAAATCTGCATCGTATTCGGCAATACCCAACACACAAATCCGGCGATCACCAATAGGAAAAAATCGCGCAAATACGGCTCCGCATCGAAGTTTAGACGCATGCTGAACATAGCCGAATACATCGCGACCGCATTAGGAAAGTCTGCCGCGCGAAACGGTACCCAACAGATCATTACAAGTAAGAACGTGACAAAAGCACTGACTGCGCGCGCGATCCCGACAGGTTCGCCAAAACGGGATCGAACCGCATGCGCTATCAAAATCAATATGGCATGCATTGCACCCCACATTAAAAAAGTCCATGCGGCGCCGTGCCAAAGTCCTCCTAGGACCATTACAATTGCAACATTTACGAAACGATGAAAGTAATGCCCCCGATTCCCGCCCAGCGGAATATAAAGGTAATCGCGGAGCCAGCTCGACAAAGAAATATGCCAACGCCGCCAGAAATCGACCGGATCCGAGGCCTTATATGGCGAGTTGAAGTTTGCGATGAGCCGAATGCCGAACATTAGCGCTAGTCCGAGCGCCATATCGGAGTAAGCTGAAAAATCGAAATAAATTTGGAAGCCGAAAGATAAGGTACCGAGCCAGGCCGCAAGCGCCGAAATATCGTCACCTCGCGCAACAGATCCAAAGACTCGATCTGCCGTGATCGCGAGTTTATCGGCTAGAAACAGCTTTTTCAGAAGACCGATCGCTAGAAGCGATAGTCCTATAGCTGCATCAAAACTGGCATCCTTGGCCCAGTTCTCGTGCCTAATTTGGGGAACGATATCGCGGCAATGCACGATCGGACCAGCAATTAGCTGCGGGAAAAAGAGAACGAAGAAGCAGAACTCGAGAAAGTCGGGCGGATCCACAACCTCACGCCAGACATCTACAAGGTAGGCAATCTTTTGAAAGATAAAAAATGATATCGCAAGCGGTAGCGCGATATCCGCCAACCGCCAGTACGCCGAGAATTCGGATGAGACCATACTTCCGAGAAATCCAGCATATTTGAACCAAGCGAGTACACCGATGTTCAAGCTTACACCGACGATTAGTATTATCTTGCCAATGCGCGTACGACGGCGACGCCAAATAAGCAAACCCAGGATATAATTAATAATTAATAAAACAATTAAAAGAAATACATGGTTAATATTCCACCAACCATAAAATACGATCGACATCATAGTAATCCAAAGTATAGCGGCGCGCCCGCCAGTGCGATGGCGCAGCTGTACGAAGACCAAGAACGTTATCGGAAGGTATAGCAGAAGAAAGATGTGCGAGCTGAACAACACCGTGAATAGCTACTCCCGTCCAAGTGCGTCGGATCGACTACGTATCGCTTGCGTCAATGCTGTCGCGAATGCGTAATCATTATCTCGATAGGCAGCAATAGCCGCTACGTCACGCACGAGTATCTCCGATAATCGCTCAGGCTCAGCCTGTAGCCGAAAAGAGAAGCGCTGGTCACTGTTCAGCACATCAATAATCAATACTCCGACCTTTGTGCCGTAATGCAGGGTATCGTAAAAGCGATCCGGCTGTTGTGCCAATGGCGAAACAGATGCGGCAAATGCACTACTGAAGTCATAAACAGCAATACCGTAACGATCGGAAAGACGCGCAAGATCGAGTTTCCAAGATTGAAATCGCGACCAATCGACCTCACGCAGCGCGGTCAAGTACACACCATGCATTGGCCCAACAAACGGCTTGCAATCAATCGCTTCCGCAACGCAATGACGTAAAATCCGCTCGAACGACGCTAACGCGCCAATGCGTGAATCAAAATTAAAAAGTGTTACCGCGCGCGATGCTTGCTCGGGGGTAGGGAGGGGCTGTCGCGGTGCTCCGCACGGCGCGATCGCTATATCTAGAACGCGATATCCCCCAGGAGGATATTCTTCGCCATCCGGTCGACAGCGACTTGCAATAATTGTTTCAATCGATTGACGCGCCGCAGATAACGACATGACCGATTGGCCAATTAGCAGAAAACTACGACTTAGAACTTCTACAGCATCACTAGATCCTTGGAAAACAGGCGCGCGCCGATCGTCAAAAGAAAAGTAATCAAGGCCGATATAGATCTGTCTCACTTTCGCAATTGCAGCCGCGCCCGATACTAATTTCTCAATATCGCCAATCGTTGCGGCTGCTATCGAAGCATTATGCACACGCCCGTGTTGCCGGTCCGGAATCGCGACTGGCTCGATGCCGTAAAGCTCTCTCGAAGTACCAAGAATCAGCGTATCTGGCCTCTTGATTATGATCTCGACCTCTCGGATCAAGCGATGCCCAATCTCAAGTGCGGGGCGCCGATCATTATTAATCCCAGGTAGGGTTACAATGCGAAAAAGACCCAAAGGGTCTATGATAAAATTAAAAAAAGAAATCAGAAATAATAAAAGAAATACCCCAAAAAACACACGCCAAAGATATCGCTTCGAATTACGATCAACTGATTCTCGCGATTGATCGCAGCTTCTAAGGTTAAGCATTGATCTACGCCCACCGTTTCTGCCAGGCGCGGAACATCAGCACTGTCCATATCGGATAGTGCATGTTCGCCGTGCCGGAAAGATGCGTGTTCCACGCGTCGCGGATCGGCGCGGGATCGAGCAACCCGTCGGCCTTCATCGCCTTTTCGTCGAGCAGATCTTCGGCCCAGTCGCGCAACGGTCCGCGCAGCCAGGAATCGATCGGCACGCCGAAGCCCATTTTGGGCCGGTCGGTCAGTACACGCGGCACGTAGCGCGCCAGCACTTCGCGTAGGATCCATTTGCCGTCGCTGCCCTTGAGCTTCAGATCCATCGGCAGCGACCAGGCGAATTCGACTACGCGATGGTCGAGCAACGGCTCGCGCCCTTCCAATGCCACCGCCATCGTCGCGCGATCGACCTTGGTGAGGATGTCCTCGGGCAGATAGGTCAGCGTGTCGAGTAATTGCATGCGCGCCACCGGTTCGGGCATGTCGCGCGCCAACGTTTCGTCCCAGAGTGGGCCGCGCGGCTCGGTGCCGCCCGAGACGATCGCTTCAGGTTCATGCCATTGGCTGATCAAGCGGCGATAGACGTCGTCGATCGAATCGAGGCGCAAGACCTCGGCGAGCTTCGCGGCCTTCTCCGCCGGCCGCACGGCGCGCATACGGCCGGGCAACAGGAACGACGCGGCGGCCAAGAGCGGCGCGCCCGCCCTGCGCAGCATCGCCGCACCCAAAGCGCGCAGCGGCCCGGGTAAGCGCGAGGTCTGCTTCCAAATCGTGCCGGCGTAAGTGTAGCGGCTATAGCCCGCGAAATTTTCGTCGCCGCCATCCCCCGATAGTGCGACCGTGACGTGCTTACGCGTCATTTCCGACACGAGATAGGTCGGAATCTGGGAGGAATCCGCGAAGGGCTCGTCGTACATCTCCGCGAGTTTCGGCACGACGCCCAGCGCATGCGAGGGCTCGACGTAAAGCTCGGTGTGATCGGTGCCGAGATGTTTGGCGACCGCGCGCGCATGGCCCGCTTCGTCGTAACCGTCCTCGGCGAAACCGATCGAGAAGCTGCGCACCGGTCGCGAACTCTGCTGCTGCATCAACGCGACGACGGTGGAGCTGTCGATGCCGCCCGACAGAAACGCGCCCAGCGGCACGTCGGCGATCATGCGTTGGCGGATCGCTTCGCGCAGCAACGCATCGAGCCGATCGACCGCTTCGCGCGGATCGATTTGTTTACCCCATTGCGCGCGGCCTTCGATCGCTTTTGCGCGCGCGTCCCAATAGGTGCTCAATTTCGGTGCTTGGCCATCGCGCCATTCCAGCATCTGGCCGGGCATCAGCTTGCGCGTTTCGTTGTAGATCGTGCGCGGCCCCGCCACATAGCCGTGGCGCATGAAACCGGTCAGCGAATCGCGATCGAGGCCGGGACGCCAATCGGAAACGGCGCGCAAGGCTTTGAGCTCCGAGCCGAAGATCAGCCGCTGGCCGTCATGCGCATAGTAGAGCGGCTTCACGCCCAGCCGGTCGCGGATCAGCCAGAGCGACTTTTCGCGCTTATCCCACAGCGCGATCGCGAACATGCCCACGGCCTTGGCGATCGTTTCGGCGATGCCCCAACGCACGAAGCCTTCGAGCAGGACTTCGGTGTCCGACTCGCCGCGGAATTGAACGCCCATCGCGAGAAGTTCGGCGCGAAGCTCGAGGTAGTTGAAGATCTCGCCGTTATACGTAACGACGAAACGCCCATCGCCCGATGCCATCGGCTGCACGCCGGTGGGCGACAGGTCGACGATCGCCAAGCGGCGATGGCCAAACCCCACGCCGGATTCGGGCGACACCCACACCTCGCCGCCATCGGGACCGCGATGCAGCAGCGTGTCGTTCATCGTGCGCACCGCCTGGGTCAGCGCCGCCTCGCCAAGCTGCGCCCGGCGATCGATAATTCCAACGATGCCACACATCTCGAATAGCGTAAGTAGTTGGTGTAAATCAAAAAGTTAGGGATCGCAGAGCTTGACGTTCACGTCGTGAACAAAGTAGAACACTGACCAGCTCCTCATGCAACTCCAATCGGGACAATTGTCTCCCGATCGGAGCATTATTCCGGGTGCTCGGTTGAACGGATCAAAATATCGGCTTGTGAAGAGCATTGTCATCGGCCGGACACGCGGGTCGGTTCTCGGCACGCCAGCTTCCGTTACTCGTTTTATGGCGCTGACATGACGGCGAAGCCACTTCTGGTGATTACGGGCGGTGCCGGTTTCATTGGCAGTCACGCCGTCGATGCGGCGGTCGCGCTCGGCTATCGCGTGCATATAATCGATAATCTGACCGGCGGACGGCTCGCGAATCTTGCCGATCACGCCACAAACGCGGATGTCGCGTTGATCGAACGCGATATCAGAGCGCTTGAGCCGCAAGATTCGGCGTTTTCCGGCGCGGCCGGCGTTCTGCACTTCGCCGGAATCGGCGACATCGTTCCTTCGATCGAGCGGCCGACCGAGTATATGGACGTCAACGTTCAAGGAACTGTACGGGTCCTTGAATGCGCGCGCGCGGCGCGTGTTGGCAAATTCGTCTACGCGGCTTCCTCATCCTGCTATGGGCTCGCCGCCACGCCCACGCGTGAGGATCATCCGATCCGGCCGGAATACCCTTATGCATTGTCCAAATGGATGGGGGAGCGCGCAGCATTCCATTGGCGCGACGTCTACGGTCTGCCGGTTAACGCGATCCGTATCTTCAACGCCTACGGCACGCGCTCGCGCACGTCGGGCGCGTATGGCGCCGTGTTCGGCGTATTTTTGCGTCAAAAATTGGCGAATAAGCCCTTTACGGTCGTCGGCGATGGAACGCAGACCCGCGATTTCGTCTACGTGACCGATGTGGCCGCAGCGTTTTTGGCGGCTCTGCGCACTCCTCTGCAAGGGCGGGTGTGGAATGTCGGCGCGGGATCGCCGCAAAGCGTCAATCGGCTTGTCGAGCTTCTCGGCGGTGCACGCGTCGATTTGCCCAAACGCCCGGGCGAACCGGATTGCACGTTCGCCGATATCACCGCGATCAAAGCCGATTTGGGCTGGTCGCCGAAAGTGACATTCGAAGACGGCGTCGCGAAAATTCTGGCCAATATCGATTATTGGCGCGAGGCGCCGTTGTGGGATCCCGAATCGATCCGCGAGGCGACGAAAGTTTGGTTCGAGAATCTCAGCGGCAAGGAAGCGCGTTCATGATCGAAGAGCGTATCAAGCGGAAAATCGTCACTGTCGACGCGCTTAAGTCCTTGATCGGTTCGCGGCCGCGTTCGCAGAAAGTCATTATGTGCCACGGCACGTTCGACATCGTGCATCCCGGGCATGTGCGCCATCTCGCATACGCGAAGTCCAAAGCCGATGTTTTGGTGGCGAGCCTCACGGCCGATCGGCATATCAGCAAGGCGAACGCTCGCCCCTTCGTTCCCCAAGAACTGCGTGCCTATAACTTGGCAGCGCTCGAGGCGGTCGATTGGGTGATCATCGACGACGAGCCGAAGCCCTTGTGCAATCTTTCGATCGTCCAGCCCGATTATTTCGCGAAGGGCTACGAATACGTGAAAGGCGGCGTCGATCCGCGCACGCAAGAAGAGCTCGACGTGCTGGAAAGCTACGGCGGGGAGTTCCTTTACACGCCGGGCGACATCGTTTTTTCGTCGTCCGCGATCATCGAGGCGGGCCCGCCGAACCTCGCGGCCGAAAAGCTCGGCGTGTTGCTCGAAGGCGAGGGCCTGGGATTCGAACGCCTTCGCGAAGCCGTCGCTTCGATCGGCAACGCCAGCGTCCATGTCGTCGGCGATATGATCGTCGACAGCTACACCTACACGACCTTGATCGGCGGCAACACGAAGACACCGACATTTTCCGTTCGGCGCGACAAGCAGGTCGATTACGTCGGCGGCGCGGGAATCGTTGCGAAACACTTGGCCGCCGCCGGTGCCCGCGTGACGCTCACGACGGTGCTTGGCGACGACGAGATGGGACGATTCGCGCGCACCGACATCGAGGCCGCCGGGGTTCGTATCAATGCGATTGTCGATCCGACCCGGCCGACGACCAACAAAAACGCCTTCATCGCCGGCGGTTATAGGCTTCTTAAGGTCGATAGCGTCGACAACCGTTCGATCGGCGGAAAAGTGCTCCGCGCGGTGCGCGACTCCGTCGCGGCGGAGAAGGCCGACGCCGTCGTCTTTTCGGATTTTCGCCACGGAATTTTCAACCGCGCCACGATTCCGGAACTGACGGCGGCGATTCCGGCGGGCGCCTATCGTGTCGCCGACAGCCAAGTCGCCAGCCGCTGGGGCAACATCCTCGAATTCGCCGGGTTTGATTTGATCACGCCCAACGAACGCGAAGCGCGATTCGCGCTTGGCGATCAGGACTCCGTCGTGCGGCCGCTCGGTTTGGAGCTGTTCAAACTGGCCAAATGCCGCACGATGATCCTGAAACTCGGCGAACGCGGCGTCATCGGCTATCGCGGCTCGCAGACCGGCACCGGCGACGAGCCGCGGGCGTTTTTCGTTGTCGATTCGCTCGCCGAACGCGTGCTCGACGCGGTCGGCGCCGGCGACGCATTGCTCGCCTACGCCACGCTGGCGATGATCGCCACGCGCGATCCGGTCATCGCGACCGTCCTCGGTTCGATCGCCGCCGGGATCGAGTGCGGGATCGACGGAAATACGCCCGTCGCGCGCCAGGCGGTGCTCGATCAACTCGACGCGCTCGAGCCGCGCGTTCAGCTGAAGTAGGGGGCTGTGTGCGATGCGACTCTTGGTCGTCGGACTAGGGGTACAAGGACGCAAGCGTTTGCGCGTCGCGGGAAAGGAATGCATCGGCAGCGTCGATCCGAGCGTGCCGGACGCGCGTTGGCGCCGGCTTTCCGACGTTCCGCCCGACGCGTATGACGCGGCCGCGGTTTGCGTGCCGGACGGCGACAAATCGCGCGTGTTGCGTCATCTTCTGACGGCCGGGAAGCACGTGTTGGTCGAGAAACCGCTGTTTCTCTCGCCGGCGGCGATGACGAATCTCCAGAAAACGGCTCGGCGAAATCGAGCCTATTGCATGACGGCCTACAATCATCGCTTCGAACCGCATTTCGTGCGCATGCGCGACGCGATCGCGTCGGGGCGCTTAGGCCGGATATATCGCTGCCGGATGTTCTACGGCAACGGCACGGCGGGTTTGGTCCGCGCCTCGATGTGGCGCGATAGCGGCGACGGCGTCCTGTCGGACCTAGGTTCGCATCTGCTCGATACGTTGGCGTACTGGTTCGGCGATATCGCGAACGGGTTCCGGATCGTCGCCGCCAACAAATTCGAAAATCGCGCGCTCGATCACGTGGTCATCGCCAACGAGAACGGCGCGACCAAATTCGAATTGGAAATGACGCTGCTGTCGTGGCGCAATCATTTTACTTGCGACGTCTTCGCCGAAAACGGCTCGGCGCATATCGTCTCCCTATGCAAATGGGGACCGAGCGAGTATGTCGAGCGCCGACGCGTCCGGCCCAGCGGCCGGCCGCCCGAAGAGGTTTCGACGCTCGTCTGCGACGACCCGACCTGGGCCGCCGAATACGCGGAGTTCAAGCGCCGCGTCACGCGCGGCACGCGAACGGATTTTACGAACGATCTTTGGATCGGCAGTACGTTGCGCAAACTGGGAAAAGCGGCGCTCGTTGCGCCGGGATCACGATGAAGCCCCGAATCGGATATGTCGGCCTCAGCCATCTCGGCATTTGCTCGGCGGTGGCGGCGGCGGCGAAAGGTTTCGACACGATCGGCTTCGACGCCGACCGCGATCTCGTCGCGCGGATATCGAACGGCGAATTGCCGGTGGTGGAGCCTGATCTCGAATCGTTGATCGACGCGGGTGCGGGAAAATTGACGTTTTCCGCCGACCCCGGCGATTTGCGTGCTTGCGATATCGTCTACATCGCGCGCGACGTGTCGACCGATGACGACGGCGTGAGCGATCTGGCGCCCGTCGACCAACTGATCGATGCGGCGATCGCCGCCATGCGCGACGACGCGCTTCTGATCGTGCTTTGCCAAGTGCCGCCGGGATTCACGCGCGCCCGGCAGCGGCCGAATGTCACGATGTTGTACCAAGTCGAAACGCTGGTATTCGGCCGTGCCGTCGAACGCGCCATGAAACCGGAGCGGTTTATCGTCGGTTTACCCGATCCCGCTCTTCCGGTGCCGCCGGCATTGGCGGCGTTTCTGGGTGCTTTCGGCTGCCCGATTTTGCCGATGCGTTTGGAAAGCGCCGAGCTGACGAAAATGTCGATCAATGTTTGCTTGGCCGCGTCGGTTTCGGTGGCGAACACGCTCGCCGGAATTTCCGAGAGAATCGGCGCGGATTGGCGTGAGATCGTGCCCGCCCTCAAACTCGATGCGCGGATCGGCCCGAAGGCCTATCTCGATCCGGGGTTGGGATTGGCGGGCGGAAACATCGAACGGGACCTCGCGGCACTTCGCACGATGGCGACGGCCGTTGGCGCGGAAGCCGGCCTGATATTGGCCATTCGCGAGAATTCGGCGTATTGCCGCGATTGGGCGTTGCGGGCGCTCCACGATGCGCTGCCCGCGCCCAATTCCGGCACGACGGTCGCGTTGTTGGGTCTTGCCTATAAGCCGGAAACGCATTCGATCAAGAACTCCGTTGGCGTCGCGCTCGCGGGCCATCTCGAAGCATGGCGGCTGCGCGTACACGATCCGGTCGTCGATGCCGGGTGTCTTGCGCATCCGCGCGTCGATCGCTGCGCCAATCCGCTCGACGCGGCGAAGGGCGCCGACGCGATCGTTATCGCGACGCCTTGGGACGCGTATCGGAAGATCGATCCGTCCGAACTCGCCGGCGCTTTGCGCGGCCGAATTTTGATCGACCCCTATCGCGTTCTCGATCGGGCGGCATGCGCAAAAGCCGGGTTGACGCACCGCGTATTGGGGGCGGCATGAGCGCGCCATCGTATCTCGTGATCGGTGCGGGCGGCTTCGTCGGCGGCGCGTTGCTGCAAGCGTTGCGTAAGTTCGATCCGGCGGCGCGCGGTATTGGACGCGCCGAAGTCGATCTCGAGGCGGCGAATGCTGCCGATCGTCTTGCCGGTCATTTGCGCCCGGGCATGCGTGTCGCCTTCGTTTCGGCGATCGCGCCCGCGAAGAACATGGCGACGGTCATGCGCAATTTGCGGATGGCGGAAGCGGCAACCGCCGCATTCTCGAAACTCCCGCCCGAATACCTGTTCTATATCAGTTCCGACGCCGTTTACGACGACGCTGCCAATCCGGTGTCGGAATCGTCGCGGGTCGCACCTTCTACCTCGCACGGAATGATGCATGCCGCGCGCGAGATGATGTTTCGTGAATTGGCCGGCGACGCCTTCGGCGTCCTGCGGCCGACGTTGATTTACGGAGCGGACGATCCGCACTCGGGCTATGGGCCGAACCGGTTCCGTCGCGAGGCGGCGGCGGGCGGACCGGTTCGGATTTTCGGAGATGGCGAGGAGCGTCGAGATCACGTTTGGGTCGGCGACGTGGCGCGCCTCGGGGCGATGATGCTGGGCGAAGCGCGACCCGGTATCCTCAACGCGGCGACCGGTCGAAGCGTCGATTTCGCGACGATCGCCGGCAAGGTCGCGTCGCTGGCGGGCGGCGCGATCCGCGTCGAATCGATTCCCCGGCCGCCCGGGTACAAGGCGCATCTGCTGCATCGTCATTTCGATATTTCGGCGCTCCGCAAAACCTATCCGGATTTCCGATTCCGCGGTCTGGACGAAGGTCTCGCGGCCGCCCAACGAGGAGAACACGCGTGAGCGAAGTGAACCTGCTGTCGAGCTTGCCGAAAGGAAAGCGCAATTTGAACGCGCGCGCGACGGCCAAGACCGCGGAGCATGTGGCGATCTCCCGCGAGTACGGGCAAATGTATTTCGATGGGCCGCGCGAATACGGCTATGGCGGTTATCGCTATGACGGGCGCTGGGTGCCGGTCGCGCGCGACATCGTCGCGCATTTTGGACTGAAGCCGGGCGACCGGGTATTGGATGTCGGCAGCGCCAAAGGATTTCTGGTCAAAGACCTCGTTGGCCAGGGAATTGACGCTTACGGAATCGATGTTTCCCGCTATGCGATGATGCATTGCGAGCCCGAAGCTGTCGGTCGTCTACATTTGGGCGACGCGCTCGATCTTCCGTTTCCTGACGGTTCTTTCGCTTGCGCGCTGTCCATCAACACGATCCACAATCTCGATCGCGATGGCTGCGTACGCGCATTGCGAGAGCTGCAGCGCGTGTCGAATGGGAGGGCCTTTGTCCAGGTCGATTCCTATCGAACGGCCGAGCAGAAGGCGATTTTCGAGGATTGGGTCTTGACGGCCAAGTTCCACGACTATCCCGAGGGCTGGTTGAAGCTGTTCGCCGAAGCCGGTTATACCGGCGACTGGTATTGGACGATCATCGAATAGGTTGGCGCCATGACGGCATTCAAGAACGATTTCGACGCCGGCCTCGCGGCCGAACGCTGCAAACGGTTCCGGCGTCGAATACTCGATATCTCGCAGCAGGTGTCGGCGCTGCATATCGGATCCGCCTATTCCTGTACCGAGATTGTCGACGCTTGCTATTTCGGGCTTATGAAGGCGAACGATTCCTTTCTGATGTCGAAAGGACACGGCTGCATGATCCAGTACGTGATCCTCGAAGAACGTGGCGTATTGAAGCGCGCGGATATCGACGCCTATTGCACGCCCGGCGGAATGCTCGGCGTGCATCCCGATCTCGGCACGCCGGGCATCGAAGCGGCGACGGGGTCCTTGGGGCATGGCCTTTCGATGGCCGTCGGTATGGCTATGGCAGAGCGCGTAAATCGCTCCGGTGCGGACGTTTATGTGGTGCTGTCCGACGGCGAAATCCAAGAAGGCTCGACGTGGGAGGCGCTCATGATGGGATCGTCCTTGAAGCTGGATAATCTCGTCGTCTTCGTCGACAACAACGATTTCCAAAGTTTGGGACGCACCTCGGTTACGCATCCCAGTTTCTATCCGCTCGCCGCAAAGTTCGCCGATTTCGGCTGGGAAACGCACGAGGTCCCGGGGCACGATTCGGCCGCCATCTTCGAAGCCGGCCGCCGGCGCGTACCCGGCAAACCGACGATGGTCGTGGCGCGCACGACAAAAGGAAAAGGCGTAAGTTATATGGAGAACGTGCCGATCTGGCATTACCGTTCGCCGAACAAGGACGAATACGCGAAGGCCGTCGCCGAACTGGAGGCCGCGAAGTGAGAAACGCATTCTCCGAAGTTCTTTACGAATGCGCCACGCGCGATCCCAAGGTTTGCGTCGTGGTCGCCGATATTTCGCCGGTCGGCAGCATGGCGAAGTTCAGCGCGCAATATCCCGATCGATTCATCAATGTCGGAGTCGCCGAGCAGACGATGATCGGCATTTGCGCGGGCCTGGCGCTGCGGGGCATGCAGCCCTTTGCCTACACGATCGCGACATTTGCGCTGTATCGGCCGTTCGAAATGGTACGGGTCGATCTTTGCTATCAGAATCTTCCCGTGACCGTCGTCGGTATGGGGGCGGGGGTCGTCTATTCGACGCTGGGTGGAACCCACCATAGCCAGGAAGACATCGCCATCGCCGGGGCGCTACCCAATATGCAGATCATCGCGCCTTGCGATCCGTCCGAAGTGATCGAGGCGACCCGGCATTGCGCGTCGCAGAAGGCGGGGCCGATCTACTTGCGGATGGGCAAGGCGGGCGAACCGGTGCTGACGAAAGACGCCGAACCGTGGCGTTTCGGCAAGCTGCGCTACCTCCGGCGCGGCGATGACGTGTGCATTCTAGCGCATGGCATCATTGTAAAAATGGCGCAGGATGTCGCCGACGGGCTCGCCGCGCGCGGCAAGTCGGTTTCCCTCGTTTCGTGCCATACCCTCAAGCCGCTGGATCGCGAAGGCATCATCGATGCGCTGCGACGGCACAAGCAAGTGATCGTGATCGAAGAACATGCGCCGAATGGCGGACTTGCTTCGATGGTGAAGCAGATCGCCTGGGATGCGCGTGCGAGCTGCAAGCTCGATTGCTTTACGCTTCAGGACGCCTTCATTCACAATTACGGCAGTCATGCCGATCTTTTGGCCGCGCATGGATTGTCGACCGCGCGAATTTTGGAAGTAGCCGGATGAAGGATCATCGCAAAAAAGTCGCCGGCGTCGCGCGCGGGCGTAAGCCGCTCGCCTATTCGGACAAGCTCCTTGCCGACCAGCCGCCGCATATCGAACTCTTTCGCGGCGGACGTGCCGCCTTGTTTCCCGCGCTCTTCGACACGATCGCGGCGACCAGCGGATTGCGGACTCCCGCCGAAGAGCTCGATCTGGCGGTGACCGACAAGTTCACGCCCGAGGAGATGGGATCGAACCCCGTCGCGTTACGCTTTCTGCAGTTGTTGGTGAAGCTAACGGGCGCCAAGAACGTCCTGGAGATCGGCAGTTTCATCGGAATCTCGGGCACGTATCTTGCGAAAGCTTTGCCCTCCGGCGGCCGTTTAATGACGATCGAGCGCGGCGCCGAATTCGCCGCGATCGCCGCGGAAAACTTCAAGCGCAACGGCGTGGCCCGGAAGATTGATCTGCGCGTCGGCGACGCCAAAGTCATTCTGCGCGATATTCCGGCTCGTTTGCGGTTCGGCCTCATTTTCATCGACGGCGACAAAGAGCATTACGCGGACTATATGCGCCTGTTGCGGCCACATTTGGCGCGCGGCGGAATAATGATTGTGGATGACGCACTTTTTCATGGCGATGTATTGAATCGCACGCCCGTCACCGCGAAGGGAAAAGGCGTGCAAGCGGCATTGCGCGAGGCGACAAAATGGCGTGACTGCAGCCGGATTTTGCTGCCGATCTCAAACGGTATGTTATTGATTTTCCGTAATAAAGTCGGATAGTTGACTTTGTTACTCCGGAATTCCATATTCTCGGTCGGCGCGGATCGTGCGCGCCATAAGGCTCGGATTTTATTGTCCGATTCCGCTACCCCATAAACCAGCGCTGCAAGATCGATGGCCTCCTGCAACACCGACATCTTGGCTCGTTTGAACGTTGCGCCGGATGTGAAGGCCGTCGAAGCGTTTTTGGATTCGGCATTCCCGTCGCGATCCGTCGATCGGGTGCTGTTGGTGACGCCGCCCGATACCGACGAAGCGTTATTCCAATGGAATACCGCCAAACGGGGCCGCTATACGAATTACCCGCCTTATGGACTGGGCATCATTGCCGCGCAACTTCGCGCGCGGGGTAAGACGGTTTCGATCGTCAACTTGAACCACTTGGTCCTTCAGCGCGTCGCCCAGACGGATTCCGCTGCCGAATTCGATCACAAGGCGACCTGGCAAGCCGCGTTGACCAAGGCGATCGCCGATTTCGCGCCAGACCTGATCGGCGTCACGTGCATGTTCACGATGACACACACCTCGCTCAAACAAGTCGTTTCCTATATCGACGCCACGACGGCAATTCCGGTGGCCCTTGGCGGCGTGCATGTCTCGAACGACGTGGAACGCATCCTCGACGACATTCCGGCCGCGCGAATGGCGTTCTTGCGCGAGGCCGATCAGGCGTTTCCAGCTTTTCTCGACGTCCTCGAGAAACGCGCCGGGCATGAAAAGCTCGCGCAGGTGATTCTCAACGGCCGTCCCGACGCGGAAGGCAAGGCGCAGCGTCTGCGCTTCCTTCAGGAAGCGATCCCCGACGAAGCCGCGATCGACGTTATGCCGGCATTCGATCTGATGAATGTCGGTGAATACTCGAGCTACGGCACGATCGGCGGCTTCTATGCTTTGAAGCCGAAAGGCACGGTGTTCTCGACCTCGCTATCGAACCGCGGTTGTCGTGCGCAATGCACTTTTTGCTCGGTGCGCAACTTCAACGGCAAAGGTGTCCGGCAGCGCGATCATGTCGCCGTCGTCGATGAACTCGAAGAACTGGTCGAGCGCTACGGTGTCGGTCATATCATGTGGCTCGACGACGATCTTTTGAAGGACGAGCGCCGGGCGATCGCCATGTTCAGCGAACTCGCCCGACGCCGCCTGCCTTTGACGTGGGACGCTTCCAACGGATTGATTGCGGCCTCCGTCACCGAAGAGATCGTTCACGCGATGGCGGAGTCCGGTTGCATTGCCGTCAATATCGGCATGGAATCCGGAAATCCGAAGATCCTTCGCGACGTCAAAAAGCCGGGCACCATCCGCAACTTCCTGAACTCAGCCGAGATCCTCAGAAAATACGACCAGATCTATACGTCGATTTTGCTGATGGTCGGTTTTCCGGGCGAGACCATGTCGATGGTTCTCGATACCATCAATGTTGCTCGCGCGATGGATTGCGATTGGTATCGCATCAGTCCGCTTCAGCCATTGCCCAATACGCCGATCTACGACTCGATGGTCGCGCAAGGCCTGATTCAGGCCGTTGGCTCAACCGAGTTGCGCTTCATGGGCGGCAGTTTCGGTAAGCAAACGGAAATCGAGCAAGGGCTGCGAATGGCCGAGCTCGGCTTCGCCGAAGCGTTCGCGGCGATCCCGCTCGATCAAGTGCCGCCAGCCGACAAGATCACCGATATCTGGTTCTATATGAACTACCATCTCAACTTCCATCGGCTGTTCACGGAAAGCCGGCCGGCGAAACTTGAACAGCAGACGGCGCATCTAAAATCTCTGGCGGATATCATTTCGCCGGAGAACGGCTTTGCGCTCTATTTCCAAGGCGTTCTGGAACGGCGTGCGACCGGCACTATTTCGCAGTCATTGATCGATCGTTTGAGCCGACGTCTCACAACTTCGCCGTACTGGTCCGATCGATTCGCTGCATTCGGCCTATCGGTGGAAGATTTGATTTCGGGCGATTTCAAAAACAAACACATTCCGCGGCTTCTGCCCGGCGGCGTGCCGCCGGACCCCTCCCTTTACGTCTTCGACGCCGCGTAATTCGATGCGCATTATCAGAACGATCGACGACGGAACGACGACCCGGCCATTCCGGGTTGCTTGACAGCCGGCGCATCTTCCCATCGAACTCCGCCGACTGACCGGACAGACGATTCATGTCATCGAAGATCGCCAAGCTCTTCAGGCAAGCGCTTCATGCGCCCTGGGCCATCGTGTTTTGCCTGTTTATCCGCGCCATTCGGCCGATAAAGCTGATCAAGATCGGGACGTTTCGCGCCGACCGCATCGGACATTTCACGATCGATTCGCTGCTGACTTGGCGCAAAATCAGGGCGCGACCAGATCGTCCATTGGCGCTAGTCTGGTTGCCCGAGCAAACGTCGAACGCATTCTGGGCACAGCTCGTACGCCGCAATTTCATCGAACGCGGGTGGCTCAAATACGCCGATTTCTGGAATCGGATTTTACCTTTCGGGCAGGACAACATCCTGAACGAGCATCGCAACGACTCCCGCGACGTTGATGGTGTAGCGGAATTCCATCCAGAGCGTTTCGCATTTTTGCCGGAGGAACGTGACCGAGCGCAGGATTGGCTGCGCGCGCGGGGCTGGCGCGAGGGTGAACCGATCGTATGTGTGCTGGTGCGAGACAACGCTTACTTAAATACGGATCCCACACTCCGTAAAATTCGCGATTGGGGTTATCATAATTACCGCGATACGAAAATCGCGGACTACGTGCCTGCAATCGAGTATCTGCTTTCGCAAGGCGCTTGGGTGCTTCGTATGGGAAAGGTAATGCGCGAGCAAGCGCCGATTTCTCACCATCGTTTTATTGACTATGCCTTCGAACCGAGCCGTTCCGACTTCCTAGATATCTGGCTGTTTTCGGAGTGTGATGTATGCGTAACAACAGGCTCTGGGCCGGACGGGATTAGCGCTGCTTATAATATTCAGATGATCGAAGTGAATACGGCCGGCATCTACGCGATGCGCCTGCCGGCACGTAGCGTCTATTCGCCGAAGCGTATGATTTGGCGGGAGTCCCAAACATCCCTGACGATCAACGAGCAAATTGAGCACACGTCTATGAACGGCCATCAAATGTCAGAGAAAGGCATTGATATCGTCGATATGCCGCCTGCGGATATTCTCGAAACTGTCCGAGAAGGATGGCTGCGCTGGAAAGGCGAATGGCGCCCGACAGCCGAAGAGCTCGAGTTAGAGAGACGGTTTTGGGACGTGTATCGCAACCATCCACGTGTCAAAGCATTGGCACCCTGGTTTAATCCAGAGTGTCATCCTGCGAGTGCTTGGATAAGATCTTTGCCCGACGACGCTTTCTAAATTTACGGTCGGCCGTTCAACGTACGCGCGGGCCGTCGGGGAAATAAAAACCCTGATAGGTTTGGAAGAGTGCGGGCAAATCCTTTGGGGTGCCGTACATACCGCTGTCGCGGCGCGAATCCGCCATCTCCGCATACGCCAATTGCCCGCACGCGACGTGATCATAAGGCTTACGCGCGACGATCTTGCGTAGCACTCCGGCGGCCGGCGCGAAGCGTTCATGCGCGAGGCATACGCCGGAGAGGAATTCAAGATGCCGGATCGCGTCTTTGCGCAGCGCCAAGGAGCGCGTCATGCAAGCCATCGCCATATCGTCGGCATTCGCGACGAAAAGAGGTCCGACCAACCCACCAAGCGCGTAATAGCTGTCCCACCCGGCCTCAATCGACTTTTGGGCGCGGCGCAAAGCTTCGCCCGTCTCGCCGCAACGGCTAAGTAGTTCGATCGCGGCAGGTTCGCACGAATCGCCGGCGACCGACGGGCTGACGAACGTTCTGGCGTCGGGCGATATCGATAGAAGCGTCGCGGCAAGCCCGATCTTGGCAGCCGTAAATCGATCCCGCGCCATCGTTGCATAGACCCGCTCTACATCAGCGAGTGATTCTAACCGCCCAATGCGGGCGTTGCATCGATGTAAGACGCGCAACGCCTCGATATCGCGGATTTCGGGAAGCAGCACATCGAGCAGTGCCGCAGCATCCTCACGGCGTCCCACTGCGTGAAGTCCGACCGCCAGCGCCGGCCGCCAAGCCGGATCGAGTTCCTCCGGACGTACCGAATCGATCCAGCGCGCCGCCACTTGCGGGGAACCGGCGCGTGCCGCGATCCAGGCAAATCGAAGCCGCCAAACCGCAAGCGCTTCGGCGCCGCGATCATCGATCAGCCGCAGCGCCGTAACGCCGTCCCCTAAAATCGCCGCGATACAAGCGAAGTGTGCCGACCAATGATCGGATCCGGCGGCGGCACCGGCTTCGCGGAAAGGCGCCTTCGCCATCGGCGACACGCCCGCGCGCATAGCATGTGTGATCTCGCGCTGCAGATTCCAAAGCGCCGTAAGCCGCCGCCAGCGCGGATCGCCGGTTACCTTGCTCGCTCGCACCATCGGCGCGTCGTCGACAGGACGTTGACGGAGCGCGTCGGCCCAATCGGCGATCCCGATCGTGCGGAAAGCGCGAGACACTGCCGCTTCGTCGCCAGTGCCGGCCGCGGCTTCCACGGCTCGCGCCGTATCGTCGCCGGGCGCGAACATGCCGGTCGCGTACCCGTTCCATAACGCCCGCAACGCAAGCCGTCGTCCCGCCTTATCCTGCGGCGGTGTATTCGCCCCAGCATGCTCGAACGTATAGGCTACGAACTGTGTCGCGGAATTATCCGAAAAAAAGTCACCGAAATCGCTATCAATCAAACGGAACGACGGACCGAATTCATATTCCGAGGGATCGGAGACACTGTCGATCGCATGACCATAGCTGTTGCGGAACTCCAGCAATCCACCCGGGCGCACCCAGCGCTCCGCCAGTTCGAGATAGGCATTGGCGACGGGCGCATCCATTTCCTGCATCGAATTGGCGTTGATCAACGCATCGACGCGGAAATCGTGGCCCGCCGCAGCATAGGCGTTCACGAAGGTGAAACCGCCATCTGCCGTCGCGACGCCCGAATGATCTGGAACGAAGGCCAGCGGCGCGTCGGCACTCGTGCCGCCAAGATAGAAGCTCTGATAGAACAACGTTTCGGGAATATCGACCGCGATCGCAGTCATTTTGTCGCCGTACCAGTTTCGAAGCGCGGCAAGTAATAGCCCCTGACCACCACCGATCTCCATGATCGTCGGCCGCGTGACGCCGCGCTTTTCGAGTCGTGCCACGATCCCGGCAGCGATCGAAAGATGCTTCAAGTAGACGCTCGAAAACGATTTTCCGGCGACCGATACTTCGCGCATCGGGAAGCCGAAATCGCTTTCGCCCGTTTCGACGAGTTTGCGCACGATATCGTTCGACAAATCGACGCGCGTCGTATCGCCGAAATAGTCGAAAATATTGATATGCAAAGTGACGTCGGAGCCCGGACGGCGCATGCGCCGCATCTCGTCGAGCGTATAGAGCGCGCCCTTGCGCGCGATCGAATGGACCCATGTATCGGAGATATTCCGCCCGCGTGTATCGCAGGCGGAATAGAAGCTCACGATTTTTTCGTAGAGTTGTTCGAGCGTCATGATTGTCGTTTGCCGGGCGAGCGCGCATGCGGCACGAACGCCAGTGAATCGAGCGTCTTTCCTTCGGCGAAGCCGCGATCGGCTTTAGCGGTCAAAAACGCGCGCAAGTCCGATTCGTCCGCCGGCGCGAACGGCGCGAACTCCGCGCCACCCGATCGGAACGGCCCGCAGGTCGTTTCGACGAACACGGCAAATTCGGTCTTGACCAGCAAGGAATGCCATTTCGGTTCGCTAAGCCGATGATGGAAGACCCGGCCTTGCCCGGGCGGCCCCATCGCGATGACGGCTTCGGCGCCGCCTTCGTCGTCGAAAACGACGAGATCTAAATCGCCGTCGACGACCAAAAACGATTCCGTCTTTCCCGGATGCCGATGCGGCCGGACGATCAGATCCCGGGTAATGGCGATCAGCATCTCGTTCACGGCGTCGTCCGACGAACGATGCAGACACAATCGGGCGCGATGCAGCGGACTAGCCGCGGCCTCCGCTTTCAAGAACGCGATCGTCGCCGCGTCGCAGACGGAGATAGGGTTTTTATTGTGGTAGACCTCCGCCATCGAATCCCCAACTTCGCAGATGCCGTCAGCCGATTTTGCGGCGTTTCAGCACTTTGACGTTTGAATAGCTGTCGTCGGTCAGGCTGTTGGGCAACTTGCCCGACTTTATGGCCTGGCAGAGGTCGCGCGCCGCATCGGCGACCGATCGCTTCGGGCGGAACCCGAGCATACGGGCGATCTTTTCGGAATTGACGTGATACGAACGAATGTCGTTCGTCGGCGTCGTCACGATCTCGATCGCCGGCCGATCCGGGAACTCGGTCTCGACGACCGCCTTCACCATCTTGGCGATGTCCATGATCGAATGGTTCTGATGGCCTGCATTGAATGTCTGGCCGGCGATATTTTCGTCGTCGGTTTCGAGCAGCAGCAGATAGAGATCGCACATATCCTGAATATGCAGGTTCGGGCGTCGTTGCTCGCCGCCAAACACCGTGATCTTGCCCGCGTTGACGGCGTGATTGGTGAGGATATTGACGCTCAAATCCATCCGCATACGCGGGCTGAAGCCGCACACCGTCGCCGGACGGATCGTCACACAGACGAAATCGTCGGCTTGATGTTTGAACAGCAGCGGCTCGCACATACCCTTGAACTTGTTGTAGAGCGTCAGCGGAACGAGCGGATGTTCTTCCGTCACGTCGGGGGCGTCGGAAACGCCGTAGACCGAACTCGACGACGCATAAACAAAACGGCGTACGCCCTGGGCCTTCGCGGCGACGACCATTGGCTCGAAGCAATCGAAATTGATCGTCTTGGAGAGCGCCTCGTCGAGTTCGAAGCTCGGATCGTTCGAAATGCAAGCGAGATGGATGACCGCATCCACGCCCCACAGGTGCTCTTTCAGCTTCTCCGTGTCGCGGATATCGCCTTCGACCAGCTTCAATCGATCTTGCGGCGCCAGCATACAACCGAAATACATCGCGTCGTAGACCGTGACGTTATGTCCGCGCGCCAGCAACTGCGGCACCAGCAAGGTCCCGACATAGCCGGCGCCGCCGGTGACAAGCACATTCTTGAATTTAAGCGACATGATCTCAGGTCTCGATTGTGTAGCCCGCGGCGACGGCGTCTTTGCGGAACATCTGAACGGTTTCGAGCGAAAAAATGCCAAGGTCTTTGCCGAACGCTTCGACCTTCGCGAGGAGATCGTTCGTCATCGTGATGATCTGACAGCCGCTGCGCGCGGCATGAACGAGATTGAGCGCTTCGCGCGGGCTCGCCCACAACAATTCGGCCTTCGGCAGCTTAGCGAGCAGCGTCCGGCACTGGCGCATATGCGGTTCCGGATCGACGCCCGTATCTGCGATACGGCCCGCGAAAACCGAGATGATCGACGGCACGGCGGGATCCAAAACTTCGGCGAGCGCTTGAACCTGCGCATGCGTGAAAATGGCGGTGACGTTGAGAGCGACGCCGGCCTTTGACAGCTTGCCGCAAAGCGGCACCGAGGACACGCCGCGCGAATTCGTGATCGGAACCTTTACGTTCACGTGCGGACCCCATGTCGCGATCTCGCGCGCTTGGGCCTCCATTTTGTCGAACTCGTCGGCAAAGACCTCGAAAGAGATGGGGCGATCCGGCAACGCCGCGATCGCTTCCCGGGCGAATGCTTTATAGTCGGAGATACCCGCTTTGCGCATCAAGGTCGGATTGGTCGTGAAGCCCTTGATCCATGGCTTCGCCGCCATCGCCTTCATCCCGGCGATATCCGCGCCATCCGCGAAAATCTTGATGTCGAAGTTGCTGAGCGCCAAGTTCGCACCTCGGTCAGAGACGTTGATTCGCCACGATAAGCGCGGCTGCGTCGGCCAAATCCCGACAAGTGAAATCAGGTGGTTGAGATAGACTTTCCGGATAGCCGCGATCAATGAAAATCGTTCTGCATCCGGCCGCTGCGCCACAATCGATATCGCGCCAGCGGTCGCCAACCATCCAGCTGCGGCTGAGATCCAATCCGAATTCGTCCGCCGCCTCCTGCAGCATCGCCGGGCTAGGCTTGTAGCGTGGATCGTGGCGGCTCCAGCAGACCTTTATCGCATCGGGTGCGAGCGTTTGCGTCATCTTGCGATGCATCGCATCAACAACGCCACGGTCCTGCGTTCCATCGCCAACATCCGGCTGATTTGTCACGACGACCAGGACGAAGCCGGCGTGCCGCAATTTTTGGAACGATTCCGGAACATCCGGAAGGATTTCGAATTTGGCAAGGGAGTCGGGCGGATGCGGCTTTCCGTTTTCGACAAAGGCGCGATTAATCACGCCATCACGATCCAGAAATACCGCTACCCGACCTACCATTTCGTCGCGCTGATCTGCAGTACGGGGTTCGACACGAGGCAATGCCAGACAACAGCCTGGAAGGCTTCGGCATGCGGGGTCACGCGATCGGCAGCGACGGTCGGTACGACCACGACGGTATCGCCGACGCTTTTGGTGTAACCGCCGTCCCGGCCGACGATCCCGAAAATCTTGAGGCCGCGCGCCTTCGCGAGCTTGACCCCTTCGACGATATTCGGACTGACATTGCGCGTCGCGTCGCCGCCGCCGACCGAGAATACCATCACGGCATCCTTTTGGTTCGCGCGGCTAACCTTAAGCCACTCGGAGAAGGTGGTGTGCCAGCCTTCGTCGTTCGTCCGTGCGGTCAGTTCGGATACATTGTCGGTTGGTGCGTACGCTTCTATTCCGCATAGCTTCCGAAAGTCGTTGACCGCATGGCCGGCATTGCCCGCGCTGCCGCCCGAGCCCAGAACGAACAATCTGCCGCCTGCATCGCGCAGCGCCGCGAGCGCCGAAGCCAGCGCGTCGACGGCGGACAAATCTATACGACCGCATATATCCGCAGCTTCGGTGAAAAACTGACGCGCGTGCGACACGGACACTCTCCATTGCAACGGCTGTTGACCAGCAGGGTTATAAACTCGGCGCGGGCCGGAAGCCAGACGCCCGACGGGCATGTCAGTCGAATCGAGGATCCAAATCGAGGATTGCCACCTTTCGAGCGATGACGCCGCTGGGCGAGGTGAATTTCACGCCGAGAATCTCGAGGTGACGGGAACGCATCCAAGCCAGGCGCGGCCGCGGCTCCGCGTAGGAAATCGCGGAGAAGGGGACAGGTTCGAACGCCATTCTTCCGCCACGCCGACTCTGATCGACGATCGCTTGGGCCATCTGGGATCGCCAAACGGGGCCGTCGGAAACGATATGCAATACGCGTTCGCCGGGCCGACGTTCCGCGATGGCGAGCAGGGCCGCGACTGTATCGTCGACGGCCGTCACATTTATCGCGTTGTCGGTCGCCATTCGGGCGTTCGGACGTAGTAGAGTCGCATAGCATTGGCGAACCGGGCACCGCTCGCTCGCATCCCAACCGACGTTCCAGCCGGTTCGGGCGACATAGAATCGGTCGGATGCGGCGAGCGTGATTTGTTCGCCCTCCGCCTTCGTTCGGCCGTAGCAATTCGACGGTGCGGGCACCGCATCCTCGTCGTAGCCGCCCGTCCGGCCGTCGAACACTTGATCCGTCGACATCAACAGCGCGCCGGCACCGGTCCGCGCGATCTCGCCAAGGCGCTCGGCGGTCGCTTCGACGTTCACGCGCCGGGCGCGCGCGGGATCGGCATAGCATTCCCCGGGCGACGAGACGGCGGCCAACAGGAAGACGAAGTCCTCGCCGTTGAGATCCGGGACCAGCGCGGAAATCGGCGCTTGGCACATATCGTAGATGTCGGCATCGCGTTGACCGGGGTTTCGCGCGCCGGCGATGACGTCCATTCCGCGCGCGCGTGCGGCGCCGGCGAGCGGCTGACCTATCGTTCCTGTTGCCCCGACGACGATGATCCGCATCGCTTAACCTTGCTGGGCGATGTACATCTCAGAGTAAAGTCCTGGGCGCGCGATCAGTTCTGCGTGTTCCCCTTCGTCAATAACGCGACCGCCTTGCAGAACATAGATTCGATCTGCCTGACGAATAGTTGATAAACGATGCGCTATAACAACGAGCGTCCGAGTCGAGGCGAGTGATTTGACGGCAGATTGAACAATCGCTTCCGTTCCCGAATCGAGGTGACTAGTCGCTTCATCTAGAATCAATAAATCAGAGTCAGCCACAAACGCTCGGGCCAACGCAATTCTTTGTTGCTGGCCTGATGACAGCAACCGACCATTGTTGTTATCAGAAGTCGCCGAACTCATTCGTCGCTCCATAGTGATATCATTTAGGGCAGCAAGACGCGTGGCCTCCTTCACTCGCTCCGGCGAAGCAGCTGGGTTGCCAAACTGAATATTTGCTTCGAGTGTGTCTTGGAATATGTAAGTGTCCTGGCTGACGAGAGAAAGCTTGGATCTCCATTGCTTGATGTCGAAAAGCGAAAGATCGATCTCATCGACGAGAACCTGCCCGGAGGTCGGTTGAATAAATCGGCCCAGTAGTGCCGCGATAGTCGACTTTCCGGCGCCGGATGGACCGACGATGGCGATAAATTTACCTCGTGGAATATCGATATTCACACCGTCGAGAGCCGGGAATGATTGCCCAGGGTAGGTTAGTCGTACGTCGCGGAACTCAATGCCTTTTCGAAGTTGAGAGTAAGGTAATTCACCACGCGGTTCTGGTGCGGCTTCAAGCTTGGCTGTGAATGCTGATTGCTCGTCGAATACCTTCATATGTACGAGAATGGTATTACGGCAAACAATTAGGCTGTTAATGGGCGAGAGAAGTCGCAACATCATGAAAATGAAAATCAACAATGCCGGCAACCAAGTGGCAACGGCACCGTCGTTGAATCGAGCACCCGCAAAGATCACGCCACAAATAAGCGCGGTCGCCGCCATTGTCAAAAATGGAGATGGCAGCGAGTTCAGAACATTAAGCGTTGCCTGAGCACCCGTCAGGGACTCGTATTGCGTCCGCATACGTTCGAATACTGTGCTTTGTGCGTTTGCCAGCCTCAAAGACCGAATGCCTTGCAACGCATCGATCGTCGTTTGAGTCAGCTTGGACTCCATCTCAATGACTGTCGTTCCGGCGCGGTGCAAAATCGTGGTTGTAAACCCGCGCAAGAGTATCAAGCATACCAAAAAGAATATCAGGCTCAGGATCGTCACGCGCCAAGAGACAATCAGCATAAGGGCGACGTAAACCGCAAGGACGAATACGTTAGATATCGCTAGAGAAAATGCAATTAGAACTTGTGCAAAATATGATGGATAGCCAAGAACTTGAGCTTGTAGTTCGCCGCTTTTTCTGTGCTGAATATAACTAAGATCGACATTCAATAGGCCACGAAAAATGCGCGTCGCAACACCAGCCTTCAATTTTAAAGGAAAGTTCATCGCCATGCTTGAAGACACGAGCAGCAGTGCATTGCGAGCGACAACAACAAGAAATAATAGCCCCGCGACATATTGAAGGCGCAGCGCGGGTTCAAACTGCGAGAAATACTGCTCGACGCTCGAAAGAACCGGAACGCGTGCGAACATGACGGTATCGCCTTGGCTCTGAAGCAGCGGAATCAACAATGCAACACTAAAACCCTCTGTAAGCGCGCCAAGCACCGATAGTCCGATGAATAGCAAGAATCCCTTGCGATTTCCCCACAGCAAACGCCCACACTTCAGCGTGAACTTCGCATAGTCGATTGCTTTTCTGATGGGGGCGCCAGAAATTTTTTTTAACATTTGTTCCACACTAATTTCTCAGCTTTCAGGCAACGAAGCATTTTTAAAGTTAGTTGGCAGGCCAATTCATCACTCAGGATTTTGGCAATGCAAATGAGTGCATCTAAGGCGGCGTTCATGTTGTGAACAAGATAGATTTGCGCCTGTCATATCGTAAACTCAAGCCTGAAATGGCGTTCAAATTCTGGTGGTCGGAAATCGGTAAAGCGCGCTATATCAATCACTTGCATTTAGTACTGAAGTGTCGAGAGTACTTCATCCAGTACATTTTAAGCGCCTACTTTGATGTCCAGCGTTGAGAAATCCAAACTTACTTAAATTATTTCAGTAATTTATGAAGATTTTGCCCATCAGCCTTGAGTGTTTATAAATGAAATTTTATGCGGAGGGAAATAAGCCTCTGTCCATCGTCGAGAAGCTGGGTATCTCGATGAAATCAAATCAAAAGGCAGCTTGACGTTCACCGCGTGAACAAGCTATAGACCTGCATCCTCGAAGGCAAATGATTTTGCCTTTCGGCGTGCCTATAGGGACCGATGACGGATATCCCGACGACGAAACCGACCCGCGACGATGCCGCTCTGGTTTTGGGCGTCCTTTCGGCCGTCGAGCAGGATTCGGCCGTCACCCAGCGCGGCCTGTCGAGCGATTTGGGCATCGCGCTGGGCCTCGCGAATGCGGTACTCAAGCGCTGCGTCCGTAAGGGCTTGATAAAGATCGCGAATGCGCCGCTGAACCGCTACGCCTATTACCTGACGCCGCAAGGCATGGCCGAAAAAGGCCGGCTGACGGTCGAGTATTTGCGGGTCTCGTTCGACCTGTTCCGCGATGCGCGGCGCCAGTTCAGCGACATTATGAACGGCTTGGCCGAGCGCGGCGCCACCCGCGTGGCGCTAATCGGCGTGTCGGAATTGACCGAGGCGGCGCTGCTGTCGGCGCGCGAATCGGGCGTCGAGGTCGTGTGTGTGATCGATCCCGCCCATAAGCTGCCCCAATATCTCGGCCTGCCGGCGGTGGCGGGGTTCGACGCCATTCCCGGCCCGGTCGATGCGCTGCTGGTCTGCGACCTGCGCGATCCGCTGGCAGTTTACGAAGCCGCACAGAACGCCGCCCCGGCGCTCAATATCGATCGCGGCCGTGTTTTGGCGCCAGGCCTGCTGCGCCTCAATCTGCGCCGCGCGCGCCAGCAAAAGGCGGAGGCCGACGCATGAAGCGCTGGTACGTCGTCCATACCCGCCCCAACGGCGAAAGCCGCGCGCTCGACAATCTGCGGCGCCAAGGCTTCGAAACCTTCCTGCCGCGCCACAAGCGCCGGCGCGTGCATGCGCGCAAGGTGGAGATCGTCGAGCGGCCGTTGTTCCCGCGTTACATGTTCGTGGCGCTCGATTTGGTGACCGCGCCGTGGCGTTCGATTCTGGGCACGTTCGGCGTGACCGATCTGCTGCGTCATGGCGAGACGCCCACACCGATGCCCGATGGCGTCGTCGAAGCCTTGCAGGCCGACACGGCCGCCCATCTGCACGACGAGGCCGATCCGTTGACGCGCTTGCGCGCGGGCGATGCGGTGCGCGTTCTCGCGGGCCCGTTCGCCGATCTGATCGGTAAATTCCAAGCGCTCGGCGAGTCCGAGCGCGTCATCGTTCTGCTCGACCTTCTCGGTCGGGAAGTACGCGCGCAACTGCCCGCGCGCGCGATCGCGGCGGCCTAACCGGCCGTCACAACGAGGGCGCTTCGTCGAAGCGCCCTGCCACCGGTGCGGCGGAACCTCGCTTCACCCGGAATGCGGTAGCATGGAAAAAATCTCCCGACCCTCGCCCAAAATCGCGGTGCTCGGCCTCGGCCATTGGGGCAAGAATCACGTCCGCACCGCGCATGCGCTGGGCGCCCTCGCCGCCGTGCACGACGCGGACGCCGATCTCGCCGCGCGCTTCGCCGCCGATACGGGGGCGAAGGCGCCGGGCTGGCAAGCGATCCTCTCCGATCCCGCGATCGACGGCGTGATCTTGGCGACACCGGCGGGCACGCATGCCGCACTGGCGCGCGCCGCACTCGATGCCGGCAAACATGTCCTGGTCGAAAAGCCGTTGGCCTTGTCGCCCGACGACGCCGACGCGGTCGTGGCACATGCCAAGCGTGTCGGCCGCACGCTGATGGTCGGGCATTTGCTGCGCTATCACGCGGCGTTCGAAGCGTTGTCGGCTTTGGTCGCGCGCGGCGAATTGGGCCGTTTGCAATACGTGGCGTCGAACCGCCTCAATCTCGGCAAGGTGCGCCGCGAGGAAGATATTCTCTGGTCCTTCGCGCCGCACGATATCTCGATGATCCTGGCGCTGGCGGGCGAAATGCCCGACACCGTCACCGCGATCGGCGCGCCCGTGCTGCACGCCGCGATCGCCGATGTGACGACGACTCATCTTTCATTCCCCAGCGGGATGAAGGCGCATGTCTATGTTTCGTGGCTTCATCCCACGAAGGAACAGAAGCTGACGGTCGTCGGCGAGAAAGGCATGGCCGTGTTCGACGACGGCCAGCCTTGGGAACGTAAACTCGTTCTCTATCGCCATCGCATCGACTGGGTCGACGGCAAGCCCGAGCCCGCGCGCGCCGACGCCGAACCGGTGAATGTCGCGCAGAGCGAACCGCTGAAAGCGGAGATCGCGCATTTCCTCGATTGCATCGCGGGTGCGCAAAGCCGGCCGATCACCGACGGCGATGAAGGTTTGCGCGTGCTGCGCGTGCTCGACGCCGCCGCGCGTTCGATGCGCACGGGCACGCCGGTGCGGCTCGATGTGAAACCGGCTTCCGTGCCCGCATCGTCGGCCCCATTCGTGCACGAAAGCGCTTATGTCGACAGCCCCGTCGAGCTCGCCGAAGGCGTGAAGATCTGGCATTTCAGTCACGTCCTGCCGCGCACCAAAATCGGCGCAAACACGATCCTCGGTCAGAACGTCGTCGCCGGGCCGGACGTGACGATCGGCGCCAATTGCAAACTGCAGAACAACGTCTCCGTCTACAAGGGCGTGACGCTGGAAGACGGCGTGTTCTGCGGCCCGTCTTGCGTGTTCACCAATGTGCTGACCCCGCGCGCCGAAGTGGAGCGCAAGAACGAGTTCGCGCCCACGCTGGTCAAGCGCGGCGCGACGATCGGCGCCAACGCGACGATCGTCTGCGGGCATAATGTCGGCGCCTACGCCACCGTCGCGGCGGGGGCGGTCGTCACCAAGGACGTGCCGGATTACGCGCTGGTCGCGGGCGTGCCCGCCAAGCGCATCGGCTGGGTCAGCCGTACGGGCGAACGGCTCGGGCCCGATCTCGTTTGCCCGCGCACCGGCGAAAAATATCGCGAAGTTGGAACCGACAAACTGGAAATCGTGACATGAGCAACGCGCCCGCGATCGACTTCATCGACCTCAAAGCCCAGCGCAACCATATCGGCGCGCGGATGGAGGACGCGATCCTCAAGGTCGTCCGCCACGGCAAATACATCATGGGGCCGGAAGTGGCGGAGCTCGAAGCCAAGCTCGGCGCGTTTTGCGGTTCCAAATATGTCTTGAGCTGCGCCAACGGCACCGACGCGCTGGGCATCGTGCTGATGGCCAAGGAAGTCGGCCCCGGCGACGCGATCCTCGTGCCGTCCTTCACCTTCGCCGCGACCGGCGAAGTCGTCGCGTGGGTCGGCGCCACGCCGATCTTCGTCGATTGCCTGCCCGACACGTTCAACATGGATCCCGCCAGTCTCGAAGCGGGGATCGACACCGCGCGGCGCCTGGGCCTCAAACCCAAGGGCGTGATCCCGGTCGATCTGTTCGGTCTGCCCGCCGATTACGATGCGATTGAGAAGATCGCCAAGGCGAACGACCTTTGGGTCTTCGCTGACACGGCGCAAGGATTCGGCGGCGCCTATAAGGGCCGCACGACCGGCGGCATCGGCGATTTCGCCGCGACGTCGTTCTTCCCGGCCAAGCCCTTGGGCTGCTACGGCGATGGCGGCGCGGTGTTCACCAACGACGCGGCGCTGATCGACGTGCTGCGTTCGCTGCGCGTGCATGGCCAAGGCAGCGACAAATACGACAATGTCCGCATCGGCTTGAACGCGCGTCTCGATACGATGCAGGCGGCCGTGCTGCTCGAAAAACTCGCGGTGTTCCCGGCCGAAATCGAAGCGCGCAACAAGGTCGCTTCGCGTTATTCGGCGGCGCTGGAAGATTTGTGCATCGTGCCGCGCGTGCCCAAGGATCTCGTTTCGGTCTGGGCGCAATACACCATTCGTTTGCCGAATGCCGATCGCGATAAGGTCGCCGCCGCGTTGAAGACGGAAGGCATTCCGACGATGGTCTATTACGTGAAGCCCATGCACCGCCAGACCGCCTATGCGAAGTATCCGGTGGCCGGCAATGGGCTGCCGGTCTCCGATCGTTTGGCGGGCGAGGTGTTGAGCCTGCCGATGCACGCTTATCTCGACGAAGCGACGCAAGATCGCATCGTGGCCGCGTTGCGCCGCGCCATTCCCGCCGCGCGTCATTAAGCTTGAAGCGTATTCTTACGATCGTCGGCGCGCGTCCACAATTCATCAAGGCGGCCCCCTTGTCGCGCGCCTTGGCGAAGGTGGGGCTGGGCGAGATTCTGGTCCATACGGGCCAGCATTACGATCGCGGCATGTCCGATGTGTTTTTCGAGGAACTCGATATTCCCGCCCCGTCGATCCATCTCGGCATCGGTCAAGCGTCGCGCGCTGTGCAGCTCGCGCGGATGATCGAAGGTCTGTCCGACGCGATCGAACGCGAGAAGCCGGACGCGGTCGTCGTTTATGGCGATACGACATCGACGCTGGCGGGCGCGCTGGCGGCGGGCATTGCGGGCACGAAACTCGCGCATGTCGAGGCGGGGTTGCGTTCGTTCAATCGCACGATGCCCGAGGAATTCCATCGCAAGCTCGCCGATCACGCGGCCGATCTGTTTTTCTGTCCGACGCCGACTTCGGTCGAACTGCTGCGTCGCGAAGGTATCGCGCAAGGCGTGCATCTGGTCGGCGATACGATGTACGACGCGATTTTGTGGGCGCGCGAAAAGGCGGCGGATCGCGAAATTCTATCGGCTATCGGCGTGACCAAAGGCGCTTATGCGCTCGCCACGTTGCATCGGCCCTATAACGTCGACGCGCCGCCGCGCCTTGCCGAGTTGATCGAAGCGTTTGGCCGGATCGACGGACCGATCGTGTTTCCGGTCCATCCGCGCACGCGCGCGAAGCTGGGCGACGCTAAGCTGCCGGCGAATCTGCGCTTGGTCGATCCGGTCGGGTTCCTCGACATGGTGGCGCTGGAAGCGAACGCCAAGCTGATCCTGACGGATTCGGGCGGTGTGCAGAAGGAAGCGTATTTCCTGGCCGTGCCGTGCGTCACCATCCGCCCCGAAACCGAATGGGTCGAAACGCTCGACGGCGGCTGGAACGTGTTGGCGAACGAACCCGACGCGATCGTCGCCGCCGCACGTCGCGCGAAACCCGCTTCGCTGCCCAAGCCGATTTTCGGCGATGGCACCGCGGCGGGCCGGATTGCGGCAATCCTTGCCGCCGAGACAGGAGTGCAATGAATATGTCGACCCTCGAATCGCGGGCCGAATCGGGCGCTGTCCATTTGGTGGCACATTGCGGTTCGCTCGCGAAAGGCGAAAACGTTCTGATCGTTTCGGATCGGACGACGAAGCGGCTGGGCGACATGATCGCCGCCGCGGCGGGCGCACTGGCCGGCGGGGTCGAACACATCGTTATCGAACCGCTCGGCATGCATGGTCGCGAGCCACCGGCCGCCGTCGCGCAAGCGATGCTCTCCAGCGATTTAATCTTCGGAATAACCGGCCACTCGATGGCACATACGAAAGCGCGCGGCAATGCGGCGGCGAAAGGTGCGCGCTATCTCAGTTTGCCGGACTTCACGCTCGAACTGCTGGCCGATCCGGCCGTCGGTTGCGACTACAAGGCCGTCCATCCGCTGGTCCGCGCGGTCACCGACGCGCTGACGGACGCCCGAGAAATCGTTGTCACCACGAAGGCCGGTACGCATATGTCGATGAGCGCTCTGGGCCGTATCGGAAATTGCTGCCCCGGTTACGTCGTCGCGCGTGGAGAACTTGGCTCGCCGCCGGACATCGAGGCCAATGTTTCGCCGATCGAGAACTCGGCCAATGGCGTCGTCGTTGTCGATGGTTCCATCCCGTATCCCGGGCTCGGATTGATCGGCGAGACCCCAGTTTGTCTTGAGGTTCGCGATGGTTTGATTGTCGATATCGTCGGGCCTACGGCGACTGTCGCGGCGCTCGAAAAGCTGTTCGCCAGCGAAGATCCAGCGAAGACCAAAGTGTTGGCGGAATGCGGCGTGGGGTTGAACCGCGCCGCTAAACTGACCGGCGCGATGTTGACCGACGAAGGCGCATTCGGGCACATGCATTTCGGGTTCGGCGCCAACAGCACGGTGGGCGGAAAGAACAGCGTTCCATTTCATCTCGATTTCGTTTTCCGCGCCGCGACGCTTGATGTCGACGGAAAGCGAATCCTCCAAGAGGGCGTGCCGCTGGTCGGCGCGTGATGATGGCGATGAAGATGGAAAGTTTTGTAAGCGGATTTGATCGAGTCGTTTCGAGCCGTAGCGTTTCGACTGCGGTCGTCGATGCGCGCACGGGTCGCGAGATGAGTTTCGCCGGATTGAGCGACGCGATCGACGGCGCATGCACCTGGCTTGCAGTGCGCGGGGTATCCGCCGGCGACACGATGCTGTGCGCGTTGCCAAATTCGCTCGATGCGATGGTGCTTTTCCTCGCAGCTATGCGTGCCGGCATCGACTATGCGCCCCTGCCGCCCAAAGCTACCGGACGCGAGATCGCGCAATTGGCCGCGATGGTCCGTCCGAAACTGGCTGTTCATGGCGCCGATCCCGCGATCGCCGCGTTGTTCCGCTCGACGGTGCCCGATCTCGCGACCGAAGCGATCGAAATCGGTCATCCGTTGGGGTGGAACACGCCGATATCTCGGCGACCGGCAGCGGCTTCGCGTGCCGCTCGCATCTTGCTATCGACGAGCGGTACCACGGGCGAGCCCAAAGCGATGGTGTTCGACGTCGATCGACTGTGGAACAGCGCGCGCGCTTTTGGTGCGAAATTCCCTTTCCTGACGCCCGAATCTCGTTTCTTCAACATTCTGCCCATGTCGTATCTGGGCGGCTTGTTCAATCTGATCATTATTCCCTTCGCCAACGAAGCGAGCGTCGCGCTCGGCGAGCCGTTCTCCGGGCGCTCGTTTCTGACATTTTGGCAGGATGTCGAGCGGCTTGAAGTCAATCTCCTCTGGTTCGTTCCGACGATGTTGCGCGGCTTGTTGGCGCTCGCGGATCGGACGGGACGTGATCGCTACGTGAAGCGGCGGCGCCAAGTGCGCCATGCGTTTCTCGGGACGGCGCCGGTCGATCTGGCGACGAAGCAACGTTTCGAAACGACATTCGATATCGAACTGTTCGAGAACTTTGCGCTTTCGGAAACCACCTTTCTGACAAGCGAGGATGACGCGTCCCGTACGCGTCGGATCGAAGGCTCCGTGGGTGCGCCCCTGGATTACATCGATCTGCGTCTGGGCGTGCGCCCCGATCCGGATAACGCGACCGCTGAGATCGAAGTGCGCTCGCCATTTGCGATCCTCGGATATCTCGCGGTGGACGGATCGGTTTCATTGCCGACGACCGCCGATGGATTTTTTCGGACCGGTGATTTGGGGCAATTCGCCGAAGATGGGCAACTCGTCATCGGCGGCCGATCGCGGGACATCATAAAAAAAGGCGGCCTGTTCGTTTCCATGCGCGAGATCGAAGTTCTTGCGAAGTCCTTTCCAGGGGTGCGTGAGGCGGTTGCGGCGCCGATTCCCCACGATTTCTACGGCGAAGACTACGTCTTGTTCATCATGCCCGAGAGCGAGGACGGTCTTGTCCTGCAGAGCTTACGGACCTGGCTGCACGGGAACGTCGTAAACTTCAAATGGCCGCACGACATTCGCATCGTCACCGACGTTCCGCGGACGGCCAGCGGAAAAGTCCGGAAAAGCGAAGTCGCGCGCCTCTATCTCGAGGAGAAGCGTCAATGACCCCTTTCCAACCGGGGCATTTGCCGAACCTTTCGCTGATGGGCTTCAACCCGACCGTCGCCGGGATGGGCGAAGCGGAGTCGATCCGCATCAATCAGATGGTTTACGATTTGCGGCGCTCCGGCGTCGATCCAATCACGCTGTCGCTTGGGGAAGCATTTTTCGATATCCCGCTTTTCGATTTCACGCGGCTGGACATCGAAAAATCGTATCACTATTCGGACTCGCAGGGTTTGCCGGAGTTGCGCGCCAAGATCGCGGAGTATTACGGGAAGTACTACGCGGCGACGGTTGATCCAGATCGGGAAATTTTGATCAGCGCCGGGTCGAAAGTGCTGATCTTCATGTCGATGCTCGCCACGCTCGCTCGTGGTGACGAGGTCCTAATCCACGAACCGGCCTGGCTCAGCTATACCGAGCAGGCGGCGTTGGTCGGCGCCACATCACGGTTCATCCCCTTCGATACCCCGACAGCGCGATTCCGCGAACATTTTTCGCCGCGCACCCGGATGATGGTCGTATGCAACCCGAACAATCCGGCGGGCCGGGTCTATTCTGAATCGGAGTTGCGTGCGCTGTATCAAGATTGCCGATCGGCGGGCGTCTACCTGCTTGTCGACGAAGCCTACAGCGACTTCGCCGAGGAAGGATTCGTTTCGCTCGCACGGATCGTGCCGGACAAAGATGGCGTGATTGTCGTCAACTCGCTTTCAAAAAATCTCGGCATGTCGGGCTGGCGGATTGGCTACGCGATCGCCAGCAATCCCACGATTCGACAGATGCTTAAACTCAATCAGCACATCGTCACCTGTGCGCCGACGATCCTGTTGCAGTACGTCGCCCGTTATCTCGACGCGATTTTGGCCGTCACTCTGCCGCAGGTGCGCGACGTGACGGCCAAACGCGCCAGAGTGGCCGCAATGATCGAAAGGGTCGGCCTGAAGCAGTTGCCAGGCAGTGCCACGTTCTATTTCTTTGTCGGGATCGGCGATTGGCCGGGAACGTCGGTTGAGTTCGCCGAATCCTTGCTGCGCGAGCGCCATATCGCCGTCGTACCGGGCTCGGCCTACGGAAAAAGCGTTGATCGCTTCGTGCGCGTTTCGATCGGCACGGAATCGGAGGAGCGCATATGGGAAGCGCTCCAAGTTATCGCGGATCGAATCGCATGAGCCTTGGTGTCTATGGCGTGAGCCACATTGTCGCGCGCGTCGATCGCTTGGATGCCATCGTGGCGACGGCCGCGGCGTACGATTGGCCTATGTTGTTCCAGGACCGCGATGCCGAGATTCCAAGGCCTAAGCGCGAGTTGCTCCGCGCCGAGCACCAATTCTGCCATTCCGCATTGTTCAAGGCACCGTCTGGACCTTCACTTGAATTTGTCGAGTATCCGCTGCCAGCGCAGCTGGAGACGAGAAATTTTCAGATTGAGCCCGAATCGGGACTTGACCGATCAGGGGTGAGGGGCGTTGTCCTGAAATGCACTGACCCCGTGCGGTCGGCAGATTTTTGGCGTTCCGCAGTTGGTGCGTTACCGATTTCGTCGGGGTCGGATGGCGTCCGGATCGCGATACGCGCACCTCATCCGAGCATGTCGCTGGAAATTTCGCTTGGGCATGCAGATTCTTCTGCCGACGACGCGCTGGACGACATGGGGTGGAATTGCTTGGCGTTTCTCGTCCGTGATGCCGGCGCGACTGCCCGACGATTGTCGGCGTTGGGCGCGCGCATGCGTATACCCTATCTCGATATCGTCGTTGGAGGACGTCCGTTGCGACTGGCGATGGTCCACTGCCCCGATGGCCGTGTCATCGAATTGCTGGAGCCGCCCGCAACGCGGCTCGATGCCTCAGTGGAGTCTTAATGAGCGCCCTCATTTCCGACGTCATCGTCTTGCCGGCAGACGCGGGCAAATGGGTTGCGTACAACGTCCGCGCTCGGACTGCGCTGGGCGTCAATGGTTCGGCATTGCTCGCATTGAACGGTGGCTCGTCGACGGAACCTTGCATTGTGTTCGAGATCGGCGTGTTCACAAACGCGTCAGGATTGCTGGCCGATCCGACGCGCTTTGTGCGCGATCTTTCCCGATGGCCGAATGGCCGCGAACTTGCCCGCGCGGAGCTATTCGACATGGCGCGAAAGCTCCATCTCGTTGTTGACGATGCGGCGGCATACGACGCGAGATTCGACTATAAGCGCGGATTGACGGATCGAACGCATTTCGGAACGTTCCATCAGCAACTCGGCCAACATCTGATCCTCAGTGAGCGCCAGAATCCTGCGCAATGGTGGCTAGATCAAAAATTCGAGCCAGGATTCGAAAAGCTTCGGAACAATCTCTACAATGCGGTCCAAGGCTACGGGCTGGCTCGCTATTTTGATGAGCGGATCGTGCCCGACACTCAAATCCTCGACATTGGCTGCGGCCCCGGTCTCTTTTCAGCGTGGATGGCTCAGCGCGGCGCGCATATCCTCGGCATCGATCCTAGCGACGAATATCTGGATGTCGCCCGCCGCCGCACCGCCGGGAAAGGCACACTTCGTTTGGAACGTTGCGATGTCGGCAGCGTCGGTGCGCTCGATCATCTGCCGACGGGCGGATTCGATCTTGTTTTTATGAGCGACGCGCTTCTTTTCTATTTCGAGCCGGCAGCACCCGATCAGCGAGCCGATCCGCGCGTTCTTTTTGCCGATATCAAGCGCCTTCTGGCGCCGGGGGGCAGATTCGTCAGCGTCGAACCCCATTATCTGTTTTGGTTGGCGCCATGGCTTGGCGCGCCGGAGCGTCCATTCACCGTGTTCACCGAGTATCTCGATCCTGCGGGATTCCGGGTTACGCCGCCGCTCGGTCGGATGATGGCGAGCTTTACCGACGCTGGCTTCGCGGTGACGGCGATGCACGAGCTCGAGCCCGATCCCGCTTTTCGCGAGACGGATCCGCGTGCTTACGGCTTCGCACGACGATTCCCGTTATGGCAGCTTTACGAACTCGCACCGGCGTTCGATATGATGCGCCAATCGGGTCGGGAATAGAAATTGCCGATCGATACTTCGTTAAGTAACGCCTCGAGCTGCGCTCCAGCGTCGCAAACGGTGATTGTCGCGCCGTTGACCTTGGTACTGCGATAAATGCCGTACTTATGATTCAAATATCGAGCGTAGGTCCGAACCTGATCTTTTCCCCAATCATGAACGTCAAGCAGTTGCGCGGTGGTGCCGATCGATCCGTCGATCTGTCGATAAAGAAATGTCAGAGGCTTATCGACAAAGACAGGAATCGGATACTCATGACCCAGAATATGATGGGGCATGATGAACGAAGTATTCGCAGTGATGTCGACCCCGACGAATGCGATTTTGCCACCAGCCAATGCAATGCGATGCCACGGAGAGTTAACGCCAGCAGCAAACGGGCTGCAGTGTTCATGCTCTTTCAGAATCTCATCAGCTTGTGGACCTTGCGCCGTCAAATTGCACCAAGGATTTCGGCTCCGAACCGACTTGCTCGATTTGCGAAATAGTTCCGTCAAGGTCCCGAAAATAGATACATGTCTGTCCGGCTCGAAGATGCGCTGCTCGCGCGCGAACGTGTACGCGGATCGAATGGACTGTGTCGGCATAATCAGCGTGCCTTCGCTACCTATTGCATTACGCAATCCAGAAAGCACGGCCGTCGCGTCTTGGGGAGAAGGGGTGCCGCCGCAGAATTGACCGAGCGACGCGTGGACCAAAAGCAAATCGCCTTGACGAACTCCAAGATGACTAAGTGCGGTAGAAATCACCTCGGCCTTGACCTCAACGTGAGGCGTATGATTCCCCAAATGATCATTCGCGACGGAAAATTCGTTGTATGCGGCGATAGCAGCGCGCACTCGTTCGCCAAAAACATCAATCGCCTCAGCGCGCAATCGCTTTACGGTGGATTGAAGTTTTCTTTTAACTGAATTCATTGTCTCGCTGCATGCTGGCGCGCAATTTCGATGAAGCCTCTCACTGAATTAAAGTCCGGATTTGCGAAATCATCTTCCGTAAACCGAATGCCAAACCGCGCCTCAGCTGCCGCGATCAACTCGATCACGCCAAATGAATCCAAAAGTCCGGACTCCACGAATTCCGAATCGGCCGTCACAATAATCGACTTAGGTTGCCGGTTTGAAATCCAATCTATGAGCCACTTGGCTTCAGCGTCGGAGTCAATTGCCACGAGATCCCTCCAATTTCTTGAAACTCTTCCGAAATCACTTTTTAATTCTACAGACGTGGGCGCGTCAATTAGCGAACAAAGTCCTCCAAATAAACGCCCTTTCGGGCAAGTTCGCGTTGTGCCTCTAGACGGTTGGATAGCCGAAAGCAGCGCATTCGAACACTGCCAATCCACTCCGTCATTAAACCGTCTTCTACCTTCGATAGTGCATCGGCATAGGCGGCCATTGGAAGCCATCGTCCGAAATTGTATTCAAGCGCATTTCTCAATGCGTGAACGTGCCAATGCTGAATTTGAATCTCATTGGATGCCGACTTGACGCAAAATGGCCAAGGCCGATCGAAAAAACTTGGACGGGGATACGAGTCAGGATCCAAATGGGATGGAAGCAGCAACGTCCAATCTGCGCCGTCGCTGGCGCCAATTAGCATTACGCAAGGATCGAGTTCGAGCAATCGCCGCCAAACGATACTATCGCCCATCGGTCGACGCCCTGTTGGAAACGAATATTTGCTCGAAATCGGTCCTTCGGACGAAAAGTAGGTCAGATTGAAAAGCGGATCGCGCGCCCCAATCGCACCAACCGCACGCCGAACAGTCTCGCTGAAGAAATCTGCTGCGGGCGTTTCGTTGGCATCGAACACGCGTCTTTCAAGACTCCAAATCCGAGGATCACGAATTCTCTCGGTGGCGACGAATAGCGTTCCTGTCGGACCAACAGCGCGACGAAGTGCGTCCAAAATACGTTGCGAATACTTGGTCAGGCTCATGAACTTCTGCTCGTCCCCCGGGGCGGCGCCCATACGCAGAGCAGGCAGGTCAACGAAGGCCAAAATTGCCGGATTTAAACCTGTCGGTGCGGCGCGTTCAATCCAGTCACAAATAGTTTCGACTTTAACCGCCCCTTGGCGTTTAGCAGCAAGTCCGGCGCTAACGGCTTTTAACACGCGCCCTAACATTCTTGACGACTGAGTTAGCATCGTGGCCACGAAAGTTGTCGGGGGGATCAGAGGATCAGAGGATCAGAGGATCAGAGAGTCCATCGCTATTTCGAAAAGTCTTTCATACGCTGCTCTGAACCGCATGAGCGTTGTCGGCAATCCAATGAGCGAACTTTGGTCATTTATACTTCCCGAGAGTGCCCATGCGAAGCTGCAAACGTTTAAATTAGGGGACCTAGCCCCGCAAGACCATACCCTAAAGCCAAGCAAGCTCTATCGCAGTAATCCTTCAAGCGCTGAAAAAGTAGTACCGAGACCGTAAGAGCAGTTCGAACACATGAAATCATTCTTCGAAAGAATAAGCGCCTTATCCCAACAGCGAATGACTCCGATCGTCGCGTCGAAAGACAAAGACATCGCGGGCGTCTCTGCGGGAACATTTTCCTTCGGTGTGAAGAATGGTGCGCTTTGCTTGTTAAGCGCGAGCGGCAATGTGCTCGTTCGATCGGTGGGAATTTGGCGAGATACGAATTTCGTTAATTCAGCGTTTTCGTTTTCAGTAGTCGAAAAAGAGTTAACAGTACTAAACAACACCGATAAAGAACGTATACAACTTTCAATTGTCCCCTCGGCTGAAGGTTTGGCGTTTGATATAACTTTGAAAATTGAAGCTACAGAACGAACCGGCGTCCTGCGAGATGCCATTGTCTTTGACGTGGAAATCCCATTGAATTGGGCATCAAGGCCGAACGGCGTTTTAATTAGACCAGACAACCCATCACCCACTTGGCTCGGCCAAGGATCGGCGATCTTTGGCTCAAATCATCTAAGCTTCGGTATAGTCGGTCCAACCGCCGCGTCGTCTCTGCAGTACGATCCTCGCATCAACCGTCTGTGGATCAATCTCGATTTTGCATACGATCACCCACACGTGACCCCCACAGAGCACGCGAATTGGGACGATAAATCCAGCATAATCTACGACGCTGGTTCAATGAGAAGCATGACAATCCGAATTGAACTCGCTGCTGCGCAACGAGCAATTCCGAGACTTCTGCTCGGACCATCTGGCGCTCAAGCGACATTCATTTGGACCGAACACGCTTGTCATTGCGATCTGCGGACGCACCGGGCCGTATATTTCGGTGATGAAGAGATTGTTTCGGCAGAGAAGGCGACAGCTGGGTTTGTCAAGCACCGTATCCCCGTCACAAAAAGCGTTTTTTTTGCCAATACTGAAAGTGAAATGAATTGGGTTCGTGAGGCGGTGATTGATGGGCCAATGGTTGCAATACAAGGTAATCCAGAGTTTCTCGACTATCTTAAAGAACTGCACAGCACCGGAGTTTTTGAAATAGTGCCACACGGTGTCCAGCCGCAGACTTCTAATCGTTCGTTGTTCGAAGCGGCCACAGCCTTCATGCGATCAAATTTCGATTCTGTCAGTTGGATCGATCACTCGACTTTCCGAAAAAACTGGATATCTGGTGGGCGAGACAGCTATTTGGCATTTGGTTGCTCGCGCGGTGGCGCCGAATATCGAGGGGATATCTGGCGTGAAAAGGGATTCAAATACTTTTGGAATCATGCGCTCGAGTTTTTCGAACATATTCCTATCCAAAACGAGAATGAGTCACTGCCAGCAAAGGCACCATCCGTCTGGATGCTTCTCAAGCACGCACTCAAGCGAATGCTGACATCTTTCGCACCAACGCTATGGCAACGACTTAGAGGAAAGAGAAATTCGAGCAGTCACCTCGACGTATCGTTGGATCAATTCTCGGTTCCAAACGACTGGCCGTTTCCCCATTGGTGGCGAAATCCGACTGCGACCGAGGGGTTTATAAACTGGTCGACGCGCTCCACGCCCGCGGCTTACTTTCGGAACGGAGACGGAGATCTGATGCGTCGCCGATTGGCCGGCCTGGTCGCGACTTGGGGTTTGAATGTCCATCACAGCTATCCTACCCGTGTCGAAGCAGGCAATGCGACCTGGATACGGACGCCAGATGGTCATTTTATCATCAATCCAGAGTTCGACGCCGTTCTGTCGGAAATGGCACGACTGCGTGATTCTGGAGCGCTATATGTCACGACGGTTCGAGACGCCGTTTCTCGATGGATTGCATTGGACCAGATCCGAATACACCAAAAAGATGCCGGAAGAATAGAAATTCAAAACAACGGAGAAGAAACCATATTTGGCGCAACATTCGCGATTCGTGGAGAAGTGCCATTGGTTGAAGGCGTCGCTCCGCCCAGTAAGCGGGTCGATGAAGATACGATCTTCTGGATTGATCTCCCCGCCCATTCTCGGATCGTGCTGACGCAGCTAAACTAATTCTTCGGTGCTGATCGAGCCCCGTCCTCACTTGAAAACGGAGATAAAGTGCGTTCCCTCGTAATTGGATCAGAAGGCAATGTCGGCGGCCCCCTCGTTGACTATCTGCGTGATCGCGGACATGACGTGCTCGAAGTGGATATCCTCCCCGGCTGGCGTCCAAACTATCTAATGGCGGATATCACCCGGCCAGGCGATCTACTACCCGCTTTTGATTTTCAACCTGAAGTGGTATTTTTGCTTTCAGCTATGGTTAGTCGCGTGACTTGTGAGCAAGCGGCCGGCTTGGCGATCGACACGAACTTGTCGGGGGTTAACAATGTGCTGCAACTTTGCAAGCGCGTCGGCGCAAGGCTTGTATTCTTTTCCACCTCCGAAATTTATGGTCCAGAAGTCGAAATTATGGACGAATCGTTGCCGGATCCTAGGCCCAACAATCGCTACGGTCTGTCCAAGTTATTGGGCGAAAAACTCGTTGAATATGAGGCTCGGACCTATGGCTTGAGGGCAATCGCCCTCCGTCCTTTCATGATCTACGACGAAAACGAAGACTTTGGTGATCATCGATCGGCGATGATTCGCTTCGCCCACCGTCTTGCCACTGGCCGATCGATTGAGGTCCACGAAGGATCGGCTCGTGGCTGGCTTCATATCTCCGACGCGGTGCGTGCTATTGAGGCCGCATCGCGAGTAGATTCTTATACCGTCGTAAATATCGGACACGCCGACATACGCCCAATTTGGGAATTGGCAGAGAAGATCAGGCATCGTCTTGGTGCAGACAAGTCACTGGTCAAAGTCCGAACGCTGCCCGAGCGGATGACATTGGTGAAGCGGCCGATCTTGAACCGCATGGCGAATGTACTTGGGGTCACTCCAGCTATATCTCTCGATGAGGGAGTTGAGCGGGTCTGCGAGCGTACGACAGAGCGCCTTCGTAAGGGTGAGAGCGCCAAACTTTTCGATTGATACGCCGCATGGCCCGCCCTTTACGTATTCTCGGACTTCATGCCAATGACGCGAATTGGACGACCCTTTCCTACTCGCGAAGTTTGCCGCGCGCGGTCGCGCGTCATTCGGGTTTTGCACTTACGACGATAAATATCTCGAAAATGTCGGCTATCGATAAAGTTCTATTGATCTCGCATCTTCGGTTTCGAAAATACGACGCGATCTTTTTGTTTCATTCCGTATTTTCGAATTCGAACTACGTTTCTCCTGCACTCGAAGCCCAAATCCGGCATTCTCGCTCTCCAGTCGTATTTTTTGTAGGAAATGAGTTTAAGTTGATGCCAGAAAAAATGGCATTCGCAGAACGCTTGGAATTAAAACTTCTTATAACTCAAATCTCAAACCCACAGGTCCACGATCTCTATCGCCGTCGCCTGGGCTGCAAGGTCAAGTTTCTGCCGAACGCAACATTTGATCCAGAACCATTTTTGAAATGTAAACCTGCGAATGAGCGCAGTATCGACATTGGCTATCGCGCCTTCGAAGGCGCTTGGTACCTCGGTCACGATGATCGAAGCAAGATCGCTACGATTGTTTCAGCCCCTGCGTTGCGAACTGGGCTTCGGCTCGACGTCTCACTCGATCCCGCTAGGCGAATGGCTGCCGCAGAATGGCACCGTTTTTTAGGCGATTGCCGAGCGCAACTCGGCACCGAGGCTGGAACCGATACGTTTGAGCTGGATGACGCCACGCGCCTGTCGGTGAACTCTTTTTGTGATGCCAATCCTGATACGGACTTCCGCGAAATTCGCGAACGCTTTTTTCCTAACACCAAAACCTTGGTATCAGGACGGACGTTGTCCAGTCGGCATCTAGAAGCAGCGGCGGCCCGTTGCGTCCAAATTCTGTTGCCTGGTACCTATGCGCACGTATTCAAAGCCGGAGAGCATTATTTGGAACTTGCCCGGGACGGCTCGAATGTGAGTGAGATATTGGAGAAATTCACCGATCGCTCACTTTGCGAGAGAATGACGCAAGCGGCATTCGAAGCTTCCTTAGAACGGTTTTCAGAATCGCGCTTGATGGGTGAATTGGAGACCGAGGTTCGACAAATAATGTAATGAGGGTTTCCTATATCAAGCTGGGCAACGCTAGAATCCTGAGGCACCTACCGAATGCTCGGTGTGTAAAACACATCCACACGAATTGGAGAAACGCATGAAACTGAACTCACGACAGGAGGAGTTCTGGGCAGGTGAGTTTGGCGACGAGTATATTGCTCGTAACAATTCACCAGAACTCCTGGCTTCGTATACCCACCTGTTATCAAATGCGCTACGAAGATCGAACCAGATTAGATCGGCCATCGAATTTGGCGCAAATATCGGCCTTAACTTACGGGCATTGCGCGCACTCCGACCGAACATCGATTTGGCAGCAATCGAAATAAATGCGCGCGCCGTCGAGTGTCTTGCCGAAATCAAGAACATCGCTGTCCATCATGGTTCAATTATCGAAAGCCATGCGACGAAGACATACGATCTATCGTTTATCGCGGGCGTGCTGATCCATCTTGCGCCGGAGCTCCTTCCCCAAGCTTACAGCCGTCTATATGAAGCCTCCCACCGATATATTCTTGTTTCCGAATACTACAACCCGGTGCCTGTCATGATTCCTTACCGAGGGCACAACGAGCGGCTCTATAAGCGAGACTTCGCAGGCGAAATGATGGATGCGTTCCCGGGATTGAAACTGATTGATTACGGTTTCCAGTATCGCCGAGATCCGAACTTTCCGCATGATGATGTCACATGGTTTCTTATGGAAAAAACCGCGTGAATCACGACGGTGTGACCAATCGGGCGTCAGCTCTGGTATGCCGTGCGATCGGCGCCGTTCAAGCAGCGCCTTCCACCGCGGCGCTGAATATAACACGGCTGGAAGCTTGGCTGTGGAATGCCTTTGGCAGATCGAATGTCCTGGATTTGCCGCCGGAGGCAATTGTGCGACGGCGCAGCGATACAATATACATCCTCGGCTCTGGCTATTCGATCAACGAGCTCACAAGTGCCCAGCTTCGAAAAATTGAAGGGCACGATACGATGGGTTTTAGCTTATTCGTGATGCACACATCACTGCGTGTCGATTATCACTTGTTGCGCGAACTTGGATTCACGGCTCATGACAATGACAAGCGACGCGATATATGGCGTCAAGTATTCGGAAGTTACGCCGACATCCTTCAGTCTAACTCCGCATACCGCGATACGAAGTACTTTATTCAGGGCGGTTGGCACGCAGTCACCGGAAATCGCTTTGTGGGGCGAGGGTATCTTCCATCTGGCTCATTGGTTGCGCGCTATCGTAACGGATTGCGTGGTAATTTTCCGCCCGCAACCTCGTTCGCGGAAGGCATAACCCACGGCCCTTCTACCGTCACGGATTGCGTTAATATCGCGGCGCTGCTTGGCTGGAAGCGCATCGTTCTCGTCGGCATCGATCTCTATGATCGTCGATATTTCTGGCACGCACGTGATCGCGGTCATCTATCGATTCCAGGACTTACCGATGCGGGCGGCGGCGAGTACGCGGCCGAAATCGATAACGATCTGCTTCACCGCACGGCGATGCCGATGAAGCAATGGGCTCAACTCTGGCGCGACCAGCTTCTGTCGCGCGGTATCTCTCTCGAGATCGTGAATCCGAAGTCTCTGATCGCCGGCATTCTTCCAATTCACGTGATCGGTTGAGCTTCAGAACCGCCAAACGGCGGTTTATGCGAAAGGCGTAACGAAATGTCCGAACTCGTTCGAAAGCACGACCAGCAAGTATATCTCGCCGAAGCGCGCCACGAAAAACCCAAGGAAATTTTCGTCAGGGTCGCGGATCGGATCGAAGCCACGCGTGCCGGACGGTCCGACTTCAGATTACTTGACGTCGGCTGCGCGACCGGTGAGTTCCTCTATTACGCTCTCAAACGCGGCATCGCACGTCCGGCCGACTGCGCGGGACTCGAAGTCGTCCCGGAGCTGGCAGCGCGCGCGCGGGAAATGTTGCCTGGCGTGCAGGTCAACACGGGCAGCGTTCTCGATCCCCATGCGTCGCTGGCCAAAGGATTCGATCTCGTGTCGATGATCGGCGTTCATCCGATCTTCGACGAGATGAAAACATGCCTTGAAAACGTCGTTTCTTGGGTCCGGCCAGGCGGTACGGCGATCGTCGTCGGTCTCTACAACAACGACCCGTACGACGTTTGGATTTCCTATCGGCGCGCGGGAGAAGCGCCCGACGCGCCGCGTGAGGTCGGCTGGAACAACTTCTCTAAAGTCACCGTCGACGCGATCTTGAAGGCAAACCCGCGGGTTTCGGACTGGAGTTATCGCCCGTTCGAACTTCCGTTCGACTTGCCGCGCAACGCGACCGATCCGGTGCGGACTTGGACGATGGCGGATGCCGGGGGACGGCGCCATTTCACGAATGGTCTCGGACTGCTCATCAACCTCGAGATTCTCGAAATCAAATTGAAGGCGGATTGAGCGGGAACGGATACCATGTCACGTCCAGTCCTGGTCACCGGTGCCGACGGCTTCATCGGCTCGCATCTCGTTGAGGGTCTCGCACGGCGAGGCCACGCGGTGCGCGCGATGGTGCTCTATAACTCCTTTGACTCGCGCGGCTGGCTGGAGCAGCTGCCGGCCGATTTACGCGATGCCGTCGAGATCGTGCCCGGCGACGTGCGCGACAAGGGAAGTGTTCGCGCGGCGATGGACGGCTGCGATCGGGTGCTGCATCTCGCCGCCCTGATCGCCATTCCGTTCAGCTACAAGGCGCCCGAACTCTATATCGACGTCAATATCCGCGGCACGCTCAACGTGCTCGAAGCCGCGCGCGACCTCGGCGTGCGGCGCGTCGTCCAAACCTCGACCAGCGAAGTCTACGGCTCCGCGCAGATCGTCCCGATTCCGGAGACGCATCCGCTCGTCGGACAGTCACCGTACTCGGCCTCGAAGATCGGTGCGGATCAGATGGCGATCGCCTATCATCGATCGTTCGGTCTGCCGGTCGCGATCGCGCGGCCATTCAATACCTACGGCCCGCGCCAATCGGCGCGCGCGGTCATTCCTGCCGTCGCCACGCAGATCGCGGCCGGTAGACGCAAAATCGAACTTGGCGCGCTGCGCCCGACGCGCGACTTCACCTTTGTGACCGATACGGTGGCAGGCATGATCGCGATCCTGGAATGCGACGCGGCGGTCGGCGAGGTCACGAATATCGGCACAGGTTTCGAAATCTCCGTCGGCGAAACGGCCAAGCTGATCGGCGAAGCAATGGGCGTGGAGGTGGAGATCGCTTCCGCCGCCGAACGGCTGCGGCCAGAGGCGAGCGAAGTCGAGCGTCTGTGCTGCGATTCCACGAAGCTGCGCCGATCGACTGGATGGCGCCCTGCGCATGAAGGCCGCGAAGGATTGCTGCGCGGTCTGGCCACAACCGCCGCCTGGTTTGCCGACCCCGCAAATTGCGCGCGCTATCGCGACGGCGCTTACGTCGTATGAGCAGCGTGATGATTCCGCTGGCCGTTCCCGATCTTACGGGCAACGAGGCGAACTACCTCGCCGAATGCGTCCGCTCGACCTTCGTGTCGTCGGTCGGTGCGTTCGTCGGTCGCTTCGAAGCCGGATTGGCGGAACGAGCTGGCGCAGCGGGCGCGGTCGCGACCTGTTCGGGAACCACCGCGCTGCATTTGATGCTGCATGTTGCGGGCGTGGGGCCGGGCGATCTGGTCGTGTTGCCGACGCTGACCTTCATCGCCTCGGCCAACGCGATCGCCCATTGCGGCGCGACGCCATGGCTGTTCGACGTGGATTCGGCGAGTTGGACATTGGATGCGGCGGCTGTCGCATCCGCCTTTGCGCGCGACGTCGAGATGGAAGGCGGTCGCGCGATCCATCGCCCGACCGGACGGCGAATCGCCGCGATTCTGGCCGTCCATACATTGGGCGCCCCGTGCGACATGGATCCGTTGGCCGATATCGCGCGCGTTTACGATATTCCTTTGCTCGCCGACGCCGCCGCCGCGTTGGGCGCCTCTTACAAGGGCCGTCCGCTCGCAGCGATGGGTGCGGCGATGAGCGCAATCTCGTTCAACGGCAACAAGACGATTACATGCGGCGGCGGCGGTGCGATCGTCGCCGCCGATCAGGCATTCCTGACGCGCGCCCGCCATCTGGGCGCCACGGCTCGCGTCGGCGCCGACTACGATCACGACGAAATCGGCTTCAACTATCGCATGACGAATGTCGAGGCGGCGATCGGCTGCGCGCAGCTCGAACGGCTCGATACGTTTCTGGCGGCCAAGCGTTCGATCCGTGCGCGTTACGATGCGGCATTCGCGGGCCGGCGCGGCATGTCGGGCTTTCCCGCATGCCCGTGGGGCGAAAGCGCCAATTGGTTCTCCGGCGCCGTACTGACGACGGACGCGGCATTGCGCGCGCCGGCGATCCGCGCGCGTCTGCGCGAGCGCGGGATCGACGCGCGTCCTTTCTGGAAACCGATGCATCTGCAAGCGCCTTATGCCGAGGCGCCGCGCGAAGCGACGCCGATCGCCGATGCGCTTTGGCCGCGCGTCTTGACCCTGCCATGTTCGGTCGCATTGACACAAACCGACCAAGCGCGCGTGATCGCCGAAATGCTCGACGCCGTCGGGATCAAAGGATGAAGCGTCGCGTCGCGATCGTTACGGGCGGACGCGCGGATTATGGCCTCGTACGTCCGATCTACAAGGCGCTCGCCGCGCGTCCCGATCTTGAAGCGTTGATGATCGCCGCCGCCGCGCATCTTTCGGTCGCGCATGGCGGCGATGGGGACGTTTTCGCCGCCGATGGTATCCCCGTGGCGGCGCAAGTTCCGCTGCTGGCGTCGGGCGACGATGCGATGGCGATCGCACGATCGATCGGCACCGGAGTCGGCGGCTTCGCCGATGCGATCGCGGCCGTCCGGCCGGATATTCTCGTACTGGTCGGCGATCGATTCGAAATTCTCGCTGCCGCCTGCGCGGCACTGGCGTTGCGTGTTCCGGTCGCCCATGTCCATGGCGGTGAGACGACCGAAGGCGCCTTCGACGAGCAGATCCGGCATGCCGTCACGAAGATGGCCCATTTGCATTTCGCCGCCGCCGCGCCCTATGCGCGCCGCATCGTTGCGATGGGAGAGGAACCTCGGCGCGTCCATGTGTCCGGCGCGCCGGGCCTCGATAATCTGGCAACAGTGCCGACTCTATCGCGCGCCGAAACGATGGCGGCGCTGGGTTTGCCCGCCGATGCGGTCCCATTGCTCGCGACTTGGCATCCAGTGACGCTGGATGGCGCCGAAAAATCCGACGGTCTCGACGGATTGCTGTCGGTCCTGTCCGATCGCATCGAGCCGATCGTTTTCACCGCACCGAACGCCGATGACGGCCGCGGATCGATCGTCGCCCGGATCGAAGGGTTTTGCGCAAAGCACCCGCGGGCGCGGCTCCACACCGCGCTCGGCACGCGGCTCTATTTCAACGCGATGCGCCACGCCGCGGTAATGGTCGGGAACTCCTCTTCCGGGATCATCGAAGCGCCGTCCTTCGCGCTGCCGGTCGTCAATATCGGATCGCGTCAGCGCGGCCGCTTGCGTGCCGCCAATGTGATCGATTGCGGCGATACCGCCGCGGAGATCGGCGTGGCGCTCGCGCGGGCGTTGTCGCCGGATTTCCGCCATTCGCTGGCGGGGCTTGTCAATCCGTATGGCGACGGCCATGCCGGTGCGCAGATCGCCGCTGTTCTCGCCAGCGTCGACCTCGGCGCCGGTTTCCGCGTCAAACGTTTCTACGAGATCGCGGCATGAATCGTTGTTTCGTCATCGCCGAAGCGGGAGTCAACCATAACGGCTCGCTCGATCTCGCATTGCGTCTCGTCGAAGCCGCGAAAGACGTCGGTGCCGACGCGGTGAAGTTCCAAAGCTTCCGCGCCGACGCCCTCGCGACGCGCGACGCGCCGAAAGCCGCTTATCAGATCGAAACGACCGGATGCGCCCAATCGCAGTGGGAAATGCTCAAGGCGCTGGAACTCGACGATACCGCGCATCGCACGTTGAAGGCGCACGCCGATAAGATCGGTATCGAGTTCATGTCGACGCCGTTCGACGAACAAGGGATCGACTATCTCGCGGGGCTGGGTCTGCGTCGTCTAAAACTGCCGTCGGGGGAATTGACCAACGGCCCGTTTCTGTTGCGCGCCGCGCGGGCGGGACTGCCTCTGATCGTCTCCACCGGCATGGCCGATCTGGGCGAGGTGGAAGAGGCAATGGCGGTGCTGGCGTTCGGGTTGACGAAGCCGGAGAACGCGACGCCCAAGCGCGCCGAACTGCCCTTATTGCTGGCCGATCGGGACGCGCTAGCCGCTCTGCGCGCGCGGATTACGGTTCTGCATTGCACGACCCAATACCCGGCGCCGCCGGAATCGGCCAATCTGCGCGCGATGGAAACCTTGCGCGCCCGCTTCGGCGCTCCGGTCGGCTATTCCGATCATACCGACGGGATTGCCGTCTCGATCGCCGCAGCGGCTTTGGGCGCATCGACGATCGAAAAACATCTGACGCTCGATCGATCCATGGAAGGTCCCGATCATCGCGCGTCGCTTGATCCAGCGCAGTTCGCCGCGATGATGGCAGGCATCCGCGCGGCCGAGGCGGCTTTGGGCGATGGCGTTAAAGCGCCACACGCCACTGAAATGGCCAATATCGCCGTTGCGCGAAAAAGCCTTTTCGCCGCGCGCGCCATACCGGCGGGCAAGCGTCTGGAAGCGGCCGACATAGCAGCGAAGCGGCCGGGCGATGGGTGCTCGCCGATGGCGTATTGGGATCTGCTCGGGGCGATCGCGCCGCGTGATTACGTCGATGGCGAGAAGTTGAAATCGTGAGCGGCGCACGTAAACGCGCCGTTCTCGTCGGGGTCGGGGGGCATGCGCGTACAATTTTGCAGGCATTGGCGGCGCGCGCTGACATCGAGGTGCAATGCGGCGTCGATCCGGCAATCGCCGCGGATTCGAGCCGTTATGGCGTGCCGATCGCCGGGGGCGACGATCAGCTTCCAAGATTGCGTGCCGAGGGTATCGAATTCTTCGTGATGGGCATTGGCGGCATCGGCGATAACTCGGCGCGGCGCGACTCGTTCTTGCGCGCCGTCAAATCGGGATTGAAGCCTTTGCGTCTTGTCGACCCGACCGCCATCGTCGCGGACGATGCGCAACTCGCAGATGGCGTTTTTGTCGCGCCGGGTGCGGTCGTTTGTCCAGGCGCATCTCTCGGTGCGAATAGCATCGTCAATACCCGCGCCGTCATAGAACATGATTGCGTTGTCGGCGACCACGCGCATATCGCCAGCGGTGCGGTATTGTGTGGCGGCGTCCGTGTGCTTATGGGCGCTCATATCGGCGCCGGCGCGGTCGTGCGGCAGTATCTGAAGATCGGCGAGAACGCGTTGGTCGGTGTTGGCGCCGTCGTCGTGACCGATGTAAGCACCGGTGTTTGCGTGGCAGGGAATCCCGCGCGTCAGCTCGTGAGTTCCAGATGATGACACGATTCCGCGGCAACATATCGGAAGTCATCCTTCCGCCCGAGGCCAGTATGCGCGATGCGATGCGCCGCCTGGAACAGACCCATATCGGTATCGTCCTGGTCGTCGATCCGGAGCGGCGTCTTTTGGGCACGGTGACGGATGGAGACATTCGCCGTGCACTGATCGTCGGCGCCCCGCTCGACGCGCCTATTTCCCGCGTGATGAACGCGCGGCCTTCCGTGGCCACCGCGCAAGCGCAAGGCGCCGAAATTGCCGCACGCATGAAATCGGTCGGCTTGCTGCAGATGCCGGTTGTCGATCTCGCCGGGCGACTGGTCTCCCTTCACCTTTTGCGCGATGGCCTTTCGGAGGCCCGACATCCGAATCGCGTATTGCTGATGGCCGGCGGCGAAGGTCGCCGCTTGCGCCCGCTGACCGACAGCGTGCCGAAGCCGATGCTGAATGTCGGCGGACGGCCGATCCTCGAAACGATCATCTCCGCTTTCACCGTGCAAGGATTCGAGAATTTCTACATTTCGGTGAACTACCGCGCTGAAGTCATTCGGAACCACTTCGGCGACGGCGCGAAATGGAACGCAAGGATCGAGTATATCGAGGAGCATGAGCCGCTCGGCACGGCGGGCGCGCTTTCGCTGCTGCCGGAGGTGCCCTCCGACCCGCTGTTCGTGATGAACGCGGATCTGCTGACCCGCGTCGATTTTGAAGCGCTGAGCGATTTCCATACGGCGACGCGCGCCGTCGCGACGATGTGCGTGCGCGAGTACACGCTTGAAGTGCCATACGGCGTCATCGAAATGGATGAAGGACGACTCGTCCGCATCGCGGAGAAGCCCTCCTTCTCGCATTTCATCAACGCGGGGATATATCTTCTGTCGCCCGAAGCGGTCGCCGCGGTGCCACGGGGCGAACACTACGATATGACGACATTGTTCCGCGATCTGATCGCAAGAGGCGCGAATTGCGCGTCGTTTCCGGTGCACGAGTATTGGCTCGACATCGGCCGGGCGAGCGATTTCGAGCGCGCGCACGGCGAATTCGCGCATCATTTTGGCGATCAGAAGGCCGGCGGCGAATGATCTGCGGCAAACGCGTCGTCGCGCTGATCCCGGCGCGCGCCGGATCGAAATCGATCCCGCGCAAGAACCTCGCCCTCGTCGGCGGGCGGTCGCTGCTCGGCCGCGCGATCGATCAGGCGAAAGGCTGCGTAGAGATCGACCGGATTTTCGTGTCGACCGATGGATCCGAGATCGCGGCTGCGGCGCGCGAAGCCGGTGCCGAGGTGCACGACAGGCCGGATGAACTTGCCGGCGATACGGCGCTGGTGATCGATACGATCCGCCATGCGCAGGATTGGCTTCGCGCCCAAGGCGAGACGGCAGAATATATGTGCCTGTTGGAGCCGACGACGCCGTTGCGGACATCCGAAGACATCGCGGCCTGCGTGCGGAAAATCGATGCCGAAGCGCTGGATTCGGTCGCGACGTTCCGCGAAGTCGATCTCAATCCGCATCGCGCTTGGCGGATCGAGGCCGGCGCGCCGCGGCCTTTCATCGACGGCGCCGTGCCATGGCTGCCGCGCCAGAAACTGCCGCCGGCGTTTCAGCTGTCCGGCTCCGTCTATGTCTGGCGGATCGATGGCTTGCCAGCCGATTCGCCGGGCTTGCTGTTCGGACGCATGGGCGCCGTGATCGTCGATCGCGCGCGTTCGATCGATATCGATGGACCGATCGACCTGATGGTCGTCGAGGCGCAACTCGCGAAAGGAACGCCCGTATGAAGCGCGTTGCTCTCGTTACCGGCGCCTCCAGCGGCGTAGGTTTGTCGATCGCTCGACATTTGTCGGGGCGGATGCGCGTGATCGCCGTGGCGCGCCGCGCGGACCGCTTGCGCGAGGCGTTCGGCGGCAATCCCGCCGTCGACACGGTCCCCTGCGACGTCGCCGATGCCGCCGCGTTCGGTCGGGTTCTCGCCGAACTCGCCGCCCGCACGCCCGGCATCGACACGCTGATCAACAATGCCGGCATCATGACCCGCGCGAAGATCGACGAACTCGATTCGGCCGCGCTCGGCCAAGCCTTCGCCGTAAACGTCCAAGCACCCCTCGCGGCGATGCGCGCGCTCTTGCCCGGCATGCGCGCGCGCGGATTCGGACGCATCATATCCGTCACCTCCGGCGCGCCGTTCAACTGTTTCCCCGGCTTCGGCGCCTACAGCGCCACGAAAGGCGCGCTCAACGCGTTGACGATAACCGCCGCGCGCGAGCATGCCGATGCGGATATCCGGATCAATCTGATGAGCCCCGGCCCCGTGCGCAGCGAGATGGCGCTGGACGCGCCAATGGATCCGTCGGTCTGCCACCCGACGCTCGACTATCTCGTCGATTTGCCGGCCGATGGTCCGACCGGAAGGTTCTTTTGGCTGGGGCGCGAATTGCCCGCCGTCCCCGATCACGACGGCGTGCGCTGGCTGGAAGGTCAAGCACCCGAACGGTTTCCGCGCGTGGCGGCGGGGCTGCGATGATCCGGATCGGCATGCTCGGCTTCAGCGAAGGCAACGGCCATCCCTACAGCTTTTCCGCGATCCTCAACGGCTATGATCCGGACGCCTTCGGAAAATGCGGCTGGCCGGTGATCCGCGATTATCTGGCGCGACGTCCCGTTTCGGAATTCATTCTCGGCGATGCGCGCGTGACGCGCGTGTGGATGCCCGACCGGCAGATGGCGGACGCTTTGGCGTCGGCCTGCCGTGTCGAGAAAGCCGTCGATACCCCCAATGCGATGTTGACCGATGTCGATGCCGCGATCGTCGCGCGCGACGACGCGGATTCACATCTCGCTCTTGCGCGACCGTTTCTCGAACGCGGCATTCCCGTCTTCGTCGACAAGCCGTTGACGCTCGACCCGGCGGCACTTGAATGGTTTTCGCCCTATCTCGATTCCGGCTTGCTGATGAGTTGCTCGGGCTTGCGCTACGCGGCCGAGCTTGATTCGATCGCCGCGTCGCTGAGCGATTTCGGCGGCGTCCTGGCGTTGCGTGGCGCTGTCGTGAACGAGTGGGACCGCTATGCGATCCACGCGCTCGAACCTGGGCTCGCCTTGACGGGTGCAAAAGTGCGATCCGTCCGCCGGCTGAATGCGCGACACGCAGCGTTCGTCGCCGATCTGGACGATGGCGGTACGTTCGCAATCGATATGCTGGGGCCGCGCGCGCCGGTGATCAATCTTTCGGTTCTGGGAGCGGCGCGGGTCGTCAGCGTCGATATTCGCGACAATTTCACGGCCTTCCGCCGCTGCATGATCGCGTTTTTGAGAATGATCGAAACTCGCCGGCCGCCGATCGACCCGGCCATCACGCGCAACGTGATCCGTACCTTGATCGCCGGGCGCGCCGCCGCCCCGGGCGGTCCCGCCGCGGAGGTCGAAAAGGGATGAACAAGGACCTTCACGATTTTACCGGCCGTGTGGCGCTCGTGACGGGCGCTGCGGGGATCATCGGCAGCCGGCTTTGTGCCGCCTTGCTCGATGCCGGTGCCGTCGTCGCCGCTTTCGATCTGCCCGGTGCGGCGCTCGATCGCCTCAAATCCGACGACAAGACCGGCCGTTTGACATCCTTCGCGATCGATATCACCGATCCCGTTGCGGTAAAGAACGCGGTTGCCGATGTCGAAACCCGGCTGGGTCCGATCGATGCCCTATTCAACAACGCCGGCAGCAAGGGCCCCGATCTCGCCGCATTCCTGGCGCCGTTCGAAGAATACGATCTTGCGATTTGGCGCGCGGTGAACGCCGTCAATATCGATGGACTATTCCTGATGGCCCAGGCCGTCGGAACGCGCATGGCCGCGCGCGGACGCGGCAGCATCGTCCAGACGGCGTCGATCTGGGGCGTTATCGCGCCGGATCAGCGCGTCTATGACGGTTCCGAATATATGGGGAAGAAGATCAGTTCGCCCGCCGTCTACGCCACGTCGAAGGCGGCGGTGATAGGATTGACGCGCCATCTTGCCGCCTATTGGGGTGCCAAGGGTGTGCGCGTCAACGCGATCTCGCCCGGCGGCGTGCAAAGCGGGCAGAACGACGAATTCCAGGCGCGATATGGCGCGCGCGTGCCCTTGGGCCGGATGGCCGAAGCCGACGAAATCGCGACGGCGGCGTTGTTCCTTGCGTCGGACGCGGCGCGCTACGTGACGGGACAGAATCTCGTCGTCGACGGCGGCCTATCGATTTGGTGACTCTATCCTTCCGGGAAATTTCGTAATGACCCTCGTTCCTGCCCCCACGCCGATCGATCCGGCTGAATTCGCGCCTGGTGCCAATCGGCCGCGCGCGATGTACGGCCTGCCGCATGACGTGAAGTTCTGCGTCTCGTGCGTCTATTCCAATCAGAAGCCGACGTCGGAACGCGAGTATCGCCACAATCCGGACTCGCAGAAGAAGGCGGTCAATTTCGACGATCGCGGCGTTTGCCAAGCGTGCCGCACGGTCGAGAACAAGAAGCGGATCGATTGGGTCGAGCGCGAAAAGGCGCTTGTCGAACTCTGCGACCGGCATCGCAGCAAGGACGGCAGCTTCGACTGTCTCGTTCCCGGTTCCGGCGGTAAGGACAGCATCTACGCCGCCCATGTGCTGAAACACAAATATGGCATGCATCCACTGACCGTCACGTTCGCTCCTCATCTCTATACGGATTGGGGCTGGCGGAATATGACGTCGTGGATCGCGTCCGGATTCGACAATTATCTTTTCCATCCCAATCGCCGCGTCCAGCGGCTGATGACGCGCTTGGCGGTCGAACGGCTGTTCCATCCGTTCCAGCCCTTCATCATGGGCCAGATGTATTACCCGCCGAAGATGGCGTTGCGTCATAACATCAAGCTCATCTTCTACGGCGAGGACGCGAACGAGTACGGGAACGAGATCAAGGTCGTTAAACCGACCAAGGATCTCGACTACTTCACCGTGCCCTCGCATGACGATCTTTATATCGCCGGCACGCCGATCGGCGAATTGCGCGAGAGGTTCGGCCTGACGCGCGCCGATCTCGACTGTTACATGCCGCCGGGCACGGATCAGCTTCTGTCCAGCGGCACGGAAGTCCACTACCTCGGCTATTACCTGCGCTGGCATCCGCAGGCTTGCTACTATTACGCGGTCGAGCATGCGGGATTTCAGGCGAGCCCGGAGCGTACCGCCGGCACATATTCGAAGTATTCCTCGATCGACGACAAGATCGACGATCTGCACTACTACACGACCTTCATCAAATTCGGCATCGGTCGCGCGACCTACGACGCGGCGCAGGAAGTCAGGCACGGCGACATCACGCGCGAGGAAGCCGTCGCGCTGGTTCGTCGCTATGACGGCGAATTTCCCGAGCGCTTCTTCGACGAGATTCTTGCCTATCTCAGCCTTCCGGCGGCGGAGTTTCCGGTCGCGGCCCCGTTGTTCGAAACGCCGGTGATCGATCGCGATTACTTCGCCCGGCTCACCGACAAGTTCCGTTCGCCGCATCTTTGGGCGCTTCAAGACGACAAATGGCGCCTGCGCAAAACTTCTTTCGACGGTGCTGCGTAAGCGTATGCGGCGGATCCGGCTGATCGCGCGGCTCGATATCAAGGGGCCGAATCTGATCAAGGGCGTGCATCTGGAAGGTGTCCGCGTCGTGGGCGATCCGCGTGAATTCGCGCGCCGCTATTATACGCAAGGTGCGGATGAGCTCGTCTATATGGATGCTGTCGCCTCCCTTTACGGCCGCAACTCCCTTGAAGGTTTCGTGCGCGACGCGGCCGAGAATGTATTCGTGCCGTTGACCGTCGGCGGCGGCGTGCGCGCCGTCGGTGACGTCGAAACCCTGTTGCGGGCCGGTGCGGACAAAGTCGCGGTGAACACTGCGGCGATCGCCAATCCGGGTTTGATCGACGACATCGCGCACCGGTTCGGATCGCAATGCATGGTGCTGCAACTCGACGCCAAGCAAATCGCACCGGGTCGATGGGAAGCCTATGTCGATGGCGGACGGGAGAAAACCGGCCGCGACGCCGTCGATTGGGCGAAAGAGGCGGAAAAGCGCGGCGCGGGTGAAATACTCCTGACGTCGATCGATCGTGAAGGTACACGCAAGGGTATGGATATCGACTTGATCCGCGCGATCGAGTCGGCGGTCGGCGTGCCGGTGATCGCGTCGGGCGGCGTGGGCGCACCCGAGCACGCGCTTGCTGCGGCGTGCGACGGCGGTGCCGATGCCGTGGCGATGGCCGATCTTCTCCATTACGGCCGCGCGTCGCTGGGCGATGTCCGAACCTGTTTCACACAAGCTGGCGTCAAAACGCGCCTCCTGCCGGAGGCCGCGTGAAGGTCCTGCTCGTCGATTATGGCGTCGGCAATCTGTTGAGTGCGGCGCGCGCCTTGCGGGCGGCGGGCGGCGACGTCGAGGTTAGCGGCAATCCGGAGCGCGTTCGAGCGGCGCCGCGTCTTGTCTTGCCGGGTGTGGGCGCTTTCGGCGACTGTATGACGGAACTTCGCCGGCGTGGCCTTGAAGCGCCATTGAAGGAATTCGGCGCCAGCGGCAAGCCGATGCTCGGCATATGCGTCGGTATGCAGATTCTGATGGATTACGGCGAAGAGTTCGGCCGGCATGAGGGATTGGGATTGATCCCGGGGCACGTGGCCAAGCTCGATGCGACCGACGTCGACGGCGCGCCGTTAAAGCTGCCACATATCGGCTGGAACGAACTGCTGGCGCCGCAGGGCCGCAACGGCTGGGAAGGCACGGTTTGCGCGGGGCTGCCGGCGATGTCTTCCGTGTACTTCCTGCATTCGTTCGCCGCGCGTCCGGATTCAACGACGGACATTCTGGCAGAGACGGAATATGGCGGCCGTCGCGTCGTCGCCGCCGTGGCGCGTGGCGCTGTGCAGGGCGCGCAGTTCCATCCGGAGAAGAGCGGAATTATCGGGTTAACAATTCTCGAAAAGTTTCTTCGTCTGAATGGCTGACATAAAAACCCTCGTCAATAAGTTGCTCGATACGCCGCCGCGCCAAGTCGTGCGCGCTTTATCCAAAAGGTTCGGCCGAAAGTCCGTGCCGACCCCCGAAAGTGTCAGTGTCCGCGGCTTCGATCTGCAAACCGCTTCGAAACCTTTCGCCATGCGCGTCGAGACGTCGTTCCGGCGCGACGATGGATCGACCATTCCCGTCTTCAGCGCATACCGTTACGCGATAAAGCCCGCATGGCGAAACATCCCCATGCTTCAGGGTTTGGCGGAACTCGCCTCCGTCGGCGCGTTGCGCCCTGCGGATACGGATTTTCTCGCGCATGCGCGCGGCCATCGGACGCTGACGCGATCGTTGGATGAGATCGACTCCGTCATCCAGCCCATTATTCACGCGAACCGGGATTTGTTCTTGCCGGAAACCATCCGGCCTGGCGCCTATCCGACGTTGAAGACGCGCGTGCGATCCAGCCGCGGTGCCGTCGAAACGCATATGCGTTTCTATTCGTCGATCCTCGACGCCCTCGCCGTGGCGGGAGTCTACGCGCCGCGCCCGCAGCCCCACGCTATCGAAATCGGAATGGGGCAAGGGACGGCCAGCGTCGCGCTTGCGCGCCTGGGATTTCAAACGACCGGCATCGACAACAATTACGGCGGTGCGATGGACGCCGACACGGCATTGGCGGCGGCGATCGCCGCCGTGGAAAAAGTCGAATTACGATTCGAGCAAGCGGATATTACGGCACAGACGCCATTCGACGACGGCGCGTTCGATTTGGTGATCTCGAACTCAGTGCTGGAGCACATACACGACCTTGGCGCCGCCTTGCGGGAGATCGCGCGGCTTGTCGCGCCCGGTGGCGTGGTCGTTCAACGATATCATCCGTATTTCGGTCCAAGCGGCGGCCATGCTTTCGGCACGCTCGACGCGCCGTGGGCGCATGTACGGCTGAGCGAAGCCGAGACGCATCGCTACCTCGATGAACTGCGGCCGCACGAATCGCCGCTGGCGAAGCCGTGGATCGATCAGGCGCTGACGCGCGTGTGGCCGATCGCGCGCGTTCAAAAGGCGCTGATCGACTCCGGTATGGAGATCGTTGCGTGGAGCGAGACGCCCGCCTCGGAAAGTCTTTTGCGCGGGCTTGACTGCGCCATTATCTCGGACGCCTTGCGCCGCAACGCAGATATCGCTCTCGCCGACCTCGTGACGGATACCGTGACATTTATATGCCGGAGAACTCAATGACAGCCACAGTCCTCGTCGTCGGCGGTGCGGGCTACATCGGCAGTCACGCCTGCAAGGCTTTGTCGCGCGCGGGCTATGTACCCGTCGCGTACGATGATCTGTCGCTGGGCCATGCGCATGCCGTGAAATGGGGCCCATTGGAGATCGGCGATATCGCCGACCGCGCACGGCTCAACCAAGCGCTCGCCCAGCATAAGCCGGTCGCGGCGATGCATTTCGCGGCGTTCGCAGCTGTCGGCGAATCAGTCACCGATCCAGAAAAATACTATCGCAACAACGTCGCCGGCACGCTGACGCTGCTCGCCGCGTTGCGTGTGGCGAACGTAAACCGCTTCGTCTTTTCCAGCACCTGCGCCGTCTACGGCACGCCCGGCACGATGCCGATCGCCGAAACGACGCCTAAAGCGCCGGTCAATCCCTATGGCCGCAGCAAGTTGATGGTCGAGCAGGCGCTGGAAGATTACGGCCGCGCCTACGGATTCGGCTGGACGGCATTGCGCTATTTCAACGCGGCCGGCGCCGATCCGGATGGCGAAATCGGTGAGGAGCACGAGCCTGAAACGCATCTGATCCCGCGCGCGTTGTTTGCCGCGAAGGGAACGCTCGCCCATCTCGACGTGTTCGGCGACGATTATCCCACGCCGGACGGCACCTGCATTCGCGACTATGTTCATGTCGCCGACTTGGCCGATGCGCATGTCGCGGCAATCAAGCGTTTGGAAGCGGGCGGTGCGCCGGGCGCGTTCAATCTCGGCACCGGCCAGGGTTATTCGGTGCGCCAAGTGATCGACGCGGTCGAGCGCACGACCAAATTGAAAGTGCCGCTTCGCATGGCGGCGCGCCGGCCGGGCGATCCGCCCGAACTTGTCGCCAATCCCGCCTTGGCGCGCACCGAACTCGATTTCTCGCCGAAGCTCTCCGACATCGACGCGATCGTCGCGACCGCCTGGCGGCGTATGGCCGCCGTGAACCGGTCGGTCGGGTAGAACTGGTGATGCGCGTCGTCCTCAACAGCCGAATCGACGATATGGTCGCGCGCGTTTGCGTCGAAGACCTCGCCGTCGAGTTGCAGCAATCGGGCGTCGATACCGTAGTCGGCGACTGGTCGGACTACGGACCTTACGATGTGGTTGTATTGCGTGGAGCCGACGTCACGACAGTCGCCGAGATCGCGAAAGCGCGCGCGCGAAATCCGCGCATCAGAATTTTCGTCGCCGATCCCAAGCTGTCCCGTACCGAGTACATCACTGCCGCGCGCGCCGCGGATTGCCTGATGGTGAGTTCGGTCGAGCAGCGCGAAGCCTTCCTGCCACTCAACCGGAACATCCTCATCCATTACATGTTCCCGCGATTGCCGCGATCCGCTCGTAAGCACGCCGAGCGCACGCGGACGGTCGTCGGCTATCATGGAAACAAAGTCCATATCGAAACGATGGCGGGCACGGTGGATCGCGCGCTGGAAGCCGTCGGTCGAGCTCATCCGCTGGAATTCCATGCCGTCTACAATGTGGCGACGTTGGGCGAAGCGCGAGCGGGCCTCCCGGACCCTGCTATTGTGCCGACGCGCCATCTGCAATGGCGTTGGGATACCTATACCGCCGATATTCCGAATATGGATGTCGGAATCGTTCCCAATCTCTTGCCGATCGCGAACCGCGCCCAAAGTCTTGAAGCGACTGCGGTGCAGGGCTTGAACGCAAATTACGAGCCGTTTGACTTTCTGATTCGTTTCAAGTCGTCCTGCAATCCGGGACGCTTGTATCCCTTTGCCATGGCGGGCGTTCCCGTGGTGACCGACTTCACGCCGTCAGCTGCAATCTTCATCCGTCATGGCGAATCCGGGTTTCTAACCGCCGGCCCTCACGGATGGTATGAGGCGCTAGAAGCGCTTGTAGGCGATCCCGCCTTGCGTGCCCAAATGGCCGATGCTGCGCGTGCGCCGTTCGAGAGGGAGCTTGAGAAGCGCGCTGCGCGGTTCCTCGATGCCGCTCGACAAACAGCACCGACGAAGCCGTTGGATTTTGGCGTCGAAGAGCGTCTTGCATCCGAACTCGCGCGTTATCGGCCGCCACCCCAAGCGAATCTGCTGTTCCGAATCGTTCGGCGGTTTTTGGGTTAACCAACGAACGACAAGCGATGCGGGTCTACACTAACCTTCGTCCTGTCCGCGGCCCATACGGCGGGGCGTATAATTTCATGGGCGCATTGATGCGCCGCTTGACGGCGCGTGGATTCAAGTTCCACAACGATCCCGATGCGTCAGCCGACGTGGCACTTCTTAACGCATTGAACGACGGGCTGCTGCCTGAGCACGCGCACCGCCTTTTCGATCGAGGAGTTCCGATCGTTCATCGGAAAGTAGGCTATATCGTCTCAGGATCGCCAGAGATGCGCGCTATCGTCGATGGGCGGGTGTATGGCGACGCCGTACAAATGAATTTCGATCCCTATGTGAAGATGACGATCTTTCAAAGCGCCTACAGCGCAGACGCCTACGCCGCTCAAGGTTATTCGGGGAGATCGACGATCATCCGCAACGGCGCTGACGAGACGATATTCAATCACCAGCGCGTTTCGTGGCTGGGACTGCGTCGTACGGAACGCGAACCATGGCGCTCTGGCGTTCTGCGCCTTGCGATTTCCACCTGGTCAATGGATCCGAACAAAGGCTTCGACGACTATCTGAAGATCGACGCCGAACTCGACCGGATGCCGGACGTCGAAATTTCACTCGCCGGGCGCGTACCCGCACACATCAAATTCAGGAACATTCGAGCGATCGGCGCATTGAAGGCGCGCCCTTTGGCCGAGTTTCTGAAAACCCGGCACGGGTTTTTGACGCTATCGCGTTTGGAAACTTGCTCGAACGCCCTGATCGAAGCGATGAATTGCGGCTTACCGGCGATCTATCTCAACTCCGGCTCCAACGGCGAGCTGGCGGGCGATTACGGTACGATATGGAACGGCGACCTGCGCGATGCGGTCGACCACTTCAAAAGCGGATATAGCGGATGGTATCGGGCGTTGCCGAACAATCCATATCGCTTGTCGCTTGTCGTGCCGCATTACGAAGAAATCCTACGGGCGGCGGCACAGAAATGATGCGTTCGGCGCTGCCTGAAGTTTCGCTGCCGCCGCCCGACTTCGCGCGGTTGAAGACGCTTCATCTGATCGTGTGGTTCGAATACGCCTCGACCCTCGCGATCTTCGATCACGTGGGAATGCTGGACCGCGAACTCTCGATCTATCGTCGCTTGCGGCCGCATTTGCGTGCGCTAACGTTGATCACTTGGTCGCGCGGTGAGGACGCCGCCTATATCGAGCAGCTTGGCGATATCAGCCTCGTGCATAACAAGCATGAATGGACCTGGCCGGCTTGGATGGCGATCCTGCTGGCGACATTCGGCCTACGCTTTCCCGGTCCGCGCCTGGTCAAAACTAATCAAATGAGCGGTGCGCGCCATATTCTGCGCGTCGCGAATTTCTGGCGCACGAAGCTCGTCGCGCGTTGCGGCTATCCGTGGTCGCTGTTCGCGATGCGCGAACGGGGGCCAGACGATCCGTTGACGCGCGAGGCGATAGCGACCGAACGCGCCGTATTTCGGGGCGCCGCGCATGTCGTCGGCTCGACCGAGGAGATTGCGAGGCTCGCGATCGAACGTGACGGCGCTCCGCAAAGCCAAGTCAGTATCGTGCCGAATTACGTCGACACCGATCTGCTGTCGCCCGGACTATCCGCGCCGCGCGCAAAGAAGCGTATCGGTTTTCTCGGCCGATTCGAGAATCAAAAAAATCCGTTGGGGTTGATCGAAGCCGCCTCCGGGCTCGACATCGAACTGGTGATGGTCGGCGAAGGCAGCCTGCGCCATGAAATGGCGGCGCTGGGTTCGCAACTCGGGGTCGATCTGACGCTGCCAGGAAATATACCGCACCGCGATCTGCCCGAATTCTTTCGCAGTCTCGACGTATTTGTGCTTCCGTCGCTGTTCGAAGGCCATCCCAAAGCGCTTCTTGAGGCGATGTCCTGCGGCTTGGCCGTCATCGGCGCCGATTCGCCCGGCATTCGCGAAGTTCTGCGCGATGGCGATACCGGCTTGCTCACGGCAACCGACGCGCCGTCGATTCGCGCGGCAATCATTCGTGTCTTGACCGATCGCGATCTTGCCGCACGTATGGGGCGCAGCGCGCGCGATGAAATCCTGCGCACCGTCTCCCTCGATCGCACGATCGAGCGGGAATTGCGCGTTCTCTCCTTCGCCGCGAGGCCGACATGAGTCTACGACACGCGATCGCGGCGATTTTGCTATGGCCGACGCGGTTTCTACCGACCCGTATCCTACGCGATCTAACGGTAGGCTTTGCCCAGGCGATCGCGAAACGTGATGACGCGAAATCCGCGTTGTCCGCATTGCTCGACGCGCATTCGAAGATCGAAACGATGGCGGCGACGACCGCGGTGCGCTACGGCGGCGGCGTCAATCCGAAGCATCGCATCATGGCCTATCACGAATTCTTCACGTCGCGTGTGCGGCCGGGCGAGCGGGTGCTCGACGTGGGCTCGGGCAATGGATTTCTCGCGCTGTCGATGGCGCAAGCGGGCGCGAAGGTCGAAGGCGTAGAGATCGTGCCCGCGAATGTCGATGTCGCGCGCGCGCGCCATGCGCATCCGAACATCGTCTATCGCGTAGGCGACGTGACGAAGGATACGCTATCGGGCGTCTTCGACACGGTCGCAATGTCCAATGTTCTCGAACATCTGCCGGATCGGCCGGCCTTGCTTCGCCGTCTGGCGACGAAGACCGGCGCAAAGCGATTTCTGATCCGCATTCCGTGTTTCGATCGCGACTGGCTCGTTCCGTTGCGTAAGGAGCTTGACCTCGATTGGCGGTCCGATTCGACGCACGAGACGGAATACACACTCGCCGAGTTCGACGCCGAACTCGCGGCGGCCGGCTTGGCACGCGAGGAGACGATCCTGCGTTGGGGGGAGATCTGGGCCGTGGCGGTCGCGCTCTAACATGTCCACGCCGCCGAAAATTTCGGTCTTGATGGCCGTCTATAACGGTGCCGTTTATCTGCGCGAGGCGATTGATAGCGTTCTCGCGCAGACCTACCGCGATTTCGAATTCGTCATCGTCGACGATGGATCGAGCGACGAAAGCGTGCGGATCGTACGTTCCTACGCCGATCCGCGCATCAAGCTGCATGTGTCGGCCCGGAATATGGGGCAGACGACCGCTTTGAATGTCGGGTTGCGGCTTTGTGCGGGTGAATATGTCGCGCGAATGGATGGCGACGATATCTGCAGGCCTGACCGGTTCGCGCGCCAGGTCGCTGCCCTCGATGCGGATCCGGAGCTCGGCATCGTCGGTAGCGCGGTGTGGATCGTAGATGGCCGCGGCCGAACATTGGACTTCTCGCCACAGCCCGAATTTGATGCGACGATCCGCTTCGTTAGCCTTACGCGCAATCCGTTTCACCATCCGACCGTGATGATTCGGCGACGTGTGCTGACAGAGAATCAGTTTGAATTCGACGAACGTTTTCAAGCCAATCAAGATTTCGAACTCTGGACGCGATTGTTGCCGGTAACGCTTGCGGCCAATCTTTCCCAAGCGCTATTGAGCTATCGTGTCCACGGCTCGAACATTTCGGTCAAACGTCTGGCCGAGCAGCAGCGTATGTCGATCGATTTTTGCCGCACGCGTCAGCGTGACGAAGGCGTTCCGGAACTGTCACCCGAGATCTTGTATCAAATCTTCGATGCTCTCCATGGGTCACGAATCGTCGGCGGCAATCGGATCGAAGATGCGGCGCGCGCCATCGATACGTTTCTCGAGCTGGCGGAGACTTACGCCCGCAATATCGCCGCGAGACGTTGGGCGGCAAGTCTCACGCTGCGTGCATTGGTGCTTCGACGCGTCGCCGGCGGCCGTACGGCATTCGTCGCGCGCGCATTGAGGCTTTCGGCGAACGCACCAATTGGATTTCTTGCCGCCAATCTTCCGACGGCGATCTTTCGTAGCATCCGTTGGTTCGATCAACCGCCGCCGGTTGAAAAAAGTTTGATGGTCGTTGTCGCCTCGCTTCGCGTCGGCGGCACGGAGCGCCATATCGGTGCCGTGTTGCCCGAGCTGGCGCGCGCAGGATGGAAGGTCGTCGTTCGCCGGACGGGCGTCGACGGACCGATCGGCGACGTGTTGCGGGCGCATGGCATCGAGATCGTCGATGCCGATATCTCGACCGATATGACGGCATGGTTGCCGCCCGTTATCCGTGGCGTCGTCGCCTATCTGATACACGCTGTTCCGATGGCACGGGATATTCGCCGTAGGCGCCCGGCAATAGTACACTCGTTTCTGCCCGGTCCTTCGACCATCGCGGGGATCGCTTGCCTGCTCGCCCGTCATAAACCGTTCATCGTTAGTCGTCGGGCGTTGAACCTCTATCAAGCTAATAATCCACGTGCGGCTTTGCTCGAGCGCTTCGTCATGCGCGGCGCCAATGTCATCCTCGGAAATTCGCGCGCGGTAATGCGTGATCTAGCCGACGAGGGTCACGATCCGTCACGTTTTGCGCTGATTTATAACGGTGTGCCGCCCACTGGCGAAGTGACGCTGCGCACCGCATTCCGCGCCAGAGAAGGTTGGTCGGAGGTGGAGATCGCGATTGTGATCGTAGCCAATCTGCTATCCTATAAAGGTCATCTAGATCTGATCGAGGCGCTTGCCTTGCTGCCGTCCGATCTATCGAATTGGACCCTCAATATCGTTGGTCGTGACGACGGTGAGGGAGCCGCGATGACCGCGCGGATCCTGGCGCTTGGTCTCCAGAGTCGCGTCCGCTTTCTTGGCGCTCGTGACGATGTGGCTTCCATCCTGGCGGCTAGCGATATCGCCGTTTCGGCTTCGCACGAAGAAGGATTCTCCAACAGCGTTATCGAGGCGATGGCGGCAGGCTTACCCGTCGTCGCGACGGCGGTCGGTGGTTCGGTGGATGCGGTTGCCGATGGCATTACTGGGTATTTGGTGTCAGTTAGATCGCCGATTGAGCTCGGCGAGGCACTTGCCAGACTGATCGCTGATGGCGATGAGCGTGTGCGGTTGGGATCGGCTGGTCTCGCACGCGTCAAGAGTCATTTTTCCCTTGATGCATGTGTTCAAAGCTATTCGTCGCTCTACGCCGGAATATTACTCACGCCGAATGTACGGCCGGGCGACCTCGTCCCGCGTCCGAATCTTGATGCCATTGCGAAATAGGAAAGTTCAATTTCGTACATAACGCCAATTAAGTTACCGCTACGTAGATGCGTCATTTCATGTTTCATATTGCGTCGGTTTTGAAGGGAGCTTGCTGAATCCATTGCTGCGATTGGTATTCGATTTTCAGCGTTCTATACGTCGAAAGCATTACACTGATCGGGGGCGTTGTTTCGGCTGTTGTCTTGGCTGACGACGCGATATATTTAGCGCTCCGATGATCTTTCGTCGCCGCACATTGCTGGGACTTTTCGCGGCTATGCCGCTGCTCGCCGCATGCGGATTCGAGCCGTTGCACGCGCAGCGCAGCGCCGTCACGACGTTGCCGCCGATACGCGTCGAGCCGATTCCAGAACGCGCGGGCCAGATTCTGCGCAACTACCTGCTTGACCGGATGGCGCCGCGCGGCGAAGGCGGGGCGCAGGCCTACACGCTGGCAATCCGCTTGTTCGAACCGCGCCAGGTTTTGGCGTTGCGCCGCGACGACGTGATCAGCCGTATGGGTTACAGCGCGGTCGCGTCCTATGAATTAGTCGATGCTGCCGGCAAACGCGTCGTCGTGGGCAGTTCGAGCTATTCGACGGACTACGAAATCACGAATTCCGAATTCGCGACATTGGCGGCGCAACAAAACGCCCGCGAGCGCGTTTTGGAGCTCGTAGCCGATGATATCCGCAATCAGATTGCCATCGAATTGCGCGCGCCGTTGCCTGCGCGTTGATAATCGCGGCGATCAGAGCCCGCGTAGCGCGAGCTCGCCCAGATTGCGGAACCCGAAGCGGAACAGGATCGCCGTATCGGGTGGAATTTCGGCGCGGCCAATATTCCGGCGCTGCAGATCCACTCCCCACAAGAAGCAATCGTCGTCGTAGACCAGCGTGACGCCTGCCAGAAGGACGCCGTCGTCCTGGCCGAGCGACTGGACCATGCGGCCGGTTATGCGCCACATCTCGTTGAAGCGCGCCGTCAACGAATGCGAAAGCTGGTTGATGGATGTCAGCGCCGTTGGCTGGATCGAGCGATCGACGCGCGTATGCGCCATGCCGTATTGCAGCGCCTGCGGTCCCAGCGACAGGCTGCTGATCGAACGCAGCAATTCGCGGTTCCGGTTGTCAATCTGAAAGCGATACGCGGCGCTGACCCATTCGTGTGGCGCTACGCTGACGCGGCCGACGAAATCGGAAAACCGCGTATCGGCGCCCGAGCCCTTCTGGAGGGCCGCTTCGTCGTTCATCCGGTATTGCTGGCCGAGGAACACGCCGAAGCGCTGGCGCGTGCGATTCGACCATTCGGTGTTGACGCCCATCACCAAGCGTTGCCCCGATTCCAGGCGGTCATAACCTGAAAAGCGATTCAATCGAAACAGGCTGGTATCGTCGAAAGTCAGGCCGCGGCTGTCTTCGTTGGGCAGATCGCGCTGGCTGCCGGCATTGGGGGCCACGTAAAGCGCCGAGATCGGCTCGACGATCATGTTCGCGTTCTCGAACCGCCGGATCAATGGCAACCGCCACGACAACGCCAATTGCGGCACGGCGCGCGCGGCGAACCCGGTTTCGCTAGGCTGGAACGTACGTTCGCCGTAATAGGCGTTCGACGAGTGGAAGACGTCGGTCTGCACATTGGCGGCGAGGGTGTAGATCTCGCCCGTGCGCGTCGTATAGGGCAAGGCCCAGCCGCCCAGCATCGTGCCGCGCTGCGCGCGTACATCGTCGTCGCGATAGATCGATGCGGCTGACGCGTCGAACGTATAGCGCCCGCCCATCGTGCCGGGCTCGCCGAACCAGCTATAACGCATTTGCGGCAGCACGACCGGTGTGCGGCCGGGATCGTCCTCGGGCCGCAAGCCTTGGAAGGAGAACGCATCGACGACCGCGTAGCCGCGATCGCGGAACCCTTCGACATAGGCGCGGCTGGTCAAGGCATCCTGATCCAGAAAGCGGAAACGCTGCCGAATGCGGTAACGCTCGATATAGGTTTTATCCGATGCTCGCGCGAGATCGAAACCGGTGCGCCAATTGTCGTCGAGATCGACTTTGGTTTGCGCGCGCAAATGGCCGCGCCAATCGGGATAGCCTTCGCCTTCCCGCCGCGTGCGCAGGAACGACGCGTCCATGCCGAACTCGCCGTTGCGCATCCGCTCGCGATACTCGGCCGCCATCAGCGGATTGTCGTTGGAGATGAACACCGGCGTGACGGTCAGATCCGCCGACGGGCCTAACGTCCAATAATAGGGCGTTGCGAGCATCGAGCCGTTGCGCGATGAGGTCGCGACGTCCGGCGGCAGGAAGCCCGATTTGCGCTTCTCCGTGCCGTCGGGATGCGACAGATAGGGCGTGTAGAACACCGGCACGCCTGCGATTTCCATCCACGCGTCGTCATAGACGATCTCTTTCTGCTCGGCGTCGTGGGTGATTCGGCTCGCGCGCAACTGCCAGATTGGTGCGCTCGTCGGATCCTTCTCGCAAGGCTCGCACGGGCTGTAGGTGGCACGGCGCATCACGGTGCGCGAGCCATCGGCGCGGCGCGCGGTCACGGCGGCAAAGCGGCTTTGATCGGCCAGCATGGTGCGGATGTTGCGCATCACGCCGTCGCGCAGATCGCTGGTCAATTCCACGTATTCGGCGAAGGCGACCTCGCCCGACGCTTCGACAACCGATACATTGCCCGATGCGGTGACGACGCCCGTGCGACGATTATAGGTCAGTGTGTCGGCGCGCAGGATGCGGCCGCCATGCGCGATCTCGACATTGCCCGATGCGGTGACGACCCCCAGCTCCTCGTCCGACGTCATTTCGTCGGATGTCAGCAGCACCGGCGAATTATCGGTTGTCTGGCGCCCTTGCGCCGCCGCGGAGTCGGGCAGTCCAGCCCACAACCCGAAGGCCAAGGCGAGTACGGTCAAGGAGTGGGACGCAAGACGACGCATAAAGGGCAAATCGACTGGAGTTACAAGGCGCTAACGGGAGACTGGGTCGTGCGAAGGCGGCGGATTATAGCCATCCCCCCCGGCGCTGACATGCGATAAATCCACGGCGTTCCCGCCGGTCCTGCGACCTACCATCCCTTGCCCCGATGGGCCCACGCTGATACATGGGCTGGTAGAAGTAAGGGGTGCCCTCGTGCAGCAGAAAATCCGTCTGGCACCGTCGATCCTGTCGGCCGATTTCGCGAAATTGGGCGAAGAAATCCGCGCTATGGAAGCGGCGGGTGCCGATTACATTCATGTCGATGTGATGGATGGGCATTTCGTGCCCAACATCACCCTGGGGCCGATGATCGTGCGCGCCATTCGCCCGCACACCAAATTGCCGCTCGACGTGCATTTGATGATTTCGCCCGTCGATCCTTTCATCAAGGAATTCGCCGATGCGGGCGCCGATATCCTGACGGTGCATCCGGAAGCGGGTCCGCATATCCATCGCACAGTTCAATTGATCAAGGGCCTCGGCAAAAAAGCGGGCGTATCGATCAATCCCGGCACGCCGATCGAAGCGGTCGATCCCGTGCTCGGCGATGTCGATCTCGTGCTCGTCATGTCGGTCAATCCAGGCTTCGGCGGGCAAAGTTTCATTGAAGCGGCGCTCGACAAACTCGCGCGATTGCGCAAACGCATCGATGCGACGGGTCGCGCCATCGATCTGGAAGTCGATGGCGGTGTGAACGACAAGACGGCACCGTTGGTGCGCACCGCCGGTGCGGATGTGCTGGTCGCGGGCACGGCGGGTTTCGCGGGCGGTCCCGCCAAATACGCGGACAATCTGCGCCGCTTGCGCGGAGCCTGACGGATGCCCAAGCGCAAAGCCACGCGCTCGCGCATGGCCGATGCCTGGCACGGCTCGTTCCTATACGGAATGCTGATCGGCGGGCGCGCGCCGTCGCGGCTTGCGCGTCTCGCCCCGCCGCCATTGCCCGGTTCCATCGCGCGCGGCGAAGCGATCGTCGGCGGGCGTTTGGTTTGCGCGGGCCGTGCGTTGAAGCCCGAACGGCCCGACTGGACAGCCCCCGATCTGTCGCGCGCCGCCGTCGTTGAATTAAATGCCTTCGAATGGCTCGACGATCTCGCGGCGTTGGGCAACGAGCTTGCGCAGGCGCGCGCGCGCGCTTTGGTCGAGGATTGGATCCTTGCCCATCGCGGCTGGAAGCCGGTGGCTTGGGATGCCGAGCCGACGGGCAAGCGTATCGCTTCGTGGCTCGCGCACGCGCCCTTCCTGTCGCGTGGCGAAGGCGATGCGCTGGGACCGCTTTTGCTCGAATCCGTCGCACGCCAAGCGCGTCACCTCGCGCGCGTGGCGATGGACGAGCCCACGGGCCTCGGCCGCTTGTCGGCGCTGCGCGGTCTCGTCTATGCCCAGGCTTGCGGCGTGGTGAGCGGCAACGGCTTGCCCGGTTTGGCCGAAGCGATGGCCCGCGCGGCGGGCATGGATTTATTGACCGATGGGTTCCACGCGTCGCGTTCGCCCTCGGCGCAATTGCGCGCGTTGACGTATCTCGTCGATGCGCGCGCCGCGATCGAAGCCGCCAGCGCGCGTACACCCGATGCACTTCATCGCGCGATCGAGAAGCTTGCCCCTGCCGTCCGGTTTTTCCGCCATGGCGACGGCGCGTTCGCCTTGTTCAACGATTCGAACGAGGAAGAGGCCGCCGCCATCGACGCCGTCTTGTCGCGCGCGCAATGGCCCGATCTGCCGGCCGGGCGCGCCGTCGCGGCGGGCTTCGATCGCATCACCGCGGACCGTTTGACCTTGATCGTCGATTCCGGCCTGCCGGTCGACGGAAACTACGCGGCGCAAGCCCATGCCGGCACGCTGTCCTTCGAGATGTCGTGCGGCCGAGAACGCCTGATCGTCAATTGCGGGGCCGGTCCGCGCGACGACAGCGACTGGTCGCTCGCCTTGCGCGCGACGGCGGCACACTCGACGCTGTGCGCCGAAGACGCCGACTCCTCGCCGGTGGCGCCGGGCGGCTTGCTCAGCCGGCCCAGCCATGTCGACGCCAATCGCGAGGAAGCGGACGGCAATGTCTGGCTCGACCTCGCGCATGACGGTTACGTGGGCCGCTTGGGTTTCGTTCATCGCCGCCGGATTTTCGCGGCCGGCGACGGGCAGGATGTGCGCGGTGAGGACTCGCTCGTGCCCGTCGACGGCAAGCCGCCGGTTCTGGCGACGACGCGGTTCGACATTCGCTTCCATTTGCATCCCGACGTGCAGGTTTCGGTGATCCAGAACGGTGCGGCCGCGTTGATGCGGTTGCCGTCGGGCCAAGCGTGGCGGCTGCAAACGGCAGGTGCGCGCGTCGATTTGGGCGAAAGCGTCTATTTTGGCAAGCGCGGCTCGGCAAGGCGCGCCGAACAAGTTGTCGTCACGGCGGTCGCCGGTTCGCAAGGTGCGACCGTCAAATGGGCGTTCAAGCGGATTGCAGGCGGCAAGTGACCGATCCCGATTGGGTCACGCGCCATCGCGAAATCTGGGCCAGAAAGCCGATCCTCGCCGAGTGGTACGGCGAGCAGATTTTCGCGCGGCTCGACGCGAATCTGACGGCGGGCCGCACGCTACAACTCGGCTGCGGGCCGGGGTTCTACGGAGCCGGGCGGGCGGATTTCGTCGATGTCGATCTCGGCGCGCAGTCGGGTGTGGACGTCGCCTGTGATGTACACGCGTTGCCCTTCATGACCGGGGCGTTTGCCAACGTCGTTGGAATCGATGTGCTGCATCATTTCGCCGTACCGGGAAAAGCGCTGGCGGAAATCGCCCGCGTGTTGAGGCCGGGTGGGCGCTGCCTGCTAGTCGAGCCGTGGGCCGGGATTGCGGGCTGGCCTGTCTATCGTTTTCTGCACCACGAGGATTGCCGCGCGGTCGCCCGGCCATGGACCGAGGCCTTCGCGCCCGGCAAAGACGCGATGGACGGCAATGCCTGGATTCCCCGCGCGCTTTTGTGGCGCCGGGCGGGGGAATTGGGCGCCCATGCGCCGGGTTTAAGCGTCGTGCGGGTTGAAGCTTTCGGGGGCATGGGCTATCTCGCCACCGGCGGCTTTCAGCCGCGCGGCGCGCCCGCCGGTCTTGTCCGTGTCTTGACGGCGATCGAGGGCATTTTGCCGCAAGCGGTGTTGCGGGCTTTGGCCTTGCGCGCCTTTTTCGTTCTCGAACGCGACGTAGAGGCGGCGACATGACGAGCACCACGATCGATCGCCGCAGCCAAGTCGCCGCGTTTCGCGACCGCAACGAACCGCAGCGCGAAAACTGGCGCCGTCGCCATCCGTTCTATCATTCGGAAGACGCACGCGCGTTGCGCTTCGTGATTCCCCCGGGGGCGAGCGTCCTCGCCGTGGGCTGCGGTGATGGAACGACGCTCGCCGCCCTTGAGCCGCGCCGCGGCCTTGGCATCGATCCCTCGGCGCCCGCGATCGAAGCGGCGCGCGCGGCACACCCGACTTGCGAATTCCGTGTCGCCGATTTCGAAACCGAGGACGCGCTCGCCGCCCTCGACGAGAAATTCGATTTCGTCCTGTTGTCCGACACGATCGGCTGGATCGAGGATATCGAACTCGTTCTCGGACGGTTGCACGCGGTCTGCCATCCCGACACGCGCATCGTACTGTCCTATCACTCGCCGATATGGGAGCCCGCTTTGCGCGTCGCCCAAAGCTTCGGACTGAAGGCGCCGATGCCGCCGTCCAATTGGCTGGGTATGCGCGATTTGGCGGCATTGCTCGATCTCGCCGGTTTCGAAGTGATCCGCCGCGAATGGCGCACGCTATCGCCGTTGCGCCTGCTGGGGCTGGGCGGCCTGATCAATCGCGTGCTCGCGCCGCTGCCGATTTTGCGTGGGCTTTGCCTGCGCCATTATCTGGTCGCGCGTTCGCGCCAGATCCAGCATCCCGTGCCGACATCGGCCAGTGTGATCATTCCGGCGCGCAACGAACGCGGCAATATCGAAGCGGCGGTCAAGCGTCTGCCGAGTTTCTGCGAGCGCGTCGAAATCGTGTTCGTCGAGGGTCATTCCAAGGACGGCACGCTCGACGAAATGCGCCGTGTCCAGGCCGCCTATCCCGATCGCGACATCAAGGTGTTCGTGCAGGAAGGCAAGGGCAAGGGCGACGCGGTGCGCAAAGGCTTCGCCGAAGCGACCGGCGACGTGTTGATGATCCTCGACGCCGACCTCACCGTGCCGCCCGAGCAGATGCCGAAATTCTTCCGCCAGATCGCGGAGGGCCGGGGCGAATTCGTCAACGGCACGCGCCTCGTCTATCCGATGGAAGAAGAGGCGATGCGCGCCTTGAACTGGATCGCCAATCACGGCTTCTCGGTGATCTTCTCCTGGCTGCTCAATCAGCGCTTCACCGATACGCTGTGCGGCACGAAGGTTCTGCGCAAAACACATTACGAGCGCATCGCGGCGAATCGCCTCTATTTCGGCGACTTCGATCCGTTTGGCGATTTCGATCTGATCTTCGGGGCGGTGAAGCTGAACCTAAAAGTCGTCGAAGTGCCGATCCGCTATCTCGCGCGCACTTACGGCGAAACGCAGATCTCGCGCTTCCGTCACGGCTTCCTGCTGCTGCAAATGGTCGTGTTCGCATGGCGCAAGCTCAAGGCGTATTGACCATTCTCGAAAAGCCGTCCGCGTTGTTCGCCCTGGCTTTTGGCGTGCGGCTCGCCTGGCTCGCCTTCACCGGCGTTTCAGCACCCGCAACCTTCCATCCCGACAGCCCGATGTTCCTGGCGCTCGCCGCCGGGCCAGATTGGTGGCATGGCTCGGCCGACCGGATGCCGGGCTATACGATCTTTCTGCATCTGACGATGGTCCCGTTCGGCACTGACGCTTACTGGGCGCCGATCGTCGTGCAGATGGCGATCGACGCGGCCGCCTGCATCGCCATCGCCCGCACGGCCGACATCGTCAAACCGGGGGCGGGGCGCTATGCCGGATTGCTCGCCGCGTTGAACCCGACCCAGATCGTACTGGCCGCGACGATGCTCGGCGACACGATCTTCGTCGCTTGCTTGGCGTTCGGTTTTCTGTCGCTCGCCCGGCTGTGGAAGGGCGACGGCGGGTCCGCCGCGATCGGATTTTGGTTCGGCTTGGCGCTGTTCAATCGCGCGGTGGTGTGGCCGTTTCTGCCCGTGCTTGGTCTCGGGGTTTTCCTGCTGACACGCGGTCGCAAGGGTTTGCGGAACGCGATGATCGTGCTTGGCATCGTCGCGGCGTTCGCGGCGCCGATGATCCTGCGCAACGGCTTCGTCTATGGCAATTTCGCGCTGTCGTCGCAGGGTCCGATCCATATGGCGCTATGGTGGTACCCGCTGGTCCGCGAAGCGGAGGACGGCACGCCTTATCCGCAATCCTTCGCCGAAATACGCGCGCGGTACGCCGCGTTGCGCGGTGAAGAAGGACGCGGTCCTTTCGAAGATGCCGTGATTTACCGCGAATTGACCCGCGAATATCTGTGGACGCTGCCGCCGCAAGCTTTCGTCAAGGCGTGGCTGTCCGGCATGGCGATCAATCTCGCCTCGCCGGCGACATTGATGATCCCGCAAGTGATGAAGATCCAGCGCATCGGTTTCTACGAAACCGAGGGCGAAACGCCATTCTCGAAAATGCGCAACTTCATCGCCGAAAGCTCGACCGCGCGCTATCTCGCCTGGATGGCGGGCGGCGTACTGATCGAATGGCCGGTACGCTTGTTGGGCGTGATCGGGTTGTGGCTATTGCTGCGAAGCCGCGAATGCCGCGCGCCTGCGCTTTTCGCCATCGCCTGGATCGGCTTTATTCTGGCGGTGCAGGGGCCGGTTGCTTCGGCCAAATACCGCCTGCCGATCGAACCGATCGCGATGGCGCTGGCGGGCGTCGCTATTGCGTCCCGCTACCAGGATTCTTTTGCCCTTTGGCGGCGCCCGGATAGCGTCTAAAAAGTGTCGCCCCGCCTGGGGCTGGAATGACAGTCGGAGCGTGAGCATGAGCGTGAAGCTGCCCGAACCCGCAAAGGCCCGTGTGGGCGTTATCGGCCTGGGCTATGTCGGTTTGCCCCTGGCGGTGGCTTTGGCGCGCGGGGTCGCGACGATCGGCTTCGACATCGACAAGACCCGTGTGGGCGAGCTTGCGAAGGGCCATGACCGTACCAACGAAATCGAGAAGGACCGGCTGACCGCCAGCAAGCTGAAGGTCACGTCGGATGTCGCCGATATCGTCGGGCTCGACGTCTATATCGTGACGGTGCCCACGCCGGTCGACGTCGCCAACCGACCCGACCTGGGTGCGGTGCTGTCGGCCTGCCGCACGGTCGGCAAAGTCATGCGTAAGGGGGCCGTCGTCGTCCTCGAATCGACCGTCTATCCTGGCGTCACCGAAGACGTCGCGGGCCCCGCTCTCGAAAAGGAATCGGGCCTCAAATCCGGCGTCGATTTCTTCCTGGGCTATAGCCCGGAACGCATCAATCCCGGCGATCGCGAACACACGGTCGACCGCATCACCAAGGTCGTTGCCGGGCAAACCGCGGAAGTCACCGATCTGCTGGCCGGCCTCTATGGTCTGGTCACCAGCGGCGGCACGTTCCGTGCGCGTGATATCAAGACCGCCGAAGCCGCCAAGGTGATCGAGAACGCGCAGCGCGACATCAACATCGCCTTCATGAACGAGATCGCGATGATCTTCGGCAAGATCGGCGTGTCGGTGCACGACGTTTTGGCCGCCGCCGGCACGAAGTGGAACTTCCTGCGCTTCACGCCGGGCCTGGTCGGCGGGCATTGTATCGGCGTCGATCCCTATTACCTCGCCGACCTCTCGCAGCGCCTGGGCCATCATCCGGAAGTCATCCTCGCCGGGCGGCGGATCAACGATGCGATGGCGGGCTACGTCGCCACGCGCATCGCCCGCGAACTCGTCGGTATCGGCGGGGCGGGTGCGCGGCGCATTCTGGTCCTCGGCCTGACCTTCAAGGAAAACGTGCCCGATCTGCGCAATTCCAAAGTCGCCGATCTGGTGCGCGCTTTGGCCGAGTGGGGCCATCAAGTCGACGTGCTCGACCCGATCTGCGACGGCGACGAAGCCAAGCACGAATACGGCTTCGCGCCATTGAAGGCGTTGCCGGTGAAGGCGGGCTACGACGCGATCGTCGGCGCGGTGTCGCACGACGAATTCGCGACCTGGAAGATCACGGATTTCCAAAACGCCGCGAAGCCCGGCGCCTTGATCGCCGATATCAAGGGCATGTGGCGTGGCCGCGACCTGCCCGGCTTCGCGCGCTGGGAACTTTAACCGGCGTAAGCCGCGATCTCCGCGCGGATCAAGGCGGCGGGATCGGCGCCTGCGCGCCAATCGGCGTACCATTTGGCCGTCGCGTCGACCGCGCGTGCGAAATCCATCTCGGGCCGCCAAGCCAAATCGCGCGCCGCTTTTTCCGACGACAGCAGCAGATAGGGCGCTTCGTCCGGTGTGGGCGCATTCTCGAGCGTCACGTTCGGCTTGCCGCCGTTGAGGGCGGCAAAACGCTCGATCAATTCGCCCACGGTGCGGCGGTTCGCGGGATCGGGCCCGAAATTATAGGCGCCCGATTGGCCCGATTGGATCAGCGTTAGATAGCCCGAGAGCGGATCGAGCACATGCTGCCACGGCCGGATCGCCCCCGGCCGGCGCAGCACCAGCGGCTTGCTCTCGGTCAGCGCACGCACCGCGTCGGGCACGATACGATGGGCTGCCCAATCACCGCCGCCGATGACATTGCCCGCCCGTCCGACGGCGAGCGCCACGTCGTTTTTGAAGAACGACGCGCGGAAGGATTCGACCACGATCTCGGCCGCCGCCTTGCTTGCCGAATAGGGATCGTGCCCGCCCAGCCGGTCGCTTTCGACGAAAGCGCGGCCTGATCCGTCATTGGCGTAAACCTTGTCCGACGTCACGATCAGAATGCGCGTGAGCGTCTTCACGCCGCGCAAGGCGTCCAACACGTTGGCCGTGCCCGTCACGTTGGTTTCGAACGTCGCGGCTGGATCTTCGTATGACGGCAGCACCAAGGCTTGGGCCGCCATATGGATCGCGATCTCGGGCTGGAACTCGGCGATCGTGCCGCGAAGTGCATCGATGTCGCGGATATCGCCCACGACATGGCGCGCGCACAATCTCGATCCGCCGATCAGATCGAATAAAGCGGGCTTGGTCGCGGGCGGCAGCGCGAAGCCGCAAACCTGCGCCTTCATCGAATGCAGCCACGCGAGCAACCAGCTTCCTTTGAAGCCGGTATGCCCGGTCAAAAACACGCGCTTGCCGGCGAAATACGGCGCGAACATAAAGCGAGCTTGCGTCAGTTGGCGCGTCGCCGCAAGCGTGCCGCCTGGAACCCGTCCATCCCGTACGCCGGCGTGGTGACCAGATCGCCCGCCGCATCGATCAATTCACCACGCCCGCCGATCTCGGCCGCGGTCACGGGGATGCGCGCGAAATCGCGATGGCGATCGAGGAAAGCGGTGACGCGCTGGCTGCCCTCGCGTTTGTCGAGCGAGCAGACCGCGTAAACCAGCGTGCCGCCGGGTTCGAGCATCGCGGCGGCCGCGTCGAGCAAACGATCTTGCGCGGCCATCAGCTTGGTGGCGTCGGCCGAGTTCTTGAGATGTGCGATCTCCGGGTGGCGGCGCAACGTGCCGGTGGCGGTGCAGGGCGCATCCAACAGAATAAATGGATAGGGCGCTTTCGGTGTCCATTTCGACGCGTCGGTGTTGACGATCTCCGCTTCCAGCATCGTGCGCGCGAGATTTTCGACCACCCGGTCGAGACGCTTGGCGGACTGATCCACGGCGGTGACCTTGCCGCCGGCAGAAGCGAGTTGCAGCGTTTTGCCGCCGGGGGCGGCGCACAGATCCAGCACGCGCTTGCCGGCAATGTCGCCCAAAAGGCGCGCGGGCAACGCGGCGGCTTCGTCCTGCACCCACCAAGCGCCTTCCTCGAAGCCCGGCAATTCGGCGACATTGCCCGCTTCTTCCAAGCGCAGTGTGCCGGTCGGCAGCAATTTGGCGCCGAGCTTTGCGGCCCAGTCGGCGGCGTTCGATTTTACGGTGATGTCGAGCGGCGGCTCGCGCAATTGCCCGGCGACGATGTCGCGCGCTTTCACCTCGCCCCAGCTATCGACCAAGATGGCCCACAGCCAAGCGGGTGTGTCGGTGCGCGGGGCGTCGATCGCGGCGAGCATTTTTTCGCCGTCGCGCGACACCCGGCGCAGCACGGCGTTGACGAGGCCGCGCAGCTTCTGGGGTGCCAGATCGACCGTTTCGCCGACCGCCGCATGGGCGGGCGTGCCCAGGAACAGCAATTGAGCCACGCCCAAACGCAACGGCGATTCGACCGGTTTGGGCGGGGCACCCTTGTCCAGGCACTGCGCCAGAATGGCGTCGATGGTGCCCAGGCGGCGCAATACCGTTGCCGACAGCATCCGCGCGAAACCGCGATCGCGCGGTTCCAGCACGCGCAGGGTTTGCACGCCGGCCATCGCATCCTCCAGCGTGCGCTTGCCTTGCAGCACGGCGTCGAGCAATTGGGCGGCGGCAAGGCGTGCGGAGGGCGCTGTTTTCATGGGCCGCTAAGTAGGGGACGGGGCCGCGATGCGCAAGCGCGGCTTGACCCGGGCCCATCCGCCTGCCGATAAGGACAGGGCATGGATCTTCAGGCTCATATCGCCGAATTCGATCGCGGCCGCGTGCGCCGCCGCGACGGCGTTTACGTGAACTCGGCCGAAATCGAGCCTAGCGAGATCGCGGCGGGGACGCGCGGCATCGTGTCGATGCGCAATCTCGGCCTCAACGGCCGGATGGCCAATCAGCTGCTGCAATGGGCCTTCCTGAATTTCTATGCTTGGCGCCACGATCTGCGGATCGAGGCCCCCGCGTTCCCGGCGGGCAAGCTGGTCGGGGCGGCGTCGGCGCCGGCTTTCGACGATCTGCCGACCATCGCTTACGGGCCGTTCGAAGATGCGGCGGCGTTAGCGTTGTGGGAACAGCCCACACCTTACGTCGATGTCGATTTCGACGGGTATTTCCAGGAACTGCCCGCGTGCTGGGCCCCGCATCGTGCACTGTTCCGCAAGCTGCTGCGCTTCGGCGCCGAACACGCCGCCGATGCCTGGCGTGCCGCCATTCCGGGTAGACTGATCGCGGTGCATGTTCGGCGTGGCGATCTGACCGATCCGGTCCATGCCGGAATCCCGCAATTCGCGCCGGTACCGGTCGATTGGTTCGTCGATTGGGTCGCCGGCGAAATGGTAAAAACGCCGGACGCGAAACTCTATATCGCCTCGGACAGCCGAGACGAGATCCTTCCCGCGTTCTCGTGCTGGAATCCGCTGCCGGTCGCGACATTCGCCGCCGACGATCGCATCGGCGATTTGCTGGCGCTGTCGCGTGCCGATGCGCTCGGCTTCGGGAATTCGTCCTACGGGCGCTTGGCCGGGCTGCTGGCGGGGGAAAGTCAGCGCCAAGCTGTCGCGGACTTCAGCGCCAAGGCGCTCGTCCCTTGTGACACCTGGAACGACCGGCCGTTCTGGGCGCATTTCGGGCCCGTCGCGGCCAAGGACGATCCGGCGACGCGGCTCAAAACCCGGCCGTGGCGCAAGCGCCTGAAAGCCTGGTTCAAGCGCCGAGGGATTTGATCCAGCGCTTCAAGCGGCGCATCGGCCTTGCGTCGCGTTTGCGCGCCCGCGCTTCGCGATGTGCGGTGATGCGATCGATATGGGCCTGTAGCTCGGCCTTCATCGTCGCGGGTACGCGGATGAATACGTCGTCGATCACGCACACGAAGCGATCCTCGCGCGCGTCCTTCAGGGCGGCGACGGTCGCACCGGCATCGGGCCATTGCTCTAGCCGGTTGGGCGAGGGCGGCGGGGCCAGGAAATAGCGCGCATCGTCGACCAGGATGACGTGTTCGTGCGGCGAGCGCGCGATCACCGCCAATTCGCGCAGCAGCGGGCATTGGTCGAGCTCGCCCGCCGTCACGGTCTGATCGGTGCCGCACCAATGGGCATCGAGCCAAAAAAGCGCCGGTCCAGGCAGCGTGGGGACGAGCTTTTCAAGGCCGGCGACGCTATCGCCCTCGACCACCGTGACATGCGGCGCACCGGCGAAGCGCGTGCGGGCGGCGGCGGCGAGGGCCGGATCAGCCTCGACCGTCCAGACCTTGGCGAACTCGCCCGACGCCCAAGCGGCCGTATCGCCCTTATAGGTGCCGGTTTCGACGAAATTGGCGAGCGCCAGCTTCGATTTCAGCAGCGTGGCCAGGGTTCGCGGTATCCCGAAATCGACGGCGCCCATCCCGAAAGCTTCCCATTAGAAACGACGATGGTCTGACTACCCCACCCGTCGGGGCGAGGGAAGGGGCCCCGAAGATTCTTGGCGGAATAAGCGGAATGTTTCTTGCGTTATTCCCACGAACGGGGAATCGATATGCCCCGCTTCGGGAAGGGTACCAAGTGGCCGACATGATCGCCCGCACATCGGTTAAACCGCCGCGCTCTTTGGGGCGCTTGCAGGCTTTGGCGATCGCATTGCTGCTGATTGTCGCCGGCGTGGCCATCGCGCGGGCCGATTACGTCCCCGATCTGCCGACGGCCCAACTGCCCGAAGGGCTTCGCTAAAAACTCAACGCCCCCAAGGGCCGCGTCGCCCCGCCGAGGGCACCGAGCTGCGCCCGCGCGCCGGGCTTGCCGCGCGGCTTGCCCCTTGAAGACCCATCGATTGCGCTTGTTCTTCCAGCGCCGCGATGCGGTTCGCCGGGTTCGGGTGGGTCGAGAACAGATTATCGACGCCCGCCCCTGTCAACGGATTCATGATGAAAAGATGTGCGGTCGCCGGATTGCGCTCGGCGCTTTCGTTCGGGATCGCCTCGACGCCGCGCGAGATTTTGGCGAGAGCCCGCGCCAGCAAGCGCGGATCGCCCGCGATCTCGCCGCCCACACGGTCGGCCTCGTATTCGCGCGAGCGGCTGATCGCCATTTGCACCAGCATCGCGGCCAGCGGCGCGATGATGACGGCGATCAGCGTACCGATCATGCCGAAGCCCGACGAACGGCCGTCGGAACTGCGCCCCGCGTCGAACATCATGCCGAACTGGGCCAGCATGCCGATCGCCCCCGCGATTGTCGCGGTCACGGTCATGATCAGCGTGTCGCGGTTCTTCACATGCGCAAGCTCGTGCGCCATCACGGCCGCGACCTCGTCGCTGTCCAGAATGTCGAACAGCCCGGTCGTCGCGGCGACGGCGGCGTTCTCGGGGTTGCGGCCGGTGGCGAAGGCGTTGGGCTGCGGATTGTCGATGATATAGACCTTGGGCATCGGCAATTGCGCGCGCTGGGCGAGTTCCGCCACCATCGCGTGGAAATTCGGCGCTTCCTGCGGCGTCACTTCGCGCGCACCGTGCATACGCAGGACCATCTTGTCCGCGTTCCAGTAGCTGAACAGGTTCATGCCTGCCGCCACGACGAAGGCGATCAGCATGCCCTGTTCGCCGCCCAGGGCGAAGCCCACGGCGAGGAACAGGCCGGTCATGGCGGCGAGCAGGATGGCGGTTTTCGTGTAGTTCATGGCTTGAGATGTAGCGAAACCCGCCCCCCGTTCAAGCCTTGCCGGGGGCGGGGTTCGGAGGCATATCCCTGTCCTATGGACGAGAAAAACGCCGTTTCGCCGGTGCCGCCGGCCGCCGACCCCGCCGCCCCGGCCGATCCGAAGAAACCCACTGCCAAGAAGCCGGAAATTGGCGGACCGGAAGGCCCGGAACCGACGCGCTACGGCGATTGGGAACGCGGCGGACGTTGCGTTGATTTCTGAGCCCACGCTCAAACGCTTGCCGTTGTTTCTGGCGGTGTTTTTCGCCGCCTGGACGATCCGCATTCTGCTGATCCCCTGGACCGATGCGCAGGCCGAATCGGTCGACGCCGCGCGGATGATCGCCGATGGCTGGCGGCTTCTGTTGTGGCTGGTGCTGCCGATCGCTTGGTGCGTCGCGGTCGAAAAAGTCGATCCACGCGCTGCCGCCGATCAACGCCCGGGCACGCGACCCTGGCTCGGCTGGGTCTTCGCCGCCGCCTACCTGGTCGCCAGCCGCGCCGCGGGCGTGGCGTCGGGCGAGCATTGGCATTTGATTCCCGCCGATTTGCCGCCGATGGCGTTCTACGTGTCGCTGGTCGGGCTCGCTTTCGTGGCGCTGGTCGAGGTTTTCGTTTTTTACGGGCTGGTGCTGAAAGCGTTACGGGCGCGCTTCGCCTTCTGGCCCGCCAATCTGATCGCGTCGGCTTTGTTCGCGGCGATCAACCTGCCGGGCTGGATTACGCTGATCGAACTCGACGCGCAAACGCTGGCGCTATTGTTGGCGCAGGTCTTCGTGTTCGGCGTATTGCTCGGCTTCACCGTACGCACGACAGGTTTCGTGCTCGCGGCGATGCTGCTGCACCTGGCCAACAACGCGCTGCAAGGGCTGGGCTTCCCCGCCTAGACATTTCGCGTCGCCTCGGCCATTGTCCGCGACCGAAAAATTTCCTGTCGCGTGATCTCAATCTCGATGCGCCGTTTCTCTGCAGCTTTGCGCGCCGTTCCGGCCGTTTTCTTCTCGTTCGCGATCGCGATCGTGCTGTCGGAAGTCGCGGCCAAACAGATTCTGGCGAATTGGGCGCCCGTCCGTTCGGGCTTCTACATGCTCGATTACGACGACGCGCAATTGCAGGCCCTTTACGGGACAGGCGATCCAGCGGAACGGCGCGCGATGCTGCGCGACCTATGGCATGACGGCGTGCCGCTGTCCTACACGCCCTATGTCGAATTCATCACCACGCCGCGCGCCGGGCGCTTCGTCAACGTGACGCCGGACGGCGATCGCTGGGGATCGCGCCTGCCGATCCCCGCGGGCGCGAAGCTCGCCCATTTCTACGGCGGATCGACGACTTTCGGGATGGGCGTCGTCGATGCCGAGACGATCCCGGCGCGCTTCGAAATCGCGTCGATCGAACGCGGTACGCCCATGCGTACGCGCAATTTCGCCGTCAATTTCCATCAATCTTCGCAGGCGCGCATTCTGTTCCAGCAGCATCTGATCAAGGGCATGCGGCCCGATCTGGCGGTGTTCGTCGAGGGTCTCAACGATTTCGTTTTTTGCGGGCCGGAGGACGATACGTTCCTGTCGCCCGCTTTGGCCCAGGCCGATGGACGTGCGCCGCCCTTGGCGCAGTTCGTGGCGCAGCGCTCGAACATCGTGCAGTTGGCGATCCGCTTCGCCGATCCGCCGGCACCGCGGCCGGGGCGCGAATGCCAAAGCGATGCGGATGTCGCGGCGGTGGTGGCGCAGATGGATAATAGCCGGCGTATGACCGCGGCGATTGCGGCGGCCTATGGCGTGAAAGTGCTGTTCGTGCTGCAGCCCATTCCGGGCTATGCCTATGACAACACGCGGCGTCCCGTGCCCGTATCGGACGTGTCGGCGGCGATCCATACCGGTAGCGGGCGCGGCTATCCGTTCATTCTGGCGGCGCGCGATGCGGGCAAATTCTATGTGCAGGATTCGCTGTGGCTGGAGCGCGAGTCGATCGACGCGAATATGTATGTCGACTACGTGCATTATTCGCCCGCTTTCGCCGATCATATCGCCAAGAAGATTGCCGATGCGGCGGCCTCGCGGTTCAAGCCGTGATCGGTTAGGTTCGGCGGGCAATGTCGATCTGGAAGAAACTCTTCGGCGGCAAGAAGAAGCCGGAACCCGCGCCGGCGGTGCTCGATCTGCCCGCCTTGTGCCGCGAACACGGGCTGACGATCGAGGGCGTGGTGCATGTCGGCGCCAATCGCGGCGACGAGATCGCGACCTACGATGCGATGGGCGTAAAACGCGTCGTCTTCGTCGAAGCCAATCCCAATCTCGCCGATGCGCTGCGCGCGCGCTTCGCTTCGCGGCCGGAAATTTCGATCTTCGCTTTCGCGGCGGGCGAAGCGCCGGGCGAGGCGGAGTTCCATCTCACCTCGTTCGATCAATCGAGCTCGCTGTTGAAGCTCAAGCGCCATGCCGAGATCTATCCCGAGATCGTCGAGACCGGCACGATCAAAGTGCCGCTGCGCCGTCTCGACGATGCGCTGGCCGAGGCGGGCATGGGCGCCGCGCGATTCGATCTGCTCAATCTCGACATCCAGGGTGCCGAGCTGATGGCGATGCGCGGCTGCCCCGATTTGGTCGGGCGCGTGCGCGCGATCAATTGCGAGCTCGCCTTCGAGGAACTCTACGAAGGTTGTGCGCTTGCCCCGCAGATTGACGCCCACTTGGCCGGATTCGGCTTCGTGCGCGTCGCGACGGCAACGCCGTACCATCCCAGCTGGGGCGACGGTTTTTACGTCAGAAAGTCTTAGGCCAGATCGGCCTTGCGGATGTCTTGACAGGAAATCACGCGGACAGCCCGCGCCGGGCAAGTATCCCCTGACGAACCGGCCCGACAGCTATTTTTGCAGCAAAATCAACGCCCGACGCGATTTCAGGGGCGCGCGCGACTCGGGGTCGGGGGGCGCTCGCCATTTTGGACGTTCCATTTTTATCTATTCTAAAACAATGACTTAAGAAAATGGGCCAAAATCCGTTTGCGGGGGGCCCCCCGCGTGCTACCCAAATCGACGTCAGGAAAGCGAACCGTCTTTTTGACATTCGCGCCGTTTTGTCCGGGCGGGACAACCAAGGCTCCGACGTTCCGATGGAGGTTCCGGCGGCTCGCGCAAGCGAGCTGCCGGGACCACCTCTCCCCGATAAAATCCCAAAATAAAATGAGGCGTCAGGGGCGATCTTGCGATCGCAAGCCGTTGTCCGGGCGGGACAAAAGGCTCCCTGACGCCTCAATCGAGGCTGGTCGGACCGGTATGCACCGCCGGCCGTCGACTGTCGCACCGGCCTTGGCGGGTGCCCCCGCCGGGGTCGATGGCCTCCTGGCAGCCTTGAACTCGAACCCGCCGCCGATGGACCTGCTTCGCACCCGGAAACGGCCCCTGGTCCGGCCGATTCCGCGCGTTCCACCGGCAGGGGATGAGGGCGCCACGCGCGGCCCCGCCACCCCGTCGTTCGAGACATCCCGACCGTCCAGCCGCCGCCGCCGTCCCCAACCCGAGCCTCGTGCGAGCCTCGCGCCCGTCGACCCTTGCGGGTCCGCCGCCCTTACGAGCGGTGCGGTCGCGTCCCTCGCGATCCCCGGCGGCTCCGGTGCAGCGTCCCCTTGAGGGCGCCCACCCGTCGTTCCGCCGACGACCCGTCCCTTGCGGGACGTCGAGACCCCGACACGGGGTCCGGCAGCGATGGCTCGGCGATCCGCCGATGCCGTCCCGACCGACTTGGCGTGGCCCGGACCCTCAAGGGAACCGAACGACCGTCGCATCGGGAAGGAGTTTCCCGCCGCCGCCGGGTTGACCCCGGTTTTGGCCCAGAAAGCTCCGGAAGATCGTCCTCCACCTCTCGACCCCGCGCCCAAGCCCTTTCGGATCGGGCGTCTGCCAGTGACTCTCGGCGTCAGCTCAACGCCGGTTGCGGGTGTCGTCGGGGTGGCGGCTCTGGATCTCCCCTCTCACGCTTGCCGAGGGAAAGGGTCTCAAAACGCCCCGGAGGCGACAATCGCAATCGCCGTCGCGCCGGCAGAATCTTGTTGATGGAAGTTCGCTTTGCGCACAGTCCGTTCAACCGTCATCCACAGATCGATCCACAGGACGGAATGACGGCTTGCATAGCCGCACTGCGATTGACGCTTTGGCCAACCCGGTCTAAATCCATGAGGGCATACGGATTTTTGCACGCGGATTCGTCCGCACGAGGGAGCATGGCCAACGATCAGACGCAAGCCGCCGGCGGCAAACGCCCGCGGCCGCTATCCCCGCATCTTCAAATCTATCGCCTGCCGGTGACGGCGCTGTCGTCGATCACGCATCGCGCTACTGGCGTCGCGTTGAGCGTGGGCACGCTGCTGCTGGTCTGCTGGCTGGTCGCGGCCGCGAATGGCCCGGCGGCATTCGCCAGCGTGTCGGCGTTCATTGGTTCGCCGATCGGGTTGCTGCTTATGTTCGGCTGGTCGCTGGCGCTGTTCTATCACTTGGGCAACGGCATCCGGCATCTGTTCTGGGATGCGGGCTACGGGTTTGACATCGCGACGGCGGAGAAATCGGCTTACGCGGTGATCGCCTTCGCGGTCGGCGCCACGCTGCTCGCCTGGATCGTCGGCTTCGCCGTGCTGGGAGGGCGCTGAGATGAGCAACACCACCCCGTCGCTGCGTTCTCCGCTCGGCCGCGTGCGCGGCCTCGGCTCGGCCAAGGACGGCACGCATCATTGGTGGGCGCAGCGCGTCACCGCCATCGCGATGATCCCGCTGATGCTGTGGTTCGTCGCCAGCATCGTGTCGCTGGCGGGCGCCCCGCTGCCGGCGGTGCAGGCATGGATCGCTTCGCCGATTTCGGCGGTGCTGCTGCTCTCGCTCATCGTCGCGGTGTTCCATCACGCGCAGCTCGGTCTGCAAGTCGTGATCGAAGACTATGTTCATGCCGAAGGCGTGAAGCTCGTCCTGCTGCTCGCGGTCAAGGGTGCCGCGTGGCTGTTCGGCGGCATCGCCGCTTTCTCGGTTCTCAAGATCGCGTTCGGAGGCTAGTTCCATGCCCGACGGTTCCGCGCCCGCTTTGGGCGGCAAGGCCTATAAGGTCGTCGATCATTATTACGACGTCGTCGTCGTCGGTGCGGGCGGTGCGGGTTTGCGCGCCACGTTCGGCATGGCGGCGAAGGGTCTGAAGACCGCTTGCATCAGCAAAGTCTTCCCGACGCGCAGTCACACCGTAGCCGCGCAAGGCGGCATTTCGGCGGCGCTGGGCAACATGGGCGCCGACGATTGGCGCTGGCACATGTACGACACGGTCAAGGGCTCCGACTGGCTCGGCGACCAAGACTCGATCGAATACATGTGCAAGGAAGCGATTCCGGCGATCATCGAGCTTGAGCATTACGGCGTGCCGTTCAGCCGCACCAAGGAAGGGAAGATCTATCAGCGTCCCTTCGGCGGCATGACGACCGAATACGGCAAGGGCACGGCGCAGCGTACGTGCGCCGCCGCCGACCGCACGGGTCACGCGATCCTGCACACGCTCTATCAGCAGAGCCTTCGTAACAACGCCGAGTTCTTCATCGAATATTTCGCCCTCGACCTGATCAAGGACGAAGACGGCTCGGTGCGCGGCGTGCTCGCGTGGAACCTGCTCGAAGGCACGCTGCACCGTTTCATCGGGCATCAGACCGTGCTCGCGACGGGCGGTTACGGCCGCGCCTATTTCTCGGCGACCTCGGCCCATACCTGCACGGGCGATGGCGGCGGCATGGTGCTGCGCGCCGGCCTGCCGCTGCAGGATATGGAATTCGTGCAGTTCCACCCGACCGGCATTTACGGTTCGGGCTGCCTCATCACCGAAGGCTCGCGCGGCGAGGGCGGGTACCTGACGAACTCCAACGGCGAACGCTTCATGGAGCGTTACGCGCCGTCGGCCAAGGATCTCGCCTCGCGCGATGTCGTGTCGCGCGCGATGACGATGGAAATCCGCGAAGGCCGTGGCGTGGGCGCGAAGAAGGATCATATCCATCTGCACCTCGAGCACTTGGACGCCAAGCTGCTGCACGAGCGTCTGCCTGGCATTTCCGAAACCGCGAAGATCTTCGCGGGCGTGGACGTGACGAAGGAACCGATCCCGGTTCTGCCGACCGTGCACTACAACATGGGCGGCATCCCGACCAATCTGTACGGTGAAGTCGTCACGATGAAGAACGGCAAGGCCACGGTCGTGCCGGGTCTGATGGCGATCGGCGAAGCGGCTTGCGTGTCGGTGCACGGCGCCAACCGCCTCGGCTCCAACTCGCTGCTCGACCTCGTCGTGTTCGGCCGCGCGGCCGCGATTCGCGCCGCCGAAATTGTCAAGCCCGGTACGCCGCACAAGCCTGTCGCCAAAGACGCGGCCGACAAGCATGTCGCGCGCTTCGATGCCTTGCGTTACGCCAAGGGCCCGATCCCGACCGCGGAATTGCGCTCGGAAATGCAGGGCATCATGCAGAACAACTGCGCCGTCTACCGCACCGGCGAGGTGCTGGAAGAAGGCGTGGGGCTGATCGACAAGACGCTGGCGAAGTCGCCCGACATCGCCTGCAAAGATCGCGGCATGATCTGGAATTCGGATCTGGTGGAAACGCTGGAATACGAGAACCTGATCGTCCAGGCGAAGGCGACGATCGCGTCGGCCGCCAATCGCAAGGAAAGCCGTGGTGCCCATGCGCGCGAGGATTATCCCAACCGCGACGATCAGAACTGGATGAAGCACACGCTGGCCTGGGTCGATGGCAAAGGCAAAGTCGCCTTCGACTATCGCCCGGTGACGCTGACCTCGCTCACCAACGAAGTCCAAGCTTTCCCGCCCAAGGCGCGCGTGTACTAAGGATCGACCGATGGCCGAATTTTCCCTTCCCGCCAATTCGAAGGTCCAGCCGGGCAAGTCGTGGCCCGCTCCCGCTGGCGCCAAGCGGATCAAGAATTTCAAGATCTACCGCTGGGACCCGGACGGTTCGGGTAACCCGACGGTCGATACCTACACGGTCGATCTCGACAATTGCGCGCCGATGGTTCTCGACGCGCTGATCAAGATCAAGAACGAGGTCGACTCGACCCTGACCTTCCGCCGCTCGTGCCGCGAAGGCGTGTGCGGGTCGTGCGCGATGAATATCGACGGGTCGAACACGCTCGCCTGCACCAAGGCGATCGACGATGTGAAGGGCGACGTGCACATCTATCCGCTGCCGCATATGCCGGTGGTGAAGGATCTCGTGCCGGACCTGTCGCAGGCTTACGCGCAATTGCGCTCGGTCGAGCCGTGGTTGAAGTCGGAGACGCCGCCGCCCGATCGCGAGCGTCTGCAATCGCCCGAGGAGCGCGCGAAGCTCGACGGTCTGTGGGAATGCATCCTGTGCTTCTCCTGCTCGACCTCGTGCCCCAGCTATTGGTGGAACGGCGACCGTTATCTCGGGCCGGCCGTGCTGCTGCAGGCCTATCGCTGGATCGCCGACAGCCGCGACGAAGCGACGGGCGAACGCCTCGACAATCTCGAGGATCCGTTCCGCCTCTATCGCTGCCACACGATCATGAACTGCACGAAGACCTGCCCGAAGGGTCTGAACCCGGCCAAGGCGATCGGCGAGATCAAGAAGCTGATGGTCGCGCGCAAATAGCGCGGCTATCGCGCCGGCCGGAAGGCCGGCAATCCGGACATGCGGCCGCCGGCATTCGGCGCCGCGTGTACGGTCGTTCGGAAGCTGCGCGTTACTCGCTGGCGTCGATCGCGTAGGTCGACAGCGTGCCGCGCTGGGCGGGCACTTCGGCCATGGTCGACAAACCGGCAGCGATCAACATGGCGGCCATGATGGCCAAAGCGAAGAGACGCATTTAAACGCAAAACCCCTGAAAGCGAGCGAACGACCCGTAATTGTTTGCCGTGCGAATGCGGCGCTTTTCCGGCTGTCTTCGGAAAAAATCAGGGATAACGGACGAGCTTCCAGACCACCGACTTCTTGTCGAACGGCGGCATGCGGGTGCCCCTGGAGAAGGACGACCGGCCCGACGGCGTGCCCTGGCTTTCCCAGATGCCGCTTTCGGGACAGGTTTGACCCGTCAGAACCACCGTGCCGATGGGCTGTTTGCCGTCGGCCGTCGCGCCCGGCAATACGCCCTTCGCCGGCTGCGCGCCGGGCTTGGCGGGTTGCGGTGCTTTTTTGCCGAACAAGCCGAACATTACGGTTTTTCGCTCTCTCGAACCTGCCGATGGCAATTTGCGAATATCGCGTTGCCAAACCGGGAATGCGTCTCTGTGAAGACAGATAGGGCAAACGCCGGCCGTCCGACAAGTCCCTTGACGATAGTGTTGAATCTACCGCATGCCGCTTAAACGGTCAACTGAAGGGCAAGCGTTAACTTTCTGATAATAAACAAAATTCGCCAAATGTCGTTCAAGTCCGATCGGCGCGGCTCTTCGGTACGGCATATTTTCGCGGCAGAAGCTCGTCGACCGCGACGGCGACCGGCCCCGAGTCGCCCGGCACGACGACCCGGCAGTTCTTGGCGAAATCGGCCAGCATCTCGCGGCAAATGCCGCACGGGCTGACGATCCGTATCGTCCGGTCGGGCTCGGCCGGGCGCGGATGGCGGACCGAAACGATCGCCTCGATCTCGGTCTCCCCCTCGGCCAGCGCACGGCCCAGCGCCACAGCCTCGGCGCAGACGGAGGCACGGCCGACATAGGTGTCGAGATGCACGCCCGTGTAGATGCGGCCGCCCTTGGTGCGCAAAGCCGCCCCGATATGGTGGCGGTTCTCCTTGTAGAGCTTTGCGATCGCGTCGCGCGCCGACTGGACCAGTTCTTCGTCTTGCGGATCGAGACTCATCTCAGTCGCCCTGTTTCTCGAGCCAGTCCATGTCCTCGTCCGAGAACCCGAAATGATGGCCGATCTCGTGGATCATCGTGTGGCGGATGATGGCGCCGAGCTCCTCGCCCGTCTCGACCCAATAAGCGAGCAGGGGTACGCGATAGAGGAAGATCATGTCGGGCTGCGTGCGCGTGGTGGCCACGCTCTCGCGCAGCAGATCGACGCCGCGATAGAGCCCGAGCAGATCGTATGGGCTCTCGAGTTCCATCTCGCGCTCGGTTTCTTCGTCGCAGAAATCCTCGACGCGCAGCACCACGTCGCGCACATGCACGGCCAGTTCCTTGGGCAGGCTGGCGCGCGCTTCTTCCGCCAGCCGTTCGATCATGGCGAGATCGGGCGCGTAGAGTTTCGTGTCGGTCGTCCCGTTGCTTGTCATAGATGCGACGCTATCCCGGCTTGATCTTCGCGCCAACTGCGCGAAGATGGCGGCCATGGAGAAACTCGCCGGTCCCGCGCGCGCCCAAGCGCTCGCCGCCTTGCCCGGCTGGGCCGAATTGCCCGGCCGCGACGCGATCGCCAAATCCTTCAAATTCGCCGATTTCAACGCGGCCTTCGCCTTTATGGCGCGCGTGGCGCTCTATGCCGAGAAGGCCGACCACCACCCCGAATGGTTCAACGTTTACAACCGCGTCGATGTCGTTTTGTCGACCCATGATGCCGGCGGATTGACGACCCGCGATATCGACCTTGCCCGCTTCATCGAAGCGGTCGCCGGACATACGCCGTAACGGATTGCGGCACGGATTCCCCCGGTTCGCCGCGGGCTCGCCAAGATTCTTCCCAAATCGAGGCCTAGCTCTTGGGTCACACCCCAAGAGGAGTTCCAAGCCATGCTGAACAAGAAGAACACGATCCGCGCCGGCCTGCTGGGCGCCGTCGCCGCGGCGGCGTTGATGGTCTTCTCGCCGCTGTCGCCGCTCCCGGCCCAAACCAACCCCGCCGCGATGCCCGCCCGCGTCGCGACCCAGAACCTGCCCGATTTCGCCGATCTTTCCGCCGCCGTCAGCCCGGCCGTCGTGCAGATCGCCGTCACGGCGACCGAAATCGATCCCGAAGGCGACGTGCCCCCGCAATTCCGCGGCACGCCCTTCGCGCCGTTCTTCAACGGCCAAGGCGAGGCGCAGCCCCATCGCGTGCGCGGCCTCGGCTCCGGCTTCGTGATCGATCCCTCGGGCTACATCGTCACCAATTTCCATGTCGCCGGCCGTGCCGACGAAATCCAAGTCGTGTTCGCCGACGGCTCGCGCCTGCCCGCCAAGCGCATCGGCGGCGACGAGCGCACCGACCTTGCCTTGCTGAAGGTCGAAGCGCCCAAGCCTTTGGCCCATGTCCAGTTCGGCGATTCCGACAAGGTGCGCGTCGGGCAATGGGTGCTGGCCGTCGGCAACCCGTTCGGCCTGGGTGGTACGGTCACGTCGGGCATCGTCTCGGCGCGCTCGCGCGATATCGGCGCGGGGCCCTACGACGATTTCCTGCAGATCGACGCCGCGATCAACCAGGGCAATTCCGGCGGGCCGACTTTCGACCGCGATGGTAACGTCATCGGCGTCAACACCGCGATCTATTCGCCCAATGGCGGCTCGGTGGGCTTGGGCTTCGCCATTCCGGCGAACGTCGCCAAGAAGGTCATCGCCGAACTGCGCGAACATGGCCGCATCGATCGCGCCTGGATGGGTGTGTCGACGCAAGGTGTCGACGCCGCCCTCGCGGCCGCGTTGAAACTGCCCTCGGCGAAAGGCGCATTGATCGGCGGGGTCGACCCCAACGGTCCCGCCGCGCGCGCGGGATTGAGGCGCGGCGACGTGATCTTGTCGCTCGACGGGACGGCGATCAGCGATCCGCGCGATCTCGCGCGCAAAGTCGGCGATCGCCGGGCCAAGGACGAAGCCAATATCGAGTATTGGCGCGACGGGCGCCGGGCGGAAATCCGCGTGACGCTGGCGAGCCTGCCCGATCAGAAGCCCGAAGCGGCAGTGGTGGGGCAAAACGATCGCGGCAATGCGGCGGCTGGCTTGGGCTTGCGCTTGGCGCAAGGGCCGCGCGGTGAGGTCGTGGTGGTCGACATGCTCGACGGCAGTCCGGCGGAAAAGGCGGGTCTCGCGCGCGGCGACCGTCTGGTCGAGATCGACCGCAAGAAGGTGACGAAACCGGAAGACGTCGTCGCCGCCTTGCGCGCGGCGCGCAACGAACATCGCGAAGCCGTCGCGATCTTCGTCGAACGCCAAGGCACGCCGCTTTATCTGGCGCTGCCGGTCCCGACCGCGCGCGGCTAACGCGCCGAGGGATGCACGGCGGGGCGATAGCCTTTGGCGATCGCCTCGACCGTGCCTTCCGGCGTGATGACTTCGACGGGCCCGCCGGGTATCTCGGCGGGCGCGTAGCCGTTATGGGTCCAGCGGAACGCGCGCTTGTGCCATTTGAGGAACGCTTCGCCGTTCCGCTCGTACATCGCGCCGTCGGGCAGATTGGCGAAGTCGTCGGGATAGGGCCGACCGCGCTGCGAGGCGAGATTGCGGTCGAGCCATTCGGCATTGGCGGGTTTGCCGGGAAAAAGCTTCAAAAACGCGTCGTAGTTCTTGCGCCGGCATTCGGCGCACGGGCGATGCCCGGCGGCGAGCGCGGTCGCCTCGTCCAAAAAGAACAGCTCCGTATAGGCGCCGGGCTTCATCAGCTCGCGCTTGCGGCCTTTGAAGTTCAGCGAACAGACGAGCCAGCGCTTCTCGCGCGTCTCCTCGACTTCGAGATTCTTGTATTCGCCGTGCAGGCAGCCGCGATTGCCCATGAACGTCCCGCGCGCGGGATTGGCTTCGATGGTCGAGAACGGTGTCACGCGATTGCGCAGGGTCATGGCGGCGGCGATCTTCGGGCACCTTGGCGCGCGATGTAAAGCGTGCTGGCAGCGATCATCGCCGCGCCCGCGATGGTCGGCAGGGTCAACGCTTCGCCGAACACGATCATGCCGATGCCGGCCGAGTAGATGAGGCGCGTGTAGTCGACCGAATCGACCGCCGTCGCGTCCGCGATGCGGAAGGCGCGCACGATGCAGTATTGGCCGAGCGAGCCCAGCACGCCCAGCGCCAGCACGGCCGGCCACAAGCTGGGCTCGGGCCAGCGCCACACCGCGATGGCCGGGCCCGCCGCCAACAGCGTGGTGAAGGCCGCGAACCAGAAGATGATGACTTGCGGGCGCTCGGTTTCCGACAGGCGTTTCATGAATACGCTGACGAAGGCGACGAAGAACCCGGCCAGCAAAGGATAGATCGCGGCCGCGTCGAATACGCCCGCCCCGGGGCGCAGCATTACCAGCACGCCCGCGAAACCGACTCCCATCGCCAGCCAGCGCCGCCAATTGGTTGTTTCGCCCAGCAGCATGACCGCGAGCGGCACCAGGAACAGCCCGCGCACGTAGCCCAAAGCCACGGCTTCGGCCAGCGGCAGATGCACCAGCGCGAAGAAGCCGAAGATCATCGACGAATAGCCCAGGATCGCGCGCAGGAAATGCCCGCCCAGCCGCCTTGTGTTGAACAGCGCGCGGCCATACGCGACGAAGAGCGGCATCAGCGTGAGCAGCGCCACAAGGCTGCGGAAAAACGCGATCTGGAACGGGTGCAGCGCCGCGCCGATCAGTTTGACCATCACTTCCATCGTGCCGAAAGCGATCGCGGCGGCCAGCGCCCACATGGCGCCGCGCACGCTGCTGGGCAGCGTCTGCGCCCAGGCCGACAATCCGGCGATCACGATGCGACGCCTTGCGGCCTGCGGCGCGCCATCTCGGTGAAGGTCAAGTAAAGCGTCGCGACGCAGATGACGCCGATTCCGGTCAGCGTCCAATGATCGGGAAGTTCGGCGAACAGCAAATAGCCGAGTGCTGCCGCGAATAGCAGCCGGGTGTAGTCGTAAGGCACGACCGCCGACGCATCGGCGATGCGATAGGCGCGCAAGGTGCAGTATTGCAGCGTCAACGTCAGCGACGCGATGACGGCAAGCAGCGCCAGTTCGCGCAAGCTTGGCGCCGTCCAAGTCAATGCGGCGGGGCCAAGGCACAACAGGCACGATACGATCGAGAAGTAGATCAGGATCGTGGTATTGCGCTCGGTACCTTGCAGCCGCTTCACCAGGACGATCACTTCGGCGGCACAGAACGCGCCGATCAGTGCGACGAGATGCGCGAGTTCCAACTCGGCCGAGCCCGGGCGCACGATGAACAAGACGCCCGCGAATCCCAGGACGGTCGCGAACCAGCGCCGCCCGCCCACGCGCTCGGCTAGGAAAAAACCGGCGAGCAGCACGCCGAAAAGCGGCTTGGTGAAGGCGATGGCGGTCGCGTCGGCCAGCGGCAGATGCACCATCGAATAGACCATGCCGATCAGGCCGCCAGCCCCGGCAAGCCCGCGCATCAGATGCATGAAGGGCCGCTTCGTCATCAGGACTTGGCACCCTTCGCGCGCCACGGCGGGCAGCAGGAACACGAAGCCGAAAGCGGCGTTGAAGAAGGCGATGACGAACGGATCCAGCCGCAGACCCACATGTTTGACGATCGCCGCTTGAACCGCGAAAGCCGCACTCGCCGCGACCATCCACAAGGCGCCGCGCGCGGTGGGGGCGAGGATCATTCGCCGGCTTTCGCCGGGTCGGGACGTTTGGCGACGGTGCCGGTCTCGCTTGCGGCGGCGGCGGGCGGCGTCAGTCGCGCCAGGCTGGCCTCGCGCCGCGCGATATAGACGGTCGAGGCGACGATGATGCCGCCGCCCACCCAGGTCCACGGATCGGGGATTTCGGCGAAGGCGAAATAGGCGATGAACGCGACCATCGGCAGGCGCGCGAAATCGAAGGGCAGCACGTAGGACGCTTCGCACACCGCCAACGCGCGCGTGAAAGCCTGGTGGCCGATGATTCCGCATAAACCCAGCGCTGCGGCCATCAGCCAGGCTTCCAGCGACGGCCATTGCCAGACGAACAGCGCCGGCAGCAGCGACACGGGCGTGAGGTAAATCGTCATGTAAATGACGATGACGTTGGGCGCGTCCGTCTTGGTCAATTGTTTGACCGTGATCGCGTTCCAGCCGCCCAGCGCCGCCGAAACCAGCACCAGAATATGCGCCATTTCCACGGCCTGAAATCCCGGTCGGATGACGATCATCGCGCCGAGAAAGCCGACGATCGTGGCCGTCCAGCGCCGCGCGCGCACGATCTCGCCCAACAGCAGCGCGGCGGCAGCCGTGGCGAAAAGCGGCGAGGTGAAGGACAATGCAGTCGCCTCCGATACCGGCAGGATCGCGAGCGAGGTGAACCAGCACAACATCGACACGTAGCCGACGATGGTGCGCGACAAATAAAGTTTATGGCTGGCCGAGGCGAGCGCCGAGAGCCCGGCATGGGCGAGCCAGGGCAGCATGAAAACGAGACTGCCGACGACGCGCAGGAACGAAATCTGGAACGGGTGAAGCTCGAAACTCAGGGCGCGAATAAGAATGTTCATGCCCGCGAAGGCACCGGCCGCGATCGTCATTAAAATGGCGCCTTGCAACGGCCCCGGGAGCGCCCGCAACCGGGCGCGCGCCAACCCCCACATTTCGTGCGTTTCCTTTCCGGTTCACACAGTAACCGGGCGGGTACCGAACGGCCAGTGAAGCGCGCGCAAAGCGGGATTGCCGCTGCCACGGGGCTCGCGGTAAAGGGCGCCTAAGGCGCGATCCAAGCCCGCACGCGGGGGCGATTGCCCCGCGCCCGGAATCAGGCGACCAGCGTCGCCTCGGTCGCTTTGCGGAATTCCTGTTCGCTCACGCCGTCCGCGAGTTCGATGAGCTTGAGCCCGCCCGGCACCACGTCCATCACGCCGAGATTGGTGATGATGCGATTCACCACGCCCTTGCCGGTCAAGGGCAGCGTGCATTTCTTCAGGACTTTCGACTCGCCCGCCTTGTTCGTGTGATCCATCACGACGACGACGCGCCCCACGCCGGCCACGAGGTCCATGGCGCCGCCCATGCCCTTCACCAGCTTGCCCGGAATCATCCAATTGGCGAGGTCGCCGTCTTGCGAGACTTCCATGGCGCCGAGGATGGCCATGGCGATCTTGCCGCCGCGGATCATCGCGAAGCTGGTCGCGGAGTCGAAGAACGAGGTTTGCGGCAGTTCGGTGATCGTCTGCTTGCCGGCGTTGATGAGGTCGGGGTCCTCCTCGCCTTCGAACGGGAAGGGGCCCATGCCGAGCATGCCGTTTTCCGATTGCAGCGTGACGCTCACGCCCTCGGGAATGTAGTTGGACACCAGCGTCGGGATGCCGATGCCGAGATTGACGTACCAGCCGTCCTGCAGGTCTTTCGCGGCGCGCGCCGCCATCTGATCGCGATTCCAGGCCATGTTCGTCTCCTCAGCTTGCGCGCTTGCGGGTGGTGCGCTGCTCGATGCGCTTCTCGTGCTTGCCCTGGATCAGGCGATGCACATAGACGCCGGGCAGATGGATGCTGTCGGGATCGAGCGAGCCCAGCGGCACGATCTCCTCGACCTCGACCACGCAGGTCTTGCCGCACATCGCGGCGGGCGGGTTGAAGTTGCGCGCGGCCTTGCGGAACACGAGGTTGCCCGAGGGATCGGCCTTCCACGCCTTGACGATCGCGAGATCGGCGACGAGGCCACGCTCGAGGATATATGTCTTGCCGTCGAAATCCTTGTGCTCCTTGCCCTCGGCGATAACCGTACCCACGCCCGTGCGCGTGTAGAAGCCGGGGATGCCCGCCCCGCCGGCGCGCATGCGCTCGGCCAGCGTGCCTTGCGGGTTGAATTCGATCTCGAGTTCGCCCGCGAGATACTGGCGCATGAATTCCGCGTTCTCGCCCACATAGGACGAGATCATCTTCTTGATCTGCCGCGTGGTGAGCAGGATGCCCAGGCCGAACCCGTCGACGCCCGCGTTGTTGGACGCCACGGTCAGGTTCTTGGTGCCCGCATCCTTGATCGCGCCGATCAGCAATTCGGGGATGCCGCAAAGGCCAAAGCCGCCCGCGGCGATCAGCATGCCGTCGAACAGAAGGCCGTCGAGCGCCTCATTCGCGTTTTTGTAGACTTTCTTCATAGATCCTCCCGATGCGCGCCTTCCGCAGCCGGTGCGAGTACAACAAGACTGGCGGGCGGAATCAAGGGCGGTAAGGCCACATTTTCAAGGCCGATCCGCACCCCCTTCACGCCGTTCCTCCCGGAATTCGGCTTCCGAGAAGGCAGGTTGACCGATTGCCGAAACTGTCCGGCGCCAGTCATTCGGTTTGCGCCGCGCGGCGCATCTGCTATACGGCGCCGCCGTGAATACATCTTCTACGTCGACGCCCGGCGCACGAACGAATGTGTGCCGCATTCTCGCGATCGCGTTGCCGCTCTTCGCGGCGAACGCGTTCTTGGCGTCGCTGGGCGGCTATTCTCTGCTCGACAACAATGAAGGGCTTTACGCCGGTATCGCGCGGGAAATGCTGGCGCGCGGCGAATTCGTGATTCCTTACTTCGATGGGCTGCCTTATCTCGAAAAACCACCACTGCTGTTCTGGCTGACGGCGCTATCGTTCCATTTTTTCGGTTTCGGGGAAGCGGCCGCGCGATTTGCGCCCGCCTTGTCCAGTCTCGCGGTCGCCGCGGCGGTGGTGACGCTTGGAGTTCGCGCGCATCGTCCGATCGTGGGCTTGATCGCCGCCACGATCGTCGCGACCAGCCTGGTCACAATGGTGATCGGCCGCACGCTCTATTTCGACATGCTGCTGACCGCGTGTTTGTCCTGGGCGATCATTTTCGCCTATTTCGGCATATGCGAAAATCGGCGCGGCTGGATGATCGCGGCGGCGGCGGCACTCGGCCTCGCCACGCTCGCCAAAGGCTTCGTCGCGTTGGCGCTGGGCGGCACGACGATGCTTGCCTTCCTGATCGCGACGCGCCCATCGGCGAATCAATGGCGGCGAATGTTCGATCCCGTCGCAATCCTGGTCTATCTCGCGACGATCCTGCCTTGGCATATCGCGGCGGCGCTGGAACGCGGCGAATGGATTTCGTTCTATCTCTATAACGAGCATATCGGCCGGTTCCTGGGAGCCCGCGAACCGCGCGACTACTACACCGGTCCGTTCTGGTACTACCTGCCGCGTTTGTTCGGCTATCTGGCGCCGTGGACGGTCGTGCTGCCGCTGCTGATCCTGCGCGCGCGCCGGGCGGCCGGCGAACCCGGCGATAGGCTGGCCGTGCTGCTGTGGTGCTGGCTTGGTGCGGCGCTCCTGCTGTTCTCCGCCGCCGGCAACAAGGCGAATTATTACATGATCGTCGCCATCGTCCCGATGGCTCTACTGATCGCGCGCCGGATCGCGCAATGGTTCGAGGCAGGACGCTCCAAACATCTTTGGATTCTTGCCGGCGCCGCGTCGGCGATGGTCGGTGGTGCGATGGTCACGATCGACGCGGCCTGCGGGCCGAATTTGGGCGAGTTGTACCCCTTCTGCGCCGAGATCACGCCGGTCACCTATGTGCCCGTGCTGCTGGTCATTGGCGGGTTCATCGCGGCTTCGCACCGCTGGCGTCATGCCGATTGGCGGCCGCTGCTGCCGTTCCTGTTGATTGCGGCCTTGTCGCTGCCGCTACGCCACGTGATGACGGCAGCGGCGGCACATTTCGACGATCGCTTGTCGCAACGCGCCCTCGCTGAGAAGCTGCTGGAGATCGATCCGTCGCGGCCCGTCTACGTCTTCGTCAAGCTTGCCGATATCTCGGCCTTGCCCTTCTATCTCGGCAAGCCGGTCGACATGGTGAACAGCCGCGACGCGGATCTCGCATTGTCGAGCACGCTGCCCGAGGCACGCGGCCGCTTCATCGATCTCGAAACGCTGGACGCACTGGCGGCGCAAAAGCCGATCTTTCTGGTCGCGGAGCGATTCTGGCGCTCGACGCTGCTGCAGGAAGAACGCGCAGATTTCTGGTGCGTCGCGGCGGAAAGCGGCTCGGCCTTCGCGTTATCGAATCGCGCGGCGGACTGCGGCCGCTAACGCACCGCGACTCCACGCGCATCGAGCAGCGCTTTGGCGCGATCGGGATAGTCGGTGATCAAGCCGTCGATCTTCATGTCGATCAGCCGCACCATGTCGGCGGGGTCGTTGACCGTCCAGGGAATTACGGTCAACCCAAGCGCTTTGGCTTCCGCGACGATCTCGGGTGTTAAATCCCGCCAGAATGGCGACCAAATCGCCCCGCCCGCCGCTTTCACCACGCGCGGCGTCGAATTGCCGTGTTGTGCGGCATCGATCCCGGTCCAGGGCGAAGTGCCTTTGCCCTTGAAGACCGTTTCGTTGGCGCCGCGCTCGGTCGTCAAATAAGCGCGCGCGATTTCCGGCGCCTCGCGCGCCGCGATAGCCAGCGTGCGCCAGTCGAAGCTTTGGATCGTCGCGCGCGGCGCGATGCCTAATCGCCGTATCTCCGCGATCACGGCGCGCGCGAAGGCTTCGGGATCGAGCGTGTCGTCGGGCGCCAAGGGCGAAATCTTGGTCTCGATATTGAAACGTCCCGGCAAGGCGGCGATTTCCGCCAGCGCGGGCATCGGTGTGCCCGGCACGACGGCTTGCGCGGGAAACTGTTTGGCGTAATCCGTGCCGGGCTTGATCGCGCCGACATCGAAGCGCTTCAACTCGGCCAGGGTCAAGTCGCGCACGCGCGGACCGGGCAACGCGATCCAATCGCCCTTGGCATCGCGCGTGATGTCGGGATTCAAGCGCCGGTCATGCGCGACGATTACGGCACCGTCTTTGGTGATGCCGACGTCGAGTTCCAGTGTCGTCACGCCGATTTCGGCCGCGCGAAGGAACGCGGGCAGGGTGTTCTCGGGGGCGAGGCCGCGAGCACCACGATGGCCCTGGAGGTCGAAGGCATGGGCGGGCAATGCCAGCGCCAACAGCGCGACGGCGAGAATCTCACGCATGTTCGATCTTCTTTTCGCGAAGGGCGCGGGTTTCCTCGACCAGCCATTGGCGGAAGGCGAGCATATTCGGGCGTTCGGCGTCGCGCTTGGGGCAGACGAGCCAATAGGATTTGCCCGCCGGCACGACCAGTTTCAGCGGCTGGACGAGGCGCCCGGATTTGATTTCGCTCTCGAACAGGAAGGGCGCGCCCAACGCCACGCCCAGACCTTCCATCGCCGCTTCGACGGCCAGCCGCGTCGAATCGAACACCGTCGTGCGTTGGCGCGGCGCCTTGGGGTCCAGGCCGGCTGCGGTTAGCCACACCGCCCAATCGTCCCAAAAATTCTGATCGTCGAGCAGTTTGAAACTGAAAACATCCGCCGGCTTTTTGATTTTCCGCGCGAGCGCGGGCGCGCAGAGTGGCGTCAGCGCGTCGGGGAACAGCAGATCGGCGTGCAGGCTGGGATAAGGGCCGCGCCCGTAGCGGATCGCCGCGTCGAACGGCTCGCGGTCGAAATCGATCACGCGGCTGTTGGTCTCCAGCTTCAAATCGATGGTCGGATGGCGCGACGAGAAACGGCCCAGCCGCGGCACGAGAAAGGCGAGGGCGAAAGTATAAAGCAGCGAAACGCGCAAAATGCCGTGCGCCTCGCGCTCCTGCACGCGCTGCACGGCGCGGGTCATACGCTCGAACGCTTCGCCAAGTTCCGGGGCGAGCGACGATCCCGCATCGGTCAGCGCCAAAGCGCGCGTCAATCGCCGGAACAATTTGGTGCCAAGCGCGTCTTCCAGCGTCTTCACTTGATGGCTGACCGCAGCCTGCGTCACACCCAATTCTTCCGCCGCCTTGGTGAAAGATAGATGACGCGCGGCCGCTTCGAAGGCGCGCAGGCTGCCCAAGGGTGGCAGGCGGTTCAGACTCATACCCAAATCCTATTTATGCATTGCGCGAGAAAGGATCGTTTGTGGCCTCAATATAATAAGCACAATATCCCGCCATCGTCGATGCGACGAATGAGGGAGATTGAGCCATGTCGAGCCTGGCGCTGGAAAATCGGATGGAACTCGGGGCCGCTTGGAAGCAGGCCGGCCGCGCCGTGAAGATCGCCCTTGCGGCGAGCGTCACCGCTCTGCTGATCTGGCAGGAACGCGCGCGCCAGCGCGCCAGGCTTTCGGAACTGGACGATCGGGTGTTGAAGGATATGGGCATGACCCGCGGCGACGCGATGCGCGAATCGCACAAGGCGCCATGGCGTCCGTGAGGGGGCGGCGGTGAATGCCGCTTATACCGGCGGCTGCCGCTGCGGCGCGGTCACGTTCACCGCGCGGCGACCCGCTTTGGGCGCCAATCACTGCCATTGCCGTTCGTGCCGGAAAATGTCCGGCGCGCTGGCGATGACCTGGGCCACGTTCCCGGCCGGCGCGGTTTCCATTGCCGGCGAAACCAAAGACGATGAATCGTCGGCCGATGTGCGCTGGACGCGCTGCGTATCGTGCGGATCGCTGCTGTTCTGGCGGCGGTTGGGCCGCGACACGATCGATGTCGCCTTCGGCGCGATCGACGATCCCGGCGATCTCGTCCCGTCCAAACATATTTGGACAGCCCATCGCGTCGCGCGCTTCACGCTCGATCCCGATTTGCCGGAATTTCCCGAGCGCGGCTAATCCAATTCGATCGCGATCTTGCCCTTGGCTTGGCGCTGCGACAGCCGCGCCAAGGCCTCGCTCGCTTGCGCAAGCTTGAAGCGTTCCGAGACGAGCGGCTTCAAGGCGCCGCGTTCCCACATGCTTAGCAGCGCATCGATCGAGGCCGCCAAGCGTTCGGGATTGCGCTTGCGATAAGCCCCCCAGAACAAGCCGATCGCCGCGATGTTCTTGATCAGCAGGATATTCGCCGGAATCTGCGGCACGCGGCCGGCCGCGAATCCGACCACGACATGCCGCCCTTCCCAGGCGAGACAGCGCAAGGCCATGTCGGCGATATCGCCACCGACGGGATCGAACACGACGTTCACGCCTTCGCCGCCGGTGAATTTCTTCACCGCGTCGCGCAGATCCTCTTTGGCGTAATCGACCGTCGCGTCGGCACCATGGGCTTGCGCCAGCGCGCAACGTTCCAATCCGCGCGCGGCCGCGATGACACGCGCCCCCATCGCGCGGCCGACTTCCACGGCGGCAAGGCCCACGCCGCCCGCCGCCCCCAACACCAGCAGCGTTTCGGCGCGCTTAAGCCCCGCACGCCAGTCGAGCCCCGCATGCGCCGTGCCGTAGACGACGGGAAAAGTCGCGGCGGTCGCGTCGTCCATCGATCCGGGAATCGGCGCGCAATCGGCGGCGCGGGCGATCGCGTATTCGGCGAATGCGCCATGCTCGAGCGTGGCGAGCACGCGTTGATGCACGCTGAAGCCTTTCACGCCCGGCCCCAGCGCGTCGATCGTGCCGGCAAGCTCCATACCCGGCACGAAGGGGAAGGCGGGCTTGGCCTGATAGGTGCCGCGCACCATCAGCGTATCGGCGAAATTCACGCCCGCCGCCTTCACGCGGATGCGCACCTCGCCCGGTTTGGGCTCGGGCGTTGCGATCTCGCCCAAGGCGAGCTCCGGCGGATCGGCGAATCGCGAACAAAGAACGGCGCGCATGGCGCCTCACCAATTCGGCGCGGGGCGGATGTCGCCGACATTCAGCCCGGCGTAGTTCTTCAGCACGGGATTGACCAGCGCGTCGATTTCTTCGCGCGGCGTGTCGGGGAAGCCGCCATGTTTGTCGAGCAAGCGCGCCATCGCGACTTCCGCCGCACGGCCAGCACCATCCGCGACCTTCAACGCGATGCCGATCCCTTTGGCCGGAATCGCGGCCATATAAACGCCTTCGGCGCCCGTCTTCAGCACCGCATGGCCGCGCGCGGCGATCAGCGCCCGCGTGCAGAAGCGCCCCGTGCCCGCGAGCATAAAGGGATTGGCGACGATCGCCGACGCCATGCGCTTGCATGAAGCCGCACGCGCGGCGTCGAACACGCCTTCAGGCTTGCCAAGCCGCGCGATTCCCAGCGCCAGCGCCGAAACTGGCACGGCGATCTGCGGCAGCGAGCAGCCGTCGATGCCGCGCGGCAAGCCATCGAGTTTCAGCGATAGAAAATCCTCGTAGGTTTTTTCGATCCGTTTTTGCAGCGGATGGGCGGGATCGGCGTAGCCGCGAACGGGCAAGCCTAGATGGCGGCACACGGTCAGCATGCCGGTATGCTTGCCCGAGCAGTTGTTGTGGGCGCGGCCCGGCGGCGTGCTTGTACGGATCATCGCCTCCGCCGTGGCGCCATGCGTGGGCATATGCGGCCCGCATTCGAGCGCGCTTTCGTCGAGGCCGATCTTGGCGAGCCAATCGAGCACGGCTTGCGTGTGCATCGGCTCGCCGCCGTGGCTGGCGGCGGAAAGGGCGATGCGCGCTTCGGGCACCGCGAAGGCGTCGGCGGCACCCGATTCCAGCAGGCCGAGGGATTGGATCGGCTTGATCGCCGAGCGCGGAAAAACCGGCGCTGCGACATCGCCATGGGCTTCGACGATCTTGCCGTCGGCGGTCGCGATCGCCACGGCGACGCTGTGGCGGGATTCGACGGCCGCGCCGCGCGTCACTTCGACAAAAAGGGGTGCATTCATGATGAAGCCAACCTTGCCCCGGCGCGCGCGGCGAGGCAAGTTGCGCCCACCATGAAGGGCTATTTCGGAATCGGGGTGGAGGGCATCTCCAAACCCATGAATCTCGGGGCGTTGACGCGCACCGCGCATGCGTTCGGCGCGTCGTTCGTGTTCACGGTCGCGGCGGTGTTCGACCGGCGCATCGCCAATCAAGCCGATACGTCGGATGCGTCCGCCAGCGTGCCGATCTACGATTGGCCCACGCTCGACGATCTGCGCTTGCCGGTGGGCTGCACAATGGTCGGCATCGAGTTGACGCCGGACGCGATCGAACTGCCGAGCTTTCGCCACCCGCGCGCCGCCGCCTATATCCTCGGGCCGGAGCGCGGCTCGCTGTCGCCGGAAGCAACCAAACTGTGCGAGTACGTGATCAAGATCCCGACCAAATTTTGCGTCAACGTGGCGCTGGCCGGCGGGCTCGTGATGTATGATCGCGTGCTCAGCATGGGCAAATATCCGCCGCGCCCGGTGGCGACCGGGGGCCCGCCCGAATCGACCCTCGATCCGCATAATTTCGGGCCGCCGCGCCTGCGCACGAAACGTTGAACGCCACCGGGTAGCGTCAACCGCAAGATTTTCGGCCCGCTTGCGGGGATCGGGTAATTCCCGTGCGCCGGGCCGCGCTGTTAAAATCGCAGTCGAAAATTTACGGACAAGGAGCCCGCGCGCGTGAACGGCGGCGGCCAACACCCTCCCGATCGACCGATGCCCGATCGAGCGATGAAAGCGCAGCTTCTCGAGCATGCGCTCGAGATTTCGGGTGCGGCGACCTGGGAATGGGACGTCGCGGCCGACTCGATGCGCTACTCGCCCAATCTGCCGCGCGTCTGGGGGCTCGATCCGGAAGAATTCGCGCGCGCCGGGTTCCTGGCGTTGTCGCGCCGCCTGCATCCCGACGATCGCCGCGCCTATCTTTCCGCGCATCGCGATCTGCGCGAAGGCGGGCGCATGGACATCGTCTATCGCGGACGCAACGATCGCGGCGTTTATCGCTGGTATCGCGAAGTCGGCCAGAGCGAAGCCGAACATCTGCGCGTCGGCACCGTCGTCGATGTCACCGCGCTCAAATCGGCGGAAGCCAATCTCGCTCTGGCCCTCGACGTCGCCGAGCTCGGCTGGTGGTCGGTCGATCTGGAGGCGCGCACCCATACCTGGTCGCCGCGCACGCGGGCGATTTGGGGCGTGCCGTTCGATTCGCCGGCCCGCTATAGCGTTTGGCGCGAACGCGTGCATCCGGCCGATCGCGACACGCTGATCGATCTCGTTGCCTTTCCGGGCACACGCGGCAGCCATGTCTATCGCATCGTGCGCGACGACGGCACGGTGCGCCATGTGCGCGAGGAATTCCGTATCGAACGCGACGCGATGGGCCAAGCCACGCGCCTCTTCGCGACCGTACAGGACATGACCGAAGTCGAACGCGCGCGCTTGGCGGCGGAAGCGGCGAACCGCGCCAAATCCGACTTCCTCGCCATGATCAGTCACGAATTGCGCACGCCGCTCAACGGCGTGATCGGCACGCTGGATTTGATCGAAGAATCGCCGCTCGACTCCCAGCAGCGGCGCTGGGCGCAGATCGCGCGCGGTTCGGCCGAATCCCTGATCGCGATCGTCGACGATCTGCTCGATCTCGCCAAGCTCGACGCGGGCAAACTGGGTTTGAGCCGGGCGGGTTTTGATCCGTGCGTGACGCTGGCGGCCGCCGTCGAAAGCCAGCGCGCGCGCGCGCAAGCGCGCGGGCTGACGCTGGAATTCGAGCGCGGCGACGATCTGCCGCTGCGCGTGGCCGGCGATAGCGGGCGGTTGCGCCAGATCGTCGTCAATCTGATCGGCAACGCGATCAAATTCACCGACCGCGGCGGCGTATCGGTGACGCTGACGGGTGCCCGCGAAGCCGACGGATTCTGGCGGTTGACCGTCGCGGTCGCCGATACCGGCATCGGCATGGACGAAGCCGCTCTCGCGCAGTTGTTCTCGCCGTTCTTCCAGGCCGACGCGTCGAGCACGCGCAAGCGCGGTGGCACGGGTTTGGGGCTCGCCATCTGCAAGCGTCTGGTCGAAGCGATGGGCGGCGGAATCTCCGCCGAAAGCGCGCCGGGCGTGGGCTCCGTCTTCCGCTTCTGGATGCGCGTGCCCGAGCTTTAGCCCGGCGGGCGCATCGCTTCCTTCGCCTTGGCGGCGAGCTGGTCGAGGCTGAAGGGCTTCGGCAGGAAGTGCACGTTCTCGAAGCCTTCGAGATTCTGGCGGAACTGTTCTTCCGCATAGCCCGAAATGCAGACGATCTTCATTTCGGGGAAGAGTTTGCGCGCCTCGCGGATCAGCGTCGTGCCGTCCATTTGCGGCATGACGACGTCGGTGATCATCAGATCGATCTCCGTGCCCATATCGCGCACGATGTCGAGCGCCGCGTCGCCGGTCTTCGCTTCGACGACCTTGTAGCCTTTGTTGCGCAGCGCGCGCGCGCCGAACAGGCGCACGGCGTCCTCGTCCTCGACCAGCAGCACGGTACCCGCACCGGTTAGATCGCGCCGGCGGGTCTGCGCGGCGCCGTCCGCCTCGCCCGGCGCGGGGCCGACGAAACGCGGCAGCAGCAGCGAGAAGGTGGAACCCTTGCCGACGGTCGAAGCGACGAGCACGAAACCGCCGGTCTGGCGCACGATTCCGTAGACTGTGGAAAGCCCCAGCCCGGTGCCCGAACCCACGGCTTTGGTCGAGAAGAACGGCTCGAAGATGCGCCCGAGGATATCGGCGGGAATGCCGGTGCCGGTATCCTCCACGTCGATGCGCACATAGTCGCCGGCCGGGATCTCCTCGTCGCCGTGCCGTTCGGGCGCCGTGCGTGCCGCGTTCGAGGTGCGGATCGTCAGCACGCCGCCTTTGCCCATCGCGTCGCGCGCGTTGACCGCCAGATTGATGATGACCTGTTCGAGCTGTCCCTGATCGACGCGCAGCAGCCACGGGTCGCGCGCGTGCACAACTTTGAGCTCGATCGCCGCACCGATCAGCCGGCGCAGCAGATGCGAAAGCTCGGTCAGCACCTCGGTGACGTCGAGAACTTTCGGTTGCAACGTCTGTTGGCGCGAGAAGGCGAGAAGCTGGCGCACGAGGTTCGCCGCACGGTTCGCATTTTGGCGAATTTGCATGATGTCGGCAAAGGACGAATCGCCCGGTTGATGGCGCAGCAACAGCAGATCGCAAAATCCGATCATCGCGGTCAGCAGGTTGTTGAAATCGTGCGCCACGCCGCCGGCGAGCTGGCCGACCGCCTGCATCTTTTGCGACTGCGCGAATTGCGTTTCCAGCCGCTTCTGTTCCGTCATGTCCAACAGATGAACGATGATTGCCCCGTCGGGTCCCGCCGTATCGTCGAGCGGCCGGGCGAAGATCGCGACGTCGATTTCCTTGCCCGCGCGCGTGGCCAGGCGCAGCACGATCCGGCCTTGCGTATCGTTGCCGGGCGCGTCGCGACCGGCGGAATTCGCGGCCAAGGTGCGGATGCGATCGACCAGATTGTTCCGGTCTTCGGCCGCGACGAACTCGCCCAGGCTCCGCCCGATCGCGTCTTCGCGTTCCACGCCCGCCAGCCGGCGGAATGACGCATTCGTTTCGGTCAAGCGCCCATGAGAATCGATCAAGGCGATCCCCACGGGCGCGTTGTCGAAAAAGCGCCGGAATGTGCGTTCGCCGCGTTGCAGTGCTGCCGCCATTTCGCGCTCGCGGCCCGCATCGCGCACGACGCCCCGCAAAACATCGCGTTCGCGCGTGAGGTCGATCGACACAAGAACCGGCGGACCGGAAAGGCGACGTAACCTTGTTTCACCGGACACGCGATCCGGTTCGGCAAACACCGCACCGGGTCCGCCATTTCCCGGCGGCGCATCTAGAATATCGGCCAATCGCAATCCACCGACGATTTCGGCGGCCGGGCGGCCGAGCATGTCGGCGAATCGCGCGTTCGCGTAGGTGAATCGTCCGTCGGCGCCCGCTTCGAACAGACCCACCGGCGCCGCATCCAGAAATGCGCGCCAGTCGCCGCCGCTTCTCTTACCGAATCCGAATATTTTCATGGCGCGCGCAGTTTAGCGCGGTGTTTCCTGGATCGCGAGGCAACTCGCGATACGTATGGAAACAATGATTTTCTGTTGCCGCGCGGCGCGCCGGGGTACTACATTGGTGTGACCCGACTTCGTCGTGTCGTTAAGCAAAAATAGACAACCTTAAACTTTGCGGACCCGCATATTGGGCCGTCGATCTACAGGAGAAGTTCGTTATGGCCCGTCCTTCCCGAAGCGCCGCCGCGCGACCCGCCGAAAAGCCGCTGCGTTTGCGCGGCCGCCGCGGCCGCGCGTCGCCGGGCCCGAATCCGATCGACATCCATGTCGGCAAGCGTCTGCGCGAACGGCGCACGCTGCTGGGCATGAGCCAGCAGGAACTCGGCCGTTTGATCGGCATCACGTTCCAGCAATTGCAGAAGAACGAGCGCGGCACGAATCGTCTGTCGGCGTCGCGCATTTTCGAATGCGCGCGCGTGCTCGACGTGCCGGTGAGCTACTTCTTCGAGGAAATGCCGTCGGACGTGTCGAGCTTCGGGCGCAAGCATCTGCAGGGTGTGGCCGAAGGTCCGACGCCGGTTTACGGCCTCGACCCGATGGCCAAGCGCGAGACGATCGAATTGGTGCGCGCGTATTACGACATCACCGATCGCAAGCTGCGCCAGCAGATGGTGAACACGATGCGCGCCCTCGCGCGCACGGACGAGACCAGCGCCATCCACGCGCGCCCGCGCCGCGGCCGGCCCCCCAAGCGCTAAAACAAACAGCTAAATCGCCGCGAGTTCGTTGCCCGCCTGGTCGGCCAAGGCCTTCAACCGGGCGGGCTCGACGCGTCCGGCAAAGGCGTAGCCATAGCCGTTGCGATGCCAGTGGACGAGATTCACGTCGCCGCGTTGATCGATGCGCGCGTCGCGATCCTTGCTGCGCGAGAAGGAGATCGACAGCGTGACGAGTTCGCCCGCCGCGTTGGAATAGAGCAGCTGCGCGCCGGGCCGGCCGCCGATCACGACCATGCGACCGCCTTGCAGCTCGAAACCCTGCGGCGCCAGATCGGGGATCGCGAGATTGCGGTTGAGATTGGCGCCGAAACGCTTGGCGAGCTGCGGCACATCCTCGGCCGTGAAGTCGACCAGCAAACGGCCTTCGCGTTCCTTGGTGCCGGCGTAAAGATCGTAATTGCCCGCAACGTTGTCGAGCCAGCGATCGGTATCGGCCGAGACGAGCTGCAAACCCGTCGGCGGCTGAATCCGGCCGGTAACGAGACCGCCCGCCCCCAGCATCGCGACCACCAGGATCGACGCCGCCACCGCCCAACCCAAGGCGCCGCGCGACACGCGCGCCGCCGATTCCTTGCGCGGCGCGAAAGCGACGACGTTGGCAGCGATCGCCGTCTTGCGCAGCGTTTCGATCAAGCGAGCCGGTACGGGTTCGTTCAGCACGCTTGCATAGGCGCCGCGGGCGAGTTCGCCCGCGCGGCGGAACGCGGCCGCGCGCGCGGCGAGCTTGGGATTTTTCGCGACCGCCGCGGCGACGCGCGACGACGACGCGGCATCGAGTTCGCCGTCGCACCACGCGATCAGGGTTTCATCGTCGATCTTGGGGGCGGTCATCACGGCGTCGAGCAAGCGCCGGGGGACGGGCTCGTGCAGCACTTCGTTCATGGCGCCGCGCGCGAGTGACGCCGAGGCGCGCATCGCGCGCACGAATTCGGCGAGATCTGGATTGGCGCCGAGTTCGGCTTCGACACGCGCCGTCTCCGCCGCGTCGGTCATCCCGTCGGCGTAGCGCATGGCCAATTCGGCGTCGAAGTCGCGGCTCATCGTTCCTATCCGTCCGTCGTTCCGTTCACTCGGCCGGTGAAGCGAGGCTTTCCCCGCTTTCGCCCAGCCGTTTGACGAGCCCGGCGCGCGCGCGCGCCAGACGGCTCATCACCGTGCCGATCGGAATATCCAGCGCGGCCGCCGCTTCCTTGTAGCTTTGGCCTTCCACGCACACGAGCACGAGCACGGCGCGCTGGTCTTCCGGCAGCGTTGCCATCGCCGCGCGCACGGCCTCGTAGGTCATATGCGCCTCGAGCCCGCGCCCGCCGTCGAAGGCGAGTTCGTCTTCGGCCATCTCGGCGTCGATCCGGCCTTCGCCGGTGCGAACCTTGACGGCGCGCCGCTCGTCCAGCCAGATCGTCTGGACGATACGGAACATCCAGCTGTCCAGCCGGGTTCCCGGCTGCCACTGGTCGATGCGGGCCAGCGCGCGTTCGCACGCCGCCTGCACCAGATCGTCCGCCTGATCGGGCACGCCAGCCAGGCCGCGCGCGAAGCGCCGCAAACGCGGCAACAACGCCACCATCTCCTCGCGCACCTGGCGCAACGTGTCCTCGTTCACGACGGACACAGGGATAACGAAGGGGAACGGGGCTTATTCGCCGGCGGCACGATGGTTGCGGTTCTCTGTGACATTGCAGCAACATAATGCCCGAAGCCGACGGATTTCCAAAGGCTTATTGGGCGGGTTCCGGCGCTTGATTGGGCTGAAAAGCGTCCGGAATCTCGGGCGGGCCATCGGGTTCGTTATCGCCGCGCCAGCCCACAACCGCAAAACCGCCGGCCGCAAGCGGGGCGAGATAGATCTGCCAATCGACCCAATCTTCGGCCGAACAATCCGCCGCTTCGGGCGCGCAGCGGCGCACTTGCGCTTCGACCAGCGTATTGCCCGCTTTGAACCAGGCGAAATGCTGCAGGTCTTCGGTCACGTCGCGTTCGCGAATGATCGACGCGCGATCGACCAGCCATTCGACCGCGACGGTGCCGTCGAACAGACGCGGCGGCTCGGTCAATCCTGCGGCGGCGCAGATCTCCGCCGTGCGCCGCACGGCGCAGGCGAAGAAGGTCGCGGTCGCGCATTGCGGCGTATCGGCCTTGCCGACGCACGCGATATTCGCCGTGTCGGGTGTGATGCGTGACGGCGTTTGCGCGTTCGCCGCACCGATACCCAGCAGCAAAAAGACCGCAGCCAAAATTCTCATTTGAGGATCGAGCCCAGAATGCCGCGCACGATGCGCGTGCCGATCTGCCGGCCGATCGACGACGCGACCGAACGCGCGACCGATGTGACGACTTGTTCGCCGAAGGATTTGGGCTGCGCACGGCCACGCGGTGCCGGGCGTGTCGTGCCGCCGCCGAAAATCGCATCGGCGATGCCGCCGGTCTTCGTGGGCTTGGCGGCTTGCAGCTTTTCGTAAGCGCTCTCGCGATCGACCGCTTCGTCGTAAACGCCGTAGAGCGGCGAATTGTTGATCACGCCCAAACGCTCGCTCGCATCGACCGGTCCCAATCGCGTGCGCGGCGGCACGACGCGCGCGCGTTCGACGGGCACGGGCGTACCTTTCGCGTCGAGGAACGAGACGAGCGCTTCGCCGACCGCGAGTTCCAAAATGGCGGCTTCGGTATCGAGTCCGGGCCGTGCGCGGAACGTCTGTGCTGCGGCCTTCACCGCCTTCTGGTCGCGCGGCGTGAAAGCGCGCAAGGCGTGCTGCACGCGGTTGCCGAGCTGGCCCAGCACCGCGTCGGGAATGTCGAGCGGGTTCTGCGTTACGAAGTAAACGCCGACACCTTTGGAGCGGATCAAGCGCACGACCTGCTCGACTTTTTCCACCAGCGCTTTGGGCGCGTCGGCGAACAGCAGATGCGCTTCGTCGAAGAAGAAAACGAGCTTGGGCTTGGCGACGTCGCCCGCTTCGGGCAAACGCTCGAACAATTCCGACAGTAGCCACAGCAGAAACGTCGCGTAAAGCTTGGGGCGCTGGTAGAGCACTTCCGCCGCCAGCACCGACACGATGCCGCGCCCGTCGGGTAAGACGCCCATCAAATGCTGAAGATCGAGCTCGGGCTCGCCGAAGAATTTATCCGCGCCCTGCGCTTCGAGGGCCAGAAGCCCGCGTTGAATGGCGCCGACCGAAGCCGAGGCGACATTGCCGTAGCGCTCGCGATATTCGGCCGCGTTCTCCGCCGCATGCGTCAGCAGCGCGCGCAGATCCTTGAGGTCGAGCAGCAGCAAGCCTTCGTCGTCCGCGACCTTGAACACGAGCTGCAACACGCCGGCTTGCGTGTCGTTGAGCTCCAGCAGGCGCGCCAGCAGCAGCGGCCCCATCTCGGAGATCGTCGCGCGCAGCGGATGGCCGTTTTCGCCGAACACATCCCAGAACAGCACGGGCGGGGCCGCGAAATCGAAATCGGCGACGCCCAGCTCGGCGGCGCGCGCGCGGAACTTCGGATTTTCGGCGCCTTGCTTGGCAAGGCCCGACAGATCGCCCTTCACATCGGCGACGAAGACCGGCACGCCTTGCGCGCTGAAGCCTTCAGCCATCGCGCGCAGCGTCACGGTCTTGCCCGTACCCGTGGCGCCGGCGATCAAACCGTGGCGGTTGGCGAATTCCAGTCGCAAAAGATGCGTTTCGCCGCCTTTGGCGATCGCAATTCCGTTCTCGAGCCCTTCGGACACGTCCCCTCCAACGCGAAACGGGGCGCCCCGAAGGACGCCCCGTTCAAATCAAACCGAGCTTGCGATGGATTTCAAGCGGCAACGGTGCGCGGCTTCACCTTCACATAGGCGATCGACGCATGCGCCGAGCAATAGGGTTTGCCGTCTTCGGCCTTCTCGCCGCAGAAATGGAATTCGGCGTCGCCGGGATCGCCGATCGGCCAGCGGCAGGTCGACGAGTTCAGCGCCATCATCGGCAGGCGCTTTGCGGAAGGCTGGTTGGCCAGGGCCCGCAGGGCCTGGGCCGAGGTCGGCGCCTGCGCCGCCGGGGCGGGGCGGGGGGCTGCGATGCGCGGTGCGGACGGGCGGACTGTCGCCGTCTGGCGGAAAACCTGCGGGCGCGGGCCCGTGCGCTTGATCGGCGAGGGGCGCGCGGGCAGGTGCAGGCGGTGCGCCTTGCCCACCACCGCGTTCTTGGAGATGCCCAAGCGCTTACCGATTTCGGCCGTCGTCAGGCCTTCGCCCCACAGACGGGTCAGCTCCGAAATCTGTTCGGGTGTCCAATCCATCGCGCCATCCCCTTGGTTTCACTGCAATTTTTCGAGGTGTCTAGAGTTTGTGGATAACTCCATATCCCCTACAACATATTGTGAAGCACCATGGGTATGACCGTCAAGCACCTCCCCACAATAGGTTGTGGGTAAGTCCGAATTTCGGGAAAACTTCCCGTTACCCTGCATAAGGTTGATCCGGTCACCGCCTCTGTGGCACGACGCGAACGAAGTACCGCGTGGAAGTGGAAACAACATGATCGTCGCCTTCGTCGCCACGCCCACCGGGCTGGAACGCCGGGAAATCGCGCCGGGCGAAAGCCTTCCTGACGGCGCGGTGTGGGTCGATCTGTTCCAGCCGAGCCCCGAGGAACGCATGCGCGTCGATGCCGCCTATGGCTTGGCGCTGCCCACGCACGAGGAGATGCGCGAGATCGAACCCTCGGCGCGTTACTACGTCGAGAACGGCGCAATCTTCATGACCGTCACCGTGCTGGCGCGCGCCGACGAAAAACAGCCGGTCGCCGATGCGTTCACGTTCGTGCTGGCCAAGCAATCGCTGGTGACGCTGCGCTATAACGATCCGCGGCCGTTGCACATGTTCGCGCAAAAGCTGGTGCGCGCGGGCGGCCATCCCGCCGGCGGCGACGTGCTGCTCGGCCTCATCGAAGCGTTCGTCGATCGATTGGCCGACGTGCTCGAACGCATCGGTCTGGATCTCGACGCGATCAGCCGGTCGATCTTCGACGATTCGTCGAAGGCCACCCGCCAAGTGGAGCAGGAGCGCGATCTGCAGCAAGTGCTGCGCGATCTGGGAAGGCTTGACGATCTATGCTCGACCGCGCGCGAAAGCATGCTGGGCTTGCAACGCCTGTCGAGCTTCCTGACGACCGCGCTGGAAGCCGACGGCAAGAAGCAAGCGCGCGAGTTCAAGCAGCGCTTGAAATCGATGGCGCGCGACGTGGTGTCGTTGATGGAGCACGCCGATTACGACGCGCGCAAAGTCAATTTCCTGCTCGACGCGACGCTCGGCCAGATCAATATCGAACAGAACCGCATCATCAAGCTGTTCTCGGTCGTGTCGGTCGTGTTGATGCCGCCCACGCTGGTCGGCACGATCTACGGCATGAATTTCGCGAACATGCCGGAGCTCAGCTGGGATTTCGGCTATCCCTTGGCGCTCGCGGCGATGCTCGCCTCCGCCATTCTGCCCTATCTCTATTTCAAGCGGCGCGGCTGGTTCTAATCCAAACGCGCCACGCGCTTGGCAATCCAGCCCGAAGCACCCGCCGTCGGCACGGCGACCAGCAGCCACTCCGCGGTGTTCTCCACCACGATCGCCTGATGCGTGCCGGCGCGTAGCGCGCCCAATACCGAACAATCGGTCGAGGCGCAGCGGCGCAGATTGACGTTGCCGGTTCCTTGAACGGTCAAGCGGCGCGGTTCGGGCACGACCGTCGGCGCGCGCCGCAACGGTGCTGCGGGGCCGCGCAACGCGGGCGCCGTGCCGCCGGCGGCAAGGGTCAAATCGCGCGAACCTTCCAGCGGCACGGCAAAGGGGAACGGCCCCATCGGGGCGAGAATGTCGAGTTTCGCGTCGGCGCAGCGTGGCACATGCGCGATCGCCACGCGCGCGCGCCAGCCGGCGCGGACGAGATTGGGATGGACGTTGCGCGCGATATCCGGGCGCTGCCCGTCGACGGCGGGTGTCGCGATCACGCGCCCGCAAATTGCGATCGCAACGAACGCGGCGCGCGCGCCCAAATCGCTGTCGCCCGCCCAGCCCGAAATCTCGATCACATCGCCATCATTCAAGGCGCGCGACGGCAGCGGCTCCTCCGTCGTCAGCGTCACATCTTCGATCTTGCCCGCGGCACCCCGCGCGCGTTGCCACGTGTCGAGCGCATAGCCCGGCGGCAAGCTATCGACCGAGATCGGTCCGCTGGGGGCGGGCGGCGGCGCCGTCGCCGCGACCGGTGCTGGTGCGGGTGTCGCGGTCGTTTGCGCCGGCGAGGGGGGCGTCGAGGCCGGTGCCGCCGCTTGTGGTGTCGGCGGTGTTGGCGTGAAGGAGACGAACAAGCTTGCCCCGCCGGCCGCGATCAAAATCGCGCCCGCCAGAACAAGCCAGATCGTCCCGCCGCGCATGTTCAGGCGAGATAGGTTTTCGCGTCGATGCCGTAATCGCGCGCGATATCGGCCAGCAGCTTCCACGTGCCGTCGTCGATCGGGAAGGTGACGGCGCGCTTGCCGCGCGAGGCGAGTTCGGGCTCGCCCGGCAGCAGCACGTCGTCGGTGCCGCGCTTGGGGCTTGCTTTCAGCCAAGCTTCCATACGGTCGGCTTCGGCGGTCATCGTATCTTCGGTGCCGAGCGCTGCGGGATCGATCGCGACGCCGATGCAGTTATTCACGATGCGCTTCAGATGCGGCTGCAACGTTGCGATCGTCTGTCCGCCGCCCAACGCGCCCGCGAACATCTCCATCATCACCGACAGCGCATAGCCTTTGTGATCGGCCATGGTCAGCAACGCGCCCATCGGATCGGTGAACATCGTCGCGGGATCGGTGCTGGGCTTGCCTTCGGCGTCGATGATCAGGCCTTCGGCGATGCGCTCGCCTTTGTTGAGCGAGACGCGGATCTTGCCCACGGCCACGCGGCTGGTCGCCATATCGGCGACGACCGGCGGTTTGCCCTTGCGCGGGAAGCCCAGGCAGATCGGATTGGTGCCGAGCCGCGCATCGCGCCCGTTATGCGGCGCGACCTTCGCGTCCACGCCCACGACGTCGACCAGGAAGATCGACGCGAGGCCTTGTGCGGCACAACGCTCCGCCCAGGCGCCGATGCGCCCGATATGATGCGTCTCGCGCAAGGCGAGAACGGCGGCACCCGATTTCTTCGCCTTGGCGCACAGCATGTCGGTCGCCTGCGCCATGATTGTCTGGCCGTAGCCGCGATTGCCTTCGACGACCAGCGTAGCGGCGGTTTCGGCGACGATCTTGGGCGTGGCACCCACATTCATCGTGCCCGCGCGCACCATGTCGATATAAAGCGGCAGCATCGACACGCCATGCGAGTCGTGGCCGGTGAGATTGGCGTCGACGAGATTTTCGCCGAGGCCCCGCGCTTCGGATTCCGGCGAGCCGCTCGCCATCGCGATCGCCGCGACCAGATCGACCGCGCGTTTCGGCGTGATGTTTACGCTACCCATTCGCTCACCGGTGCCTTTGCTTCGTGGAGGGGTTGGCAGACGACGTCGACCAAGGTCGGGCCGCCATATTCGAACGCCGCTTTCAAGGCAGGCTTCAACGCGGCCGGATCTTCCACGCGCCAAGCCTTCAACCCGAAGGCTTCGGCGACGCGCGCGTGATCGGTGCGCTGGAAATCGACCGAGAAGTAACGCCCGCCATAGCCCGAACGCTGCCCGGCCTTGATCCAGCCATAGACGGCGTTGGACACGACGACGAGCGTCACGGGCAGGTTCAAACGCGCGATGGTTTCCATTTCGCCGCAAGCGAAACCGAAACTGCCGTCGCCCATCACGGCGACGCATTTGCTTTGCGGCCGGCCGATCGCCGCACCCACGACGGCGGGCAGCGAATAACCCAAGGCGCCATGCGCGCGGTTCGACACGAACCAGCGCCCGGCGCGGCGCTTGGGATAGAAGGCCGAGAAATAGGGGCAGGGCGTGCCGGGGTCGGCGACGATCACCGCGTCCTCGGGCAACAGGCTTGCCATCGTCGCGACCAAACGCTCGGGCTTGATCGGTGTATCGTCGGATTGGGCAAGCTGGCGGAACGCCGCCTCGCGTTCCAGGCGCGTTTGCGCCACACGGCCCGGCGCGCCCAGGTCGGGTGCGCGCGAAAGTTTCGCGAGTTCGCCCGCCAAGGCCGCAAGGCCCAGCCGCGCGTCGCCGATCATCGCCGCTTCGGTCGGATAAATCGCGCCGATCACGCCGGGATCGATATCGAGATGGACGATGCGCGTCCCCTTCGCCGGGAAGCGCCAGCGTTCGGTGGTGACCGACCCCGCCCGGCAGCCGACGAAGAAAACGAGATCGGCGCCTTCGACCAATGCGCGTGTCGGCAACGTGCCGCCGTTCGAGCCGACGACGCCCACGCTCAACGGATGTGAATCCGGCAAGGCGCCTTGGCCCGAAATCGTCGTCGCGACCGGCATGCCGAGTATTTCGGCCACGCGTGCCAATTCGTCATGCGCGTTTGAAATCACCACGCCGCCGCCGACGATGCACACGGGCCGCACGGCTTTGGCGAGCGCTTCGGCGCATTTCTTCACGTCGGCCGGATCGGGCCCGACGCGCGAGGCCGGGAACACGCCGTAGCGCGCATCGCCCTGCACGTCGTTTTCGTCAACCGCATCCTTCTGCACGTCGTAGGGCAAGCCCAGATGCACCGCACCGGGCCGTCCCGTCGTCGCCTCGCGAAACGCGCGGCGCAGGATGTTGGGAATATCGGCCGCGCGGTCGATGACCTTGTTCCATTTCGAGATCGGGCGGAACAAAGCTTCCTGGTCGAGCTCGGTCAGCGTGTATTTGCCCCGGCTCGACACCGAGATGTCGGTGGTGACGGCCAGCATCGCGACCGAGCTTTCATTCGCTTCTGCGACGGCCGGCAAAATATAGGTGGCCCCGCCGCCCGACGGGCCCTCGCACACGCCGACCTTGCCGGTCACGCGCGCATAGGTGTCGGCCATATACCCGGCCGAGCGCTCGTCGCGCGTCAGAATATGTTTGATGCCGTGGCCGCCCGGCCCGCCCAAGCGCGCGAGCGCGTCGTAGAGCGGCAAGGACGTATCGCCGCAAAGACCGAAAACCGTGTCCACGCCATGCGCCGTCAGAAGCTTCACGAAAGCTTCCGCACCCGAAAGCCGATTATCCGTCAAAGTCTTGCTCCTCCCCCGAAGCCCCGGAGTGGGGCATGGGGCGGGTGCGGCTGTCAATCGGGTGCGGCTTGCGCGCGCGCGAATTCCGCGGCGCGGCGCGTTTCGATCCGGTGCAGCGCGGTCTCGCGCGGCAGGCCCAACTGGTCGAGCGTTTGGCGGGCCAGCGCCAATCCCGATTCGATCGCTTCGGGCACGGGATCGGCCACGTTCAACGCGCGCAATTCCTGCGCATGCGCGGTATCGCGTGCGCGTGCCAGCACCGGCAATTGCGGCCAGTACTGGCGCACCGTGCGCGCGGCGCGCGACGCGGCCTGGGGATCGTCGATCGTTACGACCACGGCGGCGGCGGAATCGGCACCCGCTTTGCGCAGCATCGCCGCGCGCGTCGCATCGCCGAAGATCACGCGGCCTTTGGGCGCATCGGCGCGCGCGAACGCGGCGGGGTCGGCGTCGATCGCCGTCCAGGCGATTTCCTGCTCGTCGAGCGCGCGCGCGACGACGCGGCCGACGCGCCCGAAGCCCAGTACGATCGTGTGGCCTTCGGGCGCGCCATCGACGGGACTGTCCAGGGCGGCGGGCGCGGCGCGCAGCGCGCGGCCCAGCGCGTCGAGACCGGGCAAGGCCGCCATCGACAAGGTCGCGACCAGCAGCATGAAGCGGCCGATCTCGGCGTCCAGCGCGCCCGCGAAGATCGCCGCCCCCAGCACGACGAAGGCGAATTCGCCGGCCGGCCCCATCAGCAAGCCGGCATGCAACGCGCGCGCGGGCGGCAAGCCTGCGCCGCGCGCCAGCGCGAACACGATCGCGGTCTTCAACGCGATCAGCCCCGCGACCGATAGCGGAATCGCCAGCGGCCAGCGCGCGATCAGCGCGAAATCGATGCCGATTCCGACCGACATGAAGAACAAGCCCATCAACAGGCCTTTGATCGGCTCGATATCGATTTCAACTTCGTGCCGGTATTCGCTTTCGCCCAGCATCACGCCCGCCAGGAACGCGCCGAGTGCCGGCGACAAGCCCGCCCAGCCGGTCCACGCGGCCGCCCCCATCGCGGTCAGCAGCGTGATCGCGAGAAAGGCTTCGCGCGCGCGCGTGGCGGCGGCGCGTGCGAAAAGCGGTCGCAGCAGCCAGCGGCCGATCGCGACGATGCCCGCCGCCGCCGCGAACGACACCGCCGCCGCAAGCCAAGGCTCGCCCGATCCGCCCGCCGCGCGTTCCAGCGCCACCAGTATCGGCACGACGGCGAGATCTTGGGCAAGCAGAATCGCGAAACAGAATTTGCCGATCGGGGCGCCCGTCTGGCCGCGTTCGGACAGCGCGTGCATCACCATCGCGGTCGAGGAAAAGGCCAGCGCCACGCCGATCGCGAGAATGGCGGCGGGGCCGTTGCCGTAGCTCCATGCGACCGCGCCGATCGCGATGCCGCAGACCGCGATCTGCGCGCCGCCCCAGCCGGCGACGGCCGCGCGCAAAGTCCACAAGCGGCGCAAGGAAAGCTCCAGCCCGATCGTGAACATCAGGAAGACGATGCCGAGTTCGGCGATCACGCGCACCGATGCGGGATCGCCGATCGTCGCATGCGCCAGCGGTGGAAACGCATCGGCCAAGCGCCCGATGCCGAACGGCCCGACCGCGATACCCGCCGCAAGGAAGCCGATCGCCGCGGGCACGCGCAACGCGCGCAAGGCCGGCACGACGATCCCCGCCGCGACGAGGAAGACGAGCGCCTCGCGCAGGAACGGCAATTGTGCGGAATGCGCGCCGGTTTCCATCGCGGGCGCGAACTTCGCATCAAGCGCCGGGATTGTACAATCCCGATCGCGTCAGTCTTTGCGGTCCTCGATCAGCGCGGCGTAAACGCGCTTGGCGACCGGCAACAGCGTGTCGCGCGGCGATTCCGACAGCAGCGCGTAGCCGAACTTGCCTTCTTGCCAATAGAACATCGACACGCCGTTCGATTCCTGGAACCGGAACGACGTCTGGCGCGCCTCGGTCTCGCTGCACACGTAAAGCGTCAGGCGTTTGCCGTCGCGCGTTTCATACATGAATTGCGCGGCCGGGCCCGACCCACCGGGCAGCAGGCGCCCGCCGACCAGCGTGAAGCCATAGGTATCGAGACGCGGCACGATCAGCTTCGTGCCCAAACGCCGCGACAACCAATTGACCAGATGTTCCTCCTCGCTCGCCGGGACTTCGACCGGGTGGCGCACTTCGGCGACGTAAAGCCGGTGTGCGGCGACGGCGGGCGGCGGAATATCGGCCAGGACTGTATCGGCGGGTGCGGCGGCGGCGGGAACGGGCGGGGGTGCGAATTCGCGCGCCAGCGTGAAACCCAGCCCCAGGCCGATCGCTAGCATGGCCGCACTGGCCGCGATCGCCATGGGGAAGCGGCGTCCGGCTTGCGGCCGCGCGCGCGCGGCGGCGATCAGATGCTGGGGGATTTCCTCCTCCAGCACATGGGCCGTGGCGCCGCGCAACGCGACGATATCGGCCAGATCCGCGCGCACGCGCTGCGCCAAGGCGGGATCGGCGGCGAGCCAGGCATCCACCTCCGCGTGTTCGGCCGGGGTCAAACGCCCGTCCACATAGCGCAGCAATTTGTCTTCCATGTTGTCGGTCATTTTATCACCTTCAGCCGCGCGCGCGGAGCGTCTTCGCGCAGCCGCGCACGGGCGCGCGACAAACGCGACATGACCGTTCCGACGGGCACGTCCAGGATTTTCGCGGCGTCCTCGTAGGCGAGGCCTTCCAGCCCCACGAGCAGCACCACCGCGCGTTGGTCTTCACCCAGCGTCGCGACGCGATCCAAGATTTCGCGCGCCGCGAGTCTTTCGTGTTGATCGGCTTGCGTGCCGTCGCGCAAATCGTCGTAGTCGAGCGTCACCGGCGAACGCGCCTTCTTGCGCGCCTGGTTCGCGTTGATGTTGTGCATGATGGCGAACAGCCAGGCGCGCAGATCGCCGCCTTCGCGCCACAAATGCCAACGATCCAGCGCACGCGCGATCGTGTCGTGGACCAAATCGTCGGCTTGGCCGCGCGATCCCGCCAGCGCACGCGCATAGCGGCGCAAACGCGGCAGGCAAGCGATGATCGCATCGCCGCGGGCTTGCGCGTCTTTGTCGCTCGGGTCGCTCAAAATGGGGGCCTTTGCATACTCGGTAAACACCGGCGGCGCGGGCCTATTCCCCCGCCGCGCATATCCTTCATTATGCGCCCAATTTCGGGCGCGAATACAAGATGCAGCGTCAGGGATGTTTTATTGAGAATGGGCCAAAATCGTCCGCGCCGTTTCGGCGTCGCGCGCGATCTGGGTTTTGAGCGCGTCGAAGGACTCGAATTTGCGCTCCTCGCGCACGAAATCGACCAATTCGACGTTCAGGCGCTTGCCGTAAAGATCGCCGGCGAAATCGAACAGATGCGCTTCCAAGCGCGGGGCGGGATCGCCCCCCGCCGTCGGCCGAATCCCGATATTCGCAACGCCGTTCACGGGTTTGGCGGCGGCCCCCTTCACGCGCACGGCATAAACGCCAAGCTTGGGCGGCATGTAAGGCCCCAGCGCGATATTCGCCGTGGGAAAGCCGATCGTGCGGCCGCGCTGGTCGCCCTTGCGCACGCGCCCGTCGATGGCGAAGTTGCGGCCCAGAATACGCGCGGCGGCTTTGGGATCGCCGCCCTTCAACGCTTCGCGCACGGCGGTGGAGGAGAAGACGAGCGCTTCCCCGCCGCTGTCGTCGCGCGCCGCCGGCACGATGGCGGCGTCGGCCCCCTGCGCGCGCATATCCGCGATTAAAGTCTGCGCGTTGCCGCCGCGCCCCTTGCCGAACACGAAATCGTAACCGGCGACGACGCACGCAAGTCCCAAACCTTTCGCCAGAACGTCGCCGGCGAACGCGTCGGCGGTCATCGACGACAGGCGCTTGTCGAAGCGCAGCACGAAACAAAGATCCACGCCCAGATCGCGCAGCGCGTCGATCTTCAGATGCGGGCTCGCCAGCAGGAAGGGCGGCAGATCGGGTTTGAAGAAGCGGCGCGGATGCGGCTCGAACGTCACGATCGCGGCAGGCCGGCCGGCCTTGCGCGCGCGCGCGACCGCTTCGCCGATCACCGCCGCGTGGCCGCGATGCACGCCGTCGAAATTGCCGATGGCGGCGATGGCGCCGCGCGCCGCCGCGGGCAGCGAATTCCAATCGCGGTAAAGACGCATGACGATCCGTTCGTTCAGTCGGCGGCCGTCGCCGTTTCGCGCGCGGGGCTGGGCGCCGCGCCGGGCTTGTTCGCGACCAGCACGACCGCTTCGCCCTCGACGACGGGTTTGTCGTCGACGCTGACGGTCGTGGTCAGCGTGCAGCGGCGTTTTTCCGGAATAAGCTCCTTCACCGTCGCGCGCGCGACCAGCGTATCGCCCGCGCGCACCGGCGCCTTGAAGCGCACCGACTGCGAAAGATAGATCGCCCCCGGCCCCGGCAATTTGGTGCCCAGCACGGTCGAGATGAACGACGCGGTCAACATGCCGTGGGCGATGCGCCCCGAGAACGGCGTGCCTTGCGCGAAGACCTCGTTGATATGGACCGGGTTGTTGTCGCCGGTCACGCCCGCGAACAGCACGATATCCGTCTCGGTCAACGTGCGGGCGTAAACGGCGGTTTGGCCGACATAGAGATCTTCGAAGTAGAGGCCGTGCAGCTCGTCGTTCGTGCTCATATCCGGGTCCAATCCCGCATGGTATTGCGGCGCAATAAACGGCTTGCGACTATAGCCACCGCCCGGTGGAGCGGCAATCTTCCCCCGGAATAAAGGTAAAGCACCATGGCGAAAGGTAAATCCGGTCCGACCGAGGCGGCGCGCAGTCTGGCGAAAATCGACTTGTTCGCCGCCTTGTCCGTCGCGCAGCGCACCGCCATCGAGGCGCGTTGCCGCTGGCGCGAATACCCGAAAGGGGCGAGCGTCATCGACCGCGAATCGCCCGAGACGGACGTTTATTTCGTCGTCGCCGGGTCGGTCCGCGTGGTCATCCATTCGGAATCGGGCCGCGAAGTGGCGTTCGACGAAATGGGGCCGGGCGGCTGCGTGGGCGAACTTGCGGCCATCGACGGCGGCCCGCGCTCGGCCTCGGTCGAGGCGATCGAGCCCACTTTGTGCGCGATCCTGCCGCGTCAGGTTCTTCTCGACGTGGCGGTGACGGCGCCGGCCGCCACGCTCGCGTTGCTGCGCCGGATGGCGGCGATGGTCCGCGTCGCGACCGAGCGCATTCTCGATCTTTCCACGCTCGGCGCGCATAACCGCGTCTACGCCGAAATTCTGCGCCTCGCCAAACCGACGGCGGGCAAGCTCGTCATCAAGCCGGTGCCGGTGCATGGCGATATCGCCGCGCGCGTATCGACGACGCGCGAGACGGTGGCGCGCGTGTTCTCCGAACTCGCGCGCAAGAACATCGTGGTCAAGGAAGGCGGCGGATTGACCGTCGCGGCGCCGTCGCGCCTCAAAGCGATGGTCCGCGAGTTCAAGACGGCGTAGCGCTACCCGAGATAGTCGGGTTCCTCGCGCGCCAGCATGCGGGCGAGGGATTTGAAATGCACGCCGGCATATTCGGCGTTGCCGGATTCGAATACTCGCGCCGTGCGTTCGGCGATCTGGCCGGGCACGAGCTTCAAGGGCCGTCCCGTCGACATCGCCAGCACCTGCGCTTGCGCTGCGCGCTCGAGGTAGTAGAGCCGGTCGAAGGCTTGCGCGACGTCGGGTGCCGTGACGATCACGCCGTGATTGGCAAGGAACAGCACCGGCTTGCCGTCCATCTTCGCCGCCATGCGATCGCCTTCGGCGGCGTCGCACGCCAGCCCGTTGTAATCGTCGTCATAGGCGATGCGGCCGTGGAATTTCAGCGCCGCCTGCACGCACGGCTCCAGCCGCCCGTTCTCGATCGCGCACAGCGCGGTCGCGTAGGGCATATGCGTGTGGAACACGGCGGCGGCGTGCGGATGGCGCAGATGGATGCGCGTATGGATGTGCAGCGCCGTTTCCTCCAGCGGCCAATCGCCCTCCAGCACACTGCCCGTGCCGTCGATCAGCAGCAGGTCGGACGCTTTCATTTCCCGCCAATGCGGGCCCCAGGGATTCACCAGAAAGCGATCCTCGGCGACCTGAAGACTGAAATGGTTGCACGTCCCTTCGTTCAGACCCAGCCGCGCGGCCCAGCGCAGCGCGCAGGCAAGATCGGCACGGGCGTCGATGAAACTCGTTGCGGACATTCAGGACCTCCATCGCGGAACAACGTCGCATATTGCGACGGGATTTTACCGGGTTTCGTCGCGGATTTTCGGCAAAGCCCGAACTTCGCGTCGCGCGCATGCGCGCCATGCCAAAGCCGCGCACGGTCTTCATCCGGCATTAAGCCCGTCTGTGTGTAATCGCTCCATCGCAATGAAGCATCCGGCCAAGGAGCCAAGATCATGTCGCTGAGCATCTCGTCCGCCTCGAACGGCTTCGCCGATTTCGCCGCGTTGAAGTCGTCGGGCGGCGCCAATCAAGCCGGCGGCGAAGGCGAGAACGGTGCGACCGCCGCCGCGGCGACGTCGGGGACGACGGGTGCTGCTTCGGCGCAAGGCGCGCAATCGGTCGGCGGCCAATCGATCCAGTCGAACAGCGTTTCGCAGACCGCTTCGGGCGGCTCCGCGAATCCGCCGCCGCCGGCGGCCTCCGGTCGCGGGCAGCTGCTCGACATCGCCGCCTGAAGATTTCCGGCGGGTCCGGGCGCGATTACCTTGCTTGCGCCCCGGACCTGTCACGGGTTTTGCACAATCACTGGCTAATGTTGGCATCGTTTCCGCTGGGCGGCATCGAAATCCGGCGTCCCGGTATGCGCGAATGGCACGGGTGTTTTCGGTGCCCTTTAGGGAAAATAAGTTCGGCGTTGTATTTATAAATCAAAAGCGGCCCCGGTAACCGGTTGCCGCCAACTTGAAAGAAACTGAGCGTTATGGACAAGTCCCCCCTCCCGCAGCCGAAGCTCTACAACACACGGCTTTTCGTCGGGAATGTGCCGTTCGACTTCACGGCCGAACGTTTGGCCGATTTGTTCGACGGCTATGGGATCGTGATCGAAGCCTCGGTGCCGACCGACCCCGCCTCGGGCAAGGCGATCGGCTACGGCTTCGTCACCATGGCGCATGAAAAGCACTGCAAGGCCGCGATCGAGGCTTTGGACGGCAGCACGGTTTCGGAACGGCGCATCGAAGTGCGTTTGGCCGACGTGAAGCCCAAGACCAAGGCCGCGCGCCCGGCGCGCCGCCGCACGGGCCCGGCCCCGCGCAAGGTGATGGGCCCCGGCAATTTCGCGCCTCCCAGTTTCGGCGAAGGCGAAGCCCCGGCCGTTCGCGCCGCGCGCGCGCCGCGTGCGGGCGGGTTCGACACGTCCGAATTGGAAGCGCCGCCCCGCCCGCTTTACGCGGCGGCACCGCGTGCACCGCGTCCGGCTTCGGCGGCGCCGCGTAGCTTCGTGGTCGAAAAGCGCCGCTTGGGGCCGCCCACGCGCCGCGTCTAAACCCGGTTCAATTCTTTTCGCGCAGATGGCGGCGCACGGCTTCCGACAAGCCGCGCCACGCCAGCGGCTTGTCCAACAGCGCGTCCATCCCCGCCGCGTGACACGACTCGAACTCGCCGGTATCGGCGGCCGTCGACAGCGCCACCACCGGCGTGCGTGCGCGCGCCGTTTCGATTTCGGCGGCGCGGATGCGTTTGGTCAGGTCGCGCGCGTCGAGATCGGGCAGATGCAGCTCGGCGACGATCAGCCCATAGGCCGTGGCGCGCCACATCGTCCAGGCTTCCTCGCCGCACGGTGCTGCATCGACGCGATAGCCCGATAGCTCCAGCCGGCGCACCAGCAGATCGCGCGACACCGGATCGGCATCGATCGCCAAAATCAATTTCCCTTGCGCCAGCGCGTCCTCGCGCGACGGCGCTTCGCGCGCCGTCCGGAAAACGGGGTCTTCGTCGTCCTGCGCTTCGCCGCCGATGCCGAGCGCGCGCATCGCGCCCGCGACGATCGCCGCGCGGCGCAAAATCGTGGCGCCGGCATGCGCGTCGTCGTCGGCGATCGGCGCCGCGGCGGTATGCAACCGCAATCTTCGCCCGGTGCCGCCGCCGAAATCATGGGTGCCGGGCAACGCGACGCAAAGATCGGCCTCGCGCCGGTCGTGGACGAGCGTCGCACCCGCCGCGATCAGATAGGCGGCGACGGCCGCTTGCGCCGGACCGCCTTCGCCGAGCACCGTCACGCGATATCCCGCCAGCGCGTTGCCCGGCGGCAAAGGCTGCAGCGCGCCGCCGGCGGGTTCGGCCGGCAATTCCAGCGCGAAGGTCGTGCCGCCGCGCGCCTGCGCCGTCGCGCGCAAATGCCCGCCCATACGCGCGGCGAGCAGCTGGCAAACCGGCAAGCCGGGACTGTCCGGACGCGCTTCGAACCCGCCATTCGGCGCGCCGTGCGAATCCGCGAGCGCGGACAGCGCTGCCTGCGGCAAGGCGGGGCCGGTATCGGCGACGGCGAAGATCAGCGTGCCCTCGGCCAGCGACAGGCGCGCGTGCACGCCGCCCTGCGTCGTGCGGCCGATCGCATCGCCGATCAGATTGAAAAGGATCTGGCGCACGCGCAGCGGATCGATCTTGTAGCGCTCCACGATCTCGGGATCGACGAAGCATGACAGCGTCAATCCCCGCGCATCGGCATGACCGGCGAGATTGACCGCGACGCGCTCGAGCAAGTCGCCCGAGTCGGTCGCGCGCAGATCGACCGACATCGACTCCGCGTCGATGGTCGCGAAATCGATCAAATCGTCGACGACCGCCAGCAGGCCCTCCGCCGTGCGGCGCAAATCGCGCAAGCCCGCGGCCGCGCCGTCATGCGCGCGCGTTGCCGCGTCGATTTCGACCATGCCGAGAATCGCGTGCAACGGCGTGCGCACGCGATGGCGCATCGCGGCGAGATAGGCGGATTTCGCGCGCCGGGCGTCGGCGGCGGCGCGCTCCTCGCGTGCGCGCGCTTCCATCGCGTCGCTGATGGTCGCGCATGCGGCTTCCAGCCGCGCAAGCGGGGCGCCGGTACCGGCGGGCGGGGACAAAGCCAGCAGCTCGTCCGCCTTCGCCGCCAGCGCCGTCAGCGGCTTCTCGATGCCCGCAATCATCGCGCGGTGCGCCATCGCGCCCGTGAATCCCGCCGCGAGCAGCAATGCCGCCATGATCGCGACGAATCCGTGCCGCGCCGTTTGCGCGTCGGCGAACGCCTTATCGATTTGCGCGCGGCGCAGTTCGATCGCGCGATCCAGCGCGCCGGTCAGCGGGATCGCGCGCTGCCGGATATCTTGGCGCAACAGATTGCCGAGCGCTTCGCGGTCGCGCTGGCCGAGAATCAGCACCGCCTGGTCGAACGCCCCTTCGATCCGCAGTATCAACACGTCGATTTCGGCGGCCAGCGCGCGTTCGTCGTCGGAATCGCGCGGCAATGCCCGCTTATACGCGGCCCATGCCGCGGTCGCGCGCGTGCGCGCCTCCTTCAGCGCGAAGCCGGCGGCTTCGAATCCGCCCAGATATTCGACGGCGCCGTAGAGCGCGTCGGGCGCTTCCTGCGAATAGGCGCGCGCGACATTCTGCAAGCCGAAGATCGCCGCCAGTCCGTTGTTGTTGAAATCCGCCAGCGCGTCGCCGCCGCGCTGGATCGCCGCCAGACCGGCGCCGATCGCCAAACTCGCGCATAGGGCCGCGACGGCGAGCCACAGACGCGCCTTGGCGGTGACGGATTTCCTCGATATTGGCGGCGGTGTTTTCATGAATCGGCGGGTCCGCCGGCGACTATGCTCCGGCACACGCGCCGTCTCAACCGCTCGCCCAAGCCTCGTCCACGGGGAAATAGCGTGCCGCGAAACGATAGGTCGCGCCGACCTTGCGTTGCTGGGCGGGATTGCGCTCGATCGTTTCGCCCGCCCAAGCCGCCAGGATGTCGTCCCAGCGCATCGTTTCGCCATGCAGCCAGTCGCGCGCTTGGCGGACATAGATGATCTGACGGCCGAGATTGAGGATCGTGTTGGCCGTTTCGCCCGTCTGTGCGTCGACTTCGTCGATCCGCTGTTCGTAGCGGCGCACGGGCTTGTCGAGCAATTGCACGATGCGCGCAAGGCTGTCGGCGATGCCGCGCTCGCGCCGATAGCCCGCCTGCAGGCGGCGGAAAAGATCGATCAAACGGCGCATTTGCCCGACCTTCTCGCGCAACGCTTCGATATAGGAAAGTTCGCTCGCCAGACGCTCGACGGAGTCGACGACCTCGCCCTTGCGGTCCTCCGGCAAGCCCATGCGTTGCGCGAGTTTGGAGAACGCTTCCTGTACTTTCGATTTGACCGCGGGATCGGTCGCCATCGCCGCGAATTCCAGGGCGCTCTCGGCCTTCGTGCCTTGGCCCATCCAGGCGAGCAAGCCCGCCGCGATCCGGCCATGCGCGGTCTCCAAATGGGTCTTGTCCACCTTCCACGACGCGGTGCCGTCGATCAGCTCCGACGGAATCGCGTCGCCGGGATGGATGGCGGGCACGTATTTCAGCGCGTTGGGAATTTCCTCCAGCAATTTGCCGTCGGCCGAGTCGGGCGCGATTTTGAAGTAAGCGCACACCGCCTCGATGCTCATCGACGCGCGCAAATCGCCCAAATCGACGCTGAATACGGGTTCTTGCGTCGTGTCGTCGCGCACGAACACCGCCTTCGGCGCGGCGAAGACCTTGTGCGCGAATTCGAATCGGCGCGGCGCGGCCGCGGTCTTGGGAACGCGATTAAGCGCATCTTCCTGCGCCGTCGCGCCATTTTCGTCGGCGATCGAAGCGGCCGGCATCTCTGGCTCCTGATGACGACGGAAATGTGCGCCGAAAAGATGAATCGCGCCTTAAAGAAACCGCATCACCCGGCGCCCCAATCGGACGCGATGGGGAAATGCCGCGCCGCGAATCGGTAGGTGTCGTCGATCCGGCCGCGCTGGCTGCGCGGCGTCCCGCCCAGCCCGATGGCCCATGCCGCGACCGTCTCGTCCCAGCGCATCGTTTCGGCGTGCATCGAATCGCGCAATTCGCGCGCCAGACCGATGCGCTGGGCGATGTTCCGCGCGGCGTCGACCGTATCCGCGAAGTTCTTGTCGAACGCTTCGAACCGGCGCTCATAGGCGGCGATCGGCCGCTCGAGCAGCTGGATCGTGCGAAGAATCCGGTCGAGGACGACGCGGTCGCGGCGATAGATGTCCCGAGCCGCGCGAAGCGTCGCGATCAGCCCGCGCAATCCACCGATGCGTTCGCGCAACGCCTCGATATAGGCGAGTTCCTCCGACAGCCCGTCGATCGTCACCGCGGCTTCGTCGGCGCTCTTCGCCGGCGGCCCGAGACTTTCGCCCAGTGCCGCGTAAAGTTCGCGCAGGACGGGTACGAGCGCCGGGTCGTCCGCCAGCATGGCGAATTCCATCGGCGTCTTCGCGGGCGGGACGCGGCTGGATGCGCCGGGAAGGCCGGCGATCAACCGGCCCTTCGCGGCGGCGAAATGCCGGGCCTCCACTTTCCACGACGCCGATCCGTCGAGCAGTTCGGCGGGGATCGAATCGCCGGGGCGGATTTGGCGCACATGGCGCAGGCCGCGCGCGACCGCGTCGAGCTGGCGCGCATCGGGCGAATCGTGCGTGATGTCAAATGCGCGCATCACCGCGTGGAAAGGCAGATTCGCTTTGACGGTGCCGAGATCCAGCGCCAGCACCGGCTCGCCGATATTCGGATCCAGCTTGAATACGGCGCCAGGGGCGGCGAAGAGTCGATGGACGAAAACGAAATGGCGATTCGCGCGCGCGGCCGGGGGCTGGCCGGACGCCGCCGCGATATCGGGCGCGGGAAGCGGCGGGTCATTGTCCATAATTCTGGAACTTGATGCGGTAAAATCGGATCATTTGCGTTATTTCCGCATTCTAAGCGGGTGAACGCCATGACCGCCACCACGATTCGGAAAAGTTTCCCGTCGTCATGAAAATCGTCGCCGATCCCGACCGGCAAACGTGGTTCGACACTGCCGCGCGTATGTCCTTTTTCCCGCTCCAGCAGGATTGGGAGTACGGGCTGGCCGCCCGCTGGCAGGGGCGCGATGTGCGGCGTTTCATCGCTTTGGCCGATGATGGCGCGCCGATCGCGTGTTTGCAGGCAGTCGGGCGGCGCTGGCTCGGCTTTTTCGAAATCTGGCTGGGCTTGCGCGGACCGGTCGGCGATATGCGCGCGGCTGGCGATTTCGCGCGAGCGCTGCCGGGATGGCCCTTCGCCGCGCGGTTGTTGGGGCCCGAGATCGCGGCCGAACCCGCCAACGCCGCGCGCTGGTTGGGCCATGCGCGCGTTCATACCGGACCGACAATGGCGCTGTGGCGGCTTGACGATACCGACGAAGCCGGCTTGCGCGCGCGCATGAAACAAAAATGGCGCAATCGCTTGGCGACGGCCGAGCGTTCGAATTTGCGCGTCGAATTGGCGCCGCGCGGCAAATGGGTCGACTGGGTGATCGAGCAAGCCGACGCGTTGCGCGCGAAGAAAGGTTTCGAAGCGCCATCCGCTTCGTTCGTGTCGCGGCTTGCTGAACTCAAAGCCGCGCGCGAATGCTTGGTCGCGGTGGCGCTGGACAAGCGCGAGCCGGTGGCGGGCGCGTTGTTCCTGCGCCACGGGCGCGATGCGACATATTACGTCGCGGCGTCGTCCGATGCGGGCCGCAAGCGCAACGCCGCCAATCTTGTATTGTGGCGCGCGGCGTGCGCGTTGAAAGAAGCGGGCGTGCGTACGCTCGATCTGGGCGTCGTCGAAACCGAACGCAGTGCGGGTCTCGCGCGCTTCAAACTCGGCACGGGTGCAGCACCCTTCGAACTCGCGGGGACGTATCTATGAGCGTCTACGGCAAAACGATTCCCGCCGCCAAGCGCACGTGGCGTGCGCTCGCCGTGCCGCTGTGGCGCTACGCCGCGCCGTTTCTGCTGGCCCTCACGCTGCTCGACGCGATCGTCTTCCTCGCCCTGAACAAGCTGTCCGGGGCGTGCTACGGCGCGTTCGCGTGGTTCGGCGTCTGTTAGGACGCGACCGGAATATCCGCGCGCGTGCCCACTTCCGCGGCGATGCGCTCGAACGCTTCCTCGACCGTGACCGCACCCAGATCCTTGCCGGAGCGCAAGCGCAAGGCGACCTTGCCCGCTTCGGCTTCCTTGTCGCCGATCACCAGCATGTAGGGGATCTGTTCGATCTGCGCGTTGCGGATCTTCTTCTGCATGCGCTCGGTCGACGCATCGATATCGATGCGCACGCCGCCTTCGCCGTTGGGAAGCTGCATATGTGCCAAACGGCGCGCGACGTCCTTGGCGAAATCGACATGGCGATCGGCGATCGGAATCATCCGCGCCTGGATCGGCGACAGCCAGGTCGGCAAGCGGCCGGCATAGTTCTCGATCAGAATGCCGATAAAGCGTTCGAACGAGCCCAGGATCGCGCGGTGGAGCATCACCGGGCGATGCTTGGCGCCGTCTTCGCCGATATACGAAGCGTCGAGGCGCTCGGGCAGCACGAAATCGACCTGTAACGTGCCGCATTGCCAATCGCGGCCGATCGCGTCGCGCAACACGAATTCGAGCTTGGGCCCATAGAAGGCGCCTTCGCCCGGATTGCGCGTCGTGGCGAGACCGGCGGCGGACGAACCCTTTTCGAGGGCCGATTCCGCCTTGTCCCAAATCTCGTCGCTGCCGGCCCGCTGCTCGGGCCGGTCGGAGAATTTGACGCGCAGATCGGCGAAGCCGAAATCCTTGTAGATGTCGCGCAGCAGGTCGCAGAACTTTTGCGACTCGTCGGGGATTTGATCTTCGGTGCAGAAGATATGCGCGTCGTCCTGCGTGAAGGCGCGCACGCGCATGATGCCGTGCAACGCGCCCGACGGCTCGTAGCGATGGCAGGCGCCGAACTCCGCCATGCGCAGCGGCAGGTCCTTATACGAACGCTGGCCGTGGCGGAAAATCTGCACGGCACCCGGGCAGCTCATCGGCTTGATGGCGTAAAGGCGGTCTTCCTCTTCGCCTTCCTTGCCGGGCTTCGCCACGAACATCGCGTCGCGATAATTCTCCCAGTGGCCGGATTTTTCCCAGAACACGCGATCGACCAGCTGTGGCGTCTTCACTTCGACATAGCCGTCATTGTCGAGCTTCGTGCGCATGTAACGCTCGATCGTGCGGAACAGCGTCCAGCCTTTGGGATGCCAGAACACCGTGCCGGGCGCTTCTTCCTGGATGTGGAACAAGCCCATCGACACGCCCAGCTTGCGATGGTCGCGCTTCTCGGCCTCTTCCAAGCGGAACAGATAGGCTTTGAGATCGGCCTCGTTCGCCCAGGTCGTGCCGTAAACGCGCGTCAGCTGCGGATTGCGGTTGTCGCCGCGCCAATAAGCACCCGCCACGCGCATCAAGCGGAACGCGCCGACCTGGCCCGAATGCTCGACATGCGGGCCCCGGCACAGATCGACGAACTCGCCGAGCTTGTAGAGCGACACGCTCGACACGCCCGCGGCCGGATTCTCGAACAGGTTGGGATCGTCGAGACCCTTGGCGGCCGTTGAGCCGCGCGACTTCAACAGGTCGAGCAACTCGACCTTGTAGTCCTGGTGCGTCGACTTCATGAACGCGATGGCGTCGTCGATGGCGACTTCCTCGCGCACGAAAGGCAGCTTGCGCTCGCGGATGCGGCGCATTTCGGCTTCGATGGCCGGCAGGTCTTCGCTGGTCAGGGGCGTGGGCGTGTGGATGTCGTAATAGAAACCATCGGCGATCGCCGGGCCGACGCCCAGCTTCGCTTGCGGATAAAGCTTCGTCACGGCGGCGGCCAGCACATGCGCGCACGAGTGGCGCATACGTTCCAGATCCACCTCCGGCTTACCCTTCGACCCGTCCATTGCCCTGAATTCCTTCGACTACGCGGAAAGCCGAGCAAAATAGGCCCGTGCGGCGTTTCGTGCAATGTTTGGTCTCTCGGGGGTTCGGGGCTGGCGGGGAGGGGGTCGGATGCGCTATGCCGGGCGCCGTGACCGGAAAACCTCACCCCAAACGACGCTCGCCGTTCCGCGGCCCCAAATCGCACGGCGCGCCGCAAGGCCGCGAGGGCGGCCGGCCGAACGCTTCGAGCGACAAGGGCGCGCCGCATCGGCGCGATATCCTGCGCATCGCCGGTCTGCCGGCGGTCGAAGCCTTGTTCCTGCGCGATCCCACGGCGGTGAAGCGCCTGATCGTCGCACCCGAAATGGCGCAAGCCGCCAGCGACATGCTGCGCGAGGCGAATGCGCGCGACATTCCCCACCGCATCGTGCCGCAAGGCGCGCTCGACAAAATGGCGGGCACGGCGCTCAACGGCGGCATCGTCGCGGAAACCGCGCCGCGCCCGGCCAAGTCCTTCGATTTGGGCCAGGCCCAGGCCTGGGCGCGCAAATGGCATCCGCTGATCATCCTCGACGGGATCGGCAACCCGCATAATCTCGGCGCCATCGCGCGCACGGCGGCGTTTTTCGGCCTGCCGCATCTGGCGATCTCCGACCGCCAGGACCAAGCGGGTCCGTCGGAAGCTGCCTATCGCGTGTCCGAAGGCGGGCTCGTCTGGGTCGATCTCTATCGCATCCATCGCTTGCCCGACGTGCTGCGCCGCTTACGTGATTTCTACGTCGTCGTCGGCACGGCGCTGGACGGCGCGTCGCCCTTGCCGGTCGCCGAACTCGCCAAGGCGCCCAAGCCCGTGTGCCTTGTGCTGGGCAACGAGGAACGCGGGCTTGGCGCCGAAACGCTGGCGGCGTGCGAGAAGGTCGCGATGCTGCCCGGTTCGGGCCGTGTGCAATCGCTCAACGTCGCCGCGACCGCCGCGATCTTCATGCACGCGCTGACCGGCGGTTTGCGGCCGAGATAATTCGTGCCAAAGTGGTGGTCATGCGCAAGATCGCCGCGATTTTCTGTTCGGGAATGCTGACCGCCTGTGCCGCCGCCGATCTTCCGGCGGTGAACCCGTGCGAGACGTTCGGCAAGGCCTCGCTCGGCGAACCGAATTATCAAAGCAGCGAACTGCCGACGATATTCGGCTATACGGGAAAAAGCTTTTACGGCGGCGGTATCCTCGTTCCGGCGCTGACGCCGGTGACCGATGACGCACTCAATGCGGCGCTTGGCGTTACCGAGCCGCACGAAGTCTTTTTTGGCGCATCCAATCTCAATTATATGCCCGTCCCGAAAGCCGACGGCGTGCATTTCGCCATGGGGTGGTCCGGTTCGCTCGGCTGCGGCTATTTCGTGACGTTCCGTTTGCGCGGCGGCACACTCGAAGAATTGCCCGCGCCGGCGTATTCGCCGGAAGATTACTGCCCGGGGCCGGATTTCCGCGTAGTGTTGATCGACGGGCGGCCCTATCTCGGCGTTTATTTGCGCATGTCGGCCGATCCGGATGCGCCGCGCCGCCGCGTCGGTCGCTATGAATTTCGCGCGATCGGCAAGGCTGGCGTTTCGGCCGATCTCGCTTGCGAGGTGACGCTGAATTGGGTCGCGTATCGCGGCTCTTTTTCCGGAACCGGCAAAACCGAAGCAATCACCGAATCGTTCGCACCTGTTCTGAAGGCACTCGAAAAGGTACGGGAGGAAATCGCGACAGAGCTGGAGAAATCCGCGCCGAAGCTCGTTCCGCTGTTGAGCGAATCGGCCCGGGCGATTTCGGACGACGGCAAAACGGTCGAGTTCCGCTTCGAGGGTGTCGACTATGTTCTCGAAACGCAGCAACCGGACGACAGGGCACCGCTTTTCACGCTACGACGAAATGACACGGGCGCGCTCATTGACGTCGAAGAATATCGATCCTTCCGTGTCGATGGTTTTGTCGTACGTTAAGGCATGACCGAAGCCGCACGCGCACCCAAGCCGGGTGAAATTCCGATCATCGATTTGGGCCCCTTGCGCGACGGCAGCGATCCCGCCCGCGTCGCCGCCGAGATTGGCGCTGCCTGCCGGGGGACCGGCTTCTTCTACGTCGTCAATCATGGCGTGCCGGCACTGATCCGCGACGCGATGCTCGATGCCGGGCGCGAATTCTTCAAATTGCCGGCCGACGAGAAAGCCAAAACCTCGATCACTCATTCGCGGCATAATCGCGGCTATGTGCCGTTCGAAAGCGAAGCGCTCGATCCCGACCGGCCCGGCGACGCCAAGGAAGCCTTCAATATGGGCCGCGAATTGGCGCCGGACGACCCGGACCTTTTGGCGGGCAAGCCGTTCCACGGGCCCAATCAATGGCCCGCGACGCCCGCCGATTTCCGCCCGGCTTTGCTGAATTATTTCGACGCGATGCTCGATCTCGGCCAAGACCTGCATCGCGCCTTCGCGCGCGATCTGGGCCTCGACGAGGATTTCTTCGCCGACAAGATCGACAAGCCGCTGGCGACGTTGCGCCTGCTGCATTACCCGCCGCATCCCGGCGCCTTCGACGGGCGCCAATACGGTGCCGCCCCGCACACCGATTACGGCAATGTCACGATCCTGTGGCAGGACGCGGTCGGCGGGTTGGAAGTGCGCGCGCGTTCGGGCGACTGGATCGCCGCCACGCCCGTCGTCGATTCTTTCGTATGCAATATCGGCGATTGCCTGATGCGCTGGTCGAACGATGTTTACGTGTCGACGCCGCATCGCGTGGTCAATCGGTCGGGGCGCGAGCGCTGGTCGGTCGCCTATTTCCTCGACCCCAACGCCGACGCGCCGGTGGTATGTTTGCCGGGCGAACCGGCGCGCTATCCCGACACGACCGGGGCCGCGTATCTCAAAGAACGCCTCGATGCGACGTATTCTTTCCGCCGTACTTAGCCTCGCCTTCGCCGCCAACGCCGTCGCGCAAACGCAAAGCCCGTGCGACACGCTGGCCGAAGCGATCAACAGATCGCAAGCGGCGGGCAAGCCGATGGCCGAGGTCGCGCAGGCGCTGCTCGAAACGCGCAGCGCCTATCCCGGCATCGTGCTACCGCGCGCCGAGCCCGCGAATTTGCGTGTCGGCAATGTGCCGTTCAATGCCGAGAATGGCGGGCTATCGCGCGCCGTGCCGCATGTCACGGGCTTGCGCTTGGCCGAAATGCGCGAAGGTTCTCTGCGCTGTCAGAAACTCGCTTTCTATCGTTTGGCGGACGGTAGCCCGCGTGCCACGCGCCAGATCGACTTCGACGTCGATACATTCTGCGCGCCCGATACGGCCCGGCTGATGGGGATCGGCGGGCGCGGCTATTTGGCGGGGATTTGGAATGGCCCGTCGAACGCGCCGGCGACGATCGGCCTTTATCGCGTGTCGCGCGCCGGGCCGCACGACGCGGTTCATTGCCGCGTGGCGATCGAAGCGCAAGTCGAAGGGCGCGTCGCATCGACCGATACGCCGGATGCCGCCGCCGCCCAGGCGCTGCGTATGCCGATGGCGGAGCTGGAGCGCGTGTTGCCGGATCTCGCGGGCGCCTTTTTCCAAGCGGCGGAATGGGCAGCTCCCGGTTTTCAGGAGCGCGAGCGCAAATGGCGCCAGCGCGTGCTGGAATTTCCGGCGGGGTCGGGCCGCTATGTCGCGACGATGACCGAGGCCGCCGAGGGCCGCCCATCGGACGGAATAGCGATCCGCGTCGCGCGGCTGTTCCCCGAACTCGGCAACCGGGCGCGGGATATCGGCGGTTTCGTCTATGCCGGCGAAATTCGTTTCGTTCGCGCACTGGCACAGCCCAGCGAACTCCGCTAATTTTGCGGACGATGAGCAACCAATCCTCCGAGCGGCGCAGCCAGCCGCGCAAACAAGTCGCGACCGGCACGATGCTGGTGGCCGGTGCCGCCTATGCGGTCGTCGATTGGAGCCGCAACGGCTTCCAGATCCGCGCCGACAGCGGCTTCGCTGTCGAAGCGCAACCCTTCGAATTCGTGCTGGGCATCCGCGACGCGGCCGGCACGGTCGAAGTGCGCGGGCGGGGCACGGTGGTCCGGTCCAGCGGCGGAACGGTCGCGGGCACCTGGGAATTGCGCAAACCGGCCGAGCTGTTCGTCGAGGAAATCCTCGCGGCGTTTTTGGACGCCGGCACCGGCGGTATGTGATGCGCGCGGCCGCCGGGATTTCCCTTGCGGCGCTGCTGACCTTTTTCGCCGTCCCGGCCTTCGCGCATGGCGATCATCCGACCGGCCAGCCGCAAGGGGCGAAACGCCCGTCGTCGCTGTCCATCCTGTCGCAAGCCCAAGCCGCCGCGCGGATCGAGATCGATCGCAATGCGGGCTATCGCTATATCCGCGCCGACGGCTTGCCCGATCACGCGACCGGCGCTTTTCCCGGCCCCGGCAATCCCAACGCCATCTCGCGCCAGAACTACACGCTGCGCGTAACGCTCGCACCCCGCAAAACCGGCATGCGGCCGTCGCGCATCCAGCCTTGGGGCATCGCGTTGAACGGCGTGTTGTTCGATCCGGGCACGGCGGAATTCTGGAACAACGATCCGCGTTCCGGCTGGGTGATGGAGGCGATCGGCGGCCCGCGCAATCTTGGCCTCGATCAAAGCAACGCGCATGTGCAGCCCGACGGCACCTATCACTATCACGGCATTCCGGCGGGCTTGATGTCGCGCCTGGCCAAGCGCGACGCGCCGACATTGCTGGGCTACGCCGCCGACGGATTTCCGGTCTATGGGCCGTTCGGCTATGTCCGCGCGAACGATCCCGCCAGCGGGATGAAGAAGCTCGCACCAAGCTGGCGCTTGCGGCCGGGCCCGCGCGCGCCCGGCGAACCGCCGGGCAATTACAACGGCCATTACACGCGCGATTTCGAATACGCGGCAGGCCTCGGCGATCTCGACGAATGCAACGGGCGCGAAGGGCCCACGCCGGAATATCCGGAAGGCACGTATCACTATGTGCTGACGGAAAGCTTTCCGTTCATCCCGCGCTGCTTCATGGGCGAACCGGATGCGAGCTTCAACATCAAAGGCCCACCCGGCGGTGGGCGCGGCGGTCCCCCGCCCGGCGGACCGCCGGGCGGCAGGCCGCCACCGCGTTAGGGCAGAACCGCGATATCGACGATTTTGCGCGAACCCGCACCGATCGGGCCGACCGCCGTGAAGCGCCCGCTGGAAATCCCGAAACGATAGAGATTATTCGCGGCGACCGCGAAGCCCGCGTAATCGCGCATATCGGGCGAGGTGTGGATGTCGGCCGCGTCGATCGCCGTGCCCGCCGGCAAGCCGGTGGCGCCGATCGTTTGCAGCAAGCCGTCGTTCGGCGGGTCTTGGATGATATAGGCGCCCGTGCCGGAATCGAACTCGAACAACTGCGTCGCGGGCGCGTTGGGAATCGCGTTGAGATAGGCGCCCGCCGTGACGCGCGGCAGCTTGCCCGCATTGGCGTCGCCGTCGGCGTAACGCAAACGGCCGTCGACGGCCGTTTGGCCGTTGTCGACATTGACGCGCAGCGATTGGCCGCGCGGCCCGATCACGCGCATGCGGTCGGCCTGCGGATTGAAGTCGACGATGGCTGCACCCGTCTCCTCCAGCGCGGCGCTCAACGCCGCACCTTTGGTTGCGAAACCGGTGCGCGGGTCGAGCGTGTAAAGAATACCTTTGTCGTCAAGCGCGTAGAGCTTCTTGTCGGTCGGGCGCACGTCGATTCCCAGCACGCGGCCTTCGGTTCCGATGATGGCGACCATCGCGGTTTCGGCCGGTTTGGCGTCCGAAAAGCGGATCAATTCGTTGCGCTCGGTCAGCGCGACCATGTCGAACGCGGCGGCCGGCATTGCGGCGGCGGCGAGAAAACTTGCGGCGATCAAGGGGGTGCGGATCATGTGTCCTCCATGGCCGGTTTACGCGCGCCAATCAAGCGCGGATCATCCGAAATTAAGCCCTTTTCGCGGCATTTCGGGCAGCTATTCTTGCGGCGGATGGAAAAACTTTCGGACGCATTGCCGAACGATCTTGTCGCCTTGGTGGTCGATGACGATGCATTCGCGCGCAATCTGGGCCGCAAGCTGCTCGAGAGTATCGGCATCGCCACCGTGTTGACGGCCGAAAGCGGCGCCGACGCGATCGGCTTGGTCGCGAGCAAATCGGCGCGCATCGACATCGTGCTGTGCGATCTGCACATGCCGGAGATCGACGGGTTCGAAGTACGCCGCCGGTTGCGCGCGTTGGCGCCCGCGATGCCCTTCGTGATGGTGACCGGCGATTCGCGCGAAGCGGCGATCGTGGCCGCGCGCGCGCACGAGATTTCGGCCTATCTGGTCAAACCCATCTCGCCCAAGCAATTGCGCGAGAAAATGGAGGCCGTGCTGCGCGCGGCACCGCCGCCGGCGTTGAGCCCGTGGCTGCGCACGCGCGAAGGTCTCGATTTTCAGCACGACGCACCGCCCGAAATGCGCGCGTTGTTCGAAGCGTGGGACCGCGCGCGCGGCCGGGCGCATTTTCCGGGCCGCGCGGCACTGGCCGAATGGCGGCTCGACGGCCAAGGCGGTTTCGCCAACGCACTGGCGCTGGTCGAGGTGGAGCGGCCCGGCCCGCGCTTGCGCTATCGCCATGTCGGCGGAAGCTTGATCAAGCGCCTGGGCCGCGACCCGACGGGCAAATGCTTGGACGAGCAGCCCTTCCTTTATCGCCGGCACGCCCAGCCCGCCTACGACAAGGTGCTGCGCGACCGCATGCCCCATTACCGCCACGTCCAGTCGATCGAAACGCTGTTCCTGCTGGATTACCGTCGCTTGCTGTTACCATTCGGCGACGACGGGCATGTTTCGTCGATCCTGGTTTGCTTTGTATGATCGCCGCACTACGTCGTGCGCACCGTTCAACCATAACCGGAGGAGACCCCCCGATGACTCCGCTCGATTCCACGACCCCGTCGGCCGCCCCGCTGCTGACCCAAGATCAGATCGATGCCCGCGTGTTCTCGCTCTACGACGAGTATTGCCACGGCAAGATCGATCGCCGCGAATTCATGATCCGCGCCGCCGCCGTCACCGCCGGGGGCCTTGCGATGGCGCAGGCGCTGCTGCCGCGCTACGCCAACGCGCAGACGATCTCGTTCACCGATTCGCGCATCCGCGCGAACTACGTGAACTATCCCTCGCCCGGCGGCAATTCGGGCCAGATGCGCGGCTATCTCGTGCGCCCCGCCGCCGCGGGCAAGCACCCCGCGGTGCTGGTGATCCACGAAAACCGCGGCCTCAACCCCTATATCGAAGACGTCGCGCGCCGCTTGGCGACCGAAGGCTTCGTCGCCCTGGCGCCCGACGGGCTGTTCCCGGTCGGCGGCTATCCCGGCAACGACGACGACGGGCGCACGCTGCAAGCGGGGCTCGACCAGGGCAAGCTGCGCGTCGATTTCGTCAACTCGGCGCGCTTCCTCAAAACCCACGAATTCTCGAACGGCAAGCTGGGTGCCACCGGCTTCTGCTGGGGTGGGGGCACCACGAACTTCCTGGCCGCGACGCTGGGCGCCGATCTCAACGCGGGCGTGCCCTATTACGGGCCGGCCCCGGCGGCCGAAACGGTCGCCAATATCAAGGCGCCGCTGTCGATCATCTATGCCGAGACCGACCAGAACATCAACGCGATGTGGCCCGCTTACGAGACCGCGTTGAAAGCCGCGGGCGTGACCTACGAAGCCACCTTCTATCCGGGCACGATGCACGGCTTCCACAACAACTCGACGCCGCGCTACGTCGAAGCGCAAGCCAACGCCGCTTGGGCGCGCACGCTGGCCTGGTTCAAGAAGCACTTGGCCTGATCGAAGCGAACCCGCGGCCGGCGCGATGCAAGTCGCGCGGGCCGCGGCACGCTCGGCTTCCCCCTTCGCATCTCGATCCGCCGGTTGCGCAATGCGCGCCGTTGACGAAGGATGGGCGGGCAGGAGCGACTCCATGAAACGACACAAGGCGCCGCCGCCGGAATTCGCGCGATGAACGGCGATCCCGCCGCGCCCGCCGACGAGGCGCTCGGCATCTCGCAACTCGCGGCCGAGACGCGCAAGCATTCGGGGCCGCTGGGCGCCATCGCCGCGATCGATGCCGCCGCCGCGCGCGCGACCAGCGACGCGGCGCGCGTCGAGGCCGTTTATCGGCTGGCGGAGCTGTGGCGCGAGGTCGGCGAAATCGAACGCGCCTATGGCTTGATGCGCGAGCTGTGCCTGTATCGCGACGACATCCGCTTCGACCAGTTCTGCGTCGTGCTCGGCCTTTATCGCGATTCCGCCGACGAGGCTTTTCTGTCGGATCTGCGCGCGTGGTTCTTCGCGCGCGTGCGCGGGCGCCGGGATTTCACGCCGTTGCGGCCGCATCTGGGCCCGGCGCGCCCGCGAATTCGCGTGGGGTTCGTCGGGCTCGATCTCGTCATTCCCTGCTACGCGGCGCTGCTGGTGCCGTTATTGCGCAATCTCGATCCGGACCGGGTCGAGGCGATTGCCTTCGTGCCCGAAGCGCCCGACCAATTGCTCGACCGTCTGCGTTCGCGCGGGATCGCGGCCGTCGCATTGCCGCTGCCACTGGTCGAATACCATCTTCCCGAACATCAGCTCGCCGTCGCACGGCGGCTGGCCGAATTCGAACTCGACGTGCTGATCGATCTCGGCGATTGCCTGGGGCCGACGGCCGAAATGCTGCTGCACCGGCCGGCCCCGATCCAGGCGACGTGGCAGAACATGCTCGGCCCCTGTCCGGACCCGGCGATCGACCGGCTCGTCGGCAACGCGGCGATCTATCCGCCCGGCCTCGGCGCGCATTACGGGCGCAAGGCCGCCCTGCTGCCGGCCGATCTGTTCGTCTACGATCCCGGCTGTTTCGACACGGTGCTGCCCCCGCCGGCACCGCCGCCGTGCTTGAAGAACGGCTATGTGACCTTCGGCTCGCTGTCGCATCTCTACAAGATGGGCGAAACGTCGCTGGCGCTGTGGGCCAAGGTGTTGCGCGCGGTGCCGGGCGCGCGGCTGCGGCTGGGTAATGGCGCGCTGGCCGACGCAAGCGTGCGCGACCGCGTGGCGTCGCGCCTCGTCCATCACGGTGTGGATCGCGCCTGCATCGAAATCGGCACGGTCGAAGGCTGGCCCGACTATCTCGCCGCCTATGACGGGATCGACGTGGCGCTGGCGACCGTGCCCGTGGCGGGCGGCACCACGATGTTCGAAGCGGTCTACCAGGGAATTCCGGTGCTCAGCCGCGTTTACCCCACGCCGCTGGGCCGGCTCGGGCGCTGGCTGGAAGCGGCGACCGGGCAAACCGGCATCGCGCACGACAGCGACGAATCGCTGGTCGCCGCCGCGGTGGCGCTGGCCGCCGATCCCGGCGCATTGGCGGGCCCGCGCGCGACGACGCGCGCCCGCCTGGCGGCGAAATCGGCGCAAGACGCGCCGCGCCTGGCGCGCGCCTTCGAAGCGATGCTCGCCGAATGGGTGGCAAGCCGCCGCGCGGGGTGAGGTGGGTGGCGTTCAGGAAGCAACCGACATGATGCGACAAGGCGACGAAATCGAGTTCAAACCGATCCGCAACGAAGCGGACCTCGCAGCTGCAACGGCGCAAGTCGCGCGGCTGTGGGGTTCCGCGCCCGGCAGCAAAGAAGCCGATCGCCTCGAAGTGCTGTCGCTTCTGATCGAAGACTACGAAGACAAGCACACGCCGATGGACTCGCCCGACCCGGTCGCGGCGGTTCTGTTCCGGCTCGAACAGCAAGGGCTCGACTGTAAAGCGTTGTCACGCCTCATGGGCTCGCGCGCCCGCGCGGCGGAATTCTTGGGCGGCAAGCGTGAACTATCGCTTCGCATGATCCGCAAGCTCAACGCGGAACTTGGCATTCCCGGCGACATTTTGATTCGCCCGACCCGGAATACGTCCGCGAAGCGCCGAGTGGCGTAGTTACCGCTAGGTCGCGTAAATTGGCCGACGAGATTCTCTGCGGCTCACTTCTTCGCGATCTTGTCTAATAGATCCCAGCGGTTCTCGGCCCGCATCATTGCGGGATCTTTAAGATCGAAGCTTTGCGGGAAATTTGGGGATCTTTGCTTTCCGCTTTTAGTGGGAGTCTTGTACCATTTTGCAGCGTGCGTTCTTGCGAGTTTTTCTGCTTTTCCAATTTCAAATACATGAAAGCGTGGCGCTATCGCTGAGCAACACACAGTGACAAGTGCATCGGCGAGAACTGTAGGATTCTCTTTGTTGAAGAAAGCCTTGTTCTTCAGCAAGTAATCTCGCGCATGGCCAAATGAAGGTCGATTCCAAGACAGCGAACTCTTGACTTGAATCACAACACGCTTGCGGCCCTTGATAGCGATCAAATCACCATTGACCGCTTTTGCTGCTCCGTCCAGCCGCTCCACGTGCCAGTCTTGTTTCAACAACTCTAGTTCGACCAGCACCTCGCCGATTTTCCCGTTCTTGATCTTCGCTTGATGCGTCATCTCGGTTAACTCTCCAAGATCATGCTCACGGTGTCTGATATTCACTCTAAAGTAATTGAGCTTATTTCGTTTCTCTCGGTTTTAATTGATCGCTAATTCCCCAAAACAAAAAACCCCGGCCCATCGCTGGACCGGGGTTTTCGATATGGTGGAGCCGAAGGGAGTCGAACCCTCGACCTCCGCAATGCCATTGCGGCGCTCTCCCAACTGAGCTACGGCCCCGAAACTCTCCGCCGGCGGGGTTGGGGCCCCGCCGAAACCGCCTCTATATCGGGCCCTTGGCCCGCCCGCGCAAGCGATAAATTGCGCGGGTAACGGAAGCGCTCAGCGCTCCTCGTCGTCGGCCTTTTCGACCACTTCGGCCACGTCCTCGTCGTCCTCGCCGAGCTCGGACGTGTCTTCCATGACCGTATCGTCCTCTTCCTCCTCCTCGTCCTCGGCGACGACGACTTCGTCGGCCTCGACGGGGTCGGCCACGGGCTTGGGTGCGGCGACCGCGGCGGCCGGCTTGCCCCGGCGGCTCTTCAGCAGCACTTCGGGGTCGTACTCGGCCTCGCATTTCGGGCAAACGATCGGGCTACGCTGCAGGTCGTAGAACCGCGCGCCGCAAGATTGGCACGTGCGCTTCAGACCCCATTCGGCTTTGGCCATCGCGAAACCCTATAAAAACGTGGAACCCGGAAAACGGGCGCGGGAAATGCCATGTCCCGGGGGCCCTGTCAACTTGCCATCCCTCGGCCTTGTCCCCAGGGGGGCGGGATTGGTACAAGCCCCTGGCATTTTGTCCTTTTCCGCCCGGATCGCGAAACGCCGCCATGGCCCACGAACAGACCCGTCCCGCCGCCGCCAAGCCCGGAAATCCCCTGAAGGGCGAAACCGGCGTGCCGGGCGACAAGTCGATTTCGCACCGCGCGCTGATGTTCGGCGGCCTCGCGGTCGGCGAAACCCGCATCACCGGTCTGCTGGAGGGCGAGGACGTTTTGCGCACCGCCGCCGCGATGCGCGCGATGGGCGCCGAGATCGTGAAAGACGCCGACGGCACCTGGCGCACGCGCGGCCGGGGGATCGGGGCGCTGGCCGAACCCGCCGACGTGCTGGACCTCGGCAATGCCGGCACGGGGGCGCGGCTGCTGATGGGCCTCGTCGCCGCCCACCCGATCTTCGCGGTGTTCACGGGCGATGCCAGTTTGCGCCGCCGCCCGATGGGCCGCGTGACGGCACCCTTGCTGCGCATGGGGGCGAAGTTCGAGCATCGCGGGACGAGTGAAGGCAAAGTGCTGCTGCCGCTCGCGGTCATCGGTGCCAAGAACCCGATGCCCATCGAATACGAATTGCCGGTGGCGTCGGCGCAGGTGAAATCCGCCGTGCTGCTCGCCGGCCTCAACACGCCGGGCAAGACCACGACGGTCGAAAAGGCGCGCACCCGCGACCATACCGAACGCATGCTGCGCCATTTCGGCGCCGAGGTTTCGATCGAAACCAAAGACGGTCTGACGCGCGCCACCGTTACCGGCCGGCCGGAACTCAAAGCCAGCGACGTGATCGTCCCGGGCGATCCGTCCTCGGCCGCGTTTCCGCTGGTCGCCGGTTTGATCGTGCCGGGATCGGACGTCACGGTGCGCGGCGTGGGCCTCAATCCCTTGCGCACCGGGCTTTTCACCACGTTGCGCGAAATGGGGGCGACGCTCGACATCGCCAACAAGCGCGATCAGGCGGGCGAGGAAGTGGGCGATTTGAACGCGCGCTTCTCCGCATTGAAAGGCGTGGAAGTGCCGCCGGATCGCGCGCCCTCGATGATCGACGAGTATCCGATCCTCGCGGTCGCGGCGGCCTTCGCCAAGGGCCGCACCGTGATGCGGGGCTTGCATGAACTCCGCGTCAAGGAAAGCGACCGCCTTGCCGCCATCGCCAAAGGCCTGGAAGCGTGCGGCGTGAAGATCGCCATCGAGGGCGACGATCTGATCGTCGAGGGCAATGACGGCCCGCCGCCGGGCATGGAGGCGAACACGCCCGCCATCGCCACGCATCTCGATCACCGCATTGCGATGAGCTTCCTGGTGATGGGCTTGGCGGCGAAGAAGGGTACCCGCGTCGACGATTGCGCGACCATCGCGACCAGCTTCCCGGATTTCTTGCCGCTGATCCGGCGCTTGGGCGGCGAAATCGTCGCGTGAGCGCGCCCAAGATCATCGCCATCGACGGCCCCGCCGCGGCGGGCAAGGGCACGCTCGCCAAACGCGTGGCGGCGCATCTGGGCTACGACCATCTCGACACCGGATCGCTTTATCGCGCCGTCGCGTCGAAGACGTTGCGGCTGGGGATGAGCCCCGACGCCGCCGCGCAAAGCTTCATGGTGGGCGATCTCAACGCCAGCGATTTGCGCACAGAGAAGGTGGCGCAACAGGCCTCGGTCGTCGCGGCCGTGCCCGCCGTCCGGGCAGCCCTTTTGGCGTTCCAGCAGGATTTTGCGCGGAAGCCGCCGGGCGGCAACGGCGCCGTGCTCGACGGGCGCGATGTGGGCACGGTCGTATGTCCTTGGCCGGACACGCTTAAATTCTTCGTGACCGCGTCGATCGAGGCGCGCGCCAAGCGCCGATATGACGAATTGCGCGCGCGCGGTGAATCCCCTATGTATGCGTCCGTTTTCGCCGAGATGGCGGAACGCGACAAGCGGGACAGCCAGCGTAGTGCGGCGCCCCTCAAACCGGCGGATGACGCGATCCTTCTGGATACGTCCGATCTTTCCGCCGATGACGTGTTCCAAGCGGCTCTCGCCGCCATTCAGGGGAAAACGCGCTGAACGGATGGTCCGTCGGCGCAACTCGAACCCCGGCGTCGGCGGAAGGCACAGGGCCTTACGGACGACCGGCGTTTGAAACGAGAGGCTTTTTTCAAAAATGGCTAAAGCGTCCAGTCTCGCCCGTACGCGCACGTCCGTGCCGTCGGGTGCGGAAGATTTCTCGGCTCTTCTCGAAGAGTCGCTCGGCTCGGGCAATTCGTTCGAAGGCCGCGTCGTCAAGGGCCGCGTCGTGTCGGTCGAAGGCGATTTCGCGATCGTCGATGTGGGCCTGAAGGCCGAAGGCCGCGTCGCGCTGAAGGAATTCGGCGCCGCGGGTCAGCCCGCCGAAATCAAGGCCGGCGACACGGTCGACGTGTTCGTCGAGCGCATGGAAGACCGCAACGGCGAAGCCTCGCTGTCGCGCGACAAGGCGCGCCGCGAAGAAGCGTGGGGCGCCCTCGACAAGCAGTTCAAGGAAAACGCCCGCGTCAACGGCGTGATCTTCGGCCGCGTCAAGGGCGGCTTCACGGTGGACCTCGGCGGTGCCGTCGCGTTCCTGCCCGGCAGCCAGGTCGATATCCGCCCCGTGCGCGACATCACCCCGCTGATGGGCACGCCGCAGCCCTTCCAGATCCTGAAGATGGACCGCAGCCGCGGCAACATCGTCGTCTCGCGCCGTGCGGTTCTGGAAGAAACGCGCGCCGAGCAGCGTTCGGAACTGGTCGCCTCGCTCAAGGAAGGCCAGATCCTCGAAGGCGTGGTCAAGAACATCACCGATTACGGCGCGTTCGTGGATCTCGGCGGCGTCGACGGCTTGCTGCACGTCACCGACATCGCCTGGAAGCGCATCAACCACCCGTCGGAAGCGCTCACGATCGGCCAGCACGTCAAGGTGCAGGTCGTCCGCTTCAACGCCGAAACCCAGCGCATCTCGCTGGGCATGAAGCAGCTTGAAGCCGATCCGTGGGAAGGTGTGGCCGCCAAGTATCCGGCGAACGCCAAGTTCAAGGGCCGCGTGACCAACATCACCGACTACGGCGCCTTCGTGGAGCTGGAGCCGGGCATCGAAGGCCTCGTCCACGTCTCGGAAATGAGCTGGACGAAGAAGAACGTCCATCCGGGCAAGATCGTTTCGACCTCGCAGGAAGTCGAAGTGATGGTGCTCGACGTCGACGCGTCCAAGCGCCGCATCTCGCTGGGTCTCAAGCAGTGCCTCGACAATCCGTGGGAGGTCTTCAAGGACCGCTTCACGCCGGGCACCGAGCTGGAAGGCGAGGTCAAGAACATCACCGAGTTCGGCCTGTTCGTGGGCCTGCCCGGCGATATCGACGGCATGGTCCATCTCTCGGACATCGACTGGGAGAAGTCGGGCGAAGAGGCGATCAAGGCCTACAAGAAGGGCGACAAGGTCAAGGTCAAGGTGCTGGATACCGACGTCGAGAAGGAGCGTATCTCGCTCGGCATCAAGCAGCTCACCAACGACCCGTTCGAGTCCGCGATCTCGGGCTTCAAGAAGGGCGACGTCGTCACCGGCACGGTCTCGGCCGTGCAGGACAACGGCGTGGAACTGACGCTGGCCGACGGCGTGACCGGCTTCATCCGCAAGTCGGATCTGAGCCGCGACCGCGCCGAACAGCGCCCGGACCGTTACGCCATCGGCGAGAAGGTCGACGCCAAGATCACCACGCTGGACCGCGCCAGCCGCAAGATCCAGCTGTCGATCAAGGCGCGCGAGATCGAGGAAGACAAGGAAGCGATGGCCCAGTTCGGCTCGTCGGATTCCGGCGCTTCGCTCGGCGATATCCTGGGTGCCGCCCTCAAGCGCAAGCAGGAGAAGGAAGGCGAGTAATCGCCGACTTTCCTTCGTAAGAACGACGACGGGCGGTGCCGCAAGGCGCCGCCCGTTTTCGTTTCAGGCTTTGGGATAGAGTTTTTCGAGTGCCGCGAACACCGCGCGCACGGCCTGGATATGGCCGCCTTCGGCGCGGCCGGCCCGCGTCCACGGGTTCCAGCCGAACACGTCGAAATGCGCCCAGCGGCATTTGTCGGGCACGAAATTCTGCAAGAACAGCGCGGCGGTGACGGCACCCGCGAACGGCCCGTCGGAAATATTCGACGTGTCCGCGATCTTGCTTTCCATGCGCGTGCGATAGCCCTGCCATAGCGGCATCAGCCAGAACGGATCGTGCGACGCGATGCCCGATTGCAGGAAGCCGCGCGCCAGATCGTCGTCATTGGCAAAAAACGCGGGCAGATCGGGGCCCAGCGCCACGCGCGCCGCCCCGGTCAGCGTGGCGAAGTCGATCATCAATTCGGGTTCGTCTTCGCCCGCCGCCGCCATCGCGTCGGCCAGGATCAAGCGGCCTTCGGCGTCGGTATTGCCGATCTCGACCGTGAGGCCTTTGCGCGATTTCACGATGTCGAGCGGGCGGATCGAATTTCCCGACACCGAGTTCTCGACCGCCGGGATCAGCAGGCGCAAGCGCACCGGCAGTTTCGCTTCGACGATGAGGCGCGCGAGGGCCAGCGCATGCGCCGCCCCGCCCATATCCTTCTTCATCAGCTTCATGCCGGCATCGGGTTTGATGTCGAGCCCGCCGGTGTCGAAGCACACGCCCTTGCCGATCACCGCGATGCGCGGATGTTTGGGATCGCCCCAGCGCATGTCGATCAGGCGCGGTGCTTTTTCGGCCGCCCGGCCCACGGCATGGACCAATGGGAACCCTTCCTTCAGCAGCTTGTCGCCGACGATCACGTCCGCCGATGCGAAGTCGAGTTCATGTGCGGTTTCGATCGCCGCTGCGGCCAGCGCGTCGGGGCCCATGTCTTCGGCGGGCGTGTTGATCAGATCGCGCGCCAGCCCGTCGGCCGCGACGATCGCCTGCACGCGCTTACGGTCGGCCTTGGCGGGCCACACGAGTTCGGCCGGCGCTTTGGCGGCCTTCTTGTAGCGATCGAACACGTAGCTGCCGAGCGCCCAGGCCAACGCGATCTCGGTCGCTTCGCTTGCGTCCGCCGGCTCGGGGTCGAGGCGATAGGAACCGGCGGGCAGCTTCAGGGGCAGGGCCCCCCAGCTCCAAAATTTGTGGCCGGACCCGTCGGGCGTTTCGCGCTCGGGCACGCCGACCAGCACGCGCTCGATCTTTCCGTCGCTCGCGGGCAGCGCCAAAATTTCGCCCGACGCCGCCTTGAACCCGACCGATTCCGCGTAACGCTTTTGCGCGGCTTTGGCTTTTTTGAGCCAGGCGGGCAATGCGGATTTGGTCAGCGCCGTCAGCTTGACGGTGGCGGCAACGGGTTTCGGGCGAAGGGACAGGCGGGCAGGCATAGCGACTCCGATTTGTACGGCGACAACTCGGACCTTGCCCCAACCGCGTCTCTCTGGAAAGAACTTGGGCGAACAGCCAAGGGAAAATGCCCATGACCCAAGCGACGCTCTATCTCGGTAACAAGGCTTATTCGTCGTGGTCGCTGCGCGGCTGGCTTGCGTGCAAGATCGCCGGCCTCGAATTCCGCGAGGAGGTCTACGACATGGGCGCCCCGGATTGGAAAACCTGGATCGCGGCGCGCTCGCCCACCGGCAAAGTGCCCTGCCTGCTGATCGACGGGGCCAGCGTGTGGGAATCGCTGGCGATCGGCGATTACCTCGCCGATTCAGCCCCGGCGAAATTCTGGCCGCAGGAAAACGCCGCGCGTGCCCAGGCGCGCTCCATCGCCGCCGAAATGCATGCGGGCTTCGTCGAATTGCGCAAGGCGATGTGGATGAATGTGCGCGCGCGCTTTCCGGGCAAGGGCCGCACGCCGGGGGCGCTGAACGATATCGCGCGGATTCAGGGGCTTTGGGCCGAAACGCGCCGGAAATTCGGGGCCGGCGGGCCCTATCTGTTCGGCGCGCAATTCGGCATGGCGGACGCGATGTACGCGCCCGTGGTGGCAAGGTTCGTGACCTGGGCGCCGGAACTCACGAAAGATTCGGCTGCCTATGTCGATGCGGTGTGGAATCATCCCTATATGAAGGAATGGCTCGCCGCCGCCGCCGCCGAGAAATGGGTGTTGGAGAAATACGAGACCGCTATCGATTGAGACCCGCATGACCGAACGCACCGCCACCCGAACGCAAACCCAAATGCCGGAACAGGCCGTCGAATTCGGCCAGCCGGACGATTGGGTGCGCATCCGGATCGGCGCGCGCGGCATGATCTGGTCGCTGTCGTGGCTGGCCGTTATTGGCGGGACGGCGCTGTCGACGATCGCGGTCGCTACGGCATCGGCCGGGCCCGCGGGCTTTCTGGTGGCACTGCCGCCCGCCGCGTTGATCGCTTGGGCATTGACCGGGATTTGGCGCAAGCGTATCGGCCCGCGCGAGCTTTATTTCGATCGTATAGGTTTTTACGACACGACGACCGGCCGCGAGCCGCTGCGCTGGACGGATATCGAAAGCCTCGACGTGATCGAACGCCCGCCCGGCGGATTGTGGATGGCGCCCAGTGCCGCCTATATCGTCGCGCGATTGGTTCCGGCCAAGCGCAAGGCCGGTCTGTTCGATTGGGCGAAGGCGGAGGAATTGCGCGGTGGCGTGGTTCTGCACGCGACCGAGGCGATGCATCTGCCGGTCCCGTTCGAATATCTGGTGCTGAATTTGCGCGCGCGCGGTGCGCCCATTCGCCCGCATGCGCCGACATTCGACGCGTTCGAATACGACGCGCGCTGGCTGCCGCCCGCCGAAGCCGCGCAATTGATCGAAACCCGGATGGGTGCCCGCGCGCGGCCATTTGCGAATCACAATCTCGATATTGCGCGCAGCCGTAACGCCAAGCCCGCGATCGCGCATTGGGAAGCGGTGCTGGCCGAATTGCGCCGGATGTCGGGTTTGGTCTCGGCGGAAGACTAGAGATATTCCAGGCTGGCCGCCTAGGTCTTTAAATCTCGGCTGAATTCGGCTATCTGTCTTCCATGACCTCGATGCGTCCCTTCGCCCCCCTGGTGGACCGTTTGAAGGCGGCGGGTTTGCGCCCGACCCGCCAGCGCCTGCAATTGCTGCGCGTGCTGGGGGAGGGCGGGCACCGCCATCTCACCGCCGAACAATTGTCGGCCGAGGCGCGCGAAGCCGGGCTGAACGTGGCGCTGGCCACGATCTACAACACGCTGAATCAGTTCACCCAAGCGGGATTGCTGCGCGAAGTGGTGGTCGAGCCGGGCCGGTCCTATTTCGACACCAATCTCGGGCCGCATCATCATTTCTTCGACGAATCGGCCGGGATGTTGATCGACATTCCCGCCGATCAAATCGCGGTGGCGGCCTTGCCGGCCCCGCCGCCCGGCAAGCGCGTCGCGTCGGTCGACGTGGTCGTCCGCTTGACCGATTCCTGACCCTTTTGGGTCAGATGTAGGGTCTTTTTCCACAAGAGTTGCAAACGGTTCTCATCTAAATTGGAACCGTTCCAAAACTATTGACTTCGCCTTCCCGCAGCCCATTATCTGCGCGCCCGGCATTCCGCCGGCTGCCTTGCGCCGCTGTTCCGGCGCGTCATTCCAGGGAGTGTTCCATGCCCAAGCTCAAGGGAACCAAGACCGAGCAGAATCTGAAGGATGCGTTCGCGGGCGAAAGCCAGGCGAACCGCCGCTATCTGTATTTCGCGCAAAAGGCGGACGTCGAAGGCTTCAACGACGTCGCGGCCGTGTTCCGCTCGACGGCGGAAGGCGAAACGGGCCACGCGCATGGCCATCTCGAGTATCTGGAAGAGACGGGCGACCCGGCGACGGGCCAGCCGATCGGCTCGACCGATCTGAACCTCAAGGCGTCGATCGCCGGCGAAACGCACGAGTACACCGACATGTACCCGGGCATGGCGCGCACGGCTCGCGACGAAGGCTTCGACGAGATCGCCGACTGGTTCGAAACGCTGGCGAAGGCCGAGAAGTCGCACGCCGGCAAGTTCCAGAAGACGCTCGACGGCCTCGGCAAGTAACGCCGACCTCGATACCCCCCGGAACGGCGGCGGGCCCCACTCGAAAGGGCCCGCCGACCGCTCCCGCCTCTTCATCGCGGAATAGGGAAACGTACCGATGCGCGAAGGCAGTCTCGACGCGCCGACCCGGCATCCGATCGATTGGCAGAACCCGGAATTCTGGGACGAAGCCAAGCTCGACGCCGAATTGCGCCGCGTCTTCGATATCTGTCACGGCTGCCGGCGCTGCTTCAATCTGTGCGATTCCTTCCCGCGCCTGTTCGATCTGATCGACAACACGAAGGGCGAAACGCTCGACGAAGTGCCGTCGAGCGAATTCAAGGGCGTGGTCGATTCCTGCACGCTCTGCGATCTTTGTTTCATGACCAAGTGCCCCTACGTGCCGCCGCACGAATGGAACTTGGACTTCCCGCATCTGATGGTCCGCGCGCGCGCGATCGAGGCGAAGAAGAAGGGCGTTCCCTTCGCCGAAGCGCAGCTCACCAAGACCGACCGTAACGGCAAGCTCGCTTCGATCGCGCCGGGAATCGCGAATTGGGCGTCGGACACGTCGAACAAGCTTACGCGCGGTCTGCTGGAAAAAGTCGCCGACGTGCATCCGGAAGCGGCGTTGCCGAAATTCCACGGCGCCACCTTCGCCGTGCGCGCCAAGCGCGAAGCGCTGGAGATCAACACGGCCGCCCCCGCTTACGGCAAGCGCAAGGCCGCGCTCTACGCCACCTGCTTCGTCAACTACAACAATCCGAATATCGGCATGGCGATGCGCGCGATCCTGGCCAAGAACGGGATCGACAGCAAAGTCGTCTATCCCAAATGCTGCGGCATGCCGCAGCTCGAACACGGCGAGATCGAGAAGGTCGCCGCGACCGCCAAACAGGTCGCCGCGGAAATGTCGCCGCTGATCGACGAAGGCTACGACATCGTCGCGTTGATCCCGTCTTGCGCGCTGATGCTGAAATTCGAATGGCCGCTGATCGTGCCGGACGACCCGCTGGTGAAGAAGCTGGCGCAGGCGACCTACGACGCGTCGGAATACGTGGTCGATATCGCCAAGCGCGAAGGCTTGGCGCCCGGCCTCGAAAAGCTCGACGGCGGCGTGTCGATGCACTTCGCCTGCCATGCGCGCGCGCAGAATATGGGTCCGAAAGCGGCCGAAATGCTGCGTTTGGTGCCCGAAATTTCGGTCGCCGTGATCGAGCGGTGCTCAGGGCACGGCGGCTCGTGGGGCGTGATGAAGCGCAATTTCGAACTCGCGTTGAAGGTCGGCAAGCCGGTCGCCAAGACCGTCGCCAAAAACGCGAAAACCTATCTCGCGTCGGAATGCCCGCTGGCGGGCGAACATATCGCGCAGGGCGTGGAACGCCTGCCGGCGGAAGACCGGCCCGCGAATATGGAGCCGCCGCTGCATCCGATCGAGTTGTTCGCCAAAGCCTATGGCTTGGTTTGAGGAGAAACAGATGATCGCCGCCATGAAGCGTCAAATCACCCGCGCCGACATCCTGCCGATGAGCGACTATGGCCGCGAGCGCAAATCGCTGCGCGTCGACATGGTCGCGGTGAAGAAGAATCGCCGCGTCGAAGTCGGCCCGATCGCGACCTTCTATTTCGAGAATTACCAGACGATGTGGCATCAGGTTCACGAGATGCTGTTCATCGAAAAGGGCGGCGAGGGCCAGATCGCCGACGAACTCGCCGCCTATAATCCGCTGATCCCGCAGGGCGACGAATTGGTCGCCACGGTGATGCTGGAAATCGAAGATCCCGTGCGCCGCGCGCGCGTGCTCTCGGGCCTCGGCCATATCGAAGATCACATGTATCTCGAAGTGGCGGGTACGCGGATCAACGCGCTCAGCGAAACCGACGTCGAACGCACGACGGACGAAGGCAAGACCTCGTCGGTGCATTTCATCCGCTTCAAATTGACGCCCGCGCAGATCGCCGAGTTCCGCAAACCTGGAACGCGCGTGCTGCTGGGTATCGACCACGTCAATTACGGCCATATCGCCGTGATGTCGGACGCCACGCGCAACGCCCTGGCGGCCGACTTCGCTTAACTAGGCGGTCTGCCCGCCGATCTGATAGGCGGCGACCATGACGAGCGTCACGTCGCTGCCGCCGTCGGAGAGCGGCAGGATCAGGCGTTCCCAAGTCTGGCCGAGCTGCCATTGCTGGCGGCCGTCCAGCGTGCCGTGGGCGAATTGCGCCGAATAAGTCCGCCAGGCGGGGGCGGCGCTGACACGCACTTTCTCGTACTCGCCGCGCAGGAGCGCCGCCTGTTCGGGCGGAAGCTCATCGATGGACTTCCCCGTCATCTCGCGCCGGAACGCGTCGACGAAGGCGGTGCCGTAAAGGCGATAGACCCAGCGCCCCTCGGCCCAATCGACCAGCATCAGATGGCCGAGCCAGGTCCGCATCTCGATTGGATCGAAATCGGCGCGATCGGGCACGGATTCGCCTTTGCGGCGCGCCTCCCAGAAGGCGAGCAGCGCATCGAGCCGTTTTTCGTGAAATTCCGGCCGTTCGGCCACGAACACCCCGTCTGCCCAGGCGAATCGGGCGGGATTATGGCGCCCCGATGCCGGGCCGCACAATCCCGGCCTTGCTTTCGCGGCGTCCGGACGGCACTTTCCGGCCCATTACGGTCGGAATGCTGAAAAAATTTCTCAAATCCGAAACGGGCCAAGCCCTTATCGCCCGTTTGGCGGCGGGGTACATCGCCTTCGTCTATCGCACCACGCGCTGGACGGTGCTCAACGGCCATGTGCCGGACGATCTGGCGCGCGCGGGCAAGCCGTTGATCGCCTGTTTCTGGCACCAGCGCTTGATGATGATGGCGCCGATCTGGCGCCGGCGGCGGCCCTACAACATGCTGATTTCGGCCCATCGTGACGGCGTTCTGATCAGCCGCACGGTCAAGCATTTCGGCATCAACACGATTACCGGATCGACCAGCAAGGGGGCCGCCGAAGCGCTGCGCGCGATGGTCGGCTATTTGAAAAAGGGCGAATTGGTGGGGGTGACGCCGGATGGGCCGCGCGGCCCCGCGCGCAAGGCGGCACAAGGTGTTGCCGCCGCCGCGTTCCTCGCCCAAGCGCCGGCGGTCACGCAAAGCTATTCGATCTCGCGCGCCAAGTTCCTCAACAGCTGGGACCGGCTGATGGTGCCGCTGCCCTTCGGCAAGGGCGTGGTGATCTGGGGCGACCCGATCCCGCCGCCCGCGACGCGCGATGCGATGGACGAATTCACGGCGCTGCTCGAAAGGCGCCTCGACGAAGATTGCGCGGCGGCCGACCGCTTTGTCGGCATCGTTGCCCCCGTGCGGCGCGAGAAATGAGCCGGCTTCTCTATCGCGCTTTCGCGTCGGCGGCGTCGCCGGCGCTTGAGCTTTTCTTGAAGCGGCGTCTGGCGCGCGGCAAGGAAGATCCGCTGCGCTGGCGCGAGCGCAAAGGCTATACGGATCGCCCGCGCCCGGCGGACAAGGTTTTGTGGATTCACGGCGCGTCGATGGGCGAGGCGCGTTCCGCCTTGCCGCTGGTTGCGGCGTTACGCGAAACGCGCCCCGATCTGTCGGTGCTGTTCACCACCGGCTCGCGAACCTCGGCCGAGATGCTGGCGCGCGAGCTCGACGGTACTGGCGCTTTCCATCAATACGTGCCGCTCGATGTGCCCGCTTGGGTCGACCGCTTCCTCGACCATTGGCGCCCGGATGCGGCGCTGTGGCTCGAAAGCGAGCTCTGGCCCAATTTGCTCGGGGCACTCGCCAAGCGCCGCATCCCCGCCGCGTTGATCAACGCGCGCCTTGCCGAGCGTTCGGCGCGGCGTTGGGAACGCACGCTCAGATTCTTCGCGCCCCCCTTCGAAGCCTTTCGCCTGGCGCTGGCGCAAAGCGAAGGCGATGCGGAACGCTTGCGGCGTTTGGGTCTTGCCGATGTGCGCGCCATCGGCAATCTCAAACACGAGGCCCCGCCGCTCGCCGCCGATCCGCAGGCGGTCGACGCGTTGCGCGAGATGCTCGACGGGCGTTTCGCGTGGCTGGCCGCGTCGACCCATCCGCGCGAGGAAGCCGCCATCCTCGACGCACATCGCCAAATCCGCCACGCGCGCGGCGATGCGCTGCTCGTGTTGGCGCCCCGCCATGCGACGCGCGGAGCCGATATCGCCGCCGCGTGCGAAGCGGCGGAATTGCCCGCGGCACGCCGTTCGCTTGACCAGAATCCCGGTGCGGCCGAAGCGGTCTATATCGCCGATACGATGGGCGAGTTGGGCGTGCTTTATCGCGCTGTGCCGATCGCGTTCGTCGGCGGCTCGCTGGAGCCGCATGGCGGCCAGAATCCGCTGGAGCCCGCCAGGCTGGGCGCCTCGCTCGCCTTCGGCCCGTCGATGGAGAATTTCGCCGAGCTGGCGCGCGATCTGATCGACGCGAAAGCCGCGACGCGCGTGGGCGATGCCAGCGAACTCGCGCGCTTCGTGCTGGAACGCGCCGCCGATCCGGCCTTGGCCGCGCGCGAAGGGGAAGCCGCCCGCAACTTCGCCGCCAAGGGCGAAGGTACTGTCGCGCGTATGTTGGCGGCGTTGGAGCCGATCCTTGCCGGGCTCGGCCCCAAAGCGGTGACGCATGAAACCGCCTAGCTTCTGGCGCACGGGGGGTGCTGCGGCGACGCTGTTATCGCCGCTCGGCTGCCTTTACGCATGGGGTGGGGCCGCGCGATTGAAATTCGGCGCGTCATTCGACGCGGGCGTGCCGACGATCTGCGTGGGCAATCTCACGCTCGGCGGGGCGGGCAAAACGCCGGTGGTGCGCGAGATCGCGTCGATCTTGGCCGCCAACGGCAAGCGTGTGGCGATCTTGTCGCGCGGCCATGGCGGTTCGGCGCAAGGGCCGATCCGCGTCGATCCCGCGACGCACGACGCCGCGACGGTCGGCGACGAGCCGTTGTTGCTGGCGTCGGCGGCCCCGGTCTATGTCGCCAAGGATCGCGCCGCCGGTGCGCGCGCGGCCTTGGCCGACGGTGCCGATTGTCTCCTGCTCGACGACGGCTTCCAAAGCCCGGCGCTGAACAAGACCTTCTCGATCGTCGTCGTCGATGGCGGGGCGGGGCTCGGCAATGGGCGCGTCTTCCCAGCCGGCCCCTTGCGCGAACCGCCCGAATGGGGGCTCGCGCGCGCCGACGCCATCGTGATGATCGGTGCCGATACGACCGGCTTCGCCGCGCGGCATGCGGGCGAAAATAAACTGCTGCACGCCACGCTCGACCCCGTGTCGCGCGACCTGGCGGGTGCCAAGGTTCTCGCCTTCGCGGGGATCGGCCGGCCGGAAAAATTCTTTTCGAGTCTGCGCGATCTTGGCTGCACGCTTGCGCAAACGCGCGAATTCGCCGATCACCATCCCTATACGCGCGCGGAGATCGAAAATGTTCTTCGCGACGCGGCGCAAATTGGCGCCAAACCCGTGACGACCGAAAAGGATCTCGTGCGCATTCCCGCCGATCTGCGCGCCGCCATCGCGACATTGAATGTCCGGCTCGTCCCGGCCGACAGCGCCGCCTTTGCCGCGCTGGCGCAAGGGGCCGCGCGATGAGGAAGCTGCTGCGCATTGTCGAAGCCGGTTTCGTCGTCGGCCTCTATCATCTGTTGGGATTGCTGCCCCGGCATGTCGCGTCGGGATTCGGCGGCGCTTTCGCGCGCTTCCTCGGCCCGAAATTGTCGCTGTCGAAGCGCGCACGCAAAAATCTGCGCCGCTTCATGCCGGAACTGGGCGACGAAGGGATCGAGCGCACGATCCATGAAATGTGGGACAATCTCGGCCGCACGGCGGCCGAATACCCGCATCTGATGAAGTTCACGGTTTTCGTGCCGGGCGCGGATATCGAAGTGTCGGGCTTCGAACATATCGACGCAGCGAAGGCGGCGGGCAAGCCGATTATTTTCTTCGCCGCCCATCTCGCCAATTGGGAACTCGCGGGCCTGGTTGCCGCGCGCTACGACACGCCGGTCCATCTCGTGTATCGCGAGGCGAATAACCGCCACGTCGAAACCTTGTTCAAGCGCGGACGCGGCGCGTTCGCGGCGGGTTTGATCCCGAAGGGCTCGTCGGGCGCCCGGCTCGCCATGCAGGCCCTGAAGGAAGGCAAGCATCTGGGCATGCTGCTCGATCAGAAAATGAACGACGGCATTTCCGTGCCGTTCTTCGGCGTCGACGCGATGACGGCGCCCGCCTTGGGCGCGCTGGCGCTGCGCTTCGATTGCGTGATTTTGCCCGCGCGGGTCGAGCGCTTGGGCTCGGCGGCGAAATTCCGCGTGACCGTGGAGCCGGCTTTGCCCGTGCCACAAGGCTCGGACAAGGAAGCGCGCATGATCGCGTTGATGACGGCGGTCAACGCGCGGATGGAAGAATGGATCCGCAAGCGGCCCGGCCAGTGGCTGTGGTTGCACCGCCGCTGGCCGGAGCCGAAGTAACGCGGCTTTACTTTGCGTCCGCCGCGACGGCGAATTTCTTGATCGTGTCGGGCTTGCGCGGCGGTTCGCCCTTGGCGATGCGATCGACATGTTCCATGCCGTCTGTCACTTCGCCCCACACCGTGTATTGGCCGTTCAGGAAATGGCCTTCGTCGAACATGATGAAGAACTGGCTGTTCGCCGAATGCGGGTTTTGCGCGCGCGCGGCGCCCACGACGCCGCGATCGAACGGCGCCTTGGTGAACTCGGCCTTCAGATCGGGCTTGTCCGATCCGCCCATGCCGGTCCCGTCGGGGCAGCCGGTCTGGGCCATGAAGCCGTCGATCACGCGGTGGAATTTCAGCCCGTCATAGAAGCCTTCGCGGGCGAGTTCCTTCACGCGTTCGACATGCTTGGGCGCCAGATCCGGGCGCAGTTTGATCGTCACGCGGCCCCAATCGAGGTCGAGATAGATCGTGTTTTCGAGATCATCGGCCATATGGTTTTCCTTATTCCTTCACGTCGGCGGCGACGCGCACGCTGCGCATGCGGTCGGGATTGCGCGGCGGTTCGCCGCGGCGGATGCGGTCCACGTATTCCATGCCCGACAGCACCTGGCCCCAGACGGTGTACTGACCGTCCAGGCTGGCGCCGCGCCGGAACATGATGAAGAACTGGCTGTTCGCCGAATTGGGGCTTTGCGCGCGCGCCGCCCCCACGGTGCCGCGTTCGAATGGCACGCGGCTGAACTCGGCGGGAAGATCGGGCTTCTGCGAACCGCCGCGGCCCGTGCCGGTGGGGTCGCCCGTCTGCGCCATGAAGCCGTCGATCACGCGATGGAACACGATGCCGTCGTAGAAACCTTCGCGCGCCAATTCCTTGATGCGCTGAACATGGCGGGGCGCGATATCCGGGCGCAGCTGGATCACGACGCGGCCGTAATCCAGCTCGATATAAAGCAGGTTCTCGCGGTCGGCCGGGGCCTGGGCTTGCGCCGTCACGGCGGCGAAGGCGAACAGAATCGCCGCGGCGAAAATTCGAACTAAGCGCATCACTCGTCTCTCCGGTCTGCCCGAAACGCGCGGGATTATGGTGTCGGCCCGCACAGCTTGCAATGCGGGTCTTTGGGCACGGCAATGCGGCGGAAAGTGGTGTCCAGCGCGTCGTAAATAAGCACGCTTCCGGTAAGGCTTTTGCCCAGACCCAGCAATTCCTTCAGCGCTTCGGTCGCTTGCAAACTGCCCGCGACACCGGCGACGGCGCCGAGAATGCCGGCCTCCTCGCAGCGCGGGATCAAATCGGGCGGCGGCTTCTCGGGATGCAGGCAGCGCAGACAGGCGGTTTTGCCGTCATAGGCCTTGTAGGTCGATAGCTGCGCTTCGAAGCGCAGCAGCGACGCCGAAACCAGCGGCACGCGCGCGCGATAGCACGCATCGTGGACCGCATAGCGCGTATCGAAATTGTCGGAGCCGTCGATCACTAGATCGTGGCCGGCGATCAACGCGCCGATATTCGCCGCGTCGACGCGCAGCTTCTTCGCCGTGACTTTTATCTGCGGGTCGAGGCGTGCGAGCGTTTCGGCCGCACTCTCCACCTTCGCGCGGCCGATCGCCGCGTCCGAATGGATGATCTGGCGCTGAAGATTGGTATCGTCCACCACATCGTCGTCGACGAGGGTGAGATGCCCCACGCCCGCAGCCGCAAGATAAAGCGCCACCGGCGAGCCGAGCCCGCCCGCCCCGATGATGAGCACGCGGCTGGCGAGCAATTTCGCTTGGCCGTCTTCGCCGACCTCATCGAGGATCAGGTGGCGCGCGTAGCGCCGGAACGCGCGGTCGTCCAGCGCGTCCGGCATCTCACGTTTCGCTTTCCACGCCCGCTTCGCGCGCGCGCTCGACCAGCTCGGCCAAGGTCGTCTTGCCCAGGCGCTCGAGCAATTCGGCCTGCAGATCCATCCAGATCGGCCGCACGATGCGATGGCCCAGCGCCGAAGCGGGGGCACCCGTCAGCGGATCGGGCGCCACTTCGATCGTGCGCACGATATTGACGATCTCCGCGATCGTGATCGATTCGGGTTCGCGCGCCAGGCGATAGCCGCCCTTGGGCCCGCGCTGGCCGGTCAGCACGCCGGCGCGCACCAAAGCTTGCAGCACTTGTTCGAGATAGCGCTTGGGAATGCCCTGGCGCTTGGTGATCGCGGAGGCCTGAACCGGCCGCGATTTGGCGTTGTAGGCGACATCGAGAACGGCCTCGATGCCGAAGAGCAGTTTTTTGGTGAGGCGCAGCATGGCGGGGGGACCTATCTGCCGGTGGAGCCGAAGCCGCCGCCCGAGCGCCCGGTCGGCGGCAAGGACGGGCGTTCGGCGAGGGTGGCGCGCACGTAACGCGCCAAAACCATTTGGGCGATCCGCATGCCGCGTTCCAGGCGCACGGATTCCTGCCCGAGATTGACGAGGATGACCTTCACTTCGCCGCGATAATCGGCGTCGATCGTGCCGGGGCTGTTGAGCACGGTCAGTCCGTGTTTGAGGGCAAGGCCCGAACGCGGGCGCACTTGCGCTTCGCAGCCTTCCGGCAGCGCCATCGCAAGGCCGGTCGGGATCAGCGCGCGTTCGCCCGGCTTCACTTCGACGGGCGCGTCGATCGCGGCGAGCAAATCGAGACCGGCCGCGCCTTCGGTCGCGTAGGCGGGAAGATCGAGTCCTTCGGCGTGCGGCAGGCGTACGATTTCGACGGTGATGCTATCGGTCATATTCACGCGGCTTTGGCGAAATGGGCGGCGATGCGTGCCGCCAAACGGCGCGCGACATCGTCCTTGCTTTGGCGTTCCCAGGATTCGACGCCGGCCCCATCGACGATGTGCACGGTGTTCGCGTCGCCGCCGAACACGTTCGTGCCCAGCGACACGTCGTTGGCGACGATCCAGTCGCAGCCTTTGCGCAGGCGCTTTTCCGTCGCATGACGGATCAGATCGTCGGTTTCGGCCGCGAAGCCGACGACCAGACCGGGGCGCTGCGCGTGTTTGGACAACGTCGCCAGAATGTCGGGGTTCTCGGTCAGCGCCAAGGTCGGCGCCGCGCCGCCGTCTTTCTTCAGCTTGGAATTGCCGAGCGTGGCGGGCCGCCAATCGGCGACGGCGGCGGCGCAGACCGCGATATCGGCGGGCAATGAATCGACGCAGGCCGCGAGCATTTGCTGCGCGGTTTCGATTGCGCGCAATTTGACGCCGGCGGGGGCGGCGAGATTGGTGGGGCCGCTGACCAGAATGGTCTCCGCCCCCAACGCGGCAAGTGCGGCCGCGATCGCATGGCCTTGCTTGCCGGAGGAGCGATTGGCGATGTAGCGCACGGGATCGATCGCTTCGTGCGTCGGGCCCGAGGTGACGAGCGCGCGTTTGCCCGCCAGCGGCGCATTCGCGTTGAAGTGACGTTCGATCGCCGCGACGATGTCGAGCGGCTCACTCATGCGGCCGGCCCCGATCTCGCCCTCGGCGAGTTCGCCGCTTTCCGGCCCGATCGACGAAACGTTGCGCGCGGCGAGCGTGGCCATATTCTTTCGCGTGGCGTCGTGCGCCCACATCACGTGATTCATCGCGGGTGCGAGCAAGATCGGTTTATCGGTCGCGAGCAATATGGTTGTCGCGAGATCGCCGGCAAGGCCCGTCGCCATTTTGGCGATCAGGTCGGCGGTCGCAGGGGCGACGACGACCAGATCGCAATCGCGCGCCAAACGGATATGGCCGATCTCGTTCTCGGCCGTCAGGTCGAACAGATCGCTATAGACCTTGTCGCGCGACAGCGTGGCGACGCTGAGCGGGGTGACGAATTCCTTGGCCGCGGCCGTCAGCACGCAGCGCACGCCGGCCCCCCGCTCGCGCAAACGCCGGATCAGATCCAGGCTTTTATATGCGGCGATGCCGCCCGCCACGATCAGCAGGATGCGCTTGCCCGACAGGGTTTGCAGCGGCGGTGGCATGGGGGGAATTCACCTCTCAGAAAGGCGTGAATTCTACCCCGGTACGCGGTTCGCCGCAACAGAACGCGCTAATTTTATTTGAAAATCAAAATGATAATGGCCGTTGCCGCCGCGCCGATGGCGATCCAAGGCCAAGGGGAAGGACGGCGCCCGGCACCGAATGCGGCCAGCGTATCGGGGTGCAAGCGTACGCCGCCATCCGCGATCAACGCCGCCGCACGATCAAGATTGCCGATCAGTGCCGGCAGTTCCTCGAGCCGCGCCAGCAGCGTGTTGGCACCGGTCAGGCCGCGCGCGAGGGGACCACGATGTGCGGTCATCCATTCTTCGATCAAGGGCCGGGCGAGCGCCCACATATTGATCGACGGGTCGAGGATGCGGCCCACACCCTCGCAGACCAGCATGGATTTTTGCAGCAGCAGCAATTGCGGCTGCGTCTCCATCTGGAACTGCTCGGTCACTTCGAACAATTGCGCGAGCAATCGCGCGAGCGAAATCTTCTCCAGCGGCAAACCCAGGATCGGCTCGGCGATCGCGCGCGCGGCTTGGGCGAAGGCGCCCTGGTTCTGGCTTTCGGGCACGAAGCCCGCGCGGAAATGCACTTCCGCGACCTTTTGGTAATCCTGGGTCAAGAAACCCGCCAGCATATCGGCCAGCAGGATGCGCGTGGGCGCGTCGATCCGGCCCATGATGCCGAAATCCACCGCCACCAACGCGCCGTCTTCGGCGACGAAGATGTTGCCGGGATGCATGTCGGCATGGAAGAAGCCGTCGCGGAATACTTGGCGGAAGAACGTGCGCGCGGCGCGGGCCACGATCTCTTGCGGGTCGTGACCCGCTTCGATCAGTTTTTCGCGCTCGTCGACCGGAATGCCGTAGATGCGCTGGGTGCACAACGTGCGCTTGGCGGTGCGCGTCCAATCGACGCGCGGCACGCGGAACTCGTCGTCGCCTTTGAAATTCTCGGCAAGCTCGGCGGCGGCGGCGGCTTCAAGCCGCAGATCCATTTCCAGACGCACGGTTTCGGCCAGCGTTTCGACGACCGCTTGCGGCTTCAAGCGGCGCAAGGACGGCATGAAACGCTCGACCAAACGCGCGATCCAGGCCAGCAGATCGACATCGCGCGCGAAGGCGGCCTCCACGCCGGGGCGCAAGACTTTAACGGCGACGTCCTCGCCTTCCGGCGTTTTCGCGAAATGGACCTGCGCGATCGACGCCGCCGCGACCGGCGTTTCGTCGAATTCGGCGTAGATTTCCTCGAGCTTCAGGCCGAGTTCACGTTCGATCGTGGCGCGCGCTTGCGTGAAGGGGAACGGGGCGAGGCTGTCCTGCAACCCCGACAAATCGGTCGCGACCGCTTCGCCCACGATATCCGCGCGCGTCGACAGAACTTGGCCGAGCTTGACGAAGCCGGGGCCCAGTTCGCCCAGTGCGAGCGCCAAACGCTGGCCGGGGCGCGGCGGCAAGCCTGAGCGGCGCAAGCGCCGTCCGATGCGCGCGGCGAGCGGCGACAGGGTTTCTATGCCGAACGCTTCGAACGCGTCATAGGCGAGCAAGGTGCGCGCGATCTTGGCGAGCCGGAACAGCCGGCCGGGCAGGCGGAACGCCATCAGGTCCGCCAGCCCGCATGGATCGCGACGATCCCGCCCGAAAGATTGCGGTAGCGCGCGCGGCTGAAACCCGCCTCGCCCATGCGGCGCACGAGTTCCTCCTGCGGCGGGAAGCGGCGAATGCTTTCGGCAAGATAGCGATAGGATTCGGCATCGCCCGCGACCCATTGGCCGAGCTGCGGCAACACCGAGAAGGAATAGGTGTCGTAGATCTTGTCGAGCAATGGCATCGCGACGCGGCTGAATTCCAGGCACAGGAAACGCCCGCCCGGTTTCAGCACGCGGCGGATTTCGCGCAACGCCGTATCGGGGTCGGTCACGTTGCGCAGACCGAAGGCGATGGTCGCGGCGTCGAAGCTCATTGACGCGAAAGGCAGCGCCATCGCGTCGCCGGTGATCCAGTCGAGCTTGCGGGTCAGCGCCCGCGCGCGGCCCTGGCGCAGCATCGCCTCGTTGATGTCGCAGACCGAAACCTCGGCGCCCGCATCCTGCAGCGCGAAGGCGATATCGCCCGTACCGCCGGCGAGATCGAGGAAATGCTCGCCCGCGCGCGGGGCGGCTTCGTGCACATAGGCGCGCTTCCACAGCCGATGCACGCCGCCGCTCATCAGATCGTTCATCAGGTCGTAGCGGCTCGCCACGGAATCGAAGACCGCGCGCACGCGCTTGGCCTTCTCCGTCACCGGCACTTCCTGGAAACCGAAATGGGTCGTTTCGTTCGTCACGGCCGGAACTTAGCGGACTGCGCTGGAAAAGCAAAAGCGCATCGGGCAGGGTCTGGTCCGGCCATGCCCGAATTACCCGAAGTCGAAACCGTCGTCCGCGGCTTGAAGCCGCATCTGGAAGGCCGCGTGCTCGCCAGCGCGACCGTTCGTCGCGACGCGATCCGCTCGCCCATTCCGCCCGATTTCGCCAAGCGGGTGGCCGGGCGGCGCATCTTGTCCGTCGAAAGACGGGCCAAATATGTGTGGATCCGCCTGGAAGGCGGCGACGTGGTGATCGTGCATCTGGGCATGTCGGGCCGTCTGGTCCTGTTGCCCAAGCACATTCCCAATGCCGGGCCGCACGATCACGTCGATTTCACGCTGAAGGACGGGCCCACGATCCGCTTCACCGATCCGCGCCGCTTCGGCGTGATCGACCTTTTGCGCGACGGCGAACTTGGCCAAGACCGGCGATTCAAGGATTTGGGGCCCGAACCGCTCGACGCTTCGTTCGATGCGGCGGCGTTGGCGGCGGCGTTGGCGGGATCGAAGGCGCCGCTGAAGGCGGCATTGCTCGACCAGCGCAATGTCGCGGGCCTCGGCAATATTTATGTCTGCGAGGCTTTGTTCCGCTGCGGCCTGTCGCCCAAGCGCAAGGCCGGCACGGTCAAGCGCGACAAGATGGAAGCGTTGTGCGCGTCGATCAAGGAAACGCTGTCGGACGCGATCAAGGCGGGCGGCTCCTCGGCGCGCGATTACGTGCAAGCCTCTGGCGAACTTGGCTGGTTCCAGCATCGCTGGCGCGTTTACGACCGCGAAGGCGTCGAATGCGTTTCATGCGGAAACAAAGTCAAGCGCATCGTGCAGTCCGGGCGCTCCACTTTCTATTGTCCGATCTGCCAGCGCTGACGTAGAAATTCTGCGTCATGCGCGCATTGTTCGCAGCCGCCATTCTTCTTCTTGGCCTTCTCGCCCCGGCGACGGCCCAGGATTCCTTTGTCGGCGGCGTCGACGATCTGCCGTTGATGCCGGGCCTTTCCGCCGACGGCGACGCGACCGTGTTCGACGCGCCCTCGGGCCGCGTCGTCGATGCGACCGCGCAGGGCCGCGTGTCGCGCGCGGATATTCTCGCCTTCTATACGCGCACGCTGGCCGAACTTGGCTGGCGCGGCGAAGGCGAGGGCAAGTTCGCGCGCGAAGGCGAAAAACTGACCATCGAATTCCCGGCGGCGTCCGGCGGCGTCACGCGCGTGCGGTTTTTCCTGCGGCCCGAGTGAGGGACAAATGGCTTACGAAAATATTCTGGTCGAAACCAACGGCGCCGTCGGCATCATCCGCCTGAACCGTCCGAAGGCGTTGAACGCGCTGTGCGCCGCGCTGATCGCGGAATTGGGCCAGGCGCTCGACGCGTTCGAAGCCGACGACGCGATCGGCGCGATCGTGCTGACCGGATCGGAAAAGGCGTTCGCCGCCGGGGCCGATATCAAGGAGATGGCGTCCAAGACCTATATGGACGTCTATCTGACCGACTTCATCACAAAGGGTTGGGAGCGCATCACCGTTTGCCGCAAGCCGATCGTCGCGGCGGTGTCCGGTTTCGCGCTGGGCGGCGGCTGCGAGGTCGCGATGATGTGCGATTTCATCCTGGCCGCCGACACCGCGAAATTCGGCCAGCCGGAAATCACAATCGGCACGATCCCGGGGGCGGGCGGCACGCAGCGCCTGACGCGTTTCGTGGGCAAATCCAAGGCGATGGAAATGTGCCTGACCGGCCGCATGATGGATGCGGCCGAAGCCGAGCGCGCCGGCTTGGTCAGCCGCGTCGTACCGGCTGCCGAATTGGTCGACGAAGCGATCAAGGTCGCGGCGAAGATCGCAGGACTGTCGCGGCCGATCGTGATGATGGCCAAGGAAGCGGTCAATCGCGCCTACGAAACGACGCTTTCCGAAGGGATCCGCTTCGAACGCCGCACCTTCCACGCCACCTTCGCGACCGAAGATCAGAAGGAAGGGATGGCCGCGTTCGCCGAGAAGCGTCCGCCGCAGTGGAAAAACCGTTGATTCCCCGCCACTTTCCGGCCGGTTGACGGGGTGCGCGAACGGGGGCTATAACCCGCGACCTTCGCGAAGGGGCCGTCCGGCTTCGACGCGATCCGGAATCCCATATCGAGAGATAAAATGGCGAACACCTCCTCCGCGAAAAAGGCCGCGCGTCAGACGCTGCGCCGCACCGAAGTCAACCGCACGCGCGTGAGCCGTATCCGCTCCGCGATCAAGAAGGTCGAAGACGCGATCGAGACCGGCGACAAGAAAGTCGCGGCCGAAGCGTTGCGCGCCGCGCAGCCGATCATCGCGCGTGGTGCGAAGACGGGCACGCTGCACAAGAACACGGCGTCGCGCAAAGTGTCGCGCCTCGCCCAGCGCATCAAAAAAATCGGCGCTTAATTTTAAGCGCACGCGGTATCGCGCAGGCGATTCCGCGCTTGATTTTTACGCCGCCCGCGTTCCTGCGCGGGCGGCGTTTCTTTTGCGCGCGAAGGAACGCCGCGCAAGTCGTTGAATCGGAAGTGGTGCGCATGCGCGCACAGTTTTTTTTCGCGAGGCGTTGAATGTTTCGCGATGCATTCGCGCAACGCCGCGCGCGATTCAAAAATCGGACTCGTATTCCGCATGACTCCAGTTGCGAGTCTCGCGCGAGCATGATTAAGTCGGATCGTCGTCGGAACGATGACGCCGGATGAAACCGGCGACGCGTGACGAAGACAAGGGGCGGCCCACCGATTTGGCTAGCGTCGACCCGGCTCGATATACGGACCTTCCGGTCCGCCTATCACTTGGGTTCGATCGAACGTGGAGACGAGAATGCGGCGCCGTCCTTCGGACTGGAAAGTAATCGCGACGGCGCAAGACAAGTTGGCGCAAGACAAGTCCGAACAGGACGCCGCGCCGAACACCCGCAACCGATCGGCCGCCGATGCGTCGAGCGACGCGAAGGCGATCAACGAAGGGGCGGGCGATCGGAAGTCTGGAGCAACACAGACTCTATCGCAGGGGACGGCTATTGTGAGTTTGATTTCCTCCCGGATGATTTCTTCGCGCGACCCTGCGGCGCCGTGCTTCGGCCGCCGCGTTTCCTACGGCGACAACCCCCGATTGGCATTGTTCGCGCCGCCCCGATGGCCGGGCGGCGGCGGACGTTCCGCGCGCCGATCGGCCAAGAGCTGATCGAACGCAAGCGCGCGGAACGGAAGTTCCCACGGCTGCGCCGGGCGCCGAAGTCGCGCGACCGGTCCGACCGGCGGGGGTCATTTGTCGGCAGTAAAGAAGCGAGTGGTTGAACGGTGATGGGCGAAGCGGCGCAAGACGGTCGGGCGAACAACAATCTCGGCTACGCGGGCGATCTCACGCCGCGCGATGCGTGGGCTCTTTTGGAATCCGAAAAAGACGCGGTGTTGGTCGATGTGCGCAGCCGCGCCGAATGGACCTTCGTGGGCGTGCCCGCGCTCGCCAAGCTCGGCAAGGCCCCGTTATTCGTGGCGTGGCAGAATTACGCGACCGCGGCGGACGGCCGCGCGCAGATGATTCCCAACGGCGAATTCGGCCCCGCGGTCGTGGCGGCCGTGCCCAAGGCCTCGCCGGTGATCTTCCTGTGCCGTTCGGGCGGCCGCAGCCGGGCCGCCGCCATCGCGGCGACGGGCCTTGGCTATGCGCGCGCCTATAATCTCGCCGGCGGTTTCGAAGGCGACAAAGATCCGGACGGCCATCGCGGCCGCCTCGGCGGCTGGAAAGTCGCCGGTCTCCCTTGGACGCAGGAGTAACGACGATGCGTCCGACCGATCTCGGCCCCAGCCTGGAAGCCCAATGGGTGCGCGTGCGCGCCCGTCTGAAGGTGGAATTCGGCGAAGCGGCCTATCGCTCTTGGCTGAAGCCTTTGACCCTTGTGGGCCAGGATGACGGCGTTGTGCGTATCGCCGTACCCACGCGCTTCATGCAGGACTGGGTGCGCCAGCATTACGCCGACCGCATCAAGTCGCTGTGGCGGGCGGAGAACAAGGCGATCCGTCTGATCGAAGTCGTCGTCCAGATGGCCGCCCCGCCGATGCAATCCTCGTCGACCGCGCAGCCGGGTCCCGGCTCGTCGCTGTTCGTGACGACCCAGGGTGCGCGCACCCAGGCGTCGTCGCCGACCGCGCGGATCGGCATGGCGCCGCCCGCCCCGGCGGTCGCGCGCGCCGGTCAGGACGAGGTCGAGGATTTCGGGGCACCCCTGGATCCGCGCTTCACCTTCCAAAGCTTCGTTACCGGCAAGTCGAACGAATTCGCCGCCGCCGCCGCCAAACGCGTGGCGGAAGAAGCCAAGGTGCCGTTCAATCCGCTGTTCCTGTATGGCGGCGTGGGTCTGGGCAAGACCCATCTGATGCACGCGATCGCGTGGCATATCCGCAAAAAGCATCCCTCGCGCCGGGTCGTCTATCTCTCGGCCGAGAAGTTCATGTACCAGTTCATCCGCGCGATGCGCTTCAAGGACACGATGTCCTTCAAGGAGCAGTTCCGCTCGGTCGACGTGCTGCTGGTCGACGACGTCCAGTTCATCTCGGGCAAAGACGCGACGCAGGAAGAGTTCTTCCACACGTTCAACGCGCTCGTGGATCAGAACAAGCAGATCGTGCTGTCGGCGGATAAATCGCCGGCCGATCTCGAAGGTCTCGAAGACCGCGTGCGCTCGCGCCTGGGCTGGGGCCTCGTCGCCGACATCCACCCGACGACCTATGAATTGCGCCTCGGCATTCTGGAAACGAAGGCCGAGAAGCTGGGCACGATCGTGCCGCCGAAGGTTCTCGAATTCCTCGCCCACAAGATCGTGGCGAATGTCCGCGAACTCGAAGGCTCGCTGAACCGCATCGTGGCGCATGCAACGCTGATCGGCCGGCCGATCAGCCTCGAAGGCGCGCAGGAAGTGCTGCACGACATTCTGCGCGCTTCCGATCGCCGCGTGACGATCGAGGAGATCCAGAAGAAGGTCGCCGAGCATTTCGCGATCCGCCTCGCCGACATGCATTCGCCCCGGCGCGCGCGCGCGGTGGCGCGGCCCCGCCAAGTGGCGATGTATCTCGCCAAGCAGCTCACCAGCCGTTCGCTGCCGGAAATCGGCCGCAAATTCGGCGGGCGCGACCACACCACGGTCATGCATGCGGTGCGCAAGATCGAGGAATTGCGCGGCTCCGATATCGCGTTCAGCGAGGATATCGAGCTTTTGCGCCGGATGCTCGAGGCGTAATCCCGCATGGCGCGTCACCCGCGCATTCTGCTGACGGGGTTCGAGGTCTTCGGCGGTCATCGCTTCAACCCGTCGCAAGCCATCGCCACGCGCCTGGACGGCGAATGGGCGGACGATGCGCGCATCGAAGCGCGCATCCTGCCGGTGTCGCTCGCCAAGCTCGACGAAGCGCTCGACACGGCCTTGGCCGAGGTGAAGCCGATCGCCGTGGTGGCGCTGGGCCTGGCCGAGCGCGAGACGGTGATCCGGCTCGAGAGCGTTTCCTATAACGAGCTCGATTTCCGTATCCCCGACAACGACGGCAAGAAGCGCAAAGGCAAGATCGACAAGGCGGGTCCGGCGACGCGCGCCTCGACCTTCCCGATCCCGGCGATCCGCAAGGCCTTGCTGGCCGCCGGTATCCCCGCGCGCGTGTCGGACGACCCCGGCCGTTTCCTGTGCAACGCCGCCCTTTACGGGCTGCTCGCGCGCGTGGGCCGCGGTGTGCCCTGCGGCTTCGTTCACTTGCCGCGCACACCCGAAATGGTTGCAGGATTGCTGAAAAAAGACCCGGAATCCGACCCCGCCGCGCTCGCGTCGATGGGCTTGCGCGTACAATTGGCCGCGATCCGCCTCGCGGTCGTGGAGACGGCGCGTAAAGCGCTGAAATAACGCGGTTTTCCAAGGTTTTTTCGGCGCTCGCGAAGCTTTTGCTTCACGCCCCGTTTGGTATACTCGAAACCCGAAATTTCGATTCGCCAAACCCCATATCGCAAAGCCCACGCCCCTATGAAAATCACGATCGAGCGCGCGGCCCTGCTCAAGGCCCTTGGCCATATCCAAAGCGTCGTCGAACGGCGCAACACGATCCCCATTCTGTCGAACGTGCTGCTCGACGCGTCGGCCAAAGGCGGCCTCGCGCTGACCGCGACCGACATGGACGTCGCCTTCGTCGAAACCGTGGCGGCGGAAGTTGCCAAGCCGGGCACCACGACCGTCCAGGCGCATACGTTCTACGAAATCGTGCGCAAACTGCCCGAAGGCAGCCAGGTCGGCCTCGAATGGGATTCGGGCAAGGGCCAAGTGTCGTTGCGCGCAGGCCGTTCGGCCTTCGCGCTGGCCGCGTTGCCGGCCGACGATTTCCCGAAAATGGCGTCGGGCGATCTGCCGCATAAATTCGAGCTTGGCGCGCCCGAGCTCAAGCAGCTGATCGACAAAACGCGCTTCGCGATCTCGACCGAGGAAACGCGCTACTACCTCAACGGCATTTTCCTGCACTCGACCGCCGCCGACGGCGTGAAGGTGCTGCGCGCCGTCGCGACCGACGGGCATCGCTTGGCGCGCATTCAAATGCCGCTGCCGACGGGGGCCGAGAACATTCCGGGCGTCATCCTGCCGCGCAAGACGGTGATGGAAGTGCGCAAGCTGATCGACGAGGTCGACGGTGCGGTCGAAGTGTCGCTGTCCGACACGCGCGTGCGCTTCGCCTTCGGCGACGCGGTGCTGACGTCGAAGCTGATCGACGGCGCCTTCCCGGATTACGAGCGCGTCATTCCGTCGGGCAACGACAAGACGATGGAAGTGAATTGCAACGAGTTCGCCGCCGCCGTCGACCGCGTCGCGACGATTTCGACCGAAAAGTCGCGCGCCGTGAAAATGGCGCTGACCAAGGGCACGCTGGCGCTGTCGGCCAATTCGGCCGAAGCGGGTTCGGCGAACGAGGAGATCGAGGTCGCATATCAAGGCTCCGCGATCGAAATCGGCTTCAACGCGCGCTATCTGCTCGACATCGCCGAGCAGATCGAAGGCGAGAACGCGACGTTCAAAATGGCCGACGCCGCCTCGCCGACCGTGGTGACCGATTCCGCCGACCAAAGCGCGCTCTACGTCCTCATGCCGATGCGCGTGTGAGGGGATTGAGCGTCCGTCTCGCCCACGCCAACCCGTCGCCCGGCCCCGCAAAGGCGGCCGCGGCGGTCGCGCGTCTCGATCTCGCGCAATTCCGTTCCTACGCCGAATTGCGCATCGAGCCCGGCGCGCATCCGGTGGCGCTGGTCGGCCCCAACGGGGCGGGCAAGACGAATATCCTGGAGGCGATCTCGTTCCTCGCCCCCGGCAAGGGCTTGCGCCGCGCGCGCGTGACCGAGCCCGAGCGCCGGGGTGCCGCCGCCGCCTGGGCGGTCGCCGCGCAAGTGTTCAAGGGCGAAGATGAAATCCGCCTCGGGACCGGGCGCGGCGAGGGCGACAAACGCATTCTGCGCATCGACGGCCGGCCCGTGCGCGGCCAGCAGGAATTCGCCGAACATCTTTCCGTGATCTGGCTGCTGCCGGAAATGGATCGCTTGTTCGCGGAAGGGCCGGGTGCACGCCGCCGCTTCCTCGACCGGCTCGTCTACGGTTTCGATCCTGAACATGCGGGCCGCGTTTCGGCCTACGAGCATTCGATGCGCGAGCGCGCGCGCCTGCTCGCCGACGGCAATCGCGACGACGCGTGGCTCGCGGCGCTGGAGGATTCGCTGGCCCGCCATGGCATCGCCATCGCCATCGCGCGCGGCCAAACGGTCGCGCGATTGGCGCGCGCGGTGAAGGCGAATATCGGCGCTTTCCCGGCCCCGGACCTAACGCTCACCGGCGCCATCGAAACGCTGGTCGCGGAAATGCCGGCCTTGGCCGCCGAAGATCGCGCGCGCGAAATCTTGGCCGCCAATCGCCAGGGCGACGCCGAAAGCGGCTCGACCGCGTTCGGGCCCCATCGCGGCGATCTGCGCGCGCATTGGGCGGCGAAGGACACGGCCGCCGAATTCCTTTCGACGGGCGAGCAGAAGGCGCTGCTGATCTCGCTCGTGCTCGCCTATGCGCGCGAACTCGCGGCCGAGCGCGGCCATCCGCCGATCCTGCTGCTCGACGAAATCTGCGCGCATCTCGACCCCGTCCGACGGGCGGCGTTGTTCGACGAACTTGACGCCTTGGGCGCCCAATATTGGGCGACCGGGGCCGACCCCGACGCCTTCGCGCTGCTGCGCGAACGCGCCGTTTTTTTCGCCGTCCATGACGGCGTTTGCGATCCGCATCGAGGCTGAATATGACCGCCGTTCCCAAGAATATCGACGACGCCTCGGCCGCCTATGGCGCCGATTCCATCAAGGTGCTGCGCGGGCTCGACGCCGTGCGCAAGCGCCCGGGCATGTATATCGGCGACACCGACGACGGCTCGGGCCTGCACCACATGGTCTACGAAGTCGTCGACAACGCGATCGACGAAGCGCTGGCGGGCTGGTGCGACGCGGTCGAGGTGACGCTCAACGCCGACGGCTCGGTCACGGTGCGCGACAACGGGCGCGGCATCCCGACCGACATCCATCCCGAGGAAGGCGTGTCGGCGGCCGAAGTCATCATGACGCAGCTCCATGCCGGCGGGAAATTCGACCAGAATTCCTACAAGGTCTCCGGCGGTTTGCATGGCGTCGGCGTTTCGGTCGTCAACGCGCTGTCGGAAAAACTGGTGCTGAAAATCTGGCGCGGCGGCAAGGCGCATCAGATGGAATTCCGCCACGGCGAAGCGGTGGCCCCGCTCGTCGAGATCGGCCCAGCCGGCGACAAGCGCGGCACGGAAGTGACCTTCCTGCCGTCGAAGGAAACCTTCACCCAAACCGTGTTCGACTACGAAACGCTCGAACATCGTTTGCGCGAACTCGCCTTCCTCAATTCGGGCGTGAAGCTGATCCTGTCGGACGAGCGGCATGTGGAGCCCAAGCGCGTCGAGTTGTTCTACGAAGGCGGCATCGAAGCATTCGTGAAGTATCTCGACCGCTCCAAACAGCCGCTACACGCGCCGATTTCGGTGAAGGGCGAAAAGGACGGGATCACCGTCGAAGTCTCGATGGAATGGACCGACGCCTATCACGAGACGGTGCTGTGCTTCACGAACAACATCCCGCAGAAGGACGGCGGCACGCACTTGGCCGGCTTCCGCGCGGCGTTGACGCGGACGATCGTGAAAATGGCCGCCGACATGGCGGGCAAGAAGGACAAGGTCGCACTGACCGGCGACGACGCGCGCGAGGGCTTGACCTGCGTGCTCTCGGTCAAAGTGCCCGATCCCAAATTCTCGTCGCAGACCAAGGACAAGCTGGTCTCGTCGGAAGTGCGCCCGGTCGTCGAAACCGTGTGCACCGACAAGTTCCAGCAATGGTTCGAGGAGCATCCCGCCGACGCCAAGCGCATCGTGCAGAAGATCGTCGAGGCCGCGACTGCGCGCGAAGCGGCGCGCCGGGCGCGCGAGCTGACGCGCCGTAAGGGTGCGCTCGACATGGCCTCGCTGCCCGGCAAGCTCGCCGATTGCCAGGAACGCGATCCGGCCAAGTCGGAACTCTTCATCGTCGAGGGTGACTCCGCCGGCGGCTCCGCCAAGCAGGGCCGTAATCGCGTCAATCAGGCGATCCTGCCGATCAAAGGCAAGATCCTGAACGTGGAGCGCGCGCGCCTCGACAAGATGCTGTCTTCGGCCGAAATCGGCACGCTGGTGACGGCGATCGGTACCGGCATCGGCAGCGAGGAATTCGACGTCGCCAAATGCCGCTACCACAAGATCGTCATCATGACCGACGCCGACGTCGACGGCAGCCATATCCGCACGCTGTTGCTGACATTCTTCTATCGCCAAATGCGCGCGCTGCTCGAGGCGGGCTATATCTACATCGCCCAGCCGCCGCTCTATAAGGTCAAAAAGAACTCGTCCGAGGTCTATTTGAAGGACGAGCGCGCGATGGAGGATTACCTCATCGCCGGCGGCATCGACGGCGCCGTGCTGACCGCGGGCACCGATGGCAGCCAGCGCGCGGGCGAGGATCTGCGCGCGGCGGTCGAACGCGCGCGCGCCGCCAAGGCGATGATCCAGGCGCTGGTGCGTCGCGTGGGCAATCGCGACGTCGTCGAACAGGCGGCGATCGCCGGCGCGCTCGATCCCAATTTGCTGGCCGATCGCGCGACCGCCGACCAGATCGCCAAATTCATCGCCACGCGCCTCAACGTGCTCTCCCCCGAAACCGATCGCGGCTGGACCGGGGCCGTCACCGATCAGGGCCTGTATTTCGAGCGCAAGCTGCGCGGCGAAACCGACCGCGCGACGATCGATCAGGTGACGATCAATTCGGCCGAGGCGCGCCGCCTGGTCGAAATGGCCGGCGATCTGCAAGCACTCTATGCCAAGCGCGCCAGGCTTTCGACCAAGGACAAGGGCATCGTCGAAGTCGCCGGGCCGATCAAACTGATCGACACGGTGCTGGAAGCGGGCAAGAAGGGCCTGTCGTTCCAGCGCTACAAGGGCCTGGGCGAGATGAACCCCGAACAGCTGTGGCAGACGACGCTCGATCCGTCGGCGCGCCACCTGCTGCAGGTGAAGGTCCAGGATTCCGCCGACGCCGACGGCGTGTTCGCCACGCTGATGGGCGACGTGGTGGAACCCCGCCGCGACTTCATCGTCGACAACGCCCTCAAGGTCGCGAATCTGGACGTTTAATCGCGAACGTGATTTAAGCGCGGCCTCGACGCGCCGGGCGCCCCGCCCGGCGTTTCTTTTGGACCGCCTCCGCGACACATGATCCGTCTCGACAACATCTCCAAGCGCAACGGCGCGCAAATCCTGTTCATCGAGGCGTCGGCCGTCCTCAATCGCGGCGAGAAGATCGGACTCGTCGGCCCCAACGGGGCCGGCAAGACCACGATCTTCCGCCTGATCGCGGGCCAGGAGCCGCCCGACGAAGGCCAGGTGATGGTCGAGCGTGGCACCACGATCGGCTATTTCAGCCAGGACGTGGGCGAAATGTCCGGGCGCAGCGCCGTCGCCGAAACGATGGACGGGGCGGGTCCCGTCTCGGAAGTCGCGGCGGAGCTGCGCAGCCTCGAAGCCAAGATGGGCGATCCCGATTACGCCGACGAACTCGACACGCTGGTCGAGCGTTTCGGCGAGGTCCAGGCGCGGTTCGAGGAATTGGGCGGCTACGAGCTCGACGCGCGCGCGCGCGAAACGCTCGCGGGCCTCGGCTTCAGCCAGGAGATGATGGACGGCGACGTCGGCATGCTGTCGGGCGGCTGGAAAATGCGCGTCGCACTCGCGCGCATTTTGCTGATGCGCCCCGACGTGATGCTGCTCGACGAGCCCAGCAACCATCTCGACATCGAAAGCATCATCTGGCTGGAAGCGTTCCTGAAGAATTACGACGGCGCGCTGATGATGACCGCGCATGACCGCGCCTTCATGAACCGCGTCGTCGGCAAAATCGTCGAGATCGACGGCGGCAATCTCAATACCTATTCCGGCGACTACGAATTCTACGAAGCCCAGCGAGCGCAGAACGAGAAGCAGCAGCAGGCGCAGTTCGAGCGCCAGCAGGCGATGCTGGCCAAGGAAATCAAATTCATCGAACGCTTCAAGGCGCGCGCCAGCCATGCCGCCCAAGTGCAAAGCCGGGTGAAGAAGCTCGACAAGATCGAGAAGATCGAGCCGCCGCGCCGCCGCCAAACCGTGGCGTTCGACTTTCCGAACCCGCCGCGCTCGGGCGACGATGTCGCCACGCTGAAGGGCGTGGCCAAGGCCTATGGCTCGAAGAAGATCTACGAAGGTTTCGACCTGATGATCCGGCGCAAGGAGCGCTGGTGCGTGATGGGCGTCAACGGGGCGGGCAAGTCGACATTGCTGAAGCTCGTCACCGGCTCGACCGAGCCCGATGCCGGCACCGTCACGCTCGGCGGCTCGGTCAAGCTCGGCTATTTCGCCCAGCACGCGATGGAATTGCTTGACGGCGAAAACACCGTTTTCGAACAGCTCTCGAACGCGTTTCCGCGCGCGGGCCAAGGCAGTTTGCGCACGCTCGCGGGCTGTTTCGGCTTCTCGGGCGACGACGTGGAAAAGAAATGCCGCGTGTTGTCGGGCGGCGAGAAAGCGCGCCTGGTGATGGCGCTGATGCTCTACGACCCGCCGAATTTCCTGGTGCTCGACGAGCCGACGAACCATCTCGATATCGCGACCAAGGAAATGCTGATCGGCGCGCTGGCCGATTACGAAGGGACGATGCTGTTCGTCTCCCACGACCGGCATTTCCTGGCGGCGCTGTCCAATCGCGTTCTCGAAATCACGCCCGACGGCGTGCATCGCTACGACGGCGGTTACGTCGAATACGTCGCGCGCACGGGCCAGGAAGCGCCGGGCTTGCGCGGATAGCTATCGCGCGGCTTTGCGCGCGTTCTTCCGCCGGTACATCTCGGAATCGGCTTGGGCCATCGCCGCGTCGAAATCCGCGGCGGCGGTCGCGTCGATCGCGGCGAAGCCCGCGCTGAACTCGATCGCCGTGGGGAAGCCGGTCTCGGCGATGCGTTGGGCGACATGCGCCCGGATGCGCGCGATCACCGGTTCGACCTCGTCGGCCGGGCAATTGACCAGCAAGGCCGCGAACTCGTCGCCGCCCAGCCGCGCCGCGACGTCGGCGTCGCGCACCGCTTGGCGCTGCGCGTCGGCGAACAAGCGCAAAGCCGCGTCGCCCGTCGCGTGGCCGTAGGTATCGTTGATCGCCTTGAATCTGTCGAGATCGGCGGCGATGGCGGCCATCGGTAGATTCATGCGCCGCGCCAGACTGAACGCCTTGCGGCCCAGCACCGTGAAGCCGCGCCGGTTGGACAGGCCCGTCAGCGGATCGACGGTCGCCAGATGCAGGGCCGCGAGCTCGCGCTCGAGAACGCCGGCCAGATCGCGCAACGTCGCGCGATCCTCGGCGGCGAAGCGATGCGGCTTGGTGTCGATGATGCACAACGTGCCGATCTTGAATCCGCCCGCGATGCGCAGCGGCTGGCCCGCGTAGAAGCGGATGAACGGCGCGCCGGTCACCAGCGGGTTATCGGCGAAACGCGGATCGACACGCGTATCCTCGATGACGAAAGTATCCTCGCCCAGAATCGCGTGGCCGCAGAACGAAACGTCGCGCCCGGTTTCGCGCGCCGGCAGGCCGATGCAGGCTTTGAACCATTGCCGGTTGGCGTCGACCAGGCTCACCAGCGCGATCGGCACGTCGAACATCTTCTTGGCGAGGCGGGCCACCCGATCGAAAGGTTCTTCGGGCGGCGTGTCGAGGATCGCCAGCTCCGTCAGATGGCGCAGGCGCTCGTCTTCGTCGGGGGGAAGGGCGGGTGCGAGCAATTACGCCTCCATCCGTCTGCGGTTCGATGGCCGGCCCAGTATGGCATACATTTATAACGGGTAAATCGCGCGCCACAGATTTGCCGAATTCGAGGTGTAAATTCGCACCGAATGATTTCCGCTTTCGGCCATGTTTTGCGGCGCTTGGCGCGCGCATTGCTCGCGATCCCGGCCGTATTCTATTTCCTGCTGGCCGATCTGGTCATGTGGGCGATCGCGCCCGCCCTGGACCTGCTGGCGAGGCTTGCCTTCTGGCATCGCGTGGAACTGGCGATCGCGGCGTTACCTGCCTATGGCGCCTTGATTGTGCTCGCCGTGCCCGTGGTGCTGCTGGAACCGCCCAAGGCGCTGGCGTTGTGGTGGATGGCGACCGGCAAATTCTGGCCGGGCCTTGTCGTGCTGTTGGCCGCCAAAGCGTTCGAGTTCGCGGTCATTCTGCGCCTTCACGCGATCGCCACGCCGAAATTGCTGTCGATCGCCTGGTACGCATGGTTGCATCACGCGGTGCTGGCGTTGCGCGCGAAATTGTATGCCGCGTTGGCGGCCTTGCCCGGTGCGTTGGCGGCGCTGCGCTTCGCGCGCGTCCTCGCCCGTGCGGTACGCGATACCGCATGGCGATTTTTTGCCCCTTGGCGACGCCGATAATCGGCCGCCGTCCGCGCGACACTGCGACATAAAGTCACGAGCTTGCGTGTAAATCCCGTGCGATTTACCCCGCGATTTCAGTTTCGCCTCATATAACACGCACAAGTTCGCCGCGTCCTAAAATACAACCGGAGTTCTTTGCGAATGCGCATCTCAACCAAACTCGCCGTCATCCCGGCGCTCGCCCTGATCGGCATGGCGATCGTTGCGGGCACGGCGCTGACCTTATTCAACAACCAGATGCGCGCAGATGCGGGTCGTCGCAGCCAGGCGATCGTCGACGCGGCGGTATCGATCGTCGCGAAGTTCGAGACCGACGCCAAGGAAGGCCGCTTGACCGTCGACGCCGCGAAGACCGGCGCGCTGTCGGCGCTGAAGGCGCTGCGCTACGGCGATAACGACTATGTCTGGGTACAAGACGCGGCCCCGAACGTCATCATGCATCCGTTCCGTCCCGATCTCGACGGCAAGAGCGTCGCCGAGGTGAAAGACCCGACGGGTAAATTCTTGTTCCGCGACTTCGCGACCAAGGTGCGCGAGGCGGGAGCGGGCTTCGTGCCATATCTGTGGCCCAAGCCCGGCTTCGAGAAGCCCGTCGAGAAAATTTCGTATGTGCGCGGCTTTCAGCCTTGGGGCTGGATCGTCGGCTCCGGCGTCTATGTCGACGACATCCAGGCCGAGCTGATCCGCAACGCGACGATTCTGGGCGCCATCCTGATCGTCGCGGGCGGCGGCATTTTCGCGATTGGCTTCGTGCTGTCGCGCTCGATCGCGCGCCCGTTGAACGCGAAGGTCGCGCTGATCGGCGACGTGGCCGACGGCCAGCTCGACGTGACCGTGCCCGACACCGAACGGCCCGACGAAATCGGCGAACTGGCGCGCGCTTTGGCGGTGTTCGTCGACAAAGGCCGCGCGCAGCGCAAGCTTGAGCTGGCTGCGGAAGCCGAACGCGACGCCAAAGCGCGCCGCCAAGCCGCCGTCGAGCAACTGACCGCGGATTTCAACACCGCCGTGTCGAGCGTGCTGCAAACGCTGTCGGCCGCGGCCGACGAAATGCAGGCGACGTCCAAGACGATGACCGACACTGCCGACATGACGCGCAACCAGGCCGAAACCGTGTCGCGCGCGGCGACCGCGTCGTCGGAGAATCTTTCGACCGTCGCCGGAGCGACCGAGGAAATGCTGGCGACGGTTCGCGAAATCGGCCGCCAAGTCGAAGACGCCACCAAGATCGCGGCCGACGCGGTGGGCGAGACCGAGAAGACCGACCGTATCGTCGCCGGGCTTGTCGAAGCCGCCGCGCAGATCGGTGACGTGGTGAAGCTGATCAACGACATCGCAGGGCAGACGAATCTTCTGGCGCTCAACGCCACGATCGAAGCCGCCCGCGCGGGCGAAGCGGGCAAGGGCTTCGCCGTCGTCGCGTCGGAGGTCAAGAACCTCGCCAGCCAGACCGCCAAAGCGACCGAGGAGATCGCCTCGAAGATCAAGGCGGTGCAAAGCGCCACGGGCGAGGCGAGCTCGTCGCTCGGCAACGTCTCCAAGATCATCGGCCGCGTCAGCCAGATCTCGTCGGCCATCGCTGCCGCCGTCGAGGAGCAGGGCGCGACGACCCAGGACATCGTGCGCAACGTCCAGCACGCCAGCGATTCGACTCGCTCGGTCACCGCGTCGATCGATCGCGTCTCGCAAGCCGCTGCCGAAACCGGCTCGGCCGCCGGCGAAGTATTGACAGCGGCGAGCGATTTGTCGAAACAGGCAAGCGAGCTGCGCGGTGAGGTCGAGGAGTTCCTCGATTCGATGCGCAATGCGGGTGAGCGGCGTATGTTCGAGCGTCACGATTGCAACGTTCCGTGCCGCGTCGAGTATGCGGGGCGCACGCATGATGCGAAGCTGCTCAACGTCTCCAGTGCCGGTGCGTTGGTCGACGGGGCTCCCGATGCGCCGATCGGCACGCAACTGCGCGTGATCCCGACGGGCTTCGCCGAAACGCTGATCGGGCGTGTTGTGCGCCGCGGCACCGACGGAATCGGCATCAGCCTCAACCAGAACGAAGCGGTCCGGCGCGCGGTCGCCGCGCTGATCGCCAAGTCGGCGGCGTGACGCGCAATGTCGCCATCGTCGGGGCGGGCCCCGCCGGACTGTTCGCCGCGCAGATCTTAGCGCAAGCGGGGTTGGCCCCGGTCGTGTTCGACCGGATGGCCGCCCCGTTGCGCAAATTTCTGCTCGCCGGGCGCGGCGGCCTGAACCTGACGCATGGCGAAGCGCTCGATTCGTTCCTCGCGCGCTATGCGCAAGCGGCGCCACATTTGGAGGCGGCGATCCGCGACTTTCCGCCCGCGAAACTGCGCGAATGGGCCGACGGCTTGGGCGCCGAAACTTTCGTCGGCTCGTCGAACCGCGTTTTCCCCAAGGCGATGAAAGCGTCGCCCTTGGCGCGCGCGTGGCTGCGCGAACTCGACCGGCTGGGCGTTGAGCTGCGCGCCCGGCATCGCTGGATCGGCTGGACCGATGACGGCGCTTTGCGCTTCGAAACACCGGATGGCGAGGTCGCGTTCAAGGCCGATGCGACGATCCTGGCGCTGGGCGGGGCGAGCTGGCCCAAGCTTGGTGCCGACGGCACTTGGACCGAAACGCTCGCGTCGCGCGGCGTGGATATCGCGAAATTGCTGCCGTCAAATTGCGGTTTCGTCGCGACATGGTCTGCGTATCTGGCCGCCAATCACGCCGGCACGCCGCTGAAGCGCATCGCGATCGAATTCGCGGGCAAGCGCGTGCGCGGCGAAGCGATGCTCACGCGCGAGGGCATCGAGGGCGGGGCGGTCTACGCGCTGTCGGGCCCGTTGCGCGATGCGATTTTGCGCGATGGCTACGCGACCGCGCATATCGATCTCGTGCCCGATATGAATCTTGCCGAACTGCGCGCCAAGCTCGATCGCCCACGCGGCGCCAAGTCTTTCGCGACCTGGGTGCGCCGCGCCGTGGCGCTGCCGCCCGCCGCCCTGGCGCTGCTGCAGGAAGATCGCAACGTCGCCAAGCTCGATGCGGCGGGCGTGGCGGCGGCGATCAAAGCGGTGCCGGTCACGCTGGTCGCGATGGCGCCGATCGACCGCGCGATTTCGACCGCCGGCGGCGTGGCCTTCGGCGGCATGGACGCGCATTACATGCTGCGCGATCTGCCCGGCGTGTTCGTCGCGGGCGAAATGCTCGATTGGGAAGCGCCGACCGGCGGCTATCTGCTGCAAGCCTGTTTCGCGACGGCCCACGCGGCGGCCAAGGGCGTTCTCGCGTTTCTGGCAACAGGGCGATAGTCTGCCGGTCGGCATGACCGACCTGCAAAACATCGTCGACGAAATCCACGCCGAATTGTCGCCCCGGCGCGGCGAAGGCAAGGTCGCGGACTACATCCCGGCCCTGGCGCGGGTCGACGCCAAGCAATTCGGCATCGCGGTCGTCGATCTCGATGGAAACGCGGCGATCGCGGGCGACGCGAAGACGCCGTTCTCGATCCAGAGTATTTCGAAGGTCTTCACGCTGACGCTGGCGCTGTGCCGGTCGGGCGCGGCGTTGTGGACGCGGGTGGGGCGCGAGCCGTCGGGCTCGCCGTTCAATTCGATCGTGCAGCTGGAGGCCGAGCGCGGCATCCCGCGCAATCCGTTGATCAATGCGGGCGCGTTGGTCGTGACCGACACGCTGCTCGACGGCCGCGGGGCGGAAGGGGCGGCGGCCGATATCCTCGCCTTTATGCGCGAACGCGCGGGTGGGGAGCCGGTCACACGCGACGCGGAAGTCGCGGCGTCGGAAGCGGCGACGGGGTTCCGCAACGCCAGCCTCGCCAATTTTATCCGCGCCTTCGGCAACATCCACAACCCGATCGACGACGTGTTGGGCGTTTATTTCGGCCAATGCGCGATCGCGGCAAGCTGCCTGGCCTTGGCGCGCGCGGGGCTTTACCTCGCCAACGAAGGTGTGGACCCGCTCGCCAAACGCCGGGTGATCGATGCGGCCGGGGCGCGGCGCATTTGCGCGGTCATGATGACTTGCGGCCATTACGACGCGTCGGGCGATTTCGCCTTCCGCGTCGGCCTGCCGGGCAAAAGCGGCGTGGGCGGCGGCATTCTGGCCGTGGCGCCCAAACGGGCGGCCATCGCTGTCTGGTCGCCGGGGCTGGGGGCGGCGGGCACCTCGCTGCTGGGCGGGCTGGCGCTCGAAAAACTCGCCGCGCGGACCGGCTGGTCGGTGTTCTGACGCGTGCCGTTTCGCGGGCGTCCTGCTAGGGTGCGCCCGTTCACCCCGGGGCGCCCCCATGCTCGTCAATTGCGTCGCCTATCAGGAGGGCAAGAAGCTCTCCGACATTCCCGTCGAGCGGATCGGCGAGGTCCTGAAAACGCCCGCGACCTTCGTGTGGGTCGCGATGCGCGATCCCGACCATGCGGAGCTGGAGGCGATGCGCCTGCAATTCGGCCTGCACGAATTGGCGGTCGAAGACGCGTTGCGCGGCCATCAACGCCCGAAGATCGAGGAATACGGCGACTCGCTGTTCGCGATCATCCAGCTCGTGGATATCGACGGCGGGGAATTGTCGGTCGGCGAAGTCGCGGTGTTCGTCGGTCCCAACTACGTGTTGTCGGTGCGCAGCCGGTCGAAGCAAACCTTCCTGGGCGTGCGCGACCGTTGCGAGCGCGAGCCGCATCTGCTGAAGCAAGGCGCTTCCTTCGTGCTTTACGCGCTGATGGACGCCGCCGTCGACCGCTACTTCCCCGTGGTCGACGCGCTGGAAAGCGAGCTTGAAGCCATCGAAGACGGCATCTTCGAAAAGGGCGGCCAGCGGGCGAATATCGAACGGCTCTACGCCCTCAAGCGCAAGGTCATGTGCCTGCGCCATGCGGTGGTGCCGTTGATCGAAGGGGTCAGCAAGCTCTATGGCGGGCGCGTGCCGGCGGTGTGCACGCACAGCCAGGAATATTTCCGCGACGTCTACGACCATCTGCTGCGCATCAACGCCTCGATCGACGATCTGCGCGACACCGCGACGACCGCGATGCAGGTCAACCTGTCGATGGTCACCATCGAGGAAAGCGAGGTCAATAAGCGCCTCGCCGCGTGGGCCGGTATCTTCGCCGTCGCCACCGCTTTCGCCGGCATCTGGGGCATGAACTTCAAAAACATGCCGGAGCTCGATTGGGATTACGGCTATCCCGCCGCCCTCGTCACCATCGCGGTGGCGTGCGGGCTGCTCTACCGGCGCTTCAAGAAGACGGGCTGGTTGTAAGTCTCGGCCATGACCGCCGCCGTCATCGATGCCGATTCAAGGCTTTCGACCGCGCCGTTGCCCGGCGGCGGCAAGCCGTTGGCGTGGGCGCTGATCGCGTCGATCCTGCTGCATTTGCTGCTGCTGTTGTTGTGGGTGGCGGCCGAGCAGCGCGACCTGCCGCCGGCCGAGCCCGAGATCGTCGCGATCCCGATGGAATTCGTGGCGCCGCCCGCCGCGCGCGAGGCGCCGCGCCCGCCGCCGCCCGCGCCACAAGTCGCGCCGCCACCACCACCGCCTTTGCCGCCGCAACTTGAAACCGCGACGCCGGCCGAACGATCGAGCTCGCCCACGCCCGATGCGCGGCCGGAAACCGTGCCGCCGATCGACCGGCGCGCCACACCCGCACCTTCGCCGTCGCCCGCGATGCGCGAAGCGGTCGCGCCCGAACCGCCCGTCACCGCTGCCGAAGCGCCGCCCGTGCCGACTTCGCCCGATGGGCTTGCCCCGCCGCCGCCCGCACCCGTGCCGCGCCGGGCCGCACCCGCAGCACCGCCGGCCCGGCGTCAGGCCCAGGTTCAAGACGAAGCCCGGCCGACGGTTGGCGGCGGCGTACCCTCCGAAAGAGTTACCCAGGCGGAAACGGATTTCCTGCTCGCGCAGATCCTGCGCAATTGGCTGCTCGACTACAGCAATCCGCGCTTCGCTAGATATCAGATCGAATTCGTTTTCGTGATCGAGCCCGATGGCATGTTGCGCGACGAAATGAACGCGCGGGCACCCCTCGATTACAGCCGGATCATCGGCGGCTACGATTCGATCGTCGCCGCATCGGCGCGCGACCCGACGGCGCGCGATGTGCGCTCGCTGCTCGAATCCTTCGTCGTCGCCACGCGCGCGGCCCAGCCCTTCGCCCGTCCGCCCGGCGCGCCGCCTGTTACACAGCCGCGCCAATTGGAGATCCGTTTCGTCATGGGCGATCTGCCGCCGCGCAGGTAAGAATAAGCAGCGTTTCGATGCCCATATGAAGGGGGAGGAAGCCATGCGGATTTCGATCGGTGCGTTGGTCGCTTGTGCCGTGGCCGCCTCGTTCGCCGGATCGGCCTTCGCCGATGCGATCGACGGGGATTGGTGTTCCACCGCGTCGCGCCGCCATCTCAACATCGCGGGGCCGAAGATCGTGACCCCGGCAGGCACGGCGATCGACGGCGATTACGGCCGTCACGACTTCTCGTATTTGGCGCCGGCGGGCGAGCGCGAAGCGGGCAAGCGCGTCGCGATGCGCCTGGTCAACGACCGCACGATGCTGTTCCGGCCCGAAGGGGCGACGAGCGACGAGGTGTGGGAACGTTGCGCGCGGCCGACAAGCTGAAATGGCAGTTCTGATCGCTTTCGCAGGGCTTCCGGGCACGGGAAAGACGACGATCGCCCAGTCGCTGGCGCGCGAGATCGGCGCCGTCTATCTGCGTATCGATGCGATCGAGGGCGCGCTGCGCCTGCGCGATCCGGGCCGCGCGATCGGGCCCGAAGGCTACGACGTCGCCGCAGCACTCGCCGTTTCCAATCTTGAAACCGGGCGCGACGCGATCGTCGATTGCGTCAATCCGTGGCCGTTGACGCGCGACGATTTCCGCCAGGCCGCGCGTCGTGCGGGCGCCGGATTTCTGGGCGTGGAGATCGTTTGCGCCGATCAAGACGTTCATCGCCAACGTCTGGAAAGCCGGACGAACGATGTGCCCGGCGTGCCGAAAGTCGAATGGACGGCGGTTCTCGCGCGCGACTATCGCCCGTGGGACGACGCGGATATTCGCGTCGATACGGGCGCGACGGATGCGTCCGAAGCCGTGCAAATACTGGCTTCGCGGATACGCGGCGTCGTGCCGCGACATTGAATCGCGCGTCATCGAGCGTCATAAAAGCCCGGATTTCCGGAGTTTTTCGGATCGAAAGCGCAAGAAATACCGATTCCATGGGCATTTCTTATTTTTTTGTGCTTGCCCCGAATCGGTCGAAGGGGCATACCGATTCGCAGCCACCCTCTCCGATTCGCGTCGAATCGCCCGTAAATCCGGGCTTCGATGCGGGTGCGAGGGGATGGGGGCGGCGCAACTCGAAGGCCCGGCGGACGGCGCATCAGCGCGTTCGAGGTTCGCTCGGGGGGCGTCGAAAAGGAAGAAACCCGTTAGAGGAGGCCTACCTAAATGGCCGAGAAGCAGGAAGTCGTTACGCTCAAGGCGATCGCGTACGAGCTCGCCGAGAAGCATGAGATCCCCAAGAAGCAGTCGGTCGAGATCCTCGACGGCTTCGTCGCGTCGCTGACGAAGAGCCTGAAGAAGGGCGCCAAGATCCGCGTTCCGGGTCTGGGCATTTTCCAGGTTCGCAAGCGTCCGGCGCGCCTCGGCCGTAACCCGGCCACGGGCGAGCAGATCAAGATCAAGGCGTCGAAGAAGGTCGCTTTCCGCGCCGCCAAGGATCTCAAGGAAGCCGTCTAAGCTTTCTTGCCCGGCTTTCGGGCCGGAACAAAAGCGCGGGAACGCATCGCCGTTCCCGCGCTTTTTCTTTGGCGCCGGTTTTTGCTCAATTTTTGAACCGCGCGCATATGACGGTTTCATGCCGTGGAACCGCCTGCGTGTGTAATCACGCGCGCCGCAACGTTTTGTTGCGCCGCGGGACGCGGGCGCAGTCCGAACGCAATGTTCGGGTTGCCCAAGATGGGCGTATCGCATTAATCTGCCCCCCATAAATCCAACGGGGGAAGCACCTATGGCTGGCGTATCTGTACGTGACGTTCGTAAAGCCTACGGCAACACGGCCGTTATTCATGGCGTGAACGTCGAAATCGCGGACGGTGAGTTCGTCGTTCTGGTCGGTCCCTCGGGCTGCGGCAAGTCGACCCTCCTGCGCATGATCGCAGGTTTGGAAGAAATCACCGGCGGCGAAATCTCGATCGGCAACCGGGTGGTCAACCACCTGCCGCCGAAGGAACGCGATGTCGCGATGGTGTTCCAGAATTACGCGCTGTATCCGCACATGACCGTGCGCGACAACATGGCGTTCTCGCTGACGCTGCGCAAAGCCGATAAGGCCGAGATCGACAAGCGCGTGAAGCGCGCGTCCGAGATTCTGAACCTCGAGAAGTATCTCGACCGTTATCCCAAGCAGCTCTCGGGCGGTCAGCGCCAGCGCGTCGCCATGGGCCGCGCGATCGTGCGCGACCCGCAGGTCTTCCTGTTCGACGAGCCGCTGTCGAACCTCGACGCCAAGCTGCGCGTCGCGATGCGCACGGAAATCAAGGCGCTGCACCAGCGCCTGAAGACCACCACCGTCTACGTCACGCACGACCAGATCGAAGCGATGACGATGGCCGACCGCATCGTCGTCATGCATGACGGCATCGTCGAGCAGATCGGCACGCCGCTCGAGCTGTACGACAGCCCGAACAACCTGTTCGTCGCGGGCTTCATCGGCTCGCCGGCGATGAACTTCCTCAAGGCCAAGGCCAATGGCGGCGCGGTCGAACTGCCCGGCGGCTTGAAGGTCCAGGCGCCGAAGGGCGCCACCTCGGATCTCAAGGTCGGCATCCGCCCCGAACATCTGACGCTCGCCACCGGCGGCGAAGGCCTGCCGGCGACCGTGAAGGTCATCGAGCCGACGGGTGCCGAAACGCTGGTGCTGTTCGAAATCGACGGTCAGGACACGACCGCCGTGTTCAGCGAGCGTCATGCCTTCCGTCCGGGCGAGCAGATCAAGCTGACGCCCAAGCCCGGCATGTTCCACGTGTTCGACGCCGCTTCGGGCCGCCGTCTCTAATGGCGCTTCATCTTTACGCCGCCAACACCTCCAACGCGCAGCGCGTCAGCTGCGCGTTGGAGGAATTCGGCTTGCCCTACACGCTGCATAAACTCGACCTGTCCAAGGGCGAGCAGAAAACGGCGGAGTTCCTCGCAATCAATCCGGCGGGTCAAGTGCCCGCCCTGGTCGACGATGCGGCCGGCGCGAAGCTCGCGCAGTCCTGCGCCATTTTGCTCTATCTCGCCGACAAGACCGGCAAGCTGCTGCCCGCCGCCAAGAAGGCGGATGTGCTGCGCTTGGTCGCCTATGCGGCCTCGGATGTTTCGGGCGCCATCGGCGCTTATGTCGGTTTTTCGATGTCGAAACTCGCCGATAAGCCCGCACCGGTGGCCGAATGGCTGGCGGCACGCGTCGTGACGGCGCTGGGCCAGGCCGACAAGGCGCTGGCCGACGGCCGCCCGTTCATCGCGGGCGACGAGTTCACCATCGCCGATCTCGCCCTTGCCCCGGCTGCTCGCCGCGCGAAGGACATTCCCGGCGTGGCGGATCTGGGCCATGTGCAGGCCTATGTCGCGCGGATTTTCGCCCGCCCGGCCATGGCCAAGGGTTTGGCCGCCCTGGCCTGATCCGGGCACGACCTCGCCATAAATCCGGCGGATTCGGCGGTAGAATCCGCCTATGTCGAGTCGCAGAGTTCCCCGGCGCGAGCCGAGCTTCGAACGGTCCGCCGCCGATACGGCCGAACGCGGGGATTCCTTGCGCGCCGACCCGGAGGCGCGACCGCTCCGGCGGACGGCCAAGCCCAAACGCGCCAAAGCCGACAAGCCCGCCAAAAAGCGCGGCGGCGGCTCCGGCCGCGTCGGGCGGATCGCGAAATTCGCCCTCAAATGGGGGCTCGTCGCCGGTATTTGGGGCGGCATCGCGGGGGCGGGCGCACTCGCCTATTTCGCGCTGACCCTGCCGCCGATCGACCGGATCGAGCGTTTCGACCGCCGTCCGGCGATGACCTTCGTCGACGCGGGCGGCGAGACGGTCGCGACCTATGGCGATCTTTACGGCGGCTTGGTGCGGCTCGACGAAATGCCGGCCTATCTGCCGATGGCCGTGCTGGCGACCGAGGACCGGCGCTTCTACGAGCATTTCGGCGTCGATCCGCGCGGCATCGCACGCGCATTCCTCGCCAATCTCCAAGCCGGCCGCGTCGTGCAAGGCGGATCGACGATCACCCAGCAGCTCGCCAAGAACGTCTTCCTCGATAACGACCGTTCGGCGGAGCGAAAAATCCGTGAATTGCTCCTCGCCTTTTGGCTGGAGCGCAAATTCACCAAGGAACAGATACTTACCCTCTATCTCAATCGCGTCTATCTGGGGGCCGGCACCTACGGCGTCGAAGCGGCCGCGCGCCGCTATTTCGGCAAATCGGCGCGCGAGGTGAACGTCCACGAAGCGGCGATCATCGCGGGATTGTTGAAGGCGCCGTCGCGTCTGGCGCCGACCGCCAGCCTGCCGCGCGCCAAGGCGCGCGCGTCCGAAGTGCTCGACAATATGGTGGAAGCCGGTTTCCTCACGCCGGCACAACGCCAGACGGCGGGCACGATGGCGGTGTCGAGTCCCAGCTTCACCCAAGCCCAGCGCGGTAACCGCTATTTCACCGATTGGCTGCTCGATCAGGTGCAAGGTTTCGTCGGTTTCGCCGATCGGGATCTCACGATCGTCACCACGATCGATCAGCGTTTGCAGCGCGCGGCGGAAACGGCGCTCGCCGACATACTGGCGCGCGAAGGCCAACGCGCGGAGGTCGATCAAGGCGCCTTCGTGCTGATGAAGCCCGACGGTGCCGTGCAGGCGCTGGTCGGCGGGCGCGACTACGCGACCAGCCCCTTCAACCGCGCGACCGACGCGCGCCGCCAGCCCGGCTCGTCGTTCAAGACCTTCGTTTATCTCGCGGGCATCGAGCACGGACTGAAGACGACAGATATCGTCTCGGGCGCGCCGTTGCAGATCCGCGATTGGCGCCCGCAGAACATCGACGGCCGCGTCTTCGGCGACATGACCGTGCACGACGCCTTCGCGCGCTCGGTCAACACGGCGGCAATCCGCGTCGCCCAGCAGGCGGGTATCGACAACGTGTTGCGCACCGCGCAGCGTTTGGGCGTCGCCTCGCCGTTGCGTCGCGATCTGTCGATCGCGCTGGGCACGTCGGAAACGACGCTGCTGGAAATGGTCGCCGCCTATGCGCCCTTCGCTAATGGCGGCGAAGGCGTCATTCCGCACGCGATCACTGAGATTCGCGACGCGGGCGGCAACGTGCTCTATCGCCGCCAGGGTTCGGGTCCCGGCGCGGTGATCGACAAGCCCGCGCTCGCGGCGATGACCGAGTTGCTGACGGCCGTGGTGAAGGAAGGCTCCGGCCGTTCGGCGGCACTGGATCGGCCGACCGCCGGCAAAACGGGCACGACGCAGGATTACCGCGACGCGTTGTTCATCGGCTTCACCGCCGACTATGTCGGTGGCGCTTGGTTCGGCAACGACGATCGCGACGATATGCGCCGCATCACCGGCGGCACGCTGCCCGCCCGGCTATGGCGCGCCGTGATGCTCGAAGCGCATCGCGGCCTGCCCGCGCGCCCGCTGCCGGGCGAAGTTCCGATCGAGCAGCCGGGCTGGTTCGCGCGCCTGTTCCAATCGCTGCAACCGCCGCCCGCACCCGCCGCGCCGGGTTCGCCCGCACCTGTGCCGGCTTATCTGCCGCCACCGCCACCGCCGCCATCGGCCGCCGCCGGCGGCCTGAACGACACGCGCTGATCCTTCGTTAGCGCTTCGCCAGAAGCGCGAAGCTCGCGAACGCCGCGACTGCGCAGGCGAGCACGATGGCGGGCAGGGCGATGGTTCCGCCTTGGTGCAGCGCGCCGAACACGATGCCGGTCAATGCCGCGGTCGCCATCTGGATGAAGCCCATCAACGCCGACGCCGCCCCTGCCATCGTCGGGTAAGGGCCCAGCGCCGCGCCCTGGCCGTTGGGCAACACGATGCCCATACCGGCCATATAGACCATCATCGGCGCCGTCAGCAGCGTGGCGCCGAGCAAGCCGGGCGTTGCGAAGCCGCCGGTCGCGACGGCCAGCATCGCGGCCCCGCCCGCGACGTTGAGGGATGTTCCCAATCGCAGCAGCTTGTCGGGACCCCAGCTTTTGCTGAGCCGCACGGTCGTTTGCGCACCGGCGACATAGCCGATCACGCAAAGCAGGAAGAACCCGGCGAATACCGGCGGCGACAGGCCCAGCACGTCGATCATCACGAAGGGCGAGCCCGAAATGAACGCGAAGAACCCGCCATAGCAAAGCGACACGACCAACGCGTAGCCCAGATACGTGCGGCTGACGAGCAGCAGCGCGAAATTGCGCAACATGCGTGCGGGATCCGTCGCGGCCGGGTCCTTGTGCGCGTTGGTCTCGTCGAGCCCGAGACACAAACCGGCCAGCAGCACCAAAGCGAAGGCCAGCAGCAGCACGAAATTCCAGCGCCAGCCGAAAGCCACTTCGACGAATCCGCCGAAGACGGGGCCGATCGCCGGCGCGAAGGCCATGATCGAGCCGACGACGGCCAAGGCGCGCGCGGCCCCGTCGCGGCCATAGACGTCGCGCACGATCGCGCGGCCCAGCACGACGCCGGCGCACGCGCCCGCCGCTTGACCCGCCCGGCCCCAAATCAGCGCTTCGATCGTGGGGGCCAGCGCGCAGGCAAGGCTGGCGACGGCGTAGATCGCAATGCCCGCGATCGCCACGGGCCGGCGCCCGAAGCGGTCGGAAAGCGGGCCGTAGACGAGCTGCACCAGGGCGAAGGCGCACATATAGGCGGAGAGCGTGAGCTGCACCCGCGCTACGTCCGCGTCCAGCGCTTTCCCGATCGCAGGCAGCGACGGCAGATAAAGATCGGTCGATAGCGGCCCGATGGCCACCATGCCGATCACCAGCGCGAAGACGTAGCGCCCGGCTTTCACGCGTCTTTGCTTTCGGCCGGGGCGAGCCAAGCGAAGAACGCGACCAGGATCGACGCCGCCGCGACCGCCAGCGTCATCGAGCGCGCGCTGCCGTCGGCGAAGGCCGCGACGATCAGTGTGACGATCGCGCCCATCGCCATCTGCGCGAAGCCTTGCAAGGCGGCGGCGGTACCCGCCATCTGCGCGAAAGGCTGCATAGCCGCCGCCAGCGCGGACGGCAGCGCGAGCCCGTAGCCGAACATGTAGATCACCATCGGCGCGATCACGGTCGCGGGCGATTCGACGCCCAGCAGCGTGACCGCGACGAAGGCGGCGCCGCCGGTCAGCGCGCAACCGGCGCCGACGCGCGCAAGCTTGTGCGACGGATCGCGGCCGGTGCGCTTGCCGGCAAGCGTCGAGCCGGAGAAATAGCCCATCACCGTGAATAGCGGCATGAAACCGTACAGCGCCGGGCTCATCCCGAATCCGTCGATCATCACGAACGGGGCGCCGGTCGCGAAGGCCATCAAGCCGCCAAAGAAGGTCGCGGTCAGGCCCGAATAGGCGATGTAGATCCGGCTGCGCAGCAAGACGCCGTAGTTCGTCATCAGCCGAACGGGGTCGGTGGCGGCGGGATCGCGTTGCCGGATGCTTTCGTCGAGCCGCAGATAGGTGGCAAGCCCGATTCCCGCACCGATCAGCAGCAACGCCGCGAAAGCCGATCGCCAGCCGAACAGTACCTGCAACTGCCCGCCCAGCACGGGCGCGACGGCCGGGCCCGCCGCCATCGCCATCCCGATGAAGGCGAGGGTCCGCGCCCCTTGCGCGCGGTCGTAGCGGTCGCGCACCACGGCGCGCGAAATCGTGATGCCCACGCACGCGCCGATCCCTTGGATAAAGCGCCCGGCGATCAATATGTCGATCGAGCCCGCGGTCAGGCAGATGATCGTTCCGGCGAGATAGACGGCGACGCCCGCGAACAGGATGGGACGGCGGCCGAAACGATCGGAGAACGCGCCCCAGAACAACTGCGCCACCGCGAAGGAGGCGAGGAACACCGTCATCGTCAATTTGATTTCGCCGGCACTCGCGCTCAAAGCCTGGGCGAGCGAGGGCAGCGACGGCGTGTAAAGGCCGATCGACAATTGCCCCAGGATCGAGATCAGGGTGAGCAACGCGATCGTGCCCGCCGTCGCGCGCGAATTTTCAGCCATGCCGATGAAGCTTCGTTCCATGCGCGGCAAGCCAGGCCTTGGCGGCCCGATGATCGCCGTAGAGTTGTTCGACCGTCGCCCAGAAGCGGGGCCCGTGATTCATATGGGCCAAATGCGCCACTTCGTGCGCGACGACGTAGTCCAGCACGAAGACGGGGGCCAGCACCAGCCGCCAGGAATAGGATAGGCGCCCGTCATGCGCCGCCGAACCCCAGCGCGATCTGGGGTCTGCTATGCGCACCGCGCGCACCGTTTTGCCGATGCGCCGCGCGGTGTCGCGCGATTTCGCCAGCAGGACCGTACGCGCTTGCGCGCGCAGGAAATCGCGCACCCGGCGGGCGACAAACGCCGCATCGCCGCCCACGCGCAGAATGTCGCCGTCGAGGCGCGTCGGCCCGCCACCCGGCATGTGTTCGACGCGCACGCGCTTGCCCAAGAAGTCGAATTCGGCGCCGGCCGCAAAGGGTGCCGATTCCGGCAGTCTTTCGAGGCGCTTGCGCAGCCACTCGGCCTCGCGCCGGGCGAAGCGCAAGCCTTCCTCGACCGACACGTGCCACGGCACGGTCAGTGCCACCGCACCGTCAGTCGGATCCACGCGCAAAGAAATACGCCGCGCGCGCGGATTGCGCGTCACGCGCACTTGCGTCGTCCGGCCGGGCTCGACCAGATCGGCGATCGCCAGCGTGCGCTTGCGGCCTTGCGAATCCGCCTGGCCGCGCGACAACCGGGAAAGAAGGGAGGACATCAAGCCCACGCCTTGTTTTATGGGCTTGCCCGTGACCGTTGCAAGCGCCGAAGATGGACGAAAATGTCCAACCGGAGGAGACCTGGTCCGATGCTGAAGCCCAACCAATTCAAACGCCGCCTTGCGACCGGCGCCAATCTGTCCGGCGTATGGCTGCATTCGGCCTCGGCATCGACGGTCGAAGCGTTGGGCGACGTCGGTTACGACTGCCTGATCGTCGACAACGAGCACGGGCCCTCGTCGCTCGAACAGACGCGCACGCAATTGCTGGCGTCGTTCCCCTACGATTGCGGCGTGTGCGTGCGCACGCCGTGGAACGACCAAGTCTATCTCAAGCAATTGCTCGATCTGGGCGCGGATACGGTGATGATCCCGATGATCGACAATGCCGAACAGGCCAAGGCGGCCGTAGCGGCCTGCCGCTATCCGCCCAAGGGGCGGCGCGGCTATGGCCCGTGGCGCGCGATGATGCGCGGCATTCCGCTGGCGAATTATATCGAGTTCATGTCGGAAAACCTGTTCGTCATGCTCCAGATCGAATCGGAGCAGGGTGTCGCGAACGCCGAGAAGATCGCCGCGGTCGAAGGCGTCGATATGATCATCGTCGGGCCGAACGATTTGTCGGGATCGCTGGGTGTCGCGCAGAATTTCGAATCGCCCGTGCTGGAGCGCGCCATCGACAAAATCATCGCCGACGCGCGCAAATCGAACGTGCCGGTCGGCACCGTGCCGCACGGGCCCTGGAGCGCGCGCAAGCTGTTCGCGCGCGGCATGCGCTTCATCGCGGGGACAACCGAGTTCGGCTTGATGCGCCGGGGCGCCAAAGCCGATCTTGCGGAAAACTTTTAGCGCTTACGCGGCTTCTTAAACGTGGCGACCAGTTCCAGATGGCCGGTCCACAGGAACTGGTCGACCGGCACGACGCGTTCCAGCTTATAGCCGCCGTCGGTCATGATTTTCGCGTCGCGCGCGAAGGTAACGGGATTGCACGACACACCGATCACGGTGGGGATACGCCCGCGCGCGAAATTGCGCGCCTGGGCCTCGGCCCCTTCGCGCGGCGGATCGAAAATCGCGGCGTCATAGGCTTCGAGTTCCGGCGGCGTCAGCGGCCGGCGGTCGAGATCGCGCGTTTCCGACGTGACGCGCCCCGCGCGTTCGGATTTTCGCGCGGCCGCGTCCAGTGCCAAGCGCGCGGGGTCGTTGCCTTCGACCGCATGCACGCGCGCGCTGAGCGGGAAGGTAAAGGTGCCGAGGCCCGCGTAGAGATCGGCGACGCGCTTGGCCTTGCCGATCGCGCCGACGACTTCCGCGACCAGAATGGCTTCCGATTCGGCGGCGGCTTGCAGGAAGGCGCCGGGCGGCGGTTCGACCGCCACGCCCGAAATGTCGAGATGCGGCACGGCGCGTAAGACGACGATCTCCGGCGTCGCGCGGATATTCTTGCGCCAGGCGATGCGCGGGACATCGGCGGCGCGCGCGTACTCGGCCAGCTTCGCGCGGATGCGCGCATCGGGCAGACGGCCGGTGATCAGGACGTCGATGCCTTCCTTCGTCGCGGTCAGATGCAGATCGACGCGTTCGGCCGCGTCGAGCGCTTCGCGCAGCACCCCGCGCAAACCCGGCAAGGCGGTGGCGAGGACGGGGCTTAGAATCTCGCAATTCGTCGCATCGATGATATCGGCCGAACCGTCGCGATGGAAACCCAGCGCCACGCCGCTCGCCGCGTTGACGGCGGCGAGGTCGGCGCGCCGGCGCGTGCGCGGCGGAATGGACCGCAAGGGGGCGATCTCCGGCGCCAGCCCGGCGCGGTTCAACGCGTCGCGCAGCAGACCGGTCTTCCAATCGGCGTAGGCGGCCGCCCCCAAATGCTGGATCGAACAGCCGCCGCACGCGCCGAAATGCGCGCAAGGCGGTGTCACGCGATCGGGCGCGGCCGACAGGATTTCCACGCTTTCCGCGCGGCCCGCCTTGCAGATAACGGCGCGCACGCGTTCCCCCGGCAACGCGCCCGGCACGATGATTCGCGATCCTTCCGCGGTCTTGGCGAGGCCGTCGCCGCCCGACCCCAGGGCGTCGATCGTGAGTTCGATCGGGATCATCGTCAGCGCTTCGGACGCGCGTTGACGTCGATCCGGCCCGGCCGCTTCTTCTTGAGCGCGAAGACGTAGGAGATGACCTCCGCGACCGCCTTGTACTGGTCGGGCGGAATCTCCTCCTCGAGATCGACCGTCGCGTAAAGGGCGCGCGCGAGCGGCGGGTTCTCGACGATCGGCACTTGCGCATCGGTCGCGATTTCGCGGATGCGCAGCGCCACCAGATCCACACCCTTGGCGACGCAGATCGGCGCGGGGGATTTCGATTCGTCGTAGCGCAACGCGACCGCGTAGTGGGTCGGGTTGGTGACGATCACGGTCGCCTTGGGCACTTCGGCCATCATGCGTTTGCGCGCGCGTTCCATGCGCATCTGCTTGATGCGGCCCTTGATGACCGGGTCGCCTTCGGCCTGTTTGTATTCTTCTTTGATTTCCTGCTTGGTCATGCGCAGGCGCTTCATGTGCTGGAAGCGCTGCCAGAACCAGTCGAGCCCCGCGATCACGGTCACGACCGAGATCACCGCGATCATCACCGCGATGGTCATGTCGCCCATGATCGGCCCGAGCTGCGTTGGCGACATGTCGATGAAGCGGTCGATGTCGTGAAGCTGCCCCGAGATCACGTACCAGGCGGCCGCACCCACGATCGTGATCTTGATCAGTCCCTTGATGAATTCGACCAGCGAGTTGGCCGAGAACATCCGTTTGAAGCCGGTCGCGGGCGAGATTTTCGAGAATTTCGGGATCAGCGATTCGCTCGAATAGAGGAAGCCGTTCTGCAGCCATTGCGCGGCCATCGCGGCGAGGACGAGCAGCGCCAGCAGTGGGCCCACGGCGAGCAGCGGCTCGAGCAGCGCGTGGCCGATGATGCGCTGCACACCCATGATGGACAGATCCATCTCGTGCGGGCGCTCGATATAGGGCAGCATCGCGCCGGTCAGCCGGCGCCACGAATAGCTCGCAAAAATCGACAAGGCGAGCGTGACGGTGACAAACATCATCCAATGGGTGATTTCGCGCGAGGCGGCGACTTGGCCTTTCTCGCGCGCGTCTTCCAGCCGTTTGCCGGTTGGCTCTTCTGTTTTGGAGGATTCGTCGTCGGCTTCTTCCGCCATGGCGCGATCCTAGGGTTGGAGCAACAGCGGCTCGAGGCGGTCCATCAAACCGCGCTCGAAGGCGAACATGGCGCCCGACATGGTGATCGCCAGCGCGAACAGCGCCATGGCGATGAGCAAAGGCTGGGCGATGAAGAAGACCTGCATCTGCGGCATGAGGCGCGCCACCAGCGCCATGGCGAGGTTGATGATCAGGCCGAAAATGAGGAAGGGGGCGGAGATCTGCACGCCGACCAGGAAGGCGTTGGAGGTCCAGCGCACGAACGCCTCCGCCCAATCGCCGTAAGGCACGACCGAGTTGGGCGGGAACAGCGTGTAGGAATCGGCCATTGCGCGCAGCAGCAGATGGTGGAGGTCGGCGGTGAAGATGATCGCCAGCGCCGCCGCGACCAGGATCGAGGACACGGCCGTGCCCTGTTGACCGAAGCCGGGATCGAACAAGGTTGCGGCGGCGAGACCGCCCTGCTGCGCGATGATGGCGCCCGCCACGGTCAACGCCGACAGGCTGAAGCGCGCGGCCAAGCCGATGAAGGCGCCGACCAGCGTTTCCTGGGCGAAGATGCCCGCGAACTGCAGCGGACTTTCGGGCAAAGGCGGCACGCTTCCCGAGACGACGGGCGCGACGATCGCGGTGATGGCCAGCGCGGCGCCCAAGCGGATGCGCATGGGCACGTAGACTTCGCCGAAGCCCGGCATCGCCATCAATGCAGCGCCCACGCGGACCAGAACGGCGAAATAGGCGAAGGCTTCCGCGGGCAGCAGCGTGATCAGCGGGTTGATCAGCGCGTTCATCCAGCGCCGCCGATGCCGATGCCGACGGCTTTGGCCATCAGTTCGCGCGTGAACTCGATCAGCGTGTTCGACATGAAGGGAATGGTCAGCACGAACACGGCCAGCAGGATCAGGATTTTCGGCACGAAAGTCAGCGTCTGTTCTTGCAGCTGCGTCAGCGCCTGGAACAGGCTGATGACGAAACCCACGATCAGCGCCGTGAGCATCAAGGGTGCCGCGATCTTGAGCATGACCCAGATCGAATCGCGGGAGATTTCGAGGACGTCGGCGGCGTTCATCTGCGAACGGCCCCTTCGCCGCTAGATTTGCATCCGGATGATTTCCTGATACGCGCCGACGACGCGGTCGCGCACCGCAACGGCGGTTTGCAGCGTGACTTCGGCGGCGGAAATCGCTTGCACGACCTGGGCGACGTCGGCCTTGCCGGCAAGGGCCCGCAAGCTCGCCTGTTCGCCGGCGCGCAAAGACCCCATCGACGCCTTGGCGGCGTCGGCGAGCACGTCGCCGAAGGCTTGCACGTCGCCCGAGCCGCGCGCATCGACGCCCGCGGATTTGCCGATCGATTGCGTGCCGGCGTAGGCGGCGGCAACGGCGGAGGGATTGATGGCCATTTGGCGTTACGCCCCGTTCTCTGTTAGCCGCGCAGCAGATCGATCGTGCGCATGATCATCGTCTTCGACGCGTCGATGACGTTGATGTTCGCTTCGTAGCTGCGCTGGGCCTGACGCATATCCATCGCTTCGATCAGCGTGTTGACGTTCGGCGCCAGCACGTAACCTTCCTGGTCCGCGGCCGGGTGGCCGGGATCGTAGCGGCGCGGGAAGGCGCTCTTGTCCGTGCCGATGCGCGACGGGCGCACCGTTTCGGCGCCAAGCTGGCGGTCGAGCACGTTGCGGAAGCTGATCGTCTTGCGGCGGAAAGGATCCGCACCCGGCGTTTCGCCCAGCGCGTCGGCGTTGGCGATGTTCTCCGAGATCACGCGCATGCGCGTCGACTGCGCTTGCAGACCCGACGCGGAGACCTTGATGGCTTTCTGGAGATCCATGATCCGGTGTCCTTACTGGCCGGGCCGCCCGATGGCGGCGCGCAGCATGGCGATCTGACGGCGATAGATGTTGGTGGTGAGCTGATAGTCCATCGACGTGTCGGCGACCTTCATCAGCTCGGTATCCATTTCGACCGAGTTGCCCGACAACGTGGTTTCCTTCGCGCGCGGCGTGTCGATGCGATGCGGCGGCGGAATGATCTTGCTGACCTGATGCTGGCCCGACGTCGTGGTCGCGGACAAACGCTGGGTCTGGCCGCGCAATTCGGCGCGGAAATCGAGGGCGCGCAGATCTTGCGGCTTGTAATTGGGCGTATCGGCATTGGCGATATTCTGCGCGAGCACCTGCTGGCGCTGGCTGAGCCAGTCCATGCGGCGGGAGATCATCCCGAACAGGGGCATACGCGAGAAATCCATGACGCGCCGGGTTCCGTGAAAATCCGCCGCTTTTCGCGGCGTTGACGGGGAGTATGGCCCGTCGAAGGTTAACAGAACGTAAATTATCCCAAATTTTAGAGAATTTGAAGTCCTTTCGATTCCATCCCAGAATCAATACCTTGTGGTTAAGAGCCGAGTCGGATTCGAGGACGAATTCAGGGTTAACCCCTCGGATTTCCTTTGTGAAACGCCTTTTAAGAAACTTTTAGCGGTTTTGTGGCCATCATGGTTTTGCCGAGTTTCGCCGAAGGAACATACGCCGTTTGGCCCGTCGCCCGCCCCGCAAGCCCTTCGACCCGGACGTCAATCGGGCCGTGGCCCTCAAATACGCCCGCGGCGAGGCCGATGCCCCGCGCGTCACGGCCAAAGGCGAAGGGCTGCTCGCTGACAAGATCATCGAAGTGGCGCGCGCGCACGGCGTCGAGGTTCGATCCGATCGCGATCTCGTGCGCCTGCTCGATACGGTCGATATCGACAGCCCGATTCCGCTGGAGGCTTTTCAGGCCGTGGCCGAAATCCTGTCCTATATCTACCGTCGGCAGGACAAACTCAAACCGCCGAAATCCGGCGAAAAACGGGAACGTTGACGCGATGCGCGCCGTGGAAGTCCTGCAGAACATCGTCGATATGACCCGCGAATTGGAGGATGCGCGCGTGCGCGTCCATCGCGGCGTGTCGGTCGATATGGCCGGGTTCGATCTGCGCGTGCGCGATCTATGCCTGGCCGCGACCGAATTGCCGCGCGCCGAGGGCAAGGTTTGCGCCGACGCGTTCGAATCGATCGCGGTGGGGCTCGACCGCCTGACCGCCGCCTTGCGTATGGCCGAGCGCGTTGATTTGAAGCCGGGCGCCAAGCCGTGATCGCCGAACCGCAGAACCTGTTTCTTTACGCCGCGGCGCTGGCTTTTGTCCTGGCGCTGGTCGCGTTGTTCGGCTGGCTCGCGCGGCGCTTTCTGCCGGGCGCGGGCGGAGTTTCGACCGGCAAGCGCAAGCGCTTGGCGCTGCTCGAATCGCTGACGCTCGATCCGAAAACCCGCGCGATTCTGCTGCGCCGGGACGATGTCGAACATCTGATCGTGCTAGGGCCCCACGGCGCCGTGAAAGTCGAGTCGCTGAAGGCGGAAACGGAGGATCGCGCGTGATCCGCCGTTTTCTGCTTCTCGGGCTGATCGTCGCCGGGATCGCGATCCCGGCCGAAGCCTTCGCGCAGGCCTTCACTCTCGATCTGGGCGACGGCAGCTCGACCACGGGGCGCATCGTCCAGCTGATCCTGCTGATGACGGTGCTGACCCTCGCGCCGTCGATTCTGATGATGGTCACGAGCTTCGTGCGCATCATCGTCGTGCTGTCGTTGCTGCGCACGGCGTTGGGCACGCAGCAAGCCCCGCCGAACGTGGTTTTGACGAGCCTCGCGCTGTTCTTGACCTTCTTCATCATGGCGCCGACGGGCGAACGGGCTTGGCGCGAAGGCGTTTCGCCGCTGATCAACGGCCAGATCACCGAGGAGCAGGCGATCGAACGTTCGGCCAAGCCGTTCCACGATTTCATGGTCCGCCATGTGCGTGAAAACGACGTCGCGCTGTTCGTCGATATCGCGCGGATCGAAGCGCCGGCCTCGCCCGAGGCGATTCCGTATCGCGTGCTGATTCCGGCGTTTCTGATTTCGGAACTGCGCCGCGCCTTCGAAATCGGATTCCTGTTGTTCATCCCCTTCGTCATCATCGACATGGTCGTGGCCGCCGTTCTGATGTCGATGGGTATGATGATGATGCCGCCCGCCGTGGTCGCCCTGCCGTTCAAGCTGATCTTTTTCGTGCTGGTCGACGGCTGGTACCTGATCGCCGGATCGCTGGTGCAGTCGTTCGGCGGCGGCTAGGAAAATACGGTTACAATTCGTTGTATGGCTTGAAACCGGGCGACTCGCGGGCGCAGGATTCGTCCATCGAGTCGCCTGCGGCGATCGGGGTGCGTGTCGCCCCCGGACCTGCCCCAAACCGGCGACGAGGAGAAACACCATGAAGAAATTCGCAGTTCTCGCCGCCGGTCTGATGATTGCCGTCGCTCTCGCCGTCCCCTACCAGGCCAAGGCCGCCGCGTTCGGCGCCCCCGCTGCCGCCAAATCGGTCGCGTCCGACACCAGCCTGACCCAGGACGTGGCGACGAAGAAGAAGTCGACCAAGAAGTCGGCTTCGAAGAAGAAGACCCCGGCCAAGAAGACGGCCGCCAAGAAGCCGACGACGCACCGCGCGTAACTTCGCGCGCCCGTTGCGGCGAAACGAAAGGGCCCGGCGGCAACGCCGGGCCCTTTTGATTCGCGCGGTGCCGCTCTATATCCTGAAGCGAACCCGTTCCCGGCGAGGCCCCCATGGCGAACGACGACGGATTGATCGGCCAGATCAAGCAGAAACTGGTCGATTCCAAGCGTAAATGGTCGCAGGAAGGCCGCTTGCTGACCGGCAAAGCGGCCGATCCCGCCACGCGCCTGCCGCCCGGCCAGCGCGAGGTGAAGAACTGGCCCGTGCTCGACCTCGGCATCCAGCCGGACGTCTCGATCGCGAATTGGCGCCTGGAAGTCGGCGGCTTGGTCGATTTCCCCCTGGTCTGGAACTGGCAGAAATTCATCGGCCACGCCCAGGAAGAATTCCTGTCCGATATCCATTGCGTGACCGCATGGTCGCGTTACGACAATCGCTGGAAGGGCATGTCGACGCGCGCGTTGCTCGACCTCGTCAAGCCGCGCAAGGAAGCGCGCTTCGTCGTCCAGCACGGACTCGACGGCTACACGACCAACGTGCCGCTCGAATATTTCGCCGACGACGACGTGCTGCTCGCCCATGAATGGGAAGGCCAGCCGATCAGCCGCGAACATGGCGGACCGGTGCGCTTGGTGCTGCCCAAGCTCTATTTCTGGAAAAGCGCCAAGTGGATTTCGAAGCTCGAATTCGTGGCGGAGGACAAGGCCGGGTTCTGGGAAGTGCGCGGCTATCACATGCGCGGCGATCCATGGACGGAGGAGCGTTATGGCTAAGCTCGGGCGGCGCCTCTTCGCCGGATTCGCTTTCGTCGCCGGCATGGCCGGCTATTACGGCTGGCGTCTGATCGGGCAGGTCGACGCGGCGCAGATTGCGGCCGGGGGACCGCGGACCAATATGCGCGCTTGGGATATCGATTTCGTCTCGATCGAGGGCGACGCGCTGCCGCTGAAGAATTTTCAGGGCAAGGCGCTGCTGGTCGTCAACACCGCCAGCCTTTGCGGCTTCACGCCGCAATACAAGGAACTGGAAAAGATCTGGGACGAATACAAGGACAAGGGCCTTGTCGTGATCGGCGTGCCGTCGAACGATTTCGGCGGGCAGGAGCCGGGCTCGGCCGCCGAGATCAAGGCCTTCTGCGAAAGCTACGACGTGTCGTTCCCGATCGCGGAGAAGGCGGCGACCAAAGGCGCCCAGCGCCACGATTTCTTCAAATGGGTGGCGGCGGAATTGGGCGAGGGCGCCTTGCCGCGCTGGAACTTCTTCAAGTATCTCGTCGGGCGCGACGGCACGTTGCAGGGCGCGTGGCCTTCGACCGCATCGCCCACCGGCGGCGAAATCCGCGCCGCGATCGAAAAGGCGCTCGCCGCGCGTGTCTGATTTCATCCTCTCGCCCGACACAATCCAAATCAATCACGGCTCGTTCGGCGCCACGCCGATCCCCGTCCTCGACGCGGCCGATGCATGGCGGCGGAAATTCGAGGCCGATCCGACGCATTTCATGCGCCGTTTATGGGCGCCGTCGCTGGCCGACGCGAAGGCGAAGCTCGCCGCGTTCCTCAACGCCGATACGCAAGGCCTCGCTTTCGTGATGAACGCGAGCGACGGCGCGAATGCCGTTTTGCGCTCGCTCGATTTCGCGCCCGGCGACGAAATCCTCGTCACGTCGCACGGCTATCGCGCGGTGTCCAAAACGGTCGAGCATGTCTGCCGGCGCAGCGGCGCCACGGCGCGCATCGTCGACATTCCCTTCCCGTTGACCGGGCCCGAAGCGGTGGTCGATGCGATCGACGCGTCGACAACCTCGCGCACGCGCTTGATCGTCGTCGATCACATCACGTCGCCGACGGCGGCGGTGTTTCCGGTCGCGGCGATCCAAACCCGCGCGCGCAAGCGCGGCGTGCCCGTATTGATCGACGGCGCGCATGCGCCCGGCCAAGTGCCGCTCGACATCGCCGCGCTGGCGCCCGATTTCTATATCGGCAATTGCCATAAATGGCTGTTCGCGGCCAAAGGGGCCGCGTTCCTTTACGCCGCCCCGCCGTTCCGCGCGCGCCTGCATCCGGGCACGATCTCGCACGGCTACGGCCAAGGCATGGAAGCGGAGTTCGACTGGGTCGGCACGCGCGATGTCGGCGCATGGCTTAGCGTGCCCGACGGTATCGACTACGGCGAAACGCGCGGCTGGTCGCAGCTGCGCCAACGCAACAACGATCTGGCGAGCGACGCGGCCAAGCTGCTGGCGCAAGTCTGGGGCACGCGCATCGGTACGCCCGATTCGATGCGCGCGCATATGGCCAGCGTGGAAATTCCGCTGACCGGTCCGGCCGACGAAGCCCGCGCCCAGAAACTCTGGTCGCGGCTTTACGACACGCACCGCATCCAAATGCCGGTGATCGCCTTCGCCGGCGCGCTATGGGCGCGGCCGTCGGCCCAGATCTATAACCGCGCCGCCGATTACGAAGCCTTGGCGAAGGTCGATTGGCGCAAGCTTGACGCCTGACCGGCCGCCGCGCCAAGTTCCTCTCTAATAATTGGGGAGAGGCCATGTCCGCCGAATATTTGCTCGCCATCGATCAAGGCACGACGTCGACGCGCGCGTTGATTTTCGGTCTGAACGGCGCGCCCGTCGCGACGGCGCAAGTCGAGCTGAAACAGTATTTCCCGCAACCGGGCTGGGTCGAGCACGACCCGGAGGAAATCTGGCAAGCGACCGTCGCGACCGTGCGCCAGGCACTGGAAAACGCGCGTTTGTCGGCGGCGGATATCCTGGCGATCGGCATCACCAATCAGCGCGAAACGACCGTGGTGTGGGAACGCGCCACCGGGCGGCCGATCCACAAGGCGATCGTCTGGCAGGATCGGCGCACGGCCGATTGGTGCCGCAAGATGAAGGCCAAAATCGGCGACGCGGAACTGGGCAAGCGCACCGGGTTGTTGTTCGACGCGTATTTCTCCGGTTCCAAGATCGCGTGGATTCTGGACAACGTCGCCGGGGCGAAGGCGGCGGCCAAGCGCGGCGAACTCGCCTTCGGCACGATCGACACGTTCCTGTTGTGGCGCCTGACCGGCGGCAAGGTCCATGCGACCGACGCGACCAACGCCTCGCGCACGATGGTGTTCAACATCGCCAAGCAGGAATGGGACGCGTCGCTGCTGAAGGCGTTCGGCATTCCGGCGTCGCTGCTGCCGGAAGTGAAGGATTCGGCCGCCGATTTCGGCGCGACGCTGCCGGGCTTGTTCGGGGCGGCGATTCCCATTCGCGGAATCGCGGGCGACCAGCAGGCCGCGACGGTCGGCCAGGCTTGCTTCAAGCCCGGCATGATCAAATCGACCTACGGCACGGGCTGTTTCGCGCTGGCCAATACGGGCGCCAAATTCGTGCGCTCGAAAAACCGGCTGCTCTCGACCATCGCCTATCGCATCGGCGGCAAGGCGACCTACGCGATCGAAGGCTCGATCTTCATTTCGGGTGCCGTGATGCAATGGCTGCGCGACGGGCTTAAAGCCATTCCGCGTGCGGCGGACAGCGAAGCCTTGGCGCGCGGTATCGAAAACACGGGCGGCGTCTATCTCGTCCCCGCCTTCACCGGGCTGGGGGCGCCGTGGTGGGACCCCGAGGCGCGCGGCGCCATTCTGGGCCTGACCCGCGATTCCGGTCTCGCCCAGATCGTGCGCGCCGGGCTCGAATCGACCGTCTATCAGACCCGCGATCTGATGACCGCGATGAAAGCCGATATGGGTGCGGGCGCGAAGCTCGCCGAAATCCGTGTGGATGGCGGCATGGTCGTCAATGATTGGGTCATGCAGTTCCTGGCCGACCAGCTGGGGCTTCGCGTCAACCGGCCGGCGGTGACCGAGACGACCGCCTGGGGGGCGGCGGCGCTGGCGGGGCTGGGGATCGGCGCCTATCGCGGACTCGACGACATCGCCGCGCGCTGGCGGTCGGAACGGCTGTTCCAGCCGGCGAAATCCCGTAAAGCGTATGACGCTTTGTATTCCGGCTGGCGGGATGCGGTGGCGCGGGTGCGCACCAAACCGGCCATACGCAAAGACTTGGGGCGCGCGCGGCCCCGTGCTAAAAGCGCGTCATAAAAGCTTCACGTTTCCGTCTCGCGACGGCAACGGGCCGAAGCATAAAGGTCGCGGTGGGCTTTCATCCAATCGTCCCCGCGCAAACAAGGAGAGGAAGAAACCGATGTCCATCGGCCGTAACATTTCTCGCATTGCCGCCGGCGCGCTTTTCGCCGGCACGGCGCTGACGCTGGCCGTCCCGGCTTCGGCGCAGACCGAAATCCAGTGGTGGCACGCGCTGACCGGCGCCAACAACGACGTCGTCAACCGTCTGGCCGCCGAGTTCAACGCGTCGCAGACCCAGTATAAGGTCGTCGCGTCGTACAAGGGTTCCTACGCCGACACGATGAACGCCGGCATCGCCGCGTTCCGTGCAGGCAACGCGCCGCACATCCTGCAGGTGTTCGAAGTGGGCACCGCCACGATGATGTCCGCGCGCGGCGCCATCAAGCCGGTCGCCGACGTGATGGAAGAAGCGGGCAAGCTTTTCGACCCGAACGTCTATCTGCCGGCGGTCGCGGGCTATTACTCGACGTCGAAGGGCGAGATGCTGTCCTTCCCGTTTAACTCGTCGTCGACCGTCATGTGGTACAACAAGGACGCCTTCCGCAAGGCGGGCCTGAACCCCGACGCGCCGCCGAAGACCTGGCCCGAAGTGTTCGAAGCCGCCAAGAAGCTGAAGGCGACGGCGACCCCGAATTGCGGCTTCTCGACCGCGTGGGTGACGTGGGTGAACATCGAGCAGTTCTCGGTGTGGCACAACATTCCGATCGGCACGAAGGCCAACGGCATCGACGGTTTCGATACCGTGTTCCGGATCAACTCGCCCACGCATGTGAAGCACTTCGCCAATCTGGCCGAGCTCGCCAAGGACAAGACCTACGTCTATGGCGGCCGCACCAACACGGGCGAAGGCACGTTCACCTCAGGCGAATGCCCGATCATGCTGACCTCGTCGGGCTTCTACGGCAACGTGAAGGCCAACGCGAAGTTCGATTGGGGCAACGCGCCGATGCCGTATTACCCCGACGTGCCGGGCGCGCCGCAGAACTCGACGCTGGGCGGCGCTTCGCTGTGGGTCATGGGCGGCAAGTCGTCCAACGAGTATAAGGGCGTGGCGGCGTTCTTCGCCTTCCTGTCCGACACGGACCGTCAGGCGCGCCTGCACACCGAATCGGGCTATCTGCCGATTACCAAGGCGGCCTACGAGAAGGTGAAGGCCTCGGGCTTCTATAACGCCAACCCGTATCTCGAAACGCCGCTGAAGTCGCTCAACAACAAGGCGCCGACCGAAAACTCGCGCGGCCTGCGCTTCGGCAACCTCGTCCAGATCCGCGATATCTGGTCCGAGGAAATCGAAGAGATCCTGGCCGGCAAGAAGACCGCGCAGCAGGGCATGGACGCGGCGGTTGCCCGCGGCAACGCCTCGCTGCGTCAGTTCGAGCGCACGGTTTCGCGCTAAACGCACGTAACGTCGAAGGGGCCGGATCCGCAACGATCCGGCCCCTCTCGCGTTCTGAAGACAGAATAGAACCAACCGGACCGGCTTCACCCATGGAACGACGCGCATTGTTCGGCGGCAAACTTCTGCCCTATACGCTGCTGCTGCCGCAGTTCGCGATCGTCGTGGTGTTTTTCTATTTCCCGGCCGGGCAGGCGGTATGGCAATCGATGCTGATGGAGGATGCCTTCGGCATCTCCACCGAATTCGTCGGCTTCGAGAATTATCAGATCCTTGCCGCCGATCCCGACTATTACAAAACGATGCTGACGACGGCGGTGTTCTCCATCCTCGTCGCCTTCCTCTCGTTGTCCTGCGGTCTGCTGCTCGCCGTCATGGCCGACAAGCAGATCAAGGGCGCCACGATCTACAAGACCATGCTGATCTGGCCCTATGCCGTCGCCCCGGCCGTCGCGGGCGTGCTGTGGCTGTTCATGTTCCAGCCGTCGCTCGGCATGCTCGCCAAAATGCTGCGCAGCTGGGGCGTCGATTGGAACCCGCTGCTCAACGGCAACCACGCGATGATCCTGGTCGTGCTGGCCGCGACGTGGAAGCAGATCTCGTACAACTTCCTCTTCTTCCTCGCCGGCCTTGCCGCGATTCCCAAAAGCGTGATCGAGGCCGCCGCGATCGACGGCGCGCGGCCGATGCGCCGCTTCTGGACGATCATCTTCCCGCTGCTGTCGCCGACCGCGTTCTTCCTGCTGGTCATCAACATCGTCTACGTGTTCTTCGACACGTTCGGCATCATCGACTCGGTCACCGGCGGCGGGCCCGCGGGCAACACGACCACGATGGTCTACAAGGTCTATCAGGACGGCAAGGCGGGCTCCAATCTCGGCGGCTCGGCCGCGCAATCGGTCGTGCTGATGGTCATCGTGATCGCGCTGACCGCGATCCAATTCAAATTCGTCGAGCGCAAGGTTCAATACTGATGGTCGAACGTCAGACCCTTTTCGCCCGTATTTTGCCGCACGTCGTGCTGATTACCGGCGTGTGCATCGTGGCCTTCCCGGTCTATCTCGCCTTGCTCGCCTCGACCTACGATGCGGCGACCGTGCAGACCGGGCAGATGACCCTGCTGCCCGGCAATCAGATGCTGCAGAATTACGAGCGCATCCTGTTTTCCGGCACCAATTCGACGACGCGCGAGCCGGTCGGCACGATGCTGATGAACAGCTTCATCATGGCGATGGTGATAGCACTCGGCAAAATCGCGATCTCGCTGATCTCGGCCTACGCGATCGTGTTCTTCCGCTTCCCCTTCCGCATGGCGGCGTTCTGGTTGATCTTCGTGACGCTGATGCTGCCCGTCGAGGTGCGCATCTACCCGACCTACAAGATCGTCGCCGATCTCCAGCTGCTCGACACCTATACGGGCCTGACGCTGCCGCTGATCGCCTCGGCGACCGCCACATTGCTGTTCCGGCAATTCTTCATGACCGTGCCCGAGGAACTCGTCGAAGCCTCGAAAATCGACGGTGCCGGGCCCTATAAGTTCTTCAAGGACACGCTGCTGCCGCTGTCGGTCACGACGATGGCGGCGCTGTTCGTGATCCAATTCATCTACGGCTGGAACCAGTATCTCTGGCCGCTGCTCATCACCACGCGCGACAACATGCAGACGATCGTCATCGGCATCAAAAAGATGATCGTGACGCAGGATGCGCTGACCGAATGGCAGCTCGCCATGGCGACCGCCGTGCTGGCGTTGTTGCCGCCGGTCTTCGTCGTGGTGCTGATGCAGAAATTGTTCGTCAAAGGTCTCGTCGAGACCGAGAAGTAAAGCGGGGCCTGATCGATGGCGAGCGTAGTTCTCGAAGCGCAACGGACAGTCTATGCGGGCGGCGTGCAGGCGTTGAAAGGCCTCTCGCTCACCAGTCCCGACGGTTCGTTCACCGTGCTGCTCGGCGAATCGGGCTGCGGCAAATCCACGCTGCTGCGCATGATCGCGGGGCTGGAGGAAATCAGCGGCGGCGCCATCACCATCGGCGGCAAAAAGGTCAACGACGTCGAGCCGTCGGAACGCGACATCGCGATGGTCTTCCAGAACTACGCGCTCTACCCGCATATGAGCGTCTACGACAACATGGCCTACGGGCTGCGCAATCGCGGCACGGCGAAGGAAGAAATCGAACGCCGCGTGGCCGAAGCCGCGCGCATGCTGGCGATTGAGCCCTATCTCCAGCGCAAGCCGCGCGCGCTTTCGGGCGGCCAGCGCCAGCGCGTCGCCATGGGCCGCGCGATCGTGCGCGAACCGGCGGCGTTCCTGTTCGACGAGCCGTTGTCGAACCTGGACGCCAAGCTGCGCGTGCAGATGCGCCTGGAAATCCGCAAGCTGCATAACCGCCTGAAGGCGACGTCGATCTTCGTGACCCACGATCAGGTCGAAGCGATGACGCTGGCCGATCAGGTCGTGGTGATGAATTCCGGCAAGATCGAACAGACCGGTACGCCGCTCGAAATCTATCGCCGCCCGGCCAGCAAATTCGTCGCGACCTTCATCGGTTCGCCGGCGATGAATCTGTTCCCCGGCACGATCGCCGCCCCTGGCAAGGTTACGCTCGCCGACGGAACGGGCTTCGCCTACGACGCCAACGTGTTCGACGCCAAGCCCGGCGCGAAGGTCGAGATCGGCCTGCGGCCCGAGGACGCGAAGGCGAGCGTCGCGGCCCCCGGCCGTCCGAAGCTCGTTTGGGAAGTCACCGAAGAACTGGGCGCCACGCGCCTGTTGCACGGCATGCTCGCCAGCAGCCCCTTCGTGCTGGCGATGCAAGCCGATATCGATACGCCCGCGCGGGAATTGGCGCTCGAGGCGACCCCCGAGACCGTGCATATTTTCGATCCGGAATCCGGCCGCAGCTTGCGCCGGGCATGAAGCGCGCGTTTCTCGAAACGCGCGTTCCGCCGCTCCTTTTGCTCGGTCTGTTGCTGCTGCTCGCGTGGATCGCCGGCGGGCCGACTTTCGATTTTCCCGGCCGCGCGATCCTCGGCCTTGCCGCGATGGCCGCCGGGCTCGGGCTCAAGATCGTTGCCGCGCTGGCGTTCCGCGCGCGCGGCACGACCGTGAATCCGATCTCGCCCGAACGCAGCGCAGCACTCGTCGTCGACGGTCTTTATCGCGTCACGCGCAACCCGATGTATCTGGGCTCCGCGCTGATTCTGGCCGGTTGGGCGCTTTATCTCGGCGCTTGGCCGGCGATTCTCGCCGTGCCGTTTTTCGTGCTCTACATGAACCGCTTCCAGATCGGGCCGGAGGAACGCGCGCTGTCGGCGCTGTTCGGCGCCGACTACGATGCCTATCGCGCGCGCGTCCGGCGCTGGATTTAATGTAGACCTTCATTATATCGCACGCTGGACCGTGCTCTGGCATGATCGCATCTATCGATCCCATTCGGGAATAGGGCGGGAGGCCTGAATGACGGCCCGAATTCTAGTTGCCGGCGGCTATGGCAATTTCGGTGGTGTGATCGCGCGTGAAATTGCGTCCGACCCGCACATCCAGGTGATCGTCGGTGGCCGATCAGACGAAAAGGCGCGACTTTTTGTTCGAGGATTGCACGCGGCGAATCCGCCTGAGTCTTGCGCGATCGATCTCGTGAATGCGCCCGAAGATGCATTGGCGCGCGCAAAGCCGGATTTGGTAATCCACGCGTCCGGTCCTTTTCAAAGCCAAGACTATGCGGTGGTGCGCGCGTGCATCGCGCGCGGTACGCACTATGTCGATTTAGCCGACGGGCGTGAGTTCGTCGCAGGGTTCGCCGCCCTCGACTCAGCGGCGCGCGCGCAAGACGTGCTGGCGATAACGGGCGCGAGTTCAGTACCGTGTCTGACTGCGGCAATCATCGATGCCTATCTTCCCGGGTTCAGCAGGCTTGAGTCGATCGATTACGGCATTAGCACCGCGCAACGTGCCAATCGCGGCCGTGCGACGACCGAGTCCGTTCTTGGATATCTCGGACGGCCAATACCCGTGCTGCGCGACGGTAAGCCGTCCGTCGCCTATGGTTGGGGTGATACGCGGCGCGTCCATTATCCGGAACTAGGTGATCGCTTGATCGGCGATTGCGATATTCCTGATCTGGCCCTGTTTCCGATGCGTTATCCGACGCTTCGCGATATCCGCTTCGGCGCCGGGCATGAACTTGCGCCGTTGCATCTCGCCACCCGTGCGATGGCGGCGCTGGTTACAAATGGAATTCTAAGAGCACCCGAACGATTCGCGGCGCCGCTACTGTCTTTGATGCGCTTCTTCGATCTTTTCGGGAGTTCGAAAAGCGGCTTTCATATGTTCCTAAAGGGCGAGGGGGTTGACGGCCATCTCCGAGAGCGCCGGTTCTTCCTGATCGCACGCCAAGGGCACGGGCCGTTGATCCCATGCGTCCCGGCGATTTTTTTGGCGCAACGATTTGCGGCGGGTACGTTGAATGAGCACGGCGCGCGCGCTTGCGTCGACTTGATCGATCTTGATTCGTATCTCGCGGCGTTGTCGCGATGGGACATCGTTGCCCATCGCGACCCGCTATGACCTAGAAATCCAGCTCCGTGAAGATCGGCTGGTGGTCCGATCCCTGCGCTTTCTGATCGACCCAGGCTTTCTTGATCCGTTTGGAAAGCTCCGTCGAGACGAAGCAGAAATCGATTCGCCGATGGGTCTTCGGCGGCGTGCAGGTATCGCAGGTCCAGTCCTTGGGATCGTTCTCCGCACCGCCCGCGACGACGAACGCGTCGACCAAGCCGCCCGCATGGCTCATGCGCCCGTAATCGGCCGAATACGGGCCGGTCAGGCGCGTATAAAGCGGCGAATCCGGCGTCAAATTGAAATCGCCCATATAGACCGCTTCGGCGGGCATCGGCGGCTGCGGCTTGCCGAAGGTCCATTCGGCGTCGTCGCGTTCGCCGCACCACGCGCCGCCTTCCAGCGGCGCCGTGCGGTGGATTTCCAGCAGCTTTTCGACCTGTGGGCCGCGGTCGCCGTCGCCCACATGGCTCAAATGCAGCGAATTCACCCGCAGCGCATTGCCTTGCGGCGAAACGATCACCGCCTCCATCAGCGAACGCTGAAGGCTGTATTGCTTGGCGAGGCCCATTTTGGGCAGCAGATGGTGCCGCGACGACACGATCGGGAACCGCGACAGCACCATATTGCCGAATTGCGCGCGCCGATTGCCGGGCTTGCCGCCGCTCGCATCGACGTCGAAGCCGGGGCCGTAGACCCAATAATACTTGCCGCCCAGCAAGCGCGCGATTTCCGCGGGCTGATCCATATCGCCCGAACGCGGCCAATGGCGCTCGACCTCCTGCAATGCGATGATGTCGGCGCTCTCGATCGCCGCGCAGATGCGGGCCAGGTCGTATTTCAGATCCTTGCCCTTGCCGTATTGGATGTTGTAGCTCGCCAGAAGCATGTCGATTCCTCCCGCCCGACTATACCGCGCTTTGGTCTACATGTTCGCAATGGGCGCGATTTGGGGCGCCCAGTTTTCGCTCGCCAAGGTCGGGATGCAAGCGGGTATCGCGCCCGCATCGTGGACGATTTTCGTCTGCGCCGCCGCCGCAATCGCCTTGCTGGCCATTTCAGGGTGGCGGGGTGTGCGGATGGGCGATCTTGCCCCCCATACGCGCTACGCGATCCTAGCGGGCGCCACGTCGGTCGCGATCCCAAACACGGTGATGGCGATCGTGGTCGGCCATGTGCCCGCCGGAATCGCGGCGATGCTCAATACGCTGTCGCCGGTCATGACCTATGCGATGGCGCTGGGTTTCGCGATGGACAAGTTCCATCCCCTGCGCGTCGCGGGCATCGGCTTCGGCTTGATCGGCACGCTGCTGATCTTGGGCCCGCGCGCCAGCCTGCCCGATCCCGCGATGATCCCGTGGGTCGCGCTCAATCTGCTGGTACCCTTCTTCTACGCGCTGTCGAACATCTACGTGGCGCGCGCGCGGCCCGCGGGCGTGGATTCGATCGCGCTCGCGGGCGTGATGCAGGTGGGCGCCGTCGCGTCGCTGCTGCCGCTGGCGCTGTGGCAGGGCATCCATATTCCGATCCCGCCGGCCCATGCGGGCGACTGGGCGCTGATCGCGCTCGCGGCGATGTATTGGATCTCGTCGCTTTTGTTTTTCGAGGTGATGCGCCTCGCCGGGCCGGTTTTCTTCAGCCAGACCGGTTTCATCAGCACGATCTTCGGCGTGTTCTGGGGCTGGCTGTTCTTCGGCGAGACGCACAGCCTTTATATCTGGGTGGCGATGGCGGCGATTCTGGCCGGTCTCGCCCTCGTCACCCGCGCGGGACGCAGCTGATCAGCGATTGTCGCGGATGAAGCCGCGCACCTGCGGCAGAATTTCGCTGCGCCAGCGCCGGCCGTTGAAAATGCCGTAATGGCCGACCTGGGGCTGCAGCCAATGCCGGTGCTTGTCGGCCGGCAGATTGGGTGCGAGCGCATGCGCCGCATAGGTTTGGCCCACGCCCGAGATATCGTCGAACTCGCCTTCGACGGTCAGCAGCGCCGTATTGCGGATCGCGCCGCCATCGATCTTGCGATTGCGGCTGACCCAGGTGCCTTCGGGCAGCGCGTGCTCCTGGAAGGCGATGCGCACCGTTTCCAGATAGAACGCGGCGTCGAGATCCATGACCGAGAGATACTCGTCGTAGAACTCGCGATGGTTCTGCGCGCTTTCGCCGTCGCCGCGCACGAGATGGTTGAACTGCTTCATCGCCGAGCCGACATGGCGGTCGAGATTCATGCTCATGAACCCCGACAATTGGATGAAGCCCGGATAGACGCGGCGCATGAAGCCCTGATAGCCCGGCGGCACGGTCTGCACGACCGTGCGCTCGAACCACTCGATCGAGCGGTCGGCGGCGAGCTTGTTGACCTTCGTGGGGTTCACGCGCGTATCGATCGGCCCGCCCATCAGCGTCATCGAACGCGGCGCGGCTTCGGGCGTTTCGGCCGACATCAGCGCGATGGCGGCGAAGACCGGCACCGAAGGCTGGCACACCGCGATCACATGCGTGTCGGGGCCAAGGAACTCCAGGAACTCGATCACGTAGTCGATGTAATCGTCCAGGCCGAACGTGCCTTCGGCCAGCGGCACATGCGCCGCGTTCATCCAATCGGTGATGTAGACGTCGTGGTCGGGCAGCAAGGCCTCGACCGTGCCGCGCAGCAGCGTGGCGTAGTGGCCCGACATCGGCGCCACGACCAGCACTTTCGGGTCGTCGCGATGGTGCTTCGTCGCGCGCGCGAAATGCAGCAAGTCGCAAAACGGCTTGCTGGCCACGACCAGTTCGGCGATCGGCGTTTCGTCGCCGTCGATCATCGTGAAGTCCAGCCCGAACGCAGGCTTGCCGTAGCGGCGCGTCGCGCGTTCCACCATCTCCGCCCCGGCGGCCAGCGCCCGGCCCATGCGCGTATAGCTCATCGGCATCAGCGGATGGCTGAACACCTGCTGCATGGTTTCGGCCGCCAAACGCACCGGCGACAGCATCGTCTGATGCAGATCGTAGATCTGATAAAGCATTCCGATTTCGCCCGAAGACTTGCTTCTATTTGTCGCACCACGCTAATCCTATTCGGCGCGAAAGCAAGCGGCTTTGCTGCGCCGCCGCATGAATTTCATGCATCCCTATCAATCAGATGGGCGAAGGATCCGAAAACCGATCCCGATCGCAACCCCATGACGCCAAGCGCTTTTCCGCGCGCGTCGGCGGCGGTGAAAAGGGTGTTGCCCGGACCTTCCTGCAAAATCGCGGTGTAGTGGAATTCGTGCGCACGAAACGCGCGGCCTGCCGCCCCCAGCTTCGTGTCGGCGTTCAGAATGACGCGTCGATAGCCAAGATGCAGGCGCCGCGCGGCGAAGGACGTGTCGAGCGGCAACAAACCCGCCATCGCGTGGGCGACGCCGTTCGCGTCGATCATCGTCCGGCCGAGCACCATATAGCCGCCGCACTCGCCATAGATCGCGGCGTTCCGCGCGGCCGCATCGCGCAACGCTTGCGGCAACGGACCGGCGGCAAGCGTTGCGCCGTGCAGCTCGGGATAGCCGCCGGGCAGATAGATCGCGTCGCACGACGCGTCGGGCGACTGACCGTCCAAGGGCGCGAAGAACGAAAGTTCGGCGCCTTGCCGGCGCCAGCCGTCGAGAAGCGCGGGATAGGCGAAGGCGAAAGCGTCGTCGCGCGCGATCGCGATACGCGACCCCAAGGGCGGCAACGGCGTCGCCGTATCGCCGTGACGCACGCTGGGAACCGCCAGCGCCGTCAGCGCGTCGAGATCGACATGCTTGGCGACGACCGCCGCCGCATGGGCGATGAAGCTTTCCAGATCGTCGCGCTCACGTGCCTGCACCAAGCCCAAATGCCGTTCGGGATGCACCAGCTTCGCGTCGCGCGGCATCGCGCCCAGATAGGCGATCGCGGGGGCGTGGATCGCCAGCGCCTCGCGCAGCATTCCCGCGTGCGTTTCGCCGCCGACGCGATTGAAGATCACGCCCGCGATGCGCGGCGCGTTTACTACGTTGGCGAAGCCCGCGACCAGCGGTCCGGCGGAGGCGGCGAGGCCGCGCGCATCGACGATCAAAATCACCGGCCAGCCCGCGAAGCGCGCGAGATCGGCGCAGGAGCCGGTCCCTTGCGCGTCGATGCCGTCGTAAAGCCCCATGGCGCCTTCGCACAGCACGAGCTGCGCTTGGCCCGCCTCGGCGATCAATCCGGCGAGGGTTTCGTCGCGCATCGCCCAGCGATCGAGATTGCGGCAAGGCCGGCCGCTCGCCGCTTCGTGGAACGCGGGATCGATATAGTCGGGACCGGATTTGGCGCAGGCGATGGCCATACCCCGGTCGCGCAAGGCGCGCGCGAGGCCGAGCACGAGCGTCGTCTTCCCCGAACCCGAAGAAGGGGCCGCGAAGACGAGACCGCCGCCGCTCAATTTAAAGAATCAGGTGCGCTGGGAACCGGCGGGCGCGGTTTCGCCCTGCCGTTCGCGGCGCCAGCCGCGCTGCTCCATGCAGCGGCGATAGGAATCCGACGAGACCGAGCCCGCACCGCCCATCGCGCGGCCGTCGTCGAGACCGGTCGACGAGCCGCGCTCGATATAGCCGTAGCCGCTGGCCGCGCGCGTGCAATCGCGCTGGTCGATGGCGAGCTGCCCGGCGGGCGCGCTTTCCTTGACCCATACCGTGCGCGATTCGCACGCGCCCAAAACGGCGAGCGAAGCGGCGATGACGGCGAAACGCGCGATATTGGCAACCCGGCTCATTCTGTCTTCCTTCGATCTTCGGAACGTTCAGGCGCTGCGCGCGGGCGGGCCAACGCGCAGCGGATCGGCGTCCAGACGGCGGTTATGCGCCATCGCGCCCAGCCAGTCCAGCCCGGCGCGCAAGCGCACCACGTCGCCCACGACGAACAATCCGGGCGGGCGCAAATCCTGCGCTTGCGCGTCCTTCGCGGCCGTCCCCAGCGTGGTTTCCATCACGCGCTGATCGGGCAGGCTGGCGCGCACGACGATCGCGGCCGCCTCGGCCGGGCTGCGCCCGCTTGCGATCAGATTGGCGGCGATGGTGCCGAGATGCTTGAGCGCCATATAGAAGACGAGGACCGGCGAGCCCTTGGCGAGACCTTGCCAATCCAAACCGTCGGGCACGTCGCCGGTCACGCCATGGCCGGTGACGAAGGTCACCGCTTGATTGACATCACGATGCGTGACGGGGATGCCGGCATAGGCGAGTCCGCCCACACCGGCACTTATGCCCGGCACGACGCGAAAGGGGATCTCGGCGCCGACCAGCGTCAACGCTTCTTCGCCGCCGCGCCCGAACACGAACGGGTCGCCGCCCTTCAAGCGCAGCACGCGATGCCCGGCGCGCGCGAGTTCGATCAAACGCAGCGAGATGTCGCGTTGCTTGGGGCTTGGCTTGCCGCCGCGCTTGCCCGCGTATTCCACGACCGCGCCCGGGCGCACGGCCTGCAACAGGCGCGAATCGACCAGCGCGTCGTAGACGATCGCGTCGGCATGGCGCAGCGCGTGATAGCCCAGCAGGCTGATCAACCCCGGATCGCCGGGGCCGGCACCCACCAGCCACACGCTTCCCGGCGCGAATTCGGGCATGTCGAAAGGCAAAGAATCCATAGGCTTGATCGTGTGAAAACGAAGGCCTGACTTTATCGCGCGGGCGGCCTTAAGGCGAGTCCTGGCCTCGCTTGACGAAATGACGGCCGCTTCGCTCTAATCCCGGCTTATGACGATCACACGCCGGGCCGTTTTGGCCGCTCTTTCCGTTCTCGCCGCGGCGCCCGCTGGGGCGCAGGTCAATATCGAAGTCCGGCAGCGGCGCCTTCTGGCCGAAGCGGCGCGCGACGGCAATCTGGACGCCGTGCGCCAGCGTCTGAATGCAGGCGATTCGCCCAATCAGCCGGATCTCGACTTCCGTCCGGCCGTGCTGTTGGCGGCGGCGAATAATTTCCCGGAGGTCGTGCGCTTGCTGCTGGAAAACCGCGCCAATCCCGACGGGCGCGATCGCGACACTCGCACCGCGCTGATGTGGGCGGTCGAGCGCGGGCATTCGCGCGTCGTCGAGGAGTTGATTCGCGGCAAGGCCAGGCTCGATCTCGACGACCGCACCGGTTCGACCGCGCTGATGATCGCGGCGCGCGAAGGCCATACCCGCATCGTCGAAGCGTTGCTGCGCGCCGGGGCGGACAAAAACAAGACCGATTCGACCGGCCGGACGGCGCTGGATATCGCGCAAGCGGGCAACAAACGCGCCGTCGTCGACGCGCTGCGCCGTTAGGTCACTCGCGCAAATATCGGATGTGTTCGGCCGCGTAAAGGCGGCTGTCGGCGGCTTGCGCCGTGCCGATCAAACCCCGCCCGATCAGAATCAGCGCCGTGCGTTTGAAGCCCGCTGCGATCGTCTTGTCGCGTATATCCGCCAGCGTGCCCGCGACGAAAGCCTGATCGGGCCACGACACGCGATGGCCGACGATCGCCGGGCAATCCGCGCCCAGGATCGGCGTCAATTCGGCGACGATCTTGTCCAGCCCCGCGACCGACAGATGCAGCGCGATCGTGGCGCCCGTGCGCGCGAAGGCGGCGAGATCTTCGCCCGGCGGCATCGCCGATGCGCGCGACGACACGCGCGTCAACACGATCGACTGCACGATGTTCGGCAGGGTGAGTTCGAGGTTGAGCGATGCGGCCATCGCGGCGAAGGCGGGCACGCCGGGCACGACTTCGTAGGGAATGCCGATGGCGTCGAGACGGCGCATCTGTTCGGCGATGGCGCCGTAGATCGACGGATCGCCTGAATGCACGCGGGCGATGTTCCAGCCTTTGGCGTGCGCGTCTTCGATTTTCGCGACGATCTCGTCGAGCGTCAGCGGCGCGGTGTCGATCGCGTCGACGCCGGCACGGCGCTGCGCCACGACCGCTTCGGGAACTAGCGATCCCGCAAACAGCACCAGATCGGCGGTCTGGATGCGTGTCAGCCCCCGCAGGGTGATCAGGTCCGGTGCACCCGGCCCGGCGCCGATGAAGGATACGGTCATGGCGTGACTCCCATTGCGGCGATGGCGCAAGTGGCGTGGGCCGATTTGCGCTTGGGCACGATCAACTTCGCACCCGATCCGGCCGCCAGCAGTGCCGCCGCCTCGGCGACGGATGCCGTGTCGACCGCGGCCGCGACGCGTTCCGATGGCCGGGTCACGCGTGGCTCCGCCGCCAATTCACCGGCCGGAAAAAATCGTGCGGGCACGCCGAGCATTGCGGCGACCCTATCGATGGCGGCTGCGCCGGTTTTGCGGTCGATCGTCGCGACGCAAGCGACATCGCCGGGCGAAATCCGTATTTCGGCAAGCGTGGCTCGCACCAGTTCCAACACCTCGTCCGCGGCGGCGTCGCGTTTGCAGCCGATACCGATCGTTACGATCATCCCGCGTACTCGCGTTGCGATTGACCGAATCGCCCGGCGCCGCCAAGGTGGCGCCGATGTTTCCCCACGCCGCCCCGTTCGATCCTTTGCTGATCCTCGCCGCCGCCTTGGCGCTCGACGCCGTGGTCGGCGAGATGCGCCCCGTCTTCGGTGTGATCGGCCACCCGGTGCAGTGGCTGGGCAAATTGATCGCGTTTCTGGAAGCGAAGCTCAATCGCCCGCAGCGTTCGGCGGCCGAACGGCGCGCGCGCGGCGCTTTGACGGTGCTGATCGTCGGCGCGCTGGCGGGCGGAATCGGCTTCGCGCTGCTTTACGCCTTGCGCGCGCGCGGCTGGGGCTGGATCGCAGAGATCGTGCTGGTCGCGATCTTGGTCGCGCAGCGCTCGCTCTACGATCACGTGCGCGCGGTCGCCGACGGGCTCGACAAGGGCGGGCTGGCGGGCGGGCGCGAAGCGGTTTCGCATATCGTCGGCCGCGATCCCGAAAGCCTCGACGCGCATGGCGTCGCCCGGGCGGGAATCGAATCCTTGGCGGAGAATTTTTCCGACGCGGTCGTGGCACCGTGTTTCTGGTACGCGGTGTTCGGTCTGCCGGGCCTGTTCTTCTACAAGGCCGTCAACACGCTCGACTCGATGATCGCGCATCGCAGCGAGCGATATTTGGATTTCGGCCGATTCGCCGCGCGTCTCGACACGGCGATGAATTTCATTCCCGCGCGCCTGTCCACGTTGATCGTGGCGGTGGCGGCCTTGGTCGCGCCCGGCGCCAAGCCTTTCGCGGCGGTCAAGACGGCGATCGCCGACGCGCGCAAACATAAATCCGTGAATGCGGGCTGGCCCGAAGGCGCGTTCGCGGGCGCGTTGAATCTCGCTTTGGCGGGCCCGCGCCGCTACGGCAGCGAATTGGTCAACGACCCGTGGATCGGGCAGGGACGCGCACGCGCCACGCTCGAAGACATGCGCCGCGCGCTGTGGCTGTTCGTCGCCGCGTGCCTGGTCAACGCGCTGCTCTTCGCCGCAATCGGCCTTGCGCGGATGGCCGTCTAGCGTCATCGCGCCAATTCCAGCAAGCGGCCGAGATCGACGGCTTCGGCGATGTGATCGGCCAGCGCGTCCAACGTCGCGTCGATTTGCGCTTCGAAGGCGATTCCTGAATCCGCGCGCGCACGCACTTGGCGCAAGAACGCCGCGCGATAGGGGTCCGACGCGAACAACCCGTGGATATAGGACCCGATCACGCGGCCATCCGCGCTACGCGCACCTTCCGGCGTGCCATCGAGCGACAGCAGCGGCGCCTCGTTCGACCAGGTTTCGCCGAGATGGATCTCGTAGCCCGCGATCGGCGCGCCGGTGATCGCGTCGCGCGAATCCACACGGCGTAAAATCTTTTCGCGCGCCAGCACAGTCGTGGCGTCGAGCAGACCAAGGCCCGCCGCTTCTTGGGCGGCGCCTTCCAAACCGGCGGGATCGGCGATCTTGCTGCCGAGCATTTGATAGCCGCCGCACAGGCCGACGATCCAGCCGCCACGCCGCCGGTGTGCTGCGATGTCGATATCCCAGCCATTGTCGCGCAATGCCGCCAGATCGCCGAGCGTCGCTTTCGAGCCCGGCAGCAGCACGACGTCGCAATCGCCGGGCAACGCGTCGCCGGGTTCGAGCATCGCCAAATCGATATCCGGCTCGGCCGCCAGCGGGTCGAGATCGTCGGTGTTGGCGATACGCGGCAAGCGCGGGACGCGGATCTTGATCGCGCCCGCTTTACCGGCGTGGCGCGCTTCCAGCCCGACGGAATCCTCCGGCGGCAAATCGCGCGCGCGGCTGAAATAGGGGATCACGCCCAAGCAGGGCACGGCACGGCGTTCGATCTCGGCCACACCCGAATCGAACAGCGTCGCATCGCCGCGGAATTTGTTGATAAGGCAGCCGACGATCGCCGCGCGCTCGTTGGGTTCCAACACGGCAAGCGTGCCGACGATCGACGCGATGGCCCCGCCGCGCTCGATATCGGCGATCAACACGACGGGCACATTCTCCGGGATCGCGAATCCCATATTGGCGATGTCGCCGGCGCGCAGATTGATCTCGGCAGGCGAGCCGGCCCCTTCGACCAGCACCAGATCGGCTTGCGCTTTCAGCCGCGCGAAGCTCGTTCGCACGGCGCCCAGCAGCTTGGGCTTCAGCGCGTGATAGTCGCGCGCGGTCGCGCGGCCCGTGACCTGGCCATGCACGACGATCTGGCTGCCGGTATCGCTTTCGGGCTTCAGCAGCACCGGGTTCATATGCACGCTGGCGGGAATGCGCGCGGCCCGCGCCTGCAAGGCTTGCGCGCGGCCGATCTCGCCGCCGTCGTCGGTGACGGCCGCATTATTCGACATGTTCTGGGGCTTGAACGGAGCGACGCGCAGGCCCCGATTCGCGAAGGCGCGGGCGAGGCCCGCGACGATCAGCGATTTGCCGACGTCGGAGCCCGTGCCCATGAACATAATCGCCTTCGCGGCCATCGCTTAGAACTCGACGCCCTTCTGCGCCTTGATGCCGTCGCGGAACGGATGCTTCACCAGCGTCATCTCGGTGACGAGGTCGGCGATTTCGATCAGCGCGTCGGGCGCGTTGCGCCCCGTGGCGACGACATGCTGCAACGGCGGCCGGGCGGCGATCCCCTCCAGCACTTGCGCCAAAGGGATCAGGTCGTAGCGCAAGGCGATGTTGATCTCGTCCAAGATCACCATCGCATAGGAAGGGTCGGCCAGCATGCGCGCGGATTCGGCCCAGGCACGCTCGGCGGCGGCGATGTCGCGCGCCTTGTCCTGCGTTTCCCAGGTGAAGCCTTCGCCCAACGTCTTGATCTCGCAAAGCTCCGGAAACCGCGCCAGGAAGCGCGCTTCGCCCGTATCCCAAGCGCCCTTCACGTATTGGACGATGCCGACCTTCATGCCGTGGCCCAGGCAGCGCAGCGCCATGCCGAACGCCGAGGACGACTTGCCCTTGCCCTTGCCGGTATGGACCAGCAGCAAGCCCTTCTCGCCCGACTTACCCGCCATCATCTTGTCGCGCGCGGCTTTGATGCGGCGCATTTTCTCGGCGTGTTCGGTATCGGTCATGCGATCAGACTTTCAAGGATGGCGGGCGTGTCATTCGCACCCGGGCGCCACAAACCGCGCGTGCGCGCTTCGATGAAGCGTTCGGCCATTTCGCGCAAGGCGGGCGCGTTGGCGTCCGCGATGAATTCGCGTGTGGCCTCGTCGCGCAAATAGGCGTCGAACAGCGCGTCGAAATGGCGGTCTTTGACGGCGTCGGTGGTCGCGGCGAAGGCGAACAGGTAATCGACCGTCGCCGCCATTTCGAAGGCACCCTTGTAGCCGTGGCGCTTGCAGCCATCGATCCATTTGGGATTGGCGGCGCGCGCGCGCACGATGCGCGCGATCTCCTCGCCCAGCGTGCCGATCTTGGGCGATTCGGGCCGCGAGTGATCGTTGTGATAGATCGTCGGCGCCGTACCGCGCGCTTGCGCCACGGCCGCGGCAAGCCCGCCTTCGAATTGATGATACTCGCTGGAATCGAGCAGATCGTGCTCGCGGTTGTCCTGGTTGTGCAGCACCGCTTCGATCCGCGCCAAGCGCTTCCCGAACGCCTCCTGCGCGTCGACGCCCTCGGCGCCCGCGCGATAGGCGAAGCCGCTCCAGCGCCGATACGCGTCGGCCAGATCGTCGCGCGCGGTCCAGCCGCCTTCTTCCAGCAAGCTTTGCAGGCCCGCGCCGTAAGCGCCTGGCTGCGAGCCGAACACGCGCGTGGCATCGCCTTCCTCGCGTGCACGCGCGGCCAGCGGATTGAGGTGTGCGGGCTCGTCCAGCGCCGCCACGGCGCGCACGGCGGAGTCGAACAGATCGATGAGCGACGCGAACGCGTCGCGGAAGAAGCCGGAAACGCGCAACGTGACGTCGACGCGCGGCCGGTCGAGCAGATCGAGGCTCATGATCTCGAATCCCGTCACGCGCAAACTGGTCGGGTCCCAGACGGGCTTGGCGCCCATCAGTGCCAGGCCTTGCGCGATATCGTCGCCGCCGGTGCGCATATTCGCCGTACCCCAGGCGGACAGCGCGACCGCGCGCGGCCAATCGCCATGCTCCTGCACATGGCGGTCGAGTAGCATGCCGGCCGATTTCCAGCCCAGCGCCCAGGCCGACGGCGTGGGCACGGCGCGCGTATCGACCGAATAGAAATTGCGCCCCGTCGGCAGCACGTCTGCCCGGCCGCGCGTGGGCGCCCCCGACGGGCCGGGTGCGATGCGCCGCGCGTCGAGGGCCGCGAGCAACGCCGCCATTTCGCGCGAACCGCTGATGTCGAAATCGGCGGCGAGTTTCGCGGGCTCGGCTTTGCTGCCCGCCGCGATCGCCGCCAGCGTGTCGTCGCGCTGTTTGCCGTCCGGCGTCTTGCCGAAGATGTGCAAGCCATCGCGGATCTGCAGATCTTTGAGATCGCACAGGCTGGCATCGAGCTTGGCGAGCGCATCGTCGAGTGCGGCGTCCGGCGTAATCCCGCATTCGTCGGCGACACCGCTGCGCGTGGCGAGATCCAGGATCTCCGCCGCGATGGGCTTCATCCGGCGCGGGTCGAGGCGGCGGGCTTCGTCGTATTCGTCGATGAGGCGTTCCAGTGCCGCTTGCGCACCGTAAGCGCCCGCGCGCGTCAAAGGCGGTGTCAGATGGTCGATCACGACCGCCGAAATACGCCGCTTGGCTTGCGTGCCTTCGCCGGGGTCGTTGACGATGAAAGGATAGATCGCGGGCACGGGACCGAGGGCCGCTTCCGGAAAACAGTTTTCCGACAGCGACAAGCCCTTGCCCGGCAGCCATTCGAGATTGCCGTGCTTGCCGACGAAGACCAGCGCATGCCGGTCGCGCATCCAGGCATGGAAAGCGAGATAGCCATGCGGCGGCACCAAGGCGGGATCGTGATAGCTCGCTTTGGGATCGATCTCGTAGCCGCGCGCCGGTTGGATCGCGACCGCGACATTGCCGAATTCGTGGATCGGCAGCACGAAATCATCGCCGTCGACGCGCCGGTCTTGTTCGATCGAACCCCAGCGCCCGATCACGGCGTCTTGCACCGCCAGCGGCAACGCGCCGAAGAAGTCGCGATAACGGGCGAGGGGCAAGCGCGCGCCGCCGCCCGCGATCTTCTTCGCGTTGGTCGGCCCGGCGATCAGCTTCGCCATCAACGCGGCGGAATCGTCGGGCGCGTCCACGACCGCGTAGTCTGCGTCTTTCAGCGCGTGCAGAACCGCGACGGTGGAGGCAGGCGTGTCGAGACCCACGCCGTTGGCGAGGCGTCCATCCTTGCCGGGATAATTGGCAAGGATCAGGCCGATGCGCCGCTCGCGCGCTTGCGTGCGGCCTAGCTTTGCCCAAGCAGTGGCAAGATCGGCGACGAATGCGCAGCGCCCTTCGTCGGCCGCGAAGCCGACGAGTTCGACTTGCGTGGCCGCATCGCGACCCAGCGGCCCTTTGAAGCCGATCGCGCGGCTGAAAATCCGCCCGTCGAGCTCGGGCAGCGCCACGTTCATCGCCACGTCGCGGGGCCCGAGACCGCGCGTGCTTTGCGTCCAGCTTTCGCGCGTTTCGGCGGCGAGTACCGCTTGCAGGACGGGCACATCCAGCGCCGCCAGCGGATCGCCGTCGCCGACCGCGAAACCGGTCAGGTTGATCGCGACCGCCGGCTTGTGGGCTGCGAACTCGGCGGCGAGGAACGCGGCCGCGGCTTTGTCCTTCAAACTCGCGACATGGATCGCGCGCGCGTCGAGCCCGCGTGCGGCGAGCTTCTCGATGAGCGTATCGATGGGGGCGATATCGCCCGCTTGATAATGCGCGCGATAAAAAACGATCGCGGCGGCCGGTGCGCCGGGGCGCGCATGCTGGTGCGCGTGAAGCCCGGCGCGCGGAATCGCGACCGGCAAAGCGGCGTTGTTCGTGCCGTAAGCCAGATCGCCGAGAAAGGCGAGCAGGTTGGCGTAATTCGCCGGCCCGCCTTGAACGAAATACTCGCTCAATCGTGCGCAAGCTTGCGCATCGACCGTCGAGAAGGCGGCGAGATCGGTATCGATCTTCTCCTCGCCTTGCAACAAGGCAAGTTTGGCGCCGGTCTTGCGCGCGATCTCCACCAGCCGGTCGATGCCATAGGGCCAATAGCCGCGCCCGCCGAGCAGGCGCACGACGATCAGCTTGGCGCTTTGCAGCGTGCGTTCGACGTAAAGATCGACGGCGTAGGGATGTTTCAGCGCCAGAAGATTGGCAAGGCGCAAGCCGTCGAACCCGCCGGCGGCTTGGCGCGCGCGGGCGAGGCACGCGATCTCCGAATCCGCGGTCGTCAGCACGGCGATCTCGGCCGCCGATTGTTCCAGATCGACCGGAACATCGGCGTCGAGGATCGCACCTTGCTGGGCCGCGAGAAGATGCATCAGGCAAGCGCCGCTTGGATCGCGTCGAAATCGAGGCCCTTGCGGCCGATCACGACGAGGCGCGAGGCGCGGGGCTCGTCGGCCGTCCAAGGCCGGTCGAAATAGCGTTCGATACGCGGGCCCACGGCCTGTACCGCCAAGCGCATCGGCTTGCCGGGCACGGATAGGAAGCCTTTGGCGCGCAGCACGTCGTGCTTGGCGATCGCGGCTTCCAGCTTCGCGGCGAACGCGGCGGGATCGGCGATCTCGCCCAGCTTCAACGCGCGCGAATCGAAATCGTCGTGATCATGCTCGCCTTCTTCGTCGGCATGGCTGGGGCGCGTGGCGAGATCGTCTTCGGCATGCGCGTCGAGGCCGATCAGCACTTCGGGCGGGATCTCGCCATGCGCCGCACCGACGAGCTTGGCGCCCGCACGCAATTTGGCGGTGAGTTCCGCTTCGAGGCGCGCACGATCGACCATGTCGAGCGCGTCGGTCTTGGTCAGCACGACCAGATCGGCGCAGGCGAGCTGGTCGGTGAAGACTTCCTCAATCGGATTGTCGTGGTCGAGATTGGGATCGGCCCGGCGCTGCGCTTCCAACGCGGCTTCGTCCTCGGCGAATTGGCCCGCGGCCATTGCCGGCCCGTCGATCAGCGTAACGACCCCGTCGACCGTCGTGCGCGTTTTGATTCCCGGCCAGTTGAACGCCTGGACCAGCGGCTTGGGCAGCGCCAAGCCCGATGTTTCGATCACGATGTGGTCGGGCGGCTCGGGCAGGTCGAGCAGCTTTTCGATCGCCGGCAGGAAATCGTCGGCGACGGTGCAGCAGATGCAGCCATTGGCGAGCTCGATCACGTCGCCGGGCGCGCAGCCTTCTTCCGCGCAGCCCAGCAGCAGCTCGCGGTCCATCCCGAGCTCGCCGAATTCGTTGATGACGAAGGCGATGCGCTTGCCCTTTGCGTTGGCGGCAAGCTTGCGCAGCAGCGTCGTTTTGCCCGCCCCCAGAAAGCCGGTGACGATCGTCGCGGGGATGCGGTTCATTGCGTTCTTCCTTTCAAGGCGAGCGGCAGACCGGCCGCGACGAAAATCGCGTCGCTCGCCACGCGGGCGACGTCTTGGTGGATGCGGCCCGCATGGTCGCGGAATGCGCGGGCGAGTTTGTTGTCGGGCACGATGCCGAGGCCGATCTCGTTGGAGACGAGCACGACCGGGCCTTTCGCCGCTTTCAACGCCGCGCATAGTTTCGCGGTCTCGGCGGCGATATCGGCTTTCGCGTGCATCAGGTTCGACAGCCACAGCGTCAGGCAATCGATCAGGATCGGCGCGCCCGGCTTGGCGTGGGCGGCGATGACGCGCGCGATATCGAGCGGCTCTTCGATCGTCGCCCAGCCGGCGCCGCGCCGCTTTTTGTGCGTGGCGATGCGCGCGGCCATTTCGCCGTCATGCGCTTGGCCGGTCGCGAGATACAGCGCCTTGGCGGGTGATTTGCGAGATGCAAAGGCGCGCGCCTCGGCATACTCGCTCTTGCCCGAGCGCGCACCGCCCAGCACGAGCACGATTTTGGGTTTAGCCCGCTTGGGGGCCGGTTTGGTCCGCGCCACGTGTCACCCTTTCCTCCCGCCGAGGACGGTCGTTGCGACGTGCCAAAAGCGGCGCATCGGCATCCGGGAGGTTTCCTGGCTCGGGGTCATCGATCGCGAACCGCCTTCCCAGACCGGAACATTTCCGGCCCAGTGGCTGGGGTGGGCGCGATCTCGCCGCTCACAGTTGCGGGGGCAGCGTCGGTTTGGCGGAAACCTTCGACGAAATCTAAGGTTTTCGCGTCACCGCTCTTCCCTGTCCGGACGCGGCTCCGTTACTATCATGACGTCCGGGTCGGGGAAAGATCGTTGCGGAATCGGGTATTTGGCTTTGTCGGGGCGGCGATTTTGGCGCTGGCGGTGACGCTGGCGGGGCCGTCGCGCGCGCAGATGCCCAATACGATCCTGCAGATCGCCACCGAAAAAGTCCCGGATAAGGTCAAATTTTCGCAGCAGATCGGCGCGCAAGTGCGCCTGTCGCGCGACGGGCGGTTGTTCGCGATGACGTGGTCGCCCGTGCCCAATCCGCGCGGCTGGGTCGTCGTGCTGCACGATCGCAACGGCTGGGCGCCCGCCGAGGTGCAGGATTGGCACCCGACGCTGATCCGCCGGGGCTTGGGCATCGTCGCGATGCAATGGTGGTACGGCACGGGTACTGGCCCGGCCAGCGAAGCGCCCGCCGACATCGTCTATCGCGAGCTTGAGGCCGTTTTGCGCACGATGAATATGCGCCAAGGCTCGCTGATGCTGTACGGCACCGGGCGCGGGGCCGAATATGTTTATGCGCTCGCCGCTTACGACCGCAACTCGGGCAGCAAGTTCTTCGCGTTGAACGTCCCCAATTCCGGTGCGATGGCGGCCGATCTCGCGGCCAACAAGCGCATCGGCGAAGGCCAGTTCGGCCTGGGGCCGTTCGACGACACGCGCTGGGCGTTCGTTTGCGGCACGCGCGACGCCGATCCCGACCGGGCCGGCTGCCCGGTGCTGAAGGGCGCTTCGGATGTCGTGCGCCGTTTCGGCGGCAAGAACGAGTTGTCGATCCAGATCGACAGGGGTACACGCGCTTCGCTGCTTACCGACCGGGCGAAGCTCGATCAGCTGCTCGATAAATATCTCGCGGTCCTGCGCTGACTTTCCTTGCGCAAAATCCTGGGCTAGCCTGACGGCAATTCTTTCTTCTTCCGTCCGGACCGGAGCCGCCCCTTCATGAACCGCTCGATCGCCCGAATCGCCGCCGCCGCCCTTGCGACGCTTGCCGCCGCCACGCCCGCTTTGGCCCATCCCGGTCACGCGACCGACGGTATGGTCGCCGGCTTTGCGCATCCGCTGTTCGGCCTCGATCACATTCTGGCGATGCTCGCGGTCGGCATCTTCGCCGCGCAAAAGGGCGGCGTGTGGCGCTTCGCGGTCCCGGCGTCGTTCATGATCGCGATGGCGCTCGGCGGCGTGCTGGCGATTTCGGGCGTCGAGTTCCCGATGGTCGAAACCGGCATCGCTTTCTCGGTGGCGCTTTTCGGTCTCGCCATCGTCTTCGCCGATCGCGTACCCGCCGTCGCGGGCGGGGTGCTGGCGGGCGTGTTCGCGCTTTTCCACGGGGCTGCGCATGGCGGCGAGATCGCCGAAGGGGCGAGCTTCCTGCCCTACGCGATCGGCTTCCTGACCGCGACCGGCCTGCTGCACGCCGCGGGCTTCGCGGCGGCGACGTTCGCGAGCCCGACGCTGCGCTATGCCGGTGCCGCTATCGCTGCGGTCGGCGCGATTTTGCTGTTCGCTTAAGCCGCGAACTCAGCCGCGCGGGTCGCGGTTTACGTAAGCCACACGCCAGGAATGGCCGCGCCCCGCACCGTGGAAATGGTCGATGCGCGTGACCGACAGCGTATCGACGCTGATCGCCAGCGCGGCTTCGGGCGCAATCCCCAGCACATGCGATAGGGCCGCGCGCACGACGCCGCCATGGCAGACCATCGCGATCGGTCGGCCCCTGGCGCCGTCGACCGTTTCGTTCAACGCGGCCGCGACGCGCGCGCAAACTTCGATGAAGCTTTCACCGTTCTCGGGCTTGATCTCGGCCATCGTCAGCCAATGGCGGTGCGTGTTGCGCGCGTCGCCATGGCCATAGGCGCCAAGCTCGGCGTAGGTCTTGCCCTGCCAATCGCCGAAGCTTTGCTCGATCAGGCCCGGCACGATCCGGTAATCGGGCGCTTCCTGTTCGCGCGCCGCCCAAACGGCGTTGGCGGTGCGCACGGTGCGCGACAAAGGCGTGACGGTCCACAAAGCGTCCTTGCCCGGCAGGATGCGCGCCAGCCCTTCGAAGGCGCGCGCGTCGGTCGTGTCGCATTCGACGTCTTTGATGCCGTAGCAGCGCCCGGCTTGCCCCACGACGGGGGCGTGACGCACCAGGAAAACCGGCGTTTCGATCGCTTTGTCCATATTCCTCACCACCAAAGGGTCGCGGCCAGCGCCGCGCTCAGTATCGCGATTTCGGAGATTTGTTGAACCGCGCCCAGCACGTCGCCGGTTTGCCCGCCGATATGTTTGCGCGCGAACCGCTCGACCGCGAAGGTCGCTGCCGCCCCCGCGACGAAGCCCAGTGCTGCCCCCAACGGCCCCGCGAAGAACAGGAACGCCGCCCCGATGGCGATCGTGTCGAGCATACGGCCTTGCGCCGGGCGGCCGGCGGCATGCGCCAGCCCGTCTTCGCGCGCCATCGGCAAAGCGTGCATCGCATGCGCCACGCAAGCGCGGCTGAAACACGACGCGGCCAGCATCACGCACAGCGCATCCCACGGGTCCAGGCTGTCGGCGATCAGCACCACGCGCATGAAGATGGCGAAGATCAACGCCAGCACGCCGAACGTGCCGATCCGGCTGTCGCGCATGATGGCCAAGCGCCGCGACGGATCGCGAGCCCCGGTCGAATCGGCGAAATCGGCCAAGCCGTCTTCGTGCAGCGCGCCGGTCATGGCGGTCATCGCCGCGACCGCCAGCAATGCCGCGAACAAGGTCGGCAAGCCCAGTGCCCAGGGCAGGGCGAAGGCCGCACCGCCCGCCAAGGCGACCGGCACGCCGGCAAGCGGAAACGCACGCACGGCGGCGGCCAACGGCGCTTCGGCGACGTGTTGGGGCAGACGGACCGGCAGGCGCGTTAAAAACGCCAGCGCCAGGCGCAACTCGTTGCCCAGGCCGGGGCGGTGGTCGACGAAGTCGGACATTTCGGTGTTGAAGCCTTGCTTGAAAAGGCGCGGGAAGATAGGACGGCCACCCGGGCAATTCCAGCCGAAAGCGCCGCCATGACCCAGCCTAAAGGACCCGTCGCGAACTTCGCCGAAATCCGCGCGGTGCTTGCGTCCTTTCCCGGCCCCGATCTCGAAGCCGCCGGTGCCGTGGCCGCGCGCGAAGGCCAGCTCACCAAGCCGCCGGGGGCGCTGGGGCGGCTGGAAGCGATTTCCGCCTGGATGGCGACATGGCAGGGCAAGGCGCGCCCGAAAGCCGACCATCCGCGCGTCGCCGTGTTCGCCGCCAATCACGGCATTGCCGTGCGCGGCGTGTCGGCTTTCCCGCCATCCGTGACCGCACAGATGGTGCGGAACTTCGTCTCCGGCGGGGCGGCGGTCAATCAGCTGAGCACGCTGTTCGACGCGGATCTGCGCGTCTACGAAATGGCGCTCGAAAAGCCGACGGCCGATTTTTCCAAGGGCCCGGCGATGAGCGAGGAGGACTGCGCGCGCGCCATGGCCTACGGCATGATGGCGGTGGAGCCCAATCTCGACATTCTGTGCCTGGGCGAAATGGGCATCGCGAACACGGCCTCGGCGTCGGCGATCTGCGCGGGTCTGTTCGGTGGCAGCGCGCAAGATTGGGTCGGGCCGGGGACGGGCGTGGCGGGCGATGCCCTCGCGCACAAGAAAGCCGTGATCGACGAAGCGTTGCAGCTGCATTTCGCCGCCAAGCGCGATCCGCTGGACGTGCTGGCGCGCGTGGGCGGGCTTGAGCTGGCGGCGATCACGGGGGCCGTCATGGCTGCGCGCTTGGCGCGCACGCCCGTGCTGCTCGACGGTTTCGCCTGTACGGCCGCTGCGTCGGTACTTTACGCGCTCGACGAACGCGCGCTCGACCATTGCATGGTCGCGCATATGTCGGCCGAGCCCGGGCATCGGCGCTTGCTCGAGCGGATCGGCAAGCAGCCGTTGTTCGATCTCGGCATGCGTTTGGGCGAAGGCTCGGGCGCGGCGTTGGCCATCGGCGTCGTCAAGGCGGCGATCGCTTGCCATACCGGCATGGCGACTTTCGCCGATGCGGGCGTCGACGGCAAAGCCTGACCCCGTCGTTTTTGCGCGGGTAGGGCGCGAGATTATCGGGCCATCTGCGCGCGCGGTTTGGGGCAGTCTTCGGCCCATGAAATTCGCGCCCTTCATCGATCTTTGTCTCGCCGCCCATGGGTATCAGCGCCCGCCGCGCATCGGCGAAGCCGTGCCCGTGCGCATTCCCGCCGGGCCTTCCCTCTTCGCGCTGATCGCGCGACGATGGAGGAAATGACCGACCCCGACTGGAACGATATCCGCGCCTTCCTCGCCATCGCCCGCGAAGGCAGCCTCGCCAAAGCCGCCAAGGCGACGAAGCTGAGCCAAGCCACGCTCGGCCGTCATCTGCGCGCGTTGGAGGCGACCCTCGGCGCGCCCTTGTTCGATCGCTTGCCCAACGCGCTGCGGTTGACGGCACTGGGGCGAGAGACCCTCGACGGCGCCAATGCGATGGACGACGACGCGGCGACGATCCTGCGTCGCGCCAAACTCGCTGCCGAGCCCGAGTTGCGGCCGGTCGTCGTCACCTCGGTTAATTCGATCGCGTGGTTCCTGATGCGCCATTTCGGCGAGCTGCAAAGCAAGCTCGCCGGCACACCTTTGGTGCTCAAGGCCACGCGCCGTTCGGTCGATCTTGCACGCCGCGAAGCGGATATCGCCTTGCGAATGTTGGCGCTGCCCGATGCGCATGATTTGACGGGCCGCAAAATCGCGCGTGTGGGCAACGCGATCTACGCGTCCAAAGCCTATCTCGCGCGCGCGGCCCGCAAAGCGACGGACGGCGTGGACGGAATCGACTACGTCGCGCGCGAAACGGGCTCGGAAATCTCGCCCCAGGCGCGCTTCTCGGCCGATATCGCCAAGCGCGTGCGCGTCGTGTGCCGCGTCTCGGAAACCGTGCTGCGCCATCAAGCGGTGCTCGACGGGCTGGGCGCCACGCTGCTGCCCTGTCATCTGGGCGATGCCGAGCCAGCACTTCAGCGCATCGGCCCGCGCCTCGCCGAACTCGACGAGGATATGTATCTGGTCGTGCATCGCGATCTGCGGCGCGTCGCGGCCGTGCGCCGAGCGGCCGACGCGATCGCGGCACTTTGCAAGCGCCACGCGAAATCGCTGATCGGGCGTTGAAGCCTTATTCGCTCGATTGCAGCAGCTGCCCGCGTTGGCGCGCGCGGGTGAAGGCGAACAGGAACGCGCCGAAAGCCAGCGCCATGAAGACGAGGTTCAGCGCGAAGGCTTGCGCCAGCAGATCCCAGCGGAACACCTTGTCGATCATGACCGCGCGCATGCCTTCGAACACATAGGTCGAGGGCAGGGACCAGGCGAGCGGCTTCAGCCATTCGGGCAGCACCGAAACCGGATACCAAACGCCCGAGATCGGCTGGATGATGAAGATCGACGCCCAAGCGTAGCTTTCGGCGGCGAGGCCAAAGCGGAACAGCAGCGCGCCGATCAACAACCCGATCGACCAGCCCAGCATCACCAGCATCATCCAGAAGGCGAGCAGCGGCAGGCCGAGGTCGAAGACCGAATAGGCGAACAGCGGAATTGCCAGCAACGCCGCCGGCAGCACGCCGATCATCGAGCGCGTGACCGACAGCAGCATCAGCGATGCCGCGAATTCCCACGGCCGCAAGGGCGAGACGAAAAGATTCGCGAGATTGCGCGACCACATTTCTTCGAGCAGTGACAGCGTGAGCCCGAATTGCGAGCGCACGAGCACGTCCCATAGCAGCACGGCGCCGATCAGCACGCCCGCCGCGTTGGCGAACCAGCTCGATTGCTGGTTCAGGAAGACGGTCACGAAGCCCCAGATCGTCATCTGCAGCACGGGCCAGTAGACGAGGTCGAAGACCCGCGTCCAGGACGAGCGGAAGAGATAAAGGTGGCGGCGCGTCATCGCGCCGATGCGGGTCAACGAACCGCTCATTGTGCTGCTACCTGTGCCGTGCCGCGCGCCACGTCCAAGAAGACCTGTTCCATATCCTCGCGCCCATAGCGCGCGATGAGGTCGGCGGGCGACCCGCGATCGACGATCCGGCCGGCTTTCATCATCAGCACGTCGGCGCAGAGGCGCTCGACCTCGGCCATGTTGTGCGAGGCCAGCAGAATCGCCGCCCCTTGGGTGCGCGCATAGGCTTCGAGATGGCCGCGCACGCGATCGGCGGTGTCGGGATCGAGGCTCGCGGTCGGTTCGTCGAGCAGCAGCAACTCGGGCCGGTTGATCAGTGCCTTGGCCAAGGCCGCGCGCGTCTTCTGGCCGCTCGACAGCGAGCCGGTCTTGCGGTCGAGGAAAGCGGTCAAGTCGAGCAATTCGGCAAGTTCGCCGATCCGCGTTTTGAGATCGCGCACGCCGTAGAGCCCGCCGAACACGTCGAGATTCTCGCGTACCGTCAGGCGCGACGGCAGATCGACATAGGGCGAGGAGAAATTGAGCCGCGGCAAAGCGGCATAACGGTCGCGGCGCATATCGACGCCAAGGATTTCGATCGTGCCGGCGGTGGGGATCAAAATCCCCAGCAGCATCGAAATCGTCGTCGTCTTGCCTGCACCGTTGCCGCCGAGCAGACCGACGACCTGGCCGCGCTTCACGGTAAACGAAATACCGTCGACGGCCGGCGGTACATCGTCGCGGAAACGCTTGGTCAGGTCGCGGACATTGATCGCGGCTACGGTCATGGCAATGTATATGACCCGCCTTGCCGCCAAAGGCAAAGGGACAACGAGAAGACATTCGTGACCGCCGATCCGAAAACACCGCCGCAAAACATCGCGCCGCCGCCGCCGTTGGGCCGCGTGCGCTTGCGCACCCTCGTGGTCGTGCGCTGGATCGCCATCGCGGGCCAGACCGCCGCCGTGCTGGGCACGTATTTCGGCCTCGGCTTTCATTTCGCGTTGTTCCCCACCTTGGGCGCGATCGCGATTTCGGCGCTGCTCAACGCCGTGCTGACTTTCGACCGGCCGCAAGCCGGGCGGCTCGACGATCGCGCGGCGGGTGCCGTTCTTGCCTACGACGTGATGCAGCTCGCCACGTTGCTTTATTTCACCGGCGGGTTGCAGAACCCGTTCGCGGTGCTGATGGTGGCGCCCGTCGCGGTTGCGGCGGCGTCGCTGTCGCGCGTGGTCACGGTCGTGCTGGGGGTATTGGCGATGGGCCTCGCCACGTTGCTCGCCATCTGGCATCAGCCTTTGCCGTGGCGGCAAGAAGGTTTGGCGCTGCCGTTGGAGCTGCGCATCGGCGTGTGGTTCGCGATGGCGACGACGATCGTGTTCGTCGCGGCTTATGTGGCGCGGCTGGCGGGCGAAGCGCGGCAAATGTCCGACGCGTTCGGCGCGGCGCAAGCCGCACTTGCGCGCGAACAGCGGATGAGCGCCGTCGGTGGCCTTGCGGCGGCGGCGGCGCACGAACTGGGCACGCCGCTTGCCACCATCGCGGTGGTGGCGAAGGAAATCGCGCGCGATCTGCCTGACGGCGATTTGAAGGCCGACGCCGATTTGCTGCTGCGCGAGACGATGCGCTGCCGCGACATATTGGCGCGCCTGGCCGCCAAACCCGAAGGCGGGGGGCCCGAAGGCAACCCGTTTCCGCGCCCCCCGTTACCGGTCCTGTTGCGCGAGATTGCGGATCGCTACGCGCGCGGCGTGCCCGTCGAACTCGATCAGGATTTCGAGGACGGGAACGAGCCGCCGATCGCGCGCACACCGGAAATCGTGCAAGCGCTGGGAACGCTTGTGGAAAATGCCGCCACGTTTGCCCACGAGAAGGTCGAGATTTTCGCGTGGTCGGACGAGGAATTCGTCGGCGTGGAAATCGAAGACGACGGGCCGGGTTTCCCGCCGGAGATTTTGGCGCGATTGGGCGAGCCTTATGTTTCCACCCGCGTGGGCGATGGCGAACACATGGGGCTGGGCGTGTTCATCGCAAGCACCTTGCTTTCGCGCACGGGGGGTACTGTATCTTGGGGCAATCGCGACGAGGGCGGCGCGCGCGTTTCGGTGCGTTGGCCCAGGGCGCGTTTTGGTTAGGGAAACACCATGGATACGCAGCCGCCGGCGGCCGCCGCCACCCGCAAATTGTTGATCGTCGAGGACGACGAAGCCTTCCGCCAGCGCTTGGCGCGCGCGATGGAGCGGCGCGGCTATGCGGTGACGATGGCCGAATCGATCGCGGCGGCCAATGCCGCCTTGGCGGGCGGCTATTTGCCCGAATGCGCGGTCGTCGATTTGAAGCTGGGCGACGGGTCGGGCCTTGATCTCGTCCCGCGCATCCGGGCGGCCGCTCCCGATTCGCGCGTCGTGATTCTCACAGGCTACGGCAATATCGCGACCTCGGTCGCCGCGATCAAAGCCGGCGCCGTCGACTACATCCCCAAGCCCGCCGATGCCGACGTGATCGACGCGGCGCTGAACGCGGGCGATCGTGCGCTGCCGCAGCCGCCTGAACACCCGATGTCGGCCGATCGCGTGCGGTGGGAGCATATCCAGCGCGTGTTCGAGCAGTGCGAGCGCAACGTCTCGGAAACCGCGCGGCGCCTCAACATGCATCGCCGCACGCTCCAGCGCATTCTGGCCAAGCACGCCCCGCGCGAAACCGCGTAACCGCCGATAACGGCTTCTTGCGCGGGGACGGGAAGCCTGCGTTAGATCGCGGCTATGGCGATCGAAATCTGGCTGGCATTCGTCGCGGCTTCGGCCGTGCTGCTCCTCATCCCCGGACCGACGATCCTGTTGGTCGTGTCCTACGCGCTGGGCCAAGGCTGGCGCGCAGCGCTGCCCATGGCGATCGGCGTGGCGCTGGGCGACTTCACCGCGATGACGCTGTCGATGATCGGCGTAGGCGCGTTGCTCGCCGCCTCGGCCACGGCGTTCGCGATCCTCAAATGGGTCGGAGCGGCCTATCTCGTCTATCTCGGCATCAAGCTGTGGCGGGCGGGCGGCACGCTGGCGGCCGCTCCCGCGCAAGACGCGGCCTCGGCCGCAAAGATGCTCGGCCACGCTTGGCTCGTCACCGCGTTGAACCCGAAGGGTATAACTTTTTTCGTCGCCTTCTTGCCGCAATTCCTCGATCCAATGGGCGACGTGCCGCTGCAGCTTTCCATCTTCTGCGCGACCTTCATCGTGATGGCCTTCGCCAATGTGCTGGGCTACGCGCTGGCCGCATCGCGCGCGCGCCGGGCCTTCGCGGGTCCGCGCACGATGACGATCGTCAACCGCACCGGCGCTTGCGCGCTGATCGGGGCGGGGATCGGCAGCGTCGCCTTGTCGAAGGCCTGACGCGCGCCAAATCGCCGCCATGTCCCGTTTCGCGACCTTCGCCGCGCTGACGCTCGCGGTTTTGTATATGGCGCTGGCCCTGCGCCCCGAAGCCGCCTTGATCGGCACGCCGATCGCGGAAGACGGCTGGTACGCGCTGACCGTCGCGCGCAACGTGGCGCTGGACCGCGGCATAACGATCGACGGCCTGACTTGGACGAACGGTTTCCAGCCTTTGTTCACCTTCGTCGCGGCGGCGGGATTCGCGCTTGCGGGCGGCGACACGATCGGGGGTTTGCGCGTCTTCTTCGTGCTCGCTGCGCTGGTGCATGTCGCGGGCGCGTTGCTGGTGGCGCATCTGGCACAAAGCTATGCGGGGAAAGAGGATCGCATCGCCGGCCCGCTCGCGGCCTTGGGCTATCTCGCCGCGATCAAGGCTTACAACGATTTCTACACCGGGCTTGAGACCGGACTGCAGCTCACGCTCTATGCCGCGATCTGGGCCTGGCACCGGCGCGGCTGGCGTGGGCATTGGCCGCGCGAAGCGCTGCTGGGCGTGGCACTAGGGTTGGTCGTGCTGACGCGCATCGACGCGGCGGTCTTCGTCGCCGCTCTCTGCGCCGACGAATTGCGCCGCGGCTTGCATGCCGGTCTGCCCGACGCCATCCGCCGCTGTTTCGTGGTCGGCGGCACGGCGGTGATCGTGTCTTCGCCCTGGTGGCTCTACAACGCGCTGGTCTTCGGTCATCCGATGCCGACCTCGGGTTTCGCGCAGCAGGAAACACTGGTCTCGCTCGACCGCTCGCTCAGCGCCTTGTGGGCGCTCGCCAGCGTTGCGATGCCGTGGATCTTCGTCGGCGCCCATGAAGATCGCTGGGCGGAAATCGCGCGTATTGCGGCGCTCGCCGCGCTTGGCTTTCTGGTCTGGCGCAAGAAATGGCGCCCGGCGGGCGATGTCGGCTTTCCGGGCGTGTTGCTCGCTTCCTATGCGGCGCTGGTCTTCTATTACTGGCTCACCTTCTTCGCGGATTGGTTCTACATCCGCTATTTCGCGCCCTTGTCGCTGCTCGCTTTCGTGTTCGCGCCGGTGATTTTGACGCGTGTGGCACCCAAAGCCGTGCCCGTGCTGGGCGGTGGTGCGGCGGCGGTCATGGCGGTGCTGTTGCTGCTCGCGTGGAAGAATTGGACGCCGTTCGGCGCCTCGGCGCATCACACCCAAGTCGAACTGGTCGAGGAATTCGTGGCGCCGGGCGAATTGGTCGCGGGCGGCCAATCGGGCACGCTCGGCTTCCTGCGCGATCAGGTCGTCAATATCGACGGCAAGGTGAACCCGGACGCGCTCGCCTGGCGCGGGCGGATGTGGGACTATCTCGACAAGCTCGGCATCGAATGGTTCGCGGATTCGACTTGGTATGTCGAAACCTATCTCGGGCCCGCGCCCGAGAAAGTCGGCTGGCACTTGGTCGCGTCGCGCGGGGATTTCCGGCTCTATCAGCGGGTCAAGGAATGAAGCTGACGTTTCTGGGATCGGGCGACGCGTTCGGCTCCGGCGGCCGGTTCAACACCTGTTTCCTGCTGGAAAGCGGCGCCAAGCGCATCCTGGTCGATTGCGGCGCGTCGTCGATGGTCGCGATCCGTAAATTCGGCATCGATCCCGCGACGATCGACGCCGTGCTCGTCACGCATCTGCATGGCGACCATTTCGGCGGCTTGCCGTTCTTCCTGCTCGACGGGCAGCTCGTCACCAAGCGCGCGCGGCCGCTGAAGCTGTTCGGTCCGCCGGGTTTCGAGAAACGTTTGCTCGACGCGTGCGAGAATTTCTTCCCCGGCTCGACGCAAGCCAAGCGCCCCTACGAACTCTCGATCGCCGAGCTGTCGCCCGAAACGCCGCACGATGTGGCGGGGTTTACGGCGACGCCGTTCGAGGTCGTGCATTGGTCGGGCGGTCCGCCTTACGCCTATCGCCTCGAAGCCGACGGCAAGGTCTTCTGCTATTCCGGCGACACCGAATGGGTCGAGACGCTGATCCCGGCGGCGAAGAACGCCGACCTATTCGTGTGCGAGGCGTATTTCTTCGACAAGAAGGTCAAATACCATCTCGACTGGCGCACGCTGGAAGCGCGCCTGGCCGAAATCGGCGCCAAGCGCACGGTCCTCACGCATATGAGTGCGGAGTTGCTCGCGCGCTTGGGCGAGACCGCTTGCGAAACCGCCGACGACGGCAAGATCGTCGAATTCTAGATCAGGCCTTCGCGCCGACCGACGCGATCGCGCGGTTGGTTTTGAGCAGCGCGTCGAAATAGCCGATCGTCTTCTTGAGACCTTCGTCGAGCTGAATCTTGGGCTGCCAGCCCAGGATCTTCTGCGCCTTGTCGATGATTGGCTTGCGCTGCATCGGGTCGTCCGCCGGCAGCGGGCGCTGCACGAGCTTGGATTTCGCCCCGGTCAAATCGATCACGCGCTCGGCGAGCTGCTTGATCGTGAACTCGACGGGGTTGCCCAGATTGATCGGACCGGTGACGCTATCGGGGCTGTCCATCAGGCGCACGAAGCCTTCGATCAGATCGTCCACGTAGCAGAAGCTGCGCGTCTGCGCGCCGTCGCCGTAGATCGTGATGTCCTGGCCCTTCAGCGCCTGAACGATGAAGTTCGACACCACGCGCCCATCGTTGGGGTGCATACGCGGGCCGTAGGTGTTGAAGATGCGCGCGACCTTGATCTTCACGCCGTGCTGGCGGTGATAGTCGAAGAACAGCGTCTCGGCGCAGCGCTTGCCTTCGTCGTAGCAGGCGCGCGGGCCGATCGGGTTGACGTTGCCGCGATATTCCTCGGGCTGCGGATGCACTTCCGGGTCGCCGTAGACTTCCGACGTCGAGGCCTGGAAGATCTTCGCCTTCACGCGCTTGGCGAGGCCCAGCATGTTGATGGCGCCGTGGACCGAGGTCTTGGTCGTCTGCACCGGATCGAACTGGTAGTGGATGGGCGAAGCCGGGCAGGCGAGGTTGTAGATCTCGTCGACCTCCAGATAGAGCGGGAAGGTCACGTCGTGGCGCAGCACCTCGAAATGCGGATTGCCGAACAGATGCGCGACATTGTCCTTCGTGCCGGTGAAATAGTTGTCCACGCACAGCACATCGTGCCCGGCGGCGACCAGCCGTTCGGACAGATGCGAGCCGAGGAAACCGGCGCCGCCGGTGATCAGGATACGCTTGCGCAAGGCCATGTTCGGGAACCTTCGGATAAATCGCCCGCGTCCAGGTATCAGGACCGGGCTTGACGTACAACGTCTTCGACGATCAGGAATTCCCGGCGGCTGCCGTGGAGCACGGCGGCCCCCAGCCGGAAATGGCGGTAAACGCCCAGATCGATCCCGATCCGATGCCGGAAATCCTGGGGTTCTTTGAAGATCGTATGGCCGTGGACGACCACCGCGCCAGGGTCGAATTCCGCGGCCAGGAAGGTGTCGCGAATCCACATCAAGTCCAGCGGCGACTGAGCGTCCAGCGGCACGCCGGGGCGCACCCCGGCATGGGCGAAGAAATAGCCGCCGACCCGGTGATGGCTTTTAAGGGTGCGCAGCTGCGCAAGGCCCGTTTCGCCCAAGGCGGCGGTCAGGCCCGCGCGCTGCTCGGCGTGGGAAAGGTTCCGGGCGATTCCGTAGCTTTCCAGCGTCTCCAGGCCGCCGTTGCGGAACCACAAATCGGGCTCGCGGGTGTCGTCGACGAAATCGAGCATCAGGGCTTCGTGGTTGCCCATCAGATCGGCGCGCTCGAAACCCGGCCAGTCGCGCGTCAGGCGTTCCAGCACGCCCTTTGAATCGGGCCCGCGATCGACATAGTCGCCCAGATGCACCAGCACGCGGCGCGTGGCGTCGCGCTTCGCCGCGTCGTCGCGGATGCGCGCATGCATCGTGTCGAGGATATCGGCATAGCCATGCACGTCGCCGACGGCGTAGATGACGGTATCGTCGGGGAGCATCGTCGAAGCCTGTTAATTCTCGATCGCCGCGCGGATCAAAGCGACGTGTTTTTCCAGATGCGGCGGCACGGATGCGCCGTCGCGCACGGCACGTACCAGTTCCGGGATCGGCCCGTCCAGGCGCGCGTGATCCATGATCTCGCCGGGAAAGGCGCCGGCGGGCCCGTCGACCTGCAAGGACGGCGGCAACGCGGCGGGGCCGAGCTTCACCAACATCGCGGCCATCGCCGCGCGCTCCACATCCGGTCCGCCGATGCCGTGGGCGGCGGCCAAAGCCGTGACGCGGGCCGAAGCACGGCGCGCCATCGCGGCCGAGCGCGGGTCGCGTTTGGCGGCCAGGTTCATCAGCGTGCGGGCCAGGCGCCTTACCGTTTCCTCCGGGTCCGGGGCCGCCCCCGACGCGTTGGCGGCGAAAGGCACGCCCGATCCCGCCGGGCGCGGCCCGGCCACGGCGGGGCGCAAGGGCTGGCGGCGAACGATGCGGATTTCCTCGGTTTCGCTTTCGGCGGCGGCTTTGGCCTCGGCGCGCGCCATCAGCCGCAAGCGCAAAGCTTGGCCGACGGCCAAGCCCAGCGCGATCAGCAGACCCCAAACCAGGAGCGGATCATCGCCTTCCGGGAACATGACGCGGGAAGCCTACACCCCTCTCGCCCGTTCTGTCCCGAGACGACGCTTTCGGGAACCGGAGATTTGCCCTATGCTCGCGCCCGCTTCGCACTCCCCGACACTCGGGCAACACTTTGGTATGAAACGTAAAAACGCCGTCGTCGCGGCCGATCTGCAAACCCTCGTGCTGGGGGCGTTGCGGGCGGCCGATCTGGGTGCGGTCGCCTTGGCCGCGGTCGTCGCGTATTGGGCGCGTCACGATTCCTGGACGCTGCCCGATCTCTATCTGATCGCCGTGCTCGCCGCGGTGATTCTGGCCGCGAATTTTTTCCAGCTCGCGAAGCTTTACGTCTTCGCCAATCTGTCGCGCCTGGCCAGCCAGTTCGGCAAGATCGCGATGGCGTGGACGGCGGTGATGGCGAGCCTGATCGCGCTCGCCTATTTCACCCAAACCTCCGTCGCCTTCAGCCGCGCCTTCATGATCGGCTGGTTCGCGTTGGGCTTCGGCGCGCTGATCCTGGTGCGCCTGCTGCTTCTGCTCCAGCTCGACAAATGGCGCGTCGACGGCAGGCTCGCGCAGAACGTCGCGGTGATCGGGGCGGGCGAGATGGGCCGCGCCTTCCTGAAACACCTCGCCGACGTCGATACGCACGAATACCGGATCATCGGCGTGTTCGACGATCGCAAGGACCGGCTGCCGCCGGAACTCGAAGGCCACAAGGTCGCGGGCACGGTCGACGATTTGATCGCGCATTCCAAGACCGGTGCGGTCGACGCGATCATCGTGGCGATGCCGTGGCAGGCGTCGTCGGATTTGCAGGAGCTGATCAAGAAGCTCAAGACCGTGCCGGTCGACGTGAAGCTCTGCCCCGATTACATCGGTACCTATCTGCCCGCGCGCGGCTTCCACGCCATCGCCGGCATTCCGATGCTGTCGGTGCTCGAACGCCCGCTCTCGGGCTGGAGCCTGGTGCTGAAGGCGCTGGAGGATCGTGTGCTGGGCGCCATCCTGCTGGTGCTGCTGTCGCCCGTGCTGGCGCTCGTGGCGCTGGCGATCCGGCTCGACAGCCCGGGCCCGATTCTGTTTCGCCAGCCGCGATACGGCTTCGCGAACAACCCGATCGTCGTCTACAAATTCCGTTCGATGTATCACGGAAGGGTCGAGGCGCCGCACGTGCCCCAGGCGACGCGCGACGATCCGCGCGTGACGCGCGTGGGCCGCTTCCTGCGCAAGACCTCGCTCGACGAATTGCCGCAGCTCTTGAACGTGCTGAAGGGCGACATGTCGCTGGTCGGCCCACGCCCGCATGCGGTGGCACACAACGAGCAATACGCCAAGATCATCGACGATTATCTCGCCCGCCACCGCGTGAAGCCGGGCATCACCGGCTGGGCGCAGGTCAACGGTTTGCGCGGCGAGACCGACACGCCCGAGAAGATGCGCCGGCGCGTGCAGTTCGATCTTTACTACATCGACAATTGGTCGCTGATCTTCGATCTGAAGATCCTGGCGCTAACGCCGATCGCCGTGCTCGGCAAGGAAAACGCGTACTGAGCCGTCAGCGATCGTAGGGCCGCAATTGGATGCGTGGTTTAGCCAAGTTCATTGCAGCGACGACAAAAGACTTCCCATTCTTTGCCATCCCAGAATTGCCCGCCATCCGCGTCGCGGATGACGCGACGGCCGTTGATCAAGACCGGAAATAACTGCGCCGGTCCCACGCCGGTGTATCTTTTGGGTATCCGCCCGACCACTGGCGATGTCGTCAACAATATCGCCCTCGGCGCGGGTGGCGGATCGAAACCATAAAATCCCCCTTCAAGATGCCATTCGCCGCTGCGTTTGGCGAACAGCGCCGACGACGAACAGCCGGCCGTACCGCAGTAAGCGGCCGCACCGATGACGACGGCGACCCAAGGCTGCCCGTTCGGCTCGATCCGTACGCGGCCGACATAGACTTGGCTAGCGTCGAACCCAAGAACGTCGTCGATCTTCGGGTTCTCGTAGTGCTCCGCCAAGTATTCATCTTCTGCGATAAAGCGCTCGGCAAGCGCGATGAGTTCCGGATCGCGCGTCTGGGTAAGGTCGTATAAAGGCACCGCTTCGAAGCCGTGCCTCGACCATTGGGCGTTCGCGACGATCGGTATCGCCATCGATTCGCTGAGCGCCGCGACGGCAGCCATCAAAGCGATCGCAATGCCGATCGAACGGATCGAAGGTTCATCGGTGCGAGACATTGGCGAAGTTCCTCAAGCGCTGTTCGATGGCTTTGTGCGCATCCATCATCGACTTGATTTGCGGCGGGCTTCTGTCCGAGTTTTGAATTTCATCCAGTACCTTTTGCGAATTCCATTCATTCTCGCGCATCCGCACCAGATATTCGCGGACGGCCCCAGCACCTTGCCGATGTGCCGCCGCCAAAAGGCCGGATTCGGTTATTTTGAACTTGCCCTTAAGCCCATCGACGTCTCTGCCGATATGGTTATAGGCGCCATTACTTTTAAGTTGCTTGTTGTTTCGCGCCATTATCATGTCGAACGCTTTGTTCTGGGCTTCCTGGCTGGCTAGAAACTCGGCGTCAGTCTTGATGCCCAGCGCGTTGCCCGGGCGCCAGTTTCCATTCGCATCCTTCAATCCCGCATCGACAAAAGTGCCCTTCAGAATCTGATATCGACCTATTGCCGTCGAATCTAGGTTCCTGGCATCCCAAGGCGGGACCGGATTATTGCCAGCTTCAGCGGCGGCGATTGCCTCGCGGAAATCCGGTCGCACTGTTGGCGTTGCGGTTTGTGCCGACGTCGAAGGCGGACGCGCTTGCGGTGCTGTCGGTTTGGGCGCTGGCGGCTTCGGTGCCGTCGATGCGGGCGGCCGCTGTTGTGGCTCGTCCGTACCGCTGAAATTCTCGTTTGTCTCGTCGTTGGCGGGCGCATCGCCGAGCAAACGGGCGCGCAAATGCGGCGGCCAGTTGTTGGCGTCGAGCAAGCCGTCGTCATAGACCGTATTGGCGCGTTGCTGCTCCTCGAACGCGCGTTTGGCTTCCAAGCGCTCGCCGAACGCCTTGATGTAGTCGGGGTCGAGCAGCCCGTCGCACGATAGCGGCGGCGGTTGCGGGCGATCGTCGCCGGGCCGATGCAGCAGGTTGCTTACTTCGCCGCGCAGATCGTCGATCCGGATTCCGATCGGGCGGTCATTGGCGATCGGGCCGCCGAAGAATTGACGTTGCAATTCGGGCGCGTCGCCCAGGGCCGACAGGATCGCGCGGATTGCGTCGCCGCCTTGTCCGGGTTTCGTTTGGTCCCATTGGTTCACGAAGTCGCGCGCCTGGACGATACCCGGCGTGCCCATCGTGCGAATATACGAAGCGAGCGTGGCGGGCGCGTCGGCCAAGCCGCTGCGATGGCGCTGGAGATATTCGGCCATCGAGCGGTTCGACCCGACCATATCTTCGTCGGGTGCGGGCAGGCCGGGGATCGGCGCGAGTTTCAATTTGCCGTAAGTCCCGTTGAGCAAACCCGGCTCGCCTTGGGCCAAGCGGTCGTGATGCGCGTCGACCTCGCGCGGGCTCGGGGCCGGATACTTGCCCAGCGTCCCGCCGAACTGGTCGCGCATCTTGGTGATCGTCGGTCCGCCCGGCCGCAACCAGCCATCGACCTTCAAATCGTTGCGCTTCTGATAACTGCGGATTGCGTCGTCGAGCGTATAGAGCCCCCAGCCGGTGGGGCCGTCGGTCTTGGCAAGATCGAGATCCCCGGCGTTCCCGAGGATCGTCTGCACCTTGATATTGTCGGCACGGCGCGTGGGATAGCCCAAGCCCACATCGGCATCGAGGTCGAAGAACGACGAGGAGCTTCCCGGCATCTGGAACGGGACGCCGTAATCCGCGTCGGACATGTCGAAAAGCGGGCGGGCGGCGAGAGAGCGTGCGTAAGCGGACATGGCTGACCATTCCTGTGGCTACGATTTCTCCCTGAGCAACCGCATAAGAACAATCAGCGAAAATGTCAACTACGAAAAAGGCGTATTATTTAGCTGCATGATCTTCGGCGCCTAGCGCTCCGCGACGATTTTGTAGAGCCGTCCGGCGACCGGCGCTTCGCCTTGCCGCATCCCGTTGATGATGCGGAAGCGCTCGCGCTCGAATCCGTCATTCGCGGTCATGCGGCGCGCGAGCGAATCAAACGTGTCGCCGGCGGCGGCGCGCACCAAGCGGATGCGCAACGGCTCGGCCGCTTGCGCTTCCTGCGCGGTCAGCGAGCGCACCGAATAGGTCGTGCGCCGGAACGCTTCCTGTTCGCGCGCCATCACCTGCGGCGGGGCCAGGAACAGGATGCGAAAATACGTGCCGTCCGGCATGCGGATCGCGACCAGCCGCGCATCGACGGCGCCGTTCTGACCGCGCAGCCGTGTAACGCCGGTCGCGGCTTGCATGCCGTTGACGGTGATGCGTTCGACGCCCGAAAGCTGCGCCCCGCGCGCCCATTCGCCCGTCAGGAACGTCGCGGGGTCGGCCGCGCGGCCGCGGCGCATGTCGAAGGTGATCTGCGCGCCGTCGGGGCCGGTGGCGCGCACCGCATCCTGGCTGTCGCTCAACCGATATTTCTCGGGCGCTTCGAAGCGGAAGCGCAGCTTGGGATGGGTGAAGGTCCGGCCCTTGACGAAACCCGCATCGGCGTCGCCACCCACCGCCATGCCGTCGATCGCCGCGTAATACTCTTCGACGTTCTCGCGCGGATTGGCGACCGCCTGCAGCCCTTGCGCGCGCGCGGCGGCCAAAGCTTCGCGCACGCGATCGGCGGTGCGCGGATGGGTTTGCATGATCGAGAATTGATCGGCTTCGTCCGCCGGGCGGCCGGCGATCTGCAATTCCAGGCGCGCGCCTTCGCCGAGCTTGGCGAGCATATCGGCCGCTTCCTCGGGGTTGTAGCCGACCAGCGACATGTAGCGCACGCCCAGCTTGTCGGCCTCGAATTCCTGGTCGCGCGAATAGGAGGCGAGCACCGTGCCCGCGATGGCGCCCGACGCTTGGCCCGCGAGATTGCCCGCTTGGCTGGAGCCGGTGAGCACCGCGACACCGATCGAGAAGATCGTGGCGCCGATATTCGCGGCGGTGGTTTGCGCCATACGCTCGGCCGTGTGGCGCGCGGTGACGTGGCCGATTTCGTGGCCGAGGACGGAGGCGAGTTCCGCCTCGCTGCCCATCAGCGCCAACAGGCCGCGCGTGATGTAGATATAGCCGCCGGGCAGCGCGAAGGCGTTGTAGATGTCCGAATTCAACACCGTGAAGGTGAATTTGAGATCGGGCAGTTCCGAACGCCGCGCGAGGTCTTCGCCCACGCGCTGCACATAGGCGGCGAGGCGCGGATTGTTGTAGGCGCCCCCGAACGCTTCCAGCACTTTCGGGTGCTCGTCGGCGCCGATCTTGGCTTCGTCGGCCGCCGACATGGTGACGAATTGCGAGCGCCCGGTCGCCTGATTCTGCGCGCAAGCGCCCAGCGTCAGGGCCGAAAGGGCGAGGGCGGACGCGGCCAGCGCGCCGCGAAGGCGGGAATAGCGGTTCATGCGGACCCGACTCTGCGGCGGTCCAGGCATGCGCGTCAACGCCCCGCCAACGCCTTGACCCCGCCGGGAGCGCAGGCGCAAAGTGCCGCGTCATGCCAGCCCCCGACGCGACCGCGCGCACCGATCTTTTTCCGCCCATCGATCCCTACGGCACGGGTTTTTTGCGCCTGGACGATCGTCACGCGATGTACTGGGAGCAAAGCGGAAATCCCCGCGGCGTGCCGGTGATTTTCCTGCATGGCGGTCCGGGGGCCGGCGCCACATCCGCGCATCGCCGTTTTTTCGATCCCTACCACTACCGGATCGTGGTGTTCGACCAGCGCGGCGCGGGGCGCTCGACCCCGCATGGCGCGATCGAGGACAACACGACGCCGATTCTGGTCGCGGATATCGAACGTTTGCGCCTGCATTTGGGCATCGATCGCTGGCACGTGTTCGGCGGGTCGTGGGGTTCGACGCTCGCCCTTGCCTACGCGCAAACCCATCCCGAACGCGTGCGTTCGCTTACGCTGCGCGGCATTTTTCTGGGCCGCAAGCCGGAGCTCGATTGGTTCCTTTACGGCATCGGCAACGTCTTTCCCGAAGCGTGGCAAGCCTTCGCCGGGCATCTGCCGGCCGCGGAACGCGCCGATCTGCTCGGCAATTACTGGCGCCGCTTGATCGATCCGGACCCGGCGATCCATCTCGCCGCCGCGCGGGCGTGGAGCGCCTATGAAGGCTCGTGCTCGACGCTGTTGCCCAGCCCTGAAACCGTGCAGGCTTTCTCCGAAGACCGGATGGCGCTGGGGCTGGCACGGATCGAGGCGCATTACTTCCGCAACAATCTGTTCATGGCGGAAAACGCGTTGATCGATGGCGTCGCGCGGATCCGCCACATCCCCGGTACGATCGTGCAGGGCCGCTACGACATGGTCTGCCCGATCGTCAGCGCCGATCTGCTGGCGAAGGCGTGGCCCGAGGCGCGCTATCACATCGTCGCCGATGCCGGCCATTCGGCGATGGAGCCGGGCATTCGCGCCCAGCTCGTCGCGGCGATGGAACGGGCCAAGCGGCTGTGAGCGGCCCCGCGATGATCGAATTGATGATCGAGACGTGGCGCGTGCCCGGCGTCAAACCCCATTACCTGTGGAGCGTGTGGGAGGACGGCAAGCGTTCCGCTCTTTCGCGGCCCCATGCTTCGCTCGATATCGCCGAGACCGACGGTATCGATTACGTGCGGCGCAATTTCGGCCGCGATCCCGACAAAGTGACCCCCATATGACCGCGACCGCCGCCGCTCCCTCGCCAGTACCCACCCGCGACGTCGCGGTGATCGGCACGGTGGGCCTCGTCCACTCGACCAGCCATCTGTTCCAATTCGCGCTGCCGCCGATGTTCCCGCTGCTGCAGGCGGAATTCGGCGTGGACTACACCGCGTTGGCGCTGGTCATCTCGACCTTCTACGTCGCGTCGGGCCTCGGTCAGGCATTCGTGGGCATCGTCGTCGATCGCTATGGCGGCCGTGTGACGCTCGCCTGCGGCACGACCGCTTTGTCGGTCGGCATCGGCGGCATGGCCTTCGCGACCGATTTCTGGATGCTGTTCCCGCTGGCGCTGCTCGCCGGTGCGGGCAATTCCGTGTTCCATCCGGCCGATTTCTCGATCCTGTCGAGCCGCGTGTCGCCCCATCTCACGGGCCGCGCCTTCGCGATCCATGCTTTCGGCGGCACGCTGGGTTTCGCGGCCGCACCCGTGCTGCTCTCGACGCTGGGCTTCGCCTTCGGCTGGCGCACGGCGTTGATGCTCGCCCTCGTCTACGGTCTCGCCCAGGCGTTGATCGTGTGGCAGGCGAAGGATCTGCTGGGGGCGGGCCCGCATGGCGCTGTCCCTTCGCGCAAGGAAAGCCCGCGCGAAGTGCTCGCCGGTTTCGGCCGGTTGATGACGATGCCCGCCTTGCTCGCGGCCTTCGCCTATCTGTCGATGACGTCGATGGCCGGCGGTGCCGTGCAATCCTTCGGCGCCGCCACGTTGTCGCTGCTTTATTCGGTCGATTACCAGACCGCGACGGTCGCGGTGGCGCTCTATCTGGGCGGGCAGGCGCTCGGCATTCTCGCGGGCGGGTTCCTGGCTGACGCGACCGACCGGCACGAACTCGTCGCGGGCGTGGGGCTGGTGATCGCGGGTGCGTTCATCCTCGCGATCCTGCTGCCCGATCGGCCGTATTTCTTCGCCGAGATCTGCTTCGCGCTGGCGGGCGTGGCGGGCGGTGTGACCGCCGCGTCGCGCGATTTGCTGGTCAAGAAGGTGGCGCCGGCGGGGGCGATGGGCCGGACTTTCGGCCTCGTCTATTCGGGCTTCGATATCGGCCTGTTGATCGGGCCGTTCGTCGCGGGCGTGCTGCTCGACATGGGCAAGCCCACGCTCGTGCCGGTGGCGATCGCGCTGGTGTTCTGCTCGACCTTCCTGGTGATCCGCGCGGTCGACGCGTTCGGCCGCGCCAATCAGGCGGCCAAGGCCGCCGCGGCGGCCCGCTGACGCGGCCGCCGCATGCGTGCTATAAGGCGGCTCTGCGTGGCGCCAAGTCCCCGTAGCTCAGCAGGATAGAGCAGCAGTTTCCTAAACTGCGGGTCGGAGGTTCGATTCCTCTCGGGGACGCCATTTCTGAACAAAAATGGGCGCCGGATCGGGTGGCTCGCACCCCGATCAACCTCGTGTGAAGCGCACGCCCAGGCGCCAGCCGGAATCCGCCCCGGCTGGGGCGACGGCGATAAGCTGGCGGGTGTTTGGATTGGCATGATCGATCTCGCTGCGCGGCGCGGAGATGTCCCGTATCTCCAGCCGAGTTGTGTCGCCGTCAAAGCGCGCGTGCAGCAGCTTGCCCTTCTGCGAAAGAATCGCCGTCTTTCCTTCGATCCGGATATCGGCCTCAGTGCACATGGCCCAGCGGATATCTCTGCCCGGTGTTGCGCCTTCGATCTGGTCTTCAATCTCGACGGCATCATTGGAAAAGCGGGCACGGCGCGTCGCCTGCCGCAGACCCAGAACTTGAGCGAGGTCGATCAGCGCTTCGCGATCGCTCACCATGCGCAGGCTGGCCATCGCGGTGGCGCTGTGCGGCTGGCCGGAAACGGTAAGCGTGTTGTGTGCATCGCTGCCGAGCCGGAAGACCTTCCAGCGCGACGAATCCTGTTTCATGTTCCACAGATCGATGCCGCGGGACTCTAGGCTGAGATAGTCCTGCATGCCGAGGTCCTTGGCCCAGCGCAAACCGTCCATGTCGAGGACGAAGCTGCCGGCATCCATGTGGCCGTGATTATGTCCTGCGCCACCGCCCTTGATCGCAAACCAAAATGCGTCGGGGTCGGTCCAAGAGCTACGCCAGATGGCCACCGGCTGCGGCCCCTGACCGGCATAGGAAAGCGGCGGCAGAGGGGCGCTTTCCGCAGCCGGCCACCACAAGATGGAAAGCGGCGCGAAGCGGTCGGCGACACCCTGGTTCTTGCGAATCATGTCGCGCTTGGCGGTGAGCAGCGCAGGCTGGTTCAGTTCGCGGGCCAAATAGACGATGGGCGAAGGCAATTCCTGCCCCTCGTTGCCATCGGCGAAATTGAAGTGCTTTGCGGAGGGGCCGATCGAGTGGGCATAGAACTCGGCGCTGCCCGCAAAGCCGGGGGCCGCGAGCACGCCCCAGTCGGACATGCCGGCGTTGCGCAACGCGGCAATGAGAAGCACAGAGTAGGTCGTGCCGTAGCTCCAATAGCCGGGCCCCTCGGGATACACGCCGTCGGGCTTGTAGGCGCTCAATCCGATGAAGACGTCCTTCTGCGCCGCCGCCAAAAGATCGCGCGCCAACGCCGGTTCGTCATCGCGCACGGCCAGCGCGCCCAGCACCATGCCGCCGATGCAGACTTGGCTCCAGTTGTTGGTGGATCTGAAGGTTTTGTGGCCGTTGCGGGCCTGACCGATGCCATTGCCGACGATGGCCTGGCGGATTGTCGCGCGCGCGTCGGCCGGCAATTCGTTGAAAAGCCAATCGTAGCCGATCGCCATACCTGCGGTCATCTCGGCGACATCGAGATAGTGGCTCGGATTCCAGTCGGGGAATGCCGCGACGGCGAGCATTTCCCGGCGCGCGCGATCGAGAAAGACGACATCACCCGTCGTCCGGAATGCGAACGCCCATTGCAACACGCGGCGGATGAACTCGCGCGAAACGCCGAGCAGGCGCCGTCCGTCGAGCTTGCGCTCCAACTGCGACCGGTCGAGATCCTTGCGCGCACGATCCAGCACGAGTGCGACGAAGCGGTCTAGATCCGGATCGGCCTTGCGCCGGGTGGCAAGGCTCGTCCACTCGGCCGAGCTGACGAGCAAACGTGGATGCCCAGAAGCACCTTGCGTCAACGCCAGGGCAGTGCCGCCAATTGCGGTGGGCATGGCAGCAAGCGCGGCGAGGGCGGCGGCGAACTCGCGACGATTCATGCTCAACTCCGGCGGCGTGGGTCGGGTTACGCCAACTTCCGACGAAAGCATAGCAACTTTCGGAGACTTACAAAGGATCGACCGAAATCGCCAATTCTTGCCAGAGATTCGCACCGACATCCGCGACGGCACGCCTTGCGCGTCGCGCGGGAATCAGCCCTTGCGCCGCACGGTGCCTTCCAGCTTCGTCGCCGCCGCGATCGTGTTCGAGATCGTGCCGTATTTGCGGATATTCTTGTGCAGCAATTCCAGCCGCTGGTCGGACTCGTCGGTATCGACGACGATGTCGTAGTTGATCTCGGTCATTTTCGGCGGGTTGTCCTGGCGCTTGCCGTGCAGCGCGATTTCGACGCCGCGCAAGTCGAAGCGGATCATCGGCATGACCCGTTCGATTCCCTTCAGCATGCACGCAGCAATGGCGGCGAGCAGCAACTCGGCGGGGTTCAGCGCGTCCTGCCGCCCCGATAGATCGGTATCCAACGCGATCTCGGCCGATTTGGCCGTCGCGACCGCGCCATGCGCGTCGATCCGGCGGGCGGCGACACGATATTCGAGCATGCGATTCTCCCCAGGGCGGCATCGATACGCGCCGCCTTCGGGAACTCTAGCCCTGTCGATGCCCGGCCGGAATGGGGCAGGGCGTCACACCCGCCTTGCCGCCAAATCCGTCACTTTGCGATTTTGTCTTGTGTCTTCGTGTCGAAGTCGCTGGCGTCGTGGCGTTCGCGCAGTTGCTCGGACGGATCGCCGCTCATGCGGTTGACCATGCGCCCGCGCTTGGCCGCAGGCCGCGCCCAGATCGCCTCGGCCCAGCGCAGCACGTTCTTGTATTCGTGCGTCGACAGGAACGTCGCTGCGTCGCCGTATTGCCAGCCTTTGGCGAGGCCGCCATACCACGGGAAGGTCGCGATATCGGCGATCGAGTATTCGTCGCCCGCGAGATAGGGCACCTCCGCCAAGCGGCGGTCGAGCACGTCGAGCTGGCGCTTCGTCTCCATCGAGAAGCGATCGATCGCGTATTCGATCTTGATCGGCGCGTACATGTAGAAATGGCCGAAGCCGCCGCCGACATAGGGGGCGCTGCCCATCTGCCAGAACAGCCAATTCAGCGCCTCCGTCCGGCCCGCGATGTCCTTGGGCAGGAACGCGCCGAACTTCTCGGCGAGATAGAAAAGGATCGAGCCCGATTCGAACACGCGGATCGGCTTGGGCCCGCTGCGGTCGAGCAAGGCCGGAATTTTCGAGTTCGGGTTCACGGCGACGAAGCCGCTGCCGAATTGGTCGCCGTCGCCGATCTTGATCAGCCACGCGTCGTATTCCGCGCCCTTGTGGCCGGCGGCGAGCAATTCCTCCAGCATGATCGTGACCTTCACGCCGTTGGGCGTGCCCAGCGAATAAAGCTGGAGCGGATGCTTGCCGACCGGCAATTCCTTGTCGTACGTCGCCCCGGCGATCGGGCGGTTGAGGGCGGCGACATTCGCGCCGGGCTTCTTGTTCCAGGTCCAGATTTTCGGGGGCGTGTACTCGTTCATGCGCGTCTCCGTTGGCGAATTCCGCCGCAGTTTACGCGGCCGGTTCGTAGATTCGTCCAGGGAAGTGACGTCGCAGCGGTCATTCTTCAAGCCGCAAGCGCGCGTCTCGAAACAATTTTCCCGCGAACCCGTGCGTCGCACGCAGCGCTGTCGTGCGTTCGCGCCTGTTTTCTTCGCAGGCGCACAAAACTATGGCAAACAGCGCGAAGGACCGACGACAGGAGTACGCTAGGTGAGCGTTTCCGCCAGCACCAAGGCCCTCACGCCCCCCGCGATCGCCAAGGCCAAGGGTGGCACGCCAATCGTTTGCCTTACCGCCTACACCACGCCCGTCGCCAAGCTGGTCGACGCGCATTGCGACGTGGTGCTGGTCGGCGACAGTGTGGGCATGGTGCTGCACGGCCTGCCGTCCACGCTGGGCGTGACGCTCGACATGATGATCCTGCACGGCAAGGCCGTGCGCCGCGGCGTGTCGCGCGCGCTGCTGGCGGTCGACATGCCCTTCGGCAGTTACGAGGAAGGCCCGGACCAAGCCTTCCGCAATGCCGCGCGCGTGATGGCGGAAACCGGCTGTGCGGCCGTGAAGCTGGAAGGCGGCGTGGCGATGGCCGAAACGATCGCATTCCTGGTGGCGCGCGGCATTCCGGTGATGGCGCATATCGGTCTCACACCGCAATCGGTGAACGCGTTCGGCGGCTACGGCGTGCAAGGGCGCGGCGCCGATGGCGAGCGCATCCTGCGCGACGCGCGGGCGGTGGCGCAGGCTGGCGCCTTCTCGGTCGTGCTCGAGAAAATCCCCGACAATCTTGCCGCGCGCATCACGAAGGAAATTTCGATCCCGACCATCGGTATCGGCGCGTCGGCCGCGTGCGACGGCCAAATTCTGGTCGTCGACGATATGCTCGGCGCGTTCACGGATTTTCGGCCGAAATTCGTCAAACGCTACGCCGAGCTTGGCGCGACGGCCGATCAAGCGATCGCCGCTTATGCCGCCGAGGTGCGCGCGCGCAAATTCCCGGCCGCCGAACATGTGTTCGGCGACTTGCCGAAGGGCAACGCGGCATGAGCGTGCCCATCGTCCGCACGTTGGCGGAGTTGCGCGCGATCGTCGCGGCTTGGCGCCGGGAAGGCGCCAAAATCGCCGTCGTGCCGACGATGGGCGCGTTGCATGAGGGGCATTTGAGCCTCGTGCGCGCGGCGTTGGCGCAGGCCGATCGCGTGATCGTCACGCTGTTCGTGAATCCCAAGCAGTTCAATTCGGCGGCCGATCTGGCCGCCTATCCGCGCACCGAGGATTCCGATGCGGCGAAACTCTCGCCGCTCGGTGCGCATATGCTCTACGCGCCGAATGCCGAGGAGATTTATCCCGACGGCTTCGCGACGAATGTGTCGGTCGCGGGTGTGAGCGAAGGCCTGTGCGGCGCCTTCCGTCCCGGCCATTTCGACGGCGTGGCCACGGTCGTCGCGAAGCTCTTTCTGCAAACGCAGGCCGATCTCGCCTTTTTCGGCGAGAAGGATTTCCAGCAGCTCCATGTCGTGACGCGCATGGCGAAGGATCTCGACATTCCCATCGCCATCGTGCCTTGCGCCACAGTGCGCGAGGCGGACGGCTTGGCCATGTCGTCGCGCAATATCCGGCTTTCGGCGCAAGATCGCGCGACCGCGCCGAAGCTCGCGCAAGCCTTGCGCGCGGCGGCGGCGCGTCTGAGCGCGGGCGAAGCGGCGGAACCCGTGCTGCGCGATGCGACGAAGGCGATCGAAGCGACCAGTTTCGCGCGCGTGGAATATCTCGAACTGCGTGCGGAAGCCGATCTTGCGCCGCTTGCGCGCGCCGATGCGCCCGCGCGGTTGCTCGTCGCCGCATGGCTGGGCGACGTGCGGCTGATCGACAACGTCGAAGTTACGGCAGCGCCGCGATAAATTCCGTCGAATTCGAAACCGCGCCGAACACGCCGCCTTGCATCTTCACCATCTTGATCGCGGCGTCGTGATTGCCGCGATCGGTGGCGCCGCAGCAATCCTCCAGCAGCAGGCATTCGAAGCCGCGATCGTTGGCTTCGCGCATCGTCGTGTGGACGCAAACGTCCGTCGTGATGCCCGACAGCACGATGTTGCGAATGCCGCGCTGATGCAGGATGAGTTCAAGGTCGGTCGCGCAGAACGATCCTTTCCCCGGCTTGTCGATGATCGTTTCGCCCGGCAGCGGCGCCAACTCGTCGATGATTTCCCAGCCCTTTTCGCCGCGCACCAAAATCTTCCCGCACGGGCCCGGATCGCCGATCCCCGCGCCGATGCGCTGCGAGCGCCAGCGTTTATTGGCGGGCAGATCGGCAAGATCGGGGCGATGGCCTTCGCGGGTGTGGATGATCCAGTAGCCTTTGGCGCGCATCGCGGCGAGCACGCGCTTGATCGGTTCGATCGGGGCGCGGGTCAGCGACAGATCGTAGCCCATGGCATCGACATAGCCGCCTTTGCCGCAGAAATCGGTTTGCATATCGATGACGATCAGCGCGGTGTTCTTGGGCGTCCAAGCGCCGTCGAACGGCCAAGGATAGGGATCGGATTGCAGGGTCGGCATGGCGCTACCTCCGGATGGGCGCCGCAAACCCAGCAATCCGCGTGCCTATTCGCCGGCCAGGATTTGCCCAACGAAACGCTGCTCTTCGAGCCGGCTTCGTGCCGCACGCCGTCGATCGGCTCCATCACGGCCGAAAACGCCATCATCGGTCCGGAAATGGCGGCGTGGCGCGGCCGAACGCGTGAACGATCCAGCAAGGCGATAGGCACGCCGAAATTCCGGATTCCGTTGCGCGAAATCTTGCTGCCTGCGTCCGCTATTGAAGCGCCGAATTGATGCAAGTCATTTAGGCTGAAGCGCATTGAACTAGAGTCAAAATTGAAACTTATCCGTGTCTCACCGCAAGGAGTTCGCCGGTGACAAAATATGTTTACACACCGACCGGCCGGGAGCGGCATTTCGGAAAAGACGAAGTGATCGTTTCGAAGACCGATCCTAAAGGGAAGATCACTTACGGCAACGACGTGTTCGAGCGTATGGCGGGGTATAGCGAGGCAGAGTATCTCGGCGCGCCGCACTCGATTTTGCGTCATCCCGACATGCCGCGCTGCGTGTTCAAACTGCTGTGGGATCGTATCGCGGCCGGCGAGGAGATCTTCGCCTATGTGAAGAACATGGCGAAAGGGGGCGATCATTATTGGGTCTTCGCGCATGTCACGCCGACCTACGACGCCCAGAACAAAATCGTGTCCTACCATTCCAACCGCCGCTGCCCGGACCCGGAACAGATCGCCAAGGTCGAGCCGATCTACAAGGAACTGCTCGCGATCGAAGCGGCGAACGGCAGCGGCAAGGACGGCATGGCCAAGGCGGCGGCGCGGCTGGGCGAAATCTTGATGGGTGCGGGGCTGAGCTATGACGAATTCATCTTCTCTGTCTAACGCGGGTCTCGCCTCGGGAGTATCCGCGGTGTTGTGCGCCATCGCGGCCGGCGTGGCGATTTTGGACGGCAAAATGCTGATCGCCGGGCTGTCGGGCACGGCGACGCTCACCGCGGCGATCGGCATTTTTTTCGCCGCGAAGGGGCGGCGCTTCGTGAATCGGCTGGAGGCTGTCGCGATCGCCGGTGCCGCCGGCGATCTCGAACCGCGCTTGACCCGTATCGACGAAAAAGGCTCGCTGGGTCGCATCGCGCACGCGATGAACGCGCTGCTCGATTCCACCGACGCCTTCGTGCGCGAGGCCGGTGCCGCGATGGATCACGTGCGCCAAGGTAAATTCCATCGCCGCGTGATCGCGCGCGGCATGAAAGGCAGTTTCGCGCGCGGAGCCGCAACGATCAACGCCGCCAACGCGGCGATGCGCGCGCGCCTGGAAAGCACACGCGAGATCGCGTCCCGCTTCCGCGAGACGACCGGCGGTATCGTCGACACGGTGGGTGGCGCCGCGCGCGAACTGCGCGACCAGGCCGGCGGCATGGTCGGGGCCGCGCAAGATACGCGCAGCCGCGCCGTCGCGGTCAGCACCGCGGCCGAGCAGGCTTCCGGAAACGTGCAGACCGTCGCCGCGGCGGCCGAGGAGCTTTCGGCCTCGATCCGCGAAATCTCCGCCCGCGTGGGCGAAGCGGCGGGCGTGGCGGGGGAAGCGGCGGCGCAAGCGCGCGCGGTCGATGCGACCGTCGCGTCGCTGGCGGCGGCGGCGCAGAAGATCGAAGCGGTCGCGGGCCTTATCAACGGCATCGCGGGGCAGACGAATCTGCTCGCCCTCAACGCCACGATCGAGGCTGCGCGTGCGGGCGAAGCGGGCAAGGGCTTCGCCGTCGTCGCGTCGGAGGTGAAAAGCCTGGCCAACCAGACCGCGCACGCGACCGGCGAGATCGCGGGCGAGGTCGCCGAGATCCAGCGCGCGACCGCCGAAGCGGTGGCCGCGATCAGGGGCATCGCCGCGACGGTGGAGCGCGTCAACGGCGCCACCACGGCGATCGCCGGCGCGGTCGAGCAGCAAAACGCCGCGACCCAGGAAATCGCGCGCTCGGTCGCCGATGCGTCGACCGGCACGGCCGTGGTGCGCGAGAATATGGGCACTGTTTCGCAATCGGCCGAGCTGGTCCATGGTTCGGCCAAGTCGGTGCTCGACAAAGCGGTCGAACTCGACGCCCATGCCGCGGCTCTACGGCGGTCCGTCGCAGACTTCCTCGAAAAAGTAGTGTGAATTACGATCTGCGATTATCAATTTGTGGTTAACAAATTGATGATATACTCGTCGATCGATGGGCAACTCGGTCAATACGAACGTGGCGCTCCTCGGCGCATTGGGCGCGATGAACACCGCCCGGGCGCAGATCGACAGTGCCGAAAAACGCCTGCAAACCGGCTACCGCGTCGCGGACGCGGCGGACGACGCCGCAGTTTTTGCGGTTGCCCAGCAAGCGCGCTTCGACGTCAAGGCCTGGGACGAGGTGATGCGCGCCCAGGGCCGCGCGCGCGGCGCCGTAACCACGGCGATCGAAGGCCTCACCAATATTTCGGATTTGCTCAACCGGTTGGAAGCGGTGGTCGTCGCCCATGCCGGGGCGGGCCCGCAGCAGCAGGCGATCTACGCCAACGACGCGGATGCGATTTTGCGGCAGATCGACGCCATGGCCAATGGCGCCATCTTCGACGGAACCAATCTTCTGACCCAGGCCGATATCGGCTCGTCGCCCGATCCGACTGTCACCAGCGTGTCGTTGGGCGCGCCGCAAAGTTCGGCGGGCGGATTCGGGATCAGCACCCAAACCTTCGCGCTGCCGCTGGGCACGCCCGGCACGGTCGTGCTGCGCTACGACATGTATGGCGCGCCCGACGGCGCGGCCTTGAACTATAACGGCGCCACCGTGGCGACGACCGGCGGCCTCGTTTCCGGTCAGGGCGTGTTGACCTTCAACTTCGCCGGCGGCGCGCCGGCCAGTATCGACGTCGAGATGAATGGCGGCTCGGTCGGCACGGCCTGGACCTTCACGCTCGAATTCGTCACGCCGACGTTGACGGGCGCGCCGAGCGACCAGCCCGAAGGCACCTTCAAAGTCATCGCCGATATTCAAGGCGGCCAAACGTCGATCCGCACGGTCAATGCGACCAGCACCGGGGTCGGCCTCGACCCTTGGTCGATCACGCCGGCGCAGACCGCGCTGCTGGCCGTGCGCACCGCGCGCGAGCGCGTGGCCGCGCATCTGGGCTACTACGCGGAACGCACGCGCACGCTCGACAGCGTCGCCGAGCGCGCGCGCACCACGATGGACGCGACGATCACCGGGCTGGGCGCTTTGGTCGACGCGGATGTCGGCAAGGCCCAGGCGCAGGCCTTGGCCGCGCGCGCGAAGCTCGAACTTGCGATCAATTCGGTCGGCATCGCCAATCAAAGCCAGCGCGCGATCCTCGGCTTTCTCGAGCGGCGCTAACGGCTGAGCGACCATTCCTCGTCGGCCGGAAAATAATGGGCGACGAATCGATAGGTGTTCTTCAGCAGCATTTCGAGCGCACGGCTGCGGCCGTCGGCCTGTTCGTTCTTCCACGCCGCGACGATCGGGTCCCATAGCAGCAGGCGCACATGCAATTGGTCGCGCGTCTGGCGGATGAAATCGACGATCTGATCGGTCTTGCGCGCGACCGCTTTGATCTCCGCCGCCTGGCCGTCGACGTTGTAGAACAGGCCGCGATATTCCTCGACCGGCTTGCGGATTAGAATCCGGACCCGGTAGATCTCTTCGCCCAGCGCGCCGGCCTTCCGGTAGGCTTTCGCGGCTTTGGCGAGCTTCTCGACGATGGAGTTCACTTGCGCGTAGCGGTCGCGCAAACCCTCGATATAGGCAAATTCGCGCGCCACGCGCTCGAACCGCGCCTTGTATTGGGCGTTCTGGTCGGCCGGCACGCCCAGCGAGACAAGAAGGCGCTCATGTTCCGCATCGAGTTTCTCTTTGAAGCCGGGCTCGTTCAATCGCGGGCTCAAGCCGCCTTGCACCAAGGCCTGGTCGAGATCGCCGCCGTCCTGCGCCAGCAAGGCCGCGACGACGCGCCCGCGCGCGCGATCTTTGTGGATCGGATCGACTTTCCACGACGCGCTGCCGTCGAGAATTTCGTTGGGAATCGAATCGCCCGGCGCGATTTCCCCGACATAGGCGAGACTGCGGGACGCCAGCGCGATCAGCCGCTTGTCGTCCTCGGACATATCCGGGAACATTTTCTGCAGGATCGTGATCGACAGGAAGGCGCGATGTTCGCCCAGTTCGATCGACAAGCCTTGCTCCAGCTTGTCGGGCTCGCGCACGAATTTGCAATTCGGCAAGGCGAAGATCTTATGGTCGAAAATGAAATGGGTCGACTTGCCGCCTTCCTTGGGCGCGGCGATCTCCCCCGGCGTCGCGGGCGATTCCGCCGCCGTGGCCGGCGTGGCGCCTTCTTCGGGGGCGGAGGTTTCCTGGCTCATCCTGGCGCTAAGTTAGCGTTCGTCTTTCCTTTTTCCCATACTTGATCGCCGTTTTCTGCGATGCAGCATCGGACAATGTAGGGTCCATCTGGAAAATCATGCGATCATACCCCGACTCGGAGTTGCGAACGCCATGACCCAACCCCCGCCCGATCCGTCACCTGCCGATGTCGCCGATCCCGACGGCGAACGGCGCAAGCTCGAAGGCTTCGGCGCGGAGATTCTGCTGTCGTTCGTCGAGCGCGTGATCGCCAAACACGACGGGCAGGACACACTCGGCTTGCGCCGCGAAGCGCGCGAGATCATCACCGGCGGCAACTTGACGAAGATCGCGGGCCTGGCCGCCAACGCGTTCGAGAGCCAGCGCCGCCAGGCGTTGCTGCGGAAACTGCGCCGCGACGCGTTCGGGCGGCTGGTGTGCAAGCCGATCGCGCCGCTGTTCGAAGACGGTTCCGTCAGCCGCGAGCTTGTGCACGGCATCCGCGCCTTCGTGCGCATGCTGATCGGCAAGGAACAGGAATTCGCCTTGTCGATGGCCGCACAGGCGGCCTGGAAGCAAATGCTGATCGACAATCCGGACGCCACTTGGAAGCAGTTCTACGCGCATCCCGACATGCGCGCGATCTGGTGGCGCATTCTGGTGACGCTGCCGGCCGCCTTTCGGCAATTCGAATCGCGGCTTTCGCGCATGGTGCTGGTGCTGAACACGCGCGCGGGCGATGTGGCGCTGTCGGGCAATGCCTATGTCCACACGCACCACACGCAGACGGTCGATCTGGCGACCGAGAGCGAGGCGCTGGCGATCCTGCGCGCCTGGGTGAAGACGGGCCTCAATCTCGACGCGGAGGAAAAGCGCCTCTTCGCCGCCGCGACCGGCCATGCCCCGGATTTCGAGGCGCTGGCCGAGCGTCTCGATCTCGACCTGCCCATGAAGGCGGAATAATCAGACGGCCAAAATGGCGTCGAGCTCTGCGTAGTCGGGCAAGGGATCGCGCACGCGCGCGCCGGCGTTCAGCACGATGCGATCGCTTTGCGGCCGGCACATGAACTCGTTCAGCGTACGCGCGGCGAACAGAATCAAATCGGCGGGCCCGCCGGATACGAGGCGCCCGGCCTGCGCGAATCCGGCGATCCGCGCGGAGACCGGGCCCGTCCCGGCGATGGCTGGCGTCAACGGATGGTCGAGCTGCAGCACGCGCACCGATTGCTGCAGCGTATCGACCATGTCGTGATCGCCATAGGGAAACCACGCGTCGCGGCAATTGTCGCCACCGATGGCGATCGGCACGCCCGCCGCCAATAATTCGCCGACGGCGGTGACGCCGCGCCAGCGCGGCGTGCGGCCCGGTTTGCGGTCCTGCAGATAGACCATCGGTGTGGGCATCGTCGATACGGCGATGCCCGCCTTGGCGCAAAGTTCGGCCGTGCGCTGGATCGTCGCTTCGTCCTGCAAAGCGAGATTGACGCAATGCCCGGCCAGCACCTTGCCCTTGAAGCCCGTGCGCAACACCGCCTCGGCGATCAGGGGCAGCGAGAACGCCGCGGGATCGTCGGATTGATCGACATGCATGTCGACGTCCAGCCCGTGCGCGCCGGCGATTTCGAAAAACAGATCGAGCAACGCGACCAGCTCCTCGTTGCGCGCGCCATCGTAATGGCCGATCGCGTCGGTCGTGCCGCCCAAGACCCCCTTCGACCCGGCGACCATCTTGGCGAGATCGCGGCCCCAAGGCTTGCGGAAGAAAGTGAGGGGCACGAGACCGACCGCTTGAAGATCGATGCGCCCCGCCCATTCGTCGCGCAGTTCGCGGAACACGTCCCAACTCGTCGGCGCGTTCTCCTCCTGGCTGTCGAGATGGGTGCGGATCGCGCCGACCCCGTGCGCATAGGCGCAGCGCAAACCGAACGACATACGCGCGCGCATATCGGCATGCGTCCAGCGCTTACGATCTTCGAACGTGCCGATGGCGCCGCCGTCCAGCGTGCCGTCGGGCATCGCGCGGGGAATCACTTGGCCTTTGTCCAAATGGGTATGGATGTCGATCAATGTCGGCCAGACGAGGCGCCCTTCGAGATCGACGTCGCCGGGGCCGGGCGGCGCCGACCCGGCGGGTGCGATACCCGCGATCTTGCCGCCGGCGATCGAAAGATCGACCAGCGCGCAGCCTTCCGAATCCTGTGCCAGGCCCGGCATCGCGCCGTCGAAGAACACCGCGGGCACGCGCGCGCGGCGCAGAACGTAAGCGCCTGCGTCTGGAATCCGGACATCCTTGTGCTTGGCCATCGGGCCCTCCCTGTTCGGGGGCGGAGAAGCAACGCTTATGCCGCCCGCGGCTGGCATACATTCTGCGTTGCTTCGAAGGTCCGGCGATGTCCGCCGCATCTTGGAGGTAGCGATGCCGAATTTGAGGCGCTTTCTTGCCCGAACTTTGTGCGCGATCGCCGCGATTTTCGCCATCATTCTACCGGTGGCGGCACAGCAAGCGCCGGTCAATGTGCGTCTCACCCTCGATTGGGCGCCGCAACCCCATCAAAGCCCGTGGTTCATCGCGGCCGAGCGGGGCTATTTCGCGCGTGAAGGGCTGAACGTCCAAATCGATCGCGGCTTCGGCTCGGGCGACGCGATGGCCAAGCTCGCGGCCGGTTCCTACGATATCGGTTTGGGCGACCCCAATATGCTGGTCCGTTGGAACGTCACCAATCCGACCGCGAAAGTGACGACCGTGTTCCTCTATATGGATAAGGGGCAGCACGCGCTGGTGACGTTGCGTTCGACCGGCATCAAAACGATGTCCGACCTCGCGGGCAAGAAGATCGCCCACCCGCCGGGCGATTTCATCCGCCCGCTATGGGGCGTACTGTCGCGGCTGCAGAACATCCCTTCCGACAAGATCGAATGGCTGACCGTGCAGCCCAATCTGCGCGATTCGATGCTGGCGCGCGGCGGGGCGGATGCGGTCACGGCCTTCGCTTCGACCACCTATTTCAATCTTCTGGCGTTGAACGTGAAGCCGGAGGATATCGTGCTGTTCCCGTTGAGCGAGAATGGGTTCGAGTTGATGGGCAACGGCCTGCTGGTCACGCAGGAATATGCGCGCCGCAACCCCGAAACGATCCGCAAATTCATCCGCGCGACGTTGGCCGGCATGCGCGATTCGTTGACCGACATTCCTGAGGCGATCCGGTCGGTCGCGCGCCGCGACGCCACCATCAATACCGACATCGAAACCGCGCGCTTCAAGATGATGATCGAGACCTCGATCCTGACGCCCTATGTGCGCGCCAACGGTTTCAGCGTCGTGACCAAGGAGCGGCTGGAGAAGCTGAACGCGTTCCTGGCGGAGGCGGCCGAGTATTCGGCCGTGCCGCCGGCAAGCGACCTCTATGTCGATACCTTCTTGCCCCCGGTGGCGGAGTTGAAGGCGCCGAACTAAACTCGGCCCATGACCAGCTGGCGAGAAATGACGCGCGCGGCGCTCGACGCCGCCTACAACAACGGCGCCGCCGTCCCCAATTCGCAGGAATTGCTGGCGGTTTGGCGCGCGCGCAGTGCCGCGTTCCGTGATGGCCACAAGGGCGCCGTGCTCGACGTCGCCTATGGCCCGCACGAGCGCCAAGCGGTCGACTTCTATCCCTGCGGCAAGAAGGGCGCGCCCGCCTTGCTGCTGATCCATGGCGGCTATTGGCAGATCCCCGTTCACACTCGCGCGACTTTCGCCGCTTTGGCGCAAGGCCCGCTCGCGCGCGGGATCGACGTGGGTTTCGCGGGCTACGTCCTCGCGCCGGAAGCGAGTTTGCGCGACATCGTCGGCCAGATCCGCAAATCGATCGATACGTTCGACGGCTTGCTCGCGAAAATGGGATCGGATCGCACGCGGATCTGCGCCGCCGGATGGTCGGCGGGCGGACATTTGGCGGTTAGCGCGCTCGACCATCCAAAATTGACGTCGGCGCTGGCGATCAGCGGCATTTTCGAATTGGAGCCGCTGCGCCACAACTACATCAACGACAAGCTCGGCTTGAGCGAAGCGGAAGCCGCCGCGTTGTCGCCGATGACCGATCCGGCCGCGTCGCGCAAACCCATCGCGCTCGCCGTCGGCGGGAACGAATTGCCGGAATTGATCCGCCAGTCGCGCGATTACGCCGCCGCGCGCGAGAAGGCCGGCGCGCCGGTCACGCTCGACGTGATCGCCGGGCGCGACCACTTCACCATCGTCGACGAAGTGGCCGCCCCCGACGGCGTCATCACCAATCGGATCGCGGCGCTGCTGTCAGCCTAAGGTGAAGGCTTCGTGGACGGCGGATTTGACGCCGCCGCCCATTTGCGGACCGCCGCCGGCCATATGGATCGCATCGCCCAGCACCGCCGTGCCCACGCCGTGGCGCGGCGTCAGCATCGGCGCGTATTGCTCCCATTTGTCGGCTTGGAAATCATAGGCCTCGTTCTGGCCGAACACCTTGTTCGTGCCTTCGCCGCCCATGCAGAACATCTTGCCGCGATAGATGACCGTGCCGTGGCCCGACCGCGCGGTCGGGATCGGGTTGCGGAAGCGCCAGCGATCCTCCTTCGGGTCCCAGGTGTGATGCAGATTGGAATTGGTGTGGAACGTGTCCACGCGCCCGGCGACCAGATGGATGACGCCGTTATGCGCGACGATGCCGACATGGTCGCGCGCGGTGGGGAAACGCGCCGCCTCGCGATAGCGGTCCTCCTTGATGTCGTAGACCAGATGCCAGTCGATCGATTTGCGCGTTTCCTGGGTGTTGCCGACGGCCCCGCCGACCAGATGGATATTGTCGCCCAGCGTCACGGCGCCGATGGCGCCGCACGCGGTGGGCAGCGGGCGCAGCTTCACCCAGCGATCGTCGCCGGGTGTCCACACGAACACATCCTCGTGCGGAAAGCGGTTCTGCTCGATGAAGCCGCCGAACGCGTAAAGCTTGCCGCCATGCGTGGTGATGCCCACGTGATTGGCGCCGCGCGGCAGCTTGGCCGCCTCGCTCCACGCGTTCTTCGCGGGATCGAACACGTGGTGATAGGGCATGTCGAAACGCTGTTCGGCATAGCCGCCGACCAGATGCAGCTTGCCGTCCAGTGCCGCCGCCCAAGCCATTTCGGTGCGCGGCAGCGGCAGCGGGGGCTTGGCTTCCCATCGGCCTTGCTGCGCTGCTTTCGGCGCCGGGCTGTCATAGACCGCGTGTTCGAGCGCCAAAGGCGGCAGGTCGATGCGGCCCGGCTGGTTCATCCGCTCGAACATCTGCCCATGATGGGGGTGTTGGGCGAGTGCGGGTGCAGCCAGTGCGGCACCGGCCACGGAAAGCGCCGTGCGGCGGGATATCGTCTTCATCGAAGGAATTCCTCTCGTTCTCGGCTCAGGCCGTTTCGCGGCTCAATTTGTTGACCATCGCGAATCCGAAGGTTTCGAATCCTTGGACCGCCATCAGAAAGGCGCCTTGGCCGCCGATCACATTGGCGCGGAAATACTCGTCCAGCCCGCCCGGCGGATGCGTGTGATAGGGATTCCACGGCATCGGCTCGCTCGACAGGATGACCAGCGCGTTGATCGTGACGCCCGCGGCGACGACTTGATCGCGCGCGATATCGGGCATCATGCCCGAGGTGTTGGTGCCGTCGCCCGACACGTCGAGCGTGCGCCGCTCGGCGGGGAAGGGGCAGCGCTGGAATTCGCGCAGCGAAAACGCGATCGCTTCGCCCAAAGCCGTCTGCGCGCCGAAGGGACGGGGAACCGCCAGCAATCTGGCGCCGAAATCCTCGGCGGCGGCGGCGGAATCGATGCGCGTCCAATCGACGATCGTGTTTTGCGAGCGTATGCCCGACCATTCGTAATAGGTGGCGGCGACGGCGCGGAAGCGCCCGCCGGTCATCACCTTTACGACGCGCGGATCGGCGATCGCGGTGGCGTAGCCTTGGCGTTGTAGCGCGAACTCCTCCGCATCGACGGAGCGGGAAACATCGGCGGCAAGGACCAGCTGCAGATCGACGGGGCCGGACGCGGCGACGCGGTGCGACGGCCAGATCGTCGCGGCGGCGAGACCGGCGGCGCCGGCGATGGCATGACGGCGGGTGAGACGCTTCGACGACATCGGCGCAACTCCGGCAGGGGAACGGACGCGGCGGCAACGTAACCACGCAAAGCCTTGCACGGTCCGGGCCGATTTGTCGCGCTGTTTTCGGTTTCATGCCCTGCTTTCGATTTCAAATGGTGGCAGACTGCCGCCATGCGCGATTCCGATTGGGCCCCGAAAATCACCGCCGGGTATGTCGACCGTCCCGGCGCCCGCGTTTACTACGAAGTGGCGGGCGACGGTCCGCCGATTTTGTTCCTGCACGGGCTGGGCGGCAATCATCTGTCGTGGTGGCAGCAGGTTCCCGAATTCGCCCGGCGGCATAAGGTCGTGACCTTGGCCGCGCGCGGCTTCGCGCCCGCCACCGCCGCGACGCTGCCGCCCGATCCCGCCGAATTCGCGGGCGATGTGGAAGCGCTGCTCGACCATTTGGGCATCGCGAAAGCGGCGCTGGTCGCCCAATCGATGGGCGGTTGGGCCGCCGTCGAAATGGCGTTGACGCGGCCCGCCCGCGTCGCCGCCTTGGTGCTGGCCGCAACGTCGGGCACGCTGGATGTGCGCCGTCTCGATCCGCCCGCGTTCGACGCGTGGTCGGCGAAAGTCACGCAAGCGCGCGACGAACTGCGCCGTGCGGCGATCCACCCCGCCGCCGGGCGGCGCTTCGCCGAATCCGAACCCGCCTTGCATCATCTCTACAAATCGATCGACACGCTGGCGGGCACCGGCGGGCTCGACAAGGAAGCGTTGCGTGCGAAGCTCAAGCGCTGGCGCGATCCGGTCGACGCCGCCGGGATCGCGTGCCCCGTGCTGCTCGCGATGGGCGAGGAGGACGTGGTGTTCCCGTCGTTCCTGGCCCCCGCTTTGGCGCGCAACATCCCGAACGCGCGCGAAATGCTGTTCGCCAAGGCTGGGCATTCGGCCTATTTCGAAATCGCGGACGCGTTCAACGCGGCGGTCGCCGCCTTCCTGCACGAAAACGGCTGGCGCTGAAACGAAAAACGCCGGGGCTTGCGCCCCGGCGTTTCCGATCCGGATTGTTTTGACGGATCAGTTGGCGAGCCAAACACCCGCCAGATCCTGGCCCAGCAGATGCGATGGCGTGATGTCCCAGCCGCGCACGTTCGCAGCCAACGGCACAATGCGCGTGAACCAGAACAGCGGCACCGTATAGCCCATGTCGAACAGATGGATTTCGAAATCGCGGACCAGCGCCTTGCGCTTGGCGACGTCGGTTTCGCGTTCCTGCCGGTCGAAGATTTCGTCCAAGCGCCGGTCGAGATGGCGCGAGACGTTGAATCCAGGGACACGGTCGAACGAGATGAACCGGCGGAGCTGGAAGTTCGGCTCGTCGGCGAACTCCGTCGTGAAGTCGAGCATCACCTGGAACGCGCCCGACGTGCGTGCGCCGAAATAGGTCGCGCGCTCGGCTTGGCGCTGTTCGGCCGTGACGCCGATTTGGCGCCATTGGTCGATCAGCCACACCGCCACCGTCGGGAAGGGCGGCAGCGACATCGACATGATCTCGAGCTTCAGGTTGGGCACGCCGGCTTCCTGCAGCAGGCGCTTGGCTTCCGCGCGCGCTTTGGCCAGATCGGCGGTCGGCGTCATGCCCGGATACTTCGTCAGGTCGCCGCGCGGCGGCGCGTACTCGTAGCCGGGGCGCAACAGCGTGCCGGTCGCCTTCACCTGGCTGACGCGAGACAAGGCCGCTTCCGCGCCGAAGCGGTCCAGCGCCATCGACAACGCGCGGCGCACGCGCACGTCGTCGAACGGCTTCTGTTCGACGTTGAACGACAAGATCAAGCCCGACAGCCAATTCGCTTCCTGGAAGGTGACTTTCGGGCCCGCGACGCGCGCCTTTTCGGCCGGGCTGATGCCGCGGAATTCCGCCATCACCTGACCGCCTTGGATGGCGTTGAGCATCGACGCACCCGACATCACGACGGCGCGGAAACCGTCGAGATAAGGCTGGCCTTGGCGGAAGTAGTCATCGAAGCGCGTACCCGCCCAATGCGAGCCGGGCACGCGCTCGCCGAATCGGAACGCGCCCGAGCCCATCACTTCCTTCTCGGGGTAGCGCGGATCTTGCGCGAGCTTGGCGGCCGAGTAGATGCAGTTAAACGGTGCCGCCAGATACGTCATGAAGGCCGGGTTGGGATTGTTCAGCTTGAACACGACCGTGTCGGGCGTGGGCGCTTCGACCGACGCGACGTCCTGGAAATGGTCGCGGCGCGCGGAGCGCGCGCCCTGCGGCGGCGTCTTGATGCGATCGAAGCTCGCCTTCACGTCGGCCGAGGTGAGCGCCGAACCGTCGTGGAACTTGATCGGCTGGACCAGGCGGAACGTGTAGGTCTTGCCGTCGGGCGAGATCGTCCATTCGCGCGCCGTATCGCCGACGATCTTGGGATAGTTCTTCGGATCGAACTTCACCAAGGTCGAATAATGCGGCGCCAAGTGATGGATCACCGCGAAATTCGTCGCCGCGTGGCAATCGGTCGTGTCGGGCTCGCCGCCGACCGCAAAAATGAAATTGCCGCCGCGCTTGGGCTGCTCCTGCGCGACCGCCGGCAAAATCGCCAGGGCGGCCATGGCCGCACCGGCCAGAATTCGCTTCAACATGTTTCTCTCCCCCGAACGTCTTGTTCGTTGAGGGGAGAGATTATCGAAGCTGGCCTAGCTGTTCCAGCCCGGATGCGGGCGCCAAATATACGGCGTTTCGATACGCGAAACCTCGTCCGCCGTCAGCGGCGGCATATCGGCCGCCGCCGCCGCGTCGTCGAGCTGCTCGAGCTTCGTCGATCCGATGATCGGGGCCGCCATATAGGGCTTCGACCACAGCCACAGCAGCGCCACCTGCGTGGGCTTGGCGCCGCGCGCTTTGGCGATGTCCTTGATCGCCTCGACGATCGCCCAATCGCAATCGCGATAGGTTTCGGGCTTGGCGTTCGCGTCGTTATTCGCGCGTTCGGTTTCGCCGCCCCCGCCTTTGACCCGGTTGCCCGCCAGGAAGCCGCGCGCCAGCGGCGAATAGGGGATCAAGCCCACGCCTTGCTCCAGGCAGAGCGCGTTCATTTCGCGCTCTTCCTCGCGCTGGATCGCGTTGTGCAAATTCTGCATCGCGATCGGCCGGGCAAGCCCGCGCGCGTCGGCGATGGCGATCATTTGCGCGAATTTATAGGCGGGCATCGTCGAACCGCCGATATAGCGAACCTTGCCCGCGCGCACGAAACCGTCGAGCGTCGCCATCACTTCTTCAAGCGGCGTCACGCCGTCCAGGCGATGCACCTGATAGACGTCGATATGGTCGGTCTTCAGGCGCTTCAACTGCGCGTCGAGCGACGCGACGAGGTGTTTGCGCCCCAGGCCCACGGCGTTGGGGGCGGGCCCCATCTTCAAGCCGACTTTGGTCGAGATCACGATCTCGTCGCGGGGCACGAGGCCGATCAGCTTCTCGCCCATGATCGTTTCCGACACGCCGAGGTTATAGGCGTCGGCCGTGTCGAAGAAATTGATCCCGCGATCGAGCGCGCGTTTGAAGAAGGGCGCCGATTCTTCCGGCCCGAACGCCGCCCAGGCGCGCCGTCCGGCGGCCCCCCAGGAATTGCCGCCAAGGCAGACGCGGCTGACCATCAGGCCGGAACGGCCGAGCGGGACGTATTTCATGGGACAAGCTCCGGGGAACGAAGGATTACGCGAGTCGTGCCCGAAAACCGCAAATTTCACAAGGGCTTCGGCGATGATGTGGGGTCTTGCGCGCTGCGGTATTCGGCGCCATATAACCGTCATCAGCAAAGGAATCGGTCATGGCGGGTTGGACTCTCGACGATATCGATTGGGCCGCTTTCCGCGCGGATCGGGTCGATCCCGATCTGCTGGCGGTCGCCAAGGCCGCGGCACTGGTCGAGCATAACGGGGCCGACTACGCCGTCTATCTCAACAACGTGTTCGCCGGCGACGAGACGATCCGCCCGGCGGTCGACGCCTGGGCGGTCGAGGAGATCCAGCACGGCAAGGCGCTCGCCAAATGGGCGATGCTGGCCGACCCGAATTGGGATTTCGACGCGTCGTTCAAGCGTTTCACCGACGGCTACAAATTGCCGCTGGACGCCACGGCGTCCGTGCGCGGCAGCCGGGCGGGCGAATTGATCGCGCGTTGCATCGTCGAAACGGGCACCAGCTCCTATTACACCGCACTGGCCGAAGCCTCGAACGAGCCGGTCTTCGCGCAAATCTGCCGCAAGATCGCGGCCGACGAATTCCGCCACTACAAATTATTCTACGACCACATGCAGCGTTATTTGGAACGCGACAAGATCGGCCGGATGAAGCGCGTGTGGACCGGTCTCGGACGGATCGCCGAGTCCGAAGACGACGAATTGTCCTACGCCTACTACGCCGCGAATATGTGGCCCGCCCCCTATGACCGCGCGGTCGCCGCGCGCGCCTATGCGCGCCGGGCCTATTCGGTCTATCGCCGCAAGCATATCGATCGCGGCATCGCGATGGTGCTGAAGGCGGTGGGGCTGCCGGCAGCCGGCACCTTGCAGCGCCCGATTGCGGCGCTGGCCACGGCCTTTATGACCCGCCGCGCGGCGTCGCTGGCGCGCGCGGGCGCTTGAACGATCTGTCACAAGCGTGTAACCGAAGGCGGGTAATCGGGGCACGTTCCTAACCCCGAAACCGGGAGCCCGCCGCTCATGTTCCGCCGTTCCGTTCTCGTTGCCGCGCTCGCGGCATTCGCCACCCTGCCGGCCGCCGCACAGGCGCCCTCGGGCAAGCTGGTGCTCTACACCTCGCAGCCGCAGGCCGACGCGCAAGCGACGATCGACGCGTTCCGGAAAGTGCATCCGGGCATCGAGGTGACCTTCACCCGCGACGGCACGACGCAATTGATGAACCGTCTGCAGGCCGAATTCGTCGCCGGCAATCCGCAGCCCGACGTGTTGCTGATCGCCGATGCGATGACGATGGAATCGCTGAAGGCGGAAAACCGCTTGCTGGCCTATACCCAGGCGAAGACTGACGGGCTTCCGGCCGGCAGCTTCGACGCGGGCAAAACCTATTTCGGCACGAAGCTCATCACCACCGGCATCGTCTACAACAAATCGGCGGCGATGAAGCCGACGAGCTGGGCCGATCTCGCCAAGCCCGAAGCGCGCGGCCAGGTCGTGATGCCCTCGCCGTTGTTCTCGGGTGCCGCCGCGATCCATATGGGTGCGGTCGTGCGCCAGCCCGATCTCGGCTGGAAATGGTACGAAACGCTGAAGGCCAACGGCGCGCAAGCCGCGCGCGGCAATCCCGCGGTGCTCGAAGCCGTCGCCGGCGGTCAGAAGCTCTACGGCGTGATCGTCGACTTCATGGCGATCAACGCGAACAAGAAGGGCTCCCCCGTCGAGTTCGTGTTCCCGCGCGACGGATCGACCTTCGTGACCGAGCCGGTAGCGATCCTGCGCACGGCGAAGAACCAAGCCGCCGCGCGCGCCTTCGTCGATTTCGTGCTGTCGCCCGACGGCCAAGCGCTGGCCGCGAGCCAAGGCATGCTGCCGGTGACGAACGAAGTGAAGGCGCCGGCGGGCTTCCCCGACTTGTCGACCGTCAAGCTGATGCCGATTCCGATCGCGGAAATCCTGCGCAGCGACGAGAAGGACAAGGAACGCTTCGCCGATCTGTTCGGCCGGTGAGTTTTTCCGCGATCCGGACGGGGGCGGACGAGCGCCGCTGGTTGTTCGCCCTGGCCGGGATCGTGGCGCTGGTCTCCCTCTGGCCGCTCGCCAGATTGCTTTATGAAGCCGTCGCCCCAAGGGGCGGCGGCTTCGATCTTTCCATCGCCACGCGCGCGTTGACCGCGACCGCCACATGGCGCGCCGCGTGGAACACGCTCGAAACCTCGATCCTCGGCACCGCCATCTCGCTGTTTCTCGGTGTCGGCTTCGCGCTGGTCGTGGCGTTGACCGATATCCGCGCCAAGGCGGCGCTGATCTTCGTGTTCGTGCTGCCGCTGGTGGTGCCCTCGCAGATCGCGGCGCTGGCCTGGATCAACATGGCGGGCCCGCAAAGCGCGCTGCTCGGCGCGCTGGGTTTGGCGCCGCCGCCGGGCTCGGAGAATCCCTTGTACGGGCGTGGCGGGATTTCCTGGCTGCTCGGCCTCGAACACGCACCCTTGGTGTTCTTGGCCGTGCGCGCGGGGCTTCGCGCCTTGCCGCGCGAAGCGATCGAAGCCGCGCGTGGTTGCGGCGCCACGCGGCTGGTTGTCGCGCGCACGATCGTGCTGCCGCTGATGTTCCCGGCGATCCTGGCGGGCGGACTGCTCGCCTTCGTATCGAGCATCGGCAATTTCGGCACGCCCGCCTTGCTCGGCATTCCGGTGTCGTACACGACGCTCGTGACGCTCATCTATCAGCGCCTCGCCGGGTTCGGTCCGTCGGTGCTGGCGCAAGCCGCCACGCTCTCCGCGCTGATCGGCGTCTTCGCGCTCGCCATGCTGTGGCTGCACGCCCATGCGCGCCGCGCCCTCGACGCGCGCGTGTCGGGCGCTTCGATGCCGCTGGAGCCGTGGCATCTGGGCAAGGCGCGCTTGGCCGTGGAGATCTTCCTGTGGTCGGCCCTTGTCCTCGCCGCGATCGTGCCGTTCGTCGCGTTGATCGCGCAATCGCTCGTGCCCGCGATCGGCGTGACGCTGGACGCGACGACGATGACTTTGCGCGCCTATGTCGAAGCCTTCCGCCAAAGCGCCGTATCGCGCGCTTTCGCCAATTCGTTCCTGCTGGCCGGGATCGCGGCGTTGCTGTGCGTGATGCTGGCGATGCCCATCGCCTATTTCGCCGCGTGGCGGCGCACAAGGCTGGTCAAGATTCTCGATACGCTGATCGAGCTGCCATATGCGCTGCCCGGCATCGTGCTGGCGATCGCGACGATCCTGACTTTCATCCGCCCGCTGCCGGTTCTGGGCGTGTCGATCTACGGCACGCTGTGGATCATCGGCTTGGCTTACGTCGCGCGTTTCATGGTGCTGGCGTTGCGCCCCGTGGGGGCGGCGTTCGCGCAGCTCGATCCCGCGTTGGACGAAGCCGCCGCCGCCGCCGGGGCGGGTTTCGGGCGACGCTTGCGCGACGTCGCTTTGCCGATGGTCGCTCCGGCCGCCGGGGCGGGTGCCATCCTCGTGTTCCTCACCGCCCTCAACGAACTCACCGTCTCGGCGCTGCTTTGGTCGTCGGGCTCGGAGACGCTGGGCGTGATGGTGTTCTCGTTGCAGGAGGGCGGCGATTCGCCGCTGGCCGCCGCTGTCTCCACGCTCGCCGTCGCCGCGGTGATCGCGCTGATGCTGATCCTCGGCCTTATCGCGCATCGCTTGCCCAAGGGCACGCTACCCTGGGCGAATTGAATCATGGCCGCGAAATACGACACGATCGGCGTCAACTACGCCGACATCCGCAAGCCCGATCCGCGCATCGCCGCGATCATCGAACGCGCGTTGGGACCGGCGCCGCGCGTGCTGAATGTCGGCGCGGGCACGGGCTCCTACGAGCCTGCGGACCGTGCGGTCGTTGCGGTCGAACCGTCACAAACGATGATCGACAGGCGCCGGCCGGACGCGGCACCGGCGATCCGGGCGAGTGCGGAAAGCTTGCCCTTCGACGATTTGTCGTTCGACGCGGCGATGGCGCTGCTTACCATCCATCATTGGCGCGATAAGGCGTTGGGCTTGCGCGAGATGCGCCGCGTGACACGCGGGCGCATCGTGCTGCTGACTTACGATCCCGCGTATCGCCCGTGGCTCACCGACTATCTGCCGGAACTTGCGGCGCTGGACGAAGGCCAGATGCCGGCAATGGCGGATTACGCGCATTGGCTCGGCGATGTGCGGATCGAGCCCGTACCCGTGCCCCATGATTGCAGCGACGGGTTTCTCCACGCTTATTGGCGCCGGCCAGCGGCCTATCTCGACGCGCGCATCCGTTCGGGCAGCTCGTCCTTTTGGGCGCTGGGCGATGCGGCGAATCTGGGGCTCGAACGCCTCGCGCGCGATCTCGAATCCGGCGAATGGGCGCGTCGTTGCGCCGATATCATTGCGCGCGACGAATACGACGCCGGATATCGCCTCGTGATCGCGGGTTAGTCCGTCACCCAGCCATCGACGAGGCCGAGCGCGATTTTGTCGCCCGCATGCGGGCGGCCGTCGTCGGGCAGCGACAGGCGCAACAACGCGGCCGGATCGGCGTCGGGCACGGCGTCGATTTCCCACGATCCGCCGACATAGGCCGCCCGCTTGATCGTCGCGGGGAAACCGTCGGCGGCGAGGGCAAGATCCTCGGGGCGCAGCACCAGCGAAGCGGGGCCGGGGATACGGTCGCCCGCACAGCGCACACGGAAACGCCGCCCGTAAAGTTCGATCCCCGCCTTGCCGCCTTGCGCGGCGAGAACATCGGTCTTCACGATCGCGCCGCGCCCGACGAAGGCGCCGATCGCGGCGGTCGCGGGCTCGCGATAGAGAGTCCGCGGGTCGGCAAATTGAACGATGCGCCCCGCCTCCATCACGGCGATGCGGTCGGCCAGCGCCATCGCCTCGGCCTGATCGTGGGTGACGTAGAGCATCGTCGCTTTGGTTTTGGCGTGGAACGCCGCGAAGGTTTCCAGCATCGAGGCGCGCAAATGGACGTCGAGATTGGCGAGCGGCTCGTCGAGCAGCACGATCGCCGGGTCCATCGCCAAGCAGCGCGCCAACGCCACGCGCTGACGCTGCCCGCCGGAAAGCTCGGCGGGTTTTCTGTCCTCGTACCCGGCGAGGTCGACGCTGGCGAGCGCTTCGGCCACGCGCGCGCGGCGCTTGTCGTCGGGCACGCGTGCGACTTCCAGTGCGTAGCCGACGTTGCGGCCCACGCTCATATGCGGCCACAGCGCGTAGGATTGGAACACGATGCCCACGCGGCGTTCCTCGGGCGGCACATGCGAAGCGCCGCCCGACACGATGCGCGACCCCAGCGCGATCGTGCCGCTGTCCGGCGTTTCGAATCCGGCGACGAGGCGCAGTAGCGTGGATTTGCCGCAACCCGACGCGCCCAGCAACGCGACGAACTCGCCGTTCGCGACGTTGAGGTCGGTCGGCTCCAGCGCACGCACGCGCCCGCCTTGGGCGGTGGCGAAGCTTTTCGCCACGCCGGACAGAACCAGTTCGCTCATGTCGCGACGGCTTTACGCACGATGGGGCCGAGTTCGGCGACAACGCGGCGATAGAGTTCGCGCTTAAACGGCACGATCAATGTTTCGAGCGCGTCGAGCTCGACCCAGCGCCACGCGTCGAACTCGGCTTCGTGCGCGTTCAGATCGATATCCTTGTCGGTGCCAAGGTGGCGCAGCGCGTACCATTTCTGGCGCTGGCCGCGATAACGGCCTTTCCAGACTTTCTTGCGCAAATCTTCGGGCAGGTCGTAGGCGATCCAATCTTCGCTCTCGCCGACGATCTCGGCGTTGGTGACGCCGGTTTCCTCGGCGAGTTCGCGCAAAGCGGCCGCGCGCGGATCCTCGCCTTCGTCGATGCCGCCTTGCGGCATCTGCCAGGCGTCCGGCGTGTCGTTGCGGCGCGCGACGAAAACGCGGCCTTCGCGGTCGAACAGCATCAGTCCCACGCCGGGACGGTAATCGGCCAATGTGACGGTTTTCATCGTTGCTGGGCGGCGGGCGCGGTCGCGGGCGCCGGGGCGGCGCCAGGCGCCGGCTGGCGATTGACGACCGCCGAGACGGGCGCGATCACGAAGCCGCGATTTTCAACCAGCGCCAGCCAATTGATCAGGCGCTCGAACGTCACGGGGAAGGGCTGGCCGATACCCACGGCGACACCGTTCTGGCGCGCGATGCGTTCCAGATCGGCGAGCGCGCGATCGATCGCGGGGCGCGAGGCTTCGGTGTCGATGATGCGGTCGGCATAGACGCGCGGCACGCCCACATCGTCGGCCACGCGCGCGGCCAGCGAATTCTGCGCCGTGCGCGAATCGAGCAGCAACAGCCCGCGCTGGAACATCCGGTCGACCACGGGGCGCATCGCGTCGGCCGACGTGGTGAAGCGCGAACCCGCCGCGGTCGCGATGCCGACATAGCCTTGCGCGCGGCCGAGCAACCCGTCGAGCCGCTCGAGATTCTGGCGCGCCGACAACGTGGTCAGCAGCGTTTGCGGGCCGGGATCGGTCGCGGGGAAATCGGCGGGCTCCATCGGCACGTTCAACAGCACTTCGTGACCGGCCGCGCGCGCCAGTGCCACCCATTGCGTCAGATTGTCGGCGTAAGGGCTAAAGGCCAGCGTGATGGCGCCGCCGAGATTCTGGATCGCGGCGTTGCTCGCGGCTTGGCTTTTGCCCAGATCGGTCAGCACGATCGCGATGCGCGGGCGTTTCTCCTCGGGATCGAAGGGTCGCGCGAAACGCACCCAGGTCGGCGCTTCCACGTCGCGCGGCGGCAGCGGCGCCAATGACGGCGGGGCGGCCGGGCGCGCAGCTTGTTGCTGCGGCGCCGGTGCGGGGGCCGGTGCTGGTGCCGGAGTCGCGACGGGCGCCGGTGCGGCCGGTTGAACCGGGGTGGGTGCGATCGTGCGCGGGGCCGCTGGGCTTGGCGGCGGCGGCGGTGGTGCCGGTGCGGTCGCTTGCGGCGCGGGGGCCGGTTCAGGTGCCGGTGCGGGCGGCGGTGGTTGGGGTGCAGCCGCCGGTGTAGGCTCGGGCTCGGGCGCCGGCGTCGCGACGGCTTCGGGAAACGGCGGCGGCACGGGCGCGGTCGCGGCCGGTCCGGGCAAACGCACCATCGCGACGACCGGATCGCCGAGGTCGAGTTCGCCTTCCGGCGTTTGGGTTTGCGCCCACAGCACGTAACCGGCGACGGCGCCGATCAGCAGAATCCAGGCAAGCGCCAGCAGCGGCGGCTTGCGCTTGGGCGCCGGGGCCGGTGTCGGGCTTGCGGGCGGCAAGGGCGGCGGATCGGAATCGTCTGTCGCCGCCATGCCTGATTTCCGATCCTAAACGCCCGTGCCCAAGCTCAGTTCGCGCGCTGCTGGAACAGCGCGAGACCGCGCAGCAGATCGAGCGCGCGGCTGAGCTGGTAGTCTTGTGCACCCTCGGCGGGCGGTTCGTCGCTCTGCGGGGCCGGGGCGGTCTGCGGAGCCGCGGGGGCTTGGCCGTTGGCGGGCGCTTGCGGGTTGCGCAAGGCGCCGCGCAGATCGGCTTCGCGGCGCACCGGGCCTTGCGGCGTGATCTCGATGCGCGCTTGTTCGACGGCGATATCGGGCTCGATGCCCTGTGCCTGAATCGATCGGCCCGACGGCGTGTAGTAGCGCGCGGTGGTGAGGCGAATCGCACCCTGGTTGCCCACGGGGCGGATCGTCTGGACCGAGCCTTTGCCGAACGACTTGGTGCCGATCAGGATGGCGCGGCGATGATCCTGCAGCGCGCCCGCGACGATTTCCGACGCCGACGCCGAGCCGCCGTTGATCAGCACGACCATCGGCAGACCGTTCAGCAGATCGCCCGCGCGCGCGTTGTAGCGCTGGGCTTCCTCCGACCGGCGGCCGCGCGTCGACACGATCTCGCCGCGTTCCAGGAACGCGTCGGAGACGGCGATCGCCTGATCGAGCAAGCCGCCCGGATTGTTGCGCATGTCGAGCACGAGGCCCTTCATCTTGTCGCCGAGCTGCTCGCGGATGCGCTGGACCGCGTTGCGCAAGCCCACATCGGTCTGCTCGGTGAAGCTGGTGATGCGCACGTAACCCACATCGCCCTCGACGCGGCTGCGTACCGATTGGATGCGGATGACCGCGCGGGTCAGCGTCACTTCGAAGGGTTGGGCTTCGCCGCGACGGATCAGAATCTTGATCTGGCTGTTGACGGGGCCGCGCATCTTTTCGACCGCGTCCTGCAGCGTCATGCCCATCACCGGCTCGCCGTCCAGCATGACGATGAAGTCGTTGGGCTTGAGGCCCGCGCGGAAGGCCGGCGTATCGTCGATGGGCGAGACGACTTTCACCAGGCCGTTCTCCATCGTCACCTCGATGCCGAGCCCGCCGAACTCACCGCGCGTCTGCACCTGCATGTCGCGGAACGAGCGCGCGTTGAGGAACGACGAATGCGGGTCGAGCGAGGTCAACATGCCGTTGATCGCGTCTTCGACCAGTTTGCGGTCCTGCACTTCTTCGACGTACTCGCTGCGCACGATCTCGAACACATCGCCGAACAATTGAAGCAGGCGGAACGTTTCGGACCCGCCACCGGTTTGCGGGGCTTGCGCATGAACCGGGGCGACAAACGCGAGCGTGGCGGCGAGGCTGGCGGCGGCGAAGTGACGGGCGAACATCGGGGGTTCCTTTTCCGCCGGACCACATGGCCCGGCCGTCGTCTCTCAACTTGCGCGCGCGACGCTTATCTCGTTAGCGACGCGCACCGGCTTCGGCGCCGAACAGCAAGGGCGTGGGATCGACGGGCTGACCGTTGCGCCGAAGCTCCAGATAGAGCACCGGCGTTCCTTGCTCGCTCGCGCCCGCGCGCCCGACCGGTTCGCCTGCCGTCACGGCTTGTCCCACGACGGCGTCGATTCGGCCCAACTGCGCCAGAACCGAATGATATCCCCCGCTATGTTCGAGGATCAAGATAAGCCCGTAACCCCGGAACGGACCGGCGAAAGCCACCGTTCCGTCGAAAGGGGCGACCACGGCGGCGGTTTCGCGCGGTTCGATGGTCAGGCCGCGCGCGGTTTGCCCGCCGCTTTGGGTATCCCCGAAACTTTCGATCAAGCCGCCGCGCACCGGCCAGCGATAGCCGGCCAGTGCGGCCAATTCCCCGGTGGCGCGCGAGGGCGCCAGCGTACGGGCGGCGGGCGCACGCACCGGGGCGGCGACCGGGCGATCTTCCAAACGGGCGACCAAATCGCGCAAATCCTGGGCTTCGCGGCCCATCCGCTCCAGCCGTGCGGCGTGTTCGCGCGCATCGTTGCCCAGGCGGGTCAGGGCCTTGTTGCGCGCTTCGATCGCCGCGTCGAGCCGTGCGGATTCGGCCGCCAGGGCGGCCAGCGCCTTCGACAATTTTTCGCGTTCCAGGGCGGCCGCGACGCGGGCGGTTTCAAGGGCCGTCAATTCCCGGCGCAATTCCCCCGCCCGGCGCTCCAATTCGGGAATGGTGGCCGAAGCGAGCAAACCCGCGCGCGCCGATTCCAGCGGCGAATGCGGCTCCAGCGCCAGCGATTCGGGCGGGCGGCGGGCGAGTTGCAGCAAGGCGCCGGCCGTGGCCGCGATTTCCGACCGGCGCTTGTCGATCGCCGCGCGCCGCGATGCGGCGTCTTGGTCGAGCACCGCGATGCGCGTTTCGATCTCGAAGGCTTGGTCTTCGGCGGCCGAAGCGGCTTGCGCGGCGTCGACGCTTTTCAGCCGCAGTTCGGCGATCGCCGCGAGTGTCGCTTGCGTTTCGCGCGCAAGCCCGCGTTCGCGCCCGCGTTCCTGCTCCATCAGGCGCTCAAGCTCGATCAGCCGTTCGGACGGGTTGGTTTGGGCGGCAGCGTTTGCCGCGATCAGCAGCGAAAGTAAGGCGAGGGCGGCCGCTTTGTTCACGCCGGAACCGCGATCAGCGATCGCCCGGTCATTTCGGGCGGTGCGGCCAAGCCCATCAACTCGAGCAGCGTGGGGGCGACATCCGCGAGCTTGCCGTCATGCACCGCGACTGGCGCATTGCGCCCCGGCAAACGCGCATCGAGCACGTAGACCGGGACGGGATTCAGCGTGTGCGCCGTATGCGCCTGGCCGGTGACGGGATCGAGCATGCATTCGCAATTGCCGTGATCGGCCGTGACGAGCAGCGCGCCATGCGCCTTCTCGACCGCTTCGGCGACACGGCCCAGGCACGTATCGACCGTTTCGACCGCCTTGATCGCGGCTTTCAGGATGCCGGAATGCCCGACCATGTCGCAATTGGCGTAGTTCACGACGATGAAGTCGAATTCGCCCGAGCCGATCGCCGCGACCAGCTTGTCGGTCATCTCGGGCGCCGACATTTCGGGTTGCAGATCGTAGGTCGCGACCTTGGGCGAGGGCACGAGAATGCGCTTCTCGCCCGGCCATTCCTTCTCTTCGCCGCCGTTGAAGAAAAAAGTGACATGCGCGTATTTCTCCGTCTCGGCGATGCGCAACTGCGTGCGCCCCGCTTTCGAGACGACTTCGCCCATCATGTTGGCGAGCGATTGCGGCGCATACATCGCGGACATGCGCTTGGCGAGGCCCGACGAATATTCCGCCATACCCGCCGCCGCCGCGAAATTCACGATGCGCGGGCGCGCGAAGCCCGCGAAAGTGGGATCGAGCAGCGCGTCCAGCGTCTGACGCGCGCGATCGGCACGGAAATTCGCCATCACCAGCACGTCGCCATCCTTCATGCCCGCATAACCGGGCAGGGCGAACGGCTTGACGAATTCGTCATTGATGTCGGCGGCGTAGGAAGCGGCGACGCCTTCCTGCCATGTCGCAAATTTCGGCGCGTCGGCATCGACGAGGGCACGATAGGCAAGCTCGACGCGCTCCCAGCGTTTGTCGCGATCCATCGCGTAGTAACGGCCCGAGATCGTGGCGAGCTTCGCGTTTTTCAGGCCCGCGATATCCGTTTCGAACTTGGCAAGATACGCTTCTGCCGAGCGCGGCGGCGTATCGCGCCCGTCGAGAAACGCGTGGATGCGCACCGGCACGCCCGCGTCCGAAAACGCGCGCGCTAGGGCGACGATGTGATCTTGATGCGAATGCACGCCGCCGGGCGACAACAGGCCCATGATCTGCGCCGTACCGCCGCCGGCTTTCGCCTTGGCGATCGCATCGGTCAAGGCGGGTAGTTTGAAGAACGTGCCGTCTTCGATCCCGGCGTCGATGCGCACGAGATCCTGCATCACCACGCGACCCGCCCCCAGATTCATATGGCCGACTTCGGAATTGCCCATCTGGCCGACGGGCAAGCCGACATGGCGCTCGGACGCTTCCAGGAAGGCGGGGGCATGAAGTGCGCGCAGCCGATCGAAATTCGGCGTGCGGGCCAGCGCGATCGCGTTATTCGCGCGTTCGACGCGATGGCCGAACCCGTCCAGCACGCATAAGACAACGGGGTTTCGGGATACCGTCATGCCGAGAAACTCCAATAAAGGCGGTAACTTAGATGGATTCGGCAAGCACGCAAGGGGACCGGGCGGTTAAGTTCCACATAATATTTTTGGATATTATTGGCGGCAGGTTCGTTCCGCTTCGTGTCCGATCTCCAACCGAGGAATCCAATAATAATGAGAAACATCCGTTTCGCGCCCAAAATTCTAGCAGTGCTTGTCTTGCTTGCACTGGTCGCCGGGGTTTTGAGCTGGCGTGGGATCGCCGGAATGTCGGCCATCCATGGCGATCTTGTGACCGTCGAATCCGCGACCGAACGCATGACCCATGCTGGCCGATCGACCGCCAATCTGTTGTCCTACGCGCGCGGGGTCGAATTCCTGCCGCTCGAGCTGACGGACGAGCAGCGTAAAAAATTCGAAGCGATCGCTGCGGACGAAAATCGCCGTTTCAAGGCGCGCCTCGACCAGCTCGAGCCGTTGCTTTTCGCCGAGGCGGGCCGGCAATCGATGCGCGAAATTCGCGCGACGCTCGCCCGGTATGAAGCGGAAGCGGCGAAGGTCCAATCGCTTTCGCGCGAGAACAAGCTCGACGACGCCACCAAAGTCGCTTTCGATGCCGCACCGTTGATCGATGCGATCCGCGCGCAAATGCGTACGATCGAGGATCGCAACTTCCAACTTTATCGAGAGTCCGCGGAATCGGCCGAGAAGAATTACGCCGCGACCCGGACGCTGCTGATCGTCGTTGCTGCCGCGGGCATCGTGGGCGCGCTGGCGCTGGGCCTTTGGATCGTGTTCGCGGGCATCCTCAATCCGCTGAAGGCGATTCTGAAGGCGATGGACGACACCGCCAAGGGCGATCTCGATATCGGCATTCCCGGCAAAGGCCAGAAGGACGAGATCGGGGATCTGGCCGCGGCGCTGCAAGTGTTCCAAGACGCGGGCAAGGAAAAGCTGCGCCTCCAAGCCGCGCAGAAGGAAGCGGAGATCGCGGCCGCCAAGGAAAAGCAAGCCGCGATGCGGAATTTGGCCGACGATTTCGAATCGCAGGTCGGCGGAGTCGTCGTCGCCGTTTCCACCGCCGCGACGCAGATGCAAGGCTCGGCCGGTGCGATGTCGGCCACGGCGGAGGAGGCGACGCGCCAAGCCACGGCCGTCGCCGCGGCCGCCGAGCAAGCCTCGACCAATGTGCAGACCGTCGCGGCCGGCGCCGAGGAATTGGCGAGTTCGATTCAGGAAATCTCGCGCCAGGTCACGGAATCGACGCGCATCGCCGACCGGGCGGTGTCGGACGTCAAGCGCACGGGCGACACGGTCGAAGCGCTGAGCCAAGCCGCGCAGAAGATCGGCGACGTCGTCAAGCTGATCTCCGACATCGCGTCGCAGACCAATCTGCTGGCGCTCAACGCCACGATCGAAGCCGCGCGCGCGGGCGAAGCGGGCAAGGGTTTCGCCGTCGTCGCGTCGGAGGTCAAGAACCTCGCCAGTCAGACGGCGAAAGCGACGGACGAGATCGGCGGCCAGATCGCCGAGATCCAGAGCGCGACCGGCGCGTCGGTCGAAGCGATGAAGGGCATCGGCGAGACGATCGCCAAGATGAGCGAGATCGCCGCGACGATCGCCGCGGCGGTGGAAGAGCAGGGTGCCGCGACGCAGGAAATCGCGCGCAACGTCCAGCAAGCGGCGGCCGGCACGGGCGAGGTGTCGTCGAACATCACGGGCGTCACGCAAGCCGCCGCCGATTCCGGCAAGGCCGCGGGCGAGTTGACCGGGATGGCCACCAGCCTGGGCACGAAGTCCGAGCAACTGCGCCAGTCGGTCTCGGCGTTCCTCGCGCAGGTGCGGGCCGCCTAGGCCTGCTTGCGCGCCCGGAACAGGGCCACGAGGGTCAACGCGTCGAAAATCTCGCCCTGCGCTTCGAGGGCGAGAATTTCGCTTTCGCCGAGCAGCGATGCGCGGCCCATGCCGAGCTCGGCGTCGAGTTTGGCGCCCGTGGGCACGCAGTCGCGCGCCAGGAACAGGGCGGCGAAGCCCGCGATGCTCGACGGTTCGGCGGCGACGAGGCCGAGCGGCACCAGCGGAAACGGCGAGGCGAGGCCGGTTTCCTCGGCCAATTCGCGGCGCGCGGCGGCGGCTTCGTCCTCGCCCGCATCGACGAAACCCTTGGGCAATTCCCAGCCCCAGCGGCCGATCGGATGGCGCCAATTGCGCAGCAGCGCGACGCGGCCGTCCTTCGCGCGCGCCAATACGACCACGCCTTGCGTTGGCGCAGGCTGGCCTTCCGACGCGTTGGGTGCGGCTTTGGGCGCCAGGGTCACGTAATCGCGCACTTCGTTGCCCGCATCGTCGCGGATATGGTCGCGGCGCACGCGCCAGACCTTGTTCTCGAACGCGGTTTCCCGCGCCACGACGCGCACCGGCGGTTCTTTGTCGCTCATGGTTTCGATCCTACGACGATTGACGCCGCGCCTTGCCAGCTTTCCGGCGTGCCGATATCGACGAAACGCGCATGGCCGTCGATCGGGGCCGCGATCGTGCCGGGTGCGAGGCGTTCGAACACATCGCGTTCGAGTGACACTTGGCGGCCGGTTGCGATGGCGCCGATCAAGCCGCGCGACAGAAGATACAGCCCCGCATTGATCGCGGCTTTGCCTTGGAAGGAGGGGTCCTTCTCGGCGAAACGCATGACCTTGCCTTGCGCGATGTCCAGCCGCCCGTAGCGCCCGGCGTCGTCGACCTCGACCGCCAGTATCGTCGCGGGCGGCGCATAGGCGGCGCAGAAGGCGCCCAGATCGGCGTCGACGAACGTGTCGCCGTTGACGACCAATATGGGATCGCTGCGGAATTTCGGCGCGGCGAAAGCCAGCGCGCCGCCGGTGCCCAACGGTTCGGGCTCGATCGACCAGTCGAATTCGATTCCGGCGCGCCGATGGCGGGCTAGATGGTCGGTCACCATGTCCGCGCGGTGGCCGAGCAGGAAGACGACGCGCTTGGCGCCCTGCGCGGCCAGCCAATCGATCAAATGTTCGACGAAAGGCCGCCCGGCGACGGGGGCCAGCACTTTGGGCAGGCCCGGCACGGCGCCGGCCAGGCGCGTGCCCAAACCGCCCGCAAGCACGGCGATATCGATGTCGGAAAGGCGAAGGCCCATGACCCTGGCTACGACGCGCGCGGCATCGGCGCAAGGCCCCGTAAAAAAGTTGACGTGGGCGCCGCTATCCCTATGATCCCGCGCGCTCTATCCGGCGACTTGGTTGGCCCCAGTGGCGGAACGGTAGACGCGGCAGACTCAAAATCTGTTGCCCGCAAGGGCGTGCTGGTTCAAGTCCGGCCTGGGGCACCACGCGAACGGCGTTCAATCCCGTCCCGCGAGCGCTCGCAGCGCGATGGCCGTCGGATCGTCGGCCGGAAAAAATGTTTCCAGCGCTAATTCCGATAACGTCACGTCGACCGGCGTGCCGAAAATCGTGGTCGTCGAAATCAGCGCGAGCTCGCCGGCGGGCGTGCGCAGCCGGAGCGGCACGGCGATGCTCGCCGCCGCCTCGGCCGACGCATCGTCGATCGGTCCGCCGGGCCCGGCGAGGCGCGCAAGGTCGTCGCGCAACGCCGTCAGTTCCGGGTCGCCCGTGACGCCGATTTGCTGGCGCAGGCGTTCCAGAATATGCGCGCGCCATTGATCGAGATTGACGATATGCGGCGCCAGCCCGCCGGGGTCGAACGACAACCGCAACACGTTTACCGGCGGCCGGAGCAGCGACATATCGGTCACGAGCGTCAGCAGCCGCGCGACGCCCGCATTGGCGTCGATCAGATTCCAGCGCCGGTCGAATGCCAAGGCGGGGTAGGGCTCGTGCGCTTTCAAAATGGCGGCGATCGCCGCGCGCGCGGGGGCAAGAGCGGGGTCGCTCAAGTCGCGTGCGGGAAACGCCGGCGCATAGCCGGCCGCCAGCATGATGGCGTTGCGTTCGCGCAACGGCACGCCAAGCCGCTCGGTCAGGTGGAGCACCATCTCGCGGCTTGGGCGCGCACGGCCGCTTTCGATAAAGCTGAGATGCTTTTGGCTGATGTCCGCTTCGAGCGCGCATTCGAGTTGCGACAGGCGCCGGCGCACGCGCCAATCGCGCAGCAGCGCGCCAGCAGAACTCGGGGACCGGGGTACCGAGAGGATCATTGTCCCATATTCGCGCGAATGGCCGCGCAAACCAATTACCTCCCGGTTAATCGACGCGCGCGTTCCGGCGAATCAATATCCGCCTCTCCCGAAACCGTTTCGAACGGAGGATCCCATGCCGAGCTACGCCATAGCCCATTTGCACGATGTCAAACTTGGCGACGCCATTGTCGAATATCTCGCCGCCATCGACGCCACGCTGGCGCCGTTCGGCGGCCGCTACTTGATTCACGGCGGCGCATTGACCCGGATCGAAGGACACTGGCCCGACGGCGATCTGATCGTGATCGCCTTTCCGGATCGCACGGCGCTCGATGCCTGGTATGCGTCGGACGCCTATCGCCGGATTTTGCCGTTGCGAACGGAAAACGCGGCCGGAGACGTCGTCTTCGTCGATGGCGTCGGAGCGTCCCACCGCGCGCTCGACGTGTTGTCGCCGCCGAATACCAGTGCCGAATGACGCATAAGTCTTGTCGTCCGGGCGGTTATGGGCAATTGATAATACCAATCTCTCGGAGGATTCCGCTTGCCGACTCCACCGGTCGCGCTGCTGGCAAACCTGCGGCGCGATTTTCGGTCGTTACCGCCCGATTTCGCCGCGTCGCTGTTGATGCTCGCGGCGTTGTGCATGTTCGTGGTCACCGGCGTGCTGTTGCGCAAGGCGGCCGAAACACTGCCCGTCGTCGAAATCCTGTTCCTGCGTCAATGCCTGGCGGTGCTGATCATGTCGCCGCTGTTCTGGCGCCATCGCAGCGCCATCCTGCATCCGCAAGGCTTGCGCCTGCATCTGTTGCGCGGCGGGGCCGCCGTTTGCGCGATGCTGTGCGGCAATATCGCCGTTGTCCACATTCCTTTCGCCGACGTGACGGCGATCCAGATGTCGGAGGTCCTGTTCATCACCGCCCTCGCCGCGATCTTCCTGGGCGAGAAGGTCGGCTGGCGGCGCTGGACGGCGACGGCGGTCGGGTTCTTCGGCGTGGGCGTGATGCTCCAGCCTTTTTCGGGGCCGATCGAGTTCTATGCGCTGCTGGCGCTCGCGGGATCGGCGGCGGGTGCCGTCTCGGTCGTCACTTTGCGCTTCGGCTCGCGCTTCGACACGGCCGAAACGGTGATCTTCTTTCAAAGCCTGGTGCTGATCGCATTTTTCGCGCCGATGGCGTGGTGGGTTTGGGTGACGCCGACGCCGGCCGTGCTCGCGATCATAATCGTATTGGCGGTGCTGCAGGCCGTGTCGACCTTGCTGTTCACCACGGCGTTCCGCACCGGCAACGCGTCGGCGATCGCGCCGCTGCAGTATCTGCGGCTGCTGATGATGGCGGCCGTCGGCTATTGGCTTTACGGCGAAACGCCGACGCTGGCGACGATCGCGGGCTCGGCGCTGATCGTCGCGGCGGCGATCTACACGCTGCACCGCAATTCGGTGCGCCAATCGCAGATCCCGCCCACCCCGCGCCCCGAAGGCCCGGCGTAAAGGTTTAGACCGCCGCCAAAGCCTGCTCGAGATCGTCCCAGATATCTTCGACATTCTCGAGCCCGACGGACAGGCGGATCAAACCGTCGGAGATGCCGTGTTTGGCGCGGACCTCGGGCTCGTAAGCCGCATGCGTCATGCTCGCGGGATGCTGGATCAGCGTTTCCGCATCGCCCAGGCTGACCGCGCGGCGGATGATGTCGAGCTTGTCCATCACGGCGATACCCGCCTTGATGCCGCCCTTGATCTCGAACGCGATCAAGCCGCCGCCCGCCGACATCTGGCGTTTGACGATCGCCGCGCGCGGATGGTCGGCAAGGCCGGGATAATGCAACGTCTCGATCGCCGGATGCTTGGACAGGCGTTCGGCGATCGTCGCGGCGGATTTGGAATGGCGCTCGACGCGGATCTCCAGCGTCTTCAACCCGCGCAGCATCAGGAACGCCGCGAAAGGCGAGATCGTCGCCCCGGTCAGGAAGCGCAAGCCGTTCATGCGGATGGTCTTGATCGTCTCCGCTTTCCCGGCGACCACGCCCGCCAGCAGATCGCCGTGCCCGCCCAGGAACTTCGTCGCCGAATGGATGACGAGATCCGCACCCAGGTCGATCGGCCGTTGCAGGATCGGCGTGGCGAAGGTGTTGTCGACGACGACCAGCACGTTCTTGGCGCGCGCCAAGGCGACCACGCCCGCGATATCGACGATGCGCAGATTGGGGTTCGCCGGCGTTTCGAAATAGACGAGCTTGGTCTTGGGCCCGATCGCGGCGGCGACTTCGTCGAGATTCGTGAAGTCGACGAATTTCGTCTCGATGCCGAAGCGCGTAACGCCTTTGTCGAGCAGCGCGTAGGTGTTGCCGTAAACGACCTTGTCCGCGACGATCCCGTCGCCCTGGCTCAGCAGCGACCAGAACGTGCCCGAAATCGCGGCCATGCCCGAGGCGACGACGAGGGCCGCTTCGGCGTTTTCCAGATCGGCGATGCGCTGTTCGAGCAGCGATTGCGTCGGGTTCTTGGTGCGGCCGTAGATGTAGCCCTCGCGCTCGCCCCGGAACAGCGCCGCACCCTGTTCGACCGATTCGAACGCGTAGGTCGAGGTGAGGTAGATCGGCGGCGTGAGGGCGCCTTGCGCGGTGGCGGGGTCGTAGCCCAGATGGATCGCGCGCGTGGCTTGGCCCGCGCGCTTGTTGCGGCCGCTTTTCATCGATTTCTCCCGCCGGGCGATCCCGGTTTTGATTTCCCGTCGAAATTCGGGGAAAGACCGGCGCCGCGCAAGTCTTTCGGCCGTCCAAATTTCTCACGTCGGGTTCAAATTCGATTGTTTCGGCGAACGGGTGCGGGCGGCTATGATTGCGGGCTTGCATCCGCCACCCCCCGGACCCATTTCCCGCGGATGCGATCGGGAGCGGATTTCGAGATGAGCGGTTTTGCACTCACGCGCCGGCGGGCGCTGAAAACCGGCGGTGCCCTGGCGGCGCTGATCGCGGCGGGTTTCCTGCCGCGCGACGCCTTCGCCGCGTGGAATCAGGCGGCGTTCGAAACCAAGGGTATCGCCGAATCCTTGCGCGCCTTGGGCTTGGCGCAGCCGGCGGCGTCCGATCAGGTGCAACTCGTCATGTCCGATGTGGCCGAAAACGGCGCGGTCGTGCCGGTGCAAATCGTCAGCCGCGCGCCCAACACCACGAAGATCGGCCTGATGGTCGAGCGCAATCCCAACACGCTGTCGGCGGTGTTCGATATCGGGGCGGGCATGCTGCCGGAAATCGCCACGCGCGTGCGCTTGCAGGAATCGTCGAACGTCGTCGCCTTCGTCGTCGCCGACGGCAAGGTGCTGACCGCGACGCGGCTCGTCAGCGTCACGCTCGGCGGCTGCGCCGTCAGTTCGTGAGCGGAGGGAGACGCCAATGACCAGCCCCACCCGTATTCGCGCCACGATCCGCGACGGCATCGTCGATGTGCGCGTGCTGATGACGCACGAAATGGAAACCGGCCAGCGTCCGGGCGACGACGGCAAGATGGTGCCCGCCTGGTTCATCCGCGAAGTCGCCGTCACGCATAACGGCAATACGGTGATGAGCGCCCAATGGGGCCCGGCGATTTCCAAGAATCCCTATTTGCAGTTCCGCTTCCGGGGCGGGGCCGCCGGCGACAAGATCGACGTGAAATGGACCGATAATCGCGGCGAATCGCGCAGCGATACCGCGGCGATCGCTTAGCGCTAAAATCCGCGCAGGATCATATTGGCGCCGCCGACGAAAATGACGGCGAGCACGAACATGCGCAATGCCGCTTGCGGCAGCATCCCGCGTATGCGCGCACCTGCGACCATACCGATCAGCAGCGGCAGGCACGCGGCGAGCGACAGCAGCAGCGTGTCGCCCGCCGGGCTTTGCACGCCCAGCACCGCGACGAACAAGCTGCCCGACCCGACGGTGTAGAGAATCGACACCGCCTTGACGAAATCGCCCGGCGATAGGCGCAAGCCGGTCAGATAAAGCGCGACGGCGGGTCCGAACAGCGTGGTCAAGCCGCCGAGCACGCCGCCCAGCGCGCCGGCCGCGAAGCCGGCGATCTTTTCCAGCGACGCGGGAATTTTGAAACCGGGCGCCAGGGCGGTGGCGGCGGCACCGGCGCACACGGCCGCACCCGCCACGACCAGCAGCACCGCGTCGGGCAGTTTGCCGGCCAGCATCACGCCGATGACGATGCCGCCCGCCAAGCCGATGGTCGTGGGCGTCAAACGGCCGATCACGGCCAATGTGTCGCGCCCGCGAAAACCCTGGAACACGTTCGACAGGAACAGCGGCAGCGCCATCAGCTGCACCGCGAGCTTCACATCGACGAAGATCGTCAGCACCGGGATCACCACTAACGGCGTACCGATTCCGATGATCCCCTTGACGAGTCCGCCCGCGAGCAACGCCGCCGCCGCCGCGGCAAGGAATACGAGGTCGATTTCGGGCAAAGGGGCGCCTGTGAATTTCGAGTGTTGTCCCGGGACAATCCGGGCGCGACGGCCGCGAAGATATCGATTGTTGCCGGTTTTCCTCGCATCGGCGCGTGGCGCGCGTCAAGCGCCGGCATCGGCATCGGCGATGAAAGGTACGATCCGCCGTACATACATACGAAGGCATGGACGGAAGCGGGTTTCCGCCGGGACGGAATCGTCCGCGAGCCGGCGGCTAATGTCGTCATGAGCGCCACAACTGTATGACGCTTCGCGGGGCCAGCGCCTCGCGATCGCCCGGTCTTCCCTATTGCGACGGAGAAATCATGCCCGTTTCGCGTTCCAGCAAGCGCCGCCAGCCGCCGATCACCGCCAATCGTCCGCGCACCTTCCGCGTCGATTCCGATCGCCGCACTTCGGTGCGTCTCGAACCCTCCTTCTGGCGCGCGTTGCAGGACGCGGCCAAGCTTGAAGGCCAGTCGCCCGCCGAGTGGGCGCAAGTCCGCGGCGTGTTCGATCGCCCGCGCGCGCGTTCCTCGGCGTTGCGCGTCGCGTTGCTCGAATACTTCGTCGGCCGCGCCGCGCGCGGCAAGGGCCGTCGCGGTAACGCGCTGGCGCTGCTCGCCGCGGCTGAATAACCAGGCCGATTTTTGCTAGAGTGCCCAGGATTTTTCGATCCTGGGCGCTTTTCCCGCCGTGAAAGACGCGGCGTGCGGCGTCGAATTTCGCGAGGCCGCATAGATATGCCGCGTTTCAGCGCCAATCTCGATTGGCTCTACACCGATCTGCCGCTGATCGATCGCATCGCCGCCGCCGCGCAGGACGGTTTCGCGGGCATCGAGCTGCTGCGCCCTTATGTGGAACCTGCCGCGAAGCTCGCCGCCGCCGTGCAAGCGGCGGGGCTGCAGGTGGCGCTGGTCAACGGCCCGGCAGGCGATTGGGACGGCGGCGAGCGCGGCTTGGCCGCTTTGCCCGGCCGCGAAGCCGAATTCGCGGCGACGCTGCCCGTCGCGTTCGAATACGCGCGCGCATTGAACGCGCCGCTCGTCCATATCATGGCCGGTTTCGCGCCGGCGGGCGTGGATATCCAACGCTGCCACGCGACCTATGTCGCCAATCTCAAACTCGCGGCCAAGCAAGCCGCCGCAGCGGGTTTGCGCTTGGCGATCGAGCCGATCAATCCGATCGACATGCCGGGCTATTTCCTGAACCGTCAGGACCAAGCGCATGCCATCGTCGCGGAAGTCGGGGCCGCCAATCTCGGCGTGCAGATGGATTTCTACCATTGCCAGATGGTCGAAGGCGGGCTGGCGCGCCGCTTCGAAGCGGGCAAAGCCAATATCGTCCATATCCAGATCGCCGGCGTGCCGGGGCGCAACGAACCCGACACGGGCGAGATCGCGTATCCGTTCCTGTTCGATCTGATCGATCGCAGCGGTTACGCGGGCTGGATCGGCTGCGAATACCGCCCACGCACCACCACGCGCGAAGGCTTGGGCTGGATCAGGAAATACCTGCCCGCGCGCGCTTGACCAATCGCACGAGCTCGGCGCGCGCCGTTTCGGCGTCGCGCACGCGCTTATCGAACGCGATCCGCGCGGCGGTGCCCGTCTCGTGCCGGCGGATATCGGCACCCTCGGGATCGATGCCGGTCATGACCCAGCCGTCGCCGCTTTCGCCCGCGAATGTGGCGTAAAGCTGCACGGCGTCAGCATGGTCCGCATTCATATGCGCGACGATTTCGGGCTCCGCCTCAATCAAGGCCGGTTCCGCGTCGATCGCGAAATTCTCGAACCATTGGATCTTGCCGAATCCGGCGACCTGATGGGCGCGGCCGGGTGCGACGCGCCAAAACGAAAAATCCTTGAAGCTTGCGTACATTTCGGCGCCGGGAAACCGCGCAAGGTAGCGGCGCGCATGGCGCGCGTCGTCGGTCGGGGCGGCCACGCCCATCAGGCTGACGCGCGGGCCGGTCAACGGCTCGGCGCGGCCTTGCGTGCCGTCGAACAGCAGCGACACGCGACCGTCTTTCAGCAGGTTTTTCGTGTGGTCGGCGAGACCCGAAATCAGCAGCAGCGGGGCGCCATCGTGGTCGAACGCGACTTGCACCAAGCTCGCATAGGGTGCGCCCGACTCGGGGATATCGGGCCGCGCCAGCGTGGCGAGCACGGCCTTGTCGCGGCCACGCGCCAGATGTCGCGCCTCAGCGAGGAAATCTTCGGTCGTTTGGGATGTGTTTTCCGCCATTTGCCGACGATCTTGCCGCGTCTTGCGCGCCCGGAAAAGAGCAAGCGGACGCCAATATTCCGCCATGTTCGCGGCGCAACGTCCCTGTCGAGCTTGACCATCGCGCTTGACCATTGGCACCGGAAGGTCCGAAAACATGTCCCTCTCGATCGCCGAAACCGCAAACCTTGCGACCCAATCGCCGATGAACGCCGCCACGGGCCAACGCACCATCGTTCTGGTCGACGACGACCGCAACATCCTGACTTCCGTCACGGTGCTGTTGGAGGCCGAGGGCTTCAAAGTCCGCGCCTTCTCCGACGGCGTCGAAGCGCTGAAATCGCTGGGCGCGGATCCCGCCGATCTCGCCGTGCTCGACATCAAGATGCCGCGCATGGACGGGATGACGCTGCTGGAGCGCATTCGCGAGAAATCCGCGATGCCGGTCATCTTCCTGACCTCCAAGGACGACGAGGTCGATCAGGTGATGGGCCTGCGCATGGGCGCGGACGACTACATCACCAAGCCGTTTTCGCAGCGTTTGCTGGTCGAGCGCATCCGCGCGCTGCTGCGCCGGCGCGATCTGATCCAGGGCGTGACCGGCCCCGCTTCGGGTGCGGCAGCCGAACCGCCGATGCTGCGCGGCGACTTGACGCTCGACGTCGAGCGCCATGCCTGCGAATGGAAGGGCACGCCGGTCACGCTGACGGTGACCGAATTCATGCTGCTGAAGGCGCTTGCCCAGCGGCCCGGCATGGTCAAAAGCCGCGACCAGTTGATGGACCTCGCTTATGGCGAGTCGATCTATGTCGACGATCGCACGATCGACAGCCACGTGAAGCGCCTGCGCAAGAAGTTCAAAGCCGTCGATCCGGATTTCTCTCAGATCGAAACGCTCTACGGCCTCGGCTATCGCTACAAAGAAAAGTGATCCGCAGCTAATATCGCGTCTTCATGGCCGCTCGTTCCGGGCCGCGCCGGCGCTTCTCGCCGCTGACGCGGCGCATTCTTTTCCTGAACATGGTGCCGCTGCTGCTGCTGGCGGCGAGCGTGCTTTATCTCGACGATTTCCGCCGCGGCCTGATCGCGGCGGAAATGGAATCGCTGACCACGCAAGGCCGGATCATCGCGGCCGCGCTGGGCGAAGCGGCGGTGTCGATCGCGGAATCCGACGACGAGGAAGCCGACGACCGTTTGGCGCCCGACGCCTCGCGCCAAGTCTTGCGCCGCCTGGTCGAGCCTGCCCGCCTGCGCGCCCGGCTTTACGACTATGACGGCACGATGCTGGCCGATACGCGCATGCTGGGCTCGGGCTCGTTCGCGGTCGACATCGATATTCTGCTGCCGCCCGGCACGCCGCCCAACGTGCTGCAACAAGCGCTGGATACCGCGATCGATTTGTTGACCGGCGGCATCGGCCCGGCCGATCTCGATCTGCCGCTCTATCGCGAGCGCGCGCAGACCAATGCGCGCGATTACGAAGAAGCGGTCGCCGCTTTGGGCGGCGAAACGGGTTCCGCCATACGGCGCGACGGCGGCGGGCATTTGTCGATCTCGGTCGCAGTACCGGTGCAACGCTTCCGCCAAGTGCTGGGCGCGTTGCAGTTGACCAGCGACGGGCTCAACGTCGAGAACAGCCTGCGCGCGGTGCGTCGCGACATTCTGCACCTGACCGCCGGCGTGCTGGCGATCACGGTGCTGATTTCGCTTTACCTCGCGGGCACGATCGCGCGCCCGATCCGCCGCTTGGCGCGCGCGGCCGAACGCGTGCGCCTGGGTGGACGCACCTCCATCGGCGGCACGCTGGGGGCGGCGCAAGCGCTCGCCACCGCCATTCCCGATCTGTCCAAGCGCGGCGACGAAATCGGCGATCTGTCGGCCAGTCTGCGCGCCATGACCGAAGCGCTCGCGCGCCGCCTGGATTCGATCGACCGCTTTGCGGCGGACGTAGCGCACGAACTCAAAAACCCGCTGACGTCGCTGAAATCGGCCGTCGAAACGGCGGCACGCGTGCCCGATCCAGCGGTGCGCGAAAAGCTGATGGCGATCGTGCTCGACGACGTCCAGCGTCTGGATCGCTTGATCACCGATATTTCAGGCGCGTCGCGCCTCGACGCGGAATTGTCGCGCGCCGACGCCGAAACGCTCGATGTGGCGGCGCTGCTCGAAGGTCTGTGCGACGCGCTCGCCGCCGTGGCCAAGGAAGGTCAGGCGAAGCCCGTCTATGACGGGCCGGCAGGCGGCGGCTTGTTCGTGTCGGGCGTGGCCGACCGCCTGACGCAAGTTTTCCGCAACGTCATCGGCAACGCGCAATCCTTCTCGCCGCCGGGGACCGATATCCGCGTGAATGTCGCGCGCGATCGCGGCTGGATCGTCGTGCGCATCGACGACGAAGGCCCCGGCATTCCCGAGGACAAGCTGGAAGCGATCTTCGATCGGTTCTACTCGGAGCGCCCGGCGAACGAGAAATTCGGCACCCATTCGGGGCTTGGCCTGTCGATTTCGCGCCAGATCGTCGAGGCGCATGGCGGGACGATCGCGGCGTCGAACCGCCTCGACAAACCGGGCGCGCGTTTCACGATCAGACTGCCGGTCGCTTAAGCCGCAGCGGGGACCGGCCGCTCCTGCAGTCCCGGCAAAGTCAGTTCCGCGCAAACGCCCGCCGGCGTGTTGGAAAGCGTCAGCGCGCCGCCCATCAGGCGGGCAAGCTCGACGGAGATCGCGAGGCCCAGGCCCGCCCCGCCGCCCGCGATTTCCGACCTTCCGCCGCCGATGAACGGCGTGCCGATGGCGCGCAAGGTCGCCTCGTCGACCGGATCGCCATCGTTGATGATTTCGATGCGCGCTCGGCCGTTTGGGCCTTCGCTCAAACGGATCGCGATGACGCCGCCGCGCTTGCCGTGGCGCGCGGCGTTGGCGACGAGGTTGACCAGGATTTGCCGGACGGCGACCGGATCGCCGATCGCATGAACCGACGCGCCGATCATGTCGACCGTCGCTTCGGCCTTGGCGATGTCGCGCGCCGCCAAGCGCACGGCGTCGCGCCGCAGCAGGTCAAGATCGACCGGCGTCGCTTCGAGTGCCCGCGCCGCGCCGCCCAGACGCGACACCTCCAAGACGCGTTCGACCAGCGCCAAAAGGTGGCGCCCGCTATCGATGATGTCGCGCGCGTAGCTGGCATAGGTATCGGAGATCGGCCCCATCACCTTGTGCGTCATCAACTCGGCGAACCCGATAATGGCGTTGAGCGGCGTGCGCAACTCGTGGCTCATGCGGCCCAAAAACGCGCCCTTGGCGCGGTCCGCACTTTCCGCGCGGTTCAACGCCTCGCGCAATTGCGCCATCGCCCTACGCCGGTCTTCGGCGGCCTGCGTTTCCAGTGCTGCGCGTTCGGCCGCCATTCGGCGCATGCGATGGGCGTTGTCGCGGAAAATCTCCACCGCTTGCGCCATCTGCCCGATCTCGTCGCGCCGCGCGCGCGCGGGAATGGCCACGTCGAGCTCGTCGCCCGCTAGCCGGCGCATCGCGGAAGTCATGTCGGCCAAGGGGCGCGTGATGTTGCGCGCCACCAGAATCGCGACCAGCAGCCCCGCCAGCAATGCGGCGATCGACAACAGGGCGATCGTCGTCGCCGTGCCGGTGACGGTGGCGTCGGCGGCGTTGGCCGTGGCTTGCGACGCATCGATCTCCGCCAGGAACAACTGATCCAGTCCCTGGTTGATAGAGTCGGCCAAGTCTTGTTCGCTCACGCGCAGCAGCGCTTCGATCTGCAACGCAACGTCGCCGGCTTCGATCAGCATCCGGGGCAAGGGAGCGGCGGCGGCCCTTGCCGCCGCCACGGCTTCGATCTCGCCGTGAAGTACGATCCGGCGCGCGCTGTCGAGATGTTCGTCCATCGCTTCAAGCGCTTCGAGCGCGTGCAGCAGATAGGCCTGGGTCGGGTCGGCGAGGAAGCGCGCGATGCGCACCCGCGCGATCCCAAGATTGTCCTGCGCGCGTCCGATCTCGCGGACCAAGGCGGACGCATCGGCCGCGACCGCGGCTTCGAAGGCGGCGGTCAAGACTTGGCGGGCGGTCAAAGCCGCCGGCTCCAGCCTTAGATCGACGAGCGCTATATACTCGCGTCGCAGTTCGACGATTTTGCGCGCACTCGCGCTGTAGCGCCTGTAGTCCGGCAGCAGCCACAAAAAGATGCTTTGGGCGGCGGGCGTATTTTGGGTGGCTTCCAGCTTCTCCAGATTGGCGCCCAGCGCGTCCGCGCTGTCGATGATGGGCTCGCGCAGTTCGGCGCCGCCGCGCGCGGCAAGGATCTGCACCAGGCGCCGCAATTCCTGGAAATCGGCGCTGAGTTCGGCGGTACGGATGACGTTCCGATTCGCGGCGTCGATTTGGCCGAACATGCCGCGCGTTTTGTGTAACCCGACATAACCGACACCGCCTGCAATCACGAGCACGCAAAGGATCAGCGCGTAGCTCGCGGCGATCCGAATGCCGATGCCCAGGGCAGCGCGTGGACGCATTACCGTTCCTGCAAGTGGCGATCAGATATTTGCGGACGCCATTGTCGGAAGGCGGTCCGGATGATGCGGAATATCGATGTTCAGGGATTAAGCAAAACTGAACATCGGCAAAGTCTCCGGACCGAATGCGGATACAACGGTATGGTCTCTGGTGGCGGCTTCCCCCTTGGTCCGAAGCTCAGCAACCGAGTTTCTGATTTACCATGGTCAACGCGAGGTGCTGCTAAGCCCCCGATTTTGGTAGTTAATATATTGTAATAAATGATGTTTCACTTCCCTGCAGTCCGATTCTGCCCAGTGTTACGACTTGCCCAATTCCTGTGCATAAGCGCCGAGTCGGATTGACAAGCCCTTACAAAGTCTCCACCCTTTTTGCGGTGCCAACGGCCTCGACCCTTCAACTGCACGCGAGCTGTGTCCAAGTCGCCGGGATCGGCGTTTTATTGTGCGGTGCATCGGGCAGCGGGAAATCCGACTTGGCTTTGAGGATGATCCAAACAGAAGCGCGTTTGATAGCGGATGACCGCGTCGACCTGACGCGCGAGGACGGCGATCTGGTGGCGCGATGCCCCCAGTCCATTCAAGGGCTTTTGGAAGTTCGGGGTGTGGGTATCGTGCGCGTCGAAACGCTAGCATCGGCAAAAATCGGCCTCGCGATCGATCTGGCCAGCCGCGAGACGGTCGAACGCCTGCCGACCGCGCGCACGCGCGACTATCTGGGCGTGGCCGTGCCGGTGCTCGCCCTCGACCCGTTCGAAGTTTCCGCCCCCGCCAAGGTCGCCGTTGCGGCCCGACAAGCCGCCGTCGGCACGTTGTTCGCGGTCTGAGCCTTCATCCCATGGCCGTTGCCCTTTCCGCCTCCAACGACACCGATCACGCACCGGCCGCCCAGCGCCGCGTGGTGCTGGTGACGGGATTGTCGGGGGCGGGCCGTTCCACGGCGCTGCGCGCGCTGGAGGATCAAGGTTACGAGGCGGTCGACAATCTGCCCCTCACGCTGCTCGCCAATCTGGTGCTGCCCGACGCCGCCGATTCCAAAGCACGCCCGCTGGCGATCGGCGTGGATGCGCGCACGCGCGATTTCGACGTGCCCGCCTTCGTCGCGGCGGTCGATCGCCTGGTCGCGGAAAAAACCCTCGACGCGCGCTTGCTGTATCTCGATTGCGAGGACGAGACGCTGGCGCGCCGTTTCACCGAAACGCGCCGGCGCCATCCGCTCGCCGCCGACCGGCCGCTCGCCGACGGCATCAAAGCCGAACGCCGCCTGCTCGAACCCTTGCGCGCGCGCGCCGATAAGGTGATCGACACGACGGCGCTGTCCGCGCATCAGCTCAAACACCTCGTGCAAGACGGTTTCGCGCTCGACGCGCCGCAAGGGCTGGCGCTGTCGGTCGTCAGCTTCGCCTATCGCAACGGTCTGCCGCGCGAAGCCGATCTCGTGTTCGACGTGCGCTTCCTGTCGAACCCCCATTACCGGCCGGATCTGAAGCCCTTGTCTGGCAAGGATGCGGCGGTCGCGCAATTCGTCGAGCGCGATCCGGGTTTCCCCGCGTTTTTCGACGGCCTCTCGGACATGATTCTCGCCCTGCTGCCGCGCTTCGAGGCGGAGGGCAAATCCTATCTCACCGTCGCCGTGGGTTGCACGGGCGGTCGGCACCGTTCGGTCTTCGTGGCCGAACGCCTTGCCGAACGCTTGGCACAAGGCGGGCGGCGGGTGACCCTGCTTCACCGCGATCTCGATCGCGGGGCGGGCTGAGTGAAGACAGCGCAAGGACGCTTTCCAGAATGATCGGTCTCGTTCTCGTCACGCATGGCCGCCTCGCGGCGGAGTTCATCTCCGCGCTCGAGCATGTCGTCGGCCCCCAGAAGAACGTACTCGCCGTTTGTATCGGCCCCGAAGACGACATGGAGCAGCGCCGCGCCGAAATCCTGGACGCTGTCGCCAAGTGCGACACCGGGGCGGGCGTGGTGGTCCTCACCGACATGTTCGGCGGCACGCCGTCGAACCTCGCCATTTCGATCATGGATCGCGCGCGCGTCGAGGTGATCGCCGGCATGAACCTGCCGATGCTGATCAAGCTCGCCTCCGTGCGCAACACCGAGCCCTTGGCCGCCGCCGTGCAGTGCGCGCGCGAAGCGGGCCGCAAATACATCAACGTCGCTTCGCAGCTGCTGGCGGGCGAGGTCAAAGCCGCCGCCGGCGGGGCGCGATGAGCGCTCCGGCCGTTTCGCGCGATTGCTTGATCGGCAATATGCGCGGGCTTCACGCCCGTGCCGCCGCGAAGTTCGTGAAGCTCGCGGGCGAATTCGAATCCGACATCCAGGTCACCAAGGGTGCCAACACCGTCTCGGGCCTGTCGATCATGGGTTTGATGATGCTGTCGGCGGGCAAAGGCTGCACCGTCACGGTCAGCGCCACGGGTGCCGACGCGGCCAAAGCCGTCGACGCGATCGCCGCGTTGATCGCCGCAAAATTCGACGAGGATTGACATGCCCCCCGCCCGCCCGGCGTCGCGTGGACCCAAGCCGCGCAAAGCCCGCGGCGAAGGGATGGCCGTGTTCGACGGGCTGGGTGTGTCGCCCGGCATCGCGATCGGCCCGGCCTATGTCCACGGCGTTGAAACGCTGGCGATCGCCGAATGCGGCGTGGCGCCCGATCAGGTCGAAGGCGAGCTGAAGCGCTTTCGCGCGGGCGTCGAAGTCAGTCTCAAACAACTCGCCAAGCTCAAGCGCAAGACGGCGGCACTGCCCGCCGAAGCGGCCGAGGAGCTCGGCCATCTGCTCGACGCGCATACGCAAATGCTTTCCCAATCCCGCCTCGTGCGCGGGGTGGAGAAGCGCATCGTCGAAAATCTGCTGATGCCCGAAAGTGCCGTGCGCGCCGAGGCGGATGCGATCGCCGAGGCGTTCGAGGCGATGGACGATTCCTATCTCGCTCAGCGCGTGCAGGAAGTGCGCGAGGTCGCCGGGCGTTTGATGCGCAACCTCACCCAAACGCCGTGGGGCGCGTTCAAGAACGTGCCCATTGGCGCGATCGTGGTGGCCGAGGAGATCACTCCCGCCGATACGGCCGTGATGGACCCCGAAACGATCGGCGGCTTCGCCACGATGATCGGCGGTCGCGAAGGCCATACGGCGATCATGGCGCGCGCCTTGGGCTTGCCCGCCGTATTGGGCGTGCCCGAACTCGTCGGCGCGATGAAGCCGGGCGACGTCGTCATTTTGGACGGCGAGGCGGGGCGCGTGATCGTGCGCCCCACGCCCGCCACGCTCGCCAAATACGAAAAGAAACGCCAGGAATTCGAGAAGGCCGAGCGTCGCCTGGCGCGCACCGCGAAGCTGCCCGCGATCACCAAAGATTCGGTGCCGTTCACGCTGCTCGCCAATCTCGAATTGCCGCGCGAGGTCGATCTCGCCGTCGCGTCGGGGGCGGCGGGCGTGGGCCTGCTGCGCAGCGAATTCCTGTTCATGAACCGCGACGACGTACCGGGCGAGGACGAGCAATTCGAACAGCTCGCCCAGATCATGCGCGGCATGAACGGCAAACCGGTCACCGTGCGCACGCTCGATGTCGGCGGCGAGAAACTCGCCTCGGCGCTGGGCGATTTGTCGCCCGGCCCGAACCCGGCCTTGGGCTTGCGCGCGATCCGCTTGGGGCTGAAGCGCCCGGAATTGCTCGATACGCAGCTCGCCGCGATTTTGCGCGCCGCGGCGCTGGGCCCGTTGCGCATCCTCGTGCCGATGATTTCCACACCCGACGAAATGGTCGCGGTGCGCGAAGCGCTGGCCAAGGCCGCGCGACGGCTGGTGCGAAAGGGTGTCGCGATCCCCGATCCGTTGCCGCCGCTGGGCGCCATGATCGAAGTGCCGGGGGCGGCGCTCGCCGCCGATGCGCTGGCGCGCGTCTGCGATTTCTTCGCGCTCGGCACGAACGATTTGACGATGTACACGCTCGCCATCGATCGCGGCGACGAGCAGGTCGCGCATCTCTACAACCCGCTGCATCCGGCCGTGCTGCGCTTGATCCAATTCACGGCGGAAGCGGCCTTGCGCAACCGCATCCCGGTGTCAATCTGCGGCGAGATCGCGGGCGATCCGCGCTACACCGCGCTGCTTGCGGGGCTTGGTATCCGCGAGTTGTCGATGTCGCCCACCAAGATCGCGCGCGTCAAAAGCCGGGTGCGCGCCCTCGATCTTTCCGCCGCCACGCAGCGCGCGCGCGCAGTGATGGACGAATCCGACTCCGCGCGCATCGCCGCCCTGGTCGACGGCTTCAATGATTCCTTCGGAACCGATTAGATCGTCGCACCCGGCAGTTTCAGCGTCGCCGCGATGCGCGCCGACAATTTGTCCGGCACCACGGGCTTGAGCACATAACCCGCCGCCTTCATCGTCATCGCGCGCTTGACGGTTTCGCTGTCCGCCGAGCCGGTGATGAAGATGACCGGCGTATCCGACAGCGGCGGGATGAATTCTTTGCGCAGCCGCTCCAGGAACTGCAGGCCGCCGACCGGCTTCATGCCGATGTCGCAAAGCACGACGCCGCATTGGGGCATCGCCTTCAGGGTTTGCAACGCCGCTTCGCCGTCGGCGGCTTCCTTCACCTCGACGAAGCCCATGGCGCGCAACATGCGCACGATCGACCGGCGCACGAAGGCATCGTCCTCGACGACCAGCACGGCGAAGGCGGAGAACTCGGGTCTATACATGATGGATCATCCCGTTTTTCTTACAGGGCCGCGACCGCGCGCGTGACGCGGTCGAGCGTGGAACGCAACGCGCCCGCGAGCGAGGCCGCGGCGGCGAAATCGTCCTGTTTCACCGAATCCTCGATCGCTTGCATCAGGGCGGCGAGTTCGCGCGCGCCGGCCGTGCGCGCGGCGCCCTTGGCCGAATGCGCCGTTTCGCGCGCGATGCGCGCATCGCGCGTTTCGACCGCGGCGACGATGCGGCGCACATAGTCCTCGGTCGTTTCGATGAACAGCTGCAAATCCTCGCGCAGTCCGTCGTCGATGGCGCCCAGCGTGGCGACCAGATGGGCGAGGTCGAGCACGGTGTGATCGTCGGCGGGCGGCAGCACGCTGTCGACCATCGCCTCCATCTCGGCCTCCGCTGAATCGCGGTCGGGCAGCCAGCGGCGCAGCACGCGCGCGAGCTGGGCGAGGGTGAGGGGCTTGGCGCAGAAATCGTCCATGCCCGCTTCGAAGCTGCGTTCGGCCTCGCCGCGCAGCGCGTTGGCGGTCAGCGCCACGATCGGCGTGCGCTTGGCGCCGGTCGAGCTTTCGATCGCGCGGATCGCGCGCGTCGCGTCCAGCCCGTCCATCTCGGGCATGTGATGATCCATCAGCACCAGCGCGTAGCGGCCGGTTTTGGCCATCTCCAGCGCCTCCAGCCCGTTGGCGGCGATATCGGCCGCGCAGCCGAGCTGTTCGAGCTGCTTGCGCACGACGCGCTGGTTGGTCGGATTGTCCTCCGCAACCAGCACCAAATGGCCGCGCCGCAAGGCGGTCTCGCGCGTGCCCGGCGTCAGCAGACGATGGCGGCCGACTTCGATTTCCGATTCGACGATCAAAGCCGGATCGCATTCCTCGAAGGTCACGTCGAAGCGGAAGGTCGATCCTTCGCCCGGCCGGCTGTCGATTTCGATCTTGCCGCCCATCATCTCGACGATGCCGCGGCAGATCGACAGGCCCAGCCCCGTGCCGCCGTATTTGCGCGTGGTCGACGTGTCGGCCTGATGGAAGGCGGCGAACAGCCGCGCTTGCTGCTCTTGCGTCATGCCGATGCCGGTATCGCGGATCGCGAAACGCCAGCGCTTGGGGCCGGGCGCATGGGTCACGGCGACTTCGATTTCGCCGGACTCGGTGAACTTCACCGCATTGCCGACCAGGTTGAACAGCACCTGGCGCAGGCGCAGCGCGTCGCCGAGCACGGCTTCGGGTAAGCCTTCGTCGATGCGGCTCGCCAATCGCAGGCCCTTGGCCGAAGCGGCCGGCTCCAGCGCGTTGACCACGGTTTCGATCACGCGGCGCGGCGCGATCGGCACGTTCTCAAGCTCCAGCTTTCCCGCCTCGATCTTCGAGAAGTCGAGGATGTCGCCGATGATCTGGATCAGGCTTTGCGCGGCTTCGTGGGCGATGCCCGCGAGTTCTGCCTGATCGGCCGTCAAAGGCTGGCGGCGCAGCAATTCCAGCGTGCCGATCACGCCGTTGAGCGGCGTGCGGATTTCGTGGCTCATCACCGCCAGGAATTCCGACTTGGCGCGCGCGGCCTCCTCGGCCGCTTGGGCCGCGTCGCGCAAAGCCTGCTCGAGTTTCCGCCGTTCGCCGATATCGATCGAAACGGTCAGCACGCCGGTGATGTCGCCCGCTTCGTCGCGCACGGCGGTCTTGGTCGTCAGCCATGCGCGATGGCGGCCGGTCGCGTCGATATTCTCGAAGTCGTAGACGATCGTGCTGCGCTTGCCTTCGAGGATCTCGACGTCGAGATCCTCGTTGCGCGCGGCATGGGTGGCGCTGGGCGTGAGCGGCACCAGATCGGCGAGCCGCTTGCCGATCGCGGTGCGCCGGTCGAAGCCGAAGACTTCGGCCTGATAGCGGTTGAACATCGTATAGCGCAGATCGCGGCCCTTGACGTTCACGTTGGCCGGCATCGCGTCGATGACGGATTCCAAAAAATCGCGCGCTTGCTTTGCCGCGCGCTCGCTTTCGCGCGTGCGCGTCACGTCGGTGAAGGTGTAGACCACGCCGCCTTCCGGGATCGGCCGCACGCGCACTTCCAGCGTGCTGCCGCCGGCCCCGGCCAATTCGAAGTCCTGCGCCGCGCCGCGTTTGGCGATGGCGATGCGCTCGGCGATCGCCGCCGCGCGCCGGCCCGGATCGGCGATATGCGCTTCGAAATAGGCGCGGATAATCTCTTCGATCGGCGTGCCGCGCCGCGCCGCCGATGCGGGCAGCCCCAGCATGCGCGCGAACCGCGAATTCACGATCTGCAATTCGTAGTTCGCATCGAGCAGCGCCAAGCCTTGATCCATGTTGTCGAGGCTGGCGCGCAAAACCGTTTCCGCGCGCTGGATTTCCGACATGGCTTGGCGGAACACCTCCGTCGCGCGCGCCATACGGCCGATCTCGTTGCCGAAATCGAGATAGGGAATGGCCGTGTCGATGCGGCCCGCGGACACGTCCTCCAGCGCGCGCGCGATGTCGCGGACGGGCCCGGTGGTGAGCCGCGCGACCGCCAGCGCCGACAGCAGGCCCAGCACGGCGCCGACAACGATCAGCGCCAAGCCTTGGCCGCTCATATCGGTCACGCGCCGTTCGACCAGCGTGACGAGGCCGGCCTCCGCGCTCGCGGCCAAGGCGCGCAAACGCTCGGTCAGTTGCTCGATTTCGCGCCCTTCCGCGTCGATGCCGCGCGCGACCAGCGCCTCCGACGTTTCGGCGGCGAGACGCACGGCGCGTGCACCGCGCGCGACTTCCGCGATCTCCGCCGCCAGATCGGGATCGACCGCGCTGCGTCCCCATTCGATGGCGGACAGCGCCACGTCCAATCGGGCGGAAAGATCGGCGCGGCCGCGTTCGGCCTGATAGGCAAGCGACAAGGTACGCGTTTCGATCAGCGAATCGCGCAGCGCATTGGCGCGCGCCGCCCCGGCGGCGTCGCGCTGGGCCGCGCGGGTTGCCGCGATGTCGCGCAGATTGAGCTCCGCCTGCTCGGCGATAAGGGCGAGGCGTTCGTAGGCGATATTGCGGTCGGATTGCAGGCCGGCCGCCTGCTCGAACACATTGCCGAAGCGTGCGAGACCTTCGCGCATCGCCTCAAGCACGGCCGCGCGCTCGCCCGTGCGCTCGTCGCGTTTGGCGTCAGCGACCAACTCGGCCATGTCGACGAGTTTGACGCGCGCGATCGCCGCGTGGCTGGGATCGCCTGAGCTCAGGAACTCGCGCACCGACAAGCGCAGCTGGCCCAGCGAACGATCGATCGTGTCGGCCGTGACGGCGACTTCCTTCAGCGCGCGCAGGCGCGCGAATTCGGCACCGATCTCGCGCGTCTGGACGATGCCCGTGACGATCGAGGCGACCAGCACCCCGACCAGCGCGCCGAAGCCCAGCAACGTCATCGCCAGGATGGACAGCCGCCCGCCGCCCGCGCCGCCCGTCAGCACGGGCGCGTCGCGCACCGACAGACGCACCATCTTTTCGGCCGGAATCGTTTCGGCGGCGCGATCGCGATCGCGTTCTTCGTCCGATTTGCTGCGCGCGGGCGCGCCGCGCAGCGTGAAATATCCCTCTTGGCTGTCCTTCATGCGCCCGATCGTTTCCCCCCGGCGCGCCCTAACCGGGCGCCGCTTCGTTGAGGTTCAATAACTGCGCCAGCCGGGCGGAAAGTTTGTCGGCCTGCACCGGCTTCAGCACGTAACCCGCCGGGCGCAAACGTTTGGCTTTGTTGACGGTGTCGACGTCGCCGTGGCCGGTGACGAACACGACCGGCACGTCGCGCGCGGGCGGCTGCAATTCGGTGCGCACGCGCTCCAGGAATTTCAACCCGCTGACCGGCGCCATGGTGATGTCCGACAGCACCACATCGCAATGCGCCATGGATTTGAGCGCGGTGATCCCGGCCTCGCCGTCGGCGGCTTCGTGGATCTGGTAGAAGCCGATATTGCGCAGCATCTGGATCAGATTGCGGCGCATGACCGGATCGTCCTCGACGACCAGGATCGGATAGGCGGCGAATTCCACGCGATAATGCGACTTTGGACTGATCGGCGTGCCGGTCATGATGGGTCCGAGAATCGGGATGTGACGGGGACTCGACCGGCAGCATAAGCGCACGGCACCCGGCTCCGCCATAGCCGGAATTGCCTCGTTGTTTTAAAGGCTTGGCCGGACGCCCTTTTCGTATTGAGGGGGGCGGGGGCGGCGGCTATAAGCCTCGCCTTGGAATTCCCCGCCGGGTCCGCGCGTTAAACGCGTTCGATCCCGCATTTTCACCGGAGAAACGCCGCATCATGGCCGACTATATCGTCAAGGACGTCTCGCTCGCCGAGTGGGGCCGCAAGGAACTGTCGATCGCCGAATCGGAAATGCCGGGCCTGATGGCCATCCGCGCCGAATACGGCCCCTCGCAGCCGCTGAAGGGTGCGCGCGTCGCGGGCTCGCTGCACATGACGATCCAGACCGGCGTGCTCATCGAAACGCTGAAGGCGCTGGGTGCCGATGTGCGCTGGGCCTCGTGCAACATCTTCTCGACGCAGGATCACGCGGCCGCGGCGATCGCCGTCGCCGGCACGCCGGTCTTCGCCATCAAGGGCGAAACGCTGGTCGAGTATTGGGACTACACCCATAAGATCTTCGAGTGGGCCGACGGCGGCGTGCCGAACATGATCCTGGACGACGGCGGCGACGCGACGCTGCTGATCCATCTCGGCATGAAGGCGGAGAAGGACCTCAAGGTCGTTTCCAACCCGACGAACGAGGAAGAGGAAGTCCTCTACGCCGCGATCAAGAAGCGCGTGAAGGAACAGCCGGGCTGGTATTCGAAGGTCGGCAAGGCGATCCGCGGCGTGACCGAGGAAACGACGACCGGCGTGCATCGTCTGTACAGCATGGAAAAGGACGGCTCGCTGCTGTTCCCGGCGATCAACGTCAACGACTCGGTCACCAAGTCGAAATTCGACAACCTCTACGGCTGCCGCGAGTCGCTGGTCGACGCGATCCGCCGCGCAACCGACGTGATGATGTCGGGCAAGGTCGCCGTCGTCGCCGGTTTCGGCGACGTGGGCAAGGGCTCGGCCGCGTCGCTGCGCCAGTCGGGCGCGCGCGTGCTCGTCACCGAAATCGACCCGATCTGCGCGCTGCAGGCGGCGATGGAAGGCTACGAGGTCGTGACGATGGAAGACGCCGCGCCGCGCGGCGACATCTTCGTGACGGCGACGGGCAATATCGACGTCATCACGGTGGACCACATGCGCGCGATGAAGGATCGCGCGATCGTGTGCAACATCGGCCACTTCGACAGCGAGATCCAGGTCGCGGGCCTGAAGAATTTCAAGTGGAACAACATCAAGCCGCAGGTCGACGAGATCGAGCTCGCGTCGGGCAAGCGTATCCTGCTGCTCGCCGAAGGCCGCCTGGTCAATCTGGGCTGCGCCACGGGCCATCCCAGCTTCGTGATGTCGTCGTCGTTCTCGAACCAGACGCTCGCCCAGATCGAGCTGTGGACGAAGCGCGATAAGGGCGTGTACGCCAACAAGGTCTACACGCTGCCCAAGCATCTCGACGAGAAGGTCGCGGCCCTGCACTTGGAAAAGATCGGCGTGAAGCTCTCGAAGCTCACCCCGGCCCAGGCCAAGTACATCAACGTGCCCGAACAGGGCCCGTTCAAGGCCGACCACTACCGCTACTAAGTCTCTCGCTTCGGCGAAAGACCGGCACGGCCGGCGGGGCGACCCGCCGGCCGTTTTCGTTTGGCGCGACGCGGGGGGCGTACCTAAACTCCCGCCCCATGGAGTTCGCCCTTGCCGGCTTGGCGTTCGCACTCGCCGCCGCCCTTTATTGGGCATGGCGCGAACGCGGCCGCGCTATCGCCGCCGAAGCGCGCGCGACCATCGCCGAGGCCGAGAAACGCGAAATTTCGGTGCGCGCCAATCTCCAGCGCGTCGAACGCGAAGCGGCGGAGGACGCGCTGCGCCGCCTCGAATCCGCCCTCGACGCGCTACCGGTCCCGTTGTGGCGGCGCGACCCCGAACAACGCATCGTGTGGTGCAACACCGCCTATGCCGACGCCGGCGGGGCGGAACGCGGCGCCTTCATCGACGGCGCCGCGAAGCTCGGCGGCGACGCGATCGCGCGCAAGCTGTCGGCGCTGGCGCGCCTGGCCTTGGCCGCGCGCACCTCGCAAAGCGATTCCGGCCATCTGATCGTTGCGGGCGCGCGGCGCCTTTACGATTTCGTCGAAGCGCCGCTGCCCGACGGCGGCACGATCGGCATGGCCGTCGACCAGACCGAGCGCGAGGAATCGGGCATCGAACTCGCCCGCCATATCGGCGCGCAAGGCACGGTTTTGGAAACCATGCCGGTGGCGATCGCGATTTTCGGCGCCGACAAGCGGCTCAAATACGCGAACTCGGCCTATGCGCGGCTGTGGCGCGTCGACGAGGATTGGCTGGCGACAGAGCCCGAATACGGCGAAGTGCTCGAATCCTTGCGCGAACGCCGCCGCCTGCCGGAATTCGCCGATTTCCGCATGTTCAAGCGCCAGCGCGTGGCGTTGTTCGATTCGATCTTCGAACCGATCGACGAGCTGATGTATCTGCCCGACGGCACGACGTTGCGCGAGCGGTGCCTGGCGCATCCGCTCGGCGGTTTGCTGTTCGCGTTCGAAGACGTGACCGATCGGCTCACGCTCGAACGCTCCTACAACACCCTGATCGCCGTACAGCGCGCCACGCTCGACAACCTTCAGGAAGGTGTCGCCGTGTTCGGATCGGACGGCAAGATGAAGCTGCACAACCCGGCCTTCGCGCGCATTTGGGATATGCCCGAAGCCGCGTTGATCGCCGAGCCGCATATCGGCGAGGTGATCGATCTGATGCGGCCCTTCTATCCGGCCGACGAGGATTGGGAGGATACGAAATCGCGCCTCGCCGACGATATCGGCGCGCGCGAACCGGTGCGGGCACGGCTGGAGCGCGCCGACGGGCGCATTCTCGATTACGCGCTCGTGCCCTTGCCCGACGGCGCCACGCAGCTTTCCTATCTCGACGTCACCGATACGATCCGGGTCGAGCGCGCTTTGCGCGAGCGCGCCGAAGCGCTGGAGGCGGCCGACCGTCTCAAATCCGAATTCATCTCGACCGTGTCCTACGAGCTGCGCACGCCGCTCAACACCATCATCGGCTTCGCGGAGATGCTGTCGAAGCAGTATTTCGGCGCGCTCAACGAACGTCAGGTCGAGTATTGCGACGACATTCTGTCGGCGTCGCAGCGCCTGCTCGCGATCATCAACGACATTCTCGATCTCGCCTCGATCGACGCGGGCCGCATGACGCTCGACCTGTCGCCCGTGCCCGTTCTGGGTTTGATGGAGGAAACGGCGCAGATCATGGCCGATCTGGCGCGCGAGCGCGATTTGGCGCTGGAAGTGAAGGTGCCGCGTGCGCTGCCCGATCTGCGTGCCGATCCGCGCCGCTTAAAGCAGGCGCTGTGCAATCTCGTTTCAAACGCCATCAAATTCACGCCGGCGGGTGGCAAGATCACGCTGTCGGCCGAAGCGGCGGGACAATATGTGGCGCTCGCCGTGGCCGACACCGGCATGGGGATCGCGCCCGAAGATCAGTCGCGCGTGTTCAAGGAATTCGAGCGCGGCACCGCCCCCGACGCGCGGCGCATGGGGGCGGGGTTGGGCTTGTCGCTGGTCAAGCGTATCGTCGAATTGCACGGCGGCACGGTGCATCTGGCCTCGATGCCCGGCGACGGCACCACGGTCATGGCCCGCGTGCCGATCTGGAAGAACTAGGCCGGGCTTACGCGCCCGGCACGCCCGATGTCGTCGAATATTCGAAGTGATAGGTCTCGCCGGGATGGCAGATCGCGCGCGCCGAATGCGCCGCCGCCGCCGCCTCGGCAAAGCCCGACAGGATCAGCTTCAGCTTGCCGGGGTAATGCGCGATATCGCCGATGGCGAAAATGCCGGGCGCCGACGTGGCGGCCGTGCGCTGCTCGACCTTGATATGGGCTTTCTCGATATCGAGGCCCCATTCGGCGATCGGCCCCAGATTCATCGACAGACCGAAGAAGGCGAGCAGCGCGTCGGCTTCCAGGCGGCGGGTCTTGCCGTCGAGATCCTTGAGGATGACGGCCTTCAAGGCGCCGGGCTCGCCTTCCAGCGAGTCGAGCTGATAGGGCACGACCATGTCGATCTTGCCTGCATCGGCCAGCGCCTTGACCTTGGCGACCGAGTCGGGGGCGGCGCGGAACTTGTCCCGGCGATGCACGACCATCACGCGCGCGGCGACGTCGGCCAGGCTCAAGGTCCAGTCGAGTGCCGAGTCGCCACCGCCGGCGATGGCCACGCGTTTGCCCCGGAACGCCTCGCGGCTGTTCACCAGGTAATGCACGCCCTTGTTCTCGAACTCGTCGATCCGCGGCATCGGCGGCTTGTTGGGGCCGAACGCGCCCACGCCCGCCGCGATCAGCACCGCCTTGGCGACGATCACCGTGCCGGCGGAGGTTTCCAAGCGCCAGGCATCGCCCTCGCGGGTCAGTTTTTCCACGCGCTGGCCGAGGTGGTAGGTCGGCGAGAAGGGCGCCGCTTGCTCCTGCAATCGGGCGATCAGTTCGGCCGCCTCGATCTTGGGGTAGCCCGGAATGTCGTAAATCGGCTTTTCCGGATAGAGCGCGGCGCATTGGCCGCCGGCGAAGTCCAGCGCGTCGATGACGTGGGTCTTCAGCTTCAGCATGCCGCATTCGAAAATGGCGAACAGGCCGACGGGGCCGGCGCCGATGATGGCGACATCGGTGGTGTGGATCTGGGACATGGCCGACATTGATGGCCAAGCCGGGCGCGCTTTTCAACGGATTTTCGGACATCGGATTTCCGGGTAGAAGATTGCTCATGCTGGCCCCCGCATCGATTCGCGAATTTGACCTGCCCGACGCCGCCGCGACCCGAAAATTGGGCGCGTTGCTCGCGAAAGCGGCGCGTCCGCGCGACGCGATCGCGCTGGAAGGCGATCTGGGCATGGGAAAGACCGAATTGGCGCGGGGCTTCATCCATGCGCGCGCGGGCGCCGAGGTCGAAGTGCCGAGCCCGACCTTCACGCTGGTGCAGACCTACGACCTGCCTGGCGGGCCGGTTTGGCATTTCGATCTGTATCGTCTTGCGGACCCGGAGGAGATCTGGGAACTCGGCTGGGAAGCGGCGCGCGAAGGCGCCATCGCGCTGATCGAATGGCCGCAGCGTCTCGGACCCTATCTGCCGGCGGATCGTCTGACGGTCGCATTGTCGCAGGGCCCGGATGAAAACTCGCGCCACGCCGTATTGTCGGGCGGCCCCGATTGGGGCAAGCGGCCGGAGCTGGCGCATGGCGGTTGAAACGCCTGTTCCGCGCAAGGCGGCACGCGCCTTCCTCGACGCGCATGGCTGGCAAGGCATTCAGCCCACGCTGCTCGCGGGCGACGCGAGTTTCCGCAAGTATTTCCGCCTGCGCGATGGCGATCGCCAAGCCGTGTTGATGGACGCGCCGCCGCCGCAGGAGGACGTGCGCCCCTTCGTGACGGTCGCCACGCATCTTTATCGCCTGGGCTTGTCGGCGCCGCGCGTCGATGCGGTGGAGCCGCATGCCGGCTTCCTGCTGCTGGAGGATTTGGGCGACGACACGTTCACGCGCGCGTTGAACGCGGGCATGTCCGAAGCGGATCTTTACGCGCGTGCGGTCGATGCGTTGCTCGCCCTCCACGCGCATCCGGCGCAAACCCATGTCGATTGCCCGGCCTATGACGACGCGACGCTCGATCGCGAAGCGGCACTGCTTGTCGATTGGTTCCTGCCCGAATGGGCGGGCAAGCCGACCGATATGGCGGTGCGCAACGCCTATTTCGCCGCGTGGCGGCAGGTCTATCCGTTCGCGCACACCGGCGGCACGGTGCTGGTCTTGCGCGACTATCACGTCGACAATCTCATCAGCCTCGACCGGCCGGGGATTCGCGGCTGCGGTTTGCTGGATTTCCAGGACGCGCTGATCGGTCCGGCCGCCTACGATCTTGCCAGCCTAATCGGCGATGCGCGGCGCGACGTGTCGCCCGCGGTCGTGCGCGCGTCGATCGATGCGTATCTCGCAGCCCGGCCGCACATCGATCGCGCCGCGTTCGAGGCGGCACTCGCGGTGCTGTCGGCGCAGCGCAGCGCCAAGATCGCCGGGATTTTCGTGCGGCTGTTCCGACGCGACGGCAAGCCGCAATACTTGAAACATATCGACCGCGTCTGGCGGCAATTGAACGCCGATCTGGCGCATCCGGCTTTGGCGCCGGTGCGCGCGTGGTTCGATGCGCATGTGCCCGCCGAATGGCGCGCGCGGCCGAAAGCGGAGATCGCGGCATGAGCGCCTTCGACACCGGCATGGTTCTGGCGGCGGGCTTGGGCAAACGCATGCGCCCGCTGACCGATACTTTGCCCAAGCCCATGGTGCCGGTCGCCGGGCGCGCCTTGATCGACCGGGTGATCGACCGCATGGCGGAGGCGGGCGTGCATCGCGTCGTCGCCAATCTCCACCATCATCGCGCCACGCTCGAAGCGCATGTGAAGGCGCGCAAGGATGTGGCGATCGTCACGGTGCACGAACCGGATCTGCTGGAAACCGGCGGCGGTGTGCTGAACGCGCTCCCCGTGCTCGGGCCCGGCGCGTTCTTCTGCGCCAATGCGGATGTTCTTTGGTTCGACGGGCCCAAGCCCGCGTTGAAGCGCCTCGCCGAAGCATGGAACGACGACGTGATGGACGTGTTGCTGCTGATGAACTCGGCCGCCACGGCGCGCGGCTATGAAGGGCGCGGCGATTATTTCGTCGACGCGAACGGCAAGGCGCGCCGCCGCCGCGATCCGGAAATAGCACCCTTCGTCTATGCGGGCGTGCAGATCCTGCATCCGCGCGCTTTGGCGGGGTTTGCCCCCGGCGCGTTCTCGCTCAACAAGGTCTACGACGCGGCGGAGGCGAAAGGCCGCCTCTGGTCGGTCGTGCATGACGGTCTGTGGTTCCACGTCGGCACGCCCGACAGCGTGACCGCGACGGAACGCGAGCTCGGCTGGTCGCCGAAGAAAGCGTAGCGGCGGTGCGCGTCGGCACGATCCCGGCTGGCGTGCCTTTCCTCGCGGCTTTCGCCAAGGGCATTCTCGCGAAACTCGGCACGGCGCCCGAAACCCTGTCGCGTGCCACCGTGCTGCTGCCCAACCGGCGCGCGGTGCGCGCTTTGGGCGAAGCTTTTTTGGCCGAAGCGGGCGGCAAGCCGTTGCTGCTGCCGCGCATCGCCGCGATCGGCGATGTGGACGAGGACGAGCTGATCCTGACGGGTGAGGGCGCCGAACTCGACGCCGAATTGCCGCCCGCGATCGACGGCGCCGCGCGCGAATTGTTGCTGGCCAAGCTCGTCGCGGCACAAGGCGGTCATGCCGCACCCACGCCAGCGGCTGCGCTGCGGCTGGCGCGGGCGCTGGCCGAACTTCTCGACTCGCTGCAGATCGAAGAAGTGCCATGGGCGAATTTCGACGGGCTTGTGCCCGACGATTACGCGCGCCATTGGGGCGAAACGCTTCGCTTCCTCGCGATTCTGCGCGACGTCTGGCCGAAGATTTTGGAATCGCGCGGCCAGATGGACCCGCAAGCGCGGCGCGTGAAGCTGATCCGCGCCCTCGCCCAGCGCTGGGAAGCGCACCCGCCCCAAGGCCCGATCTGGGCGGCGGGCTCGACCGGCTCCGTGCCCGCGACGGCGCACCTGCTAAAGGTCATCGCCGGCCTCCCGCAGGGCGAGGTCGTGCTGCCCGGCCTCGATCGCGAGGCGGACGCCACGACATGGGAAGCGATCGGGCAGGAACCGTCGCATCCGCAATACGGGCTCCACCATCTGCTGCGCCGGATGGAAGTGGCACGCGACGCGGTGACCGTTTGGGAAGGCGCGGTACCAGGCCCGCGCGCATCGCTGGCCGCCGAAGCCTTGCGCCCCGCATCGACCACGCAAGCCTGGCGCACCGCCCCCCGGCAAGACGATGCGGCCTTCGCCGGTTTGGCGCGACTCGAATCCGCCGATCCGGATTCCGAAGCGGGCGCCATCGCCGTGCTGCTGCGCGGTGCTTTGGAATTGCCGGGCCGCACGGCAACGCTGGTCACGGCGGATCGCAATCTCGCGCGCCGCGTCTCGGCCAAATTGCGCCGCTGGGGAATCGAAGCCGACGATTCCGCCGGGCGGCGGCTCGATCTCGCCCCTGCCGCCGTGTTGCTGCGCTTGGTCGCGCGCGCAATGGCGGACGATCTCGCCCCCGTCGATCTGCTCGCGTTGCTCAAACATCCGCTGGCGTCGCTGGGCCGCGATCGCACCACGCATCTCACCCAAACGCGGCGCTTGGATCGTTTGGGTTTGCGCGGCCCCCGGCCGGCGCCGGGGATCGCGGGCTTGCGCAAAGTGGCACCCGAAGACGCGTTGCCGTTGATCGACGCACTCGACGCCGCCTTGGCGCCGCTGGCGACAGCGCCCGAAACCTTGCGCGATCTGCTGGCGGCGCATATTCGCGCGGCCGAAGACCTTGCGCGCGACGAAACCGGCCGCACGAAATTGTGGGATGGTCAGGCGGGCAACGCGCTGGCGAGTTTCGCGGCGCGCCTGATCGATGCGGCATCGGAATTCGGCGCGGTGAAGCGCCAGGGCTTCGCCGATCTGCTCGACGAATTGCTGGCAACCGCCAGCTGGCGCCCGCCTTATGGCGGTCATCCGCGAATCAGCATTCGCGGCACGATCGAAGCGCGCCTCGTCTCCGCCGATCTGGTCGTGCTGGGCGGTTTGAACGAAAGCGCGTGGCCCGGCGAAACGCGCGAAGACCCGTGGCTGTCGCGCCCGATGCGCGCGAAGGTGGGTTTGCCGCCGCTCGAACGCCAAATCGGTCTGGCCGCGCATGATTTCGCGCAAGCGTTCTCTGGCGCATCGGTCGTGCTGTCGCGCGCGCGCAAAACGGAATCCGGACCGGCGATCGCGTCGCGCTGGCTTGTACGGCTCGATGCGCTGCTGGGCAAGGACCCGCGCTGGGCTTTGGCCCTCGACCCCGATCCCGCCGCTTGGGCCGCCACACTCGACGGGCAAGGGCGCGTCGTCGCCCCAATTCGCCCGCCCGAGCCCAAGCCGCCGGTCGCCGCACGGCCCAAGGGCCTGTCGGTCACGCGGATCGAAACGCTGATCCGCGATCCCTATGCGATCTACGCCTCGAAAATCCTCGGTCTCTATCCGCTCGACGATATCGACGCCGACGCCGATGCGCGGTTGCGCGGCGATCTCTATCACGGCGCGTTGGAGGCATTCGCCAAGACCTATCCCGGCGAATTGCCGCAAGACGCGCTCGAGAAATTGATCGCCTTCGGTGCCGCCGCGTTCGACAAGGCCAACCCGCCGCGTTCGGTGCGCGCCTTCTGGTGGCCGCGCTTCGTGCTGATGGCGGAGATGTTCGTCGCCGAAGATGCCGCGCGCCGCGCCAAGGGCATGCGCGTCGCGGCCGTCGAAACCAAAGGCACGCTCGACATCGACGGCTTCGCGCTGTCGGCGACGGCCGACCGGATCGACCGCAAGGCCGACGGCACGCTGGTCGTGCTCGACTACAAGACCGGCTCGATGCCGACCGGGCCGCAGGTGGCGACGGGCCTTTCCCCGCAATTGCCGCTCGAAGCCTTGATCGCCGAAGCGGGCGGGTTCGAAGGTGTGGCCAAAGCGCCGGTCGCGGAACTCACCTATATCGGGCTCGGCGGCTCGGCGAAGGATCGCGGCTTTCAAACCCGCGCCCCGGCCAAAGCCATCGCCGATATGCCGACGTTCCTGGCCGAGACGCGCGCGAATCTGGCGGCGCTGATCAAAGCCTATCGCGATCCGGACGCCGCCTATCGCTCGCGCCCGCGCGTGCAGTACGTGAAATTCGCGGGCGATTACGACCATCTCGCGCGCGTCGCCGAATGGGCGATCGAAGGGGGCGACGAATGAGTCCGCCCAACGCCATCGAAGCCCCCAACGCAATTGAACAAGGCCTTGCCGCGCAACGCGTCGCCGCCAATCCCGATTTCAGCGTTTGGGTGTCGGCGAACGCGGGTGCGGGCAAAACCCACGTCCTGACCGCGCGCATCGTCAATCTGCTGCTGCGCGGCGTGCGCCCCGCCGCGATTTTGTGCCTGACCTTCACCAAGGCGGCGGCGGCGGAAATGCGCGAGCGCCTGTCGAAGCTACTGGCCGAATGGGCGATCTGCGGCGATGCGGAATTGCGCAAGGCCCTGGTCGACCGATTGGGCCGCGCGCCCGACGATCGCGAAATGCGCATGGCGCGGGTGCTGTTCGCCAGCGTGCTGGAAGCGCCCGGCGGTTTGCGCATTCAGACAATCCACGCCTTCTGCGAATCGCTGCTGAAGCGCTTTCCGCTGGAAGCCGGCGTGCCGCCGCATTTCGAAATCGCCGACGACACGGCCGCCGCTGAGTTGCTCGATGCCGCGCGCGACGCGCTGACCGCCAGCGACGATCCGGTCTTGCGCGAGGCGCTGACGATCGTCGCGGGGGCGGCGAACGAGCAGAGCGTGACCGACGCGCTGGATTTCCTGCTTTTGTCGCGCGCCAAGCTGCGCGATCTGGTCGAAATCGGCGTCGAGGCGGAAATCGCGCGGCGTTATACAAGTGCAGGCCTCGACCCGAAAGTGGATCGCGGCTCGGCGATCGCCAATTTCCTGACCCGGCTCGACGAGGCGGCAATGAAATCCGCCGCCTCGGCGCTCGATCAATTCGGGACCAAGACCGACAAGGAATCCGCCGCCGAGATCCGCGCGTTTCTGTCGGGGCCGCGGCGCGATATCGCGCCATGGATCGACGTGTTCTTGACCGATAAGCGCACGCCGCGCGCCAAGATGGCGACCAAGAAGGTCGCCGAGAACGCGCCCGATGCGCTGGCTGCCCTTGTGGCCGAACAAGGCCGTGCCGAACGTCTTCATCGCATGCTGGTCGAGATCGAAACACTGCGGCGGTCGGCGGCGTTGCTGCGGCTGGGTGCGGCGTCGTTCCAAACCTACGAGGCGCGCAAGACCGCGCGCGCCTTGCTCGATTACGACGATCTGATCGGCAAGACCGTGGCGCTGCTCGAAGACGGCGCGCCGTGGGTTCTCTACAAGCTCGATGGCGGTATCGAGCATGTGCTGGTCGACGAGGCGCAGGACACCGCACCCGAACAATGGCGCGTCGTGCGCGCGCTGACCGGCGAGTATTTCGCGGGCGAGGGGGCGGTCGAGCGGCGGCGCACCGTGTTCGTCGTCGGCGACGAGAAACAGTCGATCTTCAGCTTCCAGGGCGCGGATCTCGCGGCCTTCGCCGCGTCGCGCGAAGATTTCGCGTCACGTGCGGGCACGGTATGGCGCGAGATCGCGCTGCCGCTGTCGTTCCGCTCCGCCCCCGCCGTACTCGACGTCGTCGATGCGGCGTTCGACAGCGACGCTTCGCGCGCGGGCGTCTCGTCGGCAGCGATCCGCCATATCGCGCGCCGTGCCGATTCGGGCGGGCGCGTCGATCTATGGGCGCCCTTCGTCAAAGCCGATGTCCCCGACGGCAAGCCCTGGGATTTGCCGGTCGATTACGAAACGGCGGCGCATCCGTCGGCGCGGCTTGCGATGTCGATCGCACGCACGATCAAAAGCTGGATCGGCCGCGAGGCGTTGCCCGCCTTGGGCCGCACGATCGATGCGGGCGACATTCTGATTCTGGTGCGCCGGCGCAACCGCTTCTTCGACGCGATGGTCACGGCGCTGAAGCGCGAAAATGTGCCGGTCGCGGGCGCCGATCGCCTGGTGCTCGGCGCGCAGATCGCGGTGATGGATCTGCTGTCGCTCGCGCGCTTCTGTTTGCTGCCGCAAGACGAACTCTCGCTCGCCGAGATTCTGAAATCGCCGTTGTTCGGCCTCGACGATGACGATCTGTTCGCGCTGTGCCGGGGACGGCGCGCGAAACTCTGGACGGTGTTGCGCGAGCGGGCGGGCGAGAATCCGAAATGGGGCCACGCCGCGCAAATCCTGTCGAAACTGCGTGCGCAGGCGGATTTCGCCGCCCCGTTCGAGTTCTTCGCGAACGTGCTGGGGGCGGGCGGCGGCAAGGCGCAAATGCTCGGCCGTTTGGGGCCGGACGCCGCCGATCCGCTCGACGAATTCCTGGCGGCATGTCTGGATTTCGAGCGCGCGCACCCGCCCTCGCTGCAAGGATTCCTGGCGTGGTTCGAAGCGGGCGGCACCGACATCAAGCGCGACATGGAACGCGCCCACGGCCAAGTGCGCGTGATGACCGTGCACGGCGCCAAGGGATTGGAAGCGCCGGTCGTGTTCCTGCCCGATACGTGCCAGATACCCAACAATGCCAGCCGTTCGCCGATGTGGAGCGCCGATGCGCCCGCATTTCCGTTGTGGTGGCCGTCGGGCGCCGACGGTAGCGCGATGGTCGATGCCGCAAAGAACGCGGCACGGGCGCGCGAGATCGCCGAATACAAGCGCCTGCTTTACGTTGCCGCGACGCGCGCGCGCGACCGGCTGATCGTTTGCGGCTGGCACGACAAGGATCCGCCGGCGGAATCCTGGTACGCGATGCTCAAAGCCGCGATCGAAACGCGGGCCGGCGTCACGCACGGCACGGGCATCGACGGCAACACGGCGATCCTGTCCTACGAGAAGCCTGCGACGCGCGAAACGCAGAAGACCGACGCATTGGTTGAAGCGCGCGCCGCTGCCGATGCGCCCGCTTGGCTGCACGCGCGCGAGGCGCCCGAAGAACCCGTCCCGCCCAAGCCGCTGGTCCCGTCGCGCGAAGGGCAGATGCCCGCCGCGGCTTCGCCGCTTGCGGGTGCGAGGGCCGATGCGATCAAGCGCGGTTCGTTGATCCATCGCTTGCTGCAAACCTTGCCCGATCTGCCCGCCGGCGCGCGCGACGCGGCGACGCGGCGTTTCCTGGCACGCCCCGGTCATTCGCTGGACGAAGCGCAACAAGACGAAATCGCGCGCGAAACGCTGGCGCTGTTCGATCTGCCGGATTTCGCGCAAGCCTTGTCCGGTGACGGTTTGGCCGAAGCGCCGATCGTTGCGCGCGTGGGCGGGCGGGCATTGTCGGGCCGCATCGATCGCTTGGTCGTGCGCGACGATGCGGTTTACGTGCTCGACTACAAGACCAATCGTCCGCCGCCCGAGCGAATCGAGGATGTGCCGGCCGAGTACATCGCGCAGCTCGCGGCGTATCGCGCCGCACTGGCGCCGCTTTATCCGGGCCGTCCGATTCGCGCCGGGCTCGTGTGGACCTACGCACCGCGCGTGCAGGAAATTCCGGCCGAGCTTCTCGACGCGCACGCGCCGTAAGCGGCGGAAAACGCTGATCAATGCGACGATCCGGCAATCGTTGCACGGGACCTTGACCCTTGGGCCCCGGCTACCTACTTTTGCGGTCGAGCCCTTTGAACCCGAGGCGTAATCAATGTCCACCACGACCAAAGTCACCGACACGAGCTTCCCGACCGACGTGCTCCAGGCCCCCGGCCCGGTGCTGGTCGATTTCTGGGCGGAGTGGTGCGGCCCCTGCAAGCAGATCGCGCCGGCGCTGGACGATCTCGCCAAGGACATGGCGGGCAAGCTGACGATCGCGAAGATCAATATCGACGAGAATCCGCAGACGCCGTCCAAGTACGGCGTGCGCGGCATCCCGACGCTGATGCTGTTCCAAAACGGCGAAGTGAAGGCGACGAAGATCGGCTCGATGCCGAAAAGCGGCCTTTACAGCTGGGTGCAGTCGGTCATCTGACCGCCCGCCTCTTCGCGGCGAATCCGAAACCCCGATGCGGGAAGCCGCATCGGGGTTTTCGCTTCTTCAGGCCGCGCGCGCGGCTTTCGTGCCCAAGCGGCGCGACCAGTCGAGATTGATCCGGCTGTCCGGCTTTGCCGCCAGGCGCTCGGCGATCAGTGCTTGCGCCATCGCCGCGTCGCCCGCGCGCAAAGCCGCCTCGGCCGCCGTCCAGACGAGGACGTCGCGCTGCGCGTTGCTGCCGCCGAAGCGGATCGCGTGCGCCCGCGCGCCGATCAGCAGATCGGCGCAGCTTCGCCATTGGCCTTGGCCGAAGGCGAGCAGCGCCTGCGCGACCGGCAAGCCGACCTGCGCTGCCATCGCCGCATTGTCGCCCGCGCCGCCGGCCGCTTTGCGCAGCGTTTCGATCTGCGCTTGCGCCAGATCGAAACGGCCCGCGCCGACGAACGCCATCGTCGCGTGGACGTCGTTGAACGCATAGCCGCCATGGCCGATCCGGCTTTCCCACAGGGATGCGAGCTTCGACCAGCGCGCACCCACATCGCCGCCGCGCGACCAAATGCGCCACAACAGCGCCGATCCGTCGACCATTTCGAGCGCCGCGTCGCTATCCGCCGGGCGCACGCGCGTGTCGTACAGCGCCAGCGCCGCGCCGGTTTCGCCGCGATCGAGGCGCAGCAAGGCGAGGTGCCACCAATTATGGAAGGCGAACAGATTCTCGGGCGCCCAGCCCTCGGCCGTCGATTCCAGCCACGCGATGCCCGCACCGGTGTCGCCGCGCATTTCGTGGACATGCGCCACGGCGTGCGCGGCCCAGGCGTCGTGCGGCGCGGCGGCGACCGCCGCTTCGCCCATCGCGCGCGCCGCGTCGTATTGGCCGTTTTCCTCCAGGCCGAAGGCGCGCATGCCCAGCGCGAAATTGCGGCGCGGCGTCGCCCCGTCGAAAGCGCGCAAGGCCCAGCTCGGCCGGTCGCGCAGCATCGCCGCCTGGCCGACATAGAAATCCGCCAGATGGGCCATCTGCAGCGCCGTCGTATCGCGCGGGTGATCGAACAGAATGCGGCCCCAGCGATCGGCGGCGGTCGCGAAGCGGCCTTCGCGCCAAGCGTCCAGTGCGGCGAGATGCGCGCGCTCGCGCTCGTTCATCTCGGGTGCGAGTGCCGCCGCGTCGTCGAACGCCGCCTTGAACATCGCGTCCAGCGCGGTATCGCCCGCCGTCGCGATCAGCCCGGCGCGAAACAACTTCGCCATGGCGAAGCGCGGATGCGCAGCGATCACCACGTCGATATCGGCCAACGGGTCGGCGCGGTAGGCCAGCAGTTTTTCGGTCGCCGCGTCGCAGGCGGCGACGGCGTCCGTATCGGCGTAGGACAGGGGATTTCCCAGCAAATCTTGCGTCATATGCGTCTCCCATTCGGATCGGGGACGCGCTTCTAGACTGCCGCGCGGCCATGCGGCCAGCCCACCTATGGTCCGGTCGACTGGCGGGGATTTCCGGGCGCCGCGCTGCGGCTTGGCGCCGCGACCGTACTTGCGGTACAGCTACGCCCATGCAGGAAACGGCCACGCCAAAGCGCGGTGGTGCACGCGAACGGATTCTTGAGCTTGCCGAGGCGGCGACGCTCGAGAAGGGATTCGGCGCGACTTCGATCGAGGAGCTGATCGCCGGCGCCGGCATTTCCAAAAGCGGGTTCTTCCATCATTTCCGCGACAAGAACGCGCTCGCCAAGGCGTTGATCGAGCGCTATCTGGCGAACGACGAAGTGATTCTCGACGGTTTGTTCGCGCGCGGCGACGAATTGTCGGAAGACCCGCTGCAATCCTTCCTGATCGGATTGAAGCTATTCGCCGAGATGCTGGCCGATCTGCCCGAAGCGCATCCGGGTTGTCTGGCCGCGTCGTTCGTCTATCAGGAACAGCTGTTCGACGGCGAAGTGCGCGCGTTGTCGCGCCGCTCCTTCTTGCGCTGGCGCGCGCGTTTCGCCGAGCGCTTCGACGCGATCGCCGCCAAATACCCGCCGCGCGTGCCGATCGACCGCGCGGCCCTCGCCGACATGGCCGCGGCGTTGATCGACGGCGGGATAACGCTCGGCAAGTCGTTGAAGGACGCGAAGATCCTGCCCGCGCAGGTGCTGCATTTCCGCAATTACGTGCGGCTGCTGTTCGACGCGGCGATTTAGCCGCAAGAGTTCCCCGGCGTTTTTTGCGGTTCGAGGGCGTTGTGCGGCGCACATCGTCATTTCCGTTGGACGGACGCTGCAGGATAATCCATCCTATTCCATCGGAGGTTCGCCATGGCCGATTTTCTAGCCGCCGGTAACGCCACGTCCGTCGTTCGCCGGACCGATGGCACGGTCTGGACATGGGGCAACGACGAATCGGGCCAGTTGGGACTCGGCGATCCGGCGATGACGTTCCGGAACGTCCCGACGCAGGTTCCGGGCGTCGCGAATGCGCGCCAAGTGGCGGCCACCAGCACTAATTCCTTCGTACTCTCGTCGGATGGTTTCGTGCGGGCCTGCGGCTGGCATGTGACTGGCCAACTGGGCCGTCCGGCGACGATGCCGCAGACATCTTTTCTGCCCGTCCAACGTTTCAGGCGCCCCCGTGCGATTTCGGCGGGCTGGCTGCACTGTTTGGCGCTCTACAAGAATCTCGTCTACGGCTGGGGCAGCAACCAACACGGCAGTTTCGGCGACGGCACCCAAGGCGGGAATTGGATTTATCCGCGGCGATTGGCGGGGATCGACGGCGTTACCCAGGTCGTCTGCGGCATGTGGGGGCAGTCATTCCTGATGCGCCGCTCGTCGCCCCGCCTGCTCGCCGCCGGACGCAACGATTTCGGTCAGCTTGGCGACGGCACGACCCAGGATCGCGCCGCATTCGTCGAAATTCCGGGTATGTCGAGCGTGGTCGCGATCCGCTCCGATGGTGGCTCGACGTTGATTTTGCGGGATGACGGTACGGTTTGGGCTTGGGGCCTGAACAACGCCGGTCAGCTCGGCGACGGGACGACGACAAATCGGCTGACACCGGGTCGGGTCGGAGGTCTGCGTCGAATCGTGACGATCGCCATGGGTGTGGGCTTTGGACTCGCGTTAGACGATTCGGGGCGCGTTTCCGGGTGGGGCGCCAATATGCCGACGGGAGTCGCCGACGGCGGTTTGGCCATGTGGCTCGATCCTCGCAAGATCGAGTTGCCGCGCCCGATCGTGGCGATCGCGGCGGGCGATGTGCATGCGCTCGCGGTCGACGACAATGGCGACGTCTGGGGGTGGGGCCTCAATTACGACGGTCAAGTCGGGATCGGCACGACCGCTTTCTACGTTTCGACGCCGACCCGGTTACCCGGTATCTCGCAAGTCGGATGACGAAAGCTTAGCCGTTGTCGGCCAGGATGCGCCCGCACAGATAAAGCGAGCCGCAGATCAGCACCGGAACGTCCGGTATCGCGCGCGGGGCGAGATCGCGGATCGCGGCTTCGGCCGACACGGCTTCGGCCACATCGGCGATGCCGGCTTGGCGCGCCGCCGCCGCGATATCGCTCGTTTGCAGCGACAGCTTCTCGTCGGGAATGGCGATCGCGCGCAAACGGCGCACATAGGGTGCGACGTGGCGCAGGAAGTCGATCGGCTGCTTGGTCGAGAGCATGCCGAAGACGAGATCGATCTGGTGGCCTTGCGCCCATTTGGCCAGTGCTTCGCCGGCCCCTTCGTTGTGGCCGCCATCGAGATAGAGCGCCACGTTCTTGGGCAAGCGATCGACCAAAGGCCCGCGCGTCAGGCGCTGCAAGCGCGCCGGCCATTGCGCCGATGTGATTCCCGCTTCGATCGCCGAATCGGGCAGGCCGAGTTTCTCGGCGCAGGCGACGGCGAGGGCGGCGTTCGCGTATTGATGCGGGCCCGGCAGCGACGGGCGCGGCAAGCGGCGGGTTTTAAGACCGCGATATTGGAACCCGCCTTCGTCCAGCGTCGCGAAATTCCATTCGCGGCCGTGGCGGAACAAGGGTGCGGCCAATTCGGCGGCGCGCGCGTCGAACACGGCGCTGGCTTCGGCGGGTTGCACGCCCACGCAAACCGGCACGCCTTGCTTGATGATTCCGGCTTTCTCGCCCGCGATCAGTGCCAGCGTGTCGCCCAGATACTGCGTGTGGTCGAGCGAGATCGGTGCGAGGGCGACCAGATCGGGTTGGGGCAACACGTTGGTCGCGTCCAGCCGCCCGCCCATGCCGGTTTCGAGCAGCACGCGATCGGCGGGAACTCGCGAAAAAGCGAGAAACGCCGCCGCCGTCGTGATCTCGAAAAACGTGATCGGGCGTCCGGCATTGATGCGCTCGATCTCGGCGAGCGTTGCCTCGAGCATCGCGTCGTCGATCAGCTTGCCGGCCAAGCGGATACGCTCGTTGAAGCGCACCAGATGCGGCGAGGTGTAGACATGCACACGCTCGCCCGCCGCCTCGCACATCGCGCGAATATAGGCGAGGGTCGAGCCCTTGCCGTTCGTGCCCGCGATATGCGTGACGCGCGGCAAAGAAAGATGCGGATTTCCCAGATCGGCGAGCAGCCGGACCAAGCGGTCCAGCGACATGTCGATGACCTTGGGGTGAAGCGTCGTCAGACGCTCCAGAATGGGGTCCACGGCCATCGTGATGCGGGGCTGCTTAGCGCGCCTTGGGGATATCGAGCTGCGGCTGCGGCATCTTCACGACCTGCGCGCCCGCCTTGGGCTCGGTCAGCAGCTTCAGCAGCCGGGCAAGCGTGGCGCGAAGCTCGTGGCGATGCACGACCATATCGACCATGCCGTGGTCGAGCAGATACTCGGCCTTCTGGAAGCCGGCGGGCAATTTCTCGCGGATCGTTTCTTCGATGACGCGCGCCCCGGCGAAGCCGATCGTCGCACCCGGTTCCGAAATCGCGATATCGCCCAGCATCGCGAAGCTCGCCGACACGCCGCCCGTGGTCGGGTCGGTCAGCAGCACGATATAGGGCAGGCCCGCTTCCTTCACTTCCTCCGCCGCGATCACGGTGCGCGGCAGCTGCATCAGGGACAGAATCCCTTCCTGCATGCGCGCACCCCCGGATGCGGGGATCACGATCAGCGGCGCTTGCTGCAGAACCGCAAGCCGCGCGGCGGCGATCAAGGCTTCGCCGACGGCCACGCCCATCGAGCCGCCTTGGAATTCGAAATCGAACACCGCGATCACGGTCTGCACGCCGCCCAGGCGGCCATGCGCCACCAGAATCGCGTCCTGTTCGCCGGTCTTCTCGCGCGCCGCCTTGATGCGATCCGTGTATTTCTTCTGATCGCGGAATTTCAGCGGGTCCTGGATCGTCTTGGGCAGTTCGATACGCGCGTAGGCGCCGTCGTCGAACAGCGTTTCCAGGCGGCGCTTGGCGGGCAGGCGCATATGGTGCCCGCAATGCGTGCACACGCGCTGATTGGCTTCCAGATCGCGATGGAAGATCATCTTGCCGCAGGATGGGCAGGTGTCCCACAGATTGTCGGGCACCTCGGTCTTGCGGACCAGCGCCCGGATCTTCGGGCGGACGAAATTGGTCAGCCAGCTCATGCGGCCGCTCCTTGCTTGGCGCCGCGCACGGCGGCGGCGAGTTCGCGCACCAGCTTATGCATCGGTGTGACCGGATCGGTCTTGGTGTCGGCGACGATCTGGACAAGCGCCGAGCCGACCACGGCCGCGTCAGCGTGCTTGGCGATGGCGGCGGCCCCTTCGGGCGTCTTGATGCCGAAGCCGACGGCGACGGGAAGCTGGGTGTGGCGCTTGATGCGCGCGACGGCCGCTTGCACGTCGGTCGCGGCGGCGGATTTGGTCCCCGTCACGCCCAAAACGGCGACGTAATAAAGGAAACCCGACGCGCCCTCGAGCACGGTCGGCAAACGCTTGTCGTCGGTCGTCGGCGTGGCGAGGCGCACGAGATCGAGCCCCGCGGCTTTCGCATACGGGCGCAACTCCTCGTCTTCCTCGGGCGGCAGATCGACAACGATCAGGCCGTCCGCGCCGGCGGCAGCGGCGTCCTTGCAGAAGCGCTCGGCGCCGTAGATGTAGATCGGGTTGTAGTAACCCATCAGCACGACGGGCGTGGCCGTGTTCTTCTTGCGGAAATTCCGCAGCAATTCGAACGTCGCCTTGGTCGAGCCGCCATTGGCGAGGGCCCGCAACGCCGCCGCCTGGATCGCCGGGCCGTCGGCCATGGGATCGGAGAAAGGCATGCCCAGCTCGATCACGTCGGCGCCAGCGGCGGGCAGGCCGTCGACGATCTTTTGCGCGGTCGCCGCATCGGGATCGTTCGCCATCACATAGGTGACGAGACCCGCGCGCCCTTCTTGCTTCAGGCGGGCGAAAGTTCCGGCAAGACGGCTCATAGCTTCACGCCCAGTCGTTCGGCCAGCGCGAAGATATCCTTATCGCCGCGGCCGCAGAGATTCATGACGATGATCTTGTCCTTGGCCATTTTCGGCGCGATGCGCGCGACATGGGCCAAGGCATGCGCCGGCTCCAACGCCGGCAGAATACCTTCGGTGCGCGACAGCAGCTTGAAGCCTTCGACCGCGTCCTCGTCGGTCGCGGCGACATAGTTCACGCGCTTGATGTCGTGCAGCCAGGCGTGTTCGGGCCCGATGCCCGGATAGTCGAGACCGGCCGAGATCGAATGCGCCTCGGTGATCTGACCGTCGCCGTCCATCAGCAGGAAGGTGCGGTTGCCGTGCAGCACGCCGGGCTTGCCGCCTTGCAAGGACGCCGCGTGTTTGCCGGTGTCGAGGCCCAGGCCCGCGGCTTCCACCGCGTCCATCGCCACATCGCGATCGTCGAGGAACGGGTGGAACAGGCCCATCGCGTTCGATCCGCCGCCGATGCACGCGACCAGCTTGTCGGGCAGGCGTCCTTCGGCCTTCAGGATTTGCGCGCGCGCTTCCACGCCGATAACCGATTGGAAATCGCGCACCATCGCCGGATAGGGGTGCGGGCCCGCGACCGTGCCGATGATGTAGTAGGTGTCCGTCACGTTGGCGACCCAGTCGCGCAGCGCGTCGTTCATCGCGTCCTTCAGCGTGCCCGTGCCCGACGTGACCGGGCGCACTTCGGCCCCCAGCATCTTCATGCGGAACACGTTGGGCGCTTGGCGCTCGATGTCGGTCGCACCCATGTAGACGACGCAAGGCATGCCGAACAACGCGCACACGGTGGCGGTGGCGACGCCGTGCTGGCCGGCACCCGTTTCCGCAATGATGCGCTTCTTGCCCATGCGGCGGGCCAGCAGGATCTGGCCCATCGTGTTGTTGATCTTGTGCGAGCCCGTGTGGTTCAGCTCGTCGCGCTTCAGATAGATCTTGGCGCCGCCAAGCTCGTCGGTCAGGCGCTGGGCGAACCACAAAGGCGACGGACGCCCGACATAATGCTCGAGGTAGTAATCGAGCTCCTTCTGGAAGCTGGGGTCGGCTTTCGCGGCCGTATAGGCGCGCTCGACCTCCAGGATCAGGGGCATCAGGGTTTCGGCGACGTAGCGTCCGCCGAAAATGCCGAAATGGCCGCGTTCGTCGGGGCCAGCGCGATAGGAATTGAGTGCGGTCATGGGGCGAGGTTTATAGCCCGAGGTTCGGGCCGGGCCAAGATCAGGCTTTTCGCACCGCAGCGGCGAAATCGCGGATCAATTCCGGCGATTTAACGCCCGGGGCGCTTTCCACGCCCGACGACACATCGACCGTTTTCGCCCCCGAAATCCGGATCGCCTCGGCCACGTTGCCCGGCGTCAAACCGCCCGCGAGCATCCAGGGCAGGCCGATCTCGGCCCCCGCCAAGATCGTCCAGTCGAAGGTCACGGCATTGCCGCCGGGCAGGGCGCCGTCGCGCTTGGGGGGCTTGGCGTCGAACATGATGCGCTCGGCGATGCCCTTATAGGCGCCGGCGCGGGCGATATCGTCCTTCGAGGCGACGCCGATCACCTTCATCACCGGCGTTGCGAATTTGGCCGCGATGTCGCGGGCGCGGTCGGGCGTCTCGGCGCCATGAAGCTGCAGCAAGCCCGGCTTCAACGCGCCGACGATCTCGCCGATCGCCTTATCGTCGGCATCGACCAGCAACGCCACGCGCCGAACCGTGGGCGGAAGCCCGGAAGCGAGCTCGACGGCGCGCGCAAGCGGGCGATAGCGCGGCGAGCGCTGGAAGAAAACGAAGCCTGCATACTCGGCGCGAATCTCCGCCACGGCCGAAATCGCTTCCGGCGTCGTCACGCCGCAGATTTTGATCGCGGCGGTCACGCCGCGATTTCGGCCAGGATGCGCGCCAGCGCGTCCTTGGGCGTTTTGGCTTGGGTGATAGGGCGGCCGATGACGAGATGATCCGCACCCAACGACACGGCTTCGGCCGGCGTCATGATGCGCTTCTGATCGCCCGCCTCGGCCCATTCGGGGCGAATACCCGGCACGACCAGTTTGAAATCGGGGCCGCAGGCTTTGCGCAGGCGCGCAATTTCATGTGGCGAGCAGACCACGCCGTCGAGACTCGATTCGCGCGCGAGCACGGCGAGACGCTCGGCCTGATCGCTCATCGGGCCGCGCTGGCCCACGGCGGCGAGGTCGCTTTCGTCGAGACTGGTCAGCACGGTGATGCCCAGCAGCTTCGGGCGCGTTTCGCCCGCTTCCTTCGCGGCCGATGCCGCGGCGCGCATCATCGCCGCCCCGCCCGAGGCGTGGATGGTCAGGAAATGCGGTTTGCAGCGGCTGGCCGAGCGCACGCCGCCGGCGACCGTGTTGGGAATGTCATGAAGCTTCAGATCGAGGAAGAGCGGGCGCCCGCCCGCGACGTCCACGACGCCTTGCGGGCCTTGCGCCACGAAGAATTCGAGCCCGAGTTTGACGGCGAAACCTTCGGTGCCGAGGCCGACGATTTCGGCGGCGGCGTCTTCTTTGCGGGAGCGGTCGATGGCGACGAAAATCCGGGGCGGCATCATTGCAATGGACCTCCTTCTGGGCGATATCAGGGACCGTTTCGCGCGTTTCGCACCCTCGGTCAAGCCAGCCCGGTCGGATTTCCCATGCCCCGTTACAAGACCCTCGATCAACTCGATGTTTCCGGCAAAACCGTGCTCGTGCGCGCCGATTTGAACGTGCCGATGAAAGACGGAAAGGTCAGCGACGCGACACGCATCGACCGATTCGCGCCGACGGCCGTGGAACTCGCCAAAAAGGGCGCCAAGGTCGTCGTGCTGTCGCATTTTGGCCGGCCGAAGGGGCGCGACGCGAGCCAGTCATTGGCCCCGCTGCTCGGCGATTTGTCGAAAGCCTGCGGTATGCCCGTCGCGTTCGGCGAGGATTGCATCGGCGACGCGGCCGGGAAGACGATTTCAGGGCTGAAAGCGGGCGGTATCGCCCTGCTCGAGAATCTGCGCTTCCACGCGGCCGAGGAAAAGAACGATCCGGCGTTCGCGAAGGCTTTGGCCGCACTGGGCGACGTCTACGTCAACGACGCGTTTTCCTGCGCCCATCGCGCGCATGCCTCGACCGAAGGCATCGCGCATTTGCTGCCCGCTTATGCCGGGCGCTTGATGCAGGCCGAGCTCGACGCGCTGGGCAAGGCTTTGGAAAATCCGCAGCGTCCGCTGGCGGCGGTGGTCGGCGGGTCGAAAGTTTCGACCAAGCTCGAGCTCATCGGCAATCTGTTGAACCGCGTCGATATCCTCGCGATCGGCGGCGGCATGGCGAACACGTTCCTGTTCGCCAAAGGCATCGATGTCGGCCGCTCGCTGTGCGAACGTGACATGGCCGAAACCGCGCGCCGTATTCTGGCCGACGCGGACGCCGCCGGAAAACACATCGTGCTGCCGGTCGACGCGGTGGTCGCCGGCGCGTTGACCGATGGGGCCAACGCGCATGTGGTGCCGATCGGCCGCGTGCCGGCCGATCAGATGATCCTCGATATCGGCCCGCTTTCGGTCGCCGAAACGTTGAAGATTTTCGATCACGCCAAGACGCTGGTGTGGAACGGTCCGGTGGGCGCATTCGAGTTTCCGCCGTTCGACAAGGGCACGGTCGAACTTGCCAAGGGCGTGGCCGCGCGCAGCCAAGCGGGCAAACTGCTGTCGGTCGCCGGCGGCGGCGACACGGTCGCGGCGCTGATCCATGCGGGCGTCGAGGCCCAGTTCGGCTACGTGTCGTCGGCGGGCGGCGCGTTTCTTGAATGGCTGGAAGGCAAGGAGCTGCCCGGCGTCGCCGCGCTGGCGTGACCGGCGGGCGCTCCTCGCAAGGGAGCGCCCATGACTGCCTTACGCCAAATCCAAGTCGAGCCGTTTACGCCCGAAAGTTTCGCGCCCTTCGGCATCGTCATCGGCGATACGTCGCGCAAATCGGATTTCCAGGGCGGTGTATCCGATGCGTGGCTGCTGCCCTTCGATGCCGAGGGCGGCACGCAGCTCTCCTATTCGCGCTTCTACCATCAGAAGATGCGCTTCTCGGTGCTCGAGCGGCATTACGGCGTCACGCAAGGCTTCATGCCGATCAACGGCACGCCCTTGGTGATGGTCGTGGCCCCGCCGACGCCGAAGGCGGGCCCCGATCGCGCGCCCAAGCCCGAAAGCTTGCGCGCGTTCCTGATGGATGGGACCAAGGGGCTGCTGATGAAAGAAGGCGTGTGGCACACGCTCGACCGCTATCCGGTCCGCCCGCCGCATGTCGACGTGCTGTTTTTGAACGGCAAAACCGTTCAGGGCGAATTGCTGCGCGAGAAGGCCGACGGCACGAAGCCCACGCGCACCGAATTGGTCGACCTTAAGGAAACGGCGGGCGTGGAATTCGAGGTGACGGGCGTTTAGAGCCTATCTCGACCAGATGGAACCGCCTGCGTTGGGCTTCCGGCGCGTGCGATCCGCGCGGCGCGGTCCGAAGCCGATAGTGGTTCTATCGGCAAGGACCGCAACAAAGCGGGCGCCCGCCGGAACCCAACCCGAAGGGCCGCGTTCTTTTGCGTCGCGGGGGGCGTCGAAGGGCTTGCGCGTAGAACCACTACGCGCGGCGCCCTTCTCCTACCCGCGACACAAAATCCCTGCGGCGCAGGCGATTTCATCTGGCCGAGATAGGCTCTAGCCCCGTCACCGCGCGATCTCAGGCGATCGGCTGCATCCCCGCGATGCGAGGCGTCAGCCACGCCTTGAACGCAGCCTGATCGGCATCCGAGAAATCGAACTCGACATGGATGCGGCCGTTCTCGACCGCGCGCACGTCGTAAGTCAAACGCTGGGCGAAGCCGTCAATGCGCAGCGCCCCGCGATCGCCCGCGCGCATCGCTGCGTCGGATTTGAGATTGGCGCCGCCTTCCGAGATATCGAGCAGCGACGCATCGACGCGTTTTCCCGCGGCATCGGCCATTTCGACGGTCAGCTTCAGCGCGTAGCGCGGCCAAGCGCGGCGATTGGCGTCGCGCGTGGAAGTGCGCACGACGCGGACCAGAATGCCGCGCAGTTCCTCGACATTGCGCGACACGCTGGTGATCGCTTGACGCACTTCGACGGCGCGCGCGCCGACATTGTCGGCTTCGTGGCTGACGTTCTGGATCTTCGACGAGACTTCGCGCGAGGCTTCGGCTGTCTGGGCCACGTTGCGCGCGATCTCCTGCGTCGCGGAGCCCTGTTCTTCCATCGCCGCGGCGATGGCGCCGGCGACTTCGTCGACTTCGCGGATACGCTGGCCGATTTCGCCCACGGCCCGCACGGCGGCCTCGGTGGCGGTTTGGATCTCGCTGACCTGCCGGTCGATATCTTCGGTCGAGCGGCCGGTCTGGTTGGCCAGGCTCTTGACCTCCGACGCCACGACCGCGAAGCCTTTGCCGGCGTCGCCCGCGCGCGCAGCTTCGATCGTCGCGTTAAGCGCCAGAAGATTCGTCTGGTTCGCGATCTCGCCGATCAGCTTGGTGACTTCGGAGATTTTCGCGACCGCATCGGACAACGAGCGGATCGTCGTCTGCGCTTTCTCGCCCGCGTCGACGGCGCTCTTTGTCACCGTCGAAGCGCGCGCGACCTGGCCGGAGATTTCGCGGATCGACGCCGCAAGCTCCTCGGCCGCCGACGAAACGGTCTGCACGTTGACCAGCGCTTCTTCCGAAGCGGCGGCCACGCTTTGCGAATCGCGCGAGACGTCCTCCGCCAGCTTCGCCATGCTTTGCGCCGTACCGTCGACCTGATTGGTCGTCGCGGCGATCGCGTTCACGGCTTTGCCGGCTTCGCGCTCGACCGTCTCGGCCATCGCGATCAAGGCTTGTTTGCGCTGGATCTCGCTCGCTTCCTGCAGTTTCACCTGCTCGGCCTTTAAGCGTTCGGTTTCGATCGCGTTGTCTTTGAACACCTGCATCGCGGCGGCCATGCCGCCCAGCTCGTCCTTGCGGCCCACGCCGGGAACAGTCGTCGACAAATCGCCGCCCGCGAGATTGTTCATCGCGCCGGTCAGCGCGTTCAGCGGGCGTACGGCGATCGTGCCGACGAGCAAGCCGGCGATCAGAATGACGATCAGCGCGCCGAGCGTGACGTACTGCATCGCGCTGGATATCCGATTGACGCCGGTAAACACCTCGACATCGTCGGCGGAAACGATCACGGCCCAGCCCATACCGGGATAATCATAGGCGCCGATCGACGGCGCGTAGCCCGTCGCTTCGACATGGCCGGAGAAAGGATGCACGCCGACATAGGTGCCGGATTTCTTCGCCAGCGCTTCGCGCGCCGGCAGGTAACCGCGTTCGGCGATGTTGACGCGCCCGACGACGGCGGGATCGCGACGATACTCGGCTGTGCCGGCCGATTCCGGTGCGTGATCGACGACGACAAGGCCGCGCGGGTCCATGATTGTGGTCCGCGCCGAGTTCCAGCCGTCGGCTGCGAGCTTCGCGTAGCTCTTGACCGCGATCTGCTCGACGAGTTCGAGGCCCGCGAAATTGACCCACACCGCCACCGTCTTGCCGGATTCGTCCTTCAAGGGGGCCGCGAAAGGAATGACCCAGCCTTCATCGCCGTAGATCCGCGCGACGCTGTTTTCGCGCAACGGCTGCTCGACGACCGTGCCGGTAAGGCCGTTTGTCCCGTCCAGGAATTCGCCCTTCAACGTTTTGGCGAGCCAAGCGGCGTTGGCGAAGGAAACGTCGTAGACGAAGCGCGTGTCGATCGGCTTGCCGACGCCGTCCTTGGTGTTGACCGCGAGCACGCGGCCCTCGGGATCGACCAGTAGCATCAGCTTATAGATGCCATAGGTCGTCATATAGGCGTCCATGGCGCCGGTCAGCGCCGTTTCGCGGCCGGGCTGGCGCCACATGGCCCGATCTTCGAGCACCGAATTCAGCAGGAACGCCTGTACGTCGCCATATCGCTCGAATAGGTTGCGATCGACGAGATCGATGACGTTGGCGGCGGCGTCGCCGAGCCTATCGAGCGCGACTTGCTCGATCGCTTGGCGCTGGCTCTGGAAAATCAGGCCGACGACGCCGACCGGCAGTAACCCGAAAACCAACAACAGAGCGACGAGCTTGACGCGAATTCCTTGCAGCTTGGCGAGCATGGGCTATCCCGGACGTTAAAAGTCAGGGCGCGAGTAGACTCGCGCCAGCTTAGGCGAACGTTAAATCCGTTCCCGAGTCGACCGATACGATCTTTAGTGGAGGCGCTTCAGCGGCCGCCGGCGGAAGCTGGAGCCGTACATATTGCGCGTCGGTGCGTCTTGCCGCGTTTCGTCGGCCGGACGGCGCGGGGACGGCTCGGGCACCAATTGGCCTGCGATTTCACCCCGACGCCAGGCATCGACGCGATCTTCGGCCGCGCGCGTGTCGAGTGCGTCCCAATACCCCAGCGCGTCGAACAGCTCCGCCGGGTCGAATGCGGCGCCCGCGGGTGCGGCAATCTGGCGCAATCCCATCAGCAATTCGGTGAATACATCTTTATCGACATGCGTGCCTTTGCAGGCCAGCGCGAAGGGGCGTCCGCCTTGCTCGTAAAGGATTCGCCGTCCCAGCGCCAATGACACGCCGACATATTTGGCAAACAGGCTTTCGAACAGCGAGCGTTCGCCCGCGCGCACCAGCGGCAGCAATGCCCCCAGATCGTTGAGCTCGCCGCGGTCGAGCGCGAAGCGGATGCGCTGCAGCGTGCCATTCAGCGCCACCGTGCGCGCGTGATCGGCCATCACTTCGGCCAAGGCCTGTTCGATGGCGCGGTCGAGCAGCGTGGGCTCGACGTCGAAATTCTCGACGATGTAGCGGCGCAGCGCTTCCGACACCCAGGTATACATGCGCGACGCCAAGCGCGGATCGAGTTCCTCGCGGCGCAGAATGAGTTCCTGCAAATCGATGTCGGAGACGGAGGTTTCGACCAGCGTTTCGAAGGTGTCGAAGCCGATCGAGGCGCCGGGATTCTCGAGCACGGCGCGCGTCACGTCGGCTTCGCCCGGACGCACCAGCGCGTCGGACAGGATCGCCGACAGGCGCTGACGGCGCGCGATCGCCAAACGATGCTGCATCGTGCGCGTGCGCACGACGTTGAGCAATTCCTCGTCGTCGAGGATTTCGGACTTCAGCAATACAGGCCAGGCGACCTCGATCCGGTCGTTGGCGAGCTGCACGATCAGCTTGCGCGGCGCCACGTCCTCGGTCGCCAGACGCTCCGCCAGCGCGCGGCGGATCGGCATTTCCAGATCGTGCAGCAAGCGCTGAAGGATTTCTTCGGCCAGTTCGCGCTCGCGCGCGGACATGTCGCCCAGATCGGTGCCCAGGATGATGTCGCCCATACGCGCGGCCAAAGCGGCCCGGCTCTCCGGGCGCTTGTCCTGTGCGAGAAGCAGCAGTCCGTGCAGTTGCTCTTGACCGAAGCCCGACATGGAGCGGGTTCGAACCCTTTCAAAACGACGACGATAAGAAAGATAAATCTTCGGATTCGCCGAATCCAGCTTTGCGTGAATACGACCAAGCATTTGGGAATGCAGGTGTGGCGATAACTCCTCGTTCTTTGCGTTTCGCAAACCGATCCGGAATTTTTCGGGCGCGGTCTGGGGGTAACTCACCCGATTCGCTTGTCAGTGCCTAATTTGACGGCGAATAAGGCGTTAATCAAGAATTAAGTAAAATTTTGTATAAACCGGCGTTATGCAGATTCAAGCCAGCACCGCGTCCGTTACCGGCGGCCTTGCACGGCCGGAAGGCTTCCGGCTCCCGCCGTCGCGCGGTTCATCGCGCATCGGTGCGGGCGAAGGTGCGAGCGTCACGCCCGAATTCTCCGGCACGTCGCGTTCGCCGGAAGCGCAAGCGGCCGCCGATGCGAACTTCGCCGAAGAAGCGCGGCCCACGCGCAATCTGCCGCGCGGCTCGCTGGTGAATCTGGTGATTTGACGCGCGCGCATCGCCTGCACCAAGCTGGCGATACGATGAATGCCCCGCCCAAACAATCCGGCCCGTCGATTCGCGCAATTCCCGAAGGCGATACGCGCGAGCGTCTGATCTGTGGCGATTGCGGCTTCGTCCACTACGACAATCCCAAAATCGTCGTCGGCGCGGTGGTGCTGTGGGGCGAGCGCATCTTGCTGTGCAAGCGCGCGATCGAACCCGCTTACGGGCGCTGGACGATTCCCGCCGGCTATATGGAACTGGGCGAAAGCCCGGAAGAAGGCGCCGCGCGCGAAGCGTTCGAAGAGGCCTGCGCGAAGATCGAAATCGGCGCGCTGATCGGCGTCTATTCGGTGCCGCGCATCGGCCAGGTGCAGATGATCTATCGCGCCAAGCTGATCGACGGCGAATTCGCCGCCGGCACGGAAAGCCTGGAGACCAAGCTTTGCGCGTGGGACGAGATCCCGTGGAGCGAGATCGCGTTTCCGACCGTGCGCTTGGCGCTGGACGATTGGCGCGCGACGAAGGACCAAGATCCGGTCGTGCCGAATCTCAAACGATTTTGAAATTCATCAGCAGCAGGCCGCAAACCATCACCAAAGCGGCGGCGACGCGCCGGGCGCCGAAGGATTCGCGCAGCAGATACATGCCCATCAGCGACGCGAACAGCACCGACGTTTCGCGCAAGGCGGAGATGTGCGCGACCGGCGACACGCTGCTTGCCCAGATCGCAATGCCGTAGCCGATCGCCGCAACCGTGCCGCCGGCCGTGCCGCGCCACCAATATTGCCGGATATAGGGGATGATCGCCGCGCGCCGCTTGAGGCACGCGACAACGAAGACCCAAGGCCCTTCCAGAATATTGAGCCACGCGATGTAGCCGATCGCGTTGCCCGAGGCGCGGGCACCCATCGCGTCGACCACCGTGTAGCCCGCGATGGTGCAGCCCGTGAGCACGGCCAAGGCGGTCGCGCGGCGATCGTCGGCACTGGGAAGGCCCCGCGCGAGGGCGAGGCCCGCAACACCAAGCGACACCAGCACGACGCCGGCGGTTTCGCGCCACGAAAGATACTCGCCGATCAATACGCCGGAGAAGACGGCGACCAGCGTGGGGCCCAGCCCGCGCGCGATCGGGTAGACGTGGCTCAAATCGCCGACCGCATAGGCCTTCAGCAGGAAATAGTAATAGGCGCAGTGGATCAGCACCGATGCGACCAGAAAGCCCCAGCTTTCCGGGGCGGGTGCGCCGACGAACGGCACGATGAACAGGCTGGCGACGCAGCCCGCGAGCATGACCAACCCGAACGAGGCGAGCCGGTCGGGGTCGGATTTCACCACTGCGTTCCAGCTTGCGTGCATCAGCGCGGCAAGCAGCACCAAGCCCGCGACGACCGGATCGAGTTTGTCCAACTTGATTTCTCCCCCGCGCGGGAGAGTAGCGTCATCGAATCGTAACGTGCGGAAAATCGCGCCGCGCCGTCGGCATTGCGGCTCTGCGCCGATGACGGCGCTTCAAAAAAACAAAAGCCCGGAATTTCCGGGCTTCAAAAATTCGAACTTGGATTTGGCGGGGCCTCGAAGTGGATGGGGGCGCGAGAGTAAAGACCCTCACGCCCCCAAATGCACCGAGCGAAGCCGCTTACTTCTTCTTCTTCGCGGCTTTCTTCTTCGCCTTTTTCTTCGCAGCCATGATTGACTCCTTGTTTCCGATGGTGTCGGTCCGGGAAGAGCACGCTGCCGATCGGGGCGGGGTCACTGCCGAAGCACTGAACCGGTCGATCGATAACGGGTTAACGCCCTCCCTGTATGCGGTCCCAACAACGCTAGAACATCATTAACTGCAAGGACATGTCAAGGAATTTCAATATGAGGGGGGTGGTGGTGCCTCCGCCCACCATCGCTTGGGCCTTACGCCGAGTCTAGCGGATACCCTGAAATGCGAGTCTAGCGCTAGAGCCAGACATGCAAGAAACCCGCATGAAATCAGCGTTAAATGCATGTCGCGAGTCGCACGCGAAACACACGCAAAGGTAGTTCGATCACGCTTCCGGAAGATCGAGAAGACCGCGCGCGAATCCGCGCGCATCGAAGTCGCGAAGGTCGTCGATTCCCTCTCCGACACCGATCAACACCGCCGGAGTCGCGAATCGATTCGCGATCGCGACCAGAACGCCACCCTTGGCGCTGCCGTCGAGCTTGGTGAGCGCCAGCGAATCGACCGCGACGATCGACGTGAACGTCTCGACCTGCGCGATCGCGTTCTGACCGATCGTCGCGTCGAGTACGAGCAGCACGGTGTGCGGTGCGGCGTCGTCGAGCTTCTTGATGACGCGCACGACCTTCTTCAGCTCGTCCATCAGGTCGGCTTTGTTGTGTAAGCGCCCGGCAGTGTCGATCAACAACACGTCGCTGCCATTGGCGCGCGCCTTTTCCAGCGCTTCGAACGCCAAAGCGGCCGGGTCGCCGCCTTCTTTCGTCGAAACGAATTGCGCTTTCGCGCGTTCGGCCCAGATGCCGAGTTGGGAAACCGCGGCCGCGCGGAACGTATCGCCCGCCGCGAGCGTCACGCGTTTGCCGTCGGCGGCCAGCGACGACGCCAATTTGCCGATCGTCGTCGTCTTGCCGCTGCCATTGACGCCCACGACCAGCACGACATGGGGTTTGAGCGCGGGGTTCGGCGCGAACTTCTTCGCGACGGGCGCCAAAATCTTCTCGATATCCTCGGCGAGCAGTTCCTTGACCCGCTCGATCGAGGTTTCGGCCGGAAGTTTTCGCGCGCGCAGGCTTTCGACCAGCTTCGCCGCGACCGAAGGGCCCAGATCGGCCTCGATCAGCGCGTCCTCCAGCGCTTGATAGGCCGCTTCGTCGAGCCGGCCGATATTGAGGGCCCGCGAAATCCCTTCCGCGAGTCGCGCCGAGGATTTCTTGAGACCCGTCTTGAGACGCTGAAACCAGCTCATGCTGCCGCCCGCAATTGCCGTCCGTCGTGGCCCAGGATGCGCGCGGGTACGATCTGCCCCCGCATCATCTCGCGGTCGAGCCGCACGCGCGTGCCCCGCGCGTCCAGCCCGTCGCGGCGCGAAGCTTCGACCAGCACATGTGCCGTTGCGCCAATGCGCCGGTCGAGATCGCGCGCGCGCGATGCCGCGACCGCATGACGCAGCGCTTCGGCGCGGCGGCGAATCGTTTCGCCGTCGAGCTGGGGCATGCGCGCGGCGGGCGTGTTGTCGCGCGGCGAATAGGGGAACACATGCGCGTCGGCGAGGCCGATTTCGTCGACCAGCGCCACGGTATTGGCGAAGTCCGCGTCGCTTTCGGTGGGAAACCCTGCGATCAGGTCGGCGGTCAACGCGACGTCTTCGCGGGCTTCGCGCGCGCGGCTTGCAACGGCGATCACGTCGCCGCGCGAATGGCGCCGCTTCATGCGCTTCAAGATCAGATCGTCGCCCGCCTGGATCGACAGGTGAAGCTGGCCCGCGAAGCGCGGCTCGGTCGCCAGCAGATCGAAAATATCGTTGTCGATCTCGGCCGGATCGACCGAGGACAGGCGCAAACGCGCAAGATCGGGGCAGGCGGCGAGGATCGCCTTGGAAGCGGTGCCCAAACGCGGCGCGCCCGGCAGGTCCTGGCCCCACGAGGTGAGATCCACCCCGGTCAGCACGATCTCGCGCTTGCCCGCGTTCACGGCCGCTTGGGCGCGCGCGATGACGCGATCCAAGGGCAGGGAGCGCGAATTGCCGCGCCCATACGGGATTACGCAAAACGTGCAGCGATGGTCGCAGCCTTGCTGGATTTCCAGGAATTCGCGCGTGCGGCCGCTGTCGGGCGGCGTATCGGTCTCGACGAATTCGCGCGAAGTCATTATGTCGCTGACGGTGGCGTCGGCGCCGGCCCAGGTCGCCTGTTGGAGTTTCTCGCGATTGCCGACCACGGCGGCGACGTTCGGGAGCCCCCGCCAATGATCGGGATCGATCTGGGCGGCGCAGCCGGTCACGACGATGCGCGCTTGCGGGGTTTCGCGCGCGAGCTTGCGGATCGCGGCGGCGGCTTCGCGCGTCGCCTCGGCCGTCACGGCGCAGGTATTGACAACGATCGTGTCGGTATCGCCCGCCCGGGCGAGCAGCGCTTCGATCGCCGCGCTTTCGGCGGCATTCAGCCGGCAGCCGAAAGTGACGACACTCATCGCAGCGGCCAGATCCCGCTGAACGACATCGCGGTCGGGCCGGTCATCAGCACATGGCCGTCGCGCAGCCATTCGATCTCGATTTCCGATTTCGGATCGTTCGGGATCGACCCGTCGACGACAATGGAAACCTTACGGCCGGCGACCAATTGGCGGCGGATCGCGGCGACACCGGCCGCACACGCGCCCGATCCGCAGGCGAGCGTGATGCCCGCGCCGCGTTCCCATACGCGCAGGCGCATCCGCTCGGGGCTCAGGATTTGCGCAATGCCGATATTGGCGCGCTGCGGGAACATCTTGTGATGTTCGAGTTGCGGCCCGAGCTTGTCGAGCTCGATCGCCTCGGCGTCGGGCACGAAAAAGGTCGCGTGCGGATTGCCCATCGACGTCGCGACGGGCTTGGCCAGCGGCCCCAATTCGATCGGCACGGCGTTGGTGTCGCACGCCTCAGCCAGCGGGATCTCGCGCCAATCCAAACGCGCGGGGCCCATATCGACCGTCACGCGGCCGTCGGGCTTGCGCGTGGCTTCCAGCGAACCGGCGATGGTTTGAATCGCAAGCTGATCCGCGCCGCGTTCGGCCATCACGCGGTCGGCGACGCAGCGCGTGCCATTGCCGCACGCCCCGGCTTCCGACCCGTCGGAATTGTAGAAGCGGAAGAACACGTCGGCGTCTTTGTCCGCCGGCGTCTCGATCACGATCAATTGATCGAAGCCCACGCCGCGATGCCGGTCGGCGATGGCGCGCGCGAGGTCCGGCGTAATCGCCGGCGCGTCCTTGCGTGCGTCCACGACGACGAAGTCGTTGCCGAGCCCATGCATTTTGACGAAAGGCAGCGTGTCCATGCCGGGGATATAGGGGCCGAGCGCCCCAAAAGTCCACCCGGTTCAGGCGGCAAGAATGCGTACCCGTTGGGCGAGATCGGGCGCCTTGGCGGCGGTGGCGAAGCGCCGATCCGCCGTCAGCACGGCGCAGTCGAGTTCGACGGCGAGGGCGAGGTAAAGACAGTCATAGACCGGGTGGCGCAGCGCGTTCGCGATGCGCAGCGCCGCGGGCAAAAGCTTCGCGTCTTGGTGCAGCGTGATCGGCAGTTCATACGCGGCTTCCAGCAGCGCCTCGGCGGTGGCGTCGTCGTAAAACCCGGCCTTGGCCGATTTCCAGAACGCGTTCGCGGTCTCGATGAACAGCAGCGACGGTGCTTGAAGCCTTTGGCCGCCCGCTTGCGCGACAAGCGCATCCATCTTCGCGATTTGCCCGACCGCCGGCACGATCAGCGACGCGTCGACAACGGCGAGCGTATCGTTCACGTCGGGTCGGCGAGACGATCGTCGTCGCGCGCGTCGAGTTCGCGGCTCGCCCGCCAGCTTTGATCGCTCCAATCGACATGGTCGAGGGCTGGCAAAGCCGCGCGTTTGCGCCGGAACGCGTCGAGGCTCGTCGCCGTAAAGGCTTGGCCGGCCGTACTTTCCAGTCGGCGGCGCGCGACCTCGGACAAGGTCGTGCCCTGCCGGATCGCTTCCAGCTTCAATTCCTTATGGGTTTCCGGGGTAACGCCCCGGATCAGAATATCGACCATTTGATATCAATGATATCACTGATATCAGATGCGCGCAATCCTCACCCTATATAGGGTGACGCCAGAGTCGACCCCGCCGTCTCCCAATTGACGGCGGCGGGCCGATCCCCTAAAACCGCCGCCATTCAAGGGCAATACGGAACCCTTGGGCCCCTTCGGGGTCTCCCGCCGTCCGCGAGTTTCGCGCACGGCGGCCGTTTTGTTTTGGCTTCGAGGTTCGTTTCGGCGCGTATGTTCGACCAGCTCGGCACAAAACTCGGCGCGGTATTCGACAAGCTGCGCGGCCGCGGTGTGATCACCGAGGCCGACGTCGATACGGCGTTGCGCGAAGTGCGCCTGGCGCTGCTCGAAGCCGACGTCGCGTTGCAGGTGGTGAAGGATTTCATCGCCGCCGTGCGCTTCGAAGCGATCGGCCAGCAGGTCGTGCGCTCGGTCACGCCGGGCCAGATGGTCGTCAAGATCGTCCACGACAAGCTGATCGAAACGCTCGGCTCGACCGCGACCGACGTAAACTTGCGCGCCGCCGCACCCATTCCGTATTTGATGCTGGGCCTGCAAGGCTCCGGCAAAACGACGACGTCGGCCAAGCTCGCCAAACGTCTGACCGAGAAGGACCGCAAGAAGGTCCTGCTCGCCTCGCTCGACACGCGCCGCCCCGCCGCCCAAGAACAGCTCGCCGTGCTCGGCACGCAAATTGGCGTGACGACGCTGCCGATCGTCGCGGGCCAGGAACCGGTCGCCATCGCCAAGCGCGCGATGGAGGTGGGCCGCACCGAAGGCTACGACGTCGTCATCCTCGACACCGCCGGCCGGTTGTCGATCGACGAAGAATTGATGGCCGAGGCGAAGGCCGTGCGCGACACGGTGTCGCCCGCCGAATCGCTGTTGGTCGTCGATGCCCTGACGGGCCAGGACGCGCTGACCACGGCGACGCGCTTCAACGAAGGTATCGGCATCACCGGCGTGGTGATGACGCGCTTGGACGGCGATCAGCGCGGCGGTGCGGCGTTGTCGATGCGCGCGGTCACCGGCAAGCCGATCAAGCTGGTCGGTCTCGGCGAAAAGATGGACGCGCTCGAGACGTTCCATCCCGACCGCGTCGCGGGCCGCATTCTTGGCATGGGCGACATCGTCGGCCTGGTCGAGAAGGCGCAAGCGACGGTCGAGGCCGAAACCGCCGAGAAGCTCGCCGCCAAGATCAAGAAGGGCGAGTTCGATTTCAACGACATGCTGTCCCAGCTTCGCCAAGTGAAGAAGATGGGCGGCTTGGGCGGCGTCATGGGCATGCTGCCCGGTGTGGCCAAAATGCAAGCGCAGATGAAGAACGCGAACGTCGACGAAAGCCTGCTGCGCAAGCAGGAGGCGATCATCTGCTCGATGACGAAGCGCGAACGGCGCGACGCCAAAGTTCTCGACGGCAAGCGCAAGCGGCGGATCGCCGCGGGCTCGGGCACGTCGGTCGAGGAGGTCAACCGCCTCGTCAAGCAGTTCATGGAAATGAGCCGCGTGATGAAGCAGATGGGCCGCCTCGGTCAGAAGGGAATCATGCGGACGGGTATCGGAAACCTGTTCCGCCGATAGACAACGACTTATCTCAAGAAAGGACCAACACGAATGGCCGTTAAAATTCGTATGAGCCGCGGCGGTGCGAAGAACCGCCCGCACTACAAGATCGTCGTCGCCGACTCGCGCTACGCGCGCGACGGCCGCTTCATCGAGAAGATCGGTTACTACGATCCGATGCTGCCGAAGGAAAACGACAAGCGCGTCGTGATCGACGTCGAGCGCGCCAAGTATTGGCTGTCGAAGGGCGCGCAGCCTTCCGACCGCGTGACGCTGTTCCTCGCCGCACTTGGCCTGGCCGAGAAGCCCGCGATCCGCGAAACGCCGAAGAAGTCCGCGCCGAAGAAGAAGGCGCAGGAGCGCGCGAAGGAAGCCGCGGCCAAGGCGGCGGAAGCGGCCCCGGCGGCCTAAGGGGTCGGGGCGTTGTCCGCCACTTTACCGGGCAAGCGGGTTCTGGTCGGGGCCATCGCGTCGGCGCACGGTGTGCGCGGCGAGGTCAAGATCAAGAGCTTCACCGGCAAGCCGGCGGATGTCGCAGGTTACGGCCCCGTTTCGGACGAGAGCGGCAAGCGCCACTTCGACATCCGGAAGGTCGGCATCGTTCGCGGTCTGGTGATCGCGAAACTGTCGGGGGTCGAGGATCGCGACGCGGCGGAGGCTTTGCGCGGCATGCGGCTCTATGTGGAGCGCGACGCGCTGGGCAAGAAGCCGAAGGGTTCGGGACGATCGAAGGAACTTTGGTTCCATGCCGATCTGATCGGGCTCGAAGCGAAGGACACGCAAGGGCGCGTCCTGGGCAAGGTGACCTCGGTGCAGAACTACGGCGCCGGGGACATTCTGGAGGTGGCGGACGAAGCGGGCGAAACCCGGCTTCTGCCCTTCACCAAAAGAGTGGTGATTGAAGTGGACGTCGCGGCGGGCACGATCACGATCGACCCGCCCCAATGGACCGAAGCGAAGCCTGAAGAAGGCGACGCGGACGAAGGGAACGAATGAGTACGGCGAACGACATCGGCGGATCGGGCAAGACGGGCGGCACAGCCGCGCCGTGGCGCGCGGTCGTGCTGACGATCTTCCCGGACATGTTCCCGGGCGTGCTGGGCCAGTCGCTGGTCGGCCGCGCCCTCGCCGACGGCGTGTGGACGCTGGACGCGATCGACATCCGCGATTTCGCCTTCGATCGCCATCGTTCGGTGGACGACGTTCCTTTCGGCGGCGGGCCGGGCATGGTGATGAAGCCCGACGTCGTCGATGCGGCCCTTGCGGTCGCCATCGCCAAAGCCCCGGAAGGCGCCCCCGTCCTTTATCTAAGCCCGCGCGGGCCCCGTTTCGATCAGGAACGGGCGCGCGCTTTGGCGGCGGCCCCCGGCGTGGTGCTGCTGTGCGGGCGATTCGAAGGTGTCGATCAGCGCGTGCTCGACAAGCGCGAGGTGGCCGAGCTGTCGCTCGGCGATTTCGTGCTGTCGGGCGGGGAGCCTGCGGCGCAATGCGTTCTCGACGCGTGCGTTCGTTTGCTGCCGGGCGTGCTGGGGGCGGCCGAATCGCTGGGCGAGGAAAGCTTCGAGGACGGACTGCTCGAATACCCGCAATACACGCGCCCCGCTTCGTGGGACGGCCGCGACGTGCCGTCCGTGCTGACCAGCGGCCACCACGCCAACGTCAAAGCCTGGCGTCGCGCCCAGGCTGAAAAAATCACCGCCGAACGCCGGCCCGATCTGTGGGCCAAGCGTCAGGCGCAAACCCAACACTAGGATCAAGCAGGAGAAAGCACATGTCGTTCATCATCGAGCAGATCGAGAAGGCGGAAATCGCCAAGCTCACCGCCAATGCGAAGAAGGTCCCCGATTTCGGCCCCGGCGACACGCTGCGCGTCGCCGTGAAGGTGCAGGAAGGGACCCGCGAGCGTCTTCAGATTTTCGAAGGCGTGTGCATCGCGCGCAAGAATTCGGGCCTGAACTCCAACTTCACCGTGCGCAAGATCTCGTTCGGCGAAGGCGTGGAGCGCGTGTTCCCGCTCTACTCGCCGCGCCTGGGCGGCATCGAAGTCGTGCGCCGCGGTGCGGTGCGCCGCGCGAAGCTGTACTATCTGCGTGGCCGCACGGGTAAGGCCGCGCGCATCGTCGAGAAGTCGGGCAACACCGCCGCGACGGCCGCCGACATGTCGGCCGCCGATCTGGAAGCGGCGGCGGACGCCAAGGCGTAAGCCTTAGCGGGCTCGAGTGGGGGAGGACCGCGGAAAAGCGGCCTCCCCGGCAGGTAATGGGAGCGAGGAAGGAAACGATGGCTAAGCCGCGCACGCTGTTCGACAAGATCTGGGATGCCCACGTGGTCCACCGTCAGGACGACGGCACCTGCGTGCTTTATATCGACCGCCATCTCGTCCACGAGGTGACGTCGCCCCAGGCCTTCGAAGGTCTGCGCATGGCCGGCCGCAAGGTTCGCCGCCCCGATCTGACCGTCGCGGTCGCCGACCACAACGTGCCGACGACCGATCGCTCCAAGGGTATCGAAGATCCGGAAAGCCGGATCCAGGTCGAAACCCTCGCCAAGAACGCCCATGATTTCGGCGTGATGCATTTCGGCATGGACGATATCCGCCAGGGCATCGTCCACATCATCGGGCCCGAACAGGGCCTGACGCAGCCGGGCAACACGATCGTGTGCGGCGACAGCCACACCGCGACGCATGGCGCGTTCGGCGCGTTGGCGTTCGGCATCGGCACGTCGGAAGTCGAACACGTTCTGGCGACGCAAACGCTGATCCAGAAGCCGGCCAAGAATATGCGCATCTCGGTCGACGGCCAGCTTCCCGTCGGCGTGACCGCGAAGGACGTGATCCTCGCGATCATCGGCAAGATCGGCACGGCCGGCGGTACCGGCTATGTCGTCGAATTCGCGGGCAGCGTGATCCGCGATCTGTCGATGGAAGGCCGCATGACCGTCTGCAACATGACGATCGAAGGCGGTGCGCGTGCGGGCCTGGTGGCGCCGGACGAAAAGACGTTCGACTACGTCAAAGGCCGTCCCTACGCGCCCAAGGGCGCGCAGTGGGATATGGCCGTCAATTACTGGCGCACGCTGCCGTCGGACGAAGGTGCCAAATACGACCGCGAGGTTTCGCTCGCCGCCGCCGATATCCCGCCGATGGTCACCTGGGGCACCTCGCCCGAGGACGTGCTGCCGATCACCGGTGCGGTGCCGGATCCCGCGTCTTTCGCCGATGCCGCGAAGAAAACGGCCGTCGAGCGCGCCATCGCCTATATGGGCTTGAAGCCGGGTCAGAAATTCCTCGACGTGGCGATCGACAAGGTCTTCATCGGCTCGTGCACCAACGGCCGCATCGAAGATCTGCGCGCCGCCGCCGCTTTGGCCGAGAAAGCGCTCGCCAAGGGCAAGAAGGTCGCCGCGAATGTCCACGCGATGGTCGTGCCCGGTTCCGGCTTGGTCAAAGAACAGGCCGAGCGCGAAGGCCTCGACAAGGTGTTCAAGGAAGCGGGTTTCGACTGGCGCGAGCCGGGTTGCTCGATGTGCCTTGCCATGAACGCCGACAAGCTCGAACCCGGCCAGCGTTGCGCTTCGACCTCGAACCGCAATTTCGAAGGCCGTCAGGGCCGCGGCGGGCGCACGCATTTGGTCAGCCCCGGCATGGCCGCGGCGGCGGCGTTCGCTGGCCGCTTGGCCGACGTGCGCGACTGGCAGTGAGCTTCATGGCGCTGCCGCTGCCCGTTGGTGGCGCCACCTTCGCGGTGGCGCCGTTCGGGCGGCGTGTGGCGGCGCTCTGCCTCGATGCGGCGATACTCGCCGTCGTGCTATGGGTCTTGGCGGTCGTCGTGCGCGGCGCGCTGGGCTTGCCAGCGTTCACGGTGGCGCCGTGGATTGATCCGGCGGTGGTCGAGATCGACCGCCAGCAAGTGACGGTCGAAGATCAGCGCATGTTCGACAATAGCGGCCATCGCCGCGTCGAATTCCATGTCGAAACGCGCCGCTACGAAGACGGCACGGTGCGCGTCTATTCGGTGGGCGCGGGCGTGAATACCTACGACGACGGACGGGTCGAACCGGTGCGCAGCGAATTGCTGATCGCGCGGAATTTCCGCGGGCTTGCACAACTCATCGCGGCGCAGATCGTGTTGTTCGCGCTGCCCTTCGCCTATTACGCGGCGTTCGAAGCCTCGCGCCGCCAAGCCACGCCGGGCAAGATTCTGCTGGGCTTGAAGGTCGTCGATCTCGACGGCAATCGCTTGAGCGTCCTGCGTGCGATCGGCCGTCAGTTTCTGAAAATCTGCGAAATCGTCTCGACCGGGTTCGGCTATGTGCTGGGCTGTCTCAATGGTTCGGGACAGGCGTTCCACGATATTCTGGCGGGCACGCGCGTCGTGCCGGCCCAGTCGAAATAGGAAGAAGGGGAGATCGAGATGGACAAATTCACCGTTCTGACCGGCGTGGCGGCACCGCTGCCGATCGTCAATGTCGACACCGACATGATCATCCCCAAGCAGCATCTCAAGACGATCAAGCGCACGGGCCTTGGCGTCGCGCTGTTCGAAGAGATGCGCTACGACATGAACGGCAAGGAAAATCCTGATTTCGTGCTGAACAAGCCGGCCTATCGCAAGGCGCAGATCCTGGTCGCGGGCGACAATTTCGGCTGCGGCTCGAGCCGCGAACACGCGCCCTGGGCGCTGCTCGATTTCGGCATCCGCTGCGTGATCAGTACGTCCTTCGCCGACATTTTCTACAACAACTGCTTCAAGAACGGGATCCTGCCGGTCAAGGTCTCGAAGGAAGATCTCGACAAGCTGATGGACGACGCCAGCCGCGGCTCGAACTCCACGCTGACGGTCGATCTGGAGAAGCAGGAGATCAAGGGCCCGGATGGCGGCACGGTGAAGTTCGAGATCGATCCCTTCCGCCGCAAATGCTTGCTCGAAGGCCTCGACGATATCGGCCTGACGCTGCAACACGCGGGCGATATCGACGCCTACGAGGCGAAGGGCAAGACGACGCAGCCCTGGCTGCACGCGGCCAAGGCTTGAAGCAAGAAGGACGAACGCGAAATGGCATCCAATCGTAAACTTCTGGTTCTTCCCGGCGACGGTATCGGCCCTGAGGCGATGCGCCAGGTCCTGCGCGTCGTCGACTGGTTCGACAAGCGCCGCACTGTCTCGTTCGACGTGAAGTCGGGTCTCGTCGGCGGCGCGTCCTACGAGAAACACGGTACGCCGCTGACCGACGACACGATGGCGTTGGCCCAGGAATGCGGCGCCACGCTGTTCGGCGCCGTCGGTGGCCCGCAATGGGACAATCTGCCGTTCGAGAAGAAGCCGGAACGCGGCCTCTTGCGCCTGCGCAAGGATATGGACCTGTTCGCCAATCTGCGTCCGGCGCTGGTGTTCGACGCGCTGGCCGACGCCTCGTCGCTGAAGCGCGATCTGGTCGCGGGGCTCGACATTCTGATTCTGCGCGAATTGACCGGCGGCGTTTATTTCGGCGAGCCGCGCGGCGTGTCCACGCTGCCCGACGGCCAGAAGAAGGCGGTCGACACGCAGGTCTACACGACCAGCGAGATCGAGCGCATCGCGCGCGTCGCATTCGAGCTTGCGCGCAAGCGTTCGAACAAGGTGCATTCGGTCGAAAAGGCCAATGTGATGCACACGGGCGTATTGTGGCGCGAGACGGTGACCAAGCTGCACGCCGCCGAATACAAGGACGTGCAGCTCGAGCACATGTACGCCGACAACTGCGCCATGCAGCTGGTGCGCCGGCCCAAGCAGTTCGACGTGATCGTCACCGACAATCTGTTCGGCGACATCCTGTCGGATTGCGCGGCGATGCTGACCGGTTCGCTCGGCATGCTGCCCTCGGCCTCGCTGGGCGCACCCGATGCCACCGGCCGGCGCAAGGCGCTGTACGAGCCCGTGCACGGCTCGGCGCCCGATATCGCAGGTCAGGACAAGTGCAACCCGCTCGCCACGCTGCTCAGCTTCGCGATGATGCTGCGTTATTCGTTCGATTTGTCGGACGACGCCGATCTGGTCGAGAAGGCGGCGAAGAACGTGCTCGCCACCGGTATCCGCACGCCGGATATCGCGGGGCCCGGCGACAAGGTCGTGTCGACCACCCAGATGGGCGACGCGCTGCTCAAGGAACTCGACAAGCTCGCGGCCTAAGCGGTTTCGTCGAGACCCAAGAAAAAGGCGGGGCCTCGCGGTCCCGCCTTTTTTATTCGCGCGCGGCGCCGGAGCTTAGGCGTGCGTGGGCTCCGCCTCGTCCTCGGCGGCGGTGCCGCCGAAGCTCGGCACGTAGCTCCACACCCAAGCCGGCGGGAAATTCATCATCGCGATGCCTTTGCGCTTGCCGGTCAGGCCCAGCGGCTTTTCTTTGATCGGCGAGGCGAGCGAGTAGGTGTATTGCAGGATCTCGCCGCCCGGCACCATCACGTCGATCGCGGCCTGCGTCAGCGCCTTTTGCACGTCGATGGGCAACGGCAGCATCGGAATGCCGGAAATGACCGTGCCGACCTTGCCGACCCATTGCGGCGGCAGAAGCTGGGTCAGTTTCGTCGCGTCGCCGTGGATGACGTTCACATTGGGGAACTCGCGGCGCAGATAGGCGCACATATCGGCGTCGATCTCGACCACGAAAAGCCGGTCGGTCGGCACGCCCGAGGCGAGCAACGCCTTGGTGACGGGGCCGGTACCCGGCCCCAATTCGACGACGCATTCGTCGTCGTTGCGGCGCACCTGCTTGACGACGAGGCGCGCGAGGGCGGGCGAGGAGGGGATGACGGAGCCGACCTTCATGGGGTTGGCGAGCCAGCGGCGGAAGAAAAACAGATCTTCGGGTTGATCTTTCGATTCCTTCGCCATCGCGTCGTCTCCGATATTGATGTTGCGGATCGATGAAAGCCCCGACCGCGCCAACTATATAAGGCTGTAACGCCACGCTTTGTAGGGGGAATCAGTGCGTTAAATTTTTATGACGCCCAAGCCCGATTCGGGGTATCCGAGACGCGAAACTTTCTGCCGGGCGCGACGAGGCTCCCCGCATCGTGTATCCACTTTCTGCGTTGTCGAAAGCGCCGCTTCTTTTTGCGGCGATGTGAAGGAAAAGGTCGATGGGTAAAGCGTTTGCGGTCGTCGGTGCCTCGGGCACGCTGGGTCGCGAAGTTCTTCAAGCACTCGCCGAGGCGGGCGTGAAGGCGGAGGATGTCGCGGCACTGGCCTCCGACCGGTCGGCGGGCACGGGCCTGACCTATGGCGACGACGACGAGGTCGTCACCAAGGAAATCGGCGCGCATGATTTCTCGAAGACGAAGGTGACGGTGTTCTGTACCGCCGCCGCCGTCGCCTCGACGCATGTGCCGCGCGCGGCAAAGGGCGGCGGCTGGGCGCTGGACGCCTCGGCGCATAGCCGCCTTGACGCCAACGTGCCGCTGGTCATCCCCGGCCTCAACGACACCGACGAAGTTCTCGCCAAAGCCACCAAGCGCGTCGTCGCGTTCCCCAGCGCGTGCGTGTCGATGGTGGCGCGCGCACTGAAGCCGCTGCACGACGCGGCGACCTGCAAGCGCGCGGTCGTGTCGACCTATCAATGCGTGTCGGAGGCGGGCAAGGACGCGATGGACGAATTGTTCGGCCAGACGCGCAACGTCTACGTCAACATGCCGTTGGAGCGCGAACACTTCGTCAAGCAGATCGCTTTCAACACGATCCCCCATTGCGGCAATTTCCAGGACGACGGTTCGACGTCGGACGAAGCCGCCCTCGCGCGCGAAACGCCGCGTCTGCTGCCGGGCGTGAAGGTGGCTGCGACTTGCGTGCGCGTCCCCACTTTTGTCGGTCACGGGATTTCGGTGGTCGCCGAGTTCGCCGAGCCGATGGGCACGGCCCAGGCGCGCGCGATGATGAAGCGCATGAACGGCGTCGCCGTCGTCGATTTGCGCCACGAGCAAGGCATCGTCACGCCGCTGGAAACGCAAGGCGAAGGCTCGATTTTCGTCAGCCGCATCCGTGACGACGCGTCGGCGCCCAACTCGATCGCTTTCTGGCTGGCGGCCGACAATCTGCGCGCGGCCTTGGCCACGCCGATTGCGCGTCTTGCCCTCGAACTCGCCGCGCGCGGATGATCAAGCGGTTCGCCCTTCTTTTCGCGCTGCTTGCGGCCCCCGCCGCCGCGCAAGGGACGGCGGATCTCGACCGGCTTTACGGCTCGCGCGATTGGCGCGGCGTGTCGGAGCGCATGCGCCTGGCGAATAGCGAAGCCGACGCGCATGCCGCTCTGCAATGGGCGGCGGCCAAGGTGCTCGACGGCGCGCCGCATGTCGTCGCACTGGCCTACGCCGATCTGTTGTGGCGGATCGGCCAAGGGCGCAACGACGACTCGCTGCGGCACGAAGCGGCGATCGTGACGCTCTATTCGGTGGCGCTGGCGGCGGTGGACGGGGCCGCGTGTCTCGATCGCACGGCGATCGAGGCGCGCGTCAACCAAATCCTGTCGGCGACCGGCCCGCGCATCACGCTGCTGCGCAATCTGCCCGCCGAACGGCGCCAGGATGCGCGCGCGCGCGTGACGTCGCTGGAGCAGACGACCTTCCTGCGCCGGCCGGAGGATCAGGAGATCTGCCGGGCGGGCCAAGGCGAGATCACGCGCCAGCTGCGCGCACCCGGCACCGAAGTGATCGAGCAGCCGCTGCGCGCGGGCCAAGCCTCGCGCACGGTCGATATCCGCCCCGGTCCGACCTACCGGCCGCAGATGTACACGTTGCAGGAAGCGCGCGTGCGCCGCGAGGTGCAGCGCCAGCAGCGTCTGCCGGCGCTGCTGCGCGATCTCGTGCCGAACTAAATCAGTCCCAGCCGTCGCAGCGCGAGTTCGCCCAGCACGCCGATGGCGAAGGCGAAGATGATCCACGCCGCGATGCGGTTGGCCCAGGTCAGGCCCGTGGTCGTGAAGCGGTCGCGGAAGTAATGGACCAGTTCCACGACCAGCACCCACCAGGCGGCGGCGCCGGTGAACACGCCCGCGATCAGCAGCCAATCCTCGAACGCGGCCCGGCCCTCGGTGCGCACGCCGAACGCCGCGAACACCGCCATGAAGGACAGGATGGTGATCGGATTGGTGAGGGTCAGCACCAGCGTCGAGGTGAAATCCGCGATCAGGCCGCTTGGGTCTTTGCCCTCGGCCATTTTGGGGGCGGGCCGGCGCATCAAGCGCACGGCCATCACGATCAGGATGACGCCGCCGCCCAGCGCCAAATAATCGCGCTGCTCCTCCATGAAGCTTTTCAGAATCACGATGCCGAACGCGGCGATCGCGCCGAACATCGTATCGGCGACCGCGGAACCGGCCCCCGAAAACAGACCCGCCAACCGCCCATGCACCAGCGTGCGGCGGATGACCAGGATGTTGATCGGTCCGACCGGGGCTGTAATCAGGAACCCGACCACGACGCCTTTGAGGAACAGCCACTCGAACATGTCCTTCGCCGTATAGCCGTCAAATCCGAACGCCGCCAGTGCGTTGTGCGGGTGCGAGAGGAATTGAATACCCTGCGAAACGCTTGGCAGCGGCGGGCGAGGCTGACAGGATGGGCGCCCGACAACGCCGTCAACGCTTGGATTCCCATGGCCGAATTCCGCCCCGTTCCGCGCCGCTCCGCTCTTTACGTGCCGGGGTCCAATGCCCGCGCTTTGGACAAGGCGCGCCAAGTCGATGCCGATGTTTTGATCTTCGATCTGGAGGACGCCGTCCACGCCAACGCCAAGGATTCGGCGCGCGATGCGGTGATGGCCGCGTTGAAGCAGGGCGGCTATCGGGCCGAGCGCATCGTGCGCGTCAATCCGCTGTCGGGCAAAGTCGGCCAGGCCGATATCAAGGCGGCCGCGCGCTCGGGCTGCCAGGCCGTGCTGCTGCCCAAGGTCGAAAGCGCCAAGGACGTGCGCGACGCGGCCTTGCGCCTCGCCGCCGCCGGGGCGCCCGAGAACGTCCAGCTTTGGGCGATGATCGAAACGCCGCTGGGCGTTTTGCGCGCCCAGGAAATCGCCTTGTCGAGCCCGCATCTGGGCGCGCTCGTCATGGGCACCTCCGATCTCGTCAAGGATCTGCGCGCCCGCCATTCGGAGGATCGCTTGGCGATTATGCCGTCGCTGGGCCTGTGCCTGCTGGCCGCGCGCGCGGCGGGTTTGCCGATCCTCGACGGCGTGCATCTCGACCTGAACGACGATTCCGGTTTCGCCGCGACCTGCCGCCAGGGTGCGGAAATGGGCTTCGACGGCCGCACGCTGATCCACCCGAAAACCATTGCCGTGTGCAATGCCGCCTATGGCCCGTCGGCGGCCGACGTCGAATGGTCGCGCAAGGTCATCGCCGCCTACGACGCCGCGTCGGCGAAGAACGAAGGCGTGGTCGTGGTCGACGGCAAGCTGGTCGAACATCTGCACGTCGAATCGGCGCGCAACACCGTGGCGCTGGCCGACGCGATCGCCGCGCGTGCGGCCAAAGCGGCGTGAGTGCGGATAACCGCCGCCTCGCCACGCTCGGGCGCGGCACCAATCACGATTTCGTCGCGCGGCGATATGCGGAATTGCGCGGGCTCGCGCCCGAGCCGCTTGGCTGCGACACGCTGGCGGCTTGCGCCGAAGCGGTGCTGGCGGGCGATGCGGCCTATGCGGTGATCTGTTCGGTTCATCCCGACACGCCACATCTGCTGACCGCCTATCACAAGCGATTATTCCTCGCCGACACGTTCATTTCGCCCAGCAAGCCTTTGGCGATCGTCACGCGCGAACAGATCCATCGCCCGCATAGTATCGGCGTGTTCACCGCGACGCTGGGGCTGGGCGATCTGTCGGCGTGGCGCGAAATCGTGGTCGAAAAATCGGGCACGATCTTCGACGTCGAAACGCAATTGCGCCGCGGCGCTTACGATTCGGCGCTGGTTTATCGCGACTTTATCGATCGCGTATCCGGCTATCGGCTGGAATTGGAAATCGACTCGCCCGACGACGCATGGCTCGTGCTCGGCACGAAGCGCGCTTATCGGGGCGCGCTCGTCGCGTCGCGAAACGCGCTCGATTAAATTCGGCTCGACAGCCAGATGGCGAGGCGCGAGCCCGCCTTGATCGCGGCGGCAAGCGGTTCGTAGCCCGGCGCCTGTTCGGCACCGCGATCGAGCGCTTCGTTCTTGTGCTCGACCTCTTCCCGGCGGAATTTCTCGAGCGTTTCTTTGAGGCCGCCTTCGTCGTCGGGCAATGCGGCGATCTGTTCGCGGTAATGTTCGTCGATCACTTCTTCGACCGCGACGGTGCAGGCCATCGCGGCTTTTTCGCCCAGCATGGCCGTGGCGGCCCCCAGCGCGAAACCCGCGACATGCCAGAAAGGCTGCAGCACGGTCGGGCGCGCGCGGCGCTCGGGCAGCAGCTTTTCGAAAGCGGCCAGATGCGCGCGCTCCTGTTCGGCCATATGCGCCACGGCCTTCGCCGCTTCGCTGTTCTTGCCGAGAACGGCGAGCTGGCCTTCGTAGATGCGAACGGCGCCGTACTCGCCGGCGTGATCGACGCGCAGGATGCGATCGATCAGCGCTTCGCCGGCGGGTTCGCCGGGCAGGCCCATACGATGCGATGCGGTCATTTCGAATCTCCGCGAAGCGCGAACCAGGCACTCGCCCCCGCGACGGCGGCGAGTGCCCCAGACAGGAGAATGTTGTACCCGGCCATCGTCACGCCGAACAACGACCATTGCGGCTCGTCGCACCGCACGACGGGTGCGGCCAAAAGCCGCGCGCGCAATTCCTCCAGCGAATTCGACGCGCCGCGCGGCGAGCTGCACGAGGCAAGACCTTCCCACCAGCCTTGTTCGACGCCGGTGTGGAATACGGCGACGCCCGCGCCGTAGGTCAGCGCGGCGGCCGCGATTCCCAGCAAGGCCGCGCGCGGCTTGCCTGCGGGCGCGAAAGCGGCGGCGAGGCCGGCGGGGATCGCGACCCAGAACGGGTAGCGCTGCAGGTAGCAAAGATCGCACGGGACCAGCCCGCCGATATGCTGGAAGGCGAGGGCGGCGCCGAGCACGGCGGCACTGCCGGCGGCGATGGCGATGCCCGCAAGGCGCGAGCGGAGAAGAGCGTCGATCACGGCGCGCAGTATACAGCGTCAGCCGACGCGCGGCAGCACCAGCGTCGCGCGCAAGCCGCGCGTCGGACGGTTCTCCAGCCGCACCTCGCCGCCATGGGCGACCGCGATATCGCGGGCGACGGCCAGACCCAGCCCCGTGCCGCCGGTTTCGCGCGAGCGCGACACTTCCAGCCGGTAGAACGGCCGGAACACATGTTCGAGCTCGGCCGGGGGAATGCCCGGCCCTTCGTCGACGATCGCCGCCTCGATCCGGTCGGGATACTCGGCGAGCGTCACTTCCGCGCGTTCGCCGTAGATCAGCGCGTTGTCGATCAGATTGGCGAGCGCGCGTTTGAGGGCGCCCGCGCGCCCTTCGACGATCAGGCTTTGCGGGCCTTTGTAGGAAATCTCGCGGCCGAGATCCTCGCGCTCGTCGACCAGCGTTTGGAGCAAGGCAGCGAAATCGAAACGCTCGGGCGAGGACTCCAGCGCGTCGGCGCGCGCGAAAGCCAGCGTCTCGGCGATCATTTTTTCCATCTCGACGATGTCGCTCTGCGCCTTCGCGCGCTCCTCGGCATCGTCGATCGATTCCGCGCGCAGGCGCAGGCGCGTCAACGGCGTGCGCAGGTCGTGGCTGACGGCGGCCAGCATCCGCGTGCGGTCTTCGACATGGCGCACGAGCTGCGCGCGCATGCGCGTCAGCGATTCGCCGATGCGGCGCACTTCGCGGGGGGCGCCCGACAAACGCGGCAATTCGGCCGCGAGGCCGGCACCCGCGCGCTGTGCCGCGAGCGAGACGGAGACGAGGGGGCCTGCGACCCGGCGCGCCGCCCACAACGCCGCGGCGCCGGCGGCGACGGCGATACCCGCAAGCCACGCGCCCAGCACGATCCAGCCCCAATTCAGGCCCGGCGTGATCGGGTGCAGCGTCAGGAACGTGCCGTCGGGTCCGCGAATGACGATGCGGAAAATGCCGGGAATGGTCTGCGCCTCGGCCCAGGCGGAATCGTCGGCGGGCACGCGCAAGACTTGCGCATGACGTTCGAACCGCCCCGGCGGGCGCGGCAGCCCGAATCCGCCGATCGCCAACTCGCTGGAAACGCCGAAGCCCGGTCCCAACGCTTCGGCGATCACGCGCTCCAGCCGCGCCGCGCGTCCGCGCGCGGGGCGCGGGTCGGGCGGCACTTCCAGCGTCGGCGACCATTCGAGATCGAGGTGTTCGATCTCCGCGCGCCGATGGAGATAGGCGGCGCGCGCTGCCGGCGGCCGCGCGAACGTATCGCGCGCGATAGCGACCGCCGCTTCGGCGAGCCAAGGGGCCGCGTAAAGCCGGAACTCCGTCGGGCGCAGCAGCAGCGCCAAGCCGACCGAAATGAGCTGCGCCGCGACGAGGCCGACGATCGCGACCAGCGCGATGCGGCCGGCGATCCCGTCGAACAGGCCTTTCACGCCCGTGTCTCGACGTCGGCGGCGAACAGATATCCGCCGTTGCGCACGGTGCGGATGATTTCGGGTTTCGCGGGATCGGGCTCGATCTTGCGGCGCAAGCGCATCACCGCGACGTCGATCGAACGGTCGAACAACTGCGCCTGCCGGCCGCGCGCGAGATCGAGCAATTGTTCGCGCGACAATGTGCGTTGCGGACGCTCGACGAAGGCGATCAGCAGATCGATCTCGGCGTCGGTCGTGGGCACGAGCGCGCTGTCGGGCCGGCGAAGTTCTCGTCTTGCCGAATCCAATGTCCAGCCCGCGAATTGGAAGATCCGCGCTTTGACCTCCGGCTCCTGGCGCTCGCCGGCACGGCGCAACACCGCGCGCACGCGCGCCAGCAGCTCGCGCGGATTGAAGGGCTTGGGCAGGTAATCGTCGGCGCCGATCTCGAGCCCCACGATGCGGTCGGTTTCCTCGCCGCGCGCGGTCAGCATCACGATCGGAATGCGGTCCTGCGCGCGCAAGCGCCGCGCGAAGGACAAGCCATCCTCGCCCGGCATCATCAAATCCAGAACCACGAGTTCGAATTTGCCGGCCCCCAAAGCGGCCTCGGCCTCGCGCACGTCCTTGGCCTCGGTCGTGCGGAAACCGTTCTCGGTGAGGAAACGCGAGACGAGCCTGCGGATTTCGCGGTCGTCGTCGACGACAAGAATATGCGGCGTGCGTTGCGTCATGATGCGTCGATCATATCGCCGCGCGGCAACTTCGCCGACGGGTCGTAACCCGGCGTTACAAACACGGACACATGGTTATGGGTCGTTACACACATGGGGTCCGCGGTCATGCGAGGAAACGTGCCGGTCATCGCCGGGCCCCAATCCAAGCCGATAACGGCGTCGTCCGCAATCCACAACGGAGACGTATGATGAAGAAGCCCATCCTCCTCGCTCTCGCCGGTCTCGCGTTTGCGATGCCGGCTTTCGCCCAGCAGCCGCCCGCACCCCCCGCCGGCGGCCCGCCGCCCGATCATGCGCGGCGCGGATTCGAGCGTATGTGCGCCGACGCCGATGCGCGTATCGCTTCGCGGCTTGCCTATCTCGAAGCCAAGGTGAAGCCGACGGCGGCGCAACGTTCGGCGTGGGAAAGTTTCGCGCGCGACAGCCGTGCCGCGGGCGAGCCGATGAAACGCCTGTGCGACAACCCGCCGGCCGCGGCCGCACCCAACGACGCGGCCGCCCAGCTCGCGCGGCGCGAAACGTTCACGCAAGCGATGGCCGCGTCGCTCGCCGTGTTGCGTCCGGCGGTCGAGCGCTTCCAGGCCGTGCTCGACGACGCGCAGAAATCGGCGCTGGCCGAAGCGCTGTCGCCGCGACGGATGATGCGCCGCCACCACTAAGGCCGATCGGTCGGCCGGGCGCGGGCGGGTTCCTTCGGGGCCCGCCCGCCGCTTTTGCGGCGGCATAAACTCGCCTCGCGGGAATTATCCGGCGTATACTTTTCGCCTCCGCGAACGAATCGAAGCGTATGCCGAAGCAAGAATCCAAATCCGAGCAGTACCTGGCCAAAGCCAAGCGCTTTCGCGATCGTGCGGCGGGATTCCGCCATACGCTGGCGCGCAAGGACCTGACCAAGGCCCATCGCGAGGAATTGGAGACGATGGTCGCCAATCTCGAAGGGGCGGCGCGCCAGCTCGAAGCCATGGCCGGCGGCGCCCCGGTGGAACCCGCCATGAGTGCCGCCGAGGAAATCCGCCGCTTGCGCGCCACGGGCAAAATCGACCCCGCGCGCGCGGCCCTGATCCGCAACGCCCGCAATGTGCGCAACGCCCGTGTGGCGATGCAGGTGTTGAACGCCGCCGCCGGATTGCCCCCCGCCAAGCCCGCCGCAAGCGGGATTCCCCCGCGCAAGCGGGGGGCTTGATACCCCCCGCCGGGACCGCCATATTTTCCGCATGGACGGGCCGCCTTTCGGGGGGCCCGCCGCCCCGCAACGGGCCGCTCCGGCGGCCGTATAGGGGGTGCCGCCCAGCTTCGGGGGCGCTCCGGAAAGTGCGTACGACATGTCGCGTTTGTCGCTGTTCAACAACCCGCTGCTGCTCGGCTTCGACGAGTTCGAGCGCACGCTCGACCGCATCGCCAAGCATGGCGGCGACGGTTATCCGCCCTACAACATCGAACAGATCGGCGAGAACGGCCTGCGCATCACGCTGGCCGTCGCCGGCTTCACCACCGACGATCTCGTTCTGTCGCTCGAAGGCAATCAGCTCGTCGTGCGCGGCAAACAGGCCGACGACGGCAACCGCGCCTTCATCCATCGCGGCATCGCGGCGCGCCAGTTCCAGCGCAGCTTCGTGCTCGCCGACGGAATCGAAGTGCTCGGCTCCTCGCTCGACAACGGCTTGCTGCATATCGATCTCGCGCGCCCGCAACCCGAAGCCAAGGCGCGGCGTATCGAAATCAAAAGCGGGGCGAACGCGGCCCAGCGCCGCCCGACCATCGACGTTTCCGGCAAGGAGGGCTGAAGCATGAGCGATCTTTCCACGTTGCGCGCGTTGTCGCCCGAGGCGTTCGCCGCCCTCGGGCATCAAGGCATCGCCTATGTCCGCCGCACGGAAGAAACGGGCGAACAAGGCCCCGCCTCGATCTACGCGATCCATTCCGCGGTCGGTGAACGCATTGGTGCGGCACCGTCGCGCGATCTCGCTTTTGCGGCGATCCGCCAACACGGGCTGGAGCCGCTCGACGCGCATTGATCGCGCGCGACGACCCGCCGAGGAGCACGAAAAGGGGTCCGCCATGGCGGGCCCCTTTTTCATAGGCACGATTGTAGCGTCGGATTGTTTGTCGGATTCTTGTTGCGCCTCAAAGTAGATGTTCTATATTCATTCTAACGGCATCCGGCGGGTCGGTTATTCCCTATTCGTCTTTGCCGCTCCGAACGTGCATTCCTGTGGAAAGTCCCCATTCTCGGCGAATCGGACCGAATCGCCGGGTGGGGATTTCTGCGGCACCGCATGAGAACATTATAGGTACTTTTGCGGCGATGTGCGTAAGGAACGGTAGTAGATATTAGGGAATTATCGAAAATCCCGGAGGCCGGCGCCGCAATGCCGTTCCGCACCGAGGGGGTTTTCCATGTCCGCGCCGCAGCCGCCCGAGCCGCATCCGCGCCTTACCGAAGCCTTACCGCATGCCTTGTCCGCCGCGACGGGAGGGCGGCCGGGCGATGCCGTAATTGCCGCCGCGGGCGCATTGGCGCTGGGGCGCTTGCGGCTCGTGCCCGCGCAAGAGCCGAAACTGCGCTGCGCGCTGGCCGATGCCGCGCGCGCCGCGCGCGTGGGCGAAGTGCCGCTGGGCGACGGGCGGGTGCTGATCCCCGATCTAGACAGCGTATTCGGTCGCGATGATCTGCGCGATGACGAAACGGCAAGCGTGCGCGCCTTGCTGCTCGCGCGCGCCACGCTGGAAACGGCGGCGGGCAAGCGCGCCTTGGCCAAGGCCGAGCGGCGGCGCCTCGTCGCGATCGGCGCGCGCGTGCGCCTCATGCTGGCGCAAGCCGCACCTTGGGCGTGGCGCGCGCTCCGCTCGCTTGCCGGGCAACTCGAACTCGCCGCGCATTTCCACGCCTTGCCGCGTCACGCGCATAGCGAACTCGCGGCCGTGCTGGCGCGCGGGATCGTGCCCGACGCGGCGCGTTTCGATCTCGCGGCCTTGCGCGGCCTTGCGCGACGGCATTCGCCGGTCTGGCCGCTCGCCGAAGGCTGGGCGGCGCGCGACGCGGCTTTGGACGCGGTCGCGTGGGATTTCGCCCCCCACGAAACCGCGCGTCTGTCGGCGTGAGGGAGGGACGGACGATGACCGAAGATCGCTATTTGCTCGATCTCGATTTCGACGCCGTGCTCGCCGAAGTGCTGGGCGATGCGGAAGGCGGGCCGGAGGGCAAGGTCGTCGCGGTCGACAACGCCGCCAGCGGCTTGTCGGCCGGGCGCTTCCAGATGGATCTCTCGCAGCGCGCCGACCTTGCGGCACGTTTTGCCGCGATCGCGGTGGCCGAGAAGCTGCCGGGGGCCGACGACGCGGCGTTGCTGTCGGCGCGCACGCGCGATTTGACGAGTGCCGAGCGTGCGCGCGCGGTGGCGCTGGGCAATTCGATCCTCGCGACCGACGCGGGCGAGGCGGCGTTGAGCGAGGCGGAGGCCGCGAAATTCGCCGAGCTGCGCGCCGCCGTGCGGCGCGTGGCGCGCGATTCGGGAGCCGGTGCGCGCGATTTCCTCGCCGGGCTTCGCGGGCAGATCGAACTCGCCTGCCATCTGCATCAGTTCGGCACGGGCAGTATCCGCAAGCTGCAAGCCTATTTGCGCGGGGAGGCGGTCGCGTTCGAAATTCCGGGGGCGCCGCCCGAGCCGCCGGTGGCGCCGAACGATCCGCTGGACCTCGCGGGCTTCCGGGCGTTTCGCGCCGCCACGCGTTGGGGCCGCGAATTTCCCCGCGCGCGCGAATCGCGCGATCTGCGAATCGACCGAGCCTTCGCGCGCGTCGCCAAACGGCTGGGGATCGGCGGCGGGCCCGGCGATCCCACGGCCGAGATGCCGCGCTTGCTGCGCCGCGCCTTCGCGCGCGCGGTGCGCGAAGATCGTCTGCCGGGGGCCGTGCGCCGTTTGCAGCGTTTGCTCGTCCGGCTCAACCGCATGGCCGACAGCGTGATCGCCCCGCCGCCGCTGGAGGTCGACGGCAAATGGGGTCCGCAATCGCGCGCGGCCTTGGCGCGCGCCATTGATCGGCACGGGGCGGAGGAAATCGGGCGGCGCTTCGCGATGGATGCGGCCGACGAAGCCTTGCGCAGCGACGGCAAGCGGCCGGGGATCGGCGCCATCGGGCGGGCCTACGCGATCCTCGCCGATCTGGGACCCGCCGCACCGCACGCGATCGCGATGGCGATGGGGGCGAAGGACGCGGCCGACGCGAAGGCGGCCTTCGCCAAAGCCGCCGCGCAGTTCATGCCGGGCGAGATCTTCGCCTCGCTCGCCGCCGCCCCCGAATGGCGGGGCGTGCGATGAGCGTGCAACCCTTAGTCCTTCTCCTGTTCCTCCTCTGGCTCCTTTTCGTGTTTCATCTCGTATTCGGCCTTGTCGCGCCGAGCGGCGTCGCGGGCCTCGGCAATAAAGGTGGGGAGCGTCAATTCGTCGTCGCCCATCGCCATCACGCAGTCGCGCATCGCTTGTGCGGGCGGTTCGGGCGGATTGTCGCTGATGCCTCCTACGTTGAAGATGCGCCATCGCCCGCCTGGGGTTGGTTGGATGGCGACATCCACGCTCGAATCGCCGAGCGCCCAGCCGATCGCCTCTCGCTCTTTCTCGCCGAGTTCAGCCAGGGTTTTGGAAAGGCGGATATAGCCTTGGCCGTCCGGCGGATCGACGCGCCAGTTCCCTGTCGAGTAATTATCGTCGAACCAGACGACGAGTGGGTCGGGCGTCACCGTCTTCCAGGTCGTGGCGTCGGCGAAGCGCACGCGCAGATAGACCGTCCCTTCGATCTTCGTCGGGGTGGACGCGGCGGCATCGCGCTCGACGCCAATTTCCAGCGATTCGAAAGCCGGGTCGGTCGCGTTCGACCGCGCGCGGAAAATCCAGGCGCACAGTGTCGGCGTGCCGTCGCGTTCGTCGTGCCGGGCGCGATGCTCGTCCGCGAATCTGACCCCCCCAAATTTCACCGCGCTCGGTGATGATCGGCCTCAACCATGGCGACAAGGGATCGGGCAGCGGCAGCGGCGCGATCTCTCCGCCTCGCGCAAACCCCGTAGCCGCGATGCCGCCGACCGCGACGAGCACCGCCATCGCGGCTTGTCCCAACTTCATCGTCATCTCCTCGGTCCGAACGGCAGCCGGACCGGAGGAAATCCATCCGCTGCCACCATCTAAAGGAGCATAACATTATGGCGAATGAATGGAAGTTTCAGATCTATCCGGGGCTCCGCGAACGCGCCCTTGAAGCTCTGGAGGCGGCAGAATCCGAGGGAAAGAACGTAGCCGATGTGCTTTGGTCGGGTACTAGCGGGGTTGCAGCCGGGAAGGTGCAGGTTGATCTTGGGTGGAATCCGAATGTTGCCGACAAGCTTGTCGAAGCCGGGGTCAAAAACGGTCAAATCAATGATGAAGCGACCAAGGCGCGTGTGTCGGCGCTGTTGAAAATACAGTTTGCCAAGAGGCCGGGTGAAATCTTCAAGGAGACGTCTGCCGACATATCGAAAACGTTTGGAGATGATGGCGAGTCGGTGCGGCGGCATCATCAAGCGAATCTACCGACGACAAAGCCGAAAATCGAAGAATTGAAGAAACAGGCTGAAGAGGCAAAGCGGTGGGCCAACGATCTTATCGGAACCAAGGAAGGCGCCGAAGTAATTAAAAAGGCAGGCGAGGAGATCGTCGATAAGAACATCGCGCAGTTGCCCGGCCTTTGCGGCAATGCCGCGCCTCAGGCGCAAGAATTCTGTAATTCGGAGCAAGGCCAGATCGAAATCGTCGGCTTCCTTCATCAAAACGGCGGTCAGTACAACAAAGAGATAAGGAGCATGATGCAAGGGAAGACCGTGACAATCGGCGACCCGGCTAAACCGAAACAAATTCGTGTCGAAGGGAAAATGGATATCGAACAGTTTCGGGAGAAGATTCGCGACAACACCAAATTCGGCCGCAGTCCAGCAAACAAAAAAGGCCTCGCAAACCGCGATAAGAAAATGGACACGTTCTATCGCAGCAAGGATATCTACGACGGCTCACGCGACTTCTTGAACCCGCCGCTGCCGCCGATTCCAGTGCCGCGCGATACGGCGCCGAGGCCCGACGCGGCGAAGCTCGAGAAGCATTCGGCGCTGCCCGACGACGAAGCCGATGCGCCGGTGCAGAGCGCGGAGGCGGCGCCGGCGTCGCTGCTTCAACAGCCTGCACCAGAACAAAACACCAACGTATTGGAGATGGCGTCGTTGATGCCCGACGAAAGATCGGCGCGCGGGCCCAAGGTGTGGCGCCCCGATAGCGGCGCGCTCGCCGACGCGGTGATGCAAGCGGGCGGCACGGGCTTGCCGATCTGGACGCAGATGCTGCTGGGGCGCGACGCGATGACCAACGGCTCGCGCGCGGCGGTCAAAGGCTTCCAGAATGCGATCAACGCCGCGACCAAGCCGCCGGGCTTCGACTATCACTGGGGCTTGGGCGGGCGCGAAGGGCGCATCGATGTCGACGGCGATTTGGGGCCGCAAACCTTGTCCGGTTTCGTGCGCGCGGTCGACAAGCACGGCGACAAGGGCTTCGCGCGGATCTACGCCCTCGACCAGTTCGGCCGCTACACCAAGGGGCTCGATACCGGAATGTCGCGTATCGGCGATTTGGAGGACACGCTCGCCTCGACGCTGGGCCAGGTGACGCCGGACGCGGGGGCCCGCGCGCAGGAAACGTTGAACATCGCGCGCGACATGGTCGGCGATCGTCAGCGCTATGCGCCGTTGAAGGTCGATGGCTGGGTCGGCCCTGTCACCAGCGACGCATTCAAACGCGCTTACGACACGTTCGGCAGCACGCGGCTGTTCGAGCGCTTCGCCGGCCCTGATTTTTGGGATGACGGGGTGTGAGTTGAGGCGAAGTTGGAAACCTCATGGTACGGCGGCCGCACCATGAGGTTTCTTTTCGGGTTCAAGCCGCGTTGGCGGTGTGCTCGGTGATCAGCGCGTAGAGTGCGTCGGGCTTTTCCGAGCCGCGCAGTTTTTCGCAAATGCGCCGGTCGCGCAGCAGGCGCGAGACCTTGGCGAGCGCCTTGAGATGATCGGCGCCGGCGCCTTCGGGGGCGAGCAGCAGGAAGACGAGATCGACCGGCTGTTCGTCGATCGCTTCGAAATCCACCGGCTTCTCCAGCCGCGCGAACACGCCCCACAGGCGCTTCAAGCCCCCGAGCTTGCCGTGCGGAATGGCGATGCCGTTGCCAACGCCCGTCGTGCCCAGGCGCTCGCGCTCCAGCAGCACGTCGAAGATCGCGCGCTCCTCCGCCCCGGTCAGCTCGGCGGCTTTGCGGGCGAGGTCTTGCAAGATCTGCTTCTTCGACGTCGCGCGCGAATTGGCGACGACCCCATTCGGGGCGAGGATATCGACGAGTTCCATTCTTTCCCGTTTCGCTTAGGTCTTCGCCGGCGCCGCTTGCGGCGCCGAGCCGGGGTCGATCCAGCCGATCGCGCCGTCGGCGCGCCGGTAGACGACGTTGAATTGTCCGTTGGCGCCGTTGCGGAACATCAGCACCGGCTTCTGGCCAAGATCGAGGCGCGCCACCGCTTCGCCCACGCTGAGCGTGGCGATATGCGTCGCCATTTCGGCAACGATGGGTGCTGCGGCGTTCTCCGCACCCGTGCCGCCATCGATCGATTCGGCTTCCGGATCGACGACCGCGTAGCGCGCGGGCTCGGCCGCGAGTTCGGCTTCGCCGTCAGCACCCTCGGCGCGGCGCTTGCGGTCGGACAGGCGGCCCTTATGGCGGCGCAGACGGTTGTCGAGCCGCTCCACGGCACCGTCGAACGCCGCGTAGACGTCGGCGGCCGCGTGATGGCTTTGCAGCGTCATGCCGCGCGTGACATGGACTTGGATATCCGCGCGGAACAGATGGCGCTGGCGCTCGAAGGTCACCTTGCCTTCGATCGCCTTGCCGAAATAGCGATCCACCGCCGTGCCCAGCGAAGACGCCACATGGACGCGCAGGGAATCGCCGACATCGAGACGTTTGCCGCTTACGGAGAGCTGCATGATGAAGCCGTCGGTTGGTTGCGGGAAGAAACGAAGTCGCGAAGCCCGATTGACGTGGTTCGGATTGGTCCGCGCAAGACCGTCCGGCGGCCGAGTTGCGGCGCACCATAGGTGCGGCGCTTCGGGCAAGTCAAGGCGGGTGTCCTGGTTGGAACCAACATGCTTGCGACCCTATGCCGGAAGCGTGCGCCCGGCCCCGGCGAGGGTCAAGAAAAATCGCCTAAGCCTTTAGAAAGCCGACGTTTTTTCGCGCCGGCGCTGGACTGACGACGCGATGCTCATCGCCTCGCGATATTTGGCGACCGTGCGTCGTGCGATATCGATCCCGTCGGCCTTCAACATCTCGACGATGCGGTCGTCCGACAGGATTTCGTCGGGCTTTTCGGCGTCGATCAGCGACTTGATGCGATGGCGCACCGCCTCGGCCGAATGCGCCTCGCCGCCGCCCGAGGCGGGAATGGCGGAGGTGAAGAAATATTTGAGCTCGAAGATGCCGTGCGGCGTGGCGATGAACTTGTTCGTCGTCACGCGGCTGACGGTCGATTCGTGCATGTCGATCGCTTCGGCGATATCGCGCAGGACCAGCGGCTTCAAATGCCGCACGCCGTTGCGGAAGAATGCGTCCTGCTGACGGACGATCTCGATCGAGACTTTGAGGATCGTCTGCGCGCGCTGGTGCAGCGACTTCACCAGCCAATTGGCCGAGTGCAGCCGCTCGGCGATGAATTCCTTGTCCGTCTTTGTGCGCTGGCCGAGATTGACGCGCGCCAGATAGCGCGTGTTGACCAGCACGCGCGGCAGCGTGTCTTGGTTGAGCTCGACGATCCAGCTTTTGTCGGGTGCCAGGCGCATCAGCACGTCGGGCACCACGGGCTGGGCTTCGGCCCCGTCGAAAGCAAGGCCGGGCTTGGGATCGAGGCTGCGGATCTCCGCGACCATATCCGTCAGGTCTTCGGCGTCGACGCCGCACAAGCGGCACAAGGCGGCCGCATCGCGCTTGGCGAGCAGATCGAGATGGTCGAGCAGTGTGGCCATCGCGGGATCGAGGCGGTTTCGCTCGGCCAGTTGCAGCGAGAGACACTCCTTGAGCGTGCGCGCCATGATGCCGGGCGGATCGAATTTCTGGCAGCGCCTCAGCACCGCTTCGACGCGCGGCAGGTCGATATCGAGCTTGTCGGCGAGCTCGCCGATATCGGCCGAGATGTAGCCGCTATCCTCCATCAGATCGACCAGCCGCGCCGCGATCACGCGGTCCACGGGATCGGCGAAATCCACGCCGACCTGATCGAGCAGATGTTCGCGCAGCGATTTGGGTTTTTGCAGCGTCTGTTCGAGGCCGAATTCCGAATCCTCGAAATCCGAGCGTCCGCCGGAGCCCTTCCATTCGCCCAGGAACTCGCCGTCGCCGCCAGTGGCGGATTCGTCGCCGCCGCGCGCGTAGGAATTGTCGTAATCGACGTCGAGCGGGGCTTCGGCGGTCGTGCTCGCCGCACCGCCGATCGCGTCGACGATGCGATCTTCGCCGTTCAGATGGCGCTCGTCGGTCGGCACGTCGGACGCGGCGAGTTCCGGGCGCTCCATATCCGGGGCGGCACTTTCGGCCCCCGGCTCGTCGCGCTCGAGCAGCGGGTTTTGCGCCAATTCCTCTTCGACGAATTGCGCGACTTCGAGATTGGAAAGCTGCAGAAGTTTGATCGCCTGCTGCAGCTGGGGCGTCATCACCAGCTGCTGCGTCTGCCGCAGATCGAGACGCGGGGCGAGGCGGTTCATAGCGAGAATTTCTCGCCGAGATAGACGCGCCGCACATCGGCCGAAGACACGATCTCGCGCGGGCTTCCTTCCATCAGCACTTGGCCGTCGTGAAGGATATAGGCGCGGTCGACCAGCTCCAGCGTTTCGCGCACGTTGTGGTCGGTGATCAGCACGCCGATGCCGCGATCTTTAAGATGGCCGACCAGATCGCGGATATCGCCCACGGCGATCGGGTCGATGCCGGCGAGCGGCTCGTCCAACAGCACGAAATGCGGCTGCGAGGCCAGCGCGCGCGCGATTTCCACGCGGCGGCGCTCGCCGCCCGACAAGGCGAGCGACGGCGTGCGGCGCAGATGGCTGATCGAGAATTCGGCGAGGAGCTCGGTCAGCGCCTGTTCGCGCTTCTCGCGCTCGGGCTCGACGAGTTCGAGCACGGCGCGGATATTCTGTTCGACCGTCAGCCCGCGGAAGATCGACGCTTCCTGCGGCAGATAGCCGATGCCCAAACGCGCGCGCCGGTACATCGGCAGATCGGTCACGTCGACGCCGTCGAGCGAGATCTCGCCGTAATCGGGCGAGATCAGGCCGGTGATCATATAGAAGCAGGTCGTTTTGCCAGCGCCATTGGGGCCGAGCAGCCCGACCGCTTCGCCGCGCTGGACCGCAAGGCTGACGTCGCGCACCACGGGACGGCCCTTGTAGCGCTTGCCGAGCTTGCGCGCGGCGAGGCCCGGATTGCCCGCGACGACTTTCAAATTGGGCGACACGGGCGATGCGGTCATGGGCGCGTCCCCGCGCGCGGCGCTTGCTGGGTTTGCTGTTGCGGCGTGAACAGGCCGCGCACACGCCCGTCGCCGCCGCTTTCGGCCGTCGGGCGCGACAGCAGCCGCGAAATGCCGGTGTTGTTATTCACCTCGGCGAAATCGCCGGCCAGTTGGTTGTCGCCGCGCGTGAGCCGCACATTGCCCGCGAGCTGCGCGATGCTGGTTTCCATGTTGTAGACGCCGCGATCGCCGCGCGCGATTTCGGTCGGCGTCGAGACATGGACGTTGCCGAAGGATTCCACGCGCTTCAGGCGCTGGTTTTCCGGTGAATTCGACGCCGGCTGCGCCGCCGGCTGCGCCGCCGGTTGCGTGCGCTGATTGCGCTGGTTGCGCTGCTGCGCCTGCGGCCGGGCGGGGGCGGCGGGCGGCCCGAAATAGGCGGTCATCACGTCCGCCGTCATGCGCCGCGTGCCCGAGACGATCATCGCGTTGCCGCGCGCCACCGCGACGTCGCGCGCGCCGTGATACTCCAGCGTATCGCGCGCGGTCAGCGTGTCGTTGGGCGTGACCAAGCGCAATTGCTTGCCGGTCACGACCATCGTTTGGCTGTCGATGTCGTAGACGCCGCGATCGCCGTAGACGGTCTGCGTCTCGGTGGCGATGCGCACGCTGCCTTGCGCTTCGTAGCGGAAGATTTCCGTGCCGCCTTCCGCCGCTTGGCGATACCAGGCGATCAGCTTGTCGGCATAGACGGTCGTGCCGCCCTGGCGCGCGGCGGCGTCGCCGTTGGCGACGTAGCGCTGCGCGTCGCGATCCCATTCGATGCCGTCGCGCGCGGTGATCTCGATCGGCTGGTTCGATCCGCCGCCGCCCATATTGATCGTCTGCGCGAAGGCGGGCGCGCCGGCGAATAATCCAAGGGCGAGAAGAAGCGCCGCCTTGATCATCGCGCATTGCCCTTCGCGGCGGGGGCGGGCACTTTGGGCGCCTGGGCGTTTTGCGGGGCGGCGCTTTGCGGCTGCTGGCTGGGCGTGGGGTAGAGCATCACGCGCGCGGGGCCGGTCACTTCCACGCGCTGGCCGCGATCGTGGATGCGGAAGCCTTTGCCTTCCAGCGTCGAGTTCGGGCCTTGGCCGCGCACATCGGTGTCGCCGGACGCGAAACCTTTTTCGAGATCGACGATCGCGGTTTCGGTCGAGATCTCGTAGCCGCCGTCGTGGAAGATCTGCACCCCGCCTTCGAGGTCGAGTTCCTTGGCCGCCTGTTTGTAGACGCCGCGATCGGCGGTCAACGCCAGCCAAGCGCCTTGCGTGAGTTGGATGTCGCCCTGCGGATGCGCGAGGCCGGTTTCGTCCGACGAGCCCTTCTGCTGCGTCGCCTGCTCGGCGATGATCGTAAAGGGCTGGCTGCGCTCGTCGACGCCGACATAGCGCGGCTGCACCATGCGCAGATTCTCGAGATCCTCCATCGAGACCTGCACCGGCGTCAGGCGGAAGCGCTGGTCGAGCGGATTGAGCTGCGGCCAGATCAGCACCAGCGTGGCGAGGCCCAGCGCCACCGCGGGCAAGGCGAATTTCAAAAAGCCGACGAGCTGGCTGTAGATCGCCGAATGCGCGCGCGGCGCGCCGGGCGTGAAACCGCCCAAGCGCAAACGCGGCTTTTCCGCCGGTTCGCCGTTGGCGCGCGGCACCGGCACCGGGCGCTGCGGCTCGTTCGCGCCGTCAAGCATCGGATCGGCCGCCATCAGGCGACGCCCTCGCGCAGCAGATCGTGGATATGGACGATGCCGACGGGCTTGGCGCCTTCGCACACCAGCAGCGCCGTGATCTGGCGCGCGTTCATCGTGGCCAGCGCTTCCAGCGCCAGGCCGCCCGGCGCGACGCGCAAGGGATTCGCGGTCATCACGCGCTCGACCGGCATTTGCAGCAGATCGCCGCCCATGTGCCGGCGCAAATCGCCGTCGGTGACGATGCCGACCAGATCGCCGCGCGCATCGACCACGGCCGTGCAGCCGAAGCGTTTGGCGGTGATCTCGAGCACGGCCTCCGCCATCTTGGTGCCGACGCGCACGATCGGCGGTTCGGCGTGCATCAAATCGGAAATCTTGGCGAGGCGTTTGCCCAGACTGCCGCGCGGATGGAACTCGCGGAACGATTCGGCGGTGAAACCGCGCCGCTCCATCAACGCGACCGCCAGCGCGTCGCCCAAGGCGAGCATCAATGTGGTCGAGGTGGTGGGGGCGAGACCGACCGGGCAGGCTTCCTCGGCGTCCGGCAATTTCAGCAGCACGTCGGCGGCTTGGCCGAGGGCGGACTCGCCGCGCGCGGTGATCGCGATCAACGGAATGCGGAAGCGTCGGGTGTAGCCGATCAGATCGGTCATCTCCGCCGTTTCGCCGGAATTCGACAGCGCGAGCACCGCGTCTTCGGGCTTGATCATGCCCAGATCGCCGTGGCTGGCTTCGCCCGGATGGACGAACTGCGCGGGCGTGCCGGTCGAGGCGAAGGTCGCGGCCATTTTGCGCGCGACATGGCCCGACTTGCCCATGCCCGAGACGATCAGCCGGCCTTTGACGTTGAGGATCGCGTCCAGCGCACGCGTCAGGCTCGCATCGAGCGACGCTTCCAAGGCGGCCAGACCCGCGCGTTCCGTCGCGATCGCTTTGCGCGCGACGGCGAGGTCGGCCGTCACGGTGGCGTCATCGAGATGGATCGCGGGGCTGTTCGAAGCGTTCATTTCCGTCCCAGGGGGCGTCGGCCGCCCGGTACGGACTGCCGAATAACAGGCAAAAATTATGCCTGTCATGACTGGCCCAAGTCAACCAGGGCAAGTTTTTGATAAGACTTGACGATTCGTAACGGTGCGGTTTCCGCCGCCGGTCGCGCCCCTTAATTGGGCAGGCCGGGATGCTGCACCGCAATATTCGCCTTAGTGCTCGAAGATGTCTTCTTCGTCCCAGCCGAGCAAATCGAGATCGGCGCGCGTGGACAGGAAGTCGAAACAAGCCTGCGCCATCTTGGCACGGCCTTCGCGCGCCAGCATGACGTCGAGCTTTTCCTTCACCTGGTGCAGGTACAGCACGTCGGCGGCGGCGTAGCTCAACTGCGCTTGGGTCAACTCGGCGGCACCCCAGTCGGAGCTTTGCTGTTCCTTCGACAATTCCTTGCCGGTCAGCTCGCGCACCAGATCCTTCAGGCCGTGGCGGTCGGTATAGGTGCGCACCAGCTTCGACGCGATCTTCGTGCAGTAGACGGGCGCGGTGTCGACGCCCAGATACTTTTTCATCACCGCGACGTCGAAACGCGCGAAATGGAAGATCTTCAGCGTCGCCTTGTCGGCCAGCAGCGCCTTCAAATTCGGCGCGTCGTACTGGCCCTTGGCGAAGCGCACGCAATGCGCCGTGCCGTCGCCGCCCGAAAGCTGCACGACGCAAAGCCGGTCGCGTTCCGGGCGCAGCCCCATCGTTTCGGAATCGATGGCGACACCGTTGGGAAACTTCAAACCGGCGGGCAGATCGCCCTGGTGGAGATGGACGGCCATGGACGCTCGGCTATTGGAACCTGGGGAAGCAATCTCCCGCCGGGGCGGCCGTTGCGGCGCCGCCGGCGGGAGGGAAACTTGGTGCCCGAGAGAAGACTCGAACTTCCACGACCTTTCGGCCACTAGAACCTGAATCTAGCGCGTCTACCAATTCCGCCACCCGGGCACCGGGCCACCGGAAGACCGCGTCGCAAGAAGGACGCGCCCCGCCGGGGCAAACGCGAGGGGCGAACGTCTATCCCCCCGCGACATCGAAGTCAACTGGCCAAGCTTGACCCGGACGCGCGAGGGGATTATCCCGGTCGGGCCAGCTTCAGGGGGCTTATATGCAGGCGGGACACAGGGTTACGGTCTTTGGCGGTTCGGGCTTCATCGGCCGCTATGTGGTCAAGCGCCTGGCGCAGCAAGGCTGTGTCGTCCGGGTCTGCGTGCGCGACACGATCGCCGCCGCCTTCCTGAAGCCGATGGGCAATGTTGGCCAGGTTGTGCCGATGCATTTGCCGATCACCAGCGACGACGCGGCTCTGCGCGTCGCGGTCGAAGGGGCCGATGCCGTCATCAACCTTGTTGGCATTCTCGCCGAAAGCGGCAAGCGTACGTTCCAAGCGCTGCACGCCGATGCGCCGACGCGCCTCGCCAAGATCGCGGCCGAAGCCGGCGTGTCGAAATTCGTCCATGTCTCGGCTTTGGGCGCTTCGGCGGAATCCAAATCGTCCTACGCGCGCTCCAAGGCGGCGGGCGAAGCCGGTATTCGCGCCGCGTTTCCGAACGCGACGTTCTTCCGTCCGTCGATCGTGATCGGGCCGGAGGACGGCTTCTTCAATCTCTTCGCGCAGATCGCCAACTGGTCGCCGGCGCTGCCGCTGATCGGCGGCGGCGAAACGCGCTTCCAGCCGGTTTACGTGGGCGATCTCGCCGACGGCATCGTCGCTTCGCTCGACAAGCCGGAAGCGGCGGGCAAGACCTTTGAGGCCGTGGGCCCCACCGCCTACACGTTCCGTCAGCTGATGGAATACATGCTCGAAGTCACGGCCAAGCATCGCGGCCTTATCCCGATCGCGTGGCCGATCGCGGAATTGCAGGCGGCGGTTCTCGAATTGCTGCCGATCAAGCTGCTGACGCGCGATCAGGTGACGCTGCTGCGCAGCGACAACGTCGCGACCGGCGCACCCGCGCTGGAAGCGCTCGGCGTCAAGCCGCATGCGATGGAAGCGGTGGCGCCGACATGGCTCGCCGCCTATCGCAAAGGTGGGCGCTTCGCGGCCAAGAACGCCTAACTAGGGTTTGGCGCAGGCATTGTGGCGCCGCCACATCGCCGCATCGTGCCCCGGGGGAACGTTGGCGCAAGGATCGGCAGCGTAGCCGCGCAACGCCTTGTAGCGTTCGATCTGCGCTTGGGTCAGCAGCGGCGCCGTTTCCGAATGGCGCGACAGATGGACGAAACGCAATTCGTTGCGCGCGGCGCCGGCGGCGTCGATCAACGCGCGTAGGCGCACGGGCGGCACGCTGCCCGCGCGGAACGCGGCTTCGATGTCGGCTTCCGCTTGGATGAAACGCTCGCCCGCCGCTTTCGCCTCCGCCTGCATGCGCGCGAATATCGCCTCGATCTTCGCGGTTTGATCGGCCGTCAGGCCGAGCGGCTCGCGCAGTTCCAGCACATGCGCAGGGCCGGGCACGGCGTTCAGTTCGGCGGGCAGCGCCATGCCCCAGCCGGCGCCGCGCCGCAATTCGTCGATATCGTCCGCGGACAGGCTTTTGATTTCCCGCGTTTGCAGCCCGGCGTAAGGCGTGACGGCCGGCGCATGGCGGTGCGGTTGCGCTTGGGCGGCGAAGGCGATCGCCAGCAGGGCGATGATGGCGGCGATACGGCGCATGGGGGCTCCGGGGGATGTTTGAACGGCCGCACCATCGCACGCGTGCGCCGATCGCTATATGATCAAAATCATGCGTGATCCCATCGCCTCGATTTTCGATGGCGCGCGCCGGGTCGAGTTCGCCGCGCGCAAGGAGCTGTTTGCCGCCGGGCAGCCGGTGCGCAACATCCATCTGGTGCTGCGCGGCCGGATTCATCTTGTCCGGCACACGCCGCAGGGCAGCGCGCTGATTTTGCAGAACGCAGGCGCCGGCGCCGTTGTGGCGGAGGCGTCGGCTTACTCGGCCGTCTATCACTGCGATGCCGTCGCCGCCGAGGACTCGGCCGTTGCCGTGCTGAGCAAAGCCGCATTCCGCGCGGCGCTGGCCGCCGATCCGGCTTTGGCCGAGGCGTGGGGAGCGCGCCTTGCGCGCGGGGTGCAAGCGGCGCGCGTCCGAGCGGAGATCCGCGCCTTGCCGACGGTGGCCGAACGTTTCGACGCGTGGCTTGGCGAAGGCAACGCGCCGCCCGCGAAAGGGCGCTTTCAGGACGTTGCCGCCGAGCTCGGCGTCACGCGCGAAGCCTTCTATCGGGAGCTTGCGCGCCGCCGCGGTTAGTCGTTGCCGCGCCGGTTGAGCTCGTTCGTCAGCCGGTCGATATCCTCCGACAGGCGGCGCGAAACCAAGCGCAGCATCTCGAACCCGAAGGCCGGGTTCTGCAACGCCGTCAGTTCCATGTCGCGCTTGGTCATGCGCGCGAGCGTCACGGGTGTGACCGTGCGCGCGGTCAGCGTGCGGCGATGCGACGGCACCACCATCGCGACTTCGCCCAGCACCTGACCCGGCCCCAGGCGCTTGCCGATCTCGACGAGTTCGATCCAGCCTTCGACGATTAGATACATCTCTTCGCCGGCTTCGTCCTTACGGAACAGGGTCGTGTCGGCGGGGTGCTGCTCGCGGCCGACGAAGGCGAACAACGCCGTCGGGCGCGGTTCGTCCGCGTCCGCCAACCGGCGCACCGTCGCGCGCGCCTCGACATAGCGCCACGCGTGTGCTGCGAAGCCCAGCACGCCCGCGATCAGCAGCCAATTGCTGCCGATCGCTAGCCCGTAAGCGGCCGCCAGGGCGGCAGCACCCATGCCGATCAGGCGCAGGGCGGGCATCGTACGCATCGCGGCGGCGGCGAGGGTGGCGGCCGCCGCGGCGATCGCCAGAAGCTGAACGGGTTCCATGGTCAGTCTTTGTCGCGCGGATCGAGCGTGTCGCGCAAGCCGTCGCCCAGCAGATTGAAGCCGAAAACCGCCAAACAGATGGCAAGGCCCGGCCACAGGCTCATCCACGGCGCCTGGACGATGAAATTCTTGGCGGCGTTGAGGGACGAGCCCCAGCTGGGTGCGGGCGGCTGCTGGCCGAGGCCAAGGAACGAAAGCGAGCTTTCGGTGATGATCGCGGTGGCGATGCCGAGCGTGGCCTGCACCAGCAAGGCCGGCACGGTATTTGGCAACACGTGTCGCAGTGCAATCCGCAGATGGGAATAGCCCATGGCGCGCGCCGCTTCGACATACTCCTCCGCCATCGCGCTTAAAGTCTGGGCGCGGGCCAGGCGCACGAAAATCGGGCAGACCGACAAGCCGATCGCGATCATCGCATTGGTCAGCGACGGCCCCAGCGTCGCCGCCATGGCGATGGCCAGCACCAGCAGCGGGATCGCCAGCATGCCGTCGACCACGCGCATCAGCACGGCATCGACCCAGCCGCCGAGATAGCCGGCGGCGAGGCCCAGCGGCACGCCGATCGCCATGGCGATGGCGATGGAGACGAGGCCCGCGAGCAGCGAGGCACGCGATCCCCAGATCACGCGGCTCAACACGTCGCGCCCGATCTCGTCGCTGCCGAACCAATGCGCGGCGGAGGGCCCGCCGCGGATCGCCAGCCAGTCGACCGCCATCGGATCATAGGGCGCGATGACGGGGGCGAAGATCGCGATCAACACGAAGAACAACGCGATCCCGCCGCCCGCGACGGCGCCGGGATGGCGCAGCAGCCGCGCGAAAACGCCGGGTGCACGCGGCAGGGCCTGGGCGGCGGTTTGAAGCGTCGCGTCGGTCATCGCGCGCGAATCCTGGGATTGACCGACGCGTAAGCGGCGTCCGCCAGGAAGTTCAGCGCGATGTAGCAGCAGGCCGCGACCAGCACGACGCCTTGCACGATGGGATAGTCGCGGGTGAACACGCCGTCGACTAGCAGCTTGCCGAAGCCGGGAATGGTGAAGACCTGTTCGGTCAGCACGGCACCACCCAGCAAGCGGCCGAATTCGATGGCACCCAGCGTGATGACCGGGATCAGCGCGTTGCGCAGCGCATGGCGCACCACGACGACGCGCTCGAACAGGCCCTTGGCGCGCGCCGTGCGCACGTAATCCTGCTTCAGCACGCCCAGCATCGCCGAGCGCGTGTGGCGCATCAGGATGGCGATGTTTTCGGACGCCAGCACGATCGCGGGCAGGATCATCATGTGGATCGAGCCCCACAGATCCTCGGCCGGGCTGACATAACCCGAGGCCGGGAACCAGTTGAGCTCGACCGAGAAAGCGAGGATCAACATGATCCCGAACCAGAAGGGCGGGATCGACAGGCCCGACAGACCGGCGGCGTTGACGGCGTAGTCGACGCCCGACCCGCGCTTCAACGCGGCGATCACGCCCAGCGGCACGCCGACGCCGACCGAAATCACGATCGCCATGGTCGCAAGCTGGAAGGTGACCGGCAGCTTGTCGAGGATGACGTCGAGGACCGGCAGCTTGGTGTTGATCGAGGTGCCGAAATCGCCTTGCAGGATGCCGGCCATCCACACGAGATATTGGACGGGCCAGGTTTTATCGAGGCCGAGAGCCGCGCGGATCCGCGCCAAATCGTCGGCGGACAGATCGGCGTCGGCGGTCATCAGCGTCGCCGCGTCGCCCGGCAGAAGCTTCTGCAGGACGAACACGACGATGCTGACGACGATCAACGTCGGAATCGCCAAAGCAAGGCGATGGAGTAGATAGCGGCCCACCAAGGCGTTCCGTCGTTCGCGGCGTTACTGCGCGTTCCAGCGCAACCCGCGCACGCGGATCATGCCGTCCGGGTTCGCGGTGAAGTCGCTCAAGCGGCTGGAATAGGCGAAGAACCACTTGCGATGATAGGTGAAGATGCGCGGCCGTTCGTCGAGCAGCACGGCGGTCGCTTGCGAATAAAGCTTCAGGCGCTCGGCCGGATCGGTCAATTCTCGCGCCTTGTCGAGCGCGCTGTCGATGACTGGCGACACGAATTTCGAGTCGTTCTGCGCGCCGGTCGAATGGAAGAACGTGTGCACGTTCCCGTCCGGATCGACGCGGCCCGACCACGACAGCAGATAGGCTTCGAAATCGCCCTTCTGGCTCATCGCGATCGAGGTCGCGAAATCGACGACCTGCAGCTTGATGTCGAAGCCGGCTTCGCGCGCCATCTGCTGGATGATCTGCGCGACCGCGTTGCGCTCGGTGTCGTTGGGCACCATCAGCGTGAAGCTGGCATTGGGCACGCCCGCCTCGCGCAGCAATTCGCGCGCGCGCGCGACGTTGCGGGGCTTGGGCGCCAATTCCTTCGCGTAGTAGGGCGTTCCCGGCGCGAAGGGCTGGTTGCCGACCACGAATTCGCCCGCATGCGCGGCGCGGTTCAGGATTTCGCGGTCGAGCGACAATTCCAAGGCTTCGCGCACGCGCTTGTCCTTGCCCAGCACGTTGTCCGCCTTGGCGCCGTTATGCGTGTTTATGATGATCGAGTTCCAGCCGAGTTCGACCGCGTCGGCGAGCTTCAAGCGGCGGTCGCGGCGCGCATTGGGAAGATCGGTCGGCAGGATGCGCTCGATCATATCGACCGAACCGGCCTGCACGTTGGCCAGGCGCACCGTCGCGTCCGGAATCGGCAGATAGACGACGCGGTCGAAATGGTACTGGTCCTTTTCCCAGTGCCGGTCGAAGCGTTGCAGCACGATACGGTCCTGCGCCACGCGCTCGGCGAAGCGATAGGGGCCGGCGCAAATCGGATTGCGCGCGAATTCCTGGCCGGCGGCTTCGGCCGGCTTGGCATTGACGATCATGCCGCCGCGATCGGCGAACTGGGCGAGCAGCGGAATGAAGGCGGAGCGCAGATCTAGACGCAATGTCTGCGCGTCGACCACTACCGTTTCCGCGATGGGCCCAAGCTCCGAACGGCGCAGCGATTGCGGGTTCGACCGCGCGCGATCGAGCGAGGCCTTTACCGCCGCAGCGTCGACCGGGCTGCCGTCGTGGAAAAAAGCGTTGGGGCGGATGCGCAAGGTCAGCGCCTTGCCGTCGGCGGCCCATTCCCAGGATTGCGCCAAGCGCGGCACGAATTCGAGCTTCTCGTTGTAATCGACCAGCGTGTCGCACATCGACGAGAACACCATGCGGCCGACCAGCGTGCGGCCCAGCATCGGATCGAGCGCATCGGGATCGGCGGTCAGGCCGATGCGCAGCGTGTTCTGCGCGGGCTGCGCAAAGGCCCCCGATACGACGAAAGCTGGGGCGGCAAAGGCGAGGGCGATGAGGGATGCGGTCGCGAAGCGCCGCAAAGTCTCGAAGCGCATTTTTATCTCCCGGAGAGATGGAGCGATTAAGCCGACGCGGATTATGTCGCGGGGGGCGTCTCGGGCATATAGGACACGTGCGCGGCCACGACCTTCCAACCTTGGGGGAACCGGGCCCAGCTTTGCTGCTGGCGGCCCGTGCCGCCGCGCCGCGCCGCGAAGGCGATGCTCACGCAAGCGAAATCCTTGCCAAAGGTCGTGATGACGGTGCGCAGAACGCTTTCCTTGGCGTGACCGCCGGGCTTCACCGACTTTCGGAAAGCCTGGATTTCGGCGTGGCCGTAGAGGTTTTCGTGGGTGCCGAAGCGCACCACGCGCGGGTCGTTCTAGAAGCAATCGCCTAAGGTTTCGACGTCGCGATCGACCAGCGCCTTCTCGTAACGCGCCAAAGCGGCCTCGATTTCGGCCACCACGTTCGGGTCGTTAATTTGCATGGACTCGCCTTGTCACAGGATTGCGCGATACTTTCCGCGTAAGACCAAACCGGTTCGTCTCGCAAGTCTTGGGCTCCAAATTCCATTTTGTACCGTTTCGGTACTAAATGGAATTTAAACGCGGTTTCTAATTACCTTAAGCCGGCTTTTCGGTCAGTATCAGAATCAATTAGGGAAATCTTACTGACCTATACGGTCGATTTCACTTACTTGGTGTCGTATTTCCGCCTATACCTCGCTCCCCCTTCCAGCAAGTCCGGGCTCGAACCATGGCGACCACCTCCAAGTTGCTCCGCTTCGTCGAGATCGAGCAGCAAACGCCCGAGAAACGCGCGGCGACCGAGCGCAAGCGCGATTTCGACGAGATCTACGAGGCGTTCTCGCCCGATGCGGCCGCCACCCAGGCCGGGCGCTGCTCGCAATGCGGGGTGCCGTTCTGCCAGGTGAACTGCCCGGTCTCGAACAACATCCCCGATTGGCTGAAGCTGACCGCCGAAGGGCGTTTGGAAGAAGCCTATGAGGTGAGCCAGGCGACCAACACCTTCCCGGAGATTTGCGGCCGCATCTGCCCGCAAGATCGACTGTGCGAAGGCAATTGCGTGATCGAGAAGGGCTTCGACTCCGTCACCATCGGTTCGGTCGAAAAATACGTGACCGATACGGCGTGGGAAAAAGGCTGGGTCAAGCCGATCGTGCCGCCGGTCGAGCGCGCGCAATCGATCGCGATCATCGGGGCGGGCCCCGGCGGGCTTGCCGCCGCCGAGAATCTGCGCCGCAAGGGATATAAGGTGCATGTCTATGATCGTTACGACCGCGTCGGCGGTCTGATGATCTACGGCATTCCCAACTTCAAGCTGGAGAAGGACGTCGTCCTTCGCCGCGCCGAACAGTTCGAGAAGTCGGGCATCGTCTTCCATCTGAATTTCGAAGTCGGCCGCGACGCCACGCTTGCGGAACTGCGCGCCAAGCACGACGCGGTGCTGATCGCCACGGGCGTCTACAAGGCGCGCGTGTTGGAAGCGCCGGGGGCGGGGCTCGAGAACGTCGTCAAGGCGATGACGTATCTCACCGCCTCCAACCGCAAGGGCTTGGGCGACGACGTTCCGGAATTCGATAGCGGTGCGCTCGACGCCGCCGGCAAGCATGTCGTCGTCATCGGCGGCGGCGATACGGCGATGGATTGCGTGCGCACCGCCATTCGCCAGGGTGCGAAATCGGTGAAGTGCCTCTATCGCCGCGACAAGAAGAACATGCCGGGCTCGCAGCGCGAGGTCGCCAACGCCGAGGAAGAAGGCGTGGAATTCGTGTGGCTCGCCGCCCCCGAAGCCTTCGTCGCGAAAGCCGCGAAAGCGAAAGCGAAGAAAGCGGGCGCCGAGCCCGTGGGGGCGGTGCGCGCCTATCGCATGCGTTTGGGTATTGCCGACGCGACCGGCCGCCAAGTGCCGGAGAAGATCGAAGGCTCGTCCTTCGAACTGCCCTGCGACCTCGCGATCGAAGCGCTCGGCTTCGATCCCGAGGATGTGCCCGCGATGTTCGGCGCGCCCGAACTCTCGGTCACGCGCTGGGGCACGTTGAAGGTGAACCATCGCACGATGATGACGTCGCTCGACGGCGTGTTCGCCGCCGGCGACATCGTGCGCGGCGCATCGCTCGTCGTGTGGGCCATCCGCGACGGGCGCGACGCCGCCGACCAGATCCACAAATTCCTGGCGGCGAAGGTGAAGCCCGCCGCCGCGGCCGCGGAATAAGGGAGCGCGCCATGACCCAAGAACTCGATCCCGGTCTTCGTTTCGCGCGGGAATACGAAGCCAACCGCGCCAAGCTGATCGAAGGCAATGCCTACGATCCGGCCGAGGAGCACGACAATTGCGGTGTGGGCATGATCGTCGCCATCGACGGCAAGGCGCGCCGTTCGGTCGTCGAGCTCGGCGTCGAAGCGCTGAAGGCCGTGTGGCACCGCGGCGCCGTCGACGCCGACGGCAAGACCGGCGACGGCGCGGGCATCCATATCGAAATCCCGCAGGACTTTTTCCGCGCGCATATCGAACGCCAGGGCGTGAAGACGTCCGACGCGCGTTTGGGCGTGGGCATGATCTTCCTGCCGCGCAACGATCTGGAAGGGCAGGAACGCTGCCGCACGATCGTCGAAACCGAAATTCTGAAAATGGGCTACGGCGTCTATGGCTGGCGCCAGGTGCCGATCGATAGCTCCGTGTGCGGCGAGAAGGCCAACGCCTCGCGCCCCGAAATCGAACAGGTCATCGTCCAGAACACGCGCAATGTCGACGACGACAAGTTCGAGCTCGACCTCTACGTCATCCGCCGCCGTATCGAGAAGCAGGCGCTGGCCGAAAACCTCGTCGATTTCTACATCTGCACGCTGTCGTGCCGGTCGATCATCTACAAGGGCATGTTCCTCGCCGAAGTGCTGTCGGTCTTCTATCCCGACCTGACGGACGAGCGCTTCGTTTCGACCTTCGCGATCTATCACCAGCGCTATTCGACCAACACCTTCCCGATGTGGAAGCTGGCGCAGCCGTTCCGCACTCTCGCCCATAACGGCGAAATCAACACCGTGCGCGGCAACGTCAATTGGATGAAGAGCCACGAAACGCGCATGGCGCATGAGCGCTTCGGCCAGACGGTCGAAGACATCAAGCCGGTCGTGCAGCCGGGCTCGGACTCCGCGCAGATGGACAACGTCTTCGAGCTTTTGATCCGCGGCGGGCGCGAGCTGCCGATGGTCAAGACGATGATGATGCCGCAATCGTGGTCCTACGACGACCAGACGCCCAAGCACGTGCGCAACATGTACGCCTACGCCAACGCGGTGATGGAAGCGTGGGACGGCCCCGCCGCCATCGCCTGCACCGACGGCAATTGGGTGCTGGCCGGCATGGACCGCAACGGTCTGCGCCCCTGCCGCTACACGATCACCGGCGACGGCTTGCTGGTCGTCGGCTCCGAAACCGGCATGGTCAAGGTCGACGAAGTCTCGGTCGTCGAAAAGGGCCGCGTGGGCCCCGGCCAGATGATCGCGGTCGATATGCGCCAAGGCCGCTTCTATCGCGATCCCGAGATCAAGGAATGGCTCGCCAATTCGCGGCCCTTTGGCGATTGGACGCGCAACATCACAGTGATCGACCAGTTGGTGAAGGCCGACGCGGTGCCGAAGCCGGAGTTGTCGCGCGACGAACTGCGCCGGCGCATGCTGACCGTCGGCTGGACGCTCGAAGACCTCGAGCTGATCCTGCATCCCATGGTCGAGGACGCGAAGGAAGCCGTCGGCTCGATGGGCGACGACACGCCCATCGCGGTTCTGTCGGACAAGTATCGCGGCCTGCACCATTTCTTCCGCCAGAATTTCAGCCAGGTCACCAACCCGCCGATTGACTCTCTGCGTGAGCGGCGCGTGATGACCTTGCGCACGCGCCTGGGCAATCTCGGCAACATCCTCGACGAGGACGAAGCCCAGTGCCGCATGCTGCAGCTCGAAAGCCCGGTGCTGACCACCGCTGAATTCGAAGCGATGCGCGCCTATATGGGCGACACGGTGGTCGAGATCGATTGCACCTTCGATCCCGCCTCGGGCGAATTCGCGTTGCGCGACGCGTTGAAGCGCGTCCAGCGCGAGGCCGAGGACGGCGTGCGCGGCGGGGCGGTGCACGTGATCCTGTCGGACCGTGCGCAAGGCGGCGGCCGCGCGCCCATCCCGATGATCCTGGCGGCGGGCGGCGTGCACACGCATCTCGTGCGTCAGCAACTGCGCACCTTCACCTCGCTGAACGTGCGCACGGGCGAATGCATGGACGTGCATTTCTTCGCCGTGCTGATCGGCGTGGGCGCCACCACCGTCAACGCCTATCTCGCCGAGGAAGCGATCGCCGATCGCCATGCGCGCGGGTTGTTCGGCAACATGGCGCTGAAGGATTGCGTCGAGCGTTTCCGCAAGGCGATCGATGATGGTTTGCTGAAGGTGATGTCCAAGATGGGCATCTCCATCATCTCGTCCTATCGCGGCGGCTATAATTTCGAGACGGTGGGCCTGTCGCGCACGCTGATCTCGGAATTCTTCCCCGGCATGACCAGCCGCATTTCCGGCATTGGTCTGGTCGGCATCCAGAAAAAGGTTCGCGATCTGCACGAGCGCGCCTGGCGCGAAGACGTGGTGGCGCTGCCCGTCGGTGGCTTCTACCGCTTCCGCAAATCGGGCGAAGCGCATTTCTGGGAAGGCGAGCTGATCCACACGCTGCAAGCGGCCGTGGACAGCGACTCCTACGGACTTTACCGGAAATTCTCCGAAGCCTGCCGCAAGCTGCCGCCGATCAATATCCGCGATCTGCTCGACTTCAAGCCGGGCCAGAAGGCGATTTCGGTCGACGAGGTCGAAAGCATCACCGAGATCCGCAAGCATCTCGTGGCGCCCGGCATTTCGCTGGGTGCCCTCGGGCCCGAGGCGCACGAAACGCTCGCCATCGCGATGAACCGCATCGGCGCCAAGTCGGATTCCGGCGAAGGCGGCGAGGACCCGGCGCGCTACAAGCCGCGCCCCAATGGCGACAACGCGTCCTCGGCGATCAAGCAAGTCGCGTCGGGCCGCTTCGGCGTCACGGCCGAATACCTGACGAATTGCCGCGAGCTGGAGATCAAGGTCGCGCAGGGTGCGAAGCCGGGCGAAGGCGGGCAGCTGCCGGGGCCGAAGGTCACCGACCTGATCGCGCGGCTGCGCCACTCGACACCGGGTGTGACGCTGATCTCGCCGCCGCCGCATCACGACATCTATTCGATCGAAGACCTCGCGCAGTTGATCTACGACCTGAAGCAGATCAACACGACCGCGTCGGTCTGCGTGAAGCTGGTCGCGCGTTCGGGCATCGGCACGATCGCGGCGGGTGTCGCCAAGGCCAAGGCCGACGCGATCCTGATTTCCGGCCATGTCGGCGGGACCGGCGCTTCGCCGCAATCCTCGATCAAGTATGCCGGCCTGCCCTGGGAAATGGGTTTGAGCGAGACGAACCAGGTTCTGACGCTCAACCGTTTGCGCCACCGCGTGAAGCTGCGCGTCGACGGCGGTATTCGCACGGGCCGCGACGTCGTCATCGCCGCGATGCTCGGCGCCGACGAATTCGGCATTGGCACCGCGTCGCTCGTCGCGATGGGCTGCATCATGGTCCGCCAGTGCCACTCGAACACCTGCCCGGTGGGCGTGTGCACGCAAGACCCGAAGTTGCGCGCGAAGTTCGAAGGCTCGCCGGAGAAGATCGTCAACCTCTTCACCTTCGTGGCCGAAGAAGTGCGCGAAATCTTGGCGTCGCTCGGCTTCAAGCGCCTGACCGACGTGATCGGCCGTTCGGACCTGCTGACGCAGGTGCTGCGCGGCGACGAAACGCTCGACGATTTGGATTTGAACCCGCTGCTGGTGCAGGCCGATCCGGGCGAGTATCCGCGCTACTGCACGCTCGAAGGGCGCAACGAAGTGCCCGAGACGCTGGACGAGCAGATGATCCGCGACGCGGCACCCGCGCTCGAGGGCGGCGAGAAGATGCAGCTCGCCTACAACATCCGCAACGTCTACCGCGCGATCGGCACGAAGCTGTCGTCCAAGATCACGCGCAAATACGGGATGACCGGGTTGAAGCCCGGCCAGATCACCGTGCGTTTGCGCGGCTCGGCGGGTCAGTCGCTCGGCGCTTTCGCGGTGCAGGGGCTGAAGCTTGAGGTGTTCGGCGACGCCAACGATTACGTGGGCAAGGGCCTGTCGGGCGGCACGATCGTCGTGCGGCCGTTCACGTCCTCGCCGCTCGTGTCGAACGCCAACACGATCGTCGGCAACACGGTGCTGTACGGCGCCACGGCGGGCCGCATGTTCGCGGCCGGTCAAGCGGCCGAACGCTTCGCCGTGCGCAACTCCGGCGCCACGGCCGTCGTCGAAGGCTGCGGCTCCAACGGCTGCGAGTACATGACCGGCGGCACGATCGTGATCCTGGGCGCGGTCGGCGACAATTTCGCCGCCGGCATGACCGGGGGCATGGCCTTCGTCTACGACGCGGACGGTTCGTTCGAACGCCATCTCAACGCCGAGACGGTGATCGTCCAAGGCGTGGAGACCGCGCATTGGGAAGGCGTGCTCAAGGAATTGGTCGAGGAGCACGCGCGCGAAACCCAAAGCGCGCATGCGCTGCGCATCCTGTCCGATTGGGACCGCGAGATCGTCAAGTTCAAGCAGATCGTGCCGAAGGAAATGGTGGCGCGTCTGGCCCATCCCGTGCGCCGCGCCGACAAGCGCCGCGGTGCGGGTGCCGGCGACGATTGAACCATGCGATAAAGCGGGCGACATGACTTCACGTCGCCCGCCCTTCGCCCTGCGCCTCGTCCCCGTCATCCTCGTGATCGCGGGGATCGCGGCCGTTTTCTGGAATCGCGATTCGATCGACGCGCGCGGCATCGTCGCCGGGATCCAATCCTGGGGCGCGCTGGCGGGGCTTGCCTTCGTCGTCCTTCATGTCGGCGGCACGATGGTGTCGGTGCCGCGCTGGGTGCTGGCGCTGGCGTCGGGCGCGCTATTCGGCGCCGTCGGCGGGTTGTTCTGGGCGCTGGCGGGAACGCTGGCGGGCGCATCGATCGCCTTCCATCTCGCGCGGTTCGTCAATGCGGGTGCGATCGTGCCCCATGATTTGCCCAAGATCGGGCCCTGGATCGCGCGGGCCGAAGCGGGCGGCTGGCGCACGATCGCGTTGCTGCGCCTCACCCCCATCCCCGGCGCGGCCGTCAATTACGGGCTGGGGCTGAGCGCGTTGTCGTGGCGTCAATTCGCGCTCGGCACGCTGATCGGCTCCTTGCCTTACGCGGCGATTTTCGTGCAAGCGGGGGCGGCCGGGCGCCTGGCGATGGAAGACGGTCTCGATGCCGCACGCGATCCGTTGTTGATCGCAGGCGCCGTCGGCCTCGTCGTTTTGGGTTTGAGCTTCGTCGTGCGACGGAAGGAAACGCGATGAGCGATCTGGGTCTGGCCGCCGCCTTCGCCCGTGCCGTCGACGGGCCGGACGATGCGAAGGCCACGCTGGGCGAGATGGTCGCCAAGCTCGAATCGCGCGGCTATGGCGTGTTGCTGTTCCTGTTCGCGGCCCCCAACCTGACGCCCGGCCCGTCGCTGCCGGGTTTCTCGACGATCTTTGCGCTTCCTTTGGTGGTGATCGCGGCCCAGATGGCGCTGGGCATCGACAGCCCGAAACTGCCGGGTTTCCTTTCGCGGCTGGGCGTGGCACGGCCGCGCGCGCGCGCCATCGTCGCGTATCTGACGCCCGCATTGAACCGCGTGGAAACGCTTTTGCGGCCGCGCCTGCCAGCGCTCGTGGCGGCGCCGATGCGCCGATTCATCGGCGCGGTCGCGATCGTCGAAGCGATTCTGTTGCTGATCCCGCTGCCGTTTTTGCCGCTGATCCCGTCTTTCGCGACGACGATCGTGGCGTTGGGTTTGATGGCGCGCGACGGCGTGGCGGTGGCGATCGGACTGGCTGCGTGCGCGGCCGCGGCGGTCGCCTTCGCGACGGCGCTGATTTGGGGGGCAAGCGCGCTCGGACTGGCGTAGAATCGCCGCATCGATTCGCATGCGTACCTTGCTTCATCAACCGCTCTCGCCGTTTTGCCGGAAAGTCCGCGTGGCGATGGCGGAAAAACGGCTCGACGTCGAACTCAAGGTCGAGAAGACCTGGGAACGGCGGCCCGATTTCCTTGCGCTGAATCCGGCCGGCACCGTGCCGGTGCTGATCGAGGAAGCGGGTTACGCGATCTGCCACAGCCAGGCGATTTGCGAACATCTCGACGAAGTCTATCCGGAGCGCAAATTGCTGGGCGATTCGCCCGAGCAGCGCGCGGAGATCCGCCGCCTTGTCGCGTGGTTCGACGAGAAATTCGCGCGCGAAGTCGTCGATTGCCTCTATCGCGAAAAATTGCTCAAGCGCTTTTTGGGCACGGGCGAGCCGTCGAGCCAGGCGATCCGCGCCGGCTACCAGAACATCCGCTATCACATGGAGTATCTGGGCTGGCTCGCCGAACGCCGGCGCTTCCTGGCGGGGGAAAGTTTCAGCCTCGCCGATATCGCCGCCGCGGCGCATCTCTCGACGCTCGACTATATGGGCGACGTGCCGTGGGACGCCCATCCCCGCGCGAAGGAGTGGTATGCGCGGATCAAAAGCCGGCCGTCCTTCCGCCCGCTTTTGGCCGACCATATTCCCGGCTCGCCGCCGCCAACACATTACGCTGACTTGGATTTTTGAAGTTGTCCGATTTCTGACGGCGTCCAAAAAAATATGCGGCGGCAATAAGTTACGATACAATCTAAATGTCCTTATCTACGGACCATTAACGTCTGCCTTGCTAATCTCGCGCGCTCGACGACGAACGGGCACGAATCCGAGACGGCATGAATTCCCCACTACCCCCACAAGACGAACGCAAAGCGCCCGTGCGTATGGTGCAGCCCATCCTCGATCGGATGATCGCCGCGCACGAGGCGTGGCTGAAAGGCAAGGCGGGCGGCAAGCGCCTGATCCTGAAGGGCGTCGAAGCCAGCCGCCTGGACTTCAACGATCACGATCTGACCGACGCCGAATTCGTCGGCGGGTCGTTCGTCGAGAGCGATTTCAGCCGCGCGAAATTGACGCGGGCCAGTTTCTTCGGCGCCGATATCCGCCGCACAACCTTCATCGACGCCGATTGCACGCGCAGCGATTTCCGCGCCGCGTCGCTGATCGGCGCCGATTTCGAAGGCGCCACGCTGCATAAGGCCGATTTGCGCGACGGCGTGATGATCACGGCGGGGCAGGATGGCGAGCTCGACTATTCGGGCTCGGCGCGCGCCAACACGAACGCCGAGGGTGCTTCGTTCATCGGCGCAAATCTTTCCGACGCGCGCATCGGCCGCGCCGCCGGCCACAAGACCGATCTGACCAACTGCAATCTATCGGGCGCCAGTCTGATCGGCGCCGATCTGTCGGGGGCGGATTTGACCGGCGCCGTGTTCAAGGGCACGGATCTGTCGGACTGCAACCTGTCGAACTGCGTGCTGGCGGGGGCGAGTTTCGCCGATGCCAAGATGCACCGCACGAATCTGGAAGGGGCGGACCTCGCCGCCGCGTTGTTCGAAGGCGCCTTCCAGCAGGACGTGAAACTCGCCCACGCCAAATATCCGGTCGATCCGTCGCGCATCGGCTTCAACGCGGTCGAAGCGGTCACGCAGCACGCGCTGTGGGTCGATACGCAAGGCAAGGAAGGCACGCAGCTCTTCCTCGAAGGTTACGATCTGGGCCACGCGGAATTCGCGGGCTGCAATTTGTCGGCCGCGAAATTCGTGCGCTGCACGTTCACGGGTGCCGATTTCTCGGGCTGCGACCTCACTTTCGCGACGCTGCAAAGCTGCCTGCTGAAGAACGCCAAATTCGTGAACGCGAGAATGCGCGGCGCCACGCTGATCAAATCGAATCTGATGGGCGCCGACATGCGCAACGCCGATCTGTCGCCAGTGCCGCTCGATCCCAAGGGGCCGCGGCCTTTCTGGGCGGCACGCCTCAACGACGTTCAAGCGTCGGGCGCCAATTTCACCGGCGCCAAGCTGGTGGCGGCGAATCTGCGCCGCGCGATTTTGCGCGACGCGGATTTCACCAACGCGGATCTGCGCCACGCCAATACGCAGCGCGCCGACACCAAGGGCGCCAAGCTCGAAACGGCAAAGCGTTAGCGCCGGCGATTGACCGGCGGGCCGGAATCGAGCTCCATGCGCTCGATATTCTCGCGCGCCGCGTCGCCGACCGGGCCGTCGCCGTCCAGCAGCACGACCTCGCGGAAATCGCGCCGCGCGGCGTTCTTGTCGTTCTTCAAACGATTGACGATGCCGCGCTCCAGCCACGCCTCGGGCAGTTTGGGGGCCAGGCGCACCGCCTGGTTCGCGTCCTCGGCGGCGAGGTCGAGCGTGTTGAGCTTGCGGTAGAGCGAAGCGCGCAGCGCGTAGATTTCGCCGCGATTGGGGTCGAGATCGCTCGCCCGGTTCAGCGCGTCGATCGCATCCCAATCCTGGCCCAGTGCTGCCAACGCTTCGGCGCGGTCGGTATGGTACACCGCCGCGTTCGGCGCGATTTCGACCGCCGCGTCGAACGCGGCCAAAGCGTTGGCGGGATCGCCCGCGATCATCCAGGCATGGCCGGCTTGCGACGTCATGTCGGCGCGGATCGCGGCGCGCCGGTCGCGCGTGGTTTCCGCCAATTCGGTGAACGCCGCCGCCGACATCCGATAGCTGCCCTGGGCGAACAGCGCGATCGCCGCGCAATGCAAGGCGGGGTCGCCGCCGCCGCGCGCGCGCGCCCAATTCATCGCGTCTTCGTAGGCGCCTTCGGGATCGCGTTCGGCGCGCGCCAAGCAGCGATCGTATTCGCCTTGGATCTGGGCGGGCGTTTCCAGCCGCATGCGCGGGAGCGGGCGCGGGGGTACGGGGCGCGGCGGGGCGGGGGCCAGCTCGCGCGCGACCGGGGTGCGGTTTTGCGCGGCAAGCTCGGCCGGCGGCAGCGCCAAAGCGGCAAGGGCGAGGAGCGGCAGAAAGCGTTTCATGACGCCGAGGATGTAGCGCCAAGCGCCCGTCCGCGCCATATAGAACGCATGGAGTTACGTTTCGCCGGCGGCTTGCCGCCCCATCCCGCGCGCGCCAACCGGCTATTTTGCTTCGGGCTGGGATTTACGGCGCTGACTTTCGCGCGCCGCTTGATGGCCAAGCATTGGCGCGTCGCGGGCACCTGCCGCTCGGCCGAGAAAGCCGCCGCCCTCGCCGCCGAAGGGATCGAAACCTTCGTGTTCGACCGCACGCATCCCTTGCCGCCGGGGGCGCTGGACGGGGCCACGCATATTCTGGGCAGCGTGCCGCCCGACGGCACCGGCGATCCGGTCATCGATATTCACGGGACCGATCTTCTGCGCCTCGAAGGCGTCAAATGGATCGGCTATCTCTCGACCACCGGCGTCTACGGCAACAAAGATGGAGACTGGGTCGACGAGCGCGCGGCGCTGCATCCCACGGGCCCGCGCGGGTCCGCGCGCGTCGCGGCCGAAGATGCGTGGCTCGCCTTGGGCCGTGTGGGCCACAAGGTCCATATCTTCCGTCTCGCCGGAATCTACGGGGCGGGGCGCTCGGCGCTCGACACGGTGCGCGAAGGCAAGGCCAAGCGCATCGTCAAACCGGGCCAAGTGTTCAGCCGCATCCATGTCGAGGATATCGCCACTGTCCTCGAAGCTTCGATCGCCAAGCCCGATCCGGGTGCGATCTATAATGTGTGCGACGACGATCCCGCGCCGCCGCAAGACGTGATCGCCTATGCCTGCGCGCTGCTGGGCGTGGAAGCGCCGCCCGAAATCCCTTACGCGCAAGCCGCGCCGTCGATGAGCGAGATGGCGCGCAGCTTCTATACCGACAACAAGCGCGTCTCGAATTTGAAGATCAAGGAAGCTTTGGGCGTGAAGCTCGCTTATCCCGATTATCGCGCGGGGTTGCGGGCACTACTCGAAGCTTAGTTCCGCCAGCGTCGCGCGCAGCAAATCGAGGTCTTGGTCGCGCGACAGGCGATGGTCGCCATCCTTGATCAGCGTCACGCGCACATCCTGCGACGTGACCATCCGCGCGATTTTGGGCGACAGCTCCCACGGCACATCGGGGTCGTTCATGCCGTGCAGCAGGCGCACGGGTCCGGCAAATTCGATGGGCGCGCGCAGCACCAGATGTTCGCGCCCGTCCTCGATCAGCTTGCGGGTGATCGTGTAGGGCTCGTCGCCATATTGCGAGGGCTCGTAGATCACGCCCTTCGCCATCAACTCGGCGCGGACCGGCGGGGGCATCGCTTCCCACATCAAATCCTCGGTGAAGTCGGGGGCGGCGGCGAGGCCGACCAACGCCGTGATCCGGTCGGGGCGTGCCTTGGCCAGCAGCAGCGCGATCCAGCCGCCCATCGACGAGCCGACGACGATCTGCGGCCCCGCCGTCAGCGCGTCGAACGCCGCCAGCGCATCGGCGAACCAGGCGCCGATACAGCCATCGGCGAATTTGCCTTCGGATTCGCCATGGCCGGAATAGTCGAAACGCAGGCAGGCTTGGCCGCGCGACCGGGCGAACGCCTCGACCGCCATCGCCTTCGATCCGGTCATGTCGGACATGAAGCCGGTGCAGAAGACGATGCCGGGAGACTTGCCGGGAGTCCGGCGATAGGCGATACGGGGTCTGCCGGCGCCGGGGTCTAGGAAATCGGGGGCCGGCGCCTCGGCCGTCGAAGAATTGTCGGACATTGGATCAGAACCAGGAAGAAACGGTCGCGCAAGGTGATGGGGCGGATTTGCCGCCCCCGCCGCCGATGCGCGTGCCTACCATCATGCAGGTTCTGCCCGCGCTCGTCACCGGCGGGGTGGAGCGGGGTGCCGCCGACGTTTCCGCCGCCATCGTCGCGGCGGGGTGGAAATCGGTTGTCGTTTCCGAAGGCGGGCCGATGGTGCGCGAGATCGAGCGCGCGGGCGGCGTGCATGTGACGCTGCCGATGGGCTCAAAAAATCCGATCACGATGCGCCGGAACGTGGCGCGGCTGGTCGAGGCCGCGCGCACGCATGGCGCCGATTTGATCCATGCGCGCAGCCGTGCGCCCGCGTGGTCCGCGCGCAGTGCCGCGCGCGAGCTCGGCATACCCTTCATGACCACGTTTCACGGCACCTATAATTTCGGCAATCCGCTGAAGCGCTGGTACAACTCGATCATGGCGAAGGGGGCTCGCGTTATCGCGATCTCCGATTTCATCGCCCGTCACGTGACCCAGAATTACGCGACACCCGGCGCCATTTTGCGCACGATCCATCGCGGCGTGGACGTCTCGCGCTTCGATCCCGCGCGCGTCTCGGCCGAGCGCGTGATCAAATTGTCGCGCGATTGGCGCCTGCCCGACGGCTTGCCGGTCGTGATGCTGCCCGGCCGCCTGACGCGCTGGAAAGGCCAGACGCTGCTGATCGAAGCGGCGGCGAAGCTGGGAAGACGCGATATCGTCGTGCTGTTCGTCGGCTCCGACCAGGGGCGCAGCGCCTATCGCCGCGAACTCGAAGCGCTAGTGCGCAAACGGGGCCTCGAAGGCATCGTGCGCATCGTTGATCACTGCAACGACATGGCGGCGGCCTATATGCTTTCCGACGTCGTCGTTTCGGCCTCGACCGACCCCGAAGCATTCGGCCGCGTGGTGGCCGAAGCCCAGGCGATGGGCCGCCCGGTCGTCGCACCCGATCACGGGGGCGCGCCCGAAATCCTGAAACCGAACGAGACCGGCTGGCTGTTCAGGCCCGGCGATTCGGGCGAGCTGGCCGAGGCGCTGAAAAAGGCGCTCGCCCTCGATCCGGCCGCGCGCGACGATCTGGCGGGGCACGCCATCGCCAATATCAACGACCGCTTCACCAAGGAGCGGATGTGCGCGGCGACCCTCGACGTCTACGAGGAGGTGTTGCGCGAATCGCGGCCGGAGGTCTGGGGCCGATGAACCTGGCCGAGTACGAACGTATTCTGGTCATCAAGCTCGGCGCGCTGGGCGACGCGGTACAGGCGCTGGGTCCCATGAAGGCGATCCGCAAAGCCCATCCCGCCGCCAAGATCACGCTGTTGACGGCCCCCGCCTATGCGGCGCTGTTCGAGAATTGCCCCTTCGTCGACCAAGTCTGGCGCGACACGCGGCCGCACAAACTCAACCTCATCGGCATGTTGACGTTGCGCTCGATGCTGCGTTCGGGCCGGTTCCAGCGCGTCTACGATTTGCAAACCTCGTCGCGCTCCAGCCTTTATCACAGGCTGATCGGGCCGGGCCGGCGCCCGGAATGGTCGGGCATCGCGGCGGGTGCTTCGCATCCCCACGCCAATCCGTTGCGCGACACGATGCACACGATCGACCGCCAGCGCGATCAATTGGCGATGGCGGGAATCGCGGATGTGCCGCCGCCCGATCTTTCCTGGCTCGACGCCGATATCGCCAAGTTCAAACTGCCCGAACCCTTCGTGCTGCTCGTTCCCGGGGGTGCTCCCACGCGGCCCAAAAAGCGTTGGCCGGTCGCCAAATACGCCGCCCTCGCCCAGGAATTGGCCGCGCATAACGCCAATCCGGTGGTGATCGGCGGCAAGGGCGAGGCGGAGCTGGGCAAGGCGATCCGCACCGCCAGTTCCCGCGTGCGCGACCTGACGGGACAGACCAGTTTCGCCGAAATCGTCGCCATCGCGCGCCAGGCCGGTGCTGCGATCGGCAACGATACCGGGCCCATGCATCTGATCGCCGGGGCCGGCTGCCCGTCGATCGTGCTGTTCGGGTCGGATTCGGACCCCGCGCTGTGCGCGCCCAAGGGGCGGGAGGTCGCGATTCTGCGCCGGGACAGCCTGGAAGGGCTGGGCGTGGACGAAGTCATGCGCCTGTTGTTCAAGCGCGCGGCTTGACAGGACCGCCTCAAACCTTACATTCGCCCCGATTTCACAGGCCCGGCGGACGCGAACCCGAAACCGACGTTTTCGCGCCGCCCTAACGAACGAGGATACCCATCGCACGTCCCGCCCAGGATGCCCCGCCTGCCAAAGAGGGCCCGCGCGTCAACGACGAGATCATGTCCCCCGAAATCCGTCTGATCGACGGGGAGGGCGAGATGCTCGGAGTCCTCAACATATTCGACGCGCTGCAAGCCGGGTGGGACGCGGGTCTCGACGTGGTCGAGGTGAGTCCCAACGCCGAACCGCCGGTGTGCAAGCTGCTCGATTTCGGCAAGTTCAAATACGAGCAGCAGAAGAAGGCCAACGAGGCCCGCAAGAAGCAGAAGGTCATCGAGATCAAAGAGATCAAGATGCGCCCGGGCATCGACGACCACGACTACGACGTCAAGAAGCGCGCGATGACGCGTTTCCTCGAGGAAGGCGACAAGGTCAAGGTCACGCTGCGCTTCCGCGGCCGCGAGATGGTGCACCAGGAGCTCGGCTACAAGCTGCTGGAGCGCCTGAAGGCCGATCTGGGCGAACTCGCCAAGGTCGAAGCCCATCCGCGCATGGAAGGCCGCCAGATGACGATGGTCGTGGCACCGAAGTAAGCGCGCGGCCGCTGGCCCAAACGAAAACGGGGTCCCGCAAGGGACCCCGTTCGCGTTTACGGCGTTCGCCGGAAACGAAGTCGGATCAGACGACCTTCAGGTTGCCCGCCGCGGTCTTGCCGCGCTCGGTCAACATTTCGAAGGACACCGACTGGCCTTCGTTCAGGCCGCGCAGACCGGCCTTCTCGACGGCGGTGATGTGAACGAACACGTCCTTCCCGCCGCCATCCGGCGCGATGAAACCGTAGCCCTTCGTCGCATTGAACCACTTCACTTTACCCGTAGCCATTCCGGCCTCCATTGGGTTTGACGCGCGGCACACGGGCACCTTGCCCATAGCAAGCGCGTCGACGACCGGATTTCTTGGGGAAGCTAGTAAGGGTAGGGACGGGACCCTTTTCGGGGCCGCGCCAGCCGCTTGCGAAGCAGGCCAAAATCTCGGGTTCGTGTATAAAGCAAACCACGCGCCCCCCTCGGGCCGCAAGCGAATTCTAATTACCCCTTGCTTTACAGGGTCTTGCGGCGCGCTTGCCAGGGCGGATGCGGCCTTGTATAACCCCCGGCCTTAACAGCGGCCACGGCTGTGGCGCCTCCCGTTGGAGTGCGCCCGGGCATGCCCAACCGCTTCCGATCAGGAGACAGAAATGCCCAAGATGAAGACCAAGTCGGCCGCTAAGAAGCGGTTCAAAGTCACTGGCAGCGGCAAAGTGCTCGCCGCCGTTTCGTTCAAGCGCCACAATTTGCGCAAGCGCCCGCAGAAGATGAAGCGGACCGCGCGCGGCACGTTCGTGTTGACCCATGGCGAAGAAGTGCGCGTGAAGCGCTTCTTCCTGCCTTACGCTTGATCGACGGATAGAGGAGAGCAACCATGGCTCGCGTCAAACGTGGCGTCACCCAGCGTGCGCGTCACCAGAAAGTCCTGAAGGCCGCCAAGGGTTATGTCGGCCGCAGCTCCACGTCCTTCCGTCCTGCGCTCGAGCGCGTCGAGAAGGGCCTGCAATACGCCTATCGCGATCGCCGCAACAAGAAGCGCGAATTCCGCGCGTTGTGGATCCAGCGCATCAACGCCGGTGCGCGCGAACACGGCCTCACCTATTCGAAGCTCGTTGCCGGCCTGAAGAAGGCGGCGATCGAGGTCGATCGCAAGGTGCTCGCCAATATCGCGATGACGGATCCCGCGGGTTTTGGCGCCTTGGTCGAAAAGGCCAAGGCCGCCCTCTAAGCCGCATTCAGCGTCTTCAGCGACCCGAAGAGGGGGTCTGGCCTAACCGGCCGGACCCCCTTTTTGCTTGATGGAACCGACATGACCGATCTCGCCGCTCTCGAAACCGAATTGGCCGCGCGCATCGACGCGGCCCAGAACCTCGAAGCCCTGGAAGCCTTGCGCGTCGAAACGCTGGGCAAGAAGGGCCGCGTGACCGAGCTGATGAAGACGCTCGGCACGATTGCGCCGGAAGAGCGTAAAGCGCGCGGGGCCGCCTTCAACGTGTTGAAGGACGCGATCGCGGCGAAGCTCGACGCGCGCAAAGCGGCGCTGGAAGGCGCGGCGCTGGACGCGCGGCTCGCGCAGGAAACGGTCGACGTGACGCTGCCGCCGCGCGTGCGCGAGGAAGGCCGCATCCATCCGATCAGCCAGACGATCGACGAACTCGTCGCGATCTTCGGCGAAATGGGCTTCGCCGTCGCCGAAGGGCCGGATATCGAAAGCGACGACTACAACTTCACGCGCCTCAACATTCCGCCCGAACATCCCGCACGCCAGGCGCACGACACGTTCTATCTCGCCGGCAAGCCGGGCGAATCGCATGTCGTGCTGCGCACGCATACGAGCCCCGTGCAGGTCCGCACGATGCTGGGCCAGAAGCCGCCGATCCGCATCATCGCACCGGGGCGCACCTATCGCTCTGACTCCGACGCGACGCATTCGCCGAATTTCCACCAGATCGAAGGTCTGATCGTCGACAAGTCGACGCATATGGGGCACCTGAAAGGCTGCCTCGTCGATTTCGTGCGCGCGTTCTTCGAAATCCCCGATCTGCGCTATCGCTTCCGCCCCAGCTATTTCCCGTTCACCGAACCCTCGGCGGAAATGGATATCGCCTGCACGCGCGGCAACGGCGAATTGAAGCTCGGCGTGGGCGACGATTGGCTGGAAATCCTGGGCTGCGGCATGGTGAACCCGAAGGTGCTTTCCATGTGCGGCATCGATCCCGAGGAATACCAAGGCTTCGCCTTCGGTATGGGGATCGAGCGCGTGGCGATGCTGAAATACGGCATCCCGGATCTGCGCACCTTCTACGAAGCCGATATGCGCTGGCTGCGCCATTACGGTTTCGCACCCGCCGATGTGCCCACGCTGGCCGGAGGGTTGGCCCGATGAAATTCACGCTGTCCTGGCTGAAGACGCATCTCGACACGAACCTGACGGCGGCCCAGCTCGCCGAGAAGGTGACCGCGATCGGGCTCGAACTCGAAAGCCTGACCAATCCCGCCGAGACATTGGCGCCGTTCAAGGTCGTGCACGTCGTCGAAGCGAAGCCGCACCCCGACGCCGATCGCCTGCGCGTTTGCCTCGTCGATACCGGCACGGAAAAGGTGCAGGTCGTGTGCGGCGCCCCCAATGCGCGCACCGGCATGAAGGGCGTGTTCGCGCCCGCCGGCGTCACCGTGCCCGGCACGGGCCTGCTGTTGAAGGCCGGCCAAATTCGCGGCCAAGCGTCGAACGGCATGCTCGTCTCGATGCGCGAAATGGGCTTGGGCGACGATCACACCGGCATTATCGACATGCCGGCGGATGCGCCCGTGGGCGTGCCTTTCGCCACGCTGCTCGGCCTCGACGATCCGCTATTCGACGTGGCGATTACGCCCAACCGCGCCGATTGCCTGGGCATTCGCGGGATCGCGCGCGATCTTGCCGCCGCCGGGGCGGGCACGTTGAAGCCGTGGACTGCCCCCAAGGTCGACGGCAAATACGAATCGCCGATCAAGGTCGATTTGTCGGCGCTGGAAGCGGGTGCTTGCCCGGCTTTCGTCGGCCGCCATTTCAAGGGCGTCAAAAACGGCCCGTCGCCGAAATGGCTGCAGGATCGCCTGACGTCGATCGGCCTGCGCCCGATTTCGATTCTGGTCGATATCACCAATTTCTTCACCTTCGATCTGAACCGGCCGCTGCACGTGTTCGATGCGAAGAAGGTGAAGGGCCAGATCGCGCTGAAGCCCGCCAAGGGCGGCGAGCAATTCGCGGCGCTGGACAACAAGACCTACACGATGGCGGGCGGCGAAACGCTGATCTGCGACGACAGCGGCGTGATCTCGCTCGCCGGCGTGATGGGCGGCTCGGGCACGGGCTGCGAATTCGACACGACCGAGGTCTATCTCGAAACCGCGTTGTTCGATCCGATCCGCACCGCGATGACCGGGCGCCATCATCAGATCCTGTCGGACGCGCGCTATCGCTTCGAACGCGGTCTCGATCCCGCTTTCGTGCTCGACGGCATGGAAGCGGCGACCAAGATGATCCTCGATCTTTGCGGCGGCGAAGCCTCGGCGCCGGTGATCGCGGGTGCCATCCCCGACACGACGCGTTCCTACACATTGCGTTCGACGCGCGTCGCCACGCTCGGCGGGCTTGAAGTCGCGCCTTCGCGCCAGAAGCAAATCCTCGAAAATCTCGGCTTCAAGGTTGCGGCCAAGGGCAGCGATTTCGACGTGATCCCGCCGCCGTGGCGGGCCGACGTGGTCGGCGAAGCCGATCTGGTCGAGGAAGTGTGCCGCATCGTCGGTTACGACGAAATCCCGGCGGTGACGCTGCCGCGCGACGGCGCCATGCCGCCGCTGGCGTTGAACGCGGCCCAGCGCCGCGTGCGCGACGCCAAGCGCATCCTCGCCGGGCTCGGCCTCAACGAAGCGGTGACGTTCTCGTTCATGCGCAAGGATCAGGCGATCCATTTCGCCCCGCGCAAGGCGGAGCTGGAAGTCGCCAATCCGATCTCGGCCGATCTCGATTACATGCGCCCGTCGATCGTGCCGAATCTCGCCAGCGCGTCGGCGCGCAACGCGGCGCGCGGCTACGCCGATAACGCGCTGTTCGAAGTCGGCCCGATTTTCGACGGCATCGGCGAGAAGGATCAGCGCATCGTCGCCAGCGTCGTGCGCACGGGCGATGCCAGCCCGCGCCACTGGGCGGGCGGGGCGCGCAAGGTCGATGCTTTCGACGCGAAGGCCGATGCGCTCGACCTGCTGAAGGGCCTGGGCCTGTCGGTCGAGAACGTGGCGGTGGCGCGCGAAGCGCCCGCCTGGTTCCATCCCGGCCGTTCGGGTGCCCTCAAGCTCGGGCCCAAGACCGTGCTCGGCTGGTTCGGCGAGTTGCATCCGAACGTGATCAAAGCGCTCGACCTCGAAGCGCCGGTCGTGGCGGCCGAGATTTTCCTCGACGCGATTCCGGCACCCAAGGCAAAGGGCGGGCGCCAGCGTCCGCCGCTGAAGCTTTCGGCCTTCCAGCCGCTGGAGCGCGACTTCGCCTTCGTCGTGGATGCGAGCGTCGCGGCCGATGCGATCCTGCGCAGCGCCAAATCGGCGGACAAGGCGCTGATCCAATCGGCCAGCGTGTTCGACGTCTATCAAGGCAAGGGCGTGCCCGAGGGCAAGAAATCCGTCGCCATCGCCGTGCGCCTGCAGCCGCAGGACCGCACGCTGACCGAACAGGATCTCGATGCCGTCGCGCAGAAAATCGTCGCCGCCGTCGCCAAGGCGACGGGCGCGAGCTTGCGGAGCTAAGCGATGCTCTATCTCGTCGCGTTGATCGTGCCGCCGCTCGCGCTGTTCCTGGTCGGCAAGCCGTTCCAGGGAATCCTCAATCTGATCCTCTGGCTCGCCTCGATCGTGTTCGCGCTGACAATTCTGGGCTTCACCATCGGCTTCGTGCTGTGGCTGATCGCGGCGCTGCACGCGGCCTTCGTGGTCAACGGCGTCAAGGCCGACAAGCGCAACCAAGCCTTGATCGACGCGATCAAGGGGCGGGAATAGGCTTCTCGCTTCTTTTTATCTTCGTGTTAAAGTGGCGCGATGGCTAGGAAGCCGAATTCGCGCAACGTCGACCGTCGGCGGGCTAGGCTCGATCCGAAATTTTGCGAATTAGCCGAATCGGTGCTGCGGCAATGTCTGGTCGCGTGCGGCGATATCGCCAGATGGCCGCGACGTCGATCCATCTGGATCAAGGCGGCAAGCCCATCATGCTTTTGATCGCGCTGATCTTGCCGCCATTGGCGCTGGCGCTCTTGGAAAGGCATTTGGCGGCGCTCGTTAGTTTGTGCGTAACGGGCGCTACGTTTGTTTTTATAGTTGAACTATTGAAGTTACTTTTTTCGGATGGTGGGGTTTGGGCGCTTGCTTTTTTGTCCACGGGACATTTTGGCGTTGATCTTTTGAATTTATTCTCTTTTTTATTAATGCTATTGGCACCGTGGATAATGTGTGTTGGATACGCGGTTTCCGTTGTGCGCCAAGTCAAGGCCGACAAGCGCAACTTGGATCAGCGCGACGGGATAGCCGGACCGGACGGCCAGGGCGGCTGAACCGCCCCGCCGGGCGGCGAATTTCCCCGATTCGACCGTGCTTTAGGGGGCGTTGCCATAGGGCGATTCGCCCCCTATGTTGCACGCGCGAATGGCGCCCCGCGCCGTCCTTTTCAGGCATTGCATATCCGGCACATGGCGACCGACCTTTCCCGCATCCGTAATTTCTCGATCGTCGCGCATATCGATCACGGCAAATCGACGCTCGCCGACCGCTTGATCCAATTCTGCGGCGCGGTCGAACTGCGCGACATGCAGGAGCAGATGCTCGACTCGATGGATATCGAGCGCGAGCGCGGCATCACCATCAAGGCGCAGACTGTGCGCCTCGACTACAAGGCGAAGGACGGCAAGGACTACGTCCTCAATCTGATGGACACGCCCGGCCACGTGGACTTCGCCTACGAGGTAAGCCGCAGCCTCGCCGCGTGCGAAGGCTCGATCCTGGTGGTCGACGCCAGCCAAGGTGTCGAAGCTCAGACGCTCGCCAACGTCTATCAGGCGCTGGACGCGGGGCACGAGATCGTGCCCGTGCTCAACAAGATCGATCTGCCCGCCGCCGATCCCGAACGCATCAAGAAGCAGATCGAAGACGTGATCGGCCTTGACGCGTCGGAAGCCGTCCCCATCTCGGCCAAGACCGGCCTCAATATCGACCTCGTGCTCGAAGCGCTCGTGCAGCGACTGCCAGCACCCAAGGGCGAGGTCGCGTCGCCCTTGAAGGCGCTGCTGGTCGACGCGTGGTACGACCTTTATCTCGGCGTCGTGCTGCTGGTGCGCGTCAAGGACGGGCGCATCGCCAAGGGCATGAAGATCCGCATGATGAACGCGGCCGCGACCTACGACGTCGAGCGCGTGGGCGTGTTCACGCCCAAGCTCAAGGAAGTGGCCGAGCTGGGGCCGGGCGAAGTCGGCTACATCACCGCGGGCATCAAGGCGGTGGCCGATGTGGGCGTGGGCGATACGATCACCGAGGAAAAGCGCCAGGCGGCGGAACCGCTGCCGGGCTTCAAACCGTCGCTGCCGGTGGTGTGGTGCGGGCTGTTCCCGGTCGATCCGGCCGAGTTCGAACATTTGCGCGAGAGCCTCGGCAAGCTGCGGCTCAACGACGCCTCGTTCCATTACGAGCCGGAAAGCTCGGCGGCGCTGGGCTTCGGCTTCCGCTGCGGCTTCCTGGGCCTTTTGCATCTCGAGATCATTCAAGAGCGCTTGTCGCGCGAATTCGATCTCGACCTGATCGCGACGGCGCCGTCGGTCGTCTACCGCATCCACATGAAGGACGGGTCGGTGCAGGAAATGCACAACCCCGCCGACATGCCGGACGCGGTCTATATCGACCATATCGAGGAGCCGCGCATCAAGGCGACGATCCTGGTGCCCGACGAGCATCTCGGCTCGGTGTTGAAGCTGTGCCAGGACCGGCGCGGCATCCAGCAGAACCTGACCTATGTCGGGAACCGCGCGATGATCGTCTACGATCTGCCGCTCAACGAAGTCGTGTTCGATTTCTACGACCGCTTGAAAAGCGTGTCGCGCGGCTACGCCTCGTTCGACTACGTGATGACCGCCTATCGCGAGGACGACCTCGTGCGCCTGTCGATTCTGGTGAACGCGGAGCCGGTGGACGCGCTCTCGGTCATCGTGCATCGCACCCAAGCGGAATCGCGCGGCCGCGCCTTGTGCGTGAAGCTCAAGGATCTCATCCCGCGCCAGTTGTTCCAGATCCCGATCCAAGCCGCGATCGGCGGCAAGATCGTGGCGCGCGAAACGATCTCGGCCATGCGCAAGGACGTGCTCGCCAAATGCTATGGCGGCGACGTGTCGCGCAAGAAGAAGCTCCTCGAGAAGCAGAAAGAGGGCAAGAAGCGCATGCGGCAATTCGGCCAGGTCGAAATTCCGCAAAGCGCGTTCCTCGCGGCGCTCAAGGCGCGCGACGACTGAGGCTTACGCGGCGTTCAGCGCCACGCGGCCGAGCGCCGGCGGCGTTTGGGGGCCGGGGCGAGCACCGCGATGGCGATGCCCAGGATCGCGGCGATGGCGGCGGCCGGGCTTTGCAGCAGCGGGAACACGATCCAGTCCCACAAGGCGGGATGGACGTGGCGCACCAAGGCGGGCTCGACCAGCAGCAGCGAATCGCGATGCACCCAGGCCCAGACTTGGCCCAGCGGCAGCGGGTCGAGCGCGCCGGTTTCGTACCACAAAAGACCGTCGCGGCCGGCCGCCACGGCGGCCAGCACGAGCAGCAGCCAGCCGAGGGCCCGCAGCGCGATCATGGTTGAAATATAACCGCTTTTTCGGACGGAGGCGACGCTTGGCGGGGGCGGGGTGCCCTGCTATGTTCCCGGCCCCGAAAGCGACCCGACCCCGGCGGAGGGGTGGCCGAGTGGTTTAAGGCGCTCGCTTGGAAAGCGTGTATGGGGGAAACCCCATCGTGAGTTCGAATCTCATCCCCTCCGCCATCGCTTCGGCGCCCCCCTGAAAGGGGGGCCGCGAAGCGATGGGCGGTGCGGGGTTCAGTGAACGAAGTCTTGTTCGATCGCACGCCGAAGGCGTTCGAGGCGGCGCGCTCACCGAGGCGACGTTAAGATAAAACTCTTAGAGATTCGTACAGACCAAGAGCACGTGCGGCAATACGGGTATCACAACAAGTCGCGAGAATAGATCTGCGGTCATTTTACTTCTCTGCGAAAAATAGTTCATCGACACGGCTTATTGCCCGTCGCACAAAACTCGATGTCTGCTGATCTGCATGGTCCATGCAGGTTCTTAGTAGTTTGAGCAGAGTTTCTTTGGTAACTGAACTTCCGTTGGGGAGCCCTTGTATTGCTTGTCCAACGTGACTTGCCTCGGAAGAATTTGAAACTTTGGGGATATGTCCTGCTATCAAGCTCTTCAAAATTCCTTCGGGTTTTCCGGTCGCTTTCTTATATGCCGCATTGGGTTGTATTCGTTTGAGGTAAGAATTTTTTCGACTCAAAGATCCCTTTGTCGATTTTATGAATTGCGCCAACTGTAGAGTTGAAAGCCCAGATAACCGAGCAAAATAATGGATTGGAAACCATTCGCCTTGGCCAACTTCGAGCGGGAAGCGGATATATCGTTCCGGCTGATCTGGTCGAGCTTGGTCTAAGAAAGCATTGAATACGTCTGTGCGTGTAAGCAGTTCGCGTTCGACTTTTGTGATTTGGCTAGAAGTTGTCGCCTTCACATCTCCGACTAATCTAAGCGCGGGGGCGCCTTTCACTTCTTTGAAGTCACCCTCTTTGATAAACTGAAGCTTCTCAGCCAAGTCTTTATCAATATGCAAGACGGTTTTGCCGTCTCCTATTACGGCGCCTTCGAGGTCGGCGATCAGGGCTCTTTTCGGTCCTATTGTTATTAGTTTTTCAATCATAGGAATTATCTTCGATCGAGATTCGATATCTCGAGAATCTAGAAGTGACCTTAAATCGCTATATTTTATGCGCGTGCTTTGCCCCGAGTATCGGAAAAATATATCTCCCTCGTTTATCTTGTCGCCCTCAGTCTTGGTGGCAATAACGGGGCGACTCTGATGCTTCTCTACGTAAAACACTCCGACTTGCGTCTTGTCTAAAGATATGAACTTTCTTCGTACTTGTGGGGTTGGGTCAAAAATCGCTTTCAGCTTCTTAGAAATTTCTGCCGGGTCAATTTTACGAAACTCGTCGTTAGGGAGCCCTATAACGGCATGCGCACCGTCGCTACCGCTTGGAGCATCGCTTATCCCGAATAGAATATAGCCTCCTGCGTTGTTGGCCAGCGCTGCTGCGGCACGGAGCCATGCGTGGGAGTATCTCGCTCCAAAATTCGACTTAAACTCTAGGCGCTCAGATTCGCCACCGGCCGTGAGCCAAGTGCCATCAGCGTTCTTTTTAAATAACTTCCAGAGCTCATTGTCGCTCAGCGGATCTCTCGAGGTCGGACTATTCTCTGCAATGAACTTTTCCAACTCAGCATCAGACGCTGCGCCAATCTTTCCGGATAAGCCGTAAATCCCCTTGCGAATTCCAGTGATGCGTCCACTGTTCACAGGGCGGTTCGGTCGATTAAAATAAAACTGAATATCCTTGTTTTTCATGCCTCGCGCGAGCATTGCCTTGATTAGCGCGATCTCATTATCTTGAATGCTTCGCTTCGCCATGGCGACGTTCCTCGGACTGAAATGTTTTTTATATAATAGTATGTTGCATAAAATAAAAAACTCCGAATAAGACGCTAATGATTTCCCTAACGCGCTGATTCCTGACGGCAGAGAGCTCGCCGCTATCGAAAGCTTGCGGAGGCTGGTGTTCTAGGGATCGTAAGCGCCCCGATGAGTGGCGCGCGGCTCCTGCGGATACAAAAAGGTAGCAAATGGAGAGCAGAGATGTTCTCGAATAGGCCAGATCTTCAATCCCAATCTCTCTTCTCAGTCCCCAAAACGGAAACGCGGCCCTGAAGGGCCGCGTTGCGTTTCATAAAGCGTTCGCGGGCGGCGCGCCGCCGCCCGCGCCGCGCGCTCACTTCGCAAACAACTGCCCCATATCCTTGAACGCCTTGAACTCCAGCGCGTTGCCGCACGGGTCGAGCAGGAACATCGTCGCCTGTTCGCCGACCTGGCCCTTGAAGCGCACATAGGGCTCGATCACGAATTTCACGCCGAAGCCCTTCAGGCGCGCGGCCAGCTTCTCCCACTGGCCCCATTCCAGCACGATGCCGAAATGCGGCACCGGCACGTCGTGGCCGTCGACCGGGTTCGTGTGCGCGCGTTCTTGCGCCGCCGTCTTCGGGTGTTCGTGGATCACGAGCTGGTGGCCGTAGAAATCGAAATCGACCCATTGGTCGCTCGATCGGCCTTCCGAGAGGCCGAAGGTCTCGCCGTAGAAACGGCGCGCCTGGGGCAAGTCGTGGACGGGAATCGCGAGATGGAAGGGGGACAAAGCCATTGGATGCGCCGCTCCGGGGGATGGGAAAGGCGGCGATCCTAAGCACGGCGACAGACAATAAAAATCAATATATATTTGCCAAACGCATAACGGAAATCGATGAATGATTCGCGAATTGAAAACCCTGGTCGCGGTGGCGCGCGAAGGCACCTTCGCCGCCGCCGGCGCCAAACTGGGCCTGACGCAAGCGGCCGTCAGCGCGCAGATGCGCCGCCTCGCCGACGAATTCGGCTTCGCATTGTTCGATCGCGCGGGGCGGGCGGCCAAGCTCAACGCGCGCGGCGCGCAAATCCTGTTGCGCGCGCAGGAGCTGATCCGGCTTTACGAAAATCTCGGCGCCGCGTCGCCGGGCGAAGCGGCCCCCGTGCCCGTCACGATCGGCGCCATCGCCACCACGCAGCGCGGGCTGCTGCCCGACGCGCTGGCGAAATTCCATCGCACCCATCCCGGCGTGCGGGTGCGCGTGGTGCCCGGCGTGTCGATGGATCTGCTCGATCAGGTCGATCGCGGCGATCTCGATTTCGCGGTGATGATCCGCCCGCCCTTCGCGCTGCAAAGCGATCTGCGCTGGGCGGAAATGCTGCGCGAGCCCTTCCGCCTGATCGTGCCGCGCCATGTGAAGGGCAACGATTGGGCGGCGATCCTGGCGACGCAGAACTTCGTCCGCTACGACCGCAACTCCTTCGGCGGGCGGCAGGCGGATCGTTTTCTGCGCGCAGCACACATCACGCCGCGCGAATGCTGCGAACTCGACGAGATCGAATCGCTCGTCGAGCTGGTGGCGAAGGGCGTGGGCGTGGCGCTGGTGCCGCAAACGGCGCTACATCGCAAATGGCCGAAGGGCGTGCGCGCCATCGATTTGGGCGCGCGGACCTTCCATCGCGAAACCGGCATCGTCCATCGCGCGGGCGTGCCGTCGCGCGAACCCGTCGCCAAGCTGATGGAAATTCTGCTGCGCGGCTGATGGCATGCGCCTTGCCAGTCTTTAGGATGTCTGCGTATCGCCGGGAGCCGCCTTATGACCGATCTTCTCGTCACCGCCCGCCTGCTCGTTACGATGGATTCGGGCCATCGCACGATCGAAGACGGCGCGCTTGCCATCGATAAGGGCGCCATCGTCGCCTTGGGCCCGCGCGCGGTGATCGAGGCGCGCTATCCGAACCCGGCGCGGCGCATCGGCGGCGAGAAATTCGTACTGATGCCGGGTTTCGTCGATGGGCATTCGCATGCCGGCCACGGCTTGGTGCGCACGCTGGGCGGCGACGATTTCCCGGTCTGGCGCCAGGCCTGCCGCGACATATATATGCTCGGCGCCACGCCCGAATTCTGGGCGGCCGAGGCGCGGCTGTCGTCGATCGAGCGGTTGAAGGCGGGGGTCACCACCGCCGTCGCGTATCTGGGCGGCGGCGACGAGAACAACCGCTCCGACGGCGTCGATGTGCCCACGGCTTATGCCGCCGCCTATGGCGAGGCGGGCGGGCGGTTGATTTTGGGCATCGGGCCCACGCGCCCGCCTTATCCCAAAACCTATGCGCGCTATTTGAACGGCGCGCGCGAGGAATTCCAAGTCGATTTCGAAACGCAGCACGAAACCTGCCGGCGCTTGCTGCGCGACTTGCCGTCGTCGCGCATCGGCGTGGCGCTGACCACGCCGACGGTCAATCCCGAGATCCATCGCGGGCCCTATTTCGCCGAGTTGTGCGACGTGGCGCGGCGGATGAAGCATTTGGCGAAGGATCACGATGCCGTGCTGATGATGGACGGCCAGCGCGGCGGCACGGTCGAATTCGCGGTGCGCGAACTCGGCATCGTCGATGCGCGCACGTTGCTGTCGCATGCGCTCGATATCACGCCCGCCGAAGTGCGGCTTGTGGCTGAGACGGGGGCGACGGTCGCCAATAATCCGCTGTCGGGCAGTGCCGTTTGGGGCCGCTGCCCGGTGCCGGAAATTCTGGAAGCGGGCGGGCGCGTCATCATGTGTTCCGATGGGTTGGCGCCCGATTGCGGGGCGGACATGTTCCGCGTGATGCGCATGGGCGGGCAGTATCATCGCGCGATGGCGCGCGATCCGCATTTGCTGCCGCCCGGCCGCCTTCTGCATATGACGACCAGCGATCCCGCCGCCTTCTTCGGCCTTGCCGATCGCGGCACGCTGGAAATCGGCAAGCGCGCCGATTTCATTCTGGTCGATATGGACAAGCCGCATTTGGCGCCCGCGACGATGCCGCTGTTCCAACTGCACTATGGGGCGACGGGGCAGGATGTCGATACGGTCGTCGTCGACGGCGAAGTCGTGATGGAAGGCCGCAAGCTTTCGCGCGTCGATGAAGCGGCGATTGTCGCGGCGGCGAAACGCGAAGCGCAAGCGATGCTCGACCGCACCGGGCTTCGCGCGCTGACCGCGACGCCGGAAAGTTTTTGGGAAGATCGCTACGACCGCGCGGCCTATTTGGGCCCGCATCAAGCGCCGATCGCGGCGGCGGTCAAAGCGTGATCCTCTATTTCGCCTATGGGTCGAATATGGACCCCGTGCGGTTGTTCGAAACCCGCATGGCGGAGAAGGGTATTCGCTGGGGAAGCCGCGTTGCCGCGCGGCTCGACGGCTGGCGCCTGACCTTCGACAAACCCTGGGCGAAATATGACGGGGCGGGTGTCGCGAATATCCGTCCCGACAGTAAGGGTATCGTGCATGGCACGCTGAACGAGCTGGGCGAAGGCGGGCTCGACGTGCTCGATATCCATGAAGGTGTTGCGGGCGGGCATTACGCGCGCCGCAACGTCGCCGTGATTTCGGCGCAAGGTCCCGTCGACGCAATCACTTACGTGGCGCTCGCCCCGCCTGTCGCCGGATTGAAACCGCATTCCAGCTATCTTGCGCATCTGCTCGCCGGGCGCGACCTTTTGCCACCGTCCTATTTCGCGGCGCTCGCGGCTATACCCGTCGCGGATACGCAACGTTAAGATGGCTTTATGCAAAATCTCGAGACCCTGATCAGCGACGAATCGATCAAGTTGCTGGTCGAGAATTTTTACGGCAAGGCGCGCCAGGACGAATTGCTCGGCCCCGTGTTCGACGCGGCGGTCGAGGATTGGCCGGCGCATTTCGACAAGCTGGGCGAATTCTGGCGCGGCGTGATGTTCGGCAGCAGCCGCTACAAGGGCGGCATGATGTTCGCGCATTTCCAATTGCGCGACAAACTCACGCCCGCGCATCTCGAACGCTGGCTGAAACTGTGGTGGGAAGCGACCGAAGCGACGATGGCGCCGCAAGCGGCGGCCGCCTTCCGCTTCAAGGCCGCGCGCATCGCGGAAAGCATGAGCCTCGCTTTGTTTCGCGATCCCGTCACCGGTTTGCGTCCCCACACCCCCGTCTCCACCCCCATAGGAGAATCCCAATGACCGTCGCCATTCCCCTCGTCGATCCCGCGCGCCATCATCCCGTGCGCGGTTTTTCCGATCGCTTTGCGCTGGCCGTGACCAAGCTTCTGCGCTTTTGCGCCGACACGTTCTTCGCCAAGCGCTACGGCCATCGCGCCATCGTGCTGGAAACGGTCGCCGCCGTGCCCGGCATGGTCGGCGCGACGCTCACCCATCTGCGCTGCCTGCGCCGGATGGAGGACGACAAAGGCTGGATCCGCATCCTGATGGAGGAGGCGGAGAACGAGCGCATGCATCTGATGACCTTCATCGAGATCGCCAAGCCGACCTTCTTCGAGCGCATGGTCGTGCTGTTCGTGCAATGGGTGTTCTATCTCGGCTTCTTCGGCCTTTACCTCGTCCACGCCAAGACCGCGCATCGCCTGGTCGGCTATTTCGAAGAAGAAGCCGTGACCTCCTACACCCATTACCTTCAGGAGATCGACGAAGGCCGCGCGGCCAACGTGCCCGCCCCGGCGATCGCCAAGCGCTATTGGAAAATGCCGGAGGACGCGACGTTGCGCGACGTGGTGCTGATCGTGCGCGCCGACGAAGCGCATCACCGCGACGTCAATCACGGCTTCGCGGCCGAGCTTGCCGGGCAAAGCGTCGACCCGCGCGATCACGCGCCCTATCCCGAGCGCGCGTAACCCGGCCGCCGTTCAGCCGAAGCCGCCGATCCGGGGCACGCGCAACACGTCGTGCCCCGGATTCAGCGCTAGCGCGGTCGCGCGGGCGTGGATCGCGTCGATATAGGGCCGCAAGGTTGCGGCCCCTTCGGCCATTTTCGGCAAGGCTTCGACGCGGAAGCGTTCGGCTTCCGCCGCGATCTCGGCCCGGATCGCGGTTTCGTCGATTCGGGTCATTCGCCGGTCGCGCATGACGAAATCGCCGTCGATCAGAACGTCGCGCACCGCTTCGGAATTGACCGAGAAGCACAGCTGCCGGATCGGATCGTGCAGCGGCTGGAAGCCGAGATGATCCGCGTCGAGCAGCGCGATATCGGCGCGCATGCCGGGGGCGAGACGCCCGATATCGCCGATGCGGCAGGATTTGGCGCCGCTCTCGGTCGACATCTCGAACGACTCCTTGGCGCCCAGCCAGGTCGAGGTATCGAAGCTTTCGATCTTGTGCAGCATGGCGGCCAGGCGCAGCGCCTCCACCTGATCGGCGGTGTCGCTGGTCGCCATGCCGTCGGTCGCGACGGCGACGTTCACGCCCGCCAAGCGTAGCGCGCGCACCGGGCACACGCCGCTGCCGAGCTTCAAATTGCTCAGCGGATTATGCGTGACCGAGCAGCCGGCCGCACCCATGCGCGCGATATCGTCCGCCGTCAGCCAGATCGCGTGATTCATCGTCAGACGTTCGGTCAGCAAACCCAGATCGGCCAGATGCCGGACGAGCGTCTTGCCGAACAGCACTTGGCCTGTGATCGCCTGGGTCTTGGTCTCCAGCACATGCATGTGCATCGCGAGATCGCGTTCGGCGGCGATGCGGTTCAACGCTTGCAGCAATTCGGGGCTGCAACGCTGCGGCGCGCACGGACCCAGCGCCAGCCCCAAACGCCCGTCGCCCTTGCCATGCCATTTCGCGTAATGCCGCTCGAACAGCGCCAGCAACGCCTCATCGGTCGGTAGCGGCGACGCGGCGATGCGCGCGCGCAATTCCGCCGGCACGATCTCCGTGTAGAACGGGATGCCGTACTCCATCGGCGCATTCCACATGCTGACCGTCACGCGCGCGCGAAGGCCGATATCGCGATAGGCGCTGATCGTGCCGTCGAGCCCCTCGGGCGTGGCCGAGGGATGGATCAGATCGTCCTGCAACGTGGTGACGCCGGAGCGGATCGATTCGAGCGCGCAGAGCATGCCGCGTAAGTAATGCGCGCGCTCGGACAATTCGGGAAAACCGAAGGGCGGATACGACATGGTCAGCCACGGCTCCAGCGGCAGATTGTCGTAAGCGCCTTGTTCGAAGGCTTCGTTGGAATGCATATGCGCGTTGACGAAGCCGGGGATCGCGATGCGGCGCGACGCATCGATGATTTCCGTATCTTCGGCGGCGGCGAGGGCTTTGCCGATGGCGGCGATTTTGCCGTCGCGCACCAAGATGTCGCCGCCGCGCAACGGCGCGGTGCGCGCGTCCGCGACGATCACGGTATTGCGGATCAGGATCGGGCGGGGCATGCGGGCGGTACCTTTCGCGTAGCCAAATACGTCCGTCCTTGAGGCAAATTACATGCCGGGTTGAGTTTTGCGCCCTTGAACCAAGAACGCCGTGCGGGCTAGAACCGCCGCATCATGAATCCGATCTTCGCCGGCTTGCCGACCACCATTTTCGAGGAGATGTCCGCCCTGGCGCGCGCGCATGAGGCGGTCAATCTCGGCCAGGGATTCCCCGACGATCCCGGCCCCGAGGACGTGCGCCGCAAAGCCGCCGAAGCGGTGATCGACGGCTGGAACCAGTATCCGCCGATGCCGGGCCTGCCCGAATTGCGCCAGGCCGTGGCCGCGCATTACAAGGCGCATCAAGGCATCGAGATCGACCCGCTGGCCGAGGTGATGATCACTTCGGGCGCCACCGAGGCGATCGCGGGCGCGCTGATGGCGTTGATCACGCCAGGCGACGAGGTCGTGCTGTTCGAGCCTTATTACGACGCCTATCTGCCGCTCGTCTTGCGCGCGGGCGGGGTGCCGAAATTCGTCAAACTCGCCCCGCCGGATTGGCGCTTCACCGCCGCCGATCTCGCCGCCGCGATCGGGCCGAAAACGCGCGTCGTGCTATTCAACAATCCGCTGAACCCGTCGGCAGCGGTCTACGGCACGGCGGAATTGGAACTGATCGCCAAGGCGATCGAGGGCACGAACGCGATCATCGTGGCCGACGAGGTGTGGGAACATGTCGTGTTCGACGGCCGTAAGCATACGTCCGTGCTCGCGATCCCGGGCTTGCGCCATCGCAGCGTCAAGATCGGCTCGGCGGGCAAGATTTTCTCGCTGACCGGCTGGAAGGTCGGGTTCAGCGTCGCGTCGCCTGATATTCTGAAAGTGCTGATGAAGGCGCACCAGTTCCTGACCTTCACCACGCCGCCCAATCTGCAATCGGCCGTCGCTTACGGGCTTGGAAAAGACGCCGCGCATTTCGATGCAATGCGCGCCGATCTCCAGGCGCGCCGCGACCATCTGGCGAAAGGCTTGGGCGGCGCGGGGTTCAAGACGCTCGATTGCGAAGGCACCTATTTCATCAATGTCGATTTGGCCCCGCTGGGCCTGACCGACGATCAGGAATTCTGCCGCCGCTTGGTGAAGGAAGCGCGCGTCGCCGCGATTCCGGTGTCGGCCTTCTATGCCGATGGCGGCATGCGTTCGGCGATCCGCTTCTGCTTCGCCAAGAAATACGAAACGCTCGACGCCGCCGTCGAACGCCTCGCGGCCTGGGCGCCGAAACTCGCGTTGTAATCGCTTGCAAGCGCCCGCCGGTTGCGGGACAAAGCTTCCTCGAACCAAATAAACGAATGAGGAAACCTCCATGGCCGTGAAAGTCGCGATCGTCACCGGCGCTTCCAGCGGAATCGGCAAAGCCAGCGCCATCGCGCTCGCCAAGGCGGGCTACAAGGTGGGGTTGCTCGCGCGCCGCGCCGACAAGCTCGAAGCCGCGGTCGCCGAGATCAAGGCGGCGGGCGGCGAGGCGATCGCCGTGGCCGCCGATGTCGGCAACCCGGCCCAGGTCGAAGCCGCGTTTGGTGCGGTGAAGGCCAAGTGGGGTCGTCTCGATTTCCTGTTCAACAATGCCGGCATGGGTGCGCCCGCCATTCCGATGGAAGACCTGACCTTCGAACAATGGAAGGCCGTGGTGGATGCGAATTTGACCGGCTCGTTCCTGTGCGCCCAATCGGCGATCCGCATCATGAAGGCGCAGGACCCGCGCGGCGGGCGCATCGTCAATAACGGTTCGATCTCGGCCTACGCGCCGCGCCCGCATTCCGCCCCTTATACGGCCACGAAGCACGCGATCTCGGGCCTGACGCGCTCGATCGCGCTCGACGGGCGGCGCTACGATATCGCCTGCGGCCAGATCGATATCGGCAACGCGGCGACCGAGATGACCGCGCGCATGGCCGAAGGGCCGGGCGTGCCGCAAGCCAACGGCACGATGATGCACGAGCCGCGCATGGATGTGAGCAACGTCGCCAATTCGATCGTGCATATGGCTTCGCTGCCGCTCGACGCGAATATCCTGTTCATGAACGTCATGGCCACGAAGATGCCCTTCGTGGGCCGCGGCTAACGGCGATGAAACGGGCGGCGCTGCGGATCGTCGTGCCGCTTGCCGCCCTTTTTCTGGCGGCTTGCGCGAGCGCGCCGTCCTGCCCGCCGGGCCTTTCGGCGGGAACGGCGATCGATCTTTATTTCGGGCGCGGCGTGGCGGGCGGGCGCGAAGTGACCGACGCGCAATGGCGCGAATTCGTCGATCAGGTTCTGATCCGCGAATTCCCGGCCGGCTCGACCACCTTCGACGCCAGCGGCACGTGGTTCTCGACGCGCCAGAACCGCACGATTTCGGAACGCAGCGCCATGGTCAGCGTGATCGTGCCCGATGCGCAATCGGCCGCGCCGAAGGTCGAACGCCTTATCGCCGAATACAAGGCGCGCTTCGCGCAAGACTCGGTCTTGCGTGCCGAACGCGCGGTCTGTTTCGCGTTCTAGCCGCGCTGGCTAGCACAGCTTTGTGCCGCCTCGGCGGCGTTGCGCGCTTGCGCAAACAATTCCGTCGGCTTACCGAACCCGGCGACGAACAACTCGTTCACCCGCGACGTGTCGCGCGGAATTTGGATATGCTCGATCTTGCCGGCGACGCGATTATTCGCGTCGACGCGCGCTTCCAAGCCCCACCAGCCGTTGATCGTCTCGCCCGGCACGCCGTAGCGCCGGTCGGTGATCCGCACGATCTTGCCGCCGTCGGCCTGCGGTTCGATTGTCGGCCAAAGCATGCCGTCGGCGAACCAGGCGAGGATCTTGCCCTCGCGCGTCGCCAGCACGGGCGCGATCGCTAGATCGTCGATCCGCTTGAAACACGCCCAAGCGATGGCGCCCTTTTGCAAGGGCGAGGCGAAGCCCACGCGCACCCCTTCGGGATCGTCGACCACGATGCGCCGCAGCCAGGGCTGGAAAATCGTGGTGTAGACGTGCAGATCGGCGGCAACGACCCCTTCGGCGCGCAACTGGTTGCGCGCCATCGTCTCGACCGCCTTGTTCTGCGCAAGGCCGTAGAACAAATAGACGGTGCTGATCGCGAGTCCGGCGAGGATCAGTACGCGTGCCGCGACCGCGCGGGGGGCGATCAACGCGGCAATCATGCCGATCAGCAACGGCACGGTGTAGCCGGGATCGATGATGCCGAGCCCCGGCACCGCGAATCGCGCGTCGCTGAACGGCGCAAGCAGCTGCGTGCCGTAGATCGTGAACCAGTCGAGCAGCGGATGCGTGCCGATGCCCAGCGTGAACAAGCCGATCCACGTCCAGATCGCGTCTTCCTCGCCCGCCGGGGTGAAGGGTTTGTTCTGGCGGCACCAGCGCCACGCTGCCCAACCCAAAGCGGGCCCGGCGAGGGCCGCGAACAGGAAGGAATGGGTAACGCCGCGATGGCGCACCCACGATTCGAAGTGATCGGCGGCCGGCAGAAAACTGTCGAGATCGGGGATCGTGCCGGCGACGGCGCCGGCGGCGATCGCCACACGGCCCAGGCGCTTGCCCGCGACGGCGTAACCGACCGAGGCGCCGAGAACGAGTTGGGAAAGGGAATCCAAAGGGGGGGCTTTCGCTGTCGTGTCAGGTTCCGTTAGATAGGATTCCGTACCTCCGGATCAAGCGGAACCCGACATGACTTTGCCGCCGACCGCGACCTTGATCGTCATCGACATGCAACAGGCGGTCGATTTGCCTTATTGGGGGCCGCGCTGCAATCCGGGCGCCGAAATGGTGGTGGCGCGGCTGCTGGCGGCCTGGCGCGCACGCGGCCTGCCGTTGATCCATGTCCGCCACGACTCCGTTGAACCCCAATCCGGCTACCGCCCCGATCGGCCGAGTCACGCCTTCAAGCCCGAGGCGATGCCACTGCCGGGCGAAGCCGTGATCGCCAAATCGACGAATTCGGCCTTCATCGGCACCGATCTGGAGCGCCGCTTGCGCGCTGCGAAGGCCGCGCCCGTCGTCTTCGCCGGTGTGGCGACCAGCAATTCGGTCGAGGCGACGGTCCGCATGGCGGGCAATCTGGGCTTCGACGCCTGGATCGTCGCCGACGGGTGCTTCACCTTCGACAAGACGCTGCTCGACGGGCGCGTGATCCCGGCCGCCGACGTCCACGCGCTGTCGCTCGCCAATTTGTCGGGCGAGTACGCGCGCGTGGTGAATTCGGCGGAACTGCTTCAGGCCGTCAGCGCGGGATAGTCGGTGTAGCCCTTCTCGGCCCCGCCGTAGAACGTCGCGCGATCGTAGCGGTTGAGATCGGCCCCCGCCGCCAAGCGCCGCGGCAGATCGGGATTGGCGATGAACAAGCGGCCGAAAGCGATGGCGTCGGCCGTGTTCTCGCCCAGCGCCTTCAGCGCAGTGTCGCGCGTATAGCCGCCGGCGGAGATCAGCGTGCCCTTGAACTTGGCGCGCAGCAGCTTGGCGGTTTCGGGCGCGCCTTCGACCACGCCGTCGCCGCCGCCTGCCAGCGAGGCGCGCGGCTCGATCACATGGATATAGGCGATGCCGCGCGCCGAAAGTTGCTCGGCGACATGGCCGAACAACGCCGGTGGATCGTCGTCGCGCATGTCGTTGAACGTGCCGTAGGGCGACAGTCGCACGCCGACGCGGCCCTTGCCCCACACGCCGATCGCGGCATCGACAACCTCCAACAGCAGGCGCGCGCGGTTCTCGATCGATCCGCCATATTGGTCGGTGCGCGTGTTGCTGCCCGATTGCAGGAATTGGTCGAGCAGATAGCCGTTGGCGCCGTGAACCTCGACGCCGTCGAACCCGGCCGCCTTGGCGTTGATCGCCCCTTTGCGGAAATCCTCGATCAGCGCCGGAATCTCGGCCGTTTCCAGCGCGCGCGGCGTTTCGAAGGCGACCGGCTTCCAATCGGGGCCGAACGTGCCGCCTTCCGGCTTGATCGCCGACGGGGCGACCGGCTGGGCGCCGCCGGGCAGCAGCGAGCGATGCGAAATGCGCCCGACATGCCAAAGCTGCAGCACCATCTTGCCGCCTTTGGTGTGGACGGCGTCGGTCACCTGGCGCCAGCCGGCGACTTGCTCGGGCGAATGGATGCCGGGGGTCGCGGGATAGCCCACGCCGTAGGGTGTGACTTGCGTGGCTTCGGAAACGATCAGGCCCGCCCCGGCGCGCTGCGCGTAATACGTCGCCATCAAGGGCGTGGGCACGTTGTCCTTGACCGTGCGCATGCGCGTCAGCGGCGCCATCACGACGCGGTTGGCGAGGGTGATATCGCCCGCCTGCACAGGTTTCAGGAAATGCGAATCTTGCGTCGTCATGGGGACATCCGTTCGAAAGAAGAGGGTGGCATTGAGATGGTGCCGCGCGCGCGCGCGTCAACCCGGCTTGCCGTGCCGGTGGCGCCGGGGCGGGTAGAGTTGCCAAGCCGGTCGCGGGCGGGCAATCTCTGGCCTGCGGGTTGCATCGCCTACCCCCGGTTTTGGGAGAAGTAGGGCATGTCCCTGCCGGGTTTGGGAGATTTCGCGTGAACGCAGCATCCCCTGGCGCGCCGCCGGTTGCCTTTGACGAAATGCGCGCGCCCGACGGCAATGTGCGCGCCGCCTATGCGCGCCTCGCCCAGTGGCTCGACAACACGCCGCCCGAATTGCTCGCGCGCAAGCGCCACGAGGCGGACGTTCTGTTCCGCCGCCTGGGCATCACTTTCGCGGTTTACGGCGAGGGCGGCGATACGGAACGCCTGATCCCGTTCGACGTGATCCCGCGCGTGCTGACGGCGCCCGAATGGGACGCGCTGTCCGAAGGCCTCGTGCAGCGCGTGAAGGCGTTGAACGCTTTCCTTTACGACGTCTATCACGGGCGCGAGATCGTGCGCGCCGGCAAGATCCCGGCCGAGTTGATCGACGGCAACGAGCAATACCGGCCGGAGATGATCGGCGTCGAAGTGCCGGGGCGCATCTATACGCATATCGCAGGCATCGACGTCGTGCGCGTCTCGGCCGACCAGTTCTACGTGCTCGAGGATAACGTGCGCACGCCGTCGGGCGTGTCGTACATGCTGGAAAACCGCGAGGCGATGATGCGCCTCTTCCCCGAGCTGTTCGCGCGCAACCGCGTGCAGCCCGTCGGGCATTATCCGGACGAATTGCTCAAGTCGCTGCGCTCCTTGCCGCCGCAGAGTGCGGCCGACAAGGACGAGCCGACCGTCGTGGTGATGACGCCCGGCGCCTATAACTCGGCCTATTTCGAGCACGTCTTCCTCGCCGAGCAGATGGGCGTCGAGCTCGTCGAAGGCCAGGACATGTTCGTCGAGGACGACAAAGTCTATATGCGCACGGTCGCGGGTCCGCGCCGCGTGGACGTGATCTATCGCCGCTTGGACGACGCGTTCCTCGATCCCGCCGCCTTCCGTCCGGACTCGGCCTTGGGCGTGAAGGGGCTGTTCGAAGCCTATCGCAAAGGCAACGTGACGCTCGCCAATGCGGTGGGTACGGGTGTGGCCGACGACAAATCGGTCTATCCCTTCGTGCCCGATATGGTGCGTTTCTATCTGGGCGAGGAGCCCAAGCTCGCCAACGTGCCGACTTATTCGCTGCGCAAGCCCGACGACCTCAAATACACGCTCGAGCATTTGCCCGAGCTGGTGGTGAAGGAAGTCCACGGCTCGGGCGGTTACGGGATGCTGGTCGGGCCCAAATCCACGACGGCGGAAATCGAAGCCTTCCGCCAGCGCATCATCGCCAAGCCCGAGCATTACATCGCCCAGCCCACGCTGGCGCTGTCGACCTGCCCGACCTTCGTCGAAGAAGGGGTGGCGCCGCGCCATCTCGATCTGCGGCCCTATCTGCTGGTCGGCAAGGACGTGAAGCTCGTGCCCGGCGGATTGACGCGCGTCGCCTTGCGCAAAGGCTCGCTGGTCGTCAATTCCAGCCAGGGCGGCGGCACCAAAGACACTTGGGTTTTGGAGCGCTGATATGGCGATGTTGTCCCGCGCCGCCGACCAGCTTTACTGGATGGCCCGTTATATGGAGCGCGCCGAGAATATGGCGCGCATCCTGGACGTGTCGTATCGCATGTCGCTGTCCTCGACCGACGGCGATTCCGAACATTTGCAATGGGGCCCGGCGCTGGTCGTCGCGGGCTGCGAAGGGCCGTTCAAGCAAACCGGCCGCCCGACCGATGCGCGCAACGTGGTCGAGTATCTCGCCCTCGATCCCGCCAATCCGTCGTCGATCCGCAATTCGCTGGGGGCGGCGCGCGAAAACGCGCGCGCGATGCGCACCCAGATCACGACCGAGATGTGGGAATCGCTGAACGCGACGTGGCTCGAGATCCGCAATCTCGACTACGAGAAGCTCGAAGCGATGGGCACGCGCGCCTTCTTCGATTGGGTGAAGGAACGCAGCCATCTGTTCCGCGGCGTGACCTACGGCACGATGCCGCGCGACGCGGCCTATCGTTTCGCGCGTATCGGCACATTCTTGGAGCGCGGGGATTCGACCGCGCGCCTCTTGGACGTGAAGTACCACGTGCTGCTGCCCACGGCGCGCGACGTGGGCGGCGCGGTCGATTACTACCAATGGGGCGCGTTGCTGCGCTCCGTCTCGGCGTTCCAAGCCTATCGGCGCGTTTATCGCGACGTGATCAAGCCGCGCCGCGTGGCCGAATTGCTGATCTTGCGCGCCGATATGCCGCGCTCGATCGCGGCGTCGCTGGGCGAGTTGACCGGGCTGCTGGACGAAGTGCGCGAGCAATTCGGACGCAACTACCGCTCGGCGGGCTTGGCCCACACGATCCACGACCGGATCCGCTTCGCCAAAATCGACGAGGTTTTCGAGTTCGGCCTGCACGAATTCCTGACCGATATCGTCGATTCCAACATGGCCATCGGAAAGGCGATTGCCGAGGACTTCGGTTTGCCGTATTGAGCGCGCGAACCGGAGTGCGATGACATGACCTACGGCGTCGGCCTGCTTCTCGAAGACGGACTCGTCCTGTGCGCGGATTCGCGCACCAATGCGGGCGTCGATCACGTCGCGACCTTCCGCAAGATGCATGTCTGGGAAGCGCCGGGCGAACGCTGCATGGTGCTGCTGACGGCGGGCAACCTCGCTATCGCGCAGTCCATCGTCACGCTGCTGACCGAAGGCATGGGCCCGGACAAGACCGAGACGATCCTGAACGTGCCCTCGATGTTCGAAGCGGCACGCCTCGCCGGCCGCGCGGTGCGCGAGGTCTACGATCTCGATGCCGAACGGTTGAAGGAGCAGGGCGCCGAGTTCAATATCTCGATGATCCTGGGCGGGCAGATCAAAGGGCGGCGCTTGCGCCTGTTCCATATCTACTCCGCCGGCAATTTCATCGAGGCGACGGTCGAAACGCCCTATTTTCAGATCGGCGAAACCAAATACGGCAAGCCGATCCTCGACCGCGTCGTGTCGGGCCGCACCTCGCTGAACGAAGCGGCGAAATGCGCGCTGATCTCGATGGATTCGACGTTGCGCTCCAACGTGTCCGTCGGCCTGCCGATCGACGTCGCAATTTTGCGCCGCGACGAATGCAAACTTGCGGTCAAGAAGCGTCTCGACGAAACCGATCTCTATTTCTCCGATATCCGCCGGCGCTGGTCGGAAGGCCTGCGCTCGGTCTTCCAAACCGTGCCGGATCCCGACTGGAAAGTTTGAGTTTAAGTGCCGATTTTCGATCCGCTTTTTCTGGCGTTGGCGATCCCGGCCTTTCTTCTGGTCGGCATTTCGAAAGGCGGCTTCGGCGGCGGGCTCGGCTCGATGGGCGTGCCGTTGATGGCGCTGATCATTCCGGTGCCGCAGGCGGCGGCGATCATGCTGCCGCTGCTGATCGTCATGGACGCGTTCGGCGTCTGGCGCTATCGCAGCGTCTGGTCGCGCGAGCATATGCCGATCCTGCTGACCGGCGGCACGATCGGCGTATTTATCGGCTATCTCGCCTTCCGGCACCTCGACGAGCTTTGGGTGCGCCTGCTGATCGGCCTGATCGCGGTCGTGTTCTCCGGCAAGGGCGTGCTCGATACCTTGCGCGGCCGCCACGGTGCGACCGCGACCGTACCGAACTGGCCCAAAGGCCTGTTCTGGTCGCTGGTCTCGGGCGCCACCAGCTTCATCGCCAATGCGGGCGGGCCGCCGATCCAGGTCTATTTGCAGCCCTATAAGATGGACAAGACCCTGTTCGTCGGCACGCTGCTGGTCCTGTTCGCGATCATCAACTGGCTGAAATTTTTCCCCTATATCTATCTCGGCCTGTTCACTTTCGAGAATATCGGCACGAGCCTCGCCCTGCTGCCGCTCGCCCCGCTCGGCATGTGGGCGGGGTTTTGGCTGCACAGCCGCGTCGACCAGAAGCGCTTTTACTTCTGGTGCAACCTGTTCCTGTTCGCGACCGGCCTGAAGCTGGTCTACGACGCGACGAAGGGCCTGTTCTTCGTCTGAGCTGCGGCGAAATGGCCCATCAAGCCCCTTGCCCAAAATTACTTTAAGTCTAAAGTATCTCCCCAAGGCATCGGCAGTGCAGGGGAACGGGCCATGAAGATCGTCAGCATCGGCGGCGGGCCGGCGGGGTTGTATCTCGCCATTCTGATGAAGAAGGCGGATCCGTCGCACGACATCACGATCGTCGAGCGCAACAAGCCGGGCGATACGTTCGGCTTCGGCGTCGTTTTCTCCGACGAAACACTGGGCAACTTCGCCGACGCTGACCGCGAAAGCTACGACGCCATCACCGCCGCCTTCGCGCATTGGACGGATATCGACGTCCATTACCAAGGCCAGGTCGTCACCTCCAAGGGCCACGGCTTCTCGGGCATGGCGCGGGTCAAGCTGCTCGACATCCTCGCCAAGCGCGCCGCCGATCTGGGCGTGAAGATCGTCCACGAGCGCGACGTGAAGGACGTGACCGAATTTCCGGATGCCGATCTGATTCTGGCGGCGGATGGCGTCAACTCTGCCATCCGCGCCAAGTACGAAGCGAAATTCAAACCGTCGCTCGATTGGCGGCGCAACAAATTCGTGTGGCTCGGCACCACGCGTCCGCATCCCGCTTTCACCTTCCATTTCAAGGAACATGAAAGCGGCCTCTATCGCGTCCATGCCTATCAGTACGACAAGTCGCACTCGACCTTCATTGTCGAGACGAGCGAGACCGCGTGGAAGAAGGCCGGTCTCGACAAGGCGACGGAGGAACAGACGATCGATTTTTGCGAGAAGCTGTTCGCCGAGGAATTGGCGGGCCACAAGCTGATTGCCAATCGCTCGATCTGGCGCACTTTCCCGACGATCCGCAACGCGCATTGGCATTTCGACAACGTGGTGCTGATGGGCGACGCCTGCCACACGGCGCATTTCTCCATCGGATCGGGCACCAAGCTCGCGATGGAAGACGCGATCGAGTTGGCGGCCGCGCTCAAATCCACCAAGTCGGTCAAGGAAGCGCTCGCCGCCTACGAAGCCAAGCGCAAGCCGCAGACCGAATCGATCCAGCGCGCCGCGCAAACCTCGCTCGAATGGTTCGAGGAGACGGAGCGCTATATCGGCAAGCTCGACGCGCTGGAATTCGCCTTCGCGATGCTGACGCGCTCGATGCGCATCACGCATACGAATCTCAAGCTCCGCGATCCCGCTTTGGTCGCCAAGGTCGACCGGGATTTCGCGGCGAAGGCCGGTGTCGCGGGCGCGCCGCCGCCGATGTTCACGCCATACAAGATTGGCCAGATGACCGTGCCCAATCGCATCGTCGTTTCGCCGATGTGCCAATATTCGGCCGAGGACGGTTTGCCGAACGACTGGCATCTCGTGCATCTCGGCAGCCGCGCGCTCGGCGGGGCGGGGTTGATTCTGACTGAAATGACCGATGTGAGTGCGGAAGGCCGCATCACGCCGGGCTGTGCGGGTCTCTACAAGGATGAACACGCGGTCGCGTGGAAGCGCGTGACCGACTTCGTCCATGCCAATTCGCCCGCCAAGATCGGCGTGCAGTTGGCCCATGCCGGCCGCAAGGGCTCGACCAAGCGCGCCTGGGAAGGGATCGATCAGCCCTTGCCCGACGGCAATTGGGAATTGGTTGCACCTTCGCCGCTGCCCTACAAGAAGGGCAGCCAAACGCCGCGCGCGATGAATCGCGCGGATATGGACAAAGTGAAAGCCGATTTCGTCGCCGCGACGAAGCGCGCCGATGCGGCCGGGTTCGACATCGTCGAAGTCCATATGGCGCACGGCTATCTGCTGGCGAGCTTTATCTCGCCGCTGACTAATCAGCGCAGCGACGAATATGGCGGCACGCTGGAAAAGCGCCTGCGTTTCCCGCTGGAAGTGCTCGACGCCGTGCGCGCCGCGTGGCCCAAGGCCAAGCCGATCGCCGTGCGTATCTCGGCGACCGATTGGAAGGACGGCGGCACGACGCCAGACGAAGCTGTCGCCATCGCCAAAATGCTGAAGGCGCATGGCGCCGACATCGTCGACGTTTCGGCGGGGCAGACGGTCGACGACGACCATCCGGTCTATGGCCGCCTGTTCCAAACGCCCTTCGCCGATCGTATCCGCCAGGAAGCGGATGTGCCGGTGATGACGGTGGGGGCGATCTCGACTTGGGCCGACGCCAACACGATCCTCGCCGCGCGCCGCGCCGATCTTTGCGTATTGGCGCGCGCCCATCTCTACGATCCGTACTGGACGCGCCATGCCGCGCAGGAACAGGGCTATGATTTGCCCTGGCCGCCGCAATACGCCTCGGCGCGCAGCTTTACGCCGCGTCCCAGCCGGTAGCTTCTTTCGGGAATCCCGCGGCGGCGAGGCGCGTCATGATTTCGTCGCGCGACGCGTCGTCGTAGCTTGCCCACAGGCGGATCTCGCGCGACGTGCGCCCGCAGCCCGTGCAGCGCAGATCGGCGTCGAGCCGGCAAATCCTAACGCAGGGCGATTTCATCGCGAGGTTCCGGCACGTAGCATTCGTCGCCGTCGCAGCAGGGTGCAATATTGATCTTGCAATGCTCGCATTGCATATGCCCGTGCACCCAAATCGGGCGCGTCGTGCGGTGGCACCAGGTGCAGACGGGCAAAGCGGCGCGGTTCATGGGGCGGCAGAGTGGCCGTGATTCGCGCGATCAGTAAACCCCCGCGACGCGCGCGCGCTGGCGGACGAGGGCGAGCACCATTTTGCACGCCGGCATCTCGTGCCCCGTCAGCGCGCCCATTTCGACCACGGCGCCCAGCAGCGCATCGATTTCCATCGGTTTCTTGGCTTCGAGGTCTTGGAGCATCGAGGTTTTATGCGCGCCGACTTCGGCCGCGCCGTCGATGCGCTTTTCGACGTCGATGCCGAACTTGATACCCAATGCCTCGCCGACCGCTTGCGCTTCCAGCATCATCGCGCGCGCGACGGCGCGCGTGCCCGGATCACCGGTGATGACGTCGAGCGTGGCGCCGGTCAGCGCCGACAGCGGGTTGAAGCACAGATTGCCCCACAGCTTCACCCACATATCGTCGCGGATGCGCGGGCGCACCGGCGCCTTCAAGCCGCCCTTGATCATCAGTTCCGACAGGGCGGCGATGCGCTCGCTTTTCGATCCGTCGGGCTCGCCCAGCGTGAAGCGGTTCGAATAGGTGTGCTCGATCACGCCGGGGGCGAGGATATTTGCCGCCGGATAAACGACGCAGCCGATGGCGCGTTCGGGCCCGAGCTTCGTCCACAACGCCCCGCCCGGATCGACCGATTCGAGCCGCTTGCCGTCATGCGGCCCGCCGTGCTTGTGGAAATACCAATAGGGCACGCCGTTCATCGCCGTGACCAGGGCGGTTTTGGGTCCGAGCAGCGAGGCGACCTGATCGACGGCTGCGACCAGGCCGTGGGCTTTCAGGCTGATGATGACGAAATCCTGCTCGCCCGCCTCGCGCGCGTCGCCGGCGAAATTTGCGTCTTTGATCACCGTCTCGCTGCCTTCGGAGATCAGCTTGATCCCGTTGGCCTTCATCGCTTCGAGATGGGCGCCCCGCGCGAAGAACGTGACGCGCGCGCCCGCTTGGGCGAGCTTCACGCCCATATAGCCGCCGATGGCCCCCGCACCGAAAATCAGAACGCGATTCACTTCGCGGCTCCCAAGCCCAGTTTGTCGGCGAGGCCGATGCGCTGCAATTTGCCGGTCGCCCCCTTCGGGATCTCGGCGAGGATGACGACTTTGCGCGGCACTTTGAAATCCGCGAGGCGCTTGGCGGCGAAATCGCGGATTTCGCGCTCGGTCGTCGCTTGGCCCTCGCGCAGCACGATCGCGGCGGCGACTTCCTCGCCCAATTTGTCGTGCGGCATCGCGAAGGTCACGACCTGCGCGACCGCCGGATGATCCATGATCACTTCATCGACTTCCAGTGGCGAAACCTTCTCGCCGCCGCGATTGATCAGCTCCTTCAACCGCCCGGTGATGCGCAAATAGCCTTCGTCGTCCAGCGTGCCTTGGTCGCCGGTGCGGAACCAGCCGCCCGCGAAGGCTTTGAGATTCGCGTCCGGGTTCGCTTCGTAGCCTTTGGTCACGTTGGGCCCGCGAATCACGATTTCGCCCAAGGCGCCCTTGGGCAGAAGCTTGCCTTCCTCGTCCATGATCGCGACTTCCGGGCCTGCGGCGATGCCGACCGAGCCAGGCTTGCGCGCGGCGGGCGGCAGCGGGTTCGACGCCATTTGGTGCGCGGCTTCGGTCATGCCGTAGCTTTCGATGACCGGGCAACCGAACGCGGCTTCGAGTTCGAGCATCACTTGCGGCGGCAAGGATGCCGAGGACGAGCGGATGAAGCGCAAGCCAGCGCGCGCCAGGCTGTCCTTGTTGCGCTCGGCGCGCGCGAGGATCGCTTGATGCATCGTCGGGACGGCCGTGTACCAGCTGGGCTTCGCCTCATCCAGCCAGCCGAAGAATTTGAGGGCGTTGAAGCCCGGCGTGCACACGGTGCCCCCGCCGGCGGCGAGCGACGACAGCACCGCCGCGATCAGGCCGTGGATGTGGAACAGCGGCATGATGTTGAGGCATTTGTCGGCGGGCGTGAGCGCCAGCGTCTTGCCGATATGCCGGGCGGAGGCGCAGATATTCGCCTGCGCCAGCGGCACGATCTTGGGCCGCGACGTGGTGCCCGAGGTGTGCAGGATCAGCGCGATGTCGTCGGCTTGCGCAGGGCCGGGTTGTGCGGCCGTACCCTTCAACAGCGACGACAGCGTATAGGAACCGGCACCTGCGTCGCGCGTCGGCGTCAATTCGATCAGCGGCACGCCCAGCTTGGCGGCGGCGGCGCGCGCGGGCGTTTCATCGCCCTTCTGGACGAGCACCGCCTTGGCTTTGAGGTCGGCGATATAGAACTCGAACTCCTCCTGCCGATAGGCAGGGTTCAACGGCGCTGTCGTTGCCGCACCGGCCACGCACAGGAAGGCGGCGGCCATCTCCGGCCCGTTGGGCAGCACGATCGCCACGCGATCGTCGCGGCCGATCCCCATCGCGTTGAGGTCGGCGATCGTCTTGGCCGCGAGCTTGCGCAAACCCGCAAACGAAAGGGGCGGCGTCTCGGGGCACCCGAGCGCCATGTCGCCGTCTTTGCCGATACGAAGTAGTTCCGAAACCGTCGTGAACGCCATTGCCGTCCTCCCGAGGTGGAAGACGATTCCGTATCAGAGAGCGGAACGCCTGCCCAGGCTCTTAGGCGGCGACGCCCGTGCCGCGCGCGTTATCGGTGATGTTCTGCGCGGCCATGTAGGCCATCGTGCCCTGGCGCCAATCCTCGTGATGGGCGGCCATATGCAGCGTCTCTTGGGCGTAGCGCTGGGCGGCGAAGCCCAGATCGGCCGGGGCGCGGCCGGTTTCGCCGACCATCTCGTCGGCGAAGCTGCGTTTGCGCTGGGGGCCCTGGCCCCGTCGGGCCAGGGCGTCCACCAGCCCCGCCATCTGTTCGGCGGAGAGCCCGAGCCCCTGCGTGGCTTTATCGGCGGCCTCGGGTTGAACGCGGCGGGGCGACGCATTCCCCTCCGTCCCGATGCGCTTGGCGCCGGGCGGTGGCAGCAGGAAAACATTCGATGCCGCGTTCATGGGATTAATGTAAAATTTTATGAAAATCGGAGTCAACTGGAATCTGGCATTCGATTCAAATTGTAGTTAATATCCACATCGCCGAAGTCGCTCGAAAGCCTCAATGTTTCAAACATTTGTGGTTTCGGGGGGCCGGGCTAGACTGTCTTCCGGCCAGCGACCAGCGAGACCGCTTTCCCATGGACGATACGGGTTCCACCGACCGCGCTTTGCGCGCCCTGGAAGGGGCGGGCGACGCCGCTTACGTCTGGGACCTCGCGACCGACGCCATCGAATGGGCGGGCAAGGCCGAGGATACGTTCGGACCGCGCGGCGATTTTCCGCCCACCGGCCAGGTGCTGCAAAGCCGGATCTATGCCGAAGATTTGCCCGGCCGCGTGAAGGCGCTGTCGGCGCATTTCGTCGACCGGCTCGCCTACGATCTCGATTATCGCATTCGCGGCGACGGCGGGGCGCTGATCTGGGTGCATGATCGCGGCCGCGCCGAATTCGCGCCCGACGGACGGCCGATCCGCGTGGCCGGCACGCTGCGCGCCATCACCGCGCGCAAGGAACGCGAAGCGCGGCTCGAATATCTCGCGAATTACGACGCGCTGACCGGCCATTTCAACGCCGTGCGTTTGCGCGAAGCGCTCGACCATCAGCTCGCTTACGCCGCGCGCTACGAAGCGCCCGGCGCCTATCTGCTGATCGGCATCGACAATCTGGGCGCCATCAACGACGCGTTCGGCTGGGCGACCGCCGATGCGATTTTGGTGGGCGTCGGCCAGCGCCTCGAACGCGCGCTGCGCGAATCCGACGTCATCGGCCGCGCGGGCGGCGATCGCTTCGGCCTAGTCCTCGCGCATTGCCCGGAAAGCGAAATCGGTCTTGCCGCCGATCGTCTGCTCGGCGCGGTGCGCGCGGCCCCGATCGAAACGCCGGACGGGCCGATCCATGTCACGGCCTCGGCCGGTGCGGTGCTGTTCATGGGCCAAGGCCCATCGGGCGTGGAGATGCAGGCGCGCGCGGAATCCGCCTTGGCCGAGGCGAAACGCGCGGGCCGCAATCGCTACGCCATTTTCTCGGCAAGCCCCGCGCAACGCGAATTGCATCAGCGCTTGGTCGCGATCTCGTCGGACGTGCAGGCGGCGTTGAAGGACGAGCGCCTCGTCTTCGCCTTCCAGCCGGTCGTCGGCGCGCAGGACCACAAGATCCATCACTACGAAGCGCTGCTGCGTTTGCAGCGCATGGACGGTTCGATCGCGCCCGCGGGCTCGTTCATCCCCATCGTCGAGCAGACGGGCTTGATGCGCTTGCTCGACCGGCGCGTGCTGGAAATGTCGATCGGCGAGCTCAATCGCTGGCCTGATGTCTCTCTCGCGATCAATATCTCCGGTCTGACGGCGGGCGATCCCACGTGGCTGCGCGCGTTGTCGGGATTCGTCAAAGGACGGCCGGAAGTCGCGCAGCGTCTGATCGTCGAGATCACCGAAACGGTGGCGATCCAGGATATCGACGAGACGGCGAAATTCGTCGCCGCCGTGCGCGATCTGGGCTGCCGCGTGGCGCTCGACGATTTCGGGGCGGGCTACACCAGCTTCCGCAATTTGAAGGCGCTGGCGGTCGATAGCGTGAAGATCGACGGGTCCTTCGTGCGCGGCCTTGCCGACAACGTCGACAATCAGCTGTTCATCCGCACGCTGCTGGGCCTCGCCGAAGGGTTCGGCCTGGAAACCGTCGCCGAATGCGTTGAGAACAATCTCGAGGCGCAGCATCTCGCCAAGCGCGGCGTCAATCTGCTGCAAGGCAATCTGTTCGGGCTTCCCAGCATCGAACGGCCGTGGCTTGCACCCTTGGGTCTCGACGAACTTTCGACCAAGCCCGCGCGGCCTAGCTTCGCCGTGATCCCCGGTAAGAACTAAGCGCTCGCCGCGCTCGCGATCAGGAATCGCGCGATCGGCCCCGCGAGGGCGTCGCTTTCCGCGCGCCATTGCGCCGTCTGAATCTTCGCCGACGGCATCATTGCGCGCGAGACGCGCTTCAGCCGTCCGGCGGCGAGCGCGTCTTGCGCCAGCAGCGAGCGCGTCAGCGCGACGCCGCCGCCATCGATCGCGGCTTGCAGCGCCGCCCCCGGATCGTCGAAGCGCAACGCCGCGCGCTTGGCGTTGCCCCCGAGCCACGCGCGCCAGCGCCATTCGGGCGTCGCGTCGTCTTCCGCCGCTTCGGTTTTGGCGATCAGCGGTAACGCGCGCCAATCGTGGACGCCACGCAGCAAGCCCGGCGCGGCGACGGGGAAGATCGTCTCCTCCGGAAACGCCAGCGCATGCGGGCCGCCCGCGAATTCCGCGCGCTTCACCCACAGCAATTCGAGATCCGCACGCACCCGCCCGCGCTGCGCCGGATGCGTCAGCGCCGCGATCTCGATTTCCAGATGCGGGAACGCGGCGGCCAAGGCGCCCAGCCGCGCCGACAGCCACCAGCCGAGCAGCGCTTGACCGGTCGCGAGTTTGAAGCGGACCGGACCGGCGGCGACTGCGCCGTTCAAATCCTCCAGCCCCGCCAGAATTGGCGCCAACGCGGCGGCGAGACGCTTGCCCGCCCGCGTGGGCGCAAGGCCGGGATTCAACCGCTCGAACAATTTCGCGCCGAAATGCCGCTCCAGTGCGGCGACGCGGTGGCTGACGGCGCTTTGGGTCAGATGCAGCGCTTCGCCCGCGCGCGAAAAGCCGCCGTGATGCAGCACGGCGTCGAACGCGAGAAGCCCCGCGAAGGGCGGTAGTCGGCGTTTGGCGGCCATGGCCTATGAATCCAGTTCATAGGCTTATCGTCAAGTCGCGTTGGCGCGCGCACGGCGTTCACGACAAAAGGCGCTATGTCCGAATTTCATCCTTCGCGCGCGATCGGTCTCGCCGCCGCCTTCGCCGCTGCCGCGATCGGGGCGGCTTGGCAGATCGCCACGCGCGCCGGCGCATCGACGGATCTGGGGCCGCTCGATCTCGCCATGTTGCGTTACGGCGTGCCCGCCTTAACGCTGGCGCCGGTACTGTGGCGCGCGGGATTCTGGCCAAGCCCGGCGCGGCGCATGTCGATCGTGCCAATCTTTCTGGGCGGCGGCTTGCCGTTCGGCTTGGTCGCGATGGCGGGGGCGGGTTTGGCGCCGGTCGCCCATATGGGCGCGTTGCTGCCGGGCACGATGCCGCTGTTCACCGCCTTGCTCGCCTTTGCCGTGTTGGGCGAACGGATCGGGCGGCAACGCGCGATCGGCTTCGCGATCGTCGCGGCGGGTGTCGCCGCCATCGTCGGTCCGGCATTGGCGGTGGGCGGCGACGGCGCATGGCGCGGCGATCTTCTGTTTCTCGCCGCGTCCGCGCTTTGGGCGGTGTTCTCGGTCGCGTATCGGCGCAGCGGCCTCGGCGCTTGGCAGGTTTCGGCGCTGCTCGCGGCTTTGTCGTTCGCGTGCGTCCTGCCGCTCTGGCTGATCGCCGGCGGCGGCCTATTGTCGGCGTCGTGGCGCGACGTCGCGTTGCAGGTCGCGGCGCAAGGATTTTGCGCGGGCCTGCTCGGCACCTGGACCTATGCCCTCGCCATCCGGCATCTGGGGGCGGGGCGCGCGGCGCTGTCGGGCGCGCTGGTGCCCGCCTTGTCGGCGTTGGGCGGTTTCGTGATGTTGGGCGAAATTCCCGATCTATCGACGGCGGCGGGCATCGTCTTGACGATGCTGGGGATCGCGCTGGCGCTGCGTTAGGGGCGTTTGGCGGAGATCGCGAAGCGCGTGGGGGCCAGCAAGCGCAGCTGATCGCCAAGCCCCGCGCCGCGCATGCCCCACAGATAGACCGCGAGCGTGGAATGGCGCGTGACGTCGGCAAAGCCGGCGGCTTGCAGATCGGCGCGCAAGCGTTCGGGCGTTAGGCCGTTGGCGTAGGGTACTTGCGACAGGATGCGTTTGTGACGCTCGGCGTCCGCCCCCGCTTGGCCGTCCTTGCCGTCGATCAGCTTGGCGAGCTTGCGCAGGATGCGCACGCGCGGCGTTTCGCTGACCCAATCGCCGTCGATGACGAGGAGTCGCGCGCCCGGCTTCAACACGCGCAAGATGGCGGCATAGGCGGCCAGCGGATCGGTCAGCGTCCAGGCGAGATGGCGCGTGATCGCGCCGTCGAACGTGGCCTCTTGCAGCGTGTCGAGCCGCTCGGCATCGCCCAGCATGCCCGTCCAGTCGCGGCCGCGCAGCTTGGCCTTGGCGCGCGCCAGCATCGGTTCGGCGAAATCCACGCCGGTCACGGTCGCGCCCAGATCGAGCAACATACGGCTGATCTCGCCCGTCCCGCAGGCGAGGTCGAGGATCTTCTTGCCGGCGATATCGCCCAGACCTTCGGTCATCACGCGGCGCCAGGAATTGGCTTCCGCGCCGTCATGGATGCGATGGCCGCGCGATTGGTCGAAGGTCTCGGCGCGGCCCGACCAGTAATCGCGGATCTCTTCCTTCAAACTCCAATTCGCGCCGTTCATGGCAAGCTCGCTTCGATCAACAAGGCGCCCGAACCCGACCGCGTCGCGGCGAGTTCCACGCCGTAAGCCGCCCCGCATTCGGGCGCGGCGAATACATCGTCTGGCGCGCCATCGGCGACGATCGCGCCCTGAGACAAGAGGATCACCCGATCGGCGTGGCGTGCGGCCAGCGCCAGATCGTGCATGGCGACCGCGACCGCGATCTTGTCGCGCTTTGCCGCATCGCGCAGCAAGCGCAGCGCTTCAAGCTGGTTGCGCAGATCGAGGGCGCTGGTCGGCTCGTCGAGCAGCAGCACGGGGGCGGGGCGCACCAAGCCTTGGGCGAGCGCCACAAGCTGCTGCTGGCCGCCGGAAAGATCGCAGACCATCCGGTCGGCGAGAGGGGCGGTGCCCGTACGCTCCAGCGTCGCCGCGACGGCCAAGCGGATATCGCGGGGTGCCTCGTCCGGGGCGGCGGCGCGCGCGGCGACATGCACCGCGTCGTAGACCGACAGCCGCGCGGAGGTCGCGTAGGTCTGCGGCACGTAGCGAACGTATTTCGCGCGCGGGCGCAGACGCAGTTTCTCGATCCGCGTGCCGTCCACGGCGATGGCGCCGCGCTTGATCGGCAGCAAACCGGCGATGGCGCGCATCAAGGTGGATTTTCCGGCGGCGTTGGGGCCGATCAGCGCCGTGATCGTGCCGGGTAACAGCGCCTCGGCGCCGATGCCGCGCAGCACCGTGCGCGTGCCGTAGCCGACCTCGATATCCTCGAAATGCAAACCTTTCATCGCGCCACGCTCCGCCGCCCGGCGACGATCGACAGGAACACCGGCACGCCGACCAGGGCGGTGACGATGCCGATGGGATAGATCACGCCGGGCGAGATCGATTTGGCTGCGATCGACGCGGCGGAAAGAAGGGCCGCGCCGCACAGGGCGGACAAGGGCGCGAACCAGCGCTGATCCTCGCCGACCGCTAGGCGCGCGATATGCGGGCCGACCAAGCCGATGAAACCGATCACGCCGGCATAGGAAACGGCGGTGGCGGACAGCAAAGCGATCAGCAGCAACGTTTCCAGGCGCAAGCGGCGCGGATCGACGCCCAGGCTTGCGGCGCGATCGTCGCCGAAGCGCATTGCGGTCAGCGCCCAGCGCCGGCGCCACATCAAGCCGCCGACGGCGGCGAGGATGGCCAGCCCGGCCAGCAGGCGTTCGGGTGTCGCGCGCTGCAACGAACCCATCATCCAGAACACGATCTGGACGAGCTGCGTTTCCGACGCGCGATATTGCAGCATCGCCAGCAGCGCGTTGAACGCGAACATCAGCGCGATGCCGAACAGGATCATCGTTTCGGACGTGGCGCCGCGCACGACCGAAAAGAAGAACACCAGCAATGCCGCGCCGAAGGCGAAGACGAAGGCGTTGGCGGAGACGAGGAACGGGCCCGCCCCAGGGATCAACGACATCCCGGTGACGATCGCGACCGACGCGCCCACGCCGGCGGCCGAGGACACGCCCAGCGTGAACGGATCGGCGAGCGGGTTGTCGAGGATCGTCTGCATTTGCGCGCCCGCGATGCCGAGCATCGCGCCGAGCAAGGCCGCTTGCAGCGCCACGGGCAGGCGGATGTCCCACACGATCACGCCCAAGCGAATCTCGACGGCGTCGCGGTCGATCAACGCGCGGACCACGTCGGCGAGCGGGATGTTGCCCGGCCCCGTGCCCAGATCGACGAGTACCAACGCGACGACCGCAAGGGCGGCACCGGCGAGGACGAGTCCCCGCCGGCGTTCGGCCACCGCGATGCGCGTCTGGGCGGGTGACGCGAGGGCGGCGTCGCTCACGCGAGTTGCGCCCAGAACACGCCCGACAGCGGGATCGGCGAGAAACGTTCGTGATATTCGCGCCAGACCGCGTCGGGGTCGAGATTCGCGAATTGCTCCGGATAGAGCCATTTCGCGAAGACCTGCATCGCGACCAGATGTGCGGGGCTTGTATAGAACTGGTGATAGATCGAGTAGAAGCGCTTCGACTTCACGGCCTTCAACGCCGACCAGCCCGGCCGTTCGGCCAGCGCCTTCAACGCCGCCTGCACTTGCGCCGGCGTCGTCTCGTAGCCGAACGGCACGCCGCGCGAGCCGGGCGTGCTTTCCGCCCAATCCGCGCCCGTGCCGATGATCACTTCGGGGTCGAGCGTCAGAATCGCTTCCGGGCTCGCAGTACCCCCGATGCCGGGAAAGCGGCCCGCACCCCAATTGATGCCGCCCGCATCCTGCAAGGTGACGCCGAGATTGGCGTTGCCGAAGGTCATGCAGCAATTATTCGGATCGAAGCCCGCCGCGCGTTCCATGAACACGGTCGTGCGCTTGTTCGCGGGCATGTTCCACACGGCGGACGACACGCGCCGCGTTTCGCGCAAGTAGAAGCGATTGAACTCCGCCGCTTCCTTGTCGAGGCCCAGCAGCGAACCCATGATCTCGATGCTCGGCTGCGTGTTCTGCGCGAGCGCTTCTCGCAGATCGACGATCGCGGCGGGAATGCCCGCGCGCTGCAGTTTCTCGAACGTACCCGCCTGGATCTGGCGCTGATAGGCCGAGAGCGGGAAGATGACGAGATCGGGATTCGAGGCGATTGCCTTCTCGACGCTGAAATCCGAATTCACCGCCGAGCCGAAGCGCGGCACGGCGTCGCCCGACGGATGCTTGGCGCGATAATGGCGATAGGTGCCCGGATCGTAGAGCACCATGTCGTCGCCCCAGCCGACCAAACGCTCGAAGGGCGTCTTGGGTTGCAGCACGGAGTAGCCGTACATCAATCGGCCTTCGCCCAGAATCACGCGCTTGGCCGGGGCTTTCAGGCTGACATTGCGGCCCGCGATGTCGACGATTTCGATCCCGCCGGCGGCGATCGCCGGTGCCGCCAACAGGGCCGCACCCGCCGTCATTCCCCCCAAAAAGCCACGGCGACCAAGTGCCGCCGTCTTCCGTGCCGTCGTCATTTTTCGTCTCCGTTCAAAGGCTTGGATGTGATCGAGCCTTTCCGATAATGCGAGTCATTCTCATATTAAGCGCAAATGAAAGTCAATAGCAGTTCGGGATTTAAATCCGGGGCTGGGGCGGGGAAATCAGCGCCGTCCGAACAGCTTTTCGATATCGGCGAGTTTGAGCTCGACGTAAGTCGGGCGGCCGTGATTGCACTGGCCCGAATGCGGTGTGGCTTCCATCTGGCGCAGCAGCGCATCCATTTCGGGCCCCGACAGGCGGCGGCCCGCGCGCACCGAGCCGTGGCAGGCCATCGTGCCGCAGACATCGCCCAGGCGCTCTTTGAGCGACAGCGCCGCGCCATGCTCGGCGATTTCGTCGGCGAGATCGCGCAGCAAGCCGCGCACATCGACCTCACCAAGTAGCGCGGGCGTTTCGCGTACGGCGATGGCGCCGGGCCCGAACGCCTCGATGGCCAAGCCCAGTTCGCCGAGTTCGTCGGCGCGCGCGAGCAGCGCCGCGCAATCCTTGTCGCCAAGCTCGACGATCTCGGGAATCAGTAACGCCTGGCGTTTGACGCTGCCCGCCGCCAACGCGGCTTTCATGCGCTCGTAGACAAGACGCTCATGCGCCGCGTGCTGATCGACGATGACGATGCCGTCGCTGGTTTGCGCGACGATATAGGTTTCGTGAACTTGCGCGCGCGCCACGCCCAGCGGCAAATTGCCGGTGGCGATGGTCGTTGCTTCGGGCATCGGTGCGGATGGCGGGGCGCTCGGCGCCAGCGGCGCATGGTACTCGTAGCTGCGCTCCGCCAGATCGGGCGCCACGCCGCGCGGACCCGGCGCCGCGAAGGCGTATTGCGGCGGCGGCAGGGTTTGCGGGCGGACCAGATCGATCGCTTCGACCGCGACCGACGTGGCGGCACGGAACCCCGCGCGATCCAGCGCCTCGCGCAAACTGCCGACGATCAGCCCGCGAATACGCGCGGGATCGCGGAAGCGCACTTCGGTCTTCGCGGGATGCACATTCGCGTCGACCAGATCGGTCGGCAGCGTCAGGAAAAGCGCGAGCACCGGATGGCGGTCGCGCGCCAAAAAATCGGCATAGGCGCCGCGCACGGCACCCGCCAGCAGCTTGTCGCGCACCGGGCGGCCGTTGACGAACAGATATTGGTGCTGCGACGTCGCGCGATTATAGGTCGGCAATCCCGCATGCCCGTCGAGCTTGATCGGGCCTTCGTCGGCGTCGCGCTGGGCCAGCACGTCGACGGCACTGCCCAGAAATTCCTTGCCCACGACGGCCGCGACACGATCGAGGCGCGGGGCGGGCGGCAATTTCAGGATCGTGCGCCCGTCCGATGTCAGCTCGAACCCGATTTCCGGATGCGCCATCGCCAAACGCGCGATCGCGTCTTCGCAGGCTTCGCGTTCGGCGCGTTCGCCCTTCAGGAATTTAAGGCGCGCGGGCGTGGCGTAGAAAAGATCGCGCACTTCGACGCGCGTGCCCGGCGGATGCGCCGACGGCGCGGGCTTGCCTTTGCGCCCGCCTTCGATCGAGATCGACCACGCATCGGCCGCATCGCGCGCGCGGCTGGCGATGGTCAATCGCGCCACGGCACCGATGGAGGGCAAGGCCTCGCCTCGGAAGCCCAGCGTGCGGATCGCGAGCAGATCGTCGTTGGGGAGCTTCGATGTCGCGTGGCGTTCGACGGCAAGGTCAAGTTCGTCCGGCGACATGCCCTTGCCGTCGTCGGTGACGACGATGGCGGCACGCCCCGCTTCAGAAAGATTGACCGCGATGCGCGTGGCGCCCGCGTCGATCGCGTTTTCGACGAGTTCCTTCACGGCCGCCGCCGGCCGTTCGATCACCTCGCCCGCCGCGATGCGGTTGACGAGGGTTTCCGGCAGGCGGCGTATCGTCACGCCATGCCTTTCAGATAGGCGCGCGCCAGACGCTTGCCGTCTTCGACGGCCGGCTGGTCGAAGGGCTCGACGTCGAACAACGCGGCGGCGATGACGGTTTCGAGCATGAAATGCATCATCAACGCGCCCAGCGTCGTCTCGTCGAGCGTGGGCAGCGTGAACAGGCGCACCGGTCGGCCGCGCCGCGCCAGCGTTTCGACGGTCGCGCGCCACGACACGTCGAGCAGATCGCCCATCGTGCGGTTTTCGAGCCAGTCGAGCGACGAATCGCCCAGCGCGTCCTTCGAATAGCGCGGTCCCGCGCCCTTGGTTTCGCGCGCGACGACGGTGACGAGCTTGTCGGCCGGGCCGTCGAGCCACAGCTGCAACTGGCTGTGCTGATCGACAGTGCCGAGTGCCCGGATCGGCGTGGTGCCGTGGCCGCCTTTGCCCAAGCTTTCGGCCCAGAGCTGGGCGTACCATTGCGCGAACGGCGCGAGCGCGTCGACATAGGGGCATAGCACGGTCGTGCGTACGCCGCGCGCGTTGAAGGCGGCGGCCAGTGCGGCCCCTTGCGCGGGTGCCGATGCCAGCGGGTCGGCCAGTGCCGCATCGCGCGCGATCGCGGCCCCTTTGCGAAGGGCGCGGATATCCAGGCCGAGCAGCGCCGCCGGGATCAAGCCCACGGCAGACAGCACGGAGAAGCGTCCGCCCAGCGTCGTCGGATGATCGACGGTCGAAAGCTTGTAGCGCTTGGCCAGCCGCGCGAGCGCGTTATCCGTCGGCTCGGTCAGCGCGATGACTTGGACGGCCGCATCGGCGAGCTTGGGCAGAAGCGCATGCGCCTGCGACAAGGTTTCGGCCGTGCCGCCGGATTTGGAAACGATCAATGCGCCCGTCGTCTTAGGATCGAGATCGGCGACGAGGCGTTCGAAGGCGAAGGGGTCGACATTCTCCGCCACGATCAATCGCGGCTTGCCCTTGACGCCCAGCCCCGTGCCCGCATCGGCGAGTGCCGCGAGCGCGCGCGCCCCCAGGCTCGACCCGCCCGTGCCCAGCAACACGACGGTCGAAAACTTCGACAGCGTCTTGGCGGCGTTCTCGATGGCGGTAAGATCGTCGGTGCGGTCGGGCTGGTCGAGGAAGGCGTAGGTGCCCTTGCCGACCGCGCCGCGCAACTGCGCGACCGTGTCGCGCGTCTGGTCGAGCCAGGTTTCGAGCACTTGACGGTCGAAACCTTCGACCAGATCGAAGCAATGGCGAAGGTCCTGATGATAGGGCAGGGAATTTGTCATGGGCGCACCGGAATCGAATATTGGAACATCGTACTCCCCCAATATAGGGAGGCGTAGTCTCTATTCCGAGGGCTGAATGCCTTGCGGTTCGCCCGCCAGCACGACGATCATTTTCGCGGGATCGTAAAGGCGGCGCGCGGCGCGGCGCGCCTGATCGGGCGTCACCGCATCGATCCGCCGCTTACGTTCCGCGAACCAATCGCGGCCGCGCCCGTCCAGCCGCGCCGCGACCAATAGCCGCGCGATGCGGTCGGAACGGTCGAATTGCAGCGGGAACGACCCGTTGAGGTAGTCCTTGGCGCCCTGCAACTCGGCGTCCGTCGGGCCTTCTTCGCCCATCCGCGCCCAATCGGCGCGCACGATTTCCATCGCGCGCGCGATGCGCCCGTTCTCGCTGGAGAAACTGCCCTGCACGATCGCGGCGCGGTCGTAGATGGCAAGCCCGGTGCCGACGCCGTAGGTCAAGCCTTCGCGTTCGCGTACGCTAAGCATCAGGCGCGAATTGAAACCGCCGCCGCCCAGCACGTAGTTGACGAGGGCCGCCGCGAAGAAATCCGGATCGTCGCGCTCGATTCCTTGCTGGCCAAAAATCGCGAAAGTCTGCGTGGCCGGCCGGCGGATAATCAGCGTGCGCGCGGGGCCGGCGATCTCGATGCGCGGGATCTCGACCGTTTCGGCTTTCGCGGGCAAGGCCCCGAACGCGCGGTCGAGCAACTGGCCCAGGCGTTCGGGCGTCACGTCGCCCACCGCCGCGACCACCAGATTGTCGCGCGCGTAGCGCCGGGCAAGCTGACCGCGCAGATCGTCGATCGTGATGGCACGCACGGTTTCGGCCGTGCCGCGCGATTGGCGCGCGTAAGGATGATCGCCCAGCGCCGCCTTTGCGAAAGCGCGGCGCGCCAGCGTCTGCGGGTTGGCGTCTTCCTGCGCGATACCTTGCAGGATGCGCGCGCGCACGCGTTCCACGTCGCGCGGATCGAAGCGCGGCTTCGTCAACGCGAGGGCGAGAAGATCGGCGCCGCGATCGGCGTCACGCGACAACAGGCGCAAGCCGCCTTGCAGCGTGTCGGTGCCGGCCGAAAAGCCGAGCGAGATCGAGCGATCTTCAAGCTCGCGCGCGAAGCCTTGCTGGTCGAGATCGCCTGCACCCGATGTCAGCAAATCGGCGGTCATCGATGCGAGACCGAGCTTGTCGGCGGGATCGGCGGCCGTGCCGCCGCGCCAGGAGAATTCGAGCGCCAGGACCGGCAAGGCCGGATCGCGGATCAGCCACGCGACGATGCCGCCGGGGCTGCGCACTTCCTCGATATTCTGCGCGCGCGCGGGGGCGAGTGCGACGACGCACAGAAACGCGATCAGCAGCAGCTTGCGCATCACGACCCCGGCTTGGGCAGCAGCAGCCCGGTCGTATGGCCGTCTTGCGACAGGATCGCGCGCAAAGCGGCATTGACGCGCTCCGGCGTTACGGCCGCGATGCGCGCGGGCCAGGATTCGACCCAGGCGACGTCCTTGCCGGTGGTGAACGCGATGCCGAAAGCGCGCGGCGCCGCCTGCACGCCGTCGCGCGCGAAAATCGCCTGATCGAGTGTGCGGGCCTTGGCGCGCGCCACTTCCTCGGCCGGAATGCCGTCGCGCAGAATATCGCGCAACGTCGCTTCGATCGCGGTTTCAAGCTCGGCAGGCGAGGTGCCGTCGCGCGGGCTTGCGAAAATCCAGAACGACGAAAGATCGAAGGCCGAGCCGTCATAGGCCGCGCCGATGCCCGAGGCGAGCGGCTTGTCGTGGACGAGCGCGCGCACCAGCAAGCTGGTCGGCCCGCCGCCCAGAATCTCGGCCGCGATCTCCAGCGCGTCGACCGCGTCGCGATCCAGCACCTTGGGCAAATCGCGGTTATGCGACGGCGCATGCCATGCGCGCGACCAAGACGGCTGGCGCACGCGCGTGTCTTTAAGTTCCACGCGCTTGGCGGCGATGGCGGGCGGTTCCTGCGGGCGCACGCGTTCGGGCACGGCTTTGCGCGCGACGGGGCCGTAGTAACGCTCGGCAAGCGTCTTGACCTGATCGGCCTTCACGTCACCCGCGACGATCAGCATCGCGTTATTGGGCGCGTACCATTTGCCGTACCAATCGAGCGCGTTCTGGCGCGTCAGCGCCTGCATCTCGTGTTCCCAGCCGATGATCGGGCGGCCATACGGGTGATTGACGAACAACGACGCCATCAATTGCTCGCGCAAGCGCGACGACGGGCGCTGATCGACGACTTGGCGGCGCTCCTCGACGATCACGTCGCGCTCGGGCAGCACTTGCGCGTCGGCGAGCACCAGATTGGCCATGCGGTCGGCTTCGATGCGCATCATGTCTTCCAGCCGGTCGCTGGCGACGGTCTGGAAATAGGCGGTGTAGTCGTGGCTGGTGAAGGCGTTGTCGCGCCCGCCGAAGCGCGCGACGATGCGGCTGAAATCGCCCGGCGGCACGGATGGCGTGCCCTTGAACATCAGATGTTCGAGGAAATGGGCGATGCCCGAAATGCCTTGCACCTCGTCCGCGGCGCCGGTCTTGTACCAGACCATTTGCGTGACGACGGGCGCGCGGCTGTTTTCGATCACGACGACCTTCAGGCCGTTGGGCAGATCGAAGGTCTTGGGCTCGAAAACTTGCGCATGCGCGGCTGCGCCCGCGATCAGGCTCGCGACGACGCCGAGTGCGGCGAGGAAGCGGCTCAGAAAATCCCCTCGAGCCAGCCGCGCTGGCGCTTGCGCACCGTGGCGACGCTGCCGTCCGACGCCGGGCGGCCGGTCGCGGCCGCTTCGCGCAGACGCTGGGATTCGCGCTGCGCGTCGAGCTGTTCGCCCTGGCCCGGATTATTGGCGCGCCAGAACATCAGCCGGTCGACGAAGCTGCGATCGGCTTCGGCGAGCTGCGAGGTTTCGCGGTCGAGTTGTTCGCGGATGCTGGCATCGACCTTGTCGCCGCCAGTCTTGGCGACCAGCGCGTTTTCGCCGCTCGAGCCCGGCCCTTGCTGGCCGGCGGCCGCGTTGCGCGCGGCGGCGGAATTGCCGAACACGGCCACGCGCGCTTGCTCGGTCGGGCTTTGCTCCTGCGGGCGCGCGGCACCCGGGGCGGGCGGGCGCAGACCGAAATCGGGCGGCAGTGTCAGCGGCGCGCGCGTGACGACGTTGAATTCGTCGGGCGAAACCTTGTCCCAGCCGATGGCTTTGCGCGTATCGGCACAGGCGCCCAACGTCAACGCCGCGACGAGGCCAGCGGCGACGAGAACGATGCGGGACGGGATCGATCGCGTTTTCATGGTTCCATTTTACCCGATTTGCCGCCTGCCGTGAAAGCGTCCCAAAACAGGCAGGCGACGCCGATGGTAATCGCCGCGTCGGCCACGTTGAATGCCGGCCAGTGCCAGCCAAAGGCATGGAAATCCAAGAAATCGAACACCGCGCCATAGCGCAAGCGATCGACCACATTGCCGATCGCGCCGCCGATCACCAGCCCCAAGCCCAGAAGAATTAAGGGCGTCTCGGCGCGCGCCAGCCATACGCCAAGCCCGATCACGATCGCGGCGGCGAGGCCGACGAAGATGAACGACGCCTCCGACGAACCCGAATTGAACAGGCCAAAGCTGACGCCGTAATTCCACACCACGACCAGGTTGAAGAACGACGTCACCTCCACCGACGGGCGGAACCCGGCGATGAGGTAAAGATACATGACGTATTTCACCGCCTGATCGAGCACCAGGACCGACGCCGACAGCGCCAGCCCGCGCTTCAGGTTTTCCGCACGGCTGTTCAAGCGCGGTCCACCGCGTCGGCGCAGCGCACGCAAATGCGCGGATGTTTCGCCACGCTGCCGACTTCCGGCAGCACGCGCCAGCAACGCTCGCATTTATGCCCGTCGGCGATGCCGACCGTGGCGGCGACACCCGGCACTTCGTTCAAACGGAACGCGCTTTCGGGCCCGGCGCCGTCCGCGACCTTGTGATCGGAGACGATCAGCAACTCGTCCCAGATTTCCTTGGGCAGCGAGGCGTAGAGCGCCTTGTCGGCCAGATGGATCGTCGGATCGGCCTGCAGCGAAGCGCCGATCTTCTTGTCGGCGCGCGCAAGCTCGATCGCGCCGGTCACGACGCGGCGAAGCTCGCGGATTTTCTCCCATTTCTCCGCCAGCGCCGCATCGGCCCAAGCCGCCGGCGTTTCGGGGAAAAGCTGGAGATGCACGGATTCGTCGTCGCCCGGATGGCGGGCGAGCCACGCTTCCTCGGCCGTGAAGCACAGCACCGGCGCGAGCCACTTGACCAGACAATCGAAGGCGAAAGCCATCACCGTGCGCGTCGCGCGCCGGCGCAGACTGTCCGGCGCGTCGCAATAAAGCGCGTCCTTGCGCACGTCGAAATAGAAGGCCGACAGATCGACCGCGCAGAAATTATGGAGGGCGACGTAGAAGCGCGTGAAATCGTGCGTCGCCAAGCATTCGCGCAGCAGAAGGTCGAGATCGCGCAGCTTGTGCAGCACATAGCGCTCGAGCTCGGGCAGATCGGCGATCGCGACGGCTTCTTTCTTCTCGTCGTAGCCTTCCAGCGCGCCGAGCAGATAGCGCAGCGTGTTGCGCAGGCGGCGATAATATTCGGCCTGCTGCTTCAGGATTTCCGGCCCGATACGCAGATCTTCCGAGTAATCGGACGCGACGACCCACAAGCGCAGAATATCGGCACCGTATTGCTCGATGACCTGCTGGGGTGCGGTCACGTTGCCCAGCGATTTCGACATTTTGCGGCCCTGCTCGTCGAGCACGAAGCCGTGGGTCAGCACGGCTTCATAGGGTGCGCGACCGCGCGTGCCGCAAGCTTCGAGCAGCGAGGAATGGAACCAGCCGCGATGCTGGTCGGAGCCTTCGAGATAAAGCGAGGCCGGCCACTTCAAATTCCAGCCGACCGCCTTGCCGGGTTCTTCCAGCGTGAAAGCATGGGTCGAGCCCGAATCGAACCAGACGTCGATGACGTCCATCACCTGTTCGTAATCGTCGGGGTTGCGATCGTTGCCCAGGAAGCGCGCGGGCGGCGAGGCGTACCAAGCGTCGGCGCCCTCGGCCGCGAAGGCTTGGGCGATCCGCTCGAACACCGCTTCGTCGCGCAGCAGCTGGCCGGTCTTTTTCTCGACAAACACAGCGATGGGAACACCCCAGGCGCGCTGGCGCGAGATGCACCAATCCGGGCGCGTTTCGATCATCGACCGGATGCGGTTCTCGCCCGCGGCGGGGAACCAATCGGTCGCCGAGATCGCATCGAGCGCCTTCTGCCGCAAATCGTTCGCCGACATGGAGATGAACCACTGCGGCGTGTTGCGGAAGATCAGCGGCGCTTTGGAACGCCAGGAATGCGGATAGGAATGCTGGATATAGGCGACGGCGAGCAGCTTGCCGGCTGCGTCCAGTGCCTGGATCACGGTCTTGTTGGCGTCGCCCGGCTTGCCTTGCGGCGTGTAGACGCGTTTGCCCGCGAACAACGCGACATGCGGGTAATACGACCCATCGGCCGAAACCGTTTGCGGGATCTCGACGTTATTTTTGAGGCCGAGCTCGTAGTCGTCCGCCCCGTGGCCGGGCGCGATATGCACGAAGCCCGTGCCCGCTTCGGTCGTCACGAAATCACCGGTGAAGACGGTGACATCGAAGCCATAATAGGGATCGGCCTCGCGCAACGGATGCGCGCAGACCGTTCCGGCGAGTTCGGCGCCCGTGACGCGGTCGTCCATCGACACGTCGACTTCGGCGATCTTCGCCGCTTCGACGAACTCGGTCGTCAGCGCCTTCGCCACGATATAGCGCTGACCCGGCTTCGCCTTCGATTCCGCATGGACCGATTTGACGGTCAGCAGGTCGTATTCGATCTCCGCCCCCGCCGCGAGGGCGCGGTTGCCGGGGATCGTCCACGGCGTGGTCGTCCAGATGACGATCGACGCATCGGCATGGCGCGGATTCTTGGGCGCGACGATCGGGAAGGCGACATGGATCGTCGTGCTCTTGTGGTCGTGATACTCGATCTCGGCTTCGGCCAAGGCGGTCTTTTCCACGACCGACCACATCACCGGCTTCGAGCCGCGATAGAGCCCGCCATTCATCGCGAATTTCGCGATCTCGCGCGCGATCTGCGATTCGGCGGCGTAGGACATGGTCGAATACGGGTTCGCCCAATCGCCGATCACGCCCAGACGCTTGAATTCCTCGCGCTGGATGTCGATCCACTTGGCCGCGAAGTCGCGGCATTCGCGGCGGAACTCGACGATGTCGACCTTGTCCTTGTCCTTGCCCTTGGCGCGATACTCCTCCTCGATCTTCCATTCGATGGGAAGACCGTGGCAGTCCCAGCCCGGCACGTAATCGGCGTCCTTGCCCAGCATCTGCTGGCCGCGATTGATCGCGTCCTTCAGAATTTTGTTCAGCGCGTGGCCGATATGCAGATGCCCGTTGGCGTAAGGCGGGCCGTCATGCAGCACGAATTTCTCGCGGCCCTTGGCGGCTTCGCGCTGGCGGCGATACAGCCCCATCTTTTCCCAGCGCGCCAGCGTGGCGGGCTCGCGCTTGGGCAATTCGCCGCGCATCGGGAAGTCGGTCTTGGGCAGGAAGACGGTGCTCTTGTAGTCGACGGTCATCGTGCGGTCGGGCCCTTCAGGCGGCTTCGCGAAGACGTGCGGCCATCAGCTGCACGTCGCGCACGCCGGGAAAATTCGCCAGCACCAGCGCCACATGCTCGGCGGCGACGCTCTCCAATCCCCGGCAATCGACGCGAAGATCGAGCTCGTCGCCCGACACGCGCGCTTCGAAAAGATCGGGAAGAACGTCGCGCTTGGCGAATTCCTCGAGCACGCGGGAGGTGAGGCCCATCACGGGCTCGGCGCGGACGACGTAACGGCGGACGGGATCGGCTTTAGACGAATGCATGATACGCGGACTCCAAACGGGTCTGTCTCGGGACGAACGAAAACTCCCGGTCCTGGAACAGGACCGGGCGGATAATTCGCCCGTCGAGAGCCCGATGGAGGTCGTGCGTGATCATCGGCGGCGAATATAGCCGCCCGCACCCGCGCGTCAACAGGGCGGGGATCAGCCCTTTTTGGAAAGCGCCTCGAGCTGCGACTGCATCGCTTCGAGCTGCTGGCGCAGCAGATCGATCGATTCGCCGGCCTTCGCGGCCGGTGCCGTCGTGGACGCGGCATCCGCCGCGGGCGTCTCGGCGCCCGGCACGGCCGCCAGGCCCCACATCTTCATCGCGTTCTGGAACAACGCGAGGTTCTGCTTGCCCATCTCCTCCATGGCGCCCACGGAGGAGGGGAAGGGGAACATGCCGCCGAACGCCTGCGACATGGCCGTGCGCATCTGTTCCTGATTGCGCGCGAAGGCGGACATCGAATTCTCCAGATAGCGCGGCACCAGCGCTTGGAGATTGTCGCCGTAGAACGAGATCAACTGCCGCAGGAACGAGACCGGCAGCATGTTCTGCCCGCTCTTGCCTTCTTCCTCGACGATGATCTGGGTCAGCACCGACCGGGTGATGTCCTCGCCCGTCTTGGCGTCGTGGACCACGAAATCCGTGCCCTGCTTCACCATCTGGCAGAGATGGTCGAGCGTCACGTAGCTCGACGTCGCCGTATTGTAGAGACGGCGGTTCGCGTATTTCTTGATCTTCACCGGGTCCGAAGCGGCGCCGGTATCCGAAGGGGCGGTCGAGCTGGGTTCCGTCATAAGGTCAGCTTGCCCGCATAACTTCCCTGCGGCAAGTGCGATGCACAAACGCCGGGGAACCGAGTACCTTTCAAGAACTTAGAGTTACGACGCCGCCAAGGACTTGGGCGCGTCTCGCAATCGCACCTATAGTGTCCGCCGATGACCGCCGACAAAGACGACGAACCGCCAAGCCTCGACGCGCTCGCGCAGCGTTATCTCGATCTGTGGCAGGATCAGCTTGCGGCCCTGGCCGCCGATCCCGAAACGTCGCGGCTGATGGGCCGCAGTTTGCAGCTTTGGGCCGGGGCGGGCCCGGCGGGCTGGCAGGCGATCTGGCAAGCCGCCGCCGACGGGCTCAAAGGCCAGCAAGGAAGTTCGTTCGACCATGGCGCCTTCGCCGAATTCTTCAAGCAGCCCACAGGCCCCGCCCAAACGCGTGGGGCCGCGCCCGCTGGGGCTGCATCTGGGCACGGCGATGGCGACGTGGCTGAGTTGCGCCGCCGTCTTGCCGAACTCGAAACCCGGGTCGCTCAACTGGCACCCGAGCCTCGCGGAACGCGCGAAGGCGCTGGACAGCGAACGCGCAAACCACGCGCCCGAAAAGTTCCGGGCGGCGATCCAGCGTGAAGCGCGCAAGCGGCTCGCGCAATTCCACGACGGGCTGACGCGCTATCGCAACGCCGCCTATCGGCGTGCGAACGATTATCCGCCGCCGGTCTGGGGCGAAGGCACCACGCGGCTTTACGACTACGCGCCCGACGCGAAACAAGATGCGCGCCCCGTGCTGCTGGTGCCGTCGCTGGTCAATCGCGCCTATGTTCTCGATCTTGACGCCGATAATTCGTTGACGCGGAACCTTGCGGCGCGCGGCTTCCGGCCGTTTTTGGTCGATTGGGCCGCCCCCGGCGACAGCGAGCGCGAATTCGGCCTTGCCGCCTATATCGACATTCGCTTGACCAAAGCGCTGGCGGCGGTCGAAGCGCTGACCAGCGCGAAGCCCGCCCTGCTTGGCTATTGCATGGGCGGCAATCTCGCCTTGGGTTTGGCGACGGCGCGTCAATCGCGGCTCGCGGGGCTCGCCTTGCTCGCGACACCGTGGGACTTCCACGCCGAACGCGCGGACCTCGCGAAGGGCCTCGCCGACGCGATCCGGCCGTGGTGGCCGATGATCGATGCGCTCGGCGAACTCCCGCTCGATCTGCTGCAAAGCTTGTTCGCGGCGCAAGATCCGCTGCTCGCGGCGAAGAAATTCCGCGCGCTGTCGGGGATCGACGAAGACAATCCCAAATTCCGCGCCTTCGTGGCGCTGGAGGATTGGCTGAACGACGGCGTTCCGTTGACCGCCCCGGTCGCGCACGAAACGATCGAGGGCTGGTATTCGGAAAACCGCCCCGCGATGGGCAAATGGACGTTGTCGGGCCGGACGATCAATCCCCGCGCCATCGAAATCCCGAGTTTCGTGGCGATTCCGGCCCAAGACCGCATCGTGCCGCCCGATTCGGCCCGCGCATTGGTGGGGAAATTGCGCGGCGCCTATACGATCGAACCCGCACTCGGCCATATCGGCATGGTCGTGGGCACGCGCGGGCGCAAGGAATTGTGGGACCCGCTCGCCGCCTGGCTTGGCGATTTGCCGCACGACTGAACCTGCGGCCCGCCTTGCTTGGGGTGCTGCCCCACCGCTATCATCGATGGAACGGGTGCCGTCACGGCGCCGCTTATGGGAGAGACCACATGACCGATATCGTCATCGCTTCGGCGGCCCGCACGCCGGTCGGCAGCTTCAACGGCGCGTTCGGCGCCGTGTCGGCGCATTATCTGGGCCAAGTCGCGATCACCGAAGCGATCAAGCGCGCCAAGGTGGCGCCCGGCGATGTCGACGAAGTGATCATGGGCCAGATTCTGACCGCCGGTCAGGGCCAGAATCCGGCGCGCCAAGCGGCGGTCAATGCTGGCATCCCGGTCGAAAAGACCGCCTATGGCATCAACCAGCTTTGCGGTTCGGGCCTGCGCGCCGTGGCGCTGGGCCTGCAGGCGATCGCCAACGGCGATTCCAACATCGTCGTCGCCGGCGGCCAGGAAAGCATGAGCCAGGCGCCGCACGCGATCCATATGCGCGGCGGCGTGAAGATGGGTCAGGCCGAAATGCTCGACACCATGATTAAGGACGGGCTGTGGGACGCGTTCCACGGCTATCACATGGGCACGACGGCCGAGAACGTCGCGACCAAGTGGCAGATCACGCGCGAGGAGCAGGACAAGTTCGCGACGGCGTCGCAGAACAAGGCCGAGGCCGCGCAGAAGGCCGGCAAGTTCAAGGACGAGATCGTGCCCGTCACGATCAAGACGCGCAAAGGCGACGTCGTCGTCGCCGACGACGAATACCCCAAGCACGGCACGACGCTGGAAAGCCTCGCCAAGCTGCGCCCGGCCTTCAGCAAGGACGGCACGGTGACGGCGGGCAACGCGTCGGGCATCAACGACGGCGCGGCGGCGATCGTGCTGATGACGGCGGCAGAAGCCAAGAAGCGCGGCATCACGCCGCTCGCGCGCATCGTGTCGTGGGCGACGGCGGGCGTGGAGCCGGCGATCATGGGCTCGGGCCCCATTCCGGCCAGCCGCAAGGCGCTGGAAAAGGCGGGCTGGAAGGTCGGTGACCTCGACCTGATCGAAGCGAACGAGGCGTTCGCCGCACAAGCCATCGCGGTCAACAAGGATCTCGGCTGGGACACCAGCAAGGTCAACGTCAATGGCGGTGCCATCGCCATCGGCCATCCGGTCGGTGCGTCGGGTGCGCGCGTGCTGACGACGCTGCTCTACGAAATGGGCCGCCGCGACGCGAAGAAGGGCCTCGCCACTTTGTGCATCGGCGGGGGGATGGGAATCGCGATGTGCGTGGAACGCGCCTAAAGGATTGACGGAGGGCGGGGCGCGCCGGCGCCCCGTCCGCCGAAAAATAGAACCGGCATCGAACGGGAGATGGGAACATGGCGGGACGGGTTGCGATCGTTACGGGCGGCACGCGCGGCATCGGCGAAGCGATTTGCGTGGCGCTCAAGGATGCCGGCTACAAGGTGGCGGCGAATTACGGCGGTAACGACGCGGCCGCGGCGGAATTCACCAAGCGCACGGGCATTCCGTCGTTCAAATGGGACGTCGCCGATTTCGCGGCCTGCGCCGCGGGCGTTAAGGACGTCGAAGCCAAGCTCGGCGGGCCGGTCGAAATCGTCGTGAACAACGCAGGCATCACCCGCGACGGCACGATGCACAAGATGACCTTCGATCAGTGGGAAGCGGTCATCCGCACCAATCTCGGTTCGTGCTTCAATATGAGCCGCGCGGTGATCGAAGGCATGCGCGCGCGCAAATTCGGCCGCATCGTCAATATCGGCTCGATCAACGGTCAAGCGGGCCAGTATGGCCAGGTGAACTACGCCGCCGCCAAATCGGGCATCCACGGCTTCACCAAGGCTTTGGCCCAGGAAGGCGCCGCCGCGGGCATCACCGTCAACGCGATCGCGCCCGGCTATATCGACACCGACATGGTGCGCGCGGTCCCGCCGAACGTGCTCGAAAAGATCGTCGCCCGCGTGCCCGTCGGGCGCTTGGGCAAGGCGTCGGAAATCGCGCGCGGCGTGTTGTTCCTGGTCGCGGACGAGGGCGGGTTCATCACCGGCTCGACGCTGTCGATCAATGGCGGCCAGCACATGTATTGATCCCGCAAATCGGGATTGGAAGATCGGGGCCGCCGGGCGACCGGCGGCCCTTTTCGTATCGAAAGGAAATCCTTATGGCGATCGTGAAGCCGCTGAACTACGACGAGGCAAGCCCGCGCGCGAAGGCGGTGTTCGACGACATCAAGGTGACGCGAGGGTTGCCCGACGTGAACAATTTCTGGAAGTCGGTCGCGCACGATCCCGCGACGCTGGAACGCATCTGGGCCAATCTCAAAACCGTGATGGCGCCGGGCGCTCTCGACGCGCGCACGAAGGAATTGATTTACGTCGCCGTGTCGATCGCCAATGGCTGCGAATACTGCGTCGCCTCGCATAGTGCTGCCGCGCGCGCCAAAGGTGCCGACGACGCGATGTTGGCCGAACTCGTCGCCGTGGTGGGCATGGCGTGCCAGACCAACGCGCTGGCGCAAGCCTATCGCCCGGCGGTCGATCCGCAATTTCAGGCGAAATGATCGCGCCGCCGGGATAGATTGCGCGCCGCCATGTCCGGAATTTCCCTTCGCGCCGCCACGCTGATCGGGGCGGGCGCCATCGCATTGTGGTCGTCGCTCGCGGTGCTGACCGCGATCGCCGCCCCGCCGCCGTTCTTCGCCTGCGCCGTCGCGTTCAGCATCGCGGCGGGGTTGGGCCTCGCCAAATGCCTGTGGCGGGGCGAAAGCGTCGTGGCGCCGTTTCGCCAGCGCCCTCAAGTCTGGGCGCTCGGCCTCTACGGCTTGTTCGGCTATCACGCCGCCTATTTCGCCGCTTTGGCGTTGGCGCCGCCGGTCGAGGCGAACCTGCTCAATTATCTTTGGCCGCTATTGATCGTGTTGTTCGCCGGCCTCCTGCCGGGCGAACGCTTGCGCTGGTTCCATCTCGCCGGCGCGGCGTTGGGCCTCGCCGGTTGCGTGCTGGTCGTCGGGGCGGGGGCGGGTGCCGCCGGTTTCGAAACGTCGCAGCTTTGGGGCTATGGCTTCGCGTTCGCCGCCGCGATCATCTGGTCGAGCTATTCGGTCCTGTCGCGCCGTTTCGGCGACGTGCCGACCGATGCGGTCACGGCGTTTTGTGCGGGCACGGCGGCGCTCGCCGCGATCTGCCATGTGATTTTCGAGAACGCCTATACGGGCACGGTCGTGCAATGGGCCGCACTGATCGGTATGGGCTTCGGTCCGGTCGGTCTCGCGTTTTATCTGTGGGATGTCGGCATGAAGAAGGGCGACATCAAAGCGCTGGGGGCGGCGTCGTATCTGACCCCCATCCTGTCGACCGGCCTGCTGGTGATCGCCGGCGGCGGCCAAGCGACGCTCACACTCGCCATCGCCTGCGCGCTGGTCGTGGGCGGCGCGGTGCTGGCGTCGAAGGACGTGCTGTTCGGCCGCGCGCGCGATTGACGCCACACCGCCGGGCGCGCGAATATCTCGGAATGAAATTCTTTCTTGCCGTTCTCGTTTTGGGAATCAGTCTCGCGACCCCGGCGGCGGCGCAAGACGCGGCGGATTGCGCCCGCTTGCGCCATGTCTTGGCGGATGACGGCGGCATTGAATTGTCCCAGCGTCAGCGCCTTGAAGGCGTTGCGCGATTTAATGGGAATTGTTTCGAGCGGGATATGCCGCGTGGCATCGAATTGCTCGCCAATGCGGCGCGTGCCGACAATCCCCGTGCCGCGATCGATCTCGCGGTTGCTTCGCTGAATTACGGCACGTCGGAGGCTGCAATCGCGTGGCGGTTGATGGCGTCGATCGCAGTGTTCAATCATCGCGAGGCCACGCCCCGATCGAGGTCGCTGCTTGGCAATATCCCCGACTTCATCGGGCAAGACGCGATGGGTCTCGCTTGGGCATTTGAACGTAAGGACGTGCCTGCATTGTTGGCGCGCGTCCAATGGCTTCTTGCGCGCCCCCCTTATATGCCAAATACGGAATGGCGGTTCGTCGCCGATATAACGCGAATGGCGAAGGCCGAGGCTAGCTTCGAGGCTTTTTACCTATTCGGCATCGCGATGTTGGAGTGGCGCGATCAGAAGAACGTTGATGACGGAGATCGCGATTTGGGATTTCTCTCTCTTCAGGCCGCAGCATTTTGCGGATATCCGGCAGCGATTCGAAAAATGGGGATCTATCTGGCCGATGGGACGTTGCCTCCATATCTGGATCTAGCTGTGCGCTGGCAGGTCGGTTGGTTGAATGCGCAGACCGGAAAGGAAGGTGCGCTGCTCGAGCGCTTGAATTTTCCGGCGTCCGCCGAAAGATCGCCCGACACGCGTCCGGGCTGGAGCTCGGCCGAACGAGACGAAACGATGCTGCGGCTTCGCGCGGAATCCTGCTGGACACGCATCGAAGCCGCGCGTCGTTGAAGGGCAATCAACCAGCGAGCTAATTCGCCTGATCGCAGTTCAGTTCCTTACGTCGCTCTCCCAGCAGCCGTAGAACCCTCAGGGAGGCTTGATAGGAACTTTCCAGCGTCTCCACTTCCCTTTCGAGCCGCTCTTTTGGAGACTTTAATCCTTCGGCTTCGGCGAGCCGTTTTTCTTTCGCGGACGGCCCTTGTTTGATTGATGTTGGATCGATGCCAATTTCAAAGGGCGGGTGCATCGGTTGCCCCGGTTGCGGTATGCCGACGGGCATTGGCAACGGAGGCAGTGGTGGAACCGGCATGCCAATCGGCGCGGGTGCTGCGACGATCACTGGAAATGGTGCGATTGGTCCCGTAGATCGATCTTTTTGAGGCATCGGTTGTATTTCCAGATTCGGCCAATCTGTATTTTTCAGGACTTCGAGGATCGTTCTGGGGCGCTCGAGTTCGGTAATCTTTTCATCGAAGTATGAGATCTGTGATTTTATCTTGGCGATTTGCTGCCGAAGGCTGTCGGCCCGCTCATTTTCGCGTTGTGATTCGGCATCCACCTGCGCGCAACTCGTCAGATCGTGTGGGCGCCGGAAGATCGGTGCATCGGAAGGTTCAGCTTTCGACTTTATTGGCTCTTGGGCGTCTGGCGGGACTTCTTTCGCCGGCGTTTTCGTCGATTGCGATTCTGATCTCGGGTCGATCGCCGCCTCGCCCTCTGCCGCGCGGGCGTTGAGGACGAATTTCCCGTAATCGGCGAGGCCCGTCGGCGTGGGCACGCCCAGCGGCGGGGATTGGGGCACGGGGCCCGCGAGGAAAGCCGATTGCAGGATCGGCTTGCCTTCCAGCGCTTGCACCATGCGCCGGGCGAAGGCGCTGCCGTCCTCCGGCCGATAGGCGGCCCAGCGCCGCGCCACGTCGCGCGCCTGGACGATGCCGCGCACGTCGTTCTGCGCAATGTTCTTCAGCAGCTCCTCCGGCATGCCGTCGAACGTGCCGCGCTGGCCCGCTTGGAAACGCACCCAATCCTCGTTCCAATCGTCGAAGCCGAAATCCTTCTGCAACGGATCGAGACGCGGATGCGGGCGCACGTCCAACGCGGGCCAGCGATCGACCAGGAATCCGGCCTCGCCCTGGTCGCGTCGCGCGTGATGCGCGTCGATCATGGCGGGTGTGGGGGCGGGGAAGGGCGCGTATTCGCCGCCATAGAGTTCTTTGAACTTGCCGATCGTCGGCCCGTCGGGGCGCAGATACCCATCGACGCCCAGGCCGTTCTTGCGCTGAAAATCGCGGATCGGCTTGTCGAGTTGCTCGTTGGCATAACCGAGAGGGCCATCGAGCCGCTCGACATCGAAAAGCCCGGCACGGCCGAGCAGCGATTCGATTTTAATCACGTCGCTGCGCTGATTGGCGCGGCCGCGCCCGACTTCGTCGGTGAGCGTGAACCAATCGGCCGAGCCGGGCCGATCGGCGGGATGAAGTTCGTCGTCGTTCAGCAGCCAGTTTGATTTGCGTTCGAACACGGGACCCTCCTTGGAAAAAAGAGGGTCCTAAATTGAACCTAAAAACGCGAAATTCAACAACTAAAAAGATATGATTTTATTCCTATCTTTCGCCGGGCGCGAAGCATCGAAGATTTCACGCACCCTCGATTTTAAAGGGTTCTAAAGGCCCGGCGCCCAGCCCGGCGGCGCCATTTCGAAGCCCGCGAAGTCGAACGCCGGGCCCACGGTGCAACCGACCAGAGTCCACGCGCCCAGGCTGCGCGCGCTTTGCCAATGCGAGTCGGGTACGAGAATTTGCGGCGCTTCGCCCTTGTCGAGTGCTGGGCCCAGCACGCGCGCCGTGCGCGTCTTGCCGTCGGCCGACAAGGCAAGCTCCAGCGGCGCGCCGGCGTAGTAATGCCAGATCTCCGCCGCGTCGACGCGATGCCAATGCGAAATTTCGCCATCGCGCAGCAGATAATAGATCGCGGTCATCGCGCCGCGTTTACCGTCGGCGGGGACATGCCGGAACGTCTCGCGATAGGCCCCGCCCTCCGGATGGGGGGCGAGGCCGAGTTTCGCGACGATCTGGTCGGCGGTCAGCATCATCCTTGCGGCACGGTCGCCTTGAACGAGGGGCGTTCCTCGAGCTTGGCGATCGCGGCGGCGAGCTTCGGGCGCGTGGCCAGCACGTCGCCGAACACATTGCGGAATTTCATCCAGCCCAGGCCGCAGGCGACGGCGATCTGGCCGATATTGAGCGGGCCCGACAAGACCGACGTATCCTTCTCGAGCTGATCGAGGCCTTGCATGACCTTCTTGGTCTGACCGTCGATCCATTCCTTCCACTGCAACTCCTTCGGGCGCAGCGCCGTTTCGTAGCGCACCAGCAAGCCCGCATCGGTCATGCCGTCGCCCAAAGCTTCCAAGGACAGGGCCTTCCAGCGCGCCGGGCCCGATTCCGGGATCAGCTTGGCGCCGGGGTTCAGGCCGTCGAGATAGGCGCAGATCACGCGGCTGTCGAACAGCTTATCGCCCGCATCGGTGACCAGCGTGGGCACCTTCATCAACGGATTGTCCGTCGCCAGCGCGGCGTTGGGCTGGTCGGGGCGTACCGCCATCGGCAGTTTTTCGATCTTCGAATCGAGTCCGGCTTCGATCGCGACGATCATCACTTTGCGGACATAGGGGCTGGCGGCGCTGTAGGCGAGTTTCATGGACGGTTCCTTGTTCTTCGCGAGGGACGGCGACGTTAGCGCGATCCGCGTCGGGTCTCAACGCGGCGCCGTTCTCTGCTAAACTGGCGCCGATATGTGGACCGATGTCGTCGATTTGCGCGATTTCTACGCTTCGCCCTTGGGCCAGGTGGCGCGCCGCCATGTGGCCGCGCATTTGCGCGCGATGTGGCCCGATGTCGCCGGGCAATCGGTGCTGGGCCTTGGCTATGCCGTGCCCTATTTGCGCCCGTTCAAATCGCAGGCCTCGCGCGTTCTGGCGATGATGCCGGGCCCGCAAGGCGTGATGCATTGGCCGCCCGAAGGCCCCAACGCGACGGCGTTGGTCGAGGAAGAAGGCCTGCCGCTGCCCGATATGTCGATCGATCGTGTGTTGCTGGTCCACGCGCTGGAACACGCGGAATCGTTGCGCGGGCTGATGCGCGAGATCTGGCGCATCTTGTCGCCCGCCGGCCGCGTGTTGATCGTCGTGCCCAACCGGCGCGGCATCTGGGCGCGGCTCGACCGCACGCCGTTCGGTCACGGCCATCCCTATACGGCGGGCCAGATTTCGCGGCTGTTGCGCGAAAACCTGTTCGTGCCGCAGCAAACGCGCATGGGTCTGTTCGTGCCGCCGCTGGGCGGGTCGCTGTGGTTGCGCACGGCCAAAGCCTGGGAAGGGGCGGGGCGGCGATTCTTTCCGGCCCTTGCCGGTGTCGCCATCGTCGAAGCGACCAAGACGCTTTACGCCCCCACGCCGGTCAAAAAGCGCGTGCTGCTGACGCGCCCGAGTTGGGCGCCGCAGGGTTTGCGCCCGATCCCCAGCCCGCGCCAGCGATGATGCCCCCGACTTCGCTTATCGAAGAATTCGCGCCCGCGAAACTGAATCTGTCGCTGGCGGTTACGGCCAAGCGCGCGGACGGCTATCACCTGCTGGAATCGCTCGTCGCCTTCGCCGATATCGGCGATCACGTCGTCGCGCAGGCCGCACCCGAATTTTCGCTGACGATCGACGGGCCCTTCGCCGCATCTCTCGATGCCGGGCCCGACAATCTCGTCGCGCGCGCCGCGATGCTTTTCGCCGAACGCTTGGGGCGGCGGCCGGATGTCGCGTTGCGCCTCGCCAAAAATCTCCCGGTCGCCAGCGGCATCGGCGGCGGCTCGGCCGATGCGGCCGCCACGTTGCGCGCGCTCGCGAAACTCTGGGCCGCGCCCATTCCCGCCGATCTGCCCGCCAAGCTCGGCGCCGACGTGCCGGTCTGCGTCGCCGGCGTCCCGGCCTGGATGTCCGGGATCGGCGAGATCGTTGAGCCCGCCGGCGCCTTGCCCGATTGGGGGGTCTTGCTGGTCAATCCGGGCGTGGCCTTGGCCACGCCGTCGGTGTTCAAGGCGCGATCCGGCACATTCTCGGCCGGGGGGAAGTTCGCGCCGAACCTTTCCAATCTCGCTGCCGCCAGAAACGATATGGAGGCCCCGGCGATCGGTCTGGTGCCCGCGATCGCCGACGTTTTGGCGGCCTTGCGGGGTTTGCCGGGGATTCGGGTTGCGCGGATGTCCGGCAGCGGGGCCACGTGCTTTGGCCTGTTCGATCGGCCGGAAAACGCCGCCCTGGCCGCCAAGGCCTTGAAAGCCAAAGCACCTTCCGCTTGGTGGATCGCAGCCGGCAGAGTGGCATAAGCCCGCGCCCCGTGCCGTTGTCGGCAGCCCGAATGGGTGCTAAACCCCCGCCCCTCACCAGAGTTTCGGTCCGGAAAGCCCTATGTCCCAGAAAGTCGCGCTGATCACCGGTGTCACCGGCCAAGACGGCGCCTATCTCGCCGAGTTGCTGCTCCAAAAGGGTTACATCGTCCACGGCGTGAAGCGCCGGTCGTCCTCGTTCAACACGGGGCGCGTCGATCACCTTTACGCCGACCGGCACGAGCACGGCGTGCGCTTCTTCATGCATCACGGCGATCTGACCGATTCGACGAATCTGATCCGCCTGGTGCAGCAAACGCAGCCCGACGAGATCTACAATCTCGCGGCGCAAAGCCATGTCGCGGTCAGCTTCGAAAGCCCCGAATACACGGCGAATGCCGACGGCATCGGCACGCTGCGCCTGCTCGAAGCGATCCGCATCTTGGGCATGGAGAAAAAGTCGCGCTTCTATCAGGCGTCGACCTCCGAGCTTTACGGCCTGGTGCAGGAACGCCCGCAGCGCGAGACGACACCCTTCTATCCGCGTTCGCCTTACGCGGTCGCCAAGCTCTACGGCTATTGGATCACGGTGAACTACCGCGAAGCCTATGGCATGCACGCGTCGAACGGCATTCTGTTCAACCACGAAGGCCCGACGCGCGGCGAGACGTTCGTGACGCGCAAGATCACGCGCGCGGTGGCGGCGATCAAGCTCGGCCTGCAAAAGAAGCTCTATCTCGGCAACATCGATTCCTCGCGCGATTGGGGCCATGCCCGCGATTACGTCGAAGGCATGTGGATGATGCTGCAGCAGGACACGCCCGACGATTACGTGCTCGCGACCGGCGAAACGCAGACCGTGCGCCTGTTCGTCGAACTCGCCTTCAAGGAGATCGGCCGCCCGATCGAATGGAAGGGCAAGGGCGTCGACGAAAAGGGCCTGGACGCCAAGACCGGCGAAGTTCTGGTCGAGATCGATCCGCGCTATTTCCGTCCGACGGAGGTCGACTTCCTGCTCGGCGATCCGACCAAGGCGCAGACCAAGCTCGGCTGGAAGCACAAGACCACCTTCCCGCAGCTGGTGCAGGAAATGGTCGCGTCCGATCTCAAAATCGTCGAGCGGGAGCGCCACCGCAATGACCGCAGCGGCTGAGTTCGATCTTTCCGGCAAAAAGGTCTTCGTCGCCGGCCATAAGGGCATGGTCGGTTCGGCGATCGCGCGCCGCTTGGCACGCGAGAACTGCACGATCCTGACGGTCGACAAACGCGAGCTGGATCTTGGCGATCAGGCCAAGGTCCATGCCTGGCTCGCCGCCAACAAGCCCGATGCCGTGTTCCTGGCGGCGGCGCGCGTGGGCGGCATTCACGCCAATAATTCGCGGCCGGCCGAATTCCTCTACGACAATCTCGCGATCCAGAACGCGGTGATCCACGGCTCGTATCTCGCGGGCGTCAAAAAGCTGCTGTTCTTGGGCTCGACCTGCATCTATCCGCGCCTGGCGCCGCAGCCGATGCACGAAGATGCGCTGCTGACGGGCCCCTTGGAGCCGACCAACGAATGGTACGCGATCGCCAAGATCGCCGGCCTGAAGATGTGCCAGGCCTATAAGAAGCAATACGGCGTCGATTTCATCTCGTGCATGCCGACGAATCTCTACGGGCCGCACGACAATTACGATCTCGAAATGGGCCATGTGCCCGCCGCGACGATCGTGAAGGTGCATCGCGCGGTCACGGCCAACGCGCCGACCGTACCGGTCTGGGGCGACGGCACGCCGTTGCGCGAATTCCTCCACGCCGACGATCTGGCCGATGCCTGCGTCTTCCTGATGCAACGCTATTCGGGCACGGATGCGTTCAACGTCGGGACCGGCAAGGAAGTCTCGATCCGCGAATTTGTCGAAACGGTCGCGAAAGTGGCGGGCTACAAGGGCAAGCTGGAATTCGACACCAGCAAGCCCAACGGCGCCCCGCGCAAGCTGACCGACCCGTCGCGCCTGATGGCGTTGGGCTGGAAGCCCAAATACGACCTCGAAACCGGCTTGGCCCAGGCCTATCGCTGGTACGTGGAAAACCGGGCGCCGAAAGCGGCTTGATCGCGGACGCGTCCGGCGTTAGACAGTCGCGCGCCTGCTGGGGCGTCGCCAAGCGGTAAGGCACCGGTTTTTGGTACCGGCATTCCTAGGTTCGAATCCTAGCGCCCCAGCCACGCACTCCTACATCGTCGACCGCCAACGCCGCCGCCGGCCTACCAGCGCGGGCGCTTCGGGTTCCAGTCGGGCCAGTATTTGCGCATCTCGGTCACGTCGTCGCGTTTGCGCAGGCCGCATTTCTTCCAATTCTCGTGCAGGCGGGCCAGTGCCGCCCGGTCGAGCGTCACGCCGAAGCCCGGCTTGTCGGTGACGCGCACGCAGCCGTCGTGGAACTGGATCAAGCCGCCTTCGATCACGTCGTCGTTCGCCCAGGGGTAATGCGTGTCGCACGCATAGGAGAGGTTGGGCGTGGCGGCGGCCAGATGCGCCATCGCCGTCAGGCTGATGCCCAGATGCGAGTTCGAATGCATCGACAGGCCGATATCCCAGGTCCGGCACATCGCCGCGAGTTCGATCGTCGCGCGCAAACCGCCCCAGAAATGATGGTCGGCAAGGATGACCTTCACCGCGCCCTTCGCGATCGTCTCGGGCATATGCTCGAACGCGACCGTGCACATATTGGTCGCGAGCGGCAGCTTCGTCTTGTTCTGCACGGCCGCCATGCCCGAGATCGTCGGCGTGGGGTCTTCGAGATATTCGAGAATGCCTTCGAGCTGCGGCAGCAGCTTCAGCGTCGTCTCGACCGTCCAGGCCGCATTGGGATCGATGCGCAGCGGCATCTGCGGGAAGGCCGCGTGCAGCGCCTTCGACGTTTCGATCTCCAACGCCGGATCGAACACGCCGGCTTTGAGCTTCAGCGAGCCGAAGCCGTAGCGGCCGGTCATTTCGCGCGCTTCGCGGACCATCTCCTCGGGCGTTTGAACGTTGCCCCAGGGATCGTTCCAGCCGTCGTCGAAATCCTTATGGCCGGCGAATTTGTAGAAAAGATACGCGCTGAACGGCACGTCGCGCCGGCACGCCCCGCCCAGCAGATCGTAGACCGGGCGCCCGACGACACGGCCCATCGCGTCGAACGCCGCGACTTCCAGCGCGCCGAACACGCGCGGCAGCATCGTGACGAGCGCCGTGCGCGGCGAGCCGTCGGAAGTCGGCGCCGATAGCCGGGTCAGCGTATCGCGCACGCGCGCTTGCATGGCGTTGATGTCGAATACGTCGATCCCGGCCAATTCGCTTCCGCAGGCGGCGAGAAGATTGACCGTCGGATCGTCGCCATAGGTTTCCGACAGGCCGATCGTGCCGTCGTCGAGCACCATTTCGATGACGGAGCGCAAGGCCCAGGGTTCGTGCAGGCCGCCGGCGTTGAGCAGCGGCGGGTCGCGGAAGGCGAGCGGCGTGACGATTACATTCTTGATGCTGGGCAAGTGCGTTTCCTCGGATTTGCGTGCGGGCGCTTAGCGTTATTCGCCTTGATCATCCACCGCGCGTGCCGCAAATTCCAGATCAATTCCACGGCGCCGCGCATGCCCCGTGCGCAACAAGGGTCCCCCGCCATGGCGCTGCACAATATCGATACCGTTTCGATCCCCTCTGTCGTCGTGCCGCTGCTCGCTTCGGTGCTGATCGTCCTGAAGGCGACCGGGATCGTGTCGGACGGCGCCGTGCCGGTGCTGGTCGTCGCGGCGGTGCTGCTGGGGGCTTGCGTCTTCGCCGCCGTCCATCATGCCGAGGTGCTGGCGGCACGGGTGGGCGAGCCCTTCGGCTCGATCATCCTGGCGGTCGCGGTCACGATCATCGAAGTGGCGCTGATCGTGTCGATCATGCTGGCCGCCGGGCCGGGCGGCGAAGTCGTGGCGCGCGACACGGTGTTCTCCGCCCTGATGATCGTGCTCAACGGCGTGATCGGGCTTTGCTTGGTGCTCGGCGGCAAGCGCCATCACGAGCAATCCTTCCAGCTCAACGCCGCCGCCGCCTCGCTTGCCGTGCTGGCGACCGTGTCGATCCTCGTGCTCGTTCTGCCCAACTACACGCTGAACGGCGCGCCCGGCGCCTATGCCGCCGTGCAATTGCTGTTCGTCGGCGCGGTGTGCCTCGTGATCTACGGCGTGTTCATCTTCATCCAGACGATCCGCCATCGCGACTATTTCATGGACGAGGCCGACGATCCCGAAGCTGGCGTGCCGCACAAGCCGCCCGCGAAGGTCACGCTCGCCAGTATCGTGCTGCTGCCCGTGTCGTTGACGATGGTCGTGCTGCTGGCCAAGACGCTGTCCGGCCCGCTCGAATCGGGTATCGCCGCCGCGGGCTTGCCCAAGGCGTTCATCGGTGTGGTCATCGCCGCGATCGTGCTGCTGCCCGAAGGCATCGCCTCGGTGCGCGCGGCCCAGCTCAACCGGCTGCAAAATGCCGTCAATCTCGTGCTGGGCTCGGCGCTGGCCAGTATTTCGCTGACCGTGCCGGTCGTCGCGGTCCTGTCGGTCGCGACCGGGCTTGAACTCACGCTTGGCCTGCCGCCTGAGCACATGGTGCTGCTGATCTTGACGCTGTTCGTGTCGACGCAAACGCTGGGCACCGGGCGCACCACCGTGCTGCAGGGCGCCGTGCATCTGGGCATCTTCGCCGTGTTCGTGCTGCTGGCGGCGCTGCCTTAGTTCAGTCGAACAGAAATTTGATTCCGAAGGCGCCGGGGGCGAGCAACCCGGTCGCCCAAATGAACGCCGAGGCGATATTCGCGGCCTGGAACGGCCAGAATTTCATCCGGCACGTGCCCGCGACGATGGGCACGGCGGCGCGCAACGGCCCGAAGAAGCGGCCGAAGAAAACGCTGAGCGTGCCGAAACGTTCGAAGAAGCGTTTGCCGCGCGGCAGCAATTCGGGCTGCTTGGTGAACGGCCAAACATGGGCGAGGCGGTCGCCGTAATGCCAGCCGACCCAATAGGAAATCCAGTCGCCGAAGATGGCGCCCAAAGCGGCGGCGGCCCAGATCGGCCAGAAATTGAGATCGGTCGCCCCGATCAACGCGCCGATCCCGACCAGCATCACTGTGGCCGGGAACAGCAGCGATAGGAAAGCGAGGGATTCGCCGAAAGCGAGGACGAACACGATGGGGGCGGCCCAGGCGCGGTTCGTCTCGACGAATGTGACAACTAGGTCGGCGAACTCGGCGATCGTCATGATCGCCGAGTGTGCCGTGTGTCCGGCGGTTGGATCAACCGTCCGATTACTTGGTCAAGCTGCGGACGAAATCGGCATGCGCGCCGGAATTGCCGCCGTGACCGCCGCCGTGGCGCTTGCCGCCGCCTTGACCGCGATGATTGCCGCGCTTCGGGCCGCCGCGATGCGGGCCCTTGCCTTGGCCTTGATGGCCATGGGGGGCATCGGCGCGGCGATGATGTTCGTGACGCGGGGCCGGCTGGGCTTGGGGCTGTTCGCCGCGTGCGTCTTGCGGCTGGGCGTTGCCTGGGGCATGGACGGGGCGTTGCTCGCCGTGCCGTTGTTCGCCGTTGCGATGCTCGCCATGGCGCTGTTCGCCGTGACGAGGGCCGCTGCGATGGCGTTGACCGCCATTGCGATGCTGGCCCCCATGTCCGTGACCATGACCATGACGGCCGCCCCGGAACGAACGCGGGTCGCGCTCGGCCGGCTCGTTCAGCGAAGCGCCTTCCGGCATCGCGGGCATCGCGATTCCTTCGGGCGCCTGGACGAACGGCACTTGCAGCTTGGTCAGGCGTTCGATGTCGCGCAGGAAGGCGCGCTCGTCCGGCGCCACCAACGCGATCGCGATGCCCGACTTGCCCGCGCGCGCCGTGCGGCCGATGCGGTGCACGTAAGCCTCGGGCACGTTCGGCAGTTCGTAGTTGATGACATGCGACACGCCGTCGACGTCGATGCCGCGCGCGGCGATATCGGTCGCGACCAGCACCTTGATGTGGCCGTCGCGGAACGCGTCGAGCGCGCGCTCGCGCTGGTTCTGGCTTTTGTTGCCGTGGATGGCGGCGCAAGGGATACGCGCGAAGTCGAGGAACTTCGACACGCGGTCCGCACCGCGCTTGGTGCGCGTGAACACGATCGCGCGCGTCACGTCCGGCCCTTGCAGAATGGCGCCGAGCACGCCGCGCTTGGCTTGGTTGTCCAGCGCGATGGCGCTTTGCTCGATACGCTCGATGGGCTTCGACGCCGGGGCAACGGCGATTTCCTGCGGGTTGCGCAGGAAGTTCGATGCGAGCTGGCGGATTTCCTTCGGCATCGTCGCCGACAGCAGGATCGTCTGGCGCTCGCGCGGCAGCATCGCCATCAGGCGGCGGATCGCCGGCATGAAGCCGAGATCGAGCATCTGGTCGGCTTCGTCGAGCACGATGGCTTGGGTGTGCGCGAGCGTGGCCGCACCCGTGCTGATATGGTCGAGCAGGCGGCCGGGGGTGGCCACCAGAATGTCGAGGCCGTTCGCCATCGCGCGGATCTGGCCGCCGGGCGACACGCCGCCGACCACGACCGCGGTGCGCGGGCGGATATAGGCGCCGTAGCTGCGGACCGAATCCTCGATCTGCGAGGCGAGCTCGCGCGTCGGCGCCAGGATCAGCACGTGATTGGCGCGCGCGGGCGCGCGCTTGTTCTCGGTCGCGAGGCGCGCGAGCAGCGGCAGCACGAAGGCGGCCGTCTTGCCCGTTCCGGTCTGCGCGATACCGACGATGTCGTTGCCGGCGAGGATCGCGGGGATCGCCGCTTCCTGGATCTTCGTGGGGGTCGTGTATTTCTGGTCGGCCAATGCGCGCAGAATCGATTCGGGCAGGCCGAGACTGTTGAAGTCGGTCATTAGATACAAAAACTCTCGTTCGCCCGGCGCGCGGAATCGTCCGCGCGGGGCAGGTCTTTCGATGGAAGCGTGACGTGGAACAGCCGCCGGGGAATGGTCCCTGAAAGGGACTCGCGAATGCCGGGGCTAAGTGAACCGAGACCCGAAAATCGAAACCGCGACCCCAGGCGCAACTGGGCGCCATCCACGTTGGGTCTGCGGATGGCGCGTGTATGAGGTATTGCCGTGCCGAAGGCAAGCGAAAGCCGCGCATGGCCGCCCCGCGCATTCGCGCGGTCGGGCTAATCGTCGGCGGCGGCTCGATTTTCCCCGTTTTTGAGGGCGGTCTGGATATCGCTGCGCGCATCGTGGATCAGGAAGCGCAGCGCTTTTTCGGCCGCCGCCGGTTTGCGGCCCGCGATGGCGCGCAAGACCGCCCGGTGGAAGCCGATCGCCTCGTTTGCCGCTTCGGCCGAACGGACGGTGTGGCGGAACGACACATCCAGCAGCGCGCCCAAAAGCGGCGCCAGCGAGGCGACGAATTGGTTGCCCGAGGCCGCCAGGATCGCCTGATGGAACTCGATATCCGCGGCGACGTGAAGGCCCTTATCGTCCACCGCTTCGGCCATCAAGGTCAGCGCCGCTTCGATCCGCGCAAGATCGGCCGGCGCGGCGCGCGTGGCGGCCAGGCGCGCCGCCATCGGCTCGATCGTCAAACGCAGTTCCAGCAGATCGTTGAGGAAACGCGCGTCGACGCCCGCGGCCACGCGGAACGCGACCACGTCGGGATCGAACAGGTTCCAATCGGCGACGGGCCGCACGCGCGTGCCCTTTCGCGGGCCAGTCACGACCATGCCCTTGGCGGCGAGCGTCTTGATCGCCTCGCGCACCACGGTGCGGCTGACACCCAGTTCGGCGCCGATCTCGGGCTCGGTGGGCAAAGCCGCACCGGCCGTCATGCGGCCACGGATGATTTTGCGCGCGATCTTCGCGACCGCATCGCCATGAATCCCGGCTGCGCGTTTTCCCCCGGACATGCCGCGATGATGACCGGTGCGGCGCGCGGTGTAAACGTCAGTTCGGCCGTGCCTGAAACAACTCGCGCAGATCGTCGGCGGCCAACGCCAAATCCGACAGATGCGGGTTCAGTGCCAGCGCTTTCTCCCATGCGGCCAACGCCGCCGCCGGCTGGCCTTGGCGCAGGGCGATTTGCCCGAACCCGGCCAGTGCGCCGTAATGGCGCGGCTCGCGCGCCAGCGTTTCCAGAATGTCGGCGACCGCGTCCGCGTCGCGCTCCTCGATGAAGGCGAGGGTGGCGCGCTTGTTATAGGCCTCCGCCCAGTCCGGCCAGCGCGCGCACAGGTCGTCGAGCAATTCGCGCGCGGTGCGCCCGTCCTTGGCGATGATCTTGCCGATCGCTTCGTGCATCGTGTCGACGGCGGCTTCGTCGGGATGATCGGTCCAAATGCCCCAGATCAGATCGCCGATATCCTCGGCCGAGCGCTTCAGCTTGCGCGCGGCGATTTCCTCGAACAGCCGGTCCAGGCGTTTCGAGACACCGCGCGGCGGCGGTTTTTCGCACAAAGCGATCAGCTTTTTCAGGGCGGCGGCGATGTCGGGCTTGGTCTCTGGCATCGACGGAAATCTTAGCATGCGCGCGTTTCGGGCTATAGTCGCGCGCGTATGACAATTCCACGACTCGTCTCCGTCGGGGCAACCTGCCTCACCACCATCTACCGCGTCGATGCGATCCCGGCAGCACCGGGCAAGGCGCTGGCCCATCAGGCCGCGCGCGTCACCGACGGCATGGCGATTTCCGCCGCCTGCGCCTTCCAACGCCTGGGCGGCCATGCCGCGATTTGGGCGCGCGTCGGGTCGGACGCGCAAGGCAAAGCGATGAAGGCCGAACTCGCCGAAACCGGCGTGGATATTGGCGCGATCCGCGAATGCCCCGGCGGCAAATCCTCGCATGCCAGCGTGACGGTCGACGCCAAAGGCGAGCGGATCGTGATCGTCTATCACGATCCGGGTCTCGACCCCGATCCCGCCTGGCTGCCGCTCGACGAACTGGCGAAGGCCGATTTCGTTCATTCGGATGTGCGCTGGATCGAAGGCTCGGTCCGCACGCTGACGGCCGCGCGAACGCGCGGCGTGCGCGCGATGCTGGATGCCGAAACGACCGCGCCCGATATCCTGGCCACCCTCGTGCCGCTCGCCACGCATGCCGTGTTCTCCGATGCCGGGCTTGCCGTGCATACCGGCATCGCGGATGTGGAGCAGGGCTTGCGCGACGTCGTCGCGCGCAAGACGCATGCGCATGTCGGGGCCAGCTGCGGCGCCAAAGGTTATTACTGGATCGAGGACGGCGCCTTGCGCCACGTGCCGGCCCCGCGCATCGACGCGGTCGACACGCTGGCGGCGGGCGACGTGTTCCATGGCGCGCTGGCGCTGGGCCTCGCCGAAGGGCGCAGCGTCGAGCAAGCGGCGCGCTTGGCCTGTGCGGCCGCCTCGCTCAAATGCACGAAATTCGGCGGGCGTCTGGGTTGCCCCACGCGCGAGGAAGCCGAAGCGTTTATGCGGGGCGCTTGAACGACGCGGCTTGCCGCGCCAGCGTTTCGATCGCCTTCCAATCGCCCTTGGCGATCGCGTCGCCCGGCGTCACCCACGATCCGCCGACCTGCAGGCAGTTGGGCTGTGCCAGATGGGCGAGCACGTCGCCCGGCTTCACGCCGCCGGTCGCGCAGAAGACGAGATCGGGGAACACGGGCTTGATCGCCGCCAGCCACGCGATCGCGCCGATCACATTGGCCGGGAACAGCTTCAATTCCTTGAAGCCCATTTCGCGCGCGAGCATCGCCTCGCTGGTCGTTTCGACGCCCGGCAGGAACGGGAAATTCGCCTGCCGCACGGCCTTGAGCAATTCCGGCGTCATGCCCGGCGACACGCCGAACTGCGCGCCGGCCCCCATCGCGCGATGCAGGTCGGTGGCGTTGAGGATCGTGCCCGCCCCGATGATCGCTTCGGGGGCGGCCGCGCGCATCGCTTCCAGCCCCTTCAGCGCGGCGGGCGTGCGCAACGTGATCTCGAAGACCTTGATGCCGCCCGCGACCAGCGCCTTGGCGATCTCCCCGGCCGAAACCGGATCGGCGACCGTCAAAATCGGCATGACCGCGCCCTGGGCCATAATCTCGCGCATCGGCAAATACTTGGCGGCCATCTCGGCAATCCTCCCATTCGGTTTCCGCGCCGGAACCTATTCGCCGACCGGTCCACTGTAAAGCGCGGCAAAGCCAGCGAATGTCTGGCGACAGGAACTTTTCGCGTTATCCTTGGGGTCGCGATGGAACCGTCCCCCCAGCCGCCCCGACTTGCCGTAGCCCGGCCGCGCCGCTTGATGGCGGCGGTGACCGGCGTGTGTCTGGCGGCACTGGCCGGAACCTGGACGATCCGCGAATGGTACGCCGACCACGCGATTCAGCGCGCGGCCGAAGACGCCGCCGCCGAGGCCGAGCGCGCCGTGCGGCTCTACGCGGCCAGTATCGAGCGCACCATCGCCGTCGCCGACGCCGCCGTGCGCGCGACGCGCGGCGCGCTGCGCCGCGAAGGCGATGCGGTCGATCTCGATCGCGTGCTCGCCGGTTACGCCGATGGGCCGGGCGGAATTTTCGATATCGTCGCATTGGACGCGGACGGCAAGGTAATTGCGATATCGGAATTGCCCGACGCGCGTGGGCGGGATTTGTCGGATCGCCCGAGCGTCAAGGCGCTGACGCAGGCGCAAGGCGATCCGCTTCATGTCGGCCCGCCGGCGGCCGGCGTGGACGGCGACCCGCGCGTGCCCGTCGCACGCCGGATGCTCGACGACAAGGGCGTGCGGATCGGCACTGTCATCGTCGAGCTGACGCCCGAGACCTTCGTGCGGCCGATCGATCGCACGGCGCTGAAACCGGGTTCGACCGCGAATGTGGCGGGCGTGGACGGTATCGTGCGCGGGCGCATCGACTCCGAAGGCCGGTTCAGCTTCGGCCAGGATATCTCCGCCTCGCGCGTGTTCCGGGAAGCGGTGCGCAGCGGCTTCGCGGTGGGCGAAGTGAAGGGCGCCATCGATGGCGTGCGCCGCCAGACCGCGTGGCAGCGCATTTCCGGCGCCGATCTCGTCGCGCATTTCTCGGTCGATCTCGATCACGCGATCGCGCAAACGTTGCCGGCGCGGCGCGAGGCGACATGGCTCGCGCTGTCGGCGAGCGCGTTCATTCTGCTGCTGGGCGGTTTGCTGCTGCGCGCGATCGCGGGCTTGACGGCCACGCAAGCGCGGCTTGCGGAAGGCGAGGCGCGATTCCGCGATTTCGCTTCGTCCTCCTCCGATTGGTTCTGGGCGACCGACGCGCAAGGGCGGGTCGCCTATATCTCGGACAACGCGCGTGACTACGGCATCGATATCGCGGCGCATCTGGGCAAGCCCGGCCTGGCGATCGCGGCCCCCTTGCCCGGCGCCGCGCGCGACCTGATGCGCGACGCCGCACTGGCGCGCAAGCCCTTCCGCAACGTGGTGCGCGCGCTCGCGCGGCGCGACGGCACGACGATGCTGATTTCGTTTTCGGGGATGCCGGTCTTCGACGCCGCCGGCAAGTTCGGCGGCTATCGCGGCGCCGCGCGCGACGTGACGGAAGAAGCCGCCCAGCGCGAACGCATCGAATCGCAGGCCCGCCAGCTCGCCGAATTGTCGGCGTTCGTTCCAGGCGTGCTGTACCGCCTGACGCGCACCGCCGACGGCACGATCTCCTTCCCTTATATGTCCGGCCGCGCGCTCGACCTTCTGGGCATCGAGGCCGAGGCGGCGATGCGCTCGGCGCGCGTGCTGTTCTCGGTCGTGGCGCGCGAGGATCTGCCGCGCGTGCGCCGTTCGATCTCGGAAGCGACCGCGCGCGGCACCGAATGGATCATCGAATTTCGCGTCGAGCCCAAGGGTTTCGGCCAGTCGCGCTGGGTGCGCGGCCACGCGACACCCACGCGCCGCGACGACGGCACGATCGTGTGGGACGGGCTGCTCCTTGACGTCACGGCGGAGAAGATGGCGCTCGAAGCGCTCGCCGCCAGCGAGCAGCGCTTCCGCGACGGCATTGAAAGCATGAGCGACGGTTTCGCGCTCTACGACGCGCAAGATCGGCTCGTCGTGTGGAACCGCCGCTACGAGGACATCTTCCCCTATATCCGCGGCCGGTTGCGCGAAGGCACGCCCTACGCCGAAATCGTCGGCTGGGCCGCCGAATGGCCCGGCTATGGCTTCGACGAAACCCAGCGCGCGGAATTCGTCGCCGCGCGGCTTTCGCGCCGCGAGCGCCTCGGCCAGGTTTTCGAATTGTCGGCGGCCGGCGGCACCTGGCTGCAACTGGTGGAAACGCCCGCGCGCGAAGGCGCGCTCGTCGCGATCGCGCGCGACGTCACCGATCAGCGCGCGGCGTTGCTGACCGCCGCCTTGGCCGAGCGCCGGTTCCGCGACGGCATCGCCGCGATGGGCGAAGGCTTCGCGCTCTACGACGCCCAGCGCCGCCTGATCGTCTGGAACCAGCGCTTCGAGGAGATGTTCCCCTACCTCAAAGGCAGGCTTGAAGCTGGCATGTCGCACGAGACGCTGCTGCGCCTCGACCACGAGATGGGCGAGCTCGAGGATATGGGCAGCGTCGAATCGTGGCTCGCCGTCGCCGACCGCCGCCGCCGCTTGGCGGGCGTGCCCTACGAAATCCGTTTCAAAGGCGGGCGCGTGGTCGAAGGCACGCAACGCGCCACGGTCGAAGGCGGGTGTGTTGCGACCTATCGCGACGTGACGGCGGCAAGGCGCACGCTGAAACTGCTCGCCGACAACGAGATCCGCTTCCGCGACTTCGCGCAGGTCACGTCCGATTGGTTCTGGGAGACCGACTCCGAGCACCGCTTCTCGTTCGTCTCCGATCCGCGCGGCAAACTGGGGCTGGATCTGTCGCGCACGCTGGGCCGCACGATGCTCGACATCGTCGCCGACGATCCCGCTACAACGCGCGACGCGCTGGGCGAGCACGCGGCGACGCTCGCCGCCAACCGGCCGTTCCGCGATTTCGTCCATTCGATCGACACGGGCTCGGGTGCTCGCGAATGGGTCTCGGTTTCCGGCATTCCGGTGTTCGACGACGAGAACCGCTTCGCCGGCTATCGCGGGGCCGGGCGTATCGTGACGGCGCAGGTCATGTCCGAACGGCGCTTGGCTGCCGCGCGCGACGAAGCCGAGCGCGCGCGCGAGGCGGCGGAAAAAGCGAACCGCGCGAAGTCGGATTTCCTCGCTTCGATGAGCCACGAAATCCGCACGCCGATGAACGGCGTTATCGGCATGACCGCGCTGTTGCTCGACGCGACGCTGACCGAGCGTCAGCGCCGCGCGGTCGAAACGATCCGCGATTCGGGCGAATCGCTGCTGCATATCATCGACGACATCCTCGATCTGTCGAAGCTCGAGGCCGGGCGGATGGATCTGGAAAAACTGCCCTTCGATCCGCGCGCCTTGGCGCAAGGAGCACTCGACGTCGTCGCCCCGCGCGCGAAGGCCAAGGGATTGACGCTCGATTTCCACGCCGATCCGCGCACGCCGGAAATCGTGAAGGGCGATCCCGGCCGTTTGCGTCAGGTACTGCTGAATCTGCTGGGCAACGCGGTCAAGTTCACCGAGGCGGGGCGCGTCGCGTTGTCGCTGTCGGGTTCGGGCCCCGCCGGCGACGGCCGTTCGAATCTGGTGTTCGAAATCCGCGATACCGGCATCGGCATCGCGCCCGATCGTTTGGGCGAGTTGTTCCGCGAATTCAGCCAACTCGACAGCTCGATCACGCGCCGCTACGGCGGCACGGGGCTGGGGCTCGCGATTTCCAAGCGCCTCGTCGAACATATGGACGGGCGCATTTCGGTCGCGAGCGCTACGGGCGAAGGATCGACCTTCCGCGTCGAATTGCCGTTCGACGCGGCGTCGGGCGCGCAGGTCGCGCACGCGGCGGGGGCTGCCGAAGCCAGCCAAGCGGCGGAAATTCTGCGCCGGCGCGCGGCTTCGGGGCCGGCGCTGCGCGTGCTGCTGGCGGAAGACAACCTTACCAACCGCCTTGTCGCGATCTCGATGCTCGAAACCGTTGGCATTTCCGCCGACGTCGCCGACAACGGGTCGCAGGCCGTCGCGGCGGTGCGCGCCAAGCCCTACGACCTCGTCCTCATGGATATCCATATGCCCGAGATGGACGGACTTGCCGCCGCGCGCGCGATCCGCGCCTTGCCGGGCCCGGCGGGCGCGGTGCCGATCGTCGCGCTGACTGCCAATGCATTCCAAAGCCATGCCGACGAATGCCGGGCGGCGGGCATGAACGACTTCCTGTCCAAGCCCTATCGCAAAGCCGCGCTGCTGGAGACGATCGCGCGGCATGTGGGTGCCGCCGAGCGCGCGGCGGAGTAGCTTGGCCCGCGCCGTTGGGCTAGTTTCGGAGCGTTATGGCCGGTTCCGTTTCCAGTGCCCCGCCGCTCCCCGCGAGCGCCCAAGTCGCCACGAAGGCGCGCCCTAGCGCCGATGTGCGCACGGCGCAGCGTCCCGATTCCGGTCCGCCGATCACCGCCGAATCGCTCGAAGCGCGCGCCAAGGCCGAATATGTCGCGCGCGACGATTCGCGGATCGCCCGCGAGCAGGCCGAAACGCGCGCCAAGCTTTTCGCCGTCGGTCAGCGCAACGTCGATTTTTTCGCATAGGAGAACATGCCCATGATCGTCACCACCACCGACGGCGTCGAAGGCAAGCGTGTCGTCGCCTATCTGGGTATCGTGTCGGCCGACGTCGTCATGGGATCGAACGCGATCCGCGACTTCTTCGCTTCAGTGCGCGACTGGGTCGGCGGGCGCGCGGGCAGCTACGAAAAAGTTCTCGCCGACGCGCGGCGCGAAGCGGTCGAGGAATTGACCGAGAAGGCGGCCAAGATGGGGGCGGACGCCGTGATCGGCGTCGATCTCGATTACCAAAGCGTTGGCGGAACGATGTTGATGGTCGCGGCCAACGGCACGGCGGTGAAGCTCGGATGATCGCGGGGTTCCGCCGGGGGGCGTTGCGCATGGGATTGCTCGCATCGATTCTGGGCTTGCTGGGCTGCGGCGATCGGCCGACGAGCCAAGTCGTGTTCCGCACCGGCGCGGATTCCTGGCAGGCGTTGCAGGCCGGGTCGCGCGACGGTGCGCTCCATGTCGGCGCGATGGGCGGCGCCTATGGCGAAACGCCCGACGCGCTCGCCGCGCGCGCCGCCGCAATTCTTCGCGACAATTTTTCCGATCCTTGGCTCAAATTCGAAACCGATGCGGCGCGCACCGCCAATCCGTTCCGTCTGGTATTCGTGTTCGAAGCGCGCGTCGTCCGCCAGCCCGATTTTTACGGCGTCTGCGCGGGCAAGTCCTTGCGATTCGAAGCCGATCCGAAGAACACGAATATCCATGCCGTGCTGTGCGGCCCCAACGGACCGGTTACCGGCGTGCATGGCTGGATGCGCCGGATCGACCGCGCGGACGATTCAAGTTTCGCAAAATTGATTGTACAAATCGCCCGGCAAGCGATGCAGGGCGCTACATAAATCCGTCTTGTTACGCGTGCGCGCGTTTAACGCTTTCTTATGTCGTCGGGCGGGATAAGGATTGCTGGAGCATTGCCCAGAAAGCCCACCCCACGTGCCGGATCCGACTGAAATCGAAATACGTTTGATCGATCGCTTGCCCGAAGCGGTGCTGGTGCTGAACGCGGAGCGTCGCGTGCTCGCGGCCAATCGCATGGCGAAGCGTTTGCTCGGCGGCGATCCGGCCGGTCAGTCGCTGGCCGAGCTCGTGCCCAATGCCGACGCGATGCCCGACATTTGGAACGTGACCGGCGAAGCCGCGGCGCAGTTCGAAGCGCATGCGCTGTCCAAGGATGGGCGCGCGTTCCCCGCCTATGTTTCGGTCGGCGCCGCGTCGCCCTATTTCCTGATCACGCTGCGCGACCTGACCGATCAGGCCGCCGTCGAGCGCCAATTGGTCGAACGCACCTTGCGCGATCAATTGACCGGCCTGCCCGCGCGCGCCTTGTTCCTCGAGCAGGTCGAACAGGCGCTGCTGCGCCGGCGCGTCCACGGCTCGACCAGCGAGATCGCGGTCGTGTGTCTCGACGTCGATCGATTCAAGGTGATCAACGATTCGCTCGGCTATCACGCGGGCGACGAATTGCTGATCGCCGTCGCGCGCCGTCTGGAGGAAGCGTTGGGGGCGGGCTACGCGCTCGCGCGCTTGGGCGGCGACGAATTCGGTTTCCTGGTCGAATGCAGCCGAAAATCCGAGGCGGCGATTCTGGCCGACGCGGCGCTCGATGCGTTCAAAGGCGGATTCTCGCTGGGCGGTTCGCTGCCCGGTCGCCAATTGGCGGTGGGCGCGTCCGTCGGCCTTGCTTTCGCCGATCCGGGGATCGCCCCCCGCGCCCCCACGCTCGTCTCCAACGCCGACGTCGCCTTGCATCGCGCCAAGACCGGCGGCGGTGGCCGAATCGAGATTTTCGAACCGGCACGCCACGGCGACGCGCTGGGCTTGCTGGAAATGGAACTCGCCTTGCGCGAGGCCGTGGACAAGAACGAATTCGAAATCGTCTACCAGCCGATCGTCGATCTCGACGGCGGGCGCATGCGCGGCGTGGAAGCGCTGCTGCGCTGGAATCGTGCAGGCAAATTTGCGGTTCCGCCGGGCGTGTTCATCCCGATCGCCGAGCAATCGGGATTGATCATGCCCATCGGCCGCCATGTGCTGACGCAAGCCTGCCTGCAGATGGCGCGCTGGCGCCGCGAATACGGCGCCGCCGCGCCCGACTATGTCGCGGTCAACGTCTCCGCGCGCCAGCTCGCGCGCGAGGATATGCCCGCCCTTGTCGCCTCGACGCTGGCGGCGGCGGGGCTCGAACCCTGCCATCTCGAACTCGAACTCACCGAAAGCGCGGTCGTCGACAATCCGGCGGCGGCGCGCAAGTTGCTCGACGCGGTCGTCACACTCGGCGCGTCGCTCGCCATCGACGATTTCGGCACCGGGCAGTCGTCGCTGTCGCTGCTGCCCTCGCTGCCTTTCGCCAAGCTCAAAATCGACCGCAGTTTCGTGGGCGAGATGGACGTCGATCCCAACAGCTTCGAAATCGTGCGCGTCATCATCGGCCTTGCGAAGGCGCTGGGCCTGCGCATGGTCGCGGAAGGGATCGAGCGCGAAAGCCAGTCGAAGCTGCTGCTGGACCTCGGCTGCGTGCTGGGCCAGGGCTTCCACTATTTCCGGCCGCTGCCCGCGCGCGAAATCGAACGCCTGTGCGCGGCCGCCAAGGCGCCGCCCGCGACGTCGCTCGAATCCGGCAAAGTGGTCGCGTGAATTAGCGCCCTTCGCGCCGCCAAGCGATCAGCAGCAGCGTCAACGCGGCCAGGAACGTGAGCAAGCCCGGCATCAGCGGCGTTTGCGCCACACCGGCCACGACGTAATCGCCGTTGGCGCGGAAGCCGAGCCAGCTGCGCGTCGCCGAAATCTGCCCGCCCATGTCGCGGCCGGGCCGCACGCGGCGCAGTTCCGGCACGCCGTCTTGCAGCCAAGCGATCTGGCCGCCGCTCGCCTCGGCAACGGGCCGCATCGATTTGTCGGTCGTGCGCACGTCGGCGGTTTCGGTGGGATTGACCGCGCCGACGGCCGCGAGCGTCGACCGCTCGCCGTCGGTCAGGCGATAAAGACCGGGTTTCTCCGCGACGAACACCGCCGTCTGCCGTCCGCCGCGCGAATCGGTCAGGCGCAGTTCGGCCGCGAAATCGTCGGGCCCTTGCACGCGCACGGGCGTCGAGACGGGATCGATCGCACGGCGCTCGACCTCGACCCGGTTGCCGCGCACGCGCGCCTTCAGATCGTTTTCCTCGAGCTCGGGCTCCTTCATCAGCCAGTGCGCGACGCGGCGCAGCAGCTCGGCATGCGGCCCGCCGCCGTCGTAGCCGCGCGCCCACAGCCAGATATTGTCGCTCATCATCTGCGCCACACGGCCTTCGCCCACGCGATCGAGCAGCAGCAGCGGCCGGTCGGCGACGCCGTTCATCAGCACTTGGCCGCGACGCGGCTCGGTATCGACATGGCGGAACCAGCGGCCCCATTCGGGCGTGGTGCCGGCACCGCCGGGCAGATCGGCCGTCACCGGATGGCGCCGCCCGACCGGCGACAGGCCGGGCAGATAGGCTTGCTCGAAAGTCTGGCCCGTCGGGATGCCGGGCATGATCTGGCCCAGCGGTGAGTTGAACAGCGAGCTGGGCGACGAGAAATTCGGACCGACGGCGATCAGCAACGCGCCGCCGCCGCGCACATAGCGCACGATATTGTCGAGATAGACCTGCGCCAGCACGTCGCGCCGCCGATAGCGATCGAAGATCACAAGGTCGAACTCGCGCAGCTTCACCTCGAACAATTCGCGGATCGGGAAGGCGATCAGCGACAGCTCGCTTACCGGCGTGAAATCCTGCGCCTCGGGCGGGCGCAGAATGGTGAAGTGGACGAGATCGACGGCAGGGTCCGACTTCAGCAGGTTGCGCCAGGTGCGCTCGCCCGAATGCGGCTCGCCGGTGACCAGCAGCACGCGCATGCGATCGCGCACGCCGTTGACCACGACGACCTGGCGGTTGTTCTCCAGCGTCAATTCGCGCGAACCGGGCTCGACCTCCAACTCGAAGATCGTTGTGCCGGGCTTGTCGATCTGGAACTCGACTTGCGCGGGCTCGCCCACCGGCGCCTGCACCGTGCGGAAGGGCACGCCGTCGCGCTTGATCTCGACGCGCGCCATCTGGCGCGCCGCACCGGGGCGCGGGGGCTCGCCTTCCTCGACGCGGATGGTCAGGAATTGCTGCTTGGCGACGATGGCGAAGGCGGGCGCTTCGTCGATCACCAGGCGCCGATCGACTTCGTTGCGGTTGCCGGCCAGCAGCGTGTGGATCGGGCCCGGCAAATTCAGGCGCTGGATTTCCTCGGATGTGCCCTTGGGCGCGTCGTGGACTTGGCCGTCGGTGACGACCGCCACGCCCGCGATGCGTCCGCGCGGCACGTCGGCGACCGCGCGTTCGACCGAATCGAACAGCCGCGTGCCGTCCGTTCCCACGCCGCCGGCGCCCGCGCGCACCACGCGCACTTCCATATCGCGCTCGCGGCCCAATCGGTCGCGCAACGCATTCGCCGCCCGTTCCGCCCGCTCGGCGCGTTCGCCGATGCGCATCGACGCGGATTCGTCGACCACCACCAGCGCCACGTCGGGCAGCGATTGGCGTTGTTCGATCACCGCCAGCGGATTGGCGAGTGCGAGCAGCAAGCCCGCCAGCGCCGCCAAGCGCCACCCGGCCCCGCGCGCCTTGGCGAACAGCGCATAGCCGACGATGGGCAGCGCGATCAGCACCAGCAGCGCCAGCGCCCAGGCGGGGATCAGCGGCGCGAAGGCGATCGAATATTCGGTCATCGGCGCATGCGATCCAGGATCGCGTCGACATGCACCTGATCGGCTTTGTAATTGCCAGTCAGCGCGTACATCACCAGATTGACGCCGAAGCGCACGGCCAATTCGCGTTGGCCTTCGCCGCCCGGCACGGCGGCGAACATCGCGCGGCCGTTGCCGTCCAGCGCCCAGGCCGACGCCCAATCATTCGCGCCGATGATGACGCTGGAAACGCCGTCGTTCTCGGTCGCGTCGGGCGCCTCGACCCAGACGGGGGCCCCCGTCACGCGGCCGGGAAACTCCTGCAGCAGATAAAACGCCTTGGTCAGCACGTGCGCGGGCGTGATGCGGCCCAAGCGGGGCAGATCCAGCGGGCGCAGGATTTCGCGCAAACGCTGCGCGGCCGGACCGTTGCCGGCCGGGCCGATGAAATCGGCCTCGCGCGTGTCGAACAGGATCATGCCGCCGTCGGCCAGGAAGCGCTTCACGCGTTGCAGCGCTTGATCGCTGGGGCGCGGCACTTGTGCGACGACGGGCCAATAGAGCAGCGGATAGAAGCTGAGCTCGTCGCGCTCCACGTCCACGCCCATCGGCGGGGCGGCGTCGACCGCCGTGCGCCGGGCCAGCACCACGCCCAGTCCCGACAGACCGGCGCGGCTTACGTTGTCGATTTCGTCGCGCCCCGTCGTCACATAGGCGAAGCGCGTGAACAACGCGTTCTCCAGCCCCGTGCGTTCGTCGAACGGAATTTGCGGCGCCGCCGGACGGGTTTGCGCGTCGGCGTTCGCCGCATGCAGCGCGAAAGCCGCGACGAGAGCGGCGCCGGCGGCGCGCTTCATGCCGCGGAAATTCAAAAGCCCGCGCAGGAACAGCGCGATCAGCAGATCGCCGACGACCAGCAGGAACGCCGCGATCAGCAAAGGCGGCTTGAAATCGACCTCGCGCGCGGGCGCGTAATCGGCGCGCGCCACGCCGATCGGCAAGCCGCGCAACGCGACCGGCGCTTGCATGCCTTGCGACAGGTTCAGCGCGCGGCGCGCGGTGTCGGTGCCGTAATGGCCCGGCGGCGTGCGCGCCGATGCGGCTTGCGTGGCCAGCGCTTTGGCTTGCACGCCTGTCGCGGCGGGGAAGGGCGACACCAATCGGCCGAACGCGTCGAGCGTGGCCACGGGTGCAAGCACCGCGTCGCCGCCCGCGTCGCCCGCGATCCCTTGGGAAAGGCCCAGCAGACGGCGCAGCATTTCGACGTAAAGCCCGGCGAGCGGCAGATTCGACCATTCGGGCGAGGCGGTGACGTGGATCATGACCAGCCAACCTTCGCCGCGCTTGTCCGCCGTCACCAGCGGCGTGCCGTCGGTCAAACGCGCCCAGGTTTTTTGCGCGAGGTCGAGCGACGGTTCGGCCAGCACCTGGCGGCGCACGCGGATATCGTCGGGGACTTCCAGCCCCGCGAAGGCGGAGTCCGCATCGAAGGGGGCGAGGCCCAAAGGCTGATCCCAGGTCATGGCACCGCCGAAAGCGCGGCCGCCCAGGCGCAAGGGTACCGGCACGAAATCGTCGTCGGCTTCGACGATGCGCGGCCCCGCGAAGCGCACGACCACGCCGCCGCGCCGCATCCAGGGTTCGAGCTGCGCGCGTTCGGCGTCCGACAGGCGGCCCAAATCGGCGAGCAGCAGCACCGCGATTTCGCGCTGGAGCAGATCGGTCAACTCGCCCGCGCGCACTTCGGCGAAGGGCTGCAACGCGCGCTCCAGATAGAATTGATCGGCGAGCAGCGGCTGGTTCTGCTTTTCCTGCCCGCCCGAGGCGACGATGCCGACCGGCCGGCGGCGCCAACGCTCGTCGATCAGCGCGATCGATCCGGCCGTCGCTTGGCCTTCCACTTCGATGCGCGAGATGCGATTTCGCAATTCGGCGGGGATCGACAAGCGGGCGGTGGCTTGCGCCGCACCCGCCTCGAACAGCAACCGCTCGCGCGCCAACAAGCGGCCGTCGTCGCCGCGCGCCACGACGGCGCTATCGACCGTGCCGCCGCTATCGGGGCGCGCGACGGTGACCGCGATCGCTTGCGCTTCCGACGACGGCGGCAGAATCAGCTGCGCGCGGCGCTCGGGCGGGTCGGCGATATAGGTGACGGGGCCGATGCGCTGCAGGCGCTCGACCAGCGGATTGGTGTTCGGGTCTTCCAGCCCGTCGCCGAGATAATAGATCGCCGCGGCTTGGGCGGGCGCATTCGCGTCGAGGGCGGCGAGCGCCGCCGCGCGATCGGCTTGCCAGGGTTTCGGCTCCAACGCGCCGAGCAACGAGCGCGTTTCCTGTACGGTCGCCAAACGGCTGAGGCGCGGCGCTTCGCCCGACAAATTGGGCGACGTACTGAGCACCGTCACCGCACGCGCTTCGCGTTCCGCGCGGTCGAGAATCTGGTCGATGACCGTGCGCCGCCCGGCCCAATTCGCGGCCGCCGCCCAATTATCGTCGACGACGATCATCACCGGGCCGCTCGCCCCCAGACGCGCCGCCGGATTGATGACCGGCTGGGCCAGCGCCAGGATGATCAGCGCCGCGATCAGCAAGCGCAGCAGCAGCAGCCACCACGGCGTCTGGGCGGGCGTTTCCTCCTTCGGCTTCAAGCGCAGCAGCAACGCGATCGCCGGGAAGGCGGCGCGGCGCGGGGCCGGCGGTGTCACGCGCAGCAGCCACCACAGCACGGGCAGGCCCGACAGGACCAGCAGCCACCACGGCGACAGGAAGGCGAAGGCGGCGAAGAAGCTCATCGTCCCGGCCCCTCCGCCAAGGCCAGCCACAGCGACATCAGCGGCAATTCGGGGCCGCGATCGGTGCGATGCTGGTGATAGACCCAGCCATAGCCGCGCGCGAGATCGCGCAAGCCCGCGACATGGCTTTCGAACGCGGCGAGATAATCCTCGCGCACGGATTCCACGCGGCTGACCAGCAGCGCGCCGTCGTCCTCCAAACCTTCGAAGCGCGTGCGGCCCGAATAGGGCAGGCCCGCCTCGGCCGGATCGATGATGTGGACGAGGTGACCGCGCACGCCGGCCCCCGCGATCGATTTGACGCGCGCGTCGATCTCGTCGAGCGGGGCGAGGAAGTCGCCGAACAACGCGCAGCCCGCATGGCGCGGCAAACGCTGCGTGCGCGGCAAGCCGCCCGAGACTTGCGGCAAGGTCAGCATCAATTCGGCCAGGCGATTGACCGCGAATTTGCCGTGGGCGGGCGGCGCACCCGTGCCCAGCAGCGCCACGCGCTCGCCGCCGCGCGCCAGCAACGCGGCCAAGGCGAGCAGCAGCAATTCCGCGCGCTCCTGCTTGCGCGGCAGGCGCTTATCCGAGGCCCAATCCATCGACGGCGAACGGTCGAGCCACAGATAGACGGTCTGTGCGGCTTCCCATTCGGTCTCGCGGACATAGACATGCGCCGATTTGGCGGTCTGGCGCCAATCGATGCGGTCGATCGTGTCGCCGGGCATGTAGCGGCGGAACTGCCAGAAGGTTTCGCCTTGGCCCGCACGCCGGCGCCCGTGCACGCCTTGCGCGACCGTGGACGCGACGCGGTCGGCCGCGGCCAGCAACGCGGGCAATTTGCTCGCGAGCTGCTCGGCGGCCAAACGCGTACGCGTGGCCGTGTCCATTACCGGGCTGCTTTGCGTCGCCGCCGAAGCGCTCACGCGAGGGGCGCCACCAGCCGCTCGATGATGTTGTCGATGGTGATGCCTTCCGCGCGCGCGGCGAAGGACAGCGCCATGCGATGGCGCAGCACGGGGCCCGCCAGCGCCACCACGTCGTCGACCGACGGCGACAAGCGCCCGTCGAGCACAGCGCGCGCACGCGCGGCCAGCATCAAGGCCTGGCTCGCGCGCGGGCCGGGGCCCCAGATCACGTGCTTCATCACCTCGTCCACGTTCGTTTCGGCCGGGCGGCCCGAACGCACGAGTTTGAGGATCGCCTCGACCACCGATTCGCCGACTGGCACGCGGCGGATCAAAGTCTGCGCGGCTTTGAGCTCGGCGGCGGTCAGCGCCTGTTTGGGCTTTTCGTTGTCCACGCCCGTCGTCGCGATCAGCATGCGCCGCTCGGCGTCCAAATCCGGGTAGTCGACGTCGACTTGCAGCAGGAAGCGGTCGAGCTGCGCTTCGGGCAGCGGATAGGTGCCTTCCTGTTCCAGCGGGTTTTGCGTCGCCAGCACGTGGAACGGATCGGGCAATTGATGATAGACGCCGCCGACCGACACGCGATGTTCCTGCATCGATTGCAGCAGCGCGGATTGGGTGCGGGGGCTGGCACGGTTGATTTCGTCGGCCATCAGCAACTGCGCGAAGACCGGGCCTTTCAGGAACCGGAATTCGCGCTTGCCGCTGTCGCTTTCCTCCAGCACTTCCGACCCGATGATGTCGGCGGGCATCAGGTCGGGCGTGCATTGGACGCGCTTGGTGTCGAGGCCGAGCACGGTGCCCAGCGTATCGACCAGCTTCGTCTTGGCAAGGCCGGGCACGCCGATCAGCAGCACATGGCCGCCGGCCAGCAGCGTGACCAGCGTTTGATCGATCACGTCCTTCTGGCCGAAAATGACGCGGCCGATACCTTCGCGGACTTTGGCGAGCGAGGCGCCGAGCGCTTCGAGCTCGGCCAGCAATTTATCGGGGTCTTCGGAAAGCGCGGGGGGTGCGACGGGAGCGTTCACGAGCGTTCAACCTTTCTCGGCAACGATGGCAAAACCTGTCCCTTACAACGAGTTTGGCGATGCGGCGGGGGAGAGTCCAGCACCACTGGGTTTCGGCGTGTGGGCGGCTATATCTCCTGTCGTTTCGGCGGTTTAAGATTGGTTCGGGCGTATATAGTTATCTAGAGCGAAACCCATGCCAGACGAGCCCAACCCCCAGATATCCACAGCGCTTGCGGGACTCGCGGCGTATCCGGCGGAAAGCTGCGGCGATTTCGGCCTGTCGATCGCGCGCGACGGCACGTGGTTTCATCGTGGTACGCCGATCGGGCGGCCGGGCTTGGTCAAGCTGTTCGCCCGCGTGTTGCGGCGCGAAGCGGACGGGTCCTATTGGCTGGTTACCCCCTATGAACGCGGCACGATCGACGTGGCCGACGCGCCCTTCGTCGTCATCGACGTCGATTTCGCGGGCGAGGGCGCTTCGCAGATCGTCACCTTGCGTACAAATTTGGACGAAACCGTGGCATTGGGCCCCGAGCATCCGTTGCGCGTCGCCGAGACGCCGGATGGCGCGCGCATTCCTTATGTGATGATGGCGCGCGGATTGGAGGCGCGAATAGCCCGCGCCCCGTTCTATCGTTTGGTCGAACGCGCGGTCGAAGCGCCCGGCGGGGGCTTGGGCGTGTGGAGCCAGGGCACGTTCTTTGAGTTAGGGCCGGCGATATGAGTATCTCGTCCGATTGGATTCGCGCGCGGCTTGCGCAGACCGAACCCGGCATTCGCCGGGCGGGCGTCCGTATTCGCGGCGATCACGACGGCAATCCCGGCTTGGGGCCGGAACCCCACAAGCCCTTGCGGCCGGCGGCGGTGCTCGTTCCGCTGATTGCGCGGCCGCAAGGTTTGTCGGTGCTGCTGACCCAGCGAACCGCGCATTTGCACGATCACGCGGGCCAGGTGAGTTTTCCCGGCGGGCGCGTGGACGCCGAGGATAGCGACGCGATCGCCGCCGCCTTGCGCGAGACCGAGGAGGAAATCGGCCTTGCGCGCGAACGCATCGAAATCGTCGGCCGTCTCGACACTTATCAAACGCGCACCGCCTACGAGGTGACGCCGGTCGTCGGGATCGTCACGCCGCCTTTCGATCTGGTGCCCGACGAATTCGAAGTCGCCGACATCTTCGAAATGCCGTTGGAATATGCGCTGAACGCGCGCAATCACGAGCGGCATTCGCGGATTTTTCAGGGCGTCGAACGGCATTTTTGGGTGCTACCCTATCGCGATCGTTACATTTGGGGAGCGACCGCCGGCATGCTTGTGAATCTCTACGAAGCATTGACCGGCGAAGCGGCGGTGCCCCAACCGCCGGGATCGGCGGCGCGCGAATGACGCGGATTCTGCTGCAAATCGTCCTGCCCTTGATCCTGCCGTTCGTCGTCTATGCGGCGTGGCTGTCGGTCGAGCAGCGGCGCGCGGAAAAACTCGGGCGCGGCGAAGCGCCGACTTGGGCGGAAGCGCCGCTGGTGTGGCTGGCGGGTGCAGGGCTCGGCCTTGTGCTGATCGCGACAGCGGGGTTCGCATTGCTGCGAGGCGGCGACAAATACGACGGGCAATACGTGCCCGCGCGCATCGAGGACGGGCGCATCGTGCCCGGCCATATCGAACGGCCCTGACGGAGCGAAGCGATGGACGGCGAACGCGACGAGCGTGGCGGCGGCGGACCCAAGCGGGCCAAGAACGTGCTCGGCCTGCCGCTCGCCGATTGCAGTCATGCGCCATTGACCGGCTTCTTCCGCGACGGCTGCTGCAACACCGGGCCCACGGATCGCGGCGTCCATACGGTGTGCGCGGTGATGACGGCCGAATTCCTCGAATTCTCCAAATCGCGCGGCAACGATTTGTCGACGCCGATGCCGCAATACGGCTTTCCCGGCCTGAAGCCCGGCGATCAATGGTGCCTGTGCGCCGCGCGCTGGCAGGAGGCTTTGCTCGCGGGCAAGGCGCCGAAAGTGAATTTGCGCGCGACGCATGTCGCCACGCTGGATATTTGCGCGCTCGACGATCTGAAGGCGCACGCCGCCGAAGACGTCTAAACTCGGCCCATTATGGAATCGACGCTCGACAAGCTGCCCCCTTGGGCCAACGACGCGCCCGCGCGCGCCGTGCTTGCGGCCCTGGGGCCCGAGGCGCGCTTCGTCGGCGGCTGCGTGCGCGACGCGTTGATCGGGGCGGCGCCCGCCGACATCGATATCGGCGTGCCCTATCCGCCCGAAGCGACGATCGCCAAACTCGCCGCCGCGAAATTGCGCGCGATCCCGACGGGCATCGAGCACGGCACGGTCACGGCGTTGTCGGGCCAATCGAAATACGAAATCACGTCCTTGCGACGCGACGTGGAAACGTTTGGCCGCCATGCGCGCGTCGCCTTCGACGCCGATTGGCACGAGGATGCCGCGCGCCGCGACTTCACCATCAACGCGCTGTCGCTCGATCAAGCGGGCAAGCTTCACGATTATTTCGACGGGTGCGCCGATCTCGAAGCCGGTCGCGTGCGATTCATCGGCGACGCCGCGACGCGCATCCGCGAAGACGTGCTACGCATTTTGCGGTTTTTCCGGTTTCACGCGCGCTTCGCGCGCGGGGATTTCGACGGCGCGTCGCTGGCGGCATGTCGAAACGGGGCGGCGCTATTGCCCAAACTTTCGGCCGAGCGCGTTTGCGGCGAAATGTTCCGGTTGCTGGCCGGGCCCCGCGCGGCGCCGATGCTGTCGGCGATGCGCGACGCCGGGTTGCTGGCGCATTGGCTGCCGGAAGCGGACGCCGGCGGCATCGCGCATATCGCCGCCCTCGACGCGCTCGAAACCAAGCTTCGCGTCGCGGCCGATCCGATCCGCCGTCTCGCCTGTTTGGGCCTCGATGCGCGCGATTTCGCGCGGCGCTGGCGCATGTCGAACACGCAGGCGGCGCGCTTGGAACGGTTGGTCCGGCCCGCGGCGCGCATTGAAGCGGGGCTCGATTCTGCGGCACTTTCGCGCGCTTTCTATTGGCTGGGCGATGCGGCGAAAGATCGTGCGTTGATCGACGCGGCGCTGTTCGCGGATTCGGCACAGGCTGTTGCCGTTATCGCCGCTGCCCAGGAATGGACGCGGCCCGTCTTTCCGATCGGCGGCGAGGATCTGCGCGCCGCGGGCATGGTGCCGGGGCCGGCGATGGGGGCGGGCTTGCGCGACGCCGAGCGGGCTTGGGTGGATTCGAATTTCTCTCTATCAAAAGAAAATCTACTGGCGCGCGTTTCGCTGCGCGCGCCGTAAAATTCCTCACGCCATTCGTACGGCGTTTCATACATAAGTAATGACGCCAGCAGATTGGCTTCTTGATGCGCCGATTCGTTGTGGATTTTTCGGATGAGTCGCGCCGTTGCGGTGCTTTGCACGTGCATCCGACCTGCGATTTAGGTATATGCGCTGCGTCTCGCTTCCTCGTCGTTCCGGTCCGACTCGAATTCGATGCTCGATTTCGCAGCTTCAGTCCGCGCAGAAAGCCGGCGATTGCCGTTGCCGCCCGAAGACGGCGCTTTCGTCGAAATGATCGCGCGCTGGCACGCGCAGCGGGGCGATTTGCCGTTACCGCCGCGCGGGCTGGTGACGTTCGAGGCGATGCTGCCGATGGTCGGTCGCGTCAATCTGATCGACGTCGAACCCAATCCGGCCGATCCGGCCGGCTACGATTTCATCTTCCGATTGATCTGCACGGCGCGCGACCTGCGCGGGCGCACGCCGCCGCGCAAAGTCGCCGAATTGAAACCCGATATCCACGCCCGGACGATGGCCGCGGATTTTGCGGCCTGCGTGCGCGCGGGCGAACCCACGCTGAACGAAGTGGTGATTTCCGACGGCGTGTCGGAAGCGTCGTTCCGCCGCCTGTTGCTGCCATACACAAGCGAGCGGGGCGGCACGAATGTGGCACTGCTCGCCGCGTGCCTGCTCGACGGGCCCGGCGTGCGCGACGTGCTGCAAAGCCCGCGCTTCTCGGGCGGGCAGAGCTGAGGTCCCTCAGGGCCAGCCGACGTCGGGCGGCAGGCTCATCAGGATCGCTTCGACATTGCCGCCGG